>Ga0129324_10000010_pt1 | contig 168381 bp, 178 predicted proteins | sample CPBDNA_7_FD_96879 | JGI IMG/M metagenome (GOLD analysis project Ga0129324, IMG submission 96879) | Freshwater to marine salinity gradient microbial communities from Chesapeake Bay, USA - CPBay_Spr_15_0.2_DNA | ecosystem: Environmental > Aquatic > Marine > Coastal | place: USA: Chesapeake Bay... | reverse complement strand
TCTTGTTTAGTATTTCGTCTTTGATTTCTTTAGAAATTCGATAGCCTTGCTTTGCCATATTCTTTGTATTAGTTGGTTAAATAATACTTAGAATTGTTGTCTTAAGAAAGGGGTACCTTTCATTTGGCCAGAAGAGAACAACAAGACCAATGACAAAAATAGCTGCTAGTATATAAGTAATTTTATACATTTTCATAAATACAATATACCATAAGAAAAATTTGCTACGGTGGGTGGAGGATGTTAGAACTTATTTAGAAGCTTAGAGACTCTTTAAAGAAAATCCACTATCAGAGGTCTATAGCTTGGCATCTTTTGCAAAAAATCTTTTATTTCCGTCTCAGGCACAAATACTAGATCAGACATTTCGTCTTCTAACCTATGCTTAAATACATCACTAATTTCTTTCTGAGAAATAGTAAGTTGCACATATGAGATAAGTATTATATTTGAAGTCATTGAATGAGCGATCCCAATACCCTCAATTAACTCAATATGGGAATCATCAATACCTGTTTCTTCAAGAATTTCTTTACGCAGATTTCTTTCTAAATCCATTCCTTCTTTTATTTCAATCTCATCCTGCTGTGCCCCGCCTCCGATAACATCGAGCATACCATTCCTACTCCTTTTCCCAAAAACATACGCACCGTCAGAAGTTCGAATCATCGCTGCTGTTGAAAGATGGCATAGTGGAACAAATTTATTTGCAACATAAGCATCTTTGAGGTCCATGGCAGTGGCGATATATCGATACGGGACTGTACCTAGTTTAAATTTTAGTTTTCCTGACTCTTCAATCTCAGCCAAATTCCCTACTCGATAATACATTCCATCCCAAATCTTAACTCCCTCATCTTTAGCTAACTGTTCTTTGTGTTTCCAACAATCATGCACCAGTGCATCATAGTCCACATTTGCTACCCACTCTTCTTCTAGAACATATATCTTTAGCTCAGAAGCTGTAAATTTTTGACCGTAAATAGTTCTTGCTGCATACATAGCCTAAGTATACCAAAGGTTCGAACTTCGCTCGTGGGTACAGATAAAGACCCGTATAAATAGAGTCTTTTTCGTTGGCTAGCTGTAGCTGTATGGGACGATGTTCGAACTTTTGTATAAAAGAAAAGACCGCCCAAGGTGTGTTGGACGGTCTTGTGTTATCTTTGATGAAAGATCAGTTCAGTACTGCATCAATGCCAGTCTGAATCATGTCGAATCCTTCCATTCCGCGAAGAATGTTGGTGTATTGACCAAAGAATTCGATGCGGTCTTCCATCGCATCCACACAGGACTGAACGGCCAAGTTGCTCTCACCGCAGTGTTCGGTGATGCGGCCGACGATCAGAGCATCTGCGTCAGCGATTGAGCGATTGAACTGCACCCAAGTCATCGCAGCGAGCGATTTCCAGTTCTGCATTGCCTGACGGGTCACGTCATTCAATTCTTTGGTTTCAGCAAAGTGGCTGAACAGCGCAAGTCCGATCTCTGAAGTCTGCTGCACTTGGTCCATCGCATCAGCGATTTCAACAAATGCTTGAACTTCAGCGGGAATTGTTTGGTCGAGACCAAAGTCAGCCAACGATTCCTGGGCAGACGCTGTGGTGGCAGTCACAACGATAGCAGTGATGATGGAAAGAATGCGCATGATTTTCTCCTTGTTGCGCGGAAACTGAGCCGATCTCTGTTTCCTTTCTATGTATTATTATACATAATTTTATTAAAAAGTCAATATATGCTAGCTGTATAGGACGTTGTTCGAACTTTTGCATAAAAGAAAAAGCCGTCACACCGTGACAACCTTCTCGGTTGTGATGTAACGACATTAGGTAGATACTCCTGAAGACCTTATTATCCGTCTTGAACAGAATCTCGGAAATTTTTTTCAAGGCCTCAACTTTGTGATACTTCAGAAGCCATTCTTTAGCCTGCTCATCATTAAGCACTTCGAAATTACCAAGACCTAGCGTTTCATTTCCTTCACATGTAAACCAAGTACCTTTAGTTGTGCGGTAGATAGTTATCAGTTCCTGGCCAACATGTGTATAGCATATTTGTTCTGATGTCTCCGTGTCATAGACCTTACTGTCAATAATACGTCTTCCCATAAGATATTCTCCATGTAATTAATTTATTCAAAATAATAATAGTACGTAATACGTACTATGTCAATGCTACCCGACAGGGATTCGAACTAGCTTACTATCTACTATGCAAACCACTCCCCTGATACGAACCAGGCGAGACCAAATGGTTGCAAGTTATCCCGTCCAGTTAAATAACAATATGGAGAAGTCTTCTAGACCAACATTACTATTTTGATTAATGTCGGCTGGTGGGTCGGAATCTCCACCACTGGATTGCCACCAAAAGATCAGAATTGAGAAGTTGTCAGGTTCACGGAACCATCGCGGTTCAAGTCGGGTGCTAGCGGTTGCTCTGCTTCTTGGCCAATTCCGTTGAAGACATAATTAGAGAAGTTGGTTTCCTCACCATCTAATTGCTCAGCCTTAGCCCGCACTTGATAGGTACCACGAGAAAATCCAGTCGTATCTAGTGTCGTTGTCCAGGCGCCATCACTCCCAGAGATAGCTTCGAGTGTCCGCATTATCTCTTTGTGTTTCCAGGGTCACAGTCGCATTTGGTAGCGCAAACCCTGAGAGTCTGATGGGCTACCCTGGATCTGCTGGATCAGGGTTAATAGCGATAGTCGGGGTAATATTAATATTGGATAAACGTGAAGCCCGTGCACCGCTGATAGTAAATGAGGTGCTATAGGTGCTTGATTTATTACCACCATCGTCCTCGGCATACACCCCAAAAGTGTACGCACCACGAGCAATTTCATCAACAATTACCGAGTAATCACCACCACTATCTGCATTTACTGTATCAACAATCTGACCATCAGCTAGAATGGTAACCCGAGCACCAGGATAGGCGGTTCCTGACACAGTAATCCGTCCGTCACCACTTTCAAATGGTCCGTCAGTACTCTCGAAGCCACCTCCACCCGAGGAACCAGAACCACCACCTGACCCCCCTCCTCCTCCACCACCAGATCCACCAGATCCTTGCGTGGTACCTTCAGTATTATCTTCCACGCCACCAACACCCTCTGATCCACCCGCTCCTCCCCCAGTTCCGGCACCATCATTACCATCACCACTAACATCACCATCGGTGTTAGAGGTACCTGTCGGCTGCTCACTAACACTAAATTCGATCAAAAAGTCATCGATGTTGAAGTTCCCTTCGTCATCCAAACAGCGGACATAGTAACTCACCAAGCTATCAGGAGTAACGGTTACAATGTCCGAATGATTGACAAACCCGGTGCTGGAAAAGGTGTTTGGTTGGGCTGCGTAGGCAGTACCTGGTACTGTATCGAATTTACACACAGCTAACTCACCAGTCTCTAGAGAAATCTCTACGTTTAAAGTCGTCCCTCACACCGTACTGGTTGGAGCACCATTAAACCGAAATGGCGGAATTTCTTCTGTAGTGTCACCAGTAACTGTTACCTTTCGGTTAAGGAATATAAGAAATTCGGTGTCAGCCACTAATCCTCCATCGTAAATGTCCATCTGGATTTTATGGAGACCAAGTGTAGAGCTATTTCGTATCGGCTCCACATCGGCTGGAATAGTCGTTGTTCCAGTTGAGGTACTGAACGTAGTCAGAGCTTCGAGTGAGCCAGAAGTGTTGTTCCCAACCCGTAACTCAAACTCACTATTAGCATCGATTACTGCATCGGGAGCAAACGTGTAGCGTATCTGCTGGGTTCCTGTACGATCGATTTCTACTCGATCAACTCCAGCGACCAGAGTATCTCCGGACGTACGCGGAACAACATTTATATACAGTTCTACGTTGCGTTCAGCAAACGTGGTTGTTGTTGCTATAAACGAAAAATCGCTAGATAGGGTAATTTCGATCGATGCTCCACCGCCAAGTGCCACCAACGGCGTAAAGGCATAGGTGTGATTAGCAAAATCAGCCGGGCCAGAGTCACTTAATGTACTGCTATAGCCATTTACATTAACAGCCCAACTGCACCAAAAGGTAGCTGAGTAGCCAACCACACAAATAGCAATACTCCTATCAGTCGCCAAACTTCATTGGTACTATTGTACCCTGAAAGAGCGATTAAAAATTATAGATACCCATGTATAGTATATATGTACCGGGTTGCCCGCCTCGCTTCTGCGGCTTATATAGTTGCAGGTACGTATTTTTGCTCTTTTGCTCGCAAGTAGTCTAAAACGTAATTGAGAATAATAAGTAGTAGCTGAACAAACAGTATTGAAGCGAGTACATAGGTAGTAGTCTGATCAGCGGTTGGCTCTCCTCTATTAAGACCGAGGTCAATTTCTCGCGCCGCAATCTGCTCTTCTCTTTGTGCGAGCAGGTTTTGTTGCTTGGTGAGCTCGGCTGTTATTTCATTGAATTCGTTTGGAGCTACCGACACCGACATACCAACTGTAGCTGAAAGCTGCGAGCTAGTTTGAGAGAACAGGTATGCTGTACGGTCGTCCACAATACCAGCCTGAAACACTAGAATTAGAGCAGTTACTACTAGTGATACTCGCAATAGGCTTCTGTATAAGATTGACTGGTCCATAGCCAAAGTATACTACGCTACGCAAATAGCACGAGCATGATGAGCAAGAAGAGCGCGATAACCACTAACACTGACACAATCGGTAGCAAGCTCATTGATGAATTCTGCTGCCCTTTTCTTCTCACTAATCGTCGCCCAGCGTTAAGCTGAGCCAACGTTCGTTTGATGTAGATGCGTACCCCAACTACAGTAACCAATAAAATAAATATCAAGATACCCAAAGCTGGTCCAATGATGTTGATTGGTAGAACCCAAAACGTCACTGTACTACTCATCGTTTTCTTGGCCCCCTCGTCACCATACCCCGCACTCAAAACAGCTTCATACCGGCCAAACCCAACCGAATCTCCAATCCACTGTAGGTCGAATTCACGTGTATCAGCTGGAAATACTCCCGCTTTTGACTCGTTAAACATTACTTCGCCCACTCGCTTCCCTAGTGAGTTATTGATCTGTAGCGGACCCATTGGTCGCGCTAGTACGTTACCGCTGTTTTCGATCCGCACATTAAAATCAATGTCTTGTGCCCCGTACAAAAACTTACCCGTCGTAAACTGTCGAATACTAGCTTGCTCTACAGCTTCACCCGAGACTCTAATACTAATGATGTTGACTACTTGATAACCGACCGCTGCCCCACTCTCTTGTATTTCTGGTGCTTCAGCCGAGATAAATACTCCGCCAAAGTGACTACCAGGTGACGCATCAGCGGGCACATCCATCGTGAAGTTAACCACCTCTCTTCCACCAGCTGGAATCGTTATTTGATTAGTTGGCAACGTAATCCAGTCAGCCAGCTCGTATCCTGTGCGCTCTTGCTCATCATCAGCAAAAATCGGTGCACCACCTTCTTGCACACCACGAATATTACGTGTGAACATATAATACGTTTGCTCGACGCTGTTTAAGTTTTGCACCTCTACTGTGTATTGTTCCTGGACACCAGCATCTAGCGTTTGCTCAATCAAAGCTGGTGATATACGGATACCTGCTCCTTGTGCAAAAGCAAAAGAAACCGATAGGAAGAATAAAGCGATGGTGACTAAAATAAATGAGAGGGATGCAAAGCGAGTTACCATATGTAAATAAGAATTATTACTGACTAAGTGTACCAACTCAGCGACTGACATTTACCTGTTCTTAACAGCTAAAAAAACAAAAACCTCTCAAAGAGAGGTTTTTGTTTTTGTATCGCACTACCAGATTAGAATCGTGGAGTTGCGATGTACATTAGATTTGTTGTGTAGTCATCACCCGCTTCTTGGAGTGGAGTAATTTCTACCTTGTATCCAACTTCTGTTAGACAGAGATCGTCGTCAGCTGCTGTTCCGGCGCCAGTTGTGGTACCGTCACACACAGAGTTATGACCAAATACGATAGTTGGTGTGCTCAGAACTGCGATGTACTGATTACTAGATGTGAAAGTTGGTCCTGTACCGTTAATATCACCATCTTCAGTAGTCATACCCCAGTGTCCCCAGCCGTCTTCATCGTTAGCTAACGCTCCGTTAGCTAGCTGACCATCTGGTGGCGCCCAGGCAGATGGAGAAACTTCATCTGTACCGTCGAAGAAACTGTCAATGTCTGCTCCAAATGAAGATTGAAGCGGTGCATCTTGTTCAACCGAAACGGTGAAACCGTTGTTGGCATTAGTTTCAACACTTAGCTGTTGTCCCATGAACTTTGGCGTTCCTGCTTCCAATACTCCAAAAGGAATAGCTGTGTCAGTTGTTGAACCAGTTGTTGCTTCTCCGTTGACATCAGTTGTGGTTGCTAGACCATCAACAATGAATTCGAAGATAGTAGGAACAATTACTGTCACGACCACTTGGTCGAGGATGACAACTCGAGTTCGACCAATGTCGTTCTCGGCGTTGGCAACATCAATCTGAATCTCATAAGAATCAAGAGTCGACAGGTTGATAATTCCTACTCCTATCGCGACTTCGATTTCTACAGTTTGCCCCGCTGTCGCTGTTACCCCGTTGATCACTAGTGTATCAGGTGAGTCAGAAACATATGTTCGTGAAGTTGTTGCTCCGCTGTTAACACTGACCGATAGGTTTGTGTTATCTGCAATTGCGTCAATACCGCCAAAGTCTTGTCCGCCGACACCATCATCTTGAGAATCCCAAGTGATTGTGATATTTTCGGCTGGAGCGATATCGTTAGTTGCAGTAAATAGAATTGTATAAGCCGAAGCACAGACGATTTTGATGTACTTAGCATATTACTTACTAATGTAAGGTTAGCTGCTTGTGCAGTCTGGTAGACACCAATAGATGCCATTACCGTTGCACAAGCAACAAGTGTCGCGACCACTCGTTGCGTAAGCCAACTGTGATAGTTGAGTTTACGAACATGTTTATTTATTTTTTTAAATAACTGCCGCTCGAGTGGTCGTTGTACAAACCGCTTGAACTGGCTCAGAAGAAGATTCTTGTGGAGACGGTTCTAATCAATTTTTTAATTATGTGAGGAAGTCTCAGCCGTTAAAATTGATCACACCTACTTCTTCTGATCTGCCACTAGTATAGGCTGTCTAAGAAACGCCGTCTCAAACCCACTGTTGATAACCTATCAGGGACGACTCTTTGACCTTCAGTAGAGCTATAAAACAATGGTTATTTGTTAAAAGTCTCGGACTTGTCCTCGCTATGGCTTCAGGAACAAATGTCCTGAATAAAATGTAATAGTTCTATGCGGACACTACTGCCACCTCTTTCCACCTAGTGGTGTACGCCGGGGAGCGGGTTTGTGACTTGGATCTCCAAGCATCTGTTCGTAGTCGACTGCCGATCGTAAGCAGCTCTCGCCCAGCCGAAACATTCAGCGCGTCCATGGCTTGAAGCAACGCTTTGGCGTCTGGTCTGGTATCAGCAAAGAGTGTGGCCGGCTTGTTGTCCTGCAACACTATTCCACCCACTTGCACCACTACCTTTTGGTATGGTACACCCACTTCGTACAAGTCCTGTACCAGCGCTTGCGCGGTGTTAATTAATTCAAAGGTATCTGCAGTAGAGACCTGAAACACTACTTCTTTTGAACCACCACGCAAAAAGAAATCACCATGTCGACTAGTTCGTATCGATACCCGCAAAACGGTACAGGCCGCCCCCATCGAGCGCAATTCGGCAGCTATTTGTCTGGTGTGATATGCCGCGGCATCGGCTAAAATAGCTATATCTTGCGTGGTTTTTGAGAAGGAGCGGGAATTCATCAAGCTTTTTTGTAGTAGTCGTTTTGACTCAACCGGGCTAGTGATCACCCCAGCCAGCTCTGACTGCAACCGCCTCCCCACTACCCCAAATACCGCATCCACGCGAGAACTGTCTAATTGCAACAAATCCGCTACTGTCACAATGCCATGTTGCTTACATTTTCGAGCCAATCCAGCTCCAACTCCCCAGATCTGTTCGACCTTGATTTCGGACACTGAATGCTCCCACTGCGATGCATCGACTATGTGTAACCCGTCTGTCTTTTTAGCTACGGTGCTGGCGTACTTCGCTTGTGTCTTTGAAGCTCCGACGCCAATTGAAATCGGGATGCCAATCTGGTGTTCGACTGTATCCTTAATGTGAGCGATGTACTCATGGGCATCTACGTCAGACGGGATACAAAAGAAAGCTTCGTCAATAGAGTACTGCTCCATAGTATCCACCTCTTGACGAACAACTTCAAAGACACGTCGAGAGATATCGCGATACAGTGCAATATGACCGGAAAATACTACCGCCTTTGCTTGCTGGAGTATGTCCTTTATCTGAAAGTAAGGGACACCCATCGGGATACTCATGTCCTTTATCTCTTGGGATCGAGCTACGACGCACCCATCATTTGATGAGAGCACTACCACCGGGACACGTTCTAAGTCCGGTCTAAACAATCGCTCACACGAGACAAAGAAGTTATTGCAATCTATCAGTCCAATTTGCTGCTTGTGCATATGGTACTAGTATACCAATCTATGCTATGCTCTGCCTCTATGGAAACTACTACAATTGATACGAGGTTTTTTCGGGCTGGCGTTGGAACCGTGATCTACAACAAAGACGGTCAGGTCGCTTGGTTTGAACGGGCACAGAACCCAATTGGTGTCTGGCAGTTTCAACAAGGCGGAATTGATCTAGGTGAGGACACCGAAGTGACATTGTGGCGCGAGCTGGGTGAAGAAGTTGGCCTGACGTCAGATGATTTTGAATCTGTTATTGAATATCCGCGTTGGACCGTCTATCAGTACGACTACACTATCACTGACGATAGTAAATCACGCCTAGGCCAAGCGCATCGGTGGTACTTCCTGAAGCTCAAAGATGACGTTGAAATTGACCTAAGTAAGGCAACAGAGCAAGAAGCATCGGCAGTACGGTTTATTACGTTTGATCAAGTACTGAGCGAAACTGATAGTTTTAAAAAGCATGTCTATGCCGAGCTACAGGACTACTTTACTGACAATATCATGGCTACGCTGTAGTAGTTTGTGATAACTAAGAGCACATCACCGGAATGTGCGGGCGCTACCAGTCACGACACCCCACACAAACACATCATCGGCATCATTGATCTCAATCGGCTCATAGTTGTCGTTGGCTGATATCAGCTGCAAACGATCACGCTCTTTGTGCAGCTGTTTCACCACCATTTCTCCAAACACAGCCGCGACTACAATCATGCCTGACTCTGGTGTAACCGAGCGATCAACCACTAGCACATCACCTGAAAAAATCTTTAATCCTTCCATTGAATCTCCCGCTACTCGGACAAAAAAGGTGGCGGTAGGGTTGTCGATCATCAGATCGTTAAGATCAAGTGGTCGCTCAACCAGATCATCTCCGGGTGCTGGAAAACCAGCAGCTGGCTGTGATGCATATAGTGGAGACGAACTCGCTCCACCCACTTCGCTGGGGGCAATTGATCCCACTACGCACTCTGACTGGGGGGAGTTCTTCATAATGCCTGCAGTATACAGCTGATGGTAGCGTCTGTCAGGAGCTAGACAATGACCGCCCCGCTGGTCAGTAGTGCGTGTACGTACCACAGACCACCAATCGTAAATAACAGAGCAATACTATAGGCCACCTGGACCACATGTAGTCGCCGCGCCTCGCCCAGAAGTGAAGCGACTAGCAATACAATTATTACTCCAACAATGCCGGTATAGACAATATCGAGCAGCACATTTGGCTGGGTAGCTACTGCTGCTGCTATCGTTGCACCAGCGTGAGCACGTGACGGCTCGATTAGCGTAGCTACCGCTAACCCAGACGATGTAGCTAACTCTGTAGAAACCACGACTGTATTAGCCTCACTGACGCTCACTGCGGTTGGTGGCTCTGCGGGCGCTATATCTCTGGTAGCTGGCTGGCTAGCCGCGCCTGATTCCACCGGGGTACCAGTACCAGCCGCCAAGACTACTGGGTCTGTAGTTGTAACAGCCTCGTCCACCGGGGCTGAGGCAGCCAGCTCAGCCACCGCACCACTGACGGCTTGTACTTGCGCCTGTAAGGCTGCTAGATCTGTTGTGTTGACTGTATCAGTAGCCTGTATAACCTCTGCGTCAACAATTTGTGCTGGAGGGATTTCTGCTACTGGTGGCGTAGCGGGTTCGGCTACAGGCTGTACCGCTGGAGTACCAAAGAGCTGGACAACATACACAGTGTCGTACCCATCGAATGTGCCTTTGGCTGTACCAACCCCAATTTCGGTGTATTTAGTATCGACTATATTTTTGCGGTGTGCTGGTGACTGCATCCAAGCTTCGACGACTTCGGTTGAATCTGTAAAGTGAATGGCCAAGTTCTCGCCAGCGTGGGCGTAGACATACCCGCTGGACCTAAAGAAGCTCCAAGGTGTTGTTCCATCGGGAGCAAAGTGAGCAAAGTATTCATTAGCCGCCATGTGCTGGGCTTTTTGTTGTGCAGCCTGGTCGAGCAAGGCATTACGCTGGAGGGGTGCCGCTGCCAGATCAGCCCGCTCATCGTTAGTAAGATCAACCACCACGGCTGGCAATACAGTCGACACCAACCAGTCAGACGATTGCCACAAGAGCGCCTGCATGTTGGTACCTACAAACGTCAATAAAACAAGTACCGACATCAGTACGAGTGATAGCTTTTGGGCCGAATCTAGTTCATGAGAACCATTAGTAGAAACAAACTGCATATATTAAAGTATACTAGACTACACTTGTCAGATATACAACAAAAAACAGCCCAATAGGGCTGTTTTTTGTTTCATGTTGGTTGCAACTAATCTGCAATTGCTGTAGCTGGTATCTCTTCTGTTAGATCTGGAGCTGATGATGTACCCGGACACAACAGACTATTAATCTTCCAAGCTGTTGTCTTGTACACAAACCCGGTTGGATTAGAGTTATCAACCAAGCCCGCTTCATACCATGGGTCAAGAACCTCACTGCTGAAGTGCTCTTGGAATCGCTTAACATTTGCATCGGTCACAGCCCCAAAGTTTCCAGTTACAGGGTTATCGGTACCACCGAACAAGCTCTGGAAAACATTTAGGAACAGCTGTAGCTTCATCACCTCCCACGTATCATTCTCTGCACCCATCTGCATGTACTCCATAATAAATGGACAAAATTGTGGAGCATCTGTTGTAGCTCCAAGTACGATTGGAGTTGGTGCTACAACTCGTTCAATTCGAGTACCACCACTTGACCTATTCGCACTCGTACCAGAATCAGTACTGCTATCATTTTGTACAGGCACAAACACTGGGTCTTGCTGGTTTCCAAACGAACACGTGTAGAAGTCAACTTCTAGACCATCTTCTGGAACAGTAAAGGTACAACCTTCGAGCTCTGAACCAACTTCCACAAGTTCACTGTCTAGTGTTGGTTCAAAATCAAGTGAACTGTCAACGATACTCAGACCAAGCACAGGGAAACCGTTTCGATATAGGCCAGTTTGAGTCCAACCTGAAACTGTTTCTTCTGTAACTGTCCAAGTGCCCGTTGGGACGTCAAAGTAGTAGTAACCGGTACTATCTGTAGTTGTACTTAAGACTGTCTCTCCTTGAGTTAAGTAAATTGTCCAACCACTAAGCGTTGACTCTACGGTCCCGCTCTCAGACTCTGCATCATCTAAGAATCCGTCACCGTTTTCATCTTCCCATTTGTAACCTCCGATTCTGTATAGGGGTGTTTCTAGGGTAAAGATGGCAGTTGATCTGAGGTTATCTTCTCCTACCTGTTCAAGAGGATTGATAATTAAACAGTAGTCACCATCTTCCCAGTCACTAGCATCCACCACTGCCGAGAACGAACCGGTGCTTGTACTAAAGACATAAGGGTCACTGAATCCATTCACATTGCCCGCTACAGTAGACTCGCCTGAGTCACACTGACCAGCCGACCGAATTGCCCAAGCAAATTGATCTTCAGTCTTATCATCGTCAATGTATTCTGCTGTAACTTGAGTAACCTGGTCTGGAGCAAGGATTTGACCATCAGTTGGACCAGTTATTTCAAGAGTAGCCTCAATATCAACCACTTCTACATCGATGTAGCTATATCGCCAGTTACCCTCGCTGTCGAAAGCCTGTACTTTAAGACGATAGAAGCCAGGCTCTAGTCCAGCAGCCTCAAAACTCCACGATTCAGCTCCAACTGCAATACCATTATCTACACTCGCCACAAAACTACCGCCAATCGAGTCAATCTCGGTAATAGTAAACAATACTTCATCAATCGCAGTCTGCTCATCTGAAGCGATTCCACTAACGGTAAAATCAGGACTATTAATCACGTCTGCATTAGCCGGAGTTTCAATAACAACACTTGGCTTGGTAGTATCAACCTCAACATCGTGCTGGTCATACCGGAAGTTACCAGCCAGGTCGAATGCTTGCACTCCTAAACGATAGAAACCAGTCACTAGTCCACTTGTTTCAAAGCTCCAATTGTTTGTTCCACTAGCCACTCCACTATCAACACTAGCTACAAAAGTTCCACCTAGAGAGCTAATCTGATTAACCCGATAGAGAACCTGATCAATATAAGTCTCCCCATCTGAGGCTGTTCCAAATACGCTTGCCGTAGCTCCGATACTAGAATCATCCTCTGGTGAAGTGATCGAGACACTCGGTTTTGTGATATCAATGACAAAGGTGAATAGATCGCTAATGCCGTGATTATAGTTACCAGCCTCATCTGTCACTCGAGCCCAAAAACGATGACCCTCAACATCCTCATTCATTGGATTGTGAGTGTTGACATACTTACCATCAACTGGGACCTGGTACTCAAATCGGTACGTATCTCCACTAACTGGTGTAGCCACGAAGGTTCGAGCCGCTACATACTGTCCATCTAATGACTGAATTCGGAATTCAACGTCTCTAATAGCGCCGGTTAGGTCTGTCGCCTGAACCTCAATCCGTACGTTCTCGCCCGGCAATACTATATCTGACTCAACATATACTCCCCCTCTTTCTACATACATTTTGATGTTAGACATTTCTGGAACGATTGTGTCAAAAGTGAAGTTACCACTCAAGCCATTATTGTAGTTCCCAGCCTCGTCAGTTGCACGTGCCCAAAAACGGTGTCCGTGGATACTGGTATTCATCGGATTGTGAGTATTCACATACCTTCCATCATTAGGTACTTGGTACTCAAATCGGTATGTATCTCCACTAACTGGTGTAGCCACGAAGGTTCGAGCGGCTACATACTGTCCATCTAGTGACTGAATTCGAAATTCAACATCCTCTATACCTGAATCATCAGTCGCTTCAACCTCAATTCGGACATTGTCACCTGGTCGAACAAAGTATGACTCTTCGTATGTACCGTTCCGTTCGACAAACATCTTGATATCAGACATTTGTGGTACGTCTGTTTCAATAATACACACACCACCAACTGACGAATCCGGAGATGAGGCAAATGGACCACAAAGGAATGGGTCAGAATCTACAGACCCTACCACTGATCCAATACCAGAAGTTGACCCCCACCAGTTGTTTTGAGCATTAAGTTCACCCGTTCCGCCGTTGTAGACTGCAACACCGCTTGCGATATTGATTATATCGTTATTTGTTACGGTTATGTCTTTTCCAGTAATATCTTCACCATCTTTAATAGCAATACCGTTGTGGCCACCTGAAATGGTGTTATTTTCAATCAATACTGTTCCTACTACACCTGAACCGTAGATACGAACTGCCCCTTTATCTACTTTATTTGCGGTGTTTGCATTAGTAATTGTGTTATTTTCAATTGTTGTATCGCCAATTGTTCCAGCCATCTGGATCGCTTGTTCCCCCGTAGTGTCAATTGTATTACCTGAGATTATTGCTGTAGGGATACTATCCAATGTAATAGCAGCATAGTTCATGTTCGTGAATGAGTTATCTTCCACGGTAGCTGTCAACAAATCAATCAGTTGCATAGCACTTGCTGTAGGTTCAGCATTGACGTCTTGAAACTTATTTTCTGCCACCATAAGGTTTTTCCATGAGGTGTCAGTTCCCGCGTAAATAGCGTTTGCATTGACTACAAGGTTGTTACTGAAAGTTACATCAGATGTTTGTGGATTACTCGTATCATTACCGTCGTGTATTGGCGAACCTCCATCAAACTTAAATCCGTTAATACTCACATCAGTATTCCCTGAGTAAATACTAAACGCACGCCCTGATGCGCCGTTAGACAACACTGTCTCAGCTCCACGAGCCGAAGTGTTTGGATTCACGTTGTAGTTAGCACCTCTAATATCGAGGCTTTTTGTAACAATCACTTGCTCTGAGTATGTACCAGCCGCAACCTCGATAGTGTCACCATTATCGGTATCACAGTCATCAATCGCATTTTGGATAGTGGTAAAAAACTGGTTAGTATCAGTGTTTTCTACTGGACCACTCGCCAGCCCGTCTTCAGCCTGTGTAGTACAAGCTGCGGGTGCAATAACATCCCCGTCCAAGCTAATACCAGTCACAAACACTGTCTCATCCGTTAGCGCTGTTCCAGTATTAGTAAAGTATATTTCTAGATTAGCCAGGTTATCAGCACCAACACCTAAGGCCACTGATGTAAGAGTACCCGACTCGTCACCAGAGAGACCTTCATCTGCTCCAACAACAAAACCTAGTTGATTATCAGAGCCGCCCACTTCTCGCCAGCCGTATCTAAATTCGTCAGAATTATCAAGCAATTCTGCATCATATGTAAATGAAAGCGTGATATTCTCAAAACCTGTAGTATCCGCAGATGAGACCAATGTGGTTACAGCTGGAATATCATGTGCTGTAGGTGCAATAGTTACACTAGCTGCCTGCGCAACAAAAAAAGCCACCGGAAGGGCGCTCAGTAATAAGGACAGCATGGTTATTCCCGCGAAGAGTCGCGCTGATAAACCGTTGTTTGTAAGGGTAGTAATGTTCATAATGTTTGATTCTTATTGAGTAATAGAACCACGGCACCCGGAAATAGTTGTGGTGTTACGTTCACTTTACTCCCAAACACCAAAAAAAGCAACTATGCAACACGAAAATGCTTTTTTGGCAATAGTTTTCTGCCACAAATTGTTGACTATTGCATTTTCTCAGAAATCCGCCTGACAGCGGCTATTTCGGCACATATTTTCACATTAGGCACATTGTCGACACGCGCTTCACTGAATGTTATCTGCTCTAACTCTTCTAGGCGACCAACTGGTGTATCTGCATGTTCGTAGATTTTTTCTATGTGAGCTTGGCGATGCCCCTGGAGTTCACGCATAGGGTATTTTCGGTCTAACATCCATGGAAATACTCCACAAGCATGGAAACGACCTTCATCTCCTAATACGCTCTTACCTAACACTCTCACCCGCCCTTGTGATCCAAGCAGTTCACGATCTGATATACGAAGCTCTTGCACATCCATATCCCACTGTTTTCCGGTTGTATCTATGAATCTAACCGTATCGGCTGTTGATTCTGCCGTTACCTGTTGCCCAATCAACCTCCCTTGAACAGGTTGTTGCCACATTTGATGCTCACGTTCGACTTCAGAGTAGTACATCGGGGCATATTCACCCAAAGCTCGGTCAACCACAAAACCAAATCCAGACAAACTTGCTATAACCCCAAGCAAAACGCTAATTCCCACACTCGATCCACCCACCAGAGCTGGCGACAGACGGTACCCTCGCCTAGTGGCGCGCAAACCTTGCATCGCAACAACCATGAGCACGATAAAGGCCAGAATCCATAACAAAGGCAACGCCTGCAAGAAAAACGTGACAAAATTGTCGTGCATTACTTCATATATGTCGTAGTACCGGTATGTTGAAGTAAACAAAAGCACCGCCGTGGCCAAAGCACCTAAAAGCACAGTAAACAGCCAGGTCATCCACATTACGCTGTTTTGGCACCAGAACACATAGCACGGCCGAGGTGACACGTTCTGCTCGTCAATCGTTGAAAATACGCGATCTCGAACCGATGTTTCTGTGTCCTGCTGTGGTAATGGTTGTTTCATATCTTCTTTCATATCCTATATACGTATCTGGTCGTTATTTATGACAGTGGCAAGTTGCTTTTTGCCCCGATGGATCAGTGTTCCTACCGACCCAATTGGGATCTGGAGGATATCAGAGATCTCATCGTAGTCCTTATGTTCAAAAAACCGTAGTATTAAAACAGCTTCATATTTTTTATTCAGCTTCAAAAGGGCTTGACGAAGCACCTCGGCATTAATCGCATGATCGAACAGCAATTCGGCTGAATCAAGGTTTCCAGCAGCAAACGAGAGCAACTCTTCGCTATCGGCAATGAGATGCCCCTCGGGACGAACATTCTTTTTTCGGTAAGCACTGATTGCCTCATTATGGGCAATGCGGTAGATCCAAGAAGAAAATTTTAATTTTGGGTCAAAGCCGTTCAAGTTACGATAGACTTTGATGAATATATCTTGCAGTACATCTAGTTGATCATCAGGATTACGAATACCGAGCCTAGCAATATAGCGGCGGAGTTTGGTTTCATAGCGGTCCATAAGCACCCCGAACTGCTCTTTGTCAGCTAGGGCTTTGATTACGACAGCTTCGTCAGTAAGCTCCTGATCATCCATAGTAGTGACATAATAGTCGCACAAAAGTACCATCTAGCCTAGTATCTACACTTAGTACAAATAGGTTGTAAAGTAAAGCTTTTTATGGCATAGTGCTAACCTATGGAATTTCCTATTCGTATTAATAAATACCTCGCCCACACCGGCGTCGCTTCACGCCGTGAAGCAGACGAGTTGATCACTAAAGGCAAGGTAACTATCAACGGCACCAAAGCTAGCATGGGTCAAGCAATTCAAGCTACAGACACTGTCAAAGTCATTGGTAAAACCAAAGCCAAGACCTACTACGCCTACTACAAAGGCCGTGGCGTCATCACTCACTCACCTGGTGAGGGTGAGGTTGATATTGCTACCCGACTAGCTAAAGACTTTGGTTTAACCCATGTAGCTCCAATTGGGCGTCTCGATAAAGACTCTGAGGGACTTATGATCCTGAGTAACGACGGTCGTCTTACCGGCCCGCTCCTAGATCCAGAAAACGGTAAGGAAAAAGAGTACGACGTACTAGTCGACAAGACGCTAAACGGAATGTTCAAACGAGCTATGGAAGCCGGAGTAGACATTGAAGGCTACCGGACTAAACCCGCCAAACTGGTTGCTAACCCCAAAAATGACAAACGGTTCAACCTTATTCTCACCGAAGGTAAGAAGCATCAAATCAGGCGTATGTGTGCTGCGCTTGGATACCAAATCCAGACTCTCAAGCGTGTGCGGATCATGAATGTAGAACTCGGCAAACTAAAGCCAAACCAATACCGAAAAATAGAAGGTGCAGAGCTGGCTGCCTTACTGACATCACTGGGAATTAAGTAGTCAACCCTACAGGCCAGTAAACAATACTCAAAATAAACCAAACGACGTACCACTAGGTACGTCGTTTGGTTAGATTAGCGAATAGGTTCCTACGAATGCCACGGTGTCTGAAATCCGACGGCAGCCAAGTATAAACCGAATATAAAGGCGATAAATAGTACGATTCTGACCGTATTAGTTGAACTGTAGACTTTGTTACCCAAATCAGAGAATAGTTTGGGGGCCATCAAATAAAGCACACCCTTGATCAAAGCTGCCCAACCAATTAACGTAATCCAGGTTGTCCAACTAAGCCCCCAAACATTGTGAGTCAATACAACTGCCAATCCGCCCATAATCCCGATAAAACTGAGCATAGTAGTAAGCAGATGACTCTTTCCCACCTCGTCTATCATTAACCTAATTGTGGCCGGGCGAAGAAACAGCCCGCCGGTAATAATTGCAATGGTGAGACCAAACAGCTGCGCTAAAAAATATGATAATTCCATACGTGTTTAAATTACACAATAAAACTTCCTATTTGTAAGTATACTCCTACCGCTAAGGATAGACAAATACGCATAATCTTGTGAAGTTATTATTTATCACTGTTTAAGTGCAGTCGCGAAATATGGCTTGGCTTTTTGGTACCAAATTTTATACCCAGCACTGGTGGGATGTAGTCCATCAATTGAAGTATAGATATCGGGCTTTTGCACAAATGGATCATCCGCTGCTTCGTCAAAGAGCGATACGAAAGCCATATCATTGTAGGTTTGTCCCAGAGTAGTCATTTCCATATCAAATGATCGTGAAGCCTCCTCAAGCGCTTCTGCTTGCTGCCCATCAAATGCAGACGTAACACCTATATTACCAGCGGTGAGTACCACGATTTTATTTGCGTGAGGAATCGTTTGTTCAATAAGCTGCTGCAGGTCTGCAGCCACTGCCCCAGCCTCATCACCAGCGATCAGATCGTTTGCACCAATTTGTAGTACCACCATGTCGTATTTGGCAATCTCAGACAGTCCGGCTACGACCTCACGAGCGCCAGACATCTTTCGGCCATTAACCGAATTATTAACAATCGAATATGCTGGAAAATCTGCACCTTACAGACCAGCGACACTCTCACTTGACCGACTAGCACCCGTCTTATACCCCGTACTGTCTCCAATAACTAAAATACTACCACCGCCCGTTCCGACTTGTTCATAGGGCGTCACTCGAGCTATCAAATACCCCGTCAAAGCATATCGCCACCAGCCGGTAGTGAGGAGCAGTACCCCAATGATTCCTAACCCGACTAGCATCCAGATAAACCAATTCATAGATTGAGTATAGCAAAGAAAAGCCCTCGCGGGCTTTTCTTTACTTTTTATGCTTCTACTACTTAGGAGCGTTCTTTCGATCTGACTCCTTCAGATACTTCTTTCGCAGTCGGACTGATTCCGGACAGACTTCTAGATATTCGTCTTCAGCCATGATTTCAAGGCCTGTTTCGATAGTAACCACCTTGGGATTGATGAGGTTGATCGCTTCGTCGTTACCTGATGAACGCATGTTGGTTAACTGCTTACCCTTGGTTGGGTTTACCATCATTTCTTCACCCTTACTGGTGTTTCCGATCACCATTCCTTCGTATACTTCAGTCGCTGGGCCGATATACATTTCACCACGCGTCTGTAGGTTAGCAAGTGAGAAGCCAAGCGCTTTTCCACTAGCCATAGAAATCATTGACCCAGCCTTTCGTTTCTTAATTTCTCCAGCGTATGGCTTGAATCCAATTACTTGTGAAGCCAAAATACCTTCACCCTTGGTGTCCACCACAAACTGGTTTTTGTATCCAAGCAGCCCTCGCGTTGGTCCCTCAAATAATAGTCGTACCTGATCACCGTTAGTGATCATGTTTTGCATAATAAATCCACGATTGCTTAGTCGTTCGATTACTGGACCCTGATATTCTCCTGGCACATCGATAGTTACTTCTTCAAACGGTTCTGATTTTACACCATCAATCTCTTTGATGATTACCTGCGGCTGTGAGACCGATAGTTCATACCCTTCTCGTCGCATGTTTTCAAGCAACACGGCGATGTGCATTTCACCACGACCGTACACTTCCATGATGTCACCATTAAAATCTACTTGTAGACCAACGTTGATTTCTAGTTCTTTTTCTAGTCGCGCTGCAATCTGACGTGATGTTACGTACTTCCCTTCTCGTCCAGCAAATGGGCTGGAGTTGACCAAGAACTGCATACCAATGGTTGGCTCATCAACATGGATCGCCTCTAGTGGCGTAGCTGATTCGTTATCAGTCAAAGTTTCACCAATGTTGATATCTTCTAAACCTGCGATGAGTACGATGTCTCCGGCAAAAGCTTCGTTAAGCTCAACTTGTGACACACCTTTGTAGCCAGACATTTTAACGATCTTACCTTTTTTAACCTTGTCGCTACCCTCCATTTTGATGAATAGAGACTGTCCTTTGGTCGCTTTCCCTTCATAGATACGCGCTACGGCTAGTCGCCCGAGGAAGTTGTCAAACCCTAGGTTAAATACCTGCGCTCGCAAAGCGTCGCCTTCGTTGTACCCTTTAGCAGCTGGGACAGTTTCTAGGATAGTGTCGAGCACTGGTGCCAGGTCGACCATTTCGTCTTCTAGTTTACGCTTAGCTTTGCCGTCACGTCCGATAGCGTACACCACCTCAAATTCTGACTGATCATCGTCGGCGCCCAGTTCTAGGAAGAGCTCTAGGACCTGTTCTTCACATTTATCAGGGTCAGCGGCTGGTTTGTCGATCTTGTTAATAACAACAATTGGCTTCAACCCAAGTTCAAGCGACTTCTTGAGCACAAACCGAGTCTGCGGCATTGGCCCTTCTTGCGCATCAACTACCAAGAGCACACTGTCGATACTACGCAGTACTCGCTCCACCTCTGATCCAAAGTCGGCGTGACCTGGCGTATCAACGATGTTGATCTTGGTGTCTTTGTAGGTTACTGAGGTGTTTTTGGCGTAGATAGTGATCCCGCGCTCTTGCTCGATGGCGTTATTGTCCATCGATGCATCACCGATCCGATCACCGGTAAATTCCATCAGACCGTCAGTCAGTGTAGTTTTCCCGTGGTCAACGTGGGCAATAATAGCGATGTTTCGGATTTCTTGTGGCATAAATAATATAAATAAAGTTTGAGAATAAAAAGGCCGCTTCCATAAGCGGAATAGCGGCCCTAGTATGCCCTGTAGAGGCAAATTGGTCAATAACTACTGTGAACGATTAAAACTCGCCTACCAAAACCACCCTTTCACCACCTCATCAAAATCGCTCCCAGGCTCGAGCACCAAGCTTCCAAAATAAAACAACCCGAGTCCAAAAATAATAAGAACAATAAATTTAAGCATCATGTTTGATCAGATGGCGATAACTCCAGGTTTTATAGATTGCGAATAGCAAAAGAAGGATGCCGATTGGGTAATACACGTATGATGATTTCAGCATCGAAAAAGATCCTAAGCCAAAATAGGACTGCGTCTGTCTAATCGCACCAAGCTCAGCAAAGTAGTCTGACTCAAGCGGTTCTTCGCCGATAGTTAACAAGAAGGTTCCTATGTTGTCTGGACTACTTACCTCGATTCGGTACGTACCCGGCTCGACCTGTTCACTTAGCAATGGCGACACTAATAGCGACATACCTAACTTGGAATCAGTTCGCTTAACCCACTGCGTCGGATCTACGTTCACCCGAGCCACCTCAGCCACACCGCCACCTCGGTCGTTCTTTCGAATAAGCAATAGCGAGAGAGGTTGTGGATCAGCGTTATTTAATTGAGATACTTGTGCTCTAAAATTAAACGACTCCTCAGATGAGATTTCGTACATCACCGGATAGTCTTTGAGAGTACCGAGGTAGTTTTGCTGAGCCGGTGGAGTAACCTCTATGGGTACAATCTCATACGGCTGACTTACATCAGTAGTAACCACAGTGTACGCCTGCAAAAATGCAGGAGTAGCCAATAACGCAAATATGGTGAGAAGTTTCATATACTAATAATACCAGACAAAAAGTGGTGGACACCTAGGTGCCCACCACTTTCTGTCTACGTAACAAGTACCTTACCGGGCTCGTTTACCTTTTTCAGGTAGATCAATTCCTGCCTCAGCAAATATTGTTCGCACGGCCTCTTTATCATTTGCTTTTTGTGCCACCTGTAGAGCTTCTCTCTGAATATCAGTCAATTGCTCCCTCGCTTCAACCGTTAACCCTCGATGCTTTGCGTGGTGTTTGTGGCTATATCCAGATCGATCGATCCCTAATTCATCCAAGATATCAGCTGCTGCGTCTTTGTCTCCAGATCTTCGGAGCTCATGAGCTTCAACAAATTGATTAAAATCCGCCTTTGAAGTAATCATCTCCTCAAGCGGAGAATCTACAACCGCAACCTTAAAGGCTTCATAATCTGCTGCGTCGACAGCATCCCTCACTGCCTGCTTAGCTTCTTTGGCCACCTCGCGGATATTCCGCATGGTTTCTTCGGTGATACCAGCAGCTTTTAGTGTTTCTTTAGCAGCAACCACGTCACCCGTAGCCTTTAGTTCTTGAGCTTCTTGGACAGCAATTACCTGCTCATCGGTCAATCCTGCTTTAATTAAGAGTTCAGGACTCGAAAAAGCGTGCACCCCAGAGGCAGTAACCGCAAATGCAGCTACCGCGATAAATAATGATGTTGATTTTGTTTTCATACTATTTGAAATAGTGTTTGTGATTGTTCAGAATAATTCTAGCTAGCGTACCGACTGTTTGTCAGCACTACAAACTAATACGACACGCTATAGCTGACCTTTCACGTCACGACACATATATCTCACTTCAGCAAGACTTATTTGTGCTACAACGACTTTCTGCTATGGGTATCTAGCTAACAACCAGTTAACTAGTGCGTTCAAAATACGTCCAAATGTTACTCAAGGCTTGCCATAGTGGACTTTCAGCCACCACATCGGTTCCACATGAGTTCAAAGTATAATCTGTGTCATTAAGTGACACCTCGTAGCGAACATCGATTCCATCAACAAAAGACTCACAAAAAACTGGCTCGATCGGACGGCTTTGTGCCACTAGTGCCGTTTCTTCTAGGTAACGCTCAAGCTGCTGCTGTAGTGCTAGCGGAACCACCCCTTCACGCAGTACCTGCTCACCTGTACCAAGAGGTGTGTAAAAGTAACGGTAGGATCCATCTGTTGCAATATTAAAAGTCGGACAGTTCCCCATCCGTTGACACCCACCATACGCTTCACCGGTAATAACAAGACTATCGGAAGCTTCTTCGATGGCGGTTATAACCCGATCGGTAGTAGGCGCAAACCCCGTCACATAGACATAGAACCCAAACACCAACCCCATTGTAAAGGTAATCAAAATAGTTAACAGGTCTTCCCTTTTCATGTGCTTAGTATAGCAGTGATTGATAAGAATATGCTGCCTCTAGCCTAGTCACTTTTCAACTTTCTGTTTGTGTACGACGTCCATAAACAATCTTGCCAGTCGGTATACATGTGAAGTAAAAGCCCTCAGCTTTAAGGAAAGTTGTTTCCCTCTTATACCACTGGTAGGACTTACAGCAAATGCTTCTCCACACATTCTTATAAACGATTAGTTAGATTTCCTGGAATCTTCCAACCGTCTTAATAGACACTGATGTGGTGAATTTAGTTGCAAGATCCGTAGCTGTGCACTCAAAGAGGTATTTTGACTGGTTATTGATTGGACCAACAGATGCAACCACTCCACTATCATCACCAGCATTATTTTGGTAAACAGCCAGACCTCCGGACGGCAGAGTGGGTCCCTGCATAATACATTCCTGTATATATCCAGCTCCATTTATACTCCAGTTTATATCAATCATAGACCCGGGTCTCACAAAACCACTTGGCTCCGTAGTTATAGAAATACCTGGATCAGGATACAGAGTATTCGTTAAAACACATGTGGAGTTATTATTTTCAACCTCTTCATCAACAGAGCCGGCGGAGCCATTGAAATCTGCTGTAACACACACACGATGGTTCCCAGGAGGTATACCTCCATCTATCGTCATTTCAACTGATGTCATAGGTGTTTCAGCATTCTCAGCCGCCATCCCTTCTCTGGTATGAGTATCATCAATTTTTGATCTATCAATTAAACCATCTAGACCAGCATCAAGTGTTATATAGTTAACAAATGAAGGAACAACGACGTCACCCAAGTTTTTAATAGCATAGTTTATCAGTAGATAATCTCTGTATCCTGTCACAGCATTAAACCCGGTTGAAACATCAGACGAGACAGAAGATATGAGATCAGGACTGCCTGGCTCTACTTCAATAGTCGTAACATCAATAACAGTATCGTCACAACGAAACAAGAACGTATATTCTGTCCCATCAGCACCACCAGACAATCGTTCGGTCTCCAATCCAATACTGTTGTTGGCTAGACCAGAAGATAAAATAGTCTCGCCATCTTGTAGACTTACCACATCGCAGCTTGCGGGATCAGTCACATCCTCTGAATCCCAAGTCAATTTAACTGACGTCAAACTTTCAATCGGCAGAGGGCTATCAGAGCCATTTATCTGGAGATTACCGCTAGCTGCTTCAAGACAACTTTCTGTACCAGAGTCCCATACATAACCTGTATTACACACAAACTCACAACTATTTGCAGTATTAGACAGTGAATAATTCCATTCTACAGGCTCTTGAATGCCCGTTATCTCATCTAGACTGAGCAGTTGCGCGTTGGGAACAGGATTGATACAGAGATCGAAATCGCCACAGAAGAATCCGGTCGACAAATCCGTAAGAACCTCACCTACGTTCGCAAAACCAGAAGTCACAACAGCCCCTGGACCTGATATCGCTTCCAAATTTTTCATCTGCCCGTTAGCAAGAGCGTCACCAATTCCAATCACATAAATAGCAGTCCCTTCGTCCTTTATGCGATTACCTGCTGAAACGGCATAAGAAATAGCAGTGTTCTGGGACGAATTCCTTGGCGGTGATCCATACATATTAGGTAATCCATCACTAGCAAACAGTATAACATTTTGTTTATCTGGACGTGGATCAAAGGCTGAGTCAGCCGCAATAAGTCCACGCTCCCAGTTTGTTGCACCATATCCATTTCCAGAAGAAGATCGGAGGTAAGAAACTGCCTGTTCTTTTGTCATCGAAAAACTACGCTGGACACTAGCATTCGTGCTAAACGTACTGAAACTAAAAAGTGTGTCGGTATTGATTGATTCAACAAATTCAATCAATCCGTTACGTAGTTGGCTTGACTCACCTGCGTCAATTGATCCTGATTCATCGATTACAATCGATAAATCAAATCCGTTGCATGAATTTACAATCGGGGGGTTTGCAATTTTATCAACTCTAATGAACATAGACCTTGTGACTGGAGCAAATGCTTGAAGAGGGCTCTCACATGTTAGATTAAACCTTACGCTTTGCTCCAACGATTTAGTGCGCACCCCTGTATGTTGTGTGGATAGGCGAATTTGTTCGCCATCATTACTAATACGATTCTTATCTGATTTACTGACAGAAATAAAATCATCAATCTTTCCATTATCAGCGCTTAAGAAGCAATTATCGGTATTGTCAGTTTTCCACGACAACATTGTAAGCTCACCCGGACGAATGAAGTCTCGTGTTGCACTTAACGTTACGACTGGAGGGGCTGGTTCTACAACAGTTAGTGATTGTTCATTACAGTTGTTTGTTTCATTAGTTTCATTTATCACCGCCTCTGAGTCAACACAATACCTTAAGATATAGGTGCCAGGCGTCGTTAGTACTAAATCTTGTGTCGAATCACTTACGGTTTTCCATTTCTTAAGTGAGTCTCTTGGGTGCTCTGAGATTAAGGTATTCGAACCCTGAAATTCGAAACTAAACGTGTTAACAAAGTTAATACCATCAACCTCAACCCAACTGTTATTTCTTAGATTTGCGCTAACGTTAAATGACTCCCCCGCCATAACTTCTGAAGGTCCATTAACATAAGTACTCACTAAGTCTGGTAAACTTGTAACCGATTCTTCAGGCTGAGAAGGTGCTTCTACAACATATTCAAAATCTACAGTCTCATCTTCTTCTGCAAAAGTGAATTTAATCAAAAACGTATATTCGCCAGGCTCTAAACTGGGCAGAGGAACACTCAAAATATTGCCCGAGAGTGGATCTAAATCTGAATTCACGACAGTAACCCCATCATTATCGACAACCTCGACAGAGGCTAAATAGTCAACAGCTGAACGGTTTTCATTTCCATTTACTTTGTTGGCAGATGTTACTACATACCGGTTTCCGTCAATAATGGAAACGTCATAAGTTACTGCATGTTTATTAATAATAGTCGATGCTGCAGATACATAGTTGGCAGACCCTAAAAAACCAAAAGTGACAAGCGAAACGAGCATGAACAGAATGAAAGGGGTTTTTACGTCAGGCAGATCATCGTTGGCAAGATTTTTCAACCTCCTCCTTCTGACGAGCCAACCTAACACCGAGACCAAAAACACAATGACTGCGCCACCAGCAATTTGTAAGCGTGACAACTTGAAACCTTCTGACGTAAGTATTATGTCAGTTGATGTGCGTTGTATTGTTGCTGTTGCCAGTTCTCCAGTATCATCAAAAACACGTATAGCAAGTTTGGGGTTGATACAGTCGATAGCTGATTCTAACGTTAGAGACTGAAACTCGCTATCAATACTAGTAATCAAATCTTCTGTACACAACTCTCCAGTGGCACCGCTGGTCAGCATAAGCTCTACCTGAGGCTCAACTGAACCCTCTTCTGGATCAACTAATGTCTCGTCATCAAGAGGATTGTTTCGCAGTACTACAGTAAAAGAAACACCGACTTCAGAATTGGCTTGATAATAATCTTGATCCAATGTCAGCGATAATATATCAGCTTGCACACCATAACTTGCAGTCTCGATGCGAATATCATTTGACACCTGCTCTCCGGCCTCATTCACAAAACTAAGTACTGTCAAAAAATTACCCAATTCACGCGAAACCATAACCGGGAAAGAGAATTCTTGTGTAATGCCTGCCTCTGCAGTTAGTTCATAGGAATAATCTGTAGTGTTTGGAACAACTGTCTCTCCAGAGACATCTCCAGCAAATACTTCCGTGTTCGGATAAGCTACTATTGTCTCAGACGTATTATTCACTAGCGAACAAGTAATATTCAGCTGCTCCTCGGCCCCTAGAGGCACTTGCTCTAAAAGGCTGTAATCAACTATTTCACCAGACTCGATTTCCTTTGTAAGAGCACAATCTTCCGATAAAATACTTACCAGTCGAGACTGATTATTTAGTTCATTCTGATCTCCCTCTATATAGGGTCTGATTTCCCAAGCATTATCCACTGGCGCAAACGCAACAGGGTAACCATCTCCAGTCAGCACCCCTACCACCAGTTGATATGAGCCGTTGAGATTTCCTGGTGGAATATAGGTAATTGATTCAACCCGCTCTTCACCAGCCATAAGTGAGACAGAGTTTGGGTGCGTGTACGTGTCAATCAAACTATCTCCACGATAAAGATCAATGACGTAGCTCAAATTATCCTGAGCAGTTGCACCATTATTAATAACAGTGGTTAAAATTGTCACCTCTGAATTTAACAGTTCGATTGTCTCAACCTCAGCTAGAGAAACATCACCAAACGGCATATTACCCAACTGAGCGGCAGCTGAAAGAGGTGTGTAAACTAGAGCAAGCAACAGGATAAGTGGGGTTATTTTTTTCATATAAATTATGTTGTTGAGGGTTCAGCTCTTATGTATCTATATAATAGCTTTTTTCCTCACAAAAAATTAAAGTCATGTGTATAAACATTTAAAATAGACACGCCACTCAAGCAAGTCCTAACAAGATACCCTTGAAAGAGTGCAGCAAACGTTCGACCACCATCCAGAAATCAAAATAAAACCCTTCAAAAATCCAGACATACGGTTCTTGACCTTCAGGAGTGTATGGATCTGTGAATTGAGAAAGTTAACACCTTGGAACAAAATGACAACTAGGCTTGATGGTGTCTCGTACTAGCTCGATAATGCGGGCCACTCGGGTTAAGTACCCCACGCTGTAGACACCGTAAGGGTATTCTAAGGATGCTATCGGACCATAAGTGATGTGTACGGGTCGCGACTCTATAAACCGCATACAGGCTAAAATAACTATAATCTAGGCAATTTCCAGTACTTCCAAAAACCGACTAGGTTTAGGAATAAACCTGTGGCTAGAAAAGCTACGATATGAACCGAGTAAGACCAGAAATATAGGTATACTTCGTGACTAAAGAGCTTTGTAAGTATGGCGTAGATAGATACTTGAAATAACAGTAATACTCCACTCCCCACAAAACGATTGTACGTAGGAGAAAAACCATTCTCTGAGTTGTAGTGAAAACCACCGTTCCAAGTAATAAGTTCCCAGATTGTCCAACCAATAATAAAGACAAGTATGTACGGCCAGTACGCACTCCAAACAGTAGTCACAAGCCACCAAAATTGCCCAGCTAAAGTCATTGGGGTATCGACTAGGAGTATTTTAATAACTTGATCAAGAAAATCTGTAGTTATTGTTTCCGCAACTGAAGTAGTTCCCATAATATTTACTAAGTTACCACCAGAAACTAAAATGCCAAACAATGCCAATTTTCTAGAGTTTTTAATTTTTACAATGAAACACTGAAAATGCTATCATCTTTATATGAATAGCCTGCTAAATAAGGAAAAAATGCTGTATGACAATGTTGCTAGCAAGACTAGTGACAAGGACTACATTATTGCTTTTCAGGATTATATTGGCTTTTTAGCTGAACACGGCTCAGGACTTCTAATACATATAGGAGATCAGTTAATTGACCGCAAAACTAAGCTGGAGAAGCTAGATAAGCAGTACGTAGGATTTCTCAAAGAGGTTATTGATATTTCTAACCAAGTTAAGGCTTTTATAGAAGAAAAAGGTATTGAGGACAGCTATATTACTAGCGAAATACACGATGTAGATAGTTTGGTTAACGGAGAGTTAAAAATGCTTGATGGTCGCAATTTAGGATCGATTCAAAGTGACATTTGTAGTGTAATACAGATACTCATAAAGCTTGGGTACGCAGAGGAGGCAAATAAGTTCCTTATCATTGAAGTTAAATCCGCAGATGATTTGCGTGAAAAACATCTACGGACAGCAGCGCTGTTCAAGAAATATCAAACCGGAAAAGAAATATTTGATCGACAAGACGCTAGTACACTAGCTGGCACCCTTTCTCGTCTAGTCGAAGGGTATAAAGAAATTATCTATTTCACAAATACTAGTACTAAATTTGATGCGACTACTGAAGACTTTTTATTAAAACTATTTGAAGATCGGAAGAATAAGGAGTTTGCAAAACTAATGTCAGGTGAGATTTTGAGCGGAGACCATTTTGGTCGCACTAGGTACCAAGGAGATTTAGAGCGTATACATACGTCTATCGTATTGAATAACGACGAGAACGATGTTAAAAAAGTCACTAAAATTTTTCGTTTAGATAAAAACGATATATACCACTACCGAGCTGGAAAGATTGACTATGCTAAACGTCCTAATGGTCATGACCCAAAATACATCATTCTTTTTAAGAACATTCTTGAGTGCATGAAAAAAGGTCAAATTGAAATCAGAATTGATGAATTTAATAAGCGACTACCAGCTAAAGAACAATTCGATGGTGAAACTTATCGCACCCAACTAATGAAAAAGACTGGCTCTTTTATGAACTTATTGCAAAAGCAAAATATTAAAAATATTCACCCTGAGAACGGTAAGCAAATTTTAAAGATAACTAACACAACTATCAAATTTAATAATTTCGTTACGGAGGAGTAAAAACGAGCAAATTTGGCTGTGGAAAACATTTTTTACCTTTTACAATACAAGGGTTATTTCAAGTTTACTCAAATTTGCTCCCCTTATTCAAGGGGCTAAAAAAGTGGGATGCTGATACTAACACGCACGTAGCGTGCCTAAGAAAACAGTATTATGAAATCGAAAAAAATAACGTGGTCGTCCACCACGCGAAGGGTTAAAGACCTTACACCTAACGGATACAATCCACGCAAGATGGATAGTGATCAAAAACATGATCTCCAAAAATCAATCGAAACATTTGGCGCAGTCGTCCCAGTTGTGCTTAACATCGGAGGTCGTGCTGACGTTCTGATCGGCGGTGAGCAACGCGTACTTATATATGCAGATTTAGGACACAAAGAAGTACAGTGCATGATCCCTTCTAGAGAACTGACCATGGATGAAGAGCTTGAGTTAAACTTACGCCTCAATAAGAACGTTGGATCTTGGGATAATGAACTTTTGCAAGCATTTGATCTCACAACACTCTTAGATGTTGGATTTAATGATGACGAACTTCAAAACTTTTTTGATGACGTTGAATTAGCTGAGGACGAATATGATATTGACAAAGCAATTGAAGAAATGGAAGAACCCCGAGCCAAGCTTGGTGAGCTATGGCAATTAGGTGAGCATCGATTATTGGTAGGTGATTCTACTGACCCTGAACAGGTATCTAGGCTTATGGAAAATAAGCAGGCTGATTTCATCTATCTGGATAGCCCGTATAATATTTCACTTTCGTACGATAAAGGTATTAGCAAAACCAAAGACTACGGCGGACAGCATTCAAGTAAGAAAGACTCATTAAATGACGCTGATTTTCATGAATTCTTGAAAGCGAGTATTGGTTCTGCAATAAAAATTGCTGCACCTAATGCCCACATGTTGTACTGGTGTGACGCTAAATACATTTCTGATATTCAGATACTGTACAAAGAGCACAATGTACTCTTCCGCCGACTGTGCTTTTGGGTGAAAAACAATCAAAATGTTACGCCTCAGGTTGCCTTTAATCGTGTCCATGAACCAGCGATATACGGAACTATTGGTAAGCCCTACCTGAATGAGAAGTTAAAGAGTCACAATGAAGTTCTCAATCAAGATGTATCAAGTGGCAACCAACTGCACAATGAGATCTTAGATATGCTCGACCTGTGGTTAGTAAAGCGTGATGACGTGCAAAGTTACCTTCATCCCACGCAAAAACCTGTTGGATTAAGTGAGAAACCATTACGACGATGTACTGCTCCGGGACACATTGTTTTCTCTGGTTTTGGTGGAAGCGGTAGCGATCTAATTGCGTGCGAACAACTAAAGCGGAAATGGTACGGAGTGGAGTTAGATCCCGTTTTTGCCAGCGTCATAATTGATAGATGGGAGCAGTTTACCAAACTAACTGCAAAGCGAGTATGAGTACAGTTAAATCAGGAGACATCTATTCAGTTGGCGGGCATGTAATTGGGTGTGGTAGTTCGCTCGACACAGCATTCGTGTCCCAAGTTATCGGTGATCAAAAAATCCAAGCGATTGTCACCGATCCACCCTATGGTGTAGCGTACGTTGAGAATAAAAAAGATGTAGCAAAACTCGGCACAAAAGACACAAAAGTAATTAAAGGTGATCATATCCAGAGCGAGCAAGAGTATGGCGAGTTTACTTCTGGATGGATACGAGCAATTCTGCCACACATCGATACATACAATACATTCCACATATTTGGGTGTGATTCGATGTTCTTAGCGATGCGTGAAGGAATTCGTTCAAGTGACATGCATTTCAGTCAGATGTTGGTCTGGCTAAAGAACCAGCCCGTAATGGGACGGATGGATTATCTTCCTCAACATGAACTGATTGCGTATGGTTGGTATGGGAAACATAAACGACCATCAGCTCAAATGAAAAATGCTATCTATCACCCACGTCCGCAGAAGTCCAAACTCCACCCAACTCAAAAACCACTTGGTTTATTGAGAAAACTTATTCGAAACACTACTAACATTGACGACACTGTCTATGATGGGTTTCTTGGTAGCGGAAGTACGTCATTAGCTTGTGCTCAATTGGGTCGAGCTTGCATCGGTATCGAACAAGATTCTGAGTATGTTGAAATTTGCCTTAAGCGACTAGAAAAACTGACAAAGCAGAAACGAACATTGATAACTACGTATGAGTCAAAGTCATAATGAAAAACGAAATACTGGTGTCTATCGCAAGCAAGACTTTGCTACCTATGTGACGTGGAAGTCGCTACCTACCTTCTTGCGTGGTCAACCTGAAGCGGTACTGCGAAAAATGGGTATTGATGATGAATTAGCAATTGAGTTGTTACAGCTCAAGACCCAAAAAGACTTTGCGGCTCGTTATGACGTAAAAGATTTGGGAACGCTAACTGATTGGAACAAACGTATTGAAGAGGATGGCTTGCTCGAACACACTAATGTATGGGCAAGAAAGCTCACGCCAAACGTAGTCTTGGCTTTGTATAAAAATGCTACAAAGCACGGAAAATCAAAAGAAGTAAAGACATGGTTTGAATTAATCGAAAACTTTTAACTTATGAATGAAACTAAAAAATCACTGGATCTAGCAGAGATAAATGAAATTCTTTCTAATGCACTACTGCAAGTATCTGCTCGCAAGATTTCACCCAAGCGAGCACAGGTAATATCTCGCATTGGGCTGGCTCTGTCTAAGAATATTACCAACATGGAACTCAAACAGCGTATTGATGTGCTTGAGCAAATGCTTACTGACAGAAAATAATTATGAAAGATTTAACAAAATTACTAGGTAAAGGAAATCTGTCGCCACGCGAGCGGGTTTTGTTAATGATTAAAAATGATGCTCATAAGCAAAAGACTGGGAAGGCTTTAGTTACTGAAGCTGATATCGCTGCCCTGACTATCAATTGGAAGCCGAAGGACTACAAAGAAGCTGAGCAGTACAACAAATATCTAAATGTCTGGAATTCATTCCAATACCTCGAAATGGATATGCAGACTAATTATTTGACCACGCAACTAGCACTAGCTCGTTTAGAGCATATTGCGTCTTTGTTCTACTACAAAAAAGACGACCCTAGACAACGTACCTATTATCTAGAGCGTATCATTCCCGATGAGCAGGCAGATGAATTTCGTGATTTCTTTTTGCAACACACTGGCTTTGAGTATGATCGCCTGGTACATCTTTGTACTTTCTACTCCTTACCAAAAAAGCTTCAGCTGGATGTCCTACTGCTTGATCCAGGTGCAAATTCTGATCACACATACTTCTTAGCCGAAGAACAGATGGCACGCACCCTCTCAGGCAAGCAATCACTAACAGACACTGATGTAGACAAACTCACTAAGTACATCATAGGCTCGATTCCATGGGGTCATGAACTGGCTTTGTTGGATGTGAAAATTAGTGTGAAGCAAGTCATTTTTAATATGCACTTTGGTGGCTATCCACTGTTGGAATTTGGCAAGAGATTGGCATCGAGGCATAACACCGCCTACGAGTCAGACGATGAACTTAAGGAAAAACTAAGTAAGATGAACGATCTGAAATTTAAGTTAGAGCATGTTGTACGTGACTCAATTCATGATGGTTTATTTTTTGATGAGTATGTACCGCTTTGTAACAGCACTGGTCACATTACATACGAAGGAAAAACACAGATGCAGCATGACGAGATTATAAAATGTTGGATTAAAGCAAAAGACAAAACGATAAAGACTCTCCAGCAACACATCGATAGTGGCGAATTAATCTTGCAAGAGTGTCCAACTCGGTTATTTGAGGTAAGTATCAATAAAACCTACATTACAGGTGAAAGCTTAGCTAACTCTAGTTTGAAATTACCATTCGTCACTGATTATCAGAAACAAATCGATGAAGTACTGCTATTCGGCTATCCATGCTTTCTAGTTCACCAATCATACGCATTTGAGAACTATCAGTACTTACTTACATTCAAAGGAATAACTCAAACGATGTCTAAAATTATTGACGTAGATTTGAATGATAGCGTAATAAAATATATCAAAGATATTTCTGATTCAATAAATACTCTTAATTTTTACTTACGCAATATGACTGAGTACATTGATCAGCTTGTTTACGCCAAGAAGGATACTAAATATCCATTACAAACTTTCTTGCCTGACCCGAGTATTACACTCAACAATCTGAATCCGAAACTAAATAAAAGTCTTAAGACGTTTATAGAAAATGCTTCAAAGTTGCCAGAGTGGAAAAAAGACCAGTAAAACACTCGCTCAGTTATGAAAGTATTTTATTTAAACCAACCCAATCTCCTGAATCCAGATCATACGAGTATTTCTTACCCTGATGTATGAACCAGCTGTCTGACGGACGAACAATGCCTCCTTCGACACCATCCTGCTTATCTAGCCACTTATACAGTGCCTCTGCTTTATGTTTTGTGTCTTCATCTTTGGCGGTGATACCACTCTTAGTATCTAGTACTAAAACTTTCGTCTTGGTTTTAATAATCCAGTCGGGATAAAAGAGACTTTGTTTACCTTTATGGGTATATTGAATCGAAAGATGTTCAGTACCCTTATCGCCATTTTTGTACCACCAGACAACACCGCCTTGGTCTTCCAGATACTCGATAAATGACTTTTCATTATCAGGCATGTGGTCTGGTAGGAATACTGGTTCCATCGCAGACTTTTTATATTTCTTTCTATAACCGTCAGTGACGAAAATAGTCTCAGGCGGAAGTGACAATACTTGAGTGCTTTGCTGGCGTTCTTGTTTTTTAATTACCTCCGTATCACGGATAGAACGATACTCGATCAGTGACTGAGTAATGAGTGGCCTAAGCACACTAGCTGGTCGACTTAAGTCATTTACAACCATTGCATATATTTCTTGTCGTGATAAGTCAGTAGCATTACTTAACCAAACATTGAGTGCTGTTTTAAGCTTCCCCCATGAGCGAGCTGGTGCGTACTTCGCTTTGTCCTCTTCCTGTTTATTTATAATGACATAGCAGAGTAAGTTATATATTCGCTCCACATCACTATCACTTAATTCAGTAGCGGCAGTGACTCCATGCGCTTGGAGATTTTCTAGATAATTATCGTAGTCTTCTATTTCAAGATTAACAATAATATCCTGTTGTACTGAGTTAGGTTGGAGACCTTTTTCTTTAAGTAGTGAAAGGGCTTTTTTAGATGTGACCTTTTCTGGAATACCAAAGACAAGATTTACCTGCTTGATAAATGTCTCTTGGAAACTATCTCCAAGGTCGTTGTAGTCAGTGCGAGATAGGTCGTATGACGTTAACGTCAGCGGTTCGACATTTGGCTTTCGCTCCATGCGGTTCCATGACGGCAACAGACCAGAACTGTTGTCTTTGTTATATCCGTCAACAATAGTGTTGCGTTCGTAGTCAGTATAGATATACGCACTATTAAGGAGCGGCAGGCTGTAGTGCTGTGCTTCGGGCATACGCAGTACACGGCCGATGGTTTGTATTTGAAAAGTGGGGTTTTTAATCTCACGGAACATAACCAAGATACTTGCTCGGGGACAATCCCAACCAGTAGCGGCGGCTTGTTTGAAAATTAGATATTCAACGTCCGAACTATGACTAGAAATATTCTCTAGATTCTCTTGCCGACCAGATAGCCAAGTCGCAATCTTATAGTCTGGTACACCATTGTCATGCAGTAGTTGTCGAACCAATGCCTCTTTGGAATCAGTCTCAACCACTTTTGTTTCTTTGTAGTCATTTGGTAGCTGGATCATCACCAAAGGATTTACTGATGCATCAATTTCCTTGTATGCATTTTGAAGCTCAGCTCTTTTAGCTATCGCCAACTTGAGTAATACTTCATCTTTAGATATGTGCTTAGATGTAAGTTTCTTTACTTCATCTTCAGTCTGGAAAATGAGCTTTTCTTTTATAAGTCCTTGCTCAACTACCGCCTCACGATCTACCTGAACATAAGACCCAAGCTTAGCGGCTTGTACCACATCTACATCTTGCGGGGTCGCAGTAATTTTTATGATGATGCGAGGATTAATCAGATCAATTATCTCTTGAGCTAGAGCAGTTGCAGAGTGGGTATGAGCTTCATCCACGAGCAATACCATATCGCGTCCATCTATTTTGGTCGCTTCAATAAAGCGGTCAAACCAAACACCTTGTTCATTTTCACTACGTAACTTACGGTTTTCTTTAGTTCTAGAAACAACCTTCTGCCAGTTGATAAAGAAGACATCATTGTTATGAAGCTTACCTTGAGACAAATCATTCATATCAAGCAGATTAAGTTCACCAGCTCCACCATAGTATTTATGTAGCTTCTCCTTACTCTGCTGGTATGAATCAGGACTAAACGATACCCAAAGAAACGCCTTGTCTGCTTGGAACTGCGGGTCGCCAGTTAGGTCTTTCAAAAATTGGGCTGTCATAATCGTCTTCCCAGAACCTGTTGGAGACTGGAACACTAAAGGTAGTTGTTTCTCATTACGCTTCCAGAGAGAAAGAAATGATTGTCGCAACTTTTCTAGTGCGTCTTCTTGAAATGGTTTAAGGGCAAACATATTATTTCAGGCGATTAATTTCCTTATAAACTTCAATGATCGGCTCAGGGATATCCTCAACTCGAATATGTTTATACTCTGAAAACTCATTGGTATATTCATTTTTACTCCAAGAAAATACATACAGAACTGCTTGTTTTGTCTTTGCTATTTTTTTAACTAACTCACGCAGTTTCTGCTTATCTTCTTGGAAGTAAATGGCGACAGTTTTCTCATTAGTTGCAAAGATTTGCCACCATTCATTTTTCTCTTGTTCTTCAAATATATCCTCACGTAAAGCAATCATCTCCCCAGCTTGGTAAGTGAGCTGGAGACGTTTTTCGTCTGGTATTTTTTGGAGCTTCTCAACGTCAACTAGTTTAGTTTTATAGTAGCGAAGTGCGCCACCAAGGCCTGTGGTGTTACCGTAGCCTTTTATGACTTTCTTGATACGAGGGTAAGTCACTTCTTCTGCAATCTTATTTTCATTGTTTGTACACAAAATGAAGCGACGATTGCCACCATCTTCAGCATTAAGTTCTAGTACTGCTTGGGCTAATGTGCCTGAACCAGCAAAGAAATCTAGAACATATGTCGTTTTATCTCTGTTGGCATGAAATAAAATCTTTTTTATAAGATCTACGGGTTTAACAGTTTCAAAATTGTGATTATCATGACCTAAAACTTTACTCAATTCTTTCTTACCCCTCTCTGCTGTACCAGCCCCTTCTTTATCAAAGAAGTGTGACCAGAATGGCAGAAACCGCTCTGAGCTTTCATCATGAGGTCTGATTTTTAAATATGGAGTATCGCTAACAATTTCTACATCATCACGATCTAGAAAGAATTGAATTTTCTCTTTACCAAGCTTCCATTGATACTCATTTCGTGGACTTACTCCCAAAATTGAGTAGGACATTGTTTTTCTTCCTCGCATACCTTTTGCGGACATCTCTTCTACCTTCTGTAATCTGTAGAGACCACTCTTATCTTCTTCGGTGTACTCATGATTACCGGCACTCTCAAGATCAAATTCAACCTTCTTATCGCTGTTACGGTATGCAAGCACATACTCAGTTTTCGACTGCAACATTCTTTTTGCGGTTGTTGTATTTTGTGCTTTCGTTCTTTTTTCCCAAGTGATGGTGCCTAGGAAGTTAAATTCAGAGAACACTTCATCACAAAGTAATTTGAGCGTTGCGTGTTCATTGTCATCAATACTAATAAAAATTAGTCCATTTTCACTTAACAAACGTCTGGCAATAACTAGACGTTTGTGCATAAAAGATATCCACTTACTATGTCTGAATGAGTCGTCTTTATCTATGTATTTATCGTTATATATGAAATCACCACCTGTGTTGTAGGGTGGATCAATATAGATAACGTCAATCTTCTTGCTATGGGTATAATTTAAAACCGAAAGTGCGTGATAGTTGTCACCTTCAATTAAAATATTTTCATTGGCCTGTACGGTATCTGAAATCTTTTTTGACTTTACTTCAGACAACACAGGCACATGCGTCTCGCACTGTGTTACCACATATTCAAGCTTGTCTTCCCAGACAAGTCCAAATTTCTTTTGTTGTTTTAATATTGAAATTTCTGCTTCAAGTTCGGCAATACGCTCTTGAAGCTCGTTCTGAGTATTTGTATTTTTCATGTTTGTCGGATTTTCTATCCACTCATCAATGATGGTTGGGACAGTGCGGGTAGCAAAAAACTCCCCGCGAGGCGACTCCCGAAGGAGTCCACCCAACATTCCTGCTGGGGACCGACAAAGGTATTCCTCACGAGGAGGTCTTTACCTTTGTCGGATTTTGAACCACTCATCGTATTTATGAAATACGGCGGTTGGGCTCGCTAATTGTTCAAATAACTACCAGTTTTCTGGTCGTGAGGCCATTGTAGCACGCAGTAATATTTTATGTAATTGACTTACCGACTCTCTGCTTCATGTATATATAGCCTTGCAGGACGCTCTGGACTCATTGGACGTGCTGCGTCATTAATGTGTCTGTATGGAGACACAAATAGAAAAACCGAAGTATTGTTTATATGCAAGAAAAAGTACTGAATCAGAAGAGCGGCAAGTTATGTCGATTGATTCACAAATCAAGGAGATGCTGCAAATCGCAGATAGAGAGGGGTTGGAAATAGTCTCTATGAAGCGAGAAAGTCACTCGGCTAAAGAAACGGGTTGCAGACCAGTATTTAATGAGATTGTGAGTGAGATATATGAAGGTAAATATAACAGCATACTCACTTGGGCACCTGATCGAATTTCACGTAACGCTGGTGACCTAGGAAAGATTGTTGATTTGATGGATGCTGGGAAGTTATCTGAGATACGAACCTTTAGTCAAACCTTTACCAATAATCCAAATGAAAAGTTTTTACTAATGATTCTAGGGAGCCAAGCGAAACTTGAAAATGACAATCGAGGGATCAACGTAAAGCGTGGACTGCGAACACGGTGTGAGATGGGACTCTGGCCAGGGGTAGCTCCAGTTGGGTATCTTAATCAAAAACATATAGATAAAAAGTGTCAGGTAATCATAGATCCAGAGCGAGCGCATGTCATACGAAAAATGTTTGAAAAGATGGCAAACGATAAGTGGTCTGGTAGAAAGATATATCACTGGCTACGCTTTGAGCTTAATTTTCATACTAGAGGTAACAAACCGCTGGCACTCAGCAATATCTACCGCACACTACAAAACCCTTTCTACTACGGCACGTTTGAATACCCTCGAGGTAGTGGTAACTGGTATGAGGCTAAACATGAACCCATTATCGATAAAGCATTATTTGAAAAGGTGCAGGAACAATTGAAGCGAGATAATATTGTGAGGCAAACTAGAGAATTTGCATTCACTAAGCTCATGACTTGCGGTCTATGTGGCTCAGGTATATCTGCTGAAGAAAAGTACAAGCTACTCAAAGACGGCACGTCTGCAAAATACATATACTACGGATGCGGACGCTCAAAAGATCGTCACTGCAAAAATCCCTACCTTCGAGAAGAGGACTTGGTGGAACAGCTTATAAAGCTGATGGATAAAATTGACCTGAACAGAACTGGTGTGCAGATAAAGTTTGAAGAGGAGCTAAAGCGTTTCAACAAATTCCATCGAGGAGTACTGGGAATTGCAGGCAAGAAAGAAAAACACAAAGACATCGAATTAAAAACCTACACTAAATACCTACTCAAAGAGGGTTCAAATGAAGAAAAACGTGAACTGATGGGCTGCTTAAAGAGTCAAGTTGTGATCAAAGATAAAACTGTCACATTGGCTACTCTGGAACATGTTTAACAAGGTCATACTCATGAAGTAAATCTTTTCGTTCTTGAGCTTTAGAAATATGATAATCATGATTTGAAATGAACGCATCCCAAGTAGCGTACGGTATATATGAATGCGCCCCATGATAAGTGGTCGTACGACAATGGTCACAATGATTGGTTGGGTGATTTTTGCGGTTAAACATATTGTCACCGATAATTGAAAAAGTGTCACCAGTCATTATGGTTGTTGCTTTACATCCGCCACAATCTCTCTGGTAAAGGAAATGACTATAGCTTCCATTACTGTCGGGCAACACAACTGCTAACACAGCGTTTGTGTCACTTCTCCTATCTCCACGTTTCCTACGCTGTAAAGAATATGATAGTTCCCAGGGAATAAACTGGTCTTTTTCTGATTCGCCTGGATTTACCATATTTGGTGATATGAAGACGATTGTAACTGAACTATCAAATATCTTATCCTTGAGATGCGATTTGATCCCGTCAACTTTAAATTGACTCAGATCTTCATTTGCGTGTTCACCTTTATATATTTCTTCTCCTTCAAAAAGTATTTCTGCGTAATCGACGTAATCACGCGCGGTATTATTCACATTGAAAGGATAATGCAAAGGCTTAACATCCCAATCTTTGTGTTTGTAACTAATAAATATTTTTCTTGCCATATTATTTTAAATAAATATCTATTCCTGTCATGCGACCGAGTACGAGCAATAAAAGGAGTAGGGATGACCCATAAAATACTAGAAACACATGGGAGAACATTGAGGAGATCCAACTGTTATTGCCGTCATGGAATGGTCGAGCATCCATCGAATAGTCAATTTTTTCGGGCTCAGTATTCTTAACTTTACTGAATAAACCACGATACGCGCGTTCTTGACTTAGATAGTAGGCGTCAAGTACCCAAAATATAAGCACCATAAAAATAGCTAGACCAATGAAGTACAGACGAGTCACTTTTCCATCAAGCAAATCGACATCCAAGCCTATGGCGATTGATGTAATTGCAATGATGAGTGTGATACTCCAACCTTTGAGTAAAAAAGAATTACCCGCCATACGCTTGATGGTGTCTTGGATGAAAGTCAGGTGTAATCGTTTATCTTCTTGATTCGTCATCAAATAACCATACTCCAAACTAGGAATTTGGCAATCTTATACTTTTAGGTAAATCAGGCCGACCTATCGTTCTAAATAGATAAGAAATACAGACTCAGAATTTTCGCTACTTAAATGAATTTATATAGAGAAAGCATTGCTACTCATACCGCAACGCTTCAATCGGACTTTTCTTTGACGCTTGGTTGGCTGGGTAAATACCGAAGATAAGACCAACGGTTGCTGAGACTCCAACACCGAGTAAAGCACCTGCAACTGGGAAGCTAAATGCCCAACCTTCAGCCACTGTTTGAGCTAGTACTACCGATACACCTAATGAAATGAGGGCACCAATGATAGTTCCAATAATTCCACCAATACTGGTGAGGATAATTGCTTCGGTTAGGAACTGAGTGAGTATGTCTTTACTCCGAGCACCAAGCGCCTTTCGCAAACCAATCTCCTTGGTTCGCTCAGAAACAGACACGAGCATGATGTTCATAATTCCAATTCCACCAACCACCAGTGAGATAGAAACTACCGCAATCAAGAACGCAGTAAAAATATTTACAATGGTTTCAATCTGCTCAATAACGGTCTCTTGAGTGTTTACCTGAAAATCATCATCTTCACCAAAACCAATATCGTGAGTATCTCGTAAGGTGAGCGTAATGTCGTACGCCATTTTCTTTACGTTGGCCGCATCATCTGCTACCAAATGAACTTCATTATAGAAATCATTTCCAGTAATGTAGGTCTGAGCACTAGTGTGTGGAAGCATCACTATCTTACCTAGATTAAAACCAGCGATACTACCTGCGTCTTCAATCACTCCAACCACCTTAAACTTACGTTCACCAATCTGAATCTGTTCACCAACCGCTCGACCATTTCCAAAGATGTCAGTCTTGATGTCAGACCCAATAACTACCACTCGTGCTCTTGAATCGATATCGTCTTGGGTGTAAAACTGTCCATCACCAACCTCAAAATCAAGCATGGTGGCCATATGCTCTACCGAGCCACCCATAACTGTAGTTCTGAATACCTCTCCTCTATACTCAATCGGATCAGGAATGGTCACAAACGGTGCAGTCCGCACAAGATTTGGTACATTTTGTTTTCGCTCCAAGGCATCAAGATCATCTTGAGTGATGGACTGAGCGAACAGTAAAGATGTAATGTCTGTTGTGTCTCCGCCAGGATTCAAAACAATTGTTTCTGGACCCAGTCCGCTTACTTGGTCTAGAATGAGATTTTGAGCTCCTTGCCCTAACGACATCACAATAATAATCGCTGCTACTCCAATAACGATACCGAGAATAGTAAGAGCTGATCGGGACATATGAGTCCTTAGACTACGAAACGCTGTAATGAGAACGTGTTTGAATGGCATAAGTTATTTGCTGAATTCAGCCTTAGCATTACGACGATTCTTAATCGGTTCATCTTTTTCAACCAATCCATCTACGATATAAATCATACGGTCAGCATGCTCCGCTGTGAATGTTTCGTGTGTAATTAAAATAACTGTGTGACCCAGCTCGTCATGCAGTCGTTGCAATGTCTGCATTACTGCTTGTCCAGTTTTGGAATCGAGGTTTCCTGTTGGCTCGTCTGCAAAAATAACGCTTGGACCATTCACCAAAGCCCGAGCAATCGCTACTCGTTGTTTTTCTCCACCAGAGAGTTTGTAGGTTTCGTAATCGAGACGATGAGAAAGACCAACAATCTCTACAACTTCTTCAACCCGCTCTTTCCATTCCGATTCTGGACGACCTGAGTACATAAGCGGCAACTGCACGTTTTCAAAGACTGTTTGTCTCGGCAATAAGTTAAAAGACTGAAAAACAAACCCCATATCAGCATTACGAATACGAGCAATTTCGTCGTCAGTATGGTCTTCATAACGACGATCCTTAAATCGATACTCGCCAGCTGTGTGGTCAGCCAAAAACCCAAGGATATGGAGTAATGTAGATTTACCAGAACCAGATGGACCCATGATAGACACGAACTCGCCAGCTTCAATGGTGAAATCAAGTCCTTTAAGAACCTTAGTGTTTGTTATTTCACCAAAGTAGGTTTTTTCCAAATTTTCTACTGCAAACAAACTCATACTTATTTTTCAATTTGTGCTATGTCGTCTTCGCTGGCAAAGGTAATAATTGTTTCGCCACCAGAGAGACCTGAAACTACTTCCGTTTTTCCATCTGAACCACGCAAGCCAGTTTCAACACGTGACTCTTCAACAGTTTGCTCAGGAGTGATGATTCGCACAAACTTTCCGTCAGCGTCTTCATAGATTGAACGAGTAGGAATAGCAATCACATCTGCTCGCCTCGCAGTAGTGATGTCAATATCGGCTGATAATCCATCACGAATCTTTTCACTTGTATCATCAAAGACTAATGTTATCTCAAACACTCGTACTCCATCTACGAGACTGGCGTTTGGTGAAATGCGCTCGACGCGTGCTTTGAAGTAGTCGTCGTCATACGCATCAAAATGTACGGAGGCTTCGTCATCAATAGAGATCTCTGCGATATCCACTTCTGACACAGAGACCCTCAGTTCATATTTTCCTTGAGAAATTAATGAAACCGCTGGAGCAGTTGCAGATACAATCTGCCCAACTTCTGTATACGTATTTGTAACAATACCTTTGAAGGGAGCAATGAGAGTCATATTGTCATATTGTACTTGGGCTGACTGAACTGACGCTTGCATCTGCCGCACTAGCGCACGTTGTGCAGCTACTCGCTCACCTCGAGCTGATCCTGAAACTTGTGCTAGCTGAGTTTGTCCCTGAGCTACAGCTGATTCGGCAGCTTTTACAGCATTCTCTGCAGTCGCAATTGCCACATCTCGGCCTTCTATAGTAGCGTTATAGGCATTTAGGTTAGTAAGATAGCTAGCAGAACGAGTGTTCGGAATAGGGATTTCCCAATCTGTTCGTTTAGCAAAGTTATCAGGAAATTGTACAAATAGTCCTCGTGTACCAATTGAAGTTGGATTAACAGTCGAAACCGACTCTGTACCACCCTCTAATCCAGAAACTCGATATGATGCACCCGATGGTGCTCCTGAACTGTATAACTCTAATATATATACTCCTTCCTCATCACTATTATAAGTACCCGTTATGGTCGGAGCAGTATACGAGTCATCAGAATTCTCTCGCTCGCCGTCTGTTAAATACGCCTGTAGACCAGTAGAGCGAAGTGCTTTTTCAGCATTAGCGACTAATTGGTTTTGTTGAGCTGTAACATCTTCTAAGTTACGCTTTGCGTTTGCCAGAGCCGTTTGCTCCGACACAAACGACGATTGTGTAACAGCTAGACTATTGGAGTCAGCACCAGCCAACAATTCTTGTAATCTTACTTGCTCAGCTTCAAGGCGAGCATATGCACCTGATAAGTCTGCGGAGACCGATGCTGAATCAAGTTTAACTAGAACATCACCAGCTTCTACTTCAGAACCCTCTTGTACTAAAATTTCAAGCACACGACCACCACGCTCAAATGCCATATCAACTGTCTGAGCAGCCTGCACAAAACCAGTCTCACTCACGACCTCAACCACATCACCACGCTCAACAACTCCTGTTTCTACACCCGCTGGAATTGCACTACCATCAGTACCAAAAAACCACCAAACACCTAATCCAATGATAAGAACAGCTAGTAGCCAGTAGCGTTTTTTTGTAAAGAACTTTTTCATATTTATCTGTTAGTGGTAATGATGGTTGCGGTGTAACTGGCAAATTGTTTTGGTTTGATGTCGTCTACTCCATATTTCAATCGGAGCATGTAGCCTTGAGTAGAAGCAAACATAGTGTGACTGGCGAGATTTGTTTGTTTGACTCCACACTGCTTGAGATAGGATTGACTCTTTTTGTCGATTGCTAACTCTCGTTCAATTACACCAAGTAAGGCGGGGTCTTTAGTATCAAAATGAGTTGGGTCAATTGGATCGAGGAGTGCCCCGTGAGGAGTGAGTGTATCTATCAGTTTCAAAATGAGCTTCTCGATATCTTTCTTGCCACTTGGTTTTTTGTCGGTGGTAAAAATCTGTTCCATTTGTAAATACACTTCCTCAAGGACTGTCAGATATATATCCTGTTTGTTTTTATAAAAGTAGTAGAGAGAGGCTTTGGTGATACCCACTTCTTTGGCAATGTCAGACATTGATGTCTCTACATAGCCACGAGTACCAAAAAGCTTCTTTGCAGCGTTAACTATTTTTTCTTCAGTTTTTACGTCTTTTGCCATATCCCCAATACAATAGCATAGTTGCCTACCGCTCGGTAGGTAATAGTGGTACAGTGTGGATAAGAAAGTTTAATAGATAACTATATTTTCATGTTTAACAAGCACTCTTTAGCTGGTCGCCTGGCGGTCAGCAAAACCCTCGGAGCAATAATCGGGATTCTAGCTGTACTCGTTTTACCATTGATTCCAATCGAGACAACACTTGAATTTAAAATCGGTTTTGTACTCCTAATAATGTTGATGAGTACTTTTATTGGATTATTCGGTGTCTTTACCAACCATCCGATGATCAAGGGTTGGAATTTTAGTTGGTGGGTTCGAGGGCCACTAGTTGGCGCCATGTTTTTCTTGCTCTTAGTACTCCTAGCCAAAGACCAATTAGGGCCGTTTATGTCTCTTGATATTGTGACGTGGACTGGACTCACGTCACCCTACTGGGCGATCTTGGACGGAATTTTCCTAGGTGGACTAATTGGCTATATCACTACGAAAATAAGTGGTGAAGGTGATCTGCCAGTTCGATAAATTTAATTGGAAACTTAAAAGAGACCACCATCTGGTGGTCTCTTTTATTATTTGCTTTGCTCTTAAATTTATCTCAAGAGCAACTCGCTCATGTAACTGGCGTATTTTTCTGCACTGATATCTTTGATGCCAAATAATACCCTTTGTATATAACCGTGGGTTGATGCACCTAACGTGTGACTGGCCAATTTAGTGTCTTTGATACCGCACTGCTTGAGGAATGATTGGACTTTTTTATCGTAATCTATCTGCTTTTCTACAATCACTTTGAAGTCATCAGCTTTTGTATCGAGTTGCGACGGATCTATAGTTTCAAGCATAGAACCGTACTCCATAGAAACTGCGACAACATCAAGAATAGTTTTTTTAAGTGCTTTCTGAGGATCAGATGTTGGATCAACATCGTATATCGCACTTGCTCGATCAATTAATTCACTTAAAATTCTGATATACAGTGCTTGCTTGTTTTTGAAAAAATAGTACAAAGCAGCTTTGGTGATACCAGTTTCTTTAGCAATGTCAGCCATTGATGTACCCACATAGCCGCTCTTACTAAATAATTGTCGTCCAGCTTGTAGGATCTTTTCTTCAGTTGAACTGTCTTTTTTCATTCGTACTAATCGTTACTATACTGAATAAACTATAATTAGTCAGTCTCTTGGTAATAAATCTACAATTTTTTAGGTAATAAACTTTTCTGGAACGAATGGAAGCTGGTTGCTTCGCTTCATCCAAATGTATCCAAGCGACGCCACAATAATTGCTCCAGCTCCACCAACTATTAAGTCACCCATCGTGTCAGGGATGCCACTTTCTTGCATATTGAAACCAAACCATACATCGACCGCATACTCATACACCTCCCACACCACTGCTATTGTGACCGAGAAGCATACCGCAAAGAACGATACAAAACCGGCACTCATATGTAATTTTTTTGTTTGCCCTGAATTCATCAGATACACCACCAGGAATCCTACAATTCCCAGTAACAAGCCAGACTGGAAATGCAAAATACCGTCCCACAATGGAAATCGCTCATAGTAGTCGTGTAGACTACCGAGGAAAACGGAGAAAAATACAAACGCTACCATTGCTAGCTCTAATGCAAATGGTAAATAGATTTCATACCAAAATTTTACTAAACGTGGTAGCAACATAAGAGTTAGAATAAGACCAGCACTTACCGCCGACACCCAGTCTCCTAGCAGTCCAAAACCTATTGTCGACAAGAAGACTATTGTTCGCATACCATAATAAACAAACGATGCGTAGCGGTTAGAAATGGTTGGGTTGATGTTTAATTTCATAATAGTTTTATTAGGTTTCTAATACTTTTTCGGCAAATCGCTGATACAGAAGCGGTACAACCATGAGGGTTAACACTGTCGCAAACAGTAATCCGAAGATAATTGTGACGGCTAGCGGCGCCCACGTTGGGTCACTAAACGCAAGTGGTGTGAGTCCGGCAACTGTTGTAATAGTTGTTAGCAAAATCGGTTGTAATCGAGACTTAGCTGATTCTTCTACCGCATCAGTCACTGACAATCCTTCGGCTCGTGAGTTGTTAATAGAGTCTAAGAGAATGATGGCGTTATTAACCACAATCCCAGCTAACGCCACTACTCCAATGAAGCCAGGGAATGACAGCGGTTGTCCAGTAATTAATAGACCTAAGAATACACCAATCAGTGACAAAGGAATGGTAATCAAAACCATAAATGGTTGGCGATACGAATTGAATTGCCAGATAAGTAGACCGAGTATCAATGCAATCCCTAATGCCATAGCTGTACCAAGACTGGTAAATGACTCAGCGATTTCTTCAGCGTCACCACCAAACGAAACCGTGACCGACTCTGGTAGATTAAGCTCAGGAATTTTGGCCTGAAGTTCAGCGACAATCAATTGTACATTTGCTCCTGGTTCTACAGCTGAACCAACCGTTGCTAGACGTTCACCGTCTGTATGGGTAATAGATGCACGACTTGGTTCAAGTACGGTTCTGGTTAGAAGTGATACAGGAATCTCACCACGCGGACTTGTAACTGTCACACCTTCAAGTTCAGCAATTGATAGCTGCTTTAGGGTTCCTAATTCAGGCTCTGTACCAGCGATAGTGCTCAACATTACTTTTGTATCGACACCGTTCAATTGTAGAGTGGTTGCTTCGTTACCTGAAACAGCCGCTCGGAGTGCTTGAGCAACTTGAATTTCAGTTACTCCATACGAACGAGTCTTAGCTCGATCAATTTCAATCACAAACTCACCGTTACCTTCTTCAACACCGTCATCAATACTTCGCGTACCTGGGATAGACTCAAGAGCATTGGCCACAAGCGCTGAAGCTGCTTCTAAATCGCCTAGGTTTTTACTACTGAGTTTTGCCTGCACGGGTAATCCAGCACTTGGACCTGAAGCCAACTGCCCGATAGTGACTTCAGCTGAAACGAGCTCTGGGATTGTATCTTCGTACTCCGCTATCAAGTCTAAACTACCGATTTCTACATCATCTGTAATAGAAACCGCAAATGATGCCTGGTGAGCGTTGCCGCCCCCACCAGTACTACCAGCTCCACTACCACTTCCCACTCTGGTTACAAATTGCTTCACTCGTCCATCTTGTCCCAAAACTGCTTCAACCTCTTCTGCCATAGCATTAGTGACCGAGAGTGGTGTACCAATTGGGTTTGATAAATCAATCGTAAATTCGGTTTGGTCCGTCACGGGAAACATTTCAACTGCCACAACACCAATTACTGGCAGAGCCATTGTTCCAACAAATAAAAGTGCGATGCCAATTAAAAATGATTTACTTTTCTTCTTACTGTTTAAGAGCGTATTGAGTACACCACCGTACCACGCATACACGACGTTAATTCCTTTCTTTACAAAACCAGCGCGTCTTGGTTTTGAATCTGCATCTTTCACTTTCAAGAAACGGGTGCCGAGCATGGTAATAAATCCAAGAGCCACGATAATTGCTGCTACCAAAACCACAATCACAGTCACTGGAATACTTTCAATAAATTTTCCAATAATTCCTGACATCAACATCATCGGAAAGAATACAAAAATGGTAGTAAGTGTCCCCGCAATCAACGGTTTCTGAAATTCTTTAATAGTATCTGTTGCAGCTATGGTTGGATTAGTGCCCTTGCTGATTTTCTCAAACATACTTTCAGTCAGTACAATTGCAGCGTCAACCAAAATACCTAGCGCGAGAATAAGAGAGAACAGTGTGAGGAAGTTAATCGTAAAGCCAATGTATGAAAGTACGATAAAGGCAGCGAAGAAAGTAATTGGCACAACCATACTAGCGAGAATTGCTTCTCGTACTCCCAAGAACATAATGAGTACCAACAGAATAATCACAATCGTCATTGCTCCGCTGGTCAGTAGTGTCTTGAGGTCTTTTTGAATTAAGTCAGCATCATTTTGAGTTATAACAATTTCAACATCATCTGGTACACCACTGTTCCTGAATGCTTCTATACTTGACTGAGCTTCACCTGAAATAGTCACGATGTCACCTTGTCCGCTTTTTTTATAAATATCAATGACTACGGAAGATTGAGCTTCACCTTCACCAGAACCAAATCGAGTGACAGTATTACTTTTAGTAAAGACTTTCTCAACCGTTGCAATGTCGCTCACTCGAACAGGAATACCATCTTTAGCGGTAATTGAAACATTACTCACATCAGTAGCATCAACGAGGCGACCAGCAAATCGTACAGAAAAAACTTCACCAGCAGTTTCAATAGAACCAATCGGGATATCAAGGTTAGCTTGAGCTAGTCCATTACTAACCTGGTCTGCTGAAAGTCCGTACTGAGCCAACGCACTGGTGTTCATGGTGACCCTAATTTCTTCTTCTGGTACACCAACAACATTTACCTGTGACACATTCTGAATTCCTTCTAACTCAGATTCTAGTTCTTCTGCATAACCCTTGAGTTCACCAAGAGTGTACGGGCCAGCCAGTACCATCGACAAGATTGGACGATCAGTCAGGCTGATTTGTTGTACAAACGGATCAAGCGCATCACTCGGTAGGTCTGATTTAGTACTATCTACCGCTGTTTTTAAATCAGGGATTTTATCTTTTGCGTCACTATCGACATCAAAGTTAATGGTAATTTGTGATGAACCTTGACTAGAAACCGAGCTATAGCTATCAACGTCATCAAGGTTTTGTATTTGTTTTTCAATAACATTGGTCACTAACTCCTCTACATCACCAGCTGTTGCACCTGGAAGCGACGTCACCACAATAGCAATTGGGATGTCAATTTCAGGGCTCGATTCTTTAGGAATTTGAAAGACTGTATATCCACCGTAGAGGATAATGCCTAAAATAATAACGTACGTCAGTTTGTAGTTCTTTATGAAGAACGTCCAGATATTAGTCATACAGATTAGTTGATTACTACTAGTTCACTGATAGTAAGACCACGTACATTGGCAATCACTGAATTGACTGACTCTAATCCAGAAAGAATTTCAATCTTGTCACCCTTCATTGCGCCGATTGTCACAGGTACGGCATCTACAGCTCCATCATTTACTACAAAGACTGCCGAACCACCTGTGGTCGTACGAACCGCTTTAAGAGGAAGTGTCAGTACAGCACTGTCATTCTTTTCTCCAGCTATAGACACGGTGACAAATTCACCGATAGACAAAGTATCATTCGCTTCTGTAGGAGTAACTATAATCTCAACCTTACCCGTAGCAGCATCAATACCCGGTGCCTTACTGCTGACCACTCCCTCAACTACGTCGTTGATTCGGGCTGTATTACCCACTTGAATTGTCCCAGCGTCTTCACTGGCAACATATACATGGATTTCTTGATTTGATTCGCTAACAAGTGTCAACACTGGCTGACCCGTACTGATAAATTCACCCACGTTAGTAGCAACAGAAAGTACAGTCCCTGCAAACGGTGCTCGAACTGAAGTCTTAGCTAGTTGAGCTTGAGACGATTGGAGGTTAGCTTCAGCTTGTCGGACCGACGCCCGCTGTGATTCGATTCGTTCTGCACTCACTGTTGTTTGTTGCAGAGCGATACCTTTGCCTTCTTTGGCTGACTCATAAGCATTGAGGGCAGTTATATACGAAGCACTGCGAGTGTTTGGAACTGAAACAATCCATTGCTGCCGAGTGATTTCATTAGAATCAACATTTGGAAATTGGATCATTAGACCTTTGGTTCCTAATGGTTGTGGTGTATTTACGTCAGCCGAGAATGTGCCTGATTCCATTCCTTTGAGACGATATGAAACACCTGAAGCTGCTCCTGAACTGTATGTTTCAATGATGTACTGACCCTCTTCGGTTGAGTTGTAAACACCACTGATAGTTGGAGTTAGTCCATTATCTTGACCAAACTGTGATTCACCAACATATGCTCTGATGTCAGTATTAAGGAGTGTGCGGTAAGCATTCTTGATATTCTTTTCTTGTTGTTCAGCAATCAAAATCTTGTCTGAGGTCGCTGATTCTGAACCAGGGGCGTTGCGAAGTAGATCATTGAGTTGTGCTTCTTGAATGTCTAAAGCAGCTCTAGCTTGAGCAACGCTAGCAGCTTGATCACCACCCGAGAGACTAGCTAGCACTGTACCAGCGGCGACTGTTTGACCAATTTTTACATTGAGACTACGTACAACTCCCGATCCTTCTGCCACTACTTCTGCTTCATTCACAGCTTCTACCATTCCTGAAGCTACGACTGCAGTTCCATCATTCTGTTCATTAATATTAATTAGTGTTACTTGTTTAGCAACAGCTTCTTTTTCTATTTCAGCATCAGCTTGTGCTTCACCACCAATAAAATAGGTGACTCCCAAAGTAAATACTCCAATAGCCACAATGGCTGAAAGAATTTCTTTAGTTGAGAATTGAGTAATAAATTTCATGTTAATTGTTAGTTATTTTTGTATAAGAATGTTTTGGGTGACTGGATGATCTTCACCGAATAATTTGATAGCCATCATTTCAACTTCTGTGAGACTAATGGTTATTCCGTCTTGTTTTGTGTACTGGGTCATAAGAACAATTTATTTATGTGTATCGGTATTGCTTACCTACCGTTCGGTAAGTATATATGCTATTATAAATAAAGCAAGTCTTTTGTAAGACTTCTAGTTAGCAAACTTAATACTCAAAAATATGAACAGTGAATTACACGGACTACTACAACTCCCTGCTAAGCTCGGATCTGTAATTGGTATAGCTCTACTAATTGCTTCATCTGCCATTCTTTTGCTGTTAGGTGTCGACAATATTGGTCTCGCTACACTACTGGCCAAACTGGGGTTTGGATTTATACTTATTGGAGCAATAGCAAATATGCTCCAGTGGGTTTGGACAGTGATACATTCCAAAAAGTCCGAAGGTGATTCAGGCAAACTCTAATAGACAAGTCCCTCATTAACAACTAGTATTCAAACTATGGAAAAGATTATTCTTACAACTACAGAAACAGTTCCTCATCGTGAAATTACCGAGATTATCGGCATTGCTCGTGGCAGCACTGTTCGTACCAGAAACATTGGTCGAGACATCATTGCAGTCTTTAAATCGATTGTCGGTGGTGAAGTAGCCGAGTACACCAAACTACAAGCTGATGCACGAGAACAAGCATTACAGCGAATGGTTGCTGACGCAGAACAACATGGTGCCGATGCAATAGTAGGTATTCGTATCACTACCGCAATGGTAATGAATGGTGCTGCTGAAATAGCTGCCTATGGCACAGCCGTTAAGCTAAAATAATATGTATTTTGAAATCGTACCCTGGGTAATCATTATTGGAAGTATCATATTTTTTGGAATTAAACGCTATAAGGACAGCAAGAAGGAGGACTTTGAAGATAGAAAAAATTAATAAGGCAAAAATATAAAACAACACAAAACAATATGTTTTGTGTTGTTTTATATCGATACCTGCATTACATAGTCCAAATAGGGTCTATAGGTCTGCCGATAACAGATATTCGTGGCGGTGAGAACAGGATTCGAACCTTACAGGTTCAGTAGATTTTTTGGACAGATTAGTTCGCTTCGCTCCCAATCTGCCTCAAAAGCTTTTCGAATCCCCATGTAAAACGTCACACGCTTTACTCTCTCTCCACGAACAAAAATGCGCCATAGGCGCTATTTTGTACTCGCGGAGAGAGGGGGATTCGAACCCCCGATACGTTTACACGTATACATCCTTTCCAAGGATGCGCGATCGACCACTCTGCCATCTCTCCTTCGGTGACAGTGTAGCAAACTAGCACCACTACTCCAATCCTAGACTATCAAACATCTGATTGATAATACTAGTTCTACGTACCATTTATTAAAGTGTCAAAGTGAATCGTTACTGTTCGGTATATTCATTGATATTATCTGACATCACTCTTCCCGACTGATCGGTTATGACTTCAAAAAAATTTGTTAACGTAATCATCGTACTATCGTCTAGCTCACCATGTTCTTTTTTCAGAAGATCATGATAGTTACTCAACCAGACTTCTTGCAGCTTTTCTGCATAGTGTGCCTTATTTTCCGATCTTCAGCGACACTTTTTCGGTACTCACGAATCGCGTCTCTCATCTCGGTTCGATATAATGCGTCATAAATTGGCTGTGTCAAACCATTTGTAAACTCCTGCACCGTCCCATTATAGTCATCTGGCATTAGATCATCTGACAGTATTAGAGCATCACCAGTCGCGGTAAGAGCTACATCAAAATGATGCTCTAACAAATTGTGGACGCGCTTCTGCATTTGCTCTTTCGTTTTGTGCTCGAATGCTTTTGGTTTAATATTCAAGGGTGCGTGCGCTGCTTGCATTTGCTCAGTCAAATCTCTGTCTATTGTGTCACTGTGCTCGCAATAACTATCTAGCAGATCTTGCGGACTGAAATCGTATTTAGTACTAGTTTCTTTAAGAATACTTAGTGCACCAGCTACCCTAATAGCTCCGTATGTCTGTGGTACAAGTAGATTAGCCTTTCTGATTTCATCTAAGAAATTGAACACACTTTCTTTCAATGCGTCAGCACGCTCAGCTGACGTAGGTTTTTCAACAGACCCTTCCATAAGCTAAATATCCATACCTCGCAACCTCGCCACTCGCTCGGCTGCCGGTGGGTGGGTTTGGAACATCCCGCCGATCTTTTGCATGAATCCTCTTTTTTCTCCCCCAAATGGGTCTGAAATAAATAGGTGCGCAGTGGCGTGAGAGGCTTTTTGCATCGGGATTTTGGCTCCACTGATCTTCTCGAGTGCTGAAGCGAGACCCTCTGGATATCGAGTGAGGAGTGCTCCGGTAGCATCGGCCAAATATTCGCGTCGTCGTGATACCGCCATCTGCATGAGCTGTGCTGCTAGTGGAGCGAGGATGATCCCCACAATCCCAATCACTAGAAATGCTGGATGTCGATCACGATCACCACCAAACATCAAAGAGCGCATCAGGAAGTCTGCCAAAAGCGCCACAAACCCAGCCAGCACCACCGCGACTGTCATAACTAACATGTCGCGGTTGCCGACATGGGCCAGCTCGTGCGCCATGACGCCTTCGATTTCTGTTCGATCGAGCATTGTGAGCAGGCCAGTAGTTGCGGCCACTACTGCGTGCTCTGGATTACGCCCAGTTGCAAAGGCATTGGGCGCCGGATCTTCAACCACATAAACTTTTGGCATTGGTAACCCAGCGGTTATCGCCAGGTTTTCGGTCATCCGAATTAGTTCTAGCTCCTGTGGTACGTTGCGGTCGGCCTCGCGAGCGTTAGTCATACGCAACACCAGCTTATCACTCGCCCAGTAGCTATAGATATTCATCCCGAGAGCAAAGGCTACTGCCACGTATAGAATAATCGGGTTTCCAATGTACCACGCAGCCGCATACCCCACGGCAATCACCATAATCAGGAAAGCCCCCATCAAAAGATAGGTTTTGAAAATGTTGGCAGACTGATGGGTATATAGATTACTAGCTGACATGTAGTTTATGATTATTGGTTGATTCCTTGTGAAGTTTCATTACTCTCATAGCCAGCGTCGGCTGACCAGTGTAAATAATGACGGTTTTTATACAGTCCTTTACGCTCTACGTTTTCTTTTATTGCAACTTGGATATCAGCTTCAGACACCTCAAGTTCAGCAGTCAGAGCGTCGAGCACTACCATTAAGTCAGCATACTCATCAAGAAAGTCTGCTCGAGACCGCACCCGGGATAAGGCTACTGCTTCTTCTTGTATTTTCTTAAGTAGCTCTTGCTGATATTCAACATTGTCTGACAAGATGCGGACCTCACAAGTTTCACCTTTAGATTCGATTGTATCTTTAATGCTATCCCGAACGAGCTTGTTATAGAATACCTTTTTATCACTCATAAGTGACTAGAATTCAACCTTAACCACTTCTCGTTCGACACTATTTTCTTCTAACTCAAAGTAATCTAACTCGGTAAATCCAAATGTCTTGCCAACTATGTTTGACGGGAATGATTGCAGAGCGATCATGAGATCACGTACATTAGTGTTGTAGAAGCGCCGGGCGGCTTGGATCTTGTTCTCGGTGTCTGCTAGTTCAGCCTGAAGTTCACTGAAGTTTTGACTAGCCTTCAGGTCAGGATAGGCTTCTGCAATAGCTAGCAAGTTACCGATTGCGCCACCAAGGGCAGCTTCCGCCCCAGCCATAGCTTTGATTTGTTCAGGGGTTACGTTGCTAGGGTCCACGTGAGTAGCGGTTGCGTTTGCTCGCGCAGCGGTCACTGCGTTAAACGTCTCTTGTTCGTGTGCAGCGTACCCCTTAACTGTTTCAATCAAGTTAGGGATCAGGTCATAACGACGCTTCAGTTGCACATCAATGTCAGCCCACGCTTCTTTTCCTCGTTGGGTAAGGCGTACAAACATGTTGTACAAGTACACACCATAAAATACCGCCACCGCAGCAACGATAATCAGTATCAGCGTCCCAATTCCTAGTCCAAACATAATCAATACTTACTATTTAATTTAATGCAGCTATTATACCACAATTAAATGTGTATAGGAATTACAGAGCTCTCTCGGGATGTCTACTACCAAACGTAGTGAGCGAAATACAAGCGGCGTAAGCCATTTGTATTTCCGAACGGAGTGCAGGGAGGAAGAATCAAATAAGAAAACCGGCACCTATAGGTGCCGGTTTTCTTAATTTGATTCTTACATCATACCGCCCATTCCACCACCCATGCCGCCCATACCAGACATGTCTGGCATACCTCCTCCACTTTCTTCTGGTTCGTCAGCAATGGCTGCTTCGGTTGTTAGCAGGATCGCAGCGGCTGATACTGCATGCTGTACTCCAGCTCGCTCAACCTTGACTGGATCAATGATCCCGGCCTTGATCATATCTTCAACCATCTCACCTTTGGATGCATCGTATCCTGCGTTACCACCAGCTTCTTTGACCTTTTGGACCACTACTGCCCCATCAAGCTTGCCGGTGTTGTCAGCAATTTGCTTGAGTGGTGCTTCGAGTGCTTTGAGGACAATACTGTATCCGATCATCTCTTCTCGTTCCAACTTTTTTTTGCTCATGTCTTTTTCCACCACAGCAGCTGCACGGGCCAGTGAGGTTCCTCCTCCAGGAACAATTCCTTCTTCGATAGCTGCTCGAGTCGCATTAACGGCATCTTCGATCTTGAGCTTCAGGTACTTCATTTCGGTCTCTGTTGCTGCACCCACCCGGATCACCGCCACGCCACCTGAAAGCTTGGCGATTCGTTCACTGAGCTTTTCTTTATCAAACTTACTTGAGGCTTGCTCTAGCTGCGCTTTGAGAGCTGCGACACGATCAGTAATGGCTGCCTTGGTACCGCCGCCGCCAACGATGGTGGTGTTGTCCTTGGTTGAGACTACTCGATCGGCTTTACCAAGTTGCTCTAGCTCGACAGTTTCGAGCTTCAGTCCCATGTCTTCTGAGATCACAGTCCCACCGGTAGTAATCGCTAGGTCATCTAGGATCTCTTTCTTGCGATCACCGTATCCGGGAGCTTTGACAGCCAACACCGAGAATCCGCCCTTAAGCTTGTTTACCACCAAAGTCGCCAAGGCTTCACCTTCGACGTCGTCCGCAATAATCACCAACTCTTTTTTACCGGTCTGAGCTACTTTTTCAAGTAGTGGCAAGATTTCTTGGACTGACGCGATCTTTTTGTCGGTTAGCAGGATGTGAGCATCTTTGAATTCTGATTCCATTCGCTCAGAGTTGGTCACCATATATGGAGACACGTAACCCTTATCAAACTGCATTCCTTCGGTAAATTCGGTCTCAATCCCAAATGATTGCGACTCTTCAACCGTTACCACACCATCTTTTCCAACCTTATCGATTGTCTCAGCAATCTTTTCACCGAGTTCAGCGTTTTCAGCTGAAATTGTAGCCACTTGTTTGATCTCTTCAAGACCATTAATTGGGGTCGCCATCGCCTTGAGCGCTGCTACCACATCAACTGATGCGTGCTCCATCCCGGTACGTACAGCCATCGCATTGATACCCATGGTCGTTTGTCGTAACCCCTCGTGTACCAGGGCCTGGGTCAACACTGTTGCAGTAGTAGTTCCGTCTCCGGCAAGGTCGTTGGTCTTGCTGGCGACTTCTTTGATGATTTCCGCCCCCATATTTTCAAACTTGTCCTTGAGGGTGATTTCTTTGGCGATACTTACTCCATCGTTGGTGATCATTGGGCCGCCATAGCCTTTATCAAGCACCACGTTGCGACCACGGGGTCCCAGCGTGACTTTCACTGCGTCTGCGACAGTATCGATCCCTTTCTTTAATTTCTTTTTGACGTCTTCTCCGAATAGTACTTCCTTGGCCATAAATGTATTTTGTTATGTGTGTAAGTAATTTAGAGCTCGCTTGCAGCTCGCTAGAGCTAGATTCTCCCTTGATGGCTCGAATCGTAGCAGAGCGACTGACTACGTTCGTAATAGTCGACCTAAGGGTCTCCTTTGCTCACGCAACTTCTTTCACCATAAATTACCTATTAGTTAGTGAATAATTACTTAGCTTTCTCTGCGGACAATATCCCTAAGATACTCGTTTCTGCAACAATGTAGTATTCGTTTCCGTCGAACTTTAATTCATCAAAACCGTATTTTGAAAATACTACCCGATCTCCTTCTTTAACATCCATGGCGATACGGGCGTCACCATCCTCGTTCCACTTCCCCGGCCCGGCTGCAATCACGATTCCTTGTTCTGGTTTTTCTTTCTTGGCTGTTTCCGGGATGATAATACCACTGACTGAGACTGTCCCTAGCTCTTCGTCTGTTAGAGGGCGAACGATGACACGGTCTCCCAAGGGCTTGATCGGACTTTTATCTGACATACGTAGATTGTGTTAGAAACATTAATTAAATAAATACAAATTCCATTGCGACTGCAAAATCTGCTCCATTATCTCCGTCGCGCATGCATTATATCTTAGGTGAGTAGGTTTGCAATTTTTGCAGTTTTAGAAGATATTACTTTAACAATCCGAAGTCCCATTCCGCCTTATACGAGGGTCTATGGTCAGGGAGCAGCGAACTGTTCGCATGTTCATGCACAACGTTTACTTTGTGTATGTGTGTAGGATTGGACAGCGGGGTCACGTACTCCGCTGTTTTACATCACCACAAAACAATCCTACTGTAGTTGCTTTGGAGCGATTCTGCAGGCGCAGCCGAAGCCTAGTGGAGAAGTGACTGCTGTGGGATTGTTTCGCTGTTTACGATACCTTCATGTATTGCCATCTATTTTTCTTTCTGATACACTCTGTCGGCATGAATCTTATAGATACGGTACTTAATGTACTGCCCTACATTCAGATTACTCTCTCCATTCTGCTTATCGCAGTTATCTTATTGCAACAGCGAGGCTCAAGCCTTGGTGGAGCGTTTGGTGGAGACAACTTTAGCTCAGCGTTCAACAAGCGACGAGGTGCAGAGGAATTCCTATTTCGACTTTCGATTATACTGGCGATTCTTTTTGTCTTTTCTGCTTTCCTGAACGTACTGCTCTAAGTTTCTACGAGTTTTAGGATATTTAAACGGAGGCTAGTCGCCGCCGATTTAACCCCGACTATGAAACGCTTTTTTTCTATTTCTTCTATAATCAAGGTTATTGAAACCGCCAAGACCAGTGATCGTTGGTTGTTGCGACTGCTATTACTGGCTGTTTTTGCGGCACTTGTCTGGTTTTTGCTTACTCTCAACCAAATAGTTTCGGTTCCGGGCATTTCGGCTGGTGGCGACTTCGCTGAAGGTATCATTGGCACCCCACGATTTGTTAACCCTGTTCTCGCCCTGACTCGAGCTGATCAAGACATGACAGCCCTGACGTACAGCGGTCTAATGAAGATCAGTACTGACGGTGTACTTATCCCTGACATTGCGTCGACTATCGAAGTATCGGACGATGGTATGACCTACTCGATCACCCTGCGCGAGGACATCAATTTTCATGATGGGGAGTCATTAACTAGTGACGATGTATTGTTTACAATCAATTTGATCCAGAATAATGAGCTCAAGAGTCCCCTACGCGGAAATTGGTCTGACGTAGTAGTTGAGGCAGTTGATGAGTACAATCTATTAGTTACAATCACAGAACCCTACGCCCCATTTATTGAAAACTTCACCATCGGCATCCTACCAGCCCACATCTGGCGAGAGATCCCGATTGAACAAGTACCATTTAGTGAATTCAATACCACCCCAATTGGAGCTGGACCATACCGAGTAAGAAACGCTACTTTTTCTCGCAGCGGGACAGTGGAAGAGTACCAACTAGCCGCAGCAAACAACTACCACCAAGCTCTCATCGAAGAAATTAACGTTCGCTTCTACAGCAACGAAGCAGAACTTTTAGCAGCTATGAACGATACTGATGTCGACGCTAGCGCGTACCTGAGTGCAGCCCGAGCTAATCTACTAGACGCAGAACAGTGGCAAACAGCAGAACATCCACTTCCCCGGATGTTTGGCTTGTTTTTTAACCAAAATCGCTCCACAGTCTTGCGCGACGCGGCTGTACGAGAAGCGCTTGAATCAGCTATTGATCGGAATGCTTTAATCGATAATGCTCTAGGTGGGGCGGGCATCCCCAGCCCAAACGCTATCGCACTGACGCAAACTGCGATAGAATCTGGTGAAGCCACCACTCAACTGGACGAAGCGCAGCGCCTTGCGCAAGCTCGTTCAATTCTAGAAGCTGCAGACTGGACGCAAACGGATCAAGGATTTTGGGAGAAAGAAATTGATGACGCAACAGTACCACTTGAGGTGACCGTGCGGACAGCTAATACTCCTGACCTTGATGCTGTCCTGCAAGAAGTAACCGCGGCCTGGAGAGAATTGGGTGTGGCAATCGAGACAGAGCAATACGAGCAGACAGATCTTGTGCAGTCAGTAATACGACCACGCGAATTTTCGATCCTTCTGTTTGGGATTGATATGAGCCGTTCACAAGACCTGTATCCGTTCTGGCACTCATCACAGCAGAATGATCCTGGACTCAACATCGCCCAGTACACCAACATTTCTGTCGATGAGCTGCTAGAGACAGCACGCACCAGCCAAGACGCCACAGAACGCCTCGAAGCACAGACTGCTGCGAGCGCAATCATCACCGCCGAACGTCCAGCCATACTGCTATTTCAACCTAGCGGATTGTACATAACTAGAAACGAGATTAACACCACCCCGGTGCAAAATATAGCGCGCGACTCAGACCGATTCAACACTGTTGCTAGCTGGCACACGGACACGACCTCGCTCTGGCCATTTTTTCGCAATCAATCAACCGAACTTTAAACACTTTTCATATTGCAAATACAACGCAAGACTTAAACTAAGAAATTAAACATGAACGAAACAAACAATAACCAACCAAACAACACTGCCCGACCGACACGAAAACGAACCCGTCGACCATTTGGCAACAAGGATGCTGCCAACCCAAATGCAGACACTAGAACACCAGCCACACCAAGTGCTCGCCCACCACGTAACAACGGACCACGAGGTACTACCCAACGTCCAGGCGGAGGTCGACCAAACAGTGGACCACGCACTCGTCCGCAAGGACGCGGACCACAAGCCGGAAGCCCTGCTAAACCAGGCGGTCGACCAAATCGATCCAAAGGACGCCGACCACAACAGCGTCGTCGACCAGATAAAGCCCCTGCTCTCACCCACCGACTGGGTGCAAATGAGGCACAACAACACACTCAAATCCCTGAGATTACAGATGAGGATACAGTACGAATCATCACCGTATCTGGCGTAGAAGAGATCGGTCGAAACATGAACATCATTGAAACCAAAGATGACATCATTGTTATCGATGCTGGATTCCAATTTGTGTCAGAAGCAGCCAACGCTCCAGGTATCAATTACATCCTTCCAAACACCCAGTACCTAGAAGAACGAAAGCATAAAATTCGAGCGATGGTCATCACTCACGGTCACCTCGACCATATTGGTGGTCTACCATTCATTATGGAGCGTATTGGTAACCCGCCAATCTATACACAAAACCTGTCGTCTTTGATGATTCTCAAACGACAAGAAGAGTTTCCACACATGGAACCTTTTGATGTGCATGTTGTCAAAGAAGGGGAAGCTTTTACTGTCGGCAAAACAAGAATTAAAACCTTTGCTGTTACCCACTCGATTCCAGATGCTATGGGAGTCAGTATCGAAACCAAACATGGTGACGTCACAGTGACTGGGGACGTCAAGCTGACACATATCGACGGAGAAGTAGACAAGCTTGAAGCGGCTGACTGGATCAATGTTGGTAAAAACAACAACCTCGCATTGCTTTGCGACTCAACCAACGCGTGGCAACCCGGCTTTTCTTCTCCAGAAAGTATCGTGCTAGACACGTTTGATGAACTAGTAAAAAATGCTACTGGACGACTAATCATTGGGACTTTTGCCTCAAACTTTGAACGTTTGTTCGCACTAATTGAATCTTGCGAAAAATACGGCAAAAAAGTAGTACTAGAAGGGCGCAGCATGAAAACTAACGTTGAAATTGCTATACAAGCTAAGCTGTTAGAAGTGAAACCAGGAACCTTTATCCAAGGAAATGACATTAAGGACTACCCCGTAGATAAGATTGTCATTCTTTCAACCGGTGCCCAAGGTGAAGAATTCGCCGCTCTGATGCGCATGTCAACTAATAAGCACAAGTTTATTACGCTTACTGAAAGAGACACAATCTTGTTATCTTCATCGGTTATCCCTGGTAATGAAATCTCTGTCCAGATCCTAAAAGACAACCTCTATCGAAGAAACGTAAAGGTTGTAACTGTCCAGTCAGCAGCTATTCACTCGACCGGACATGGATATGCTGGTGAGCTTACATGGATCCGTCAAACAGTTGCCCCTAAATTCCTCATACCAGTGCATGGTCACCACTTTATGTTGAAAAGTCACTATTTCTCAGCGGTTGAGAATGGCTTCCCAAAAGAAAATATCGTTGTGCCAGACACCGGGTCAATCATTGAAATCAAAAATGGTGAGGAAATGACCGTGCTACCAATGACTATCCCTAACGAACAGCTAATGGTTGACGGATTTACCGTCGGTACTCGCCAAGAAGTAGTTCTACGGGATCGCAAGAGCTTATCTGAAGACGGCATGTTTGTAGTGATCGCAACCGTCAACAGTAAGACTGGTAAACTACGCAAGTCACCGGACATCATTTCCCGCGGTTTTGTCTACCTACGTGAAAACCAGCAGTTACTCAGCGAAGCGCGTGTACTCGTCAAGCGAACTATCGAGCAAAACACCAGCGGCCAACACCCAATAGATTTGGAAATGGCTAAAGAAGAAGTCATGAACCAACTCTCAGGATTCTTACTACAAAAAACTAGCAAGAACCCAATGGTTATTCCAGTACTCATCGGCATCTAGTATCTTTCTCTTAAAACCATAAGAGAAATAGAAAGTAAAGCAGCCACCCTTCGGGTGGCTGCTTTACTTGGAACGCTACACGAAGGAAATAGATATCTATCCATTTTGAGCAAGTAGCTCGACTCTCGTCTACAACAAGTACCTGTGGGCTTTTGTGATTTAACCGAGTCGCACAAAGTATACTTATTACATGCCTCGAGCCTCACACAGCCGCATCATGCGCCGAACGGCGAAGCGACGTTTGATTCCTATTTACGCAGCAATACTACTGTTGGTCTTCCATACGTTCATGGTGGCATACGTCAACTCATCCTTTCTCGAACAGTTCATTGACGCTGCCAGTGTCGGGACTATCTACACTGTTGGCTCAGCGCTTAGTGTTTTGATTTTCTTGTTTATTTCCCGAGTCCTACAAATTGTAGGAAACTTCAGATTGACGATTGGTTTGTTACTCACCAACTTTGTAGCAGTGCTTGGCATGTCTCAAACAGGCGTACTTGAAGTTGCTATTCCGTTATTTATCGTGCATATCATTACGGTTCCGCTGATTATTTTTAACCTCGATGTGTTCATGGAGGAACGCATCGGTAACGACGAAAGTGGCACCGGCTCAAGTCGTGGACTACTTCTTACATTAGCTAGTTTAGTCGGAGCAGTATCCCCCTTGCTGAGTGGCTTGTTAATTGGTAGTACCGGGACCAACTTTACTAATGCCTACTTAGTAAGTGCTCTGACGCTAATACCTGTACTAGCGGTACTTGTTATATACTTCCGGACTTTTTCAGATCCAGAATACGGAGAAATTGATGTCTTTTCAGCTATTCACACCTTCTGGATTAACACCAACATCCGCAGTGTCTTCATCGCTCACTTCTTGTTACAGATGTTCTTTATGATGATGGTCGTCTACGCACCACTCTATCTAACTGGGACAATTGGGCTAACGTGGGCGCAATTTGGGATCATTATGTTCTTTGCACAGTTGGCGTACGTGATTTTTGAGTACCCGATTGGTGTCATTGCAGATCGCTACATCGGTGAAAAAGAAATGATGGCCGCTGGCTTTCTGATTATTGTGATAGCGACCGCTTGGATGTCGTTTGTATCGGTAGCAAGTGTACTGGTATGGTCAATCATCATGTTCACCACCCGGGTCGGAGCAGCGCTGGTCGAGGTTACCACTGAAAGCTACTTCTTTAAGCAAACCAAGTCTTCTGATGCCCAAATCATCAGCTTCTTTCGAGTGACCCGGCCACTGTCGTATGTGTTAGGCGCAGTTGTTGCGAGCTTGTCTTTACTGTACGTCCCTTTCAACATGCTATTTATCGTGTTTGCATTTCTGATGATTCCAGCGATGTTTTGTACGCTGTATATCCAAGATTCGAGGTAGCTACGGCAACTGATACTTCCCTGTCTTTTCAATTACCATCTCGTCAGCCATCAGTATGTCTAGCTGGGGCTGGATTTTGGTTTGGTCATAATGCGATAAGGCCGACCACAGTTTTGGTTTGATGCGTGGTTGTTCGGCCAATAAACGTAAGATTGCCCCTCGCACCTCCCTATTACTCCCCTTAAATTTGGATTGTTTGGTGTATCCCTTGATAATTCTGGTGTTATTACCGTGAAGTGCTTTTAAGTGCGTACCATAGTCCATCAAAGCGGCGTACCAGTCGCGTGACTGTCCTGTAGGTACTGTGCGGCGCACTTTCTCCAATATCTCTGTATCGGTCACCTCATCTCGATTCGTAAAAAAGTGATAAATATACACCTGCCGGACATTAGTCTCAATCAGCTCAATAGTTTGGTTGTACGCAAAGGCACAGATAGCTGAAGCGGTATATGGACCGACTCCTGGCAGCGTTAACAGCTCTTCATACTCAGTTGGAAACGTACCATTGTAATCCTTAGTGATCGTCTGCGCACACAAAAGCAAGAACTTTGCTCGGCGATTGTAGCCCAACCCTTGCCACATACGAATCACATCACCAAGATTTGCTGTGGCTAACTTTTGCACAGTTGGGTACTGCTTGAGAAACGCTTCGTACTTTGGAATGACTCGCACCACCTGAGTTTGCTGCAACATCAATTCTGATACCAAGACCTGGTATGGATCATAATTTGCTCGCCATGGCAGGTCGTGTCGACCACATTTTTCGTACCAATCCAGCACAAAAGTCTGAAATTCTTGCTCCTTCTTAGTCATCAAACAGGCTTTTTTCAGGCTCAGTATATTTGTCGACATAGGCTTGTACATCAAACTTCCGCTTGGCGCCGTTGAAGTTCATATAACGGATCTTACCGAAAATATGACGCTCGTTCCAGGCGCGATCATGTACGCCGCAAATCGACCACATAACACCCACCACCCCATTGGGATCATTTCCATCAAGTTCGTACTTGTCGTTTAGGTACAACGCTCGATCAATAGCAGTTTGACTATTAGGTGACCACTCTAGGATCTTTTTTGCCCAGTACATCCGGCACCAGCCATGCATTTTACCTTCAGTCACCATCTGGGTCTGCATCGCGTTCCAAAGCTCATCGTGAGTCTTTCCCTCCTCTAGATCTTTGCGTTCATAGAGATACTCTCTCTCATCACCAGAGTGCTCAGCGATGGTTTTTTGAGCCCAGGCATGTGCACCTTCGACCTTGTCGTAATCAGGATTGTAGTAGCAGTAATTGTCGGTCAGCTCCCGCCTGACAATCAACTCTTCAAGATACGCATCGCGACTATCTTTATCTCTATCAGATGCATTATTAACGGCATACGCCACCCACTGAGCAGAAATTTGTCCAAAGTGTAGATATGGTGAGAGGTTAGAAAGTGCCTCTAAATTGGGGTCATTACGGTTTTCGCTGTATTGGTCTAATTGCTCGTCAATGAACGTTCTGAGTCGTATTTTGGCTGCCTGAGTGCCTGGTGTTAGCCAATCTACAACAGGTGCACTGCGATCAGTATCAACTCGTTCTAATAACTCATCCCAGTCAACAGCTGATGGTTTGATGACCCCGTCTAACTCCTGGTTTGCTAGTGATGGAAACTGGGTGAGAAATTCTTTCAATTGCCGGTGCGCCTTAGGACGAAACGTGTACGCAGCGTACTCTTGCTTGTCGCTAGCTATCCAACACGGGATTATATTGCGAGCATCAACTTCTGTCATTTTGCATGCAACTGCTGAAGCAACCGCATCTCGCCAAGCTCGGGTAAAACGTAGGGTATTAAAATCACACACCAACTCACCAACATTATGGTGAGCGACAAATTCTGGAATAGTTTCTTCTGGTGACCCATGAACCAAAACAAACGGGATATTGCGCTTGGCCAAATCAGCCGCAGTCTCCTTAAGTCCTCGCAACATAAAGTCATAGTGGCGCAGGCTAGCATCACCAAAACTCTTGGTGAGACTAAATACCACTACCAGCTGTACACCCCTAGCTTGAGCTTGTTCTTGTGCATACAAAAGAGCCCAGTTATCCTCGGCTCTTTGATCACGTTGCATCCAGTACACCACTGGACCACCACCTACTGGCTGCTCGTTTAATGATCGAAATCGATCAGTGTGAACAATCATACTTATTCAGATACTTCATAGTCAGCGTGAGGCTCGTTCTTGTCACTAGCTGGCATAACTATCCACGCCCCAAGATACAGTAAAATTCCAGGAAAAAAGCCAGTCAGTACTAAAAATACTATAGCGAGCACCCGAAAGAGTACGGGGTCTTGCTTCCAATAATTTGCCAGACCGGCCAGCACACCACTGACAATAGCCTGCTCTTCATCCCTCCTTAGTTTCTTTTTCATCTCACTATAATAACAAAAAAACCAGCCCGAATCACGAGCTGGCTAAGGTACTGGTTTTGTAGATCAACTTGTTGAAAAGAGAGAGCTGCCGACACCACTTTTGACCGGAATTGACTTCTCATACGTTAGTTCCAGTCCGTCAAAAAAGCTACCTGGATGAACCTCAAATACATTAGCCAATTCAAACAGACGCGAGGCGGCGATCCGATTAGACCCGGTCTCGTATTTTTGTACTTGCTGGAATGAAATGCCTACTCTCTGTGCGACGTCTGTCTGCGAGAAGCCTCTCTGAGTCCTGATCTCCTTAAGCTTTTTTCCGACGTGTACATCAACTGGGTGTGCCATATAAACCTCCTATGTATAGTCGGTAAATACCATACAACACAAATTTATGTATTACAAGTGATACACCACGTCTTTTCGTTCCACCACCACTTGCCAGCCTTGTTTTTTGGCGTGATCGTACAATGCCTGATTAGGATTAAAACAGATAGGAGTTTCAACACTCTCTAGCAGTGATATATCACCCTCAGTGTCTCCAATCGCGATCGAACCTTCGCGAGTTAGTTCGGGATGACGTTCAAATACTCGCTCAACGATGTTGGCTTTATTTGCAATCAGGTACTCATCAATTACCTGGCCGGTAAAGCAGTCATTAGAACCTATTTCATACATGCGACCATACACTTTATCAAATCCATACTGCCGACAGAACTCATCCAGAACAGTTTTAGGAGACTGTGATATCGCCATAAGCATATAACCTTGTTGTTTCAGTTCCTGCAAATAATCCCGAGTGTGTCGATAGACATGCTTACTCTCGAGCGCTACCACGCGACGACCAACATCCGCCAAAACACCATAGTGAACCCCTTTGATGTGAGTTAAAAAGGTAGTAATTACAGAAGAAATATACGAGTCATATGTTCCCTCACGAGCTTGCCAGGACGAGAAAGCACTGGCGTAACCAGTCTGAACGTCGGCCGGAAATGCTCCTTCTTGCACCAGTTCTCGAACCAGCTCGATGAGTAAACTAGAACGAAACAGGGTGCCATCAATATCGAAGAATGCCACAGGTCTTTTCATATCGTTAGTGTAGCAAATTATGAGCGAAAGCGGGTAAATACTGGGCCAAAATTCTTCCAAACTTGTTCAGTAAATGTGTACTCAGTGTACGTGCCACTAGGGACGCTCGAAATCGTTCGTAAGGTAATTGTATTGTCTGGGGATACTCGCTCAATCAGACCCACCTGACTTTCTCGCGATTCATCAAACCACTCCATTAGTGCACTAGTGGCAGGCTCAATTCCTACTTTGACATCAGGCAATCCTTTTACTGTTTGGTGCCACAGCCCGAGCGGTGACATCCTTAGCGCTAATAAAGCAATCGATTTGTTTTGTAGATGTATCTTGTACAACAACCACTCAATCAAATTTAGATTACCAGACTGGACCAAATGTTCATCATAGCTTTTTAGTTGGTTGCGAATGAGAATAGTTTCTATTGACTCATCCGTATACAGCGTCCCTGTGTTCAACTGGACGACGGATTGTCTCTGGGTATCCAGCGTGATCAAAGGACGACTAGGTGCCGGCCGAGCTACCGCAACTGCTCTAGTATTAAGTACCGGCAGCCGAGCACTAGAACTATCGTCAATTCGCCAGAAAAAACGCCAGAGATCATGCAGTACTGACAAAAACGACGGCGCCCACATAGCTTACCGACTTACTCTAATGATCGACTCCACTAACCCACCAAATACTACAACTGTTGCAAAAAATACCACAAATAGTCCAATCACAGGAAACAGAACAACCCCACTACAGACTACTGATCCGACCAACAAAGATAATGGGGATAGCCGTTCATGAGGCTGGTTGAATAGTCGCAAAGCAAGCTGCCCAATTACCGCTGGTAGCGCGGCGCAAGCCAAAAGCAAAAGCGTAACAAAACCAAAGAAACAAGTAACCGCTACGAACAACCCAAGATAACTGATGGCCAGTACGCCAATAATCAAAGGCAGCACAAACAACGCCACTACACCGGTAATAGCGCTTCTTGGAAGATTCCTTAGTGTGTGTTCAGTGGAGCGAGCCAAGGTTGAACGGGACAAGAAATACCACACAAACGACGACAAGAGCACAATCAAGAATGTCACTCCAATTGTCTGCAGCTGGTTAGCGCTCCCAGCAAATACTGGGTCATTCCGAATAATGTCGCCAGCTACCGTCGCATTAAACGCCTGAGTGACTAGATTGCCACTAGTGTATCTCACGTCACCATCAATCACAGCTGCATCACCAAGCGCTAGCTCACTAACGCCTACACTTACATTCCCAGCTACGTTGGAGTTGATGTACAGTTGATCCATTTGACCAAGAACATCTCCAGTAACAGGTCCACCAACTGTAACGCTCCCGGCGTAGCTGAGAATGTCACCACCGACACTACCTGATGACAGCACCTCTACTACCCCACCAACAACAACCAGATCTCCTACTATCTCGCTAGAGACAGTCACATCACCGCCCAGCACCCGAACATCACCAGCGACCGGACCATCTATCAATACCGACACTCCTATCGCCAACACGTCTTGCGCCACACTACCGTCAAGCCTGGTTTTTCCACCTATCATGGTAACGTCTTGACTACTATCGCCCGAAATCACGACAGAGTTACCTACTGCGTAAAAGTTACCAGCGACATTTTGTTCGTTAGTCATTGCCACCTGGTCCCCGGTGCGCACGACCGTGTTAGCTACTACCGGTGTCACCAGTACTAAAAATAACGCAGTAGCGGTAATTATGATTCGTTTCATACGACGATATCTTCTTTAACTACTACTTTTGATCCTTTCTTGATCGTGATCTGCTCATTTACCTCAGCAATAACTTTATTTTCTTGATCATGCTTCTCTTGCTCTTTTTTGATTGTCGATTCAGCCACCTTGTCTTTGTCGCCAAGGTTCATTATTAGAAACAGGAAAGTTGCTACACCTATGATACCAATGAGGTTCAAGAACAGAATCATGAAGGCTCCCTTAAAAATAACCACGTTAAATGCAGCAATCCCAATACCCATTGTCGCTAACGGCGGAATCAAAGCAACGGCAATTGCAACCCCAGGAAGGGTTTCACTCCACTCTGGACGGGCGAGCATGTATGCGACAGCTGCACCAGCCACGATTGCCACCAGCAAGTGAAGCAAATCTGGCTCCGTACGGGCCATTACTTGAGCAGTTTCATACATATCGGGACCACCAAACAGGAAGGCTGCCCCAGCTGACAGCGCCAATCCACCAGCCAAAGACTTAACCAGGGTTCCTAGCGCCCGCTGAAATACCGAGATGCGCTCCCCCATCATCACTAACCCAAGCGCAACCCCTAAAATTGGATACATCAACGGCGCTAGCAACATGCTACCAATTACAATAGATCCACTATCAAGTAGTAAACCAAATGTAGCCATCAAAGTAGCTAACCCGATTAGGTAAAAATAATCAAAATCTGCCGTTCCATTTTCAACAAGTTTCCGAACTAGTCCGGCCTTGTCTTTATCAGGAATTGCACGAAATCGAGCTAATACTGTCATACGGGACATAGTACCACACTCAGCGGAGCGCTTGTTGTTCGTTTTCGACCTCAAACGGCGCCTGCAATATGCTGACCACAAATAGTGACACCACCAACAAGAACAGACCTCCACAAAATACAGCCATCCGCGAACGCGATAGTTCACGTTTGCCGGTATGCCAGTTACGGGTATACAAGAAACCAAATGCGAATGTAATAAAATTCATCATATCTTAGGACAGCTTTCTATATAGTTTACCAGTGATGGTCAGGACTCCTACACCAATCCCCAATGAAATCCAGGGGTGATCCAGAACAAATCCTTGCTGAGCCAAAATAACTTCAATCGAATACAAAACCAAAGAAACACCAAATGTGACAGCCAACAAAAACAAGGTTGGGAAACGCTTAACAATACTCTTGCGCACTGGAGCGATCTGCTGCTCTACGTCAGCAGTTACTTCATCAAGCAAATCTTGCACCGCAGTAACCATTTCTAAAGGTACTTCAATTAGTTTTGAGCCTGATTCTTTCATACTTCATTTGTTACTGTGGTGGTAGCTGCTGGAAAGAGCTTTTGCCCTCGTTCCCACATCTCTGGCCGATCTTGCTGCAACAGCCAGTACCACCACTCGACTCCCCATAAATACTGCTTTTCATAGTGAGTAGCTTCGGCGTAGTCTAGAATGTCTTCGAACTTCTCTAGGTTCATACGGGTAAACTGCGTTTCTAGCGGTACATCTACAATTGGCTCTAGGAGCCATGGTTCAGCCGAGAGCTCAATTAGATACGTCTCTTTCTCACCATACAATACACCCATCAAGTTATCCTTTACTCGATATATCCACGGCGGCAACCAGGTGCGAAACTGTCCTAACTCAGGATTCCAAAAATGCACGTACACACTCGTGCCAAACCTGTCTCCCCGAGAGTATGCCCCATACCACAGCCCCAAGTTGCCGCTATCTGTGACTAAGACTGGCCGGGTGGGATCTAGTTTGCGCACCAACGCAAGCTCTTTGTCGAGAAACTCGGTATCAAGCTCGCCACAATGCTCAAATGCGAAAGCAGCTAAGAACGGTTCGTTCTCCACCTGCCATACCGTCACCGCCGGGCTGTCTTTGTAGCGGTTAACTACCATCTCCATGTACCGCAGCTGCACTGACTGACGCTCAGCTCGAGTCATGGTGTCGACCCAGTCTGGAGTATGACACTCTGGCCAACGCGGCAGCCGACGGCCAACCCCGAGGATAACCTCAGCCCCGACCTCTTCGGCCCGCTCAATTTGGTAGTCTAGCTCGGCAAAATTATAAATATTTGGACTTAGCTCTACCATCGGCCAGTGGGCCGCAAGGCGTAGGTGCCTCACCCCTAGCTCATCAAGGATAGCATCATACGTTTCTTGCCAATTAAGCCCTAGCTCTCGTGCATAAGGTGTATTAAATGACATTCCATAGACAATTTCTTCTGGCTTATCTTTTTGAGCCAACAGCAGCAAAATGAAGCCTATAAAAAATAGTATGACCGCAAACCCAATCAGTATTTTCTTCACCATAGAATTATATTATCACGCAAACAGCATGATAAACCCGACCATAATTACAATCACAAATAGAAGCTTGCGGAAGAAAGTTTCCGGCCGCGTATCACGATCAGTCGCACTATCAGGCAGCCACTGTGCACAGACAATACTGATAATCAAAATAAACACAAACTTAAGCCCATCAAGCGCCTGCACGACTGAGACTTCCCCCATATCAGTAGCTTTGAGTAACAAGAACGCCGCAACACCAGCCAACACCTTGGTCGCGAGCACAATAACACCAGTTTTTTTGCTGGTATCTTTGGTTTGGGCGGTGATTTTTTTGTAGTACTCAGGAACCAGTAGTAGCGATAATGCAAAAAATACAAAACCAAGTCGGGACCAGAAAAAACCATCATCAAAGCTGGTTTCAATAAACAGTCCCTTCATAGTAATCGCATGCAGGCCAAAAAATAGCCCTGAATGCGCTACATGCAGAATCACATCTATTTTGGGCAGCGTCTGAGCGACCAGCAGTGTCCCGGCTGCCAGAATCGTAATACCCCAAATAAAGTTAGCAGGCAGTGAAGCATCGAGGAACATGTAGCTCATCCCAAACGCTGACAAGGCAGAAACGGTGCCGATAATCGGCATCACATTACTCGCATCAGCATGCTTGAGCGCATCAAACATCGACACCAACGCCATAAAGAACGTATAGGCTGCGAGGAACGACAACGCTACGACCGTCAACGTTGGCGCAACCAGTTCTTTATAGGATGGAAATCCTAGTTCATGCAGACCTGGTATCACTCCAGCGACGTAGATTAATGCCCAGCCACCAGTGAGTAAGCAAGAATAAAACGCGTACACAAACGGCCGCGGCAACGCATTTTCGTCCGAGACAATATACTTATCGAGAATTGCAACGATAGCATTTAAAAATTGCCCTAATGTTGCCAGTAGTACCCAACTCATTACGTTTTATTCTACTAGGCTAGTAATAAAATGACTGTGGCTTGTCCCCGTTTTTTTATTGCCAAAATAATGCTTCGGCGGAGGCTGAATCTAATCCTGGCAAAAACGCCTGATTCTATTATACAGACGTATTTACCTTGCTGTACTGCTCGATCAGGTCTTTATACACGAAGGCGCTCGGGCGAATTTCCCGCCGAAGATTGTCATCGTAGTGAACTTTAATCAATCCAAACTGCTTACCAAAACCAAGTGCCCATTCGTAGTTATCCATCAGTGACCAGTATAAGTGCCCACGCACATCAATTCCGTCTGCTATGGCTCGTTTAACTCCTTCAATCTGTCTAGTTATATACTCAGCCCTCCCTGAATCGTCAGCATCAGCCAGACCGGCCTCAGATACAAACAAAGGTACCTTGTAACGTGAAAGCATCAGCAAAGCTTCGTAAATATGATCTGGAGCGAAATTCCAGTCCATATCTGTCTTTCTCCAGACTCGCTTATCGCCAAACTTTGTGTAGAAATAATAATTTAATCCAATAGAATCGCAGCACTTGTACGTACGGTTCATAAAAATACTTGTCCAGGCGTAATTTGCTATTGCAGCTTTTACTTTATTGAAGGGGTTCCAGTTAGAGTCAAATACAATCACGTGCTTTACTACACTCACCTCAGTCTCAGGGGACACATCTTTTATAGCTTTATATGCAGAGTTATGAGATTTAGCTAGATTTTTCAATACTCTGCTGTACATAAAGACATTTTTCATCCCCTTATCAGCCTTGTCTTCAAAGTTATTACCGGAGTTTGTAATGGAAACTAGGTCAGTCAAAGCAAAGCGCTTAAATGGTGGCCAACTTCCTCGCAACCAGCCATTGCTAGCAAACACATTTGGTTCGTTCATGGTAGAAAAATGATCACACAAGTCACCAAGCTCCCGCACAACATATTGACTATAACGAGCGAATATTTCCGGTGAGTCCAAGCGCTCAAAACCTCCTGTTTCAGAAAACCAAACAGGTAACGTGAAGTGCCAGATTGTCACAAACGGCTTAATATTTCGGTCTTTAAGTGCCTGCAACACCTTTCGATAATGATCGATTGTTTCCTTGTCGAACTGTCCTTCCTCGGGTTCGATCCGGGCCCATTCAATAGAAAAGCGGTGCGCTGTATGCCCCAACTCAACCGCCAGATCAAAATCTGCTTCATAGCGGTTGTAGTGATCACACGCTCGGCCACATACAGGCACTCGACCCTGACGAGCTGCTTCAGCCCAATCACAGTCATCGATCCCACCCTCAACTTGGTATGACGCAGTAGCCGCTCCCCAGTAAAATCCTGCGGGGAAATCTCGTTTCGCTTGATCACTCATAGTAAGACTACTATAGCAGAGTCACCAATAACAAACAGACTGCAATCAGAAATAATCCATATTCAATAATCGAAATACTGTTGAGATGAAAGTAGTATTTAGGAATCCAGTTATCGATTCCCCAGCGAGTCATATACACCGGCAACTCATCTGGCGACCAAGAGACGAGTGCTCGTAGTCGACGTTCATTATGGGATTGTGTATCCCAATCACCATCTTGCACCAACAAATAACGTAGCCTATTCACCCGCCGACCCAGCAGTTTATAGTTCCTCTTTGAGAGTGGCCAGAATAGTTTAATCCCCCAGCCAGTTCCGTACAGATCGTTAATAAGATGCAGTGTAACTGAAAATAAAAAAATAGCTCCCCAATATGGCACAAAATACGCAATGAGAGCAGCCAAAGTAATCAGAACAACTGGATAATGCAGCGTCTCTCGGTGGTCGTACGGGTGTTCAGCACTAGCAGCCACTCTTCCTCGTTTGAACAGCTCAGGAATAGCGTCTATATCCGGTGCATGAGATAACAGCAGACCAATGGCAAAATGCCACCACAACGGATCAATCCCAAACCACCACGCCGCAAACAGTACTGCAAAAATACCATTTGCCCAGTCTGCAAATAGAGAAACGATATTTTTCATAATTACTAAAACTCAATCGCATTAATGAAGCTAACTGGTGCCAGATTGGTTTTCCAAGTCTCAAATAGTTTTGTTGTTGCTACCACGTCAGCGGCATTTTTCTCGGCAATGTCACGATACCGCTTTTGGGTAAACAGCTCCGTGATGTCTTCGCCACCAAACCCTTCTTTTTCATACGGGATCTTATACGCCTCACACAGTAGCTGTAGCGATGGTCGGCGCTGCATTGCGCCGTAAAATGACAATTCATCAAGCAAATCGACGTGGTATGGCGGAGTCTGACGAGTCAGGTAGCGCTGACCAGTGAGCTCTTTGGTCGGGCGCACCCCATGCATGAGCGATCGGTGCAATAAAAACGGCACATCAAAGGTCCGGCCATTAAAGGTCACAAACACGTCATAACTACGAGCAGTTTCCCAAAAGTCCTCCAGCAGTTGTTGCTCGGTTCGGACTTTATACTTCCAATCCCCTACCTTGTAATCGTTCACGGAATCGTCAGCTGTAAAATAGACAGCTCCCTGTCGACGCTCGACATCATACATCGCAAGTGAGGCCACCTCACCGGTAAACGGCGATAAACCTAGCTTTTCTGTAGCCGCTTCACTTAAGCGATCCTTTTCAGCGTCACTAATTGGCTGTTGCCCAATCCATTTGGTCAGCGAATACTGGGTAGATTCCGTAAGAGTATCCCAGTCCTTTCCAATAGTTTCAATATCAAAAATTAAAGTCGCCATACATTAAGGAAGCCGAACTGGCGCAGCTGCAAAACAATTGATAATAAATTCTCCGGCAGGTTGTAATTCGTACCGGTACTGACCGTTCTGCACCCTTCCGCCACACTGATCAACGGATGCGCTACCGGTACCATAGATAGCAAAACCATCGAGCGCATACCCAATACGAACATCAAAACTAAATACGCTATAGAGACCTAGCTCGTCGTTTCGGATCAATGAACCGTCGTTAGCGATACCGATCACATCAGAACCGATACAGCTTTGGTCAGGTGCTGAAGCTACACGTTTTGGTAACTGTAACAAAGTAGTCTGCGTCGAAGATCCGGTCGGTAGTACCTCAGAACGTGTTACCAGCACCGCCTCCTGGCTCTCTATCACAGACAAGTTCCTAGCGTCCCAGAAGCCTAGGTATGGTGCGTATCCAGGGCACTGATCTAATCCGGTCATAGAATCTGGTTCGGCTGGTGTAGAGGTGGCTAACTCTGGCTCGGCAACTGGTAGCACCTCTGGTTCTGGGGCTCGCAGGTCAGTGGCTTGGGAGATTTTATTGCGCATTTGCGCTACTCGCTCTGATCGATCTAATCCCTCGCGGCTAGTTATTACCGCTTGGTAGTCTTCGGCGCCAACAGCAGCAAGTTGCTGCTGTAGAGCGGCATTGGAGCTGGCAACTGACTGAGACGCATTTCCTTGTACAAATACCGTCACGCCAATAGCACTCACTAAAAAAGCGATGGCCGTGAACAATAAAATAAAATCTCGAGTTCGAAACATCCTCTGTATACTACCACGCACCGCTATTTGACTGTAACTCCTTCTGGGATACTGTTGGGATCAACCAGGAATCCATCCATATCTTTTCGTCCGATGATCACTGGGAAGCGGAGGTGGTCACGCGGAGTGTAGGTTGCGATAGTATTGATCTCTTTTCCTTTCATTTTAAACTTCACCTTGACGGTACGTCTCTTTTGCTGACCGCTACCAGAACGGACTTTGATAAAGGTTTTGTGTGGATCAAGCCCTAGATCCTCAACTAGATCACTGTCAATTGACGTGCGATATGCACCGGTGTCGACCTTAGCCCGGACAGTGCGCTTTTTCTTGGTGCCATAAATGGTGATTTTCTCGATAACAGATAGTATAGAATCTGCCGCCTCAACACTATCTAGCGAGTCTTCAGCAAACAGCTGCTTGGCGAGCTCTATTCCACGCTTAGTGGTTGGGACCTTAACGTCAGCTATTCGCTCGAGCCGGGTCCGGAGTGACGCCTGGTTGGCGATCTGGATACTTAGCCCTGGTCGAGCGTTGATCTCGAGCACCAGCGGACCAACATTATTATCAATCACAATATCAATCCCCGCGAACCCGAGCTTTGAGCTTTCTTGCGCGCGTACAGCAACATCTAACACCTTATCCCAGTCAGGAATCTTGATTCCACGAACTTTAGTTTTGGTCTTAGGAATATAATCAACCAGTTTGTTACCAATTGTGCCAAAAGTTGTAATACCTGTCCTAATATCTATCCCTACACCGAGCGCCCCAAGGTGCAGGTTAGCCTTACCGTCTGAATAGACTGTTGGGAGGCGCATCATTGCCATGATTGGTACTTTATTGCAGACAATCACTCGCACGTCAGGTACACCAGAATTCACATACTTTTTAAAAAAGTGGTGCGAAATAATGATATCTTCGATAAACACCGTGTCTGGCAGGTTGTTCAGCGAGTGCTCACCATCAAGCCCACCAAAGATGATTCGCTCCAGATCACTGATACTCAACTTGTACCCTTTATCGTTTACCCCTTGTGTACCATCCCACTTGCGCACGACTGTAATCCCTCGGCCGCCATACCCATGTGCCGGTTTAATAACAAATGCTTTAGGAAGCGTCGTCCAATCAAACGACCGAACCTCTTGCAGCTTTCTAAAGTGTGCCAAGATTGGGTTCGTGGCAACTTCGTGCTCAAGCAATCGCTGCTTGGTCAATAATTTATCATCTGCAATCAACTTTTGACTGCGACGGTTGTACTTTCGAATGTAGAGGTAGTTGCGGGCATTCATCCCCAATAACGCTTGACTGACAGCCATATAATGGATTTACTTACACTGATAATTACTTCTCTAAATCAACACTGTTGAATCGCAGCAGCTCTAGGATTCGCAATCCAAAGTATCGTCCAACCAGTATGTTAAGCGGAATGACCAATAGGACGATTTCTGGATACAAAATGAGCGTATCCTGGATCACTAAACTAGTGGCAGCAATATATCCAGCTAATCCCAACGCAACTGTAGTACCAGTGATCAGCAACGTCTCACCAGAACTTTTATGCAATTGGACCGACACAATCAGGTCACCCAGAAGCATCAGGATCAGGATTGGGAAAATCGAAACACTCAGCACCCGATCAAGTTCCAACACCACCCCGATAGTCAACGCGCCAAACACCGCAATTGCTAAAAACAACATCGACAGCGACCGTTTGGGATAAAACATGATCTTGAGTGAAGAAAGACTCCGCTTGGCAACAAATGAAGCCAAAATAATCGCCAGCAAGACAAACATACCGATAGTGATACCAACCGACACAAAAGCAAACGCTAACGCAATGGGTACCAACATATCAAGAGTTGGTAGCCCCACGACCACGCGAGTAAAGCTCACCAATAGGGCCAAAATCGGTGTCAGCAAGATCAGGAATATTGTGTTGGCCGGAATTCCCATGCGAACAGCTTCTTGCACCCAATAGGCAAAGATATTCAAGCCATTTGGCTCGGTTACTAGTCGAGATTCAAATAATGAAATTATGGCCACTTTCTCATTAAGCTCTTCTGGTTCGGTGATGTTTTTTTCGGCGGCTGAATCTTGCCTGGCCATCAGCGAACTGGCCGTAGTCGAAGCTGCTGACGAACTGGCGGTGGTGGTACTCACTGTCGCCAGCTCTAAATCAGGCGCTACTGGCTCTTGTGCCACGGATAGCTGGGGCATCAGTAGGCCAATAAGCAACGCAAAAGTTGGAAGATAATTCATATATATATGTTACCACTCTTTAATAATACCCAGGGTTTGCAGTGACTTGATGTGACGACTACTCAGCGGGTTAAACTTGCCTACAAATAGTTCAGGAAACACGTGCGGCTTTTCAGTAAGCAGGTTCCAAATACTAATGTTTCCCTCGAGATAGACAATATCTTTCGTGTAAATGCAGCCGGGAGTCTGCCCAGTTGTCCCTCGAAAAACCCTAACGCACACCTCCCAGGCAGCTTGTTGAGCTCGTTCTTTGAGCTTTTTAGTGGTCACGCCGGCTCCGGTGGCGTATCTCATTATGTAGTAGTCGACCATGATACTAAACACACCTCGAAAATCACGCTTTTCTCCATCGAGACCAGTAGCGAACGATGCCGCCATGTACCGATCAAAGCCGTAAAATTCTGTCGCTCCTTCGACCTGCTGCTGCACATAGCCAGCCACACCCTCTTCACCCAGCAGGTATGAATCTAGCCCAATGCGAAGCAATTGCAGCTTACTCGCCTCACCGGCAGCTGACCGGCGAGCATGAACGCCAATTTCATGTGCTGCAAGAGCCTCAATATTCACCTCAGTCAATTGTGAAGCACGTGCTAGCAACTGGTGTTCAGCGGGAATATTGATTACTTTTTGCTGATTATTAACCGAAAAGCGGTTCCGTTTGCTAGTTTGGTCGACCGCTAACGTCCAACCCTTGAGTCCGTACTGGGCTAAAGCACCGGTAAATATAGCTTCTACTTGGGCGATGCTGGTAATGCGCGGACTATCGGTAACCACCGGTGGCAACATGGCTGCGTCAATATCAACCTTCTTGGTATCAATTTTTGAGACTATCCGACACAACCTACGAGTGGCCAAGTCATCACTCATGGTTTCTTTACACAATCGCTGTAGTTGCTTAGCAATGTACGAAAAGTATTTTTTACTTGGCTTGCCGTACAACTCAGTGCTTAGTTTATAAAACTGTTCATCATTACCGACATACGAAGCTTCAAGAAGGTGACTTCTGGTTAATTGGTGGTTTAACTTGCGAGTATAGAGGTCCAGGACAATTGCATCTTTTTCACTGGTTGCCAGATCACTCAAGAACGCAGCTATTTCTTCATCCAGGAGCTTGGTGGGCACACCAACAGCGTACGCGAATTGCGGATTTTCAATATCATCGGCCAAGAACTGCTCTTGTTCATCAGCTCCTATTTGCATACTGCGCTGCATCCACTCCCCTTCTTCCGTCTTACTAGAAAGCACACGCAACTGCTCGAACCATTTTTGATCTAAAGATTCATTCATACAAATTTGTGTTACGCATATACAATTCAACATCATACGCCAAAAAAACCCGGCCAGGGCATTCTGGGACAAAAGTTATAAAATGCAACACTTGACAATAATTGACTAGATGCCAAATCGGACCGCTTCACCTGTCTCTTCACCGACAACGGCTTCATCTGGATTCTGCTCAACTGCTGGAGCTGCATTTGGATCGAGCGCTCGAACGACCTGTTCCAGGAACTCTGGATAGGTGCTGTACTGCATCCGTTCCCCGTTAAGGAACATCGTCGGCGTTCCAGTCACCCCCCGATCACGACCTTCTAGTTGCTGTGCTTGAACCTTGTCTCGTAGGAGCGACGCATTTGAATGACGACGGAATAGATCCATGTCGAGCTCTAGCTCCGCTGCATACTGTTGAAACTGTGCATTAGGAGCGACACTCTGCGACCAAGTTTGCTGGTTTTCAAAGAGTAAGTCATGGAACTCGTAAAACTTACCCTGCTGACCGGCTGCTTCTGCTGCCATTGCTGCTTGCACAGCAAACGGATGAGCTCTTTCAATTGGAAAGTGTTTGTATTCAAATCGGATCTCGTCACCATACTCTTCCATCAACCCAAGTATAACTGGAGCCATAGCACCACAAGCTGGGCATTGAAAGTCGCTAAATTCCTCTAAAACCACTGTTGCGTCTGGATTACCTTTTACATGTGTTAGTTCTTGTACTCCCTCATTGTTACGGTCGTCTGCTCCGCCGGCAAAATAAAAAGCTGCTACAAATAATGCGACTGTCACAATCGCTATAATAGTCCATGGATTTTTCATATGTGGCGATTATATCATACGGATAAATGACCGGCCAAGGCTACTCTGTTTGATACAATGAGTATCGGTATGAAACAAACTATACACGACCCTTGGGCCCAGGAACCAAGCGAACTAGCCACCCTATTTAGCAGTTCATTAACTAAAGGGCTGACCGAAACCGCCGCCACCAAACGTCGCCAGGAAGTCGGTGAGAATATTTTCGAAGAAAATGAGGGTCCATCAGCCTTATTTTTGTTGGGTAAACAATTCGTCAGCCCCTTAATCCTTATATTGTGCGCCGCCATTGTACTGACAGCTTCGCTAGGAGAATGGCTTGATACCGCCATTATCGGCTTTGCAGTATTGGTCAACGCTGTACTGGGATTTATCCAAGAATTCAAGGCGGAGCAAGCGATTGCTAACCTGCGTTCATATATAACCGAACGAGCCCGCGTTGTTCGCAACGGTGTGGAGACCGAAATCGACGCGCGTCACCTTGTTCCTGGCGACTTACTACATATTACCGACGGAGTCCGGATTACTGCCGATGCTCGTATTATCCGGGAGATTAATTTTTCGGTTGATGAGGCAATCCTGACCGGAGAATCGCTATCAGTTGAAAAGGATCCTGGCGAACTCCCTACAACCACTACCCTGGCAGATCGTAACAATATGGTATTTGCCGGCACCCTGGCTGTCGGAGGATCGGCCTATGCGCTCGTTACCGCAACTGGTACGGAGACAGAAATTGGTCAACTAGCGCAACTAGTAGAAGATACCCAATCAGAAAAAACCCCACTACAGAAGGCTTTAGGTAAGTTAACATGGGTCATTATTATCGTTACAACCATTTTGGTAGCAGCGGTGTTTTTCATTGGTATCAATAACGGTCAAGACTTTCATGAGATGCTATTACTCTCGATTGCTGTGCTCGTTGGATCGGTCCCTGAAGCCCTCCCGATTGGCTTAACGGCTATTCTCGCTATTGGCGTCGAACGAATTGCTAAGCGTAAGGGGATCATCCGTAATTTAACCGCCTCTGAGACCCTCGGCTCCACCACCTTGATTATTACCGACAAAACCGGCACCCTGACTGAAGCCAAGCTACAGCTCAAAGACATCGATACCACAGCCCAGCTGATGGAAGAGGGTTTCATTCCTCGTGCCCAAACCGATCCGTATAACGACGAACAACGCGCCTACTTGACCCTGGCTCGCTGCGCATGCGATGTATTAATCGAAAATCCTGAGGCAGACCCAAAAGACTGGATCATCCCTGACGATGACCTTGAGGCTAATATTGTACGGACCGCTGGAGCACTCGGTATCACCCAAACCGCATCTGATAGAAGTGAGATCCAGGTACGAATTCCATTTAGCTCTAAATATAAATTCTCGGTTGCTCGCATCCCCAGCCGCTACTTACCGGAACACTTAAATCAATATACTGATCCGCATGTCGTCATGGGCGCACCAGACATTTTGATTGACCGATCTACCATGTCTGAACACGACAAAGAACTCGCTCGAAAAGCAGTCGACGCTCATGGTAACGCCGGGAGACGTATTCTTGGGATCGGCCTTCTGACTCCGCAGACCAATGATGAGTCAATCACCGTAGCTGACGTTCAACAGCTAACCTTCCTTGGTGTCTTCAGTTTTTATGATCCTATCCGGGCCGGAGTTCCAAAAGCCCTCAAGCGCATCGAGAGCTACGGCACCAGGGTCATTATGGCCACTGGCGACCTACCTGGTACTGCGCTGGCGATCGCCCGTGAGATTGGGTGGAACGTAACCGAGAAGAATGTCTTGACCGGTGCCCAGGTGGCTCAGCTCAGCGACGAGGAACTACTACCACTACTGGACCGCATCTCTATCTTTGCTCGTGTTACTCCCAAAGACAAACTACGAATCACCAGACTCCACCAATCTCAAGGCGAAATAGTTGCCATGACTGGTGATGGCGTCAACGACGCTCCATCGCTCAAAGCAGCCAATATCGGGATAGCAGTCGGCAGTGGGACCGACGTCGCCAAAAGTGTGGCTGACTTGGTACTGCTCGACAACAACTTCGGCACAATTGTGGCTACCATCGAAGAAGGCAAACAGATCCTATCTAATATCAAAAAAGTCTTTGTGTACCTCATGAGTAATGCCCTCGATGAGCTTGTACTCGTGGGTGGAGCCATCATTGCCGGTGTGGCACTACCGCTGACCGCCGTGCAAATTATTTGGGTCAACTTGTTTACCGGTAGTATTCCGGCCATTGCCTTTGCCTTTGACCGATTGCTGATGCGTGAGACCGAAGCTACCAGCAAGACTCTGTTTGACCCGAGAGTCATCTTCCTCACTATCGGTGTAGGGACGATCATTTCGGGACTACTGCTCGCACTCTACCTGGTGATGCTTGGTCAGGGTGTCAGTATAGAGATCGCCCGGACAGTGCTATTTGCTTCATTTGGGTTCTATACACTCTTGATCGCCTACTCGTTCCTTGACCTCTCGCGACCAATCTGGCGCTACAAATTCTGGCAGAACAAGATAATGAATATTGGATTTGTTGTCGGATCTAGTCTCATGTTAATCACCCTCTACCTACCCTTCTTCCAAGCCCAGTTCGAGATCGTCTCCCTCCCACTACCGTGGCTACTATTTGTCGGAGCCTGGCTGATCCTCCAGGTCATCATCGTAGAAATCCTCAAAGCCATCGCCAATGTGGTTTTGGTGAAGTATTGACAATAGTAATATTCTGTGATAAAGTTTTAATAGGTTAATTGAGGTGACCACAACTACCTCAATCGCGTTTTATGGAGAATCCCTATGCGCAAAGCACTTTCACTTGCAGCTCTCACAACCTTACTGGCAGCACCAACGCTCGCCGAGGAACCTACATCGCTTGATTTGACACAGATCTGCGCCAACGGCTGCATTATCATCATCGACTTTGGCGACGATGCTCGTCTGTCGGCCGACAGCCGACATGCTGGCGCATTCAGGAGCGACGCTGTTCAAAACCCTATGACTCATTTCGACGGCATGGTCGTGAATGATTCCAATCGGACGACGTACCGACTGATCAGCGAACCTGGCATGCCGATGTTCGACAGCATCGAGCTTGTAAAGGAATACATGGGTGCGATCAACACCCGCATCATCCGCAGCGCTGGAAGCTGATAAAACGACCTCGAATGCATTACGCACTCGGGGTCGAACTACGTTTATACCTCAAGGGCAGAGTTGGTGGCGATTTTATTTGTCAGTTTGTTCGTACGAGGAATTCAGGCGGGTCTATTTGGAGCGTCCGTGGGGTTTGCGTGCCCATAGATGTCTGCGAACATCCAAGCGTGCGAGAAATAGACCCGCCTGAATTACGGCTCATCATTGCTAAACTCCTAAAATAATGTTCTAATCACTACTTGTATGGCGCGGAAACCTAATTTTGTTAAAAAGAAAAAGCGCAAAGTGCACGGTGCGGCTTTTTGGGATCGGGAGTATACCAACCCCGAACACCTCAAGCTTTCCACAGCCGAGAGTGCTGACCTCACTAAATTCACCCGTTTTGCCATTCGCCAAAAACGCGGTGACATCTTTACGGTTGGTAACAGTGCATTTGATGCTGGATGTGGGAACGGTCGAAACTTAATCTATCTAGCGGAAGAATTTAAGATGAAGGGTGTCGGAGTAGACATTTCAAGCGCGGCTATTGCCCAAGCCAAGGCAGCCAGCCATGACTACAACATCCACTACCACGTCGGTAGCGCCGGCGCCCCCCTACCAGCGCCAGACGAAAGCCAGTCTGTTGCACTTGATATGATGACCTCACACTTCCTAACTCAAATAGAGCGTGTGGCACTACGTGACGAGTTACACCGAGTTTTGCAGCCTGGCGGGTGGCTGTTTATGAAAACTTTTCTCAAGGACGGTGACCTCCATACTACCCGCCTACTACAAGAATTCCCTGCCGCCGAAGAAGGTGCCTACATCCATCCCGTTATGGGTGTACCCGAATATGTGTACAGCGAAGCTGAGCTGGTAGAATTCCTCAAAGAAAAATTCATCATCCGCAAAGTCTATCGTTCACACCGGCACCGCAATAAAAAGGGCGCCGGAAAGCGCCGTACCATCTCGATCTACGCCGAAAAAGACTATCGGTAAACTATGCAAGTCTACGTTGGTTTTGTTATACTATAGTTATGAAACAAGTGATCAGGAAGTACTCGCACCCAATTCGAGGCATCAAGTATGCACTCAGAAATGACCACAGTTACCGTACCCAGGTATATCTATTTGGAGCAGTTGTAGCAGGAATACTCGTTTACTTTGACCCCTTAGCCCCCTGGGAAATTCTATTTGTAATGTTAGCCTATACTCTCATTTTGATCACCGAGCTGCAAAATTCGGCTCTAGAAACAGCTCTCAACCGAATGCACCCCGAGAAGCACGAAATGATTGGACAAAGTAAAGATATGGCAGCCGGAGCGGTGTTAATGGCTGGTGTGTTTCTGCTCGTGGTTATTGCTGCACTAGCACTTGGTCGAATCTAGAACTCAGCTTCAACTTCGTAGATCGTACCAGTCTCCATCACGCCAGAAAAATCTGTCATGTCAGTAAATAGTACTGAGGTTGGTGGCTCAAATATCGTGTAATCAACCGCTGGCCAAGTGAGACAGTCGTACTGCACCTCGGTGTCATCTGGAATCGGGGCAGTATCATTTTCTTCGTCAGACACAAAGCTGTTGGTAGCTAATTTGAAGCCATACAACTCGCCGTCAATCTCGGACCACGAGTAGAGTGTATTCCCATCAAATATAACTGATGAGAGCATCTGCCCATTTAGGTCAGGGGTTGGTACAAGGAAGTCTCCTCTAACTTTGCCACCAGCAGTAAAGAAGCTACTGGTAATCTCTTCCTCTAGTGGATTTGGGATGTATGTTAGCTGACATTCTAGCGACTCATTACGTGCAACCAGGTTGGCCAACGTGCCTGCCCCAGCAAATTCTTCTCGCTCTTGGTCTAAAGGATCTACCGGCGCGGCCTCAGCAAAGGAATTAGCGCTACTTGAACGTTCTGGAACCTCTGGTGCAGTTGGTCCAGCGAATAATGTGTAGTACGCAAAGCCGACCAGTAGTACTGCCCCGACTCCTAAAATTCCAACATATTTCATACCGTTAGTATATCACTTTTTGCCACTAATCCATGGCATACTAGTAGTAATGTCGTATGGGTATACAGTACTAAAGCGAGTCGCTACTTATGGTTTTGTGGCTGCTATTGTTGGCGGCTCGATAAGTGCGCTCATTGCCCTTGAGAGCAAGCAGCAGGTGTACAAAGAAAGCAACTCTCCTATATCGATCACCCCATTCCCCGTCAGTGTTGATCCCAGCAACGCCACCATTACTACACCAGTCATGGTTGAAGAGTTCTACAGTGAATATATCGCCTCTGAGACAGACAATAGTTGGCTCAGCAAGGTCGCAGCCGTCCTACAAACAAATCAAATCTACCAACAACTTGCTTCGCCCGTCAGCAGAATCATCGTCGTTTGGCCGGGTGAACGGAGTGAAGAAGTCACCAAAAATATCGGCGATGTATTACGCTGGGACGCGAGCCAGCGGGCTGAGTTTGTTACTTTGATGGATGGTAACGAATATGGATTCTCCCAAGGATTTATCCCACCAGGAAAATTTGTGACCCACCGTAGCGCCAGCCCTGCTGACATTGCCAATCTGCTCAAAGAAGAATTTAAAGCTACCGTCAGCGATCGCTACACCGACGAGGTTGCGGCATACATTACGCTTGATGAGGCACTGGTAATTGCATCACTGATCGAACGTGAGGCCAGGGATTTTGAAAACATGCGTGAGGTATCCGGGGTGATTTGGAATCGAATCTTTATTGACATGCCACTCCAGCTGGATGCAAGCCTGCAGTACGCCAAAGCCAATAACCCCTATGAACCAAACTGGTGGCCGGCGGTGCGCCCCGCAGATAAATTTATCGATTCGCCATTTAATACCTACCAAAACAAAGGGTTACCACCAGAGCCAATCGCCAATCCATCTGTCGATGCGATCGTTGCTGCACTCAATCCCTACACGACTGAGTGTGTGTACTATTTCCACAGCCGTACACGCGAGTACTACTGCTCAGTAACCTACGAAGAACACGTCAGAAAACTACAAGAAGTGTACGGGACTGGATCCTAGTCTATTGCGCATAGCAAGGGATCATCAATGTGCTTGGCAAACGAGTACAGAGTAAGTGCGAGCAAACCGACCCCGACCAACCCAAACTCAGCACCATGAAGTGGTAAGTATGCAATCAACCACGCGATCCCTAGCAGGTTCAGTAGCCCAACAAATAAGATCGTTCCACACGCAGCACACCCAATGCCAAAAATCCCACTCACAAACCCACCGATCCCAGTAAAGGTCAGGGTTCGATCTGCCTTACTAAGCCGACGAGCCCGGGCGACGTAATACCACAACAACGACGCATTGACTCCCAACAAAATCGCAATCACCACGGTATAGGTGGCAGAAAATATAGTGAAATTCGTTCCCAGAGATCCATACAAACTGAATACAAACGATAACTTAGCAGTCAGACTTATCGACGAAGAAACGAGCACTTCGGCCACCAGTGCTTTATTGGGCAACAAAAGCAGCACTGACAACGTCAGTGCTGCTGTCAGTGCTGCAAGTACAACATATCCGGGGCGTATAAACACGCGCTTAATAACGCCCCACACCATACTAGGCTTCGTCTTTAGCGATCTGGATTAGTTGTTCAATAGAGGCTACAGGGAGTGCTCCGTTGATCGGATAGGTTTTTCCAGTTGGACCAACCAAAATACTCCACGGTGTACCTCGACCACCGGTCGCAATAGCATTGTCCATATCTTCTTGAACTAATGGTTGAGTCCGTCCGCTCGCTACACACTCACTAAAGGCTGCACTTGGCACCCCAGCAGCTGCGGCCAGCTGCGGTACTAACACACTGTGAGCGGCACCGTCACCTGCGCCACGAGCTGCAAAGTATCCATCAGTGAATGACCAGAAAGCATCTGAGCCAGCTAGTTCGCCAACACATTCAGCCGCGATCGCTACTCCTTCTGCTTCCGGATGTAGTTGTTCGAGTGGGAAATGTCGATATACCCAAGCTACGTCGTCAGTTGCTGCGACAATATCATTCATAGAATCGTGGAATCGACTACAAAATGGACAGTCAAAATCTGAATATTCAATAATAGACACTGCAGCGTCAGCAGGACCTTTACGGTAATCACCCTCTGTTACCGGTGCAACTTGATCAGTTCGGTCTACCTCCTGTGGAGCAGCTGGAGCTGGTGCGGCCGCCATTTGTACAGGTGCGGGACCGCCGCTAAAGTACAACCCTAGTCCAATCGCGACGCCAGCAATCATAATTGAGGCCGGGATTAGTAAATCTTTCCATATTGGTGTTGCTGCTGCCGCTGGTTGTACGGCCTGATGTGTTTCTTGCATAAAATTGTGATTCTTTGTTATGTACGCAGTATACCGCGCTTTATTTCTAAATACACCTAGCCACCACGGATAAGCCGACGCTTATTAGCAGCGGCGTAGGCTTGGGACTGACGTTTTTCTTTGTGTTTAGTAAACCGATCTTTACTGCCGGTTTTATCCTGCTGCCATTCTCGCTCACGCATTAATTTATAATAATTATCTAGCGTGCGAGTATCCAGACTACCATCATCGATAGCTGCCAATACGGCGCAACCAGCACTCTTTTCGTGGTCACAGTTACTAAACTGACACAACGAAGCCAGCGACTCAACCTCCTCAATCAACATCTCTTCTTGGTTTGACTCGTGCTCAACTACACTTAGTTCTCGCATACCAGGTGTATCAATCAAATATCCACCACCAGGCAAAGTAAACATCTGTCTAGTAGTGGTAGTGTGACGACCTCGACTATCATCAACCCGAACCTCGTTTACTGCTTGTGTAGATTCACCTAACAGCCAATTGGTAATGGTTGATTTCCCTGCACCTGATGAGCCAAGCAAAACCGCAGTAGTATCAGCCTCAAAGTAAGACCGGAGAACCTCAAGTCCACTACCAGTTACAGCATTAGTCATATGCACAGGAATGTCGACTAGGACCTGCTCGACCTGCGCCACCTGTGAAGCGAGCTCGGTGGCCATATCTACCTTATTTAGAATAACTACTGGCTTGATGTTACTCTGCCGCGCCAGTAGCAAGTATCTCTCCAGCCGACTCACGTTGTAGTCACCGTCTAGTCCCATAACAATAAATATTATATCGACGTTAGCTACCAGCACTTGCGGCTGCAATGTCTCTTGATCGAGCCGCTCTATTACGCTTGATCGAGGCAACAGCTCTTCAATTACCGCTTGTTCATCATCAATTAGTGACACCTTGACCCAGTCGCCCACCTTTGGGTAGGCGCCAGTTTCGTGAAATTCACCCCGTACAGTCGCTAGTACTACCCGATCATCCAGAGCAACCGAAATATGCACTCGCTGCACTTCAATTACCCGTCCTTTTTTATACATATTATCCACGTCGAGCTTTCCAGTATGGCGCAGAGCCAATTAATAATGTATGGAACCGAGCCACGAATTCATTTGCGCCTTCGGTGTGCAGTTTATCAAAATAGCGTTTTCGAAACGTGTGAATATCGTCTTTTGCGTACACCAATTGTCCATTCTGATAACAAAAATTACAATACTCAGCTTTTTCTCGCTCAGCGTGATTATTTACAAGGACCACCAGACACATATGGCAAGTTTCTTTCATTGGTATCACTATACCAAATAATCACTCATCAGGCAGCAAAAAGGCGCTCAGTGTGAGCGCCTGCGGTAGTCATGCAATTACGTTAAGTTCGCCGGCCATTTCACGACCATCAGGCCCTTCGATAAGGCTGAATTCGATTGGAGCTTCGTCGGGCAGGCCGGGCAGGCCGGCTTTTTCGACTTGGCTGATGTGCACGAACACATCCTTACTGCCGCCCTCCGGGGCGATAAAGCCGAAGCCTTTGGTGGTACTAAACCACTTTACAGTTCCTGTGGGCATTATATAGTCCTCGCTTTACTTTGATGTTGCACAGTGCGCCTTTTGGTGCGCAATAGCAAAAATCTAGCAACATTTAATTATATTGTCAATACGTTATATCACTTTGGTGTATACTATATTCCACTAAATAAATAAGAATTGAACTATGGCAATGTACGAAGGAAATTGGAAATGTAGCGGCTGTGGAGGGGCAATTACCCAGCTTCCCTTTCAGCCCCGCAGCGAGTCTGGACTCACCTGCCGTGACTGCTACGGAAAAAACAAAGACATTGAACAAAAAGAGCAACCAGTCCCTGAGATGCAAACTGCTAGCGAAGCGCCACCGATGGACGACGCACCAGATTTTGATGAATTCAGTGTCGCGAGCGAGCCAATGCCAGACGACGGAGCCTTTGCCGGATTAGAAGATTCAGCGCCAGCAGCATCTAGCTCGACATCAGCCGGAGGTAAACCAAAAGTCGAAGGTACATGGTCGTGCTCTGGCTGTGGAGCCGCGATTACCTCCCTGCCCTTTGAACCCCGAGGCAACGCCAACCTCAAATGCCTCGATTGTTTCAAAGCGAGTAAAGGTTAAAGAGATAAACTCCAGACAAGTAAAATGGCCGGGAATCATCCCGGCCATTGTCATTTCTTGCTATCAAACAAACTAATCTTGATTTGACTCACGACACGCCTGTGCCGTTGTGTGAACAAACCCATATTTATCAATAAAATATAAATATATTTCCATCTGCTCTACCTCCTTTCTTGTTTATTGGAGGCTTTTTATTTAACACCGATGTTACGGCGTTAGCCTCATTAATAAATTTAAATAAAAATAATTCGTTTGTCAATGTATACAATCACTACCCACAGCAGTTTGATTGACAGGCCCTTTTGCTCAGAGTATTGTCTTTGGCCCGCACGAGGCGGAAATCTAATACAAAGCAAAGAAAGCACAAGAACAAATGTCAGATCTTTCGGGCAATACGTCCACCATTCGAGCAACCGATGTCACGACCACGTTTAAGCATCGGTTCACCGTACTGCTTCACGCAGTGACATCAAGAAAAAGACCGCAGCCGCATCCCACCCAGGAAGCAACAGGCATCACACCGGGCGAACTTCGCCGCCATCTACGAAAAAGTTGCAACTGCAGCCACGGCTACTGCATCAGTTGCGATACTCGATTTCAAGATATGTATCCCCCACAATAGGCATAAGCCCTAGACGGCAAACCAAAGCTGGACAGCATCACTGTCCAGTTTTTAATTATTTACATCTAACATGCAACAACCTCTCCTAGGGTAAAACCGATTCGTGCTAGTTTAATATAAGCCTACTATTGGTTACAGATTTAAAATGATGCATCACCTCAAACAGTTCAGATCTTTGTACGCCACCACACTCATTCTGATGGCGCTGGCGGTAGGACTGTACTACTACCCTCCCAACACCATTGTCGACCACATCGGCGTTGAGAACAGTTATCTAACAGTCTTTTCAATCGCAGCATTTGGTGGACTCAGTTCGCTTACCAGCGGTATATTTTACGCTGCTGTCGTTACCTTTAGCTCGGGTGGCGCAAACCCCTGGCTACTGGGCGTTGTCGGTGGGATTGGTATCTCGATTGGTGATTCGATTATATTTGGGTTGTTCTCATACGGACTACAAAATGTCAGACGCAGCTGGAAAGATAAAGTAGAACGAATACGGAGTTACGTTGATTACTATCCCAACCGGATTGTCTATACCACTTTATTTCTTATACTGGGATTTTCTCCGCTACCAAATGACATTGTTATGTTTGCCCTAGTCACCCTCGGGTTTCAGTATCTAAAAATCGCCCCTATTCTGGTCTTGTCGGGAATCACCATCACCACCGTCACCGCCTTGCTCGGAGAATCATTCACTTCATACTTTTTCTAAGTGCTAGTGGTGTGAAAGTATAATTTGTTCATTATCTCAATTTAAAACAAATGAAAGATACATGTCTATTATTCGTAAGAAATAGTATGAAACATATATCCTTGAACAACAATACAAAAATGCCAATTCTAGGATTTGGTACGTGGCAATTGAAGGAAGTAGAGTGTGTCACTGCGACAACCAAGGCTTTAGAAGTAGGATACCGCCATATCGACACGGCAGATGGCTACCATAATCACGAAGCGGTTGGTACCGCCATCAAAAACAGCTCTGTCGACCGTGCTGATATTTTCCTGACCACTAAAGTCTGGCAAAGCGACTTTGGAGCCGACAAAACTGGCGCTGCCATCGACCGGTTTTTGACGGAACTCAAACTGACTATCTTGATTTAGTCTTATTGCACTGGCCAGACCGCTCGATTCCCTACGACGAAACACTCGGTGAATTAAAAAAGAAGCAAGAAGAAGGTAAGATACGCGAGATTGGCGTCGCAAACTTTACCGAACAGCATCTACGTGACGCAGCTGAAGCTGGATACAAGGTGGCAGTCAACCAAATCGAACTGCACCCCGGGTTTAAGCAAACAGACCTGCGGCACTACTGCGCTGAACACAATATTGCCGTCACGGCCTATTCACCGCTTGGTCGTGGTGAGGCCCTTGAAATCCCGACTATTACTGAAATCGCCGAACATCACAATGCTACTCCAGCCCAAGTGATTCTCAGCTGGATGATGAACCAAGACATCATTACCATTCCAAAGTCAGCCACTCCAGAGCGGATTGCAGAAAACTTCAAAGCAACTGAAGTACAGCTCAGTGCTGATGACATAGACCGTATCAACCAGATTGAAGAAACCGGCCGCATCATCAACCCAGACTTTGCAGATTTCGATTATTAATGACGACCTAATGCTGAAGATAAACTAGAATTACAGAAAAGACCCTGCTTCTCAGCAAGGTCTTTTAGATAATTGTTCACCATGGTTCACTACAGGCTATAGCTGGCTGTCTGATACGAAGTTTGAACTTTGTAAATAAAAAACCACCCGTATTCCTCGGGCGGCAAAATCTCTTACGGAGAAATCCTATTCTTCTACTCGAACGATGATCTTGAGCTTCCCCGCACCCTTAGCGACAGAGCCTTCAACATCTTCAGGATAACCTTCGGAGACAAAGCTGTCTCCGACCAAGCGCATTGGCTGACTAACAACCATCCCGGGTGTTCTTCGCATATTCAAAGCAAAACGAGGGATAAAAAAGTTTACGGTGTTTGGTTGATTATTTTTTGCACCAAAATCACCTAAAAAGAATAATCCTCCAACTGCCCCAAAAATCGCTGTTTTTTCATAAGTGCAAATCCCAGCGCAGATATCATGGATAAACTCAACCTCCTTTACCCCATGGATAGTACGCATTTCAACCGCTACACGACGCATAACCATCATCTCTGGCGCTGGAATAGGCTGCCCAGACCAGTTCACTAAATATGTTCCAAGCAAAACATTTCTCCTTTTTATAAGAACCTATAGTTATGACGATATAACATTATCACCAGCATGTCTATATGTACCGGTTATGTGAGGCGCTGTTAAAGGTTTAAATCAGATCCAATAACAAACTCTGAAGATAACATAAATACGAGATGAGAAATAAAGTAACTCCGAAGGTCGGTCCTCCGGAATCTAAACTTATACGATTTGGCTGCCCGACAGGGATTCGGTAAGGAGTCGTTTATTTAATAATCGCTTCGCTTATTTAAATAGTACGCTCACGACCCTGGCGGGTCAAACAGTCTCCCAGACTGTTTGCTTCCGCCTTTCTCATCCCTGACTCGGCATCACAGACAACAAAGCACCCCAATCTTTGCAGATTAGGGTGCTTTGTTGTTGCTGGCTGTGTGGGATAATGTTCGAACTTTTGTCTCATAAAGAAAGATCGCCCAACTTGGTCGGACGACCAGTCGAGCGATTAAATTTTACCAGATTCGCTTATCTCACCACCTGGACTCTTGCGGATGAAAAGGATGGGGTCGCGCAAAGTGATTCCTGCAATCTCTCCTGTAGCGGTGCCATCAATTGATGTGACGCTGTCGAGTTGAAACGTATTTCGTGCCTCTTCCTCATACATCTTCCTGTCGAGCCCAATCTCAAGATCAAAGAGCTTGTTCGAAGGTGAACATGCGGCAAGAAGTAGCCACGCCTCATCCTCACCTTTGGCAGCGATTAGGCTCCATTGACAACTTTCTTTCTCCTGAAACCAATCGCTAAACCAATATAGGTTCATGTTAAGCTCCTTAATGAACGGTTTAATTTATCTAAAGTAATACACTAATTAGTGTATTTGTCAATGCTGTCCGACAGGGATTCGACTACCTACACATCAGTATTTCTTTAATTCTGTGAATTCATACATACTGTGTTACGCAGTCCCGGCGCTTCTGTGCGGAATGTGCAGAGGCACATTCCGGCTTCGCCAGAAGCTTATTTCGAATCTCTGTGGTCAGGTAATTTAGTAAGACCCCAATGCTTACGCATTGAGGTCAAACTAAATTATGCTGCCCGACAGGGATTCGAAGCTTACAGCTTCAGTACACCTTTGGACAGATTGATTCGCTTCGCTCTCAATCTGTCTCAAAAGCTTTTCGAATCCCACGCAACAGTCCCCCGGACTATTGCTTGTCGGCCAGCACGAGAAAAGCGCCTAAAGGCGCTTTAACTCTCGTGCTGCCCGACAGGGATTCGAACCCCAATTGACGGTACCAGAAACCGCAGTCCTACCATTAGACGATCGGGCAATGATCTGGATCGTAGCTCAAAGTCTAATGGTGGGACGTTGTCCTACTGAGCCAAGCGAGCAACCTGAGAAATTTATTTACTCATTGCTTGCGAGCGCGGGCTCAGCAAGAAATCTACGATTTCTTTCCATTAGACGATCGGGCAATGTGACCGTGGCACTATAGTGCCAGAAAATAGGATAGATTCAAGTCGTTTACCCCAGGGCACCGTCTCTTTGCTATCACGCTGATTGACCTTGTACCCCAAGTACCTCTCTTATCTATCGCGATAATTCACCTTGTACTCTCACCCAACCACATCCCTTTTCAATCGGTGTGTATGTCAGCTCTACCATTGATGCATTTTTCATATGCAACAAGTTGTAAAAAGTCCGGGCCGCCTTGAATGGATGCATCATCCGACCATTGCACATGTGCGCCAAAAAAACATTGATAAATACTGAGTGCGACACCACCACTACGGTTGCGTCGCTAGGTAATTTATCTAAGTTTGTCTGTGCTAGTTTGATTCGCTGGCGTAGCTCGCTATATGACTCACCACTAAAGGTTAGCCCAAAGTACCACCGCAGATAAAAAAACATTGACCGCCAGCTACGGTGAGTATGTCCGGTGAGGGTTAATGGTCGGATAAGCTCGACCAAGCTATGGTCGATACTCGGGATCATATCAAGCTGATCTGCGATCAAGCTAGCTGTCTGCAATGTCCGCACGAGCGGGCTTGAGACGACATGTGTCACCCCGACACTTCCGAGTCGCTCGGCAGCAGCAATAGCTTGCTTACGACCCTGTATCGTCAACGGTGTGTGTTCTGGCTGGTGGCGGTGAGCTAGATTCTCATTAGTCTGCCCGTGTCTGATAAGGATAACTTTCATAATCATTCTGCAAAAAGTGAACGATCGTTCCAGGTAACAAGTTTCCACTGATTTAGATGAAAAACCATTTCAGTAACCCCGGTATGATCGAGCTCAGCAAGAGTTTTCTTTGTGCTCACATGCTGTTCAATAGACTGTCTCCCTTCAAGCAAGGCGTGAATTACAAGTGATTTTAGAATTGACTGTTGTGTTACTACCAATAAAACCTCTTCCGGCTGCTCTGCGAGAAAATTAAATCCCAATTGAAAGCGTGTAATTAAGTCATTAAAATTTTCAGCATCTTCATAACGATCATTTGAATTTTTGGCGTACACTTCTTTCAAAATCTTTGTATACTCATCTGCCTCTGGACCTGATTTTGATTTACCTAACATCTTAGATGCGTATTTCGTAGCAGCAAATGAATCATGCGGTTCAAACGTAGTGTTGCAGGCTTTGGCAATATAATGAGCTGTCTGCATCGCTCTCTTATTTGGACTAGCAATCACTCTCTGAACATCTAAAGTTCTGCAACGCTGTGCTAGTTGTTCCGCTTGTTGGTGACCGACCTCAATCAGTTCTGCCTCAGGATCTTTGAAAATATTTTCGGCATTTCCAACTGATTCCCCATGTCTAACAAAATAAACTTTTTTCATACTATTTCTCCCTTAATTCCATAATAGCGATCTCGAGTGGTAGATGTGGGACTGGAGAGCGACTGATCTGGTCGGCGGCTTGGAGGAAGCGTAATAGCAGGTGTGAATTGATAGCGGTATCGCCAGCGGCAATTATGCCAATAAGATCAGCTGTGTCAGCTCCAAAGTTACCAAGAATCTGCTCCTTCTTGGCCGGCTGGTTACGCACGAGCATGACAGCGCGGATATGTTCGAGCAACACCCGAGCAAACAGTTTCATGTCAACTTGGGTTGCAACCGCGGTTGCGATTGCGCTGAGAGCTACATCGGTATTTTTCTCATGCAGGGCGCCAAGCAGCGCCTGCATGGTGGCGACTTTAGGTGCGCCAATAATCGCTGCCACTTCGTCTGCATCACCGATCTTGTCACCAGAGGCCATGATGACTTTTTGCGTTACCCCCAAGGCATCCCGAAATGATCCATCAGCGGCAATTGCAATCAGGTCAGCTGCGTCTGTAGATAGTTCAAAACCTTCTTTCTTTGCAACCTCTGTAACGGTCTTGGCTAGTACAGCCCGTGACGGGGAGTGCATTTTAAATACCTGGCAACGCGACAGGATTGTGTCGAGCAGCTTCTCCTCTTCGGTAGTAGCCAAGATAAAGACTACGTGCGCTGGAGGCTCTTCAAGGGTCTTTAAAAGCGCATTAAAAGCTTCTTTGGTGAGCATGTGGACCTCATCAATAATGTAAACCTTTTGTTCTGATTCATATGGAAGTGTGTGTACGGCTTCCTTCAGCTCACGGATATCGTCGATCCCGCGGTTACTCGCCGCGTCTATCTCGTAGAGATCCATTGGCTTGGTACCAATTGCACTGGCAAAAATTCGAGCCAAGGTGGTCTTTCCGGTTCCTCTCGTGCCAGAAAAAAGCAAGGCGTGCGGGATCTCACCTTTTTTGATCGCTCCTTCTAGGACGCTGACAATGTGGTCCTGGTCACGGACATCGGCAAAGGTTTCTGGTCGGTATTTGCGGTACAGCGCGGTGGTAGTAGACATAATATGACTAGTATAACAGATAGAAAAAAGAGCGGCAGCCTCAGGCTGCCGCTCTTTTTTCTATTATTTAGTAGCTTTCTTTGCAGTTTTTTTAGCTTTAGTCGCTGTCTTTTTAGCGGTTGTTTTGGCTGGCTTGGTGACGCTTTTTACGGCTTTCTCAACCTGAGTTTTCTTTTTCTTTCCAGCTTTTTCGATTACTTTCCAGTGATCCTGCATCTCTGTTGCGAATTCTTTCAAGTCTTTTTTGGTTGCTCCTTTCACGCCAGCATAGGTACCAGCAACGGCTGCGATCAGTTCTTCGTACTCGTCAGCAGTCATTTCTTTTGCGTCCTCTAGTCGCTCCAGGACCTCGGCTTTTGCCTTCAGGGTCCAGCTCTTGACCGCTTTACGGTTCTTGGCTGCACTGTCGCTCCCGTATAGGAAATAAGCTCCTGCAGCGGCTACAGCGGCGGCTGTCAGCCCGACTCCTACACCAATCCTTTGTTCGGTTGATAGTTCAGTTTTCTTGGTTGATTTCTTTGCCATGATATTTATTTTAAAGTTAAAGTTTCTACAGTACGCTCCCGCTAGATTCTCCCTTGATAGGTCAAACATAGCAAAGCGACTGACTAAATTCGCCATACCCCAGGGTACCCTCTCTTGATTTTAAAAAATCAATTCACCTTGTAGTCGGCTTACCAGCCTCCTTTGCTCACTTAATTAATCCTCGTCTCGACTGCGGCGGGTTTTCTTTTTCGTACCAGACATAAATCCCATCACTCTGGCAATCATTCCTCCATTATACAATAGTGACCTGGCGTGTGCCACATCGTCAGCTACTTGCTCACTGGCCGCCTCAAAGCGCTCGATAATTTTACGTAGACTCTTCACCATTTTGAGTACATGATACAAAATCAGACTCACAATGATCGAAAATATTACCGTCGCTACACTAGCAATGATAAAAAATACGTTCGCGTGCAGAATTTCGTTCATATCTACAGTGTAGCAGTTTTCTTTCAACTACTTTATGTTTTTAGGGGAAAAGAAAACCGCAAGTAGAACTTGAGGTTATTGTGAATATTATTGATATACATCGCAATGCACAGAAGCAAAGCGTCGTTCGTAGCTTCGAATCCGATCTATGTACAGCTCTTTATCTTCATACAACACAGTCTCCCAACCTTGACCACATACTTGGCGGAACGCATTCATGAACAGCCTTGCTACCCGCCCGTTACCATCAGCAAAGGGGTGGACACAGACGAGATAGTCATGCAGTTCCCAAGCCGCAGAGGTGACAATCATATGAGATTGACCACTAACTGTCGCTAGGTAGTCTTGAACTTTAACCGCAAAGATCAACATCAGATTAGCGATATGTGCCGGTTTTGGCATTTCTCTCGAGCCTATGAACACTTCCTTTGTCCGGAACTGACCAGGTTGCACCTCAGCGTCAAACACAGGACCAAGCAGCGTATGTATCAGGCGTACATCTGCGACAAATGATTTCGGTTCTTCCATCACAGCTGAAGCAACAGCAACATGGCATGAATGCTGCAACCCTTTCGTTGCTGGGATTCCTTCAATTTTATTACTATTGTGGACGAAAAAATTAACGTCAAATTCCACGACTATCTCCCTTCAAAGATCTGATGCTAAAGAAACATAACAAACCGCTCTTACTTTGCAAGAAAATCGTGTACCACTCGTTCGATTTCTTCGGGTGTATTTTGCTCCATCAACTGTGATCGAAGCTGGGCTGCACCGGGAAAGCCATTAATGTAGCCTTTGTAGTGCTTCTTCATGGTATTAAAATTCTTAAATGGCAGGATTTCTACAAACAGATGCGTGTGTTCAACCAGTACCGCTAGCCGCTCTTCAAGCGTGATGTAATCAATAGAACTGTTACTCTGATCTGATTCCTTAACTAACTCTTCACGATTAACACCGTGAGTCGGGAGCGCCAGCAACTCATGCGGCAACCGCTTGGTCGGATGGAACAACCAAGGATTACCAAATAACGCCCGACCGATCATCACACCGTCTACCCCAGACATAGCCGCTTTGGACTGCCCATCCTCAAGCGACAAGACATCTCCATTGCCAATGATTAATGTATCGCTCTTAAGCGAATCACAGATCTCTACCACCCGCGCTAGCCGATCCCATTTAGCTGGGACTTTACTGAGTTCTTTGCGGGTGCGGGCATGCACTGTTAGCACCGCTGGGTTTTCAGCTAACAGTTCTGGAATCCAGGTTTCTACCTCATCAACGTTATACCCCAGCCGAGTTTTGACCGACACTGGCACGTCACCGGCTCCACGTTTCGCGGCCCTGATCACTGCCCTGGCTTGGGCTGGATCTTTGATCATCGCACTTCCGCAGCCCTGCTTCATGATTGCCTGGGCTGGACATCCCATGTTGAGATCAACCCCATCAAACCCAAGCTCTACTGCTAGCTTCGCAGCCGCTTCCATGTATTCTGGATTACTTGAAAATAGCTGCGCTACAATTGGTCGCTCTTCTTCTACGTAAATCAGATCAGCCATCAGTTTCTCTCTACCCTCGGGAGTAGCCCGCATCAGCCCGTCAGCCGCGACGAATTCGGTCCACATCACATCAGGGCCACCGATTGTGCCGTCGGCTCGGGTGTGCGCTGAATATTTGGCGATCATCCGCCGAAACGGCGCATCGGTGACATCAGCCATCGGTGCTACCACCATCATTGGTTTGGGGATCTGTTGCCAGAAGTTCATAGTTGTGGCATTGTACAGCAAGACTTCAACAACGCAAGGGATAATACTATGCGAGAGAATTTGTTCTACATCATTGGCTTTTGTTGCTTCCTGGTAATCAGCCTCTTCTTTTACCAAGGACTTCTGGCGCCTTATCTGTATGTCAGCCTGATCGTACTTGGCATGATCACTGTTCTGCTTTGGAAACGCTGGCAAACACAAAAAGCAACCAACAGCGATCGGACAGGTTCCGTTTTCATCAGACGCAAGGCATGAAAAGATGTAGTTTCCTCAAAACAACAAGGACCTACTGCAGATTCAAACAGCGTGCGTCCACCTTGCTATCAAGCTGGGAATAGGCATGCTTATCGGCGGAACAGTCCTGGCGCTATGTGTCTTGTTCGCAATATCACCGACCATTGTCTGGACTCTTGCTGTAGCGTATGTAGCAGCTGCTGTTGTGTTCCTGGGGGTATACAGCTTACATGAGTATGCCTACAACCGGTACCGTAAACCTCAACAAGAACCCTAAATTGAAGACCTAACCCGCCATCTCACTTGAGGTGGCGGTTTCTATTTCTTCCACCTCGGTTTCTAGCGTAGGTATTTCTACATCAGCCGGATCACCAGCGATACTCACGAACACTTTGTTTCCAAATCGCAAATCAATATAAGCAAAGTTTCCTGGCGCTAAGTCTGTATATTGCTCGGCCGCCCTGATGGTCTGTAAATTGTCTATGGTTTCCTTAGGGGTTAAAGTCAAAGAGACCTTGAGTTCGCTTCCTCCTGACAAATACACGAACACATCTCGAGCTTGATCAAGCTCTATGCTGGTTGCAGCCCACCCAGCTGCCTCTAGTAGTGCAACCAACTCCTGCAACAAAGCAAAGTCACCCGCGTCGGTAAAAACGTGACTGGTACTAGCAGATTCACCAATTTGAACATATCTAGTATACGCACCACCATTAAGATCTGGAGCGACAGCAAATCCATAGCCATTAGAGTCAAGAAATACACAGGTAGATGAGTCGACTGCATCGCACCACAAGGCGACTGGCTCATATTCAGCAAAGGTAACCACCAAGGCTTTTTTTCGCCGCTCAACTACCGGGTCTTTAACTCGAGGAGTAGCTGACACAACGGTGACAATGTCATCATGTGGATACAACCAGGTAAAACGACGGGGAATAAAATTCATGTATCGCCCTTCAAGTTCTGCCTCTACTACTGCCTGTATTTGTGCATGCGAGACAGTTTCGCCGCCAGTGACAATTACCTGATCAATCGTCACGGCATCAGCCCGAGTACCGTACCAGACCCCATACAAAGTAAGACCCAGCAGACAAAACACGCCCAAACCAATCGAGAGGTTTATCAGCAGTTGTTTAGTCTCGTCTCGCATGTCGGGATTATATCAGACGCAGCTAGGCTGCATTTAGTAATTAAGGAAGTGAGGTGGCGCTTTGACGAACCGGAACGGTCATTCTAACAGAATGACACCGAGGAATTTATGACGAGGGAATTAGTGTAAGTGAGACAAAATGCCACCTTGCTGAGTTACCCAATCTGCTCTTTACCAAAGAAAGGTTGTAAGACGTCGGGGATTTTAATTGTTCCATCTGCTTGTTGAAAATTCTCTACCAGTGACACCAAAATACGTGGGGTTGGGATCGCGGTACAGTTTAGTGAGTGAGCGTAGCGCATTTTACCATCGCTGTCTTTGTAGCGAATATTAAAGCGTCGAGTCTGGAAATCGTGGAAGTATGAGGCTGAACTGATCTCGCGATATTTTTCTTCTCCTGGTACCCACAGTTCAACGTCGTATTTTTTGACCTGACCCTGACCAAGATCACCTCCACAGTTGAGAACTGTGTGGTATGGAATTCCGAGTGACTCGATAAATTCTTCGGTATTACGATTGATTTCTTCATGCAGCTCGACACTTTTCTGGTGTGATGCCTCACAGAGCACTACTTGCTCGAGTTTATAAAACTCATGCACTCTAATTAACCCCTTGGTATCTTTACCATGGCTACCAGCCTCACGTCTGTAGCACGGAGAGAAGCCCAGGAACTTCACTGGAAACACACTTTCATCCAGCACCTCGTCGCTGTAATAACCCATAATAGAAACCTCACTAGTTCCAATCAGATAGTCTTGATCTTGCGTATTGTAGACATCCTCCGCTTCGTTTGGCAGGTGACCAGTACCGTATAAATTAGCCTTTCGCACGATGGTCGGAGGGATCATCGGGATGAAGCCCTTGTTACCAAAGAATTGGTTGGCATAATTCCAAATTGCCCATGAGAGCCTTGCCCCATCTCCCATTAGGTAGTATCCCCGAAAGCCATGCACTTTGGCACCACGCTCAAAATCAACCATGTTGTGCTTCAGCATCAGCTCGACGTGGTCTTTGGCTTCGAAGGCAAATTTGGTTTTTTCACCCCACACTTTTATTTCTTCATTATCTTCGTCGCTGTCACCGTCTGGCACAGTCATATCTGGAACCTGAGGTACTTGTAGCATCAGTGACTGCCACTCTGTCATAATTGGCTTGAGGGTTTCTTCGTCTTTTTGGATATCAGCTTTCAAAACCTGCATATCTCCCAACATGATCGTCCGCTGCGTGTCATTTTCAGCCTGCGCAATCTGGGTTCCAACGCGATTTTGTTCGGCTTTTTTCTCTTCCATTTTTGTCATGATCTCTTTACGAGAATCATCAACCGAAACCAGCCGATCAAGATCGATAGTAATATTCTTCTTGCGAGCAGCTTGCTTGACGATATCGAGGTTTTCTCGAATAAACTTTATATCCAACATACTGCAAAAGTATACACGAAATAGCGCGTGATAAAATAGCTCTGATGAACTTTCCTATTTCTAATGTTCCAATCAACAAATTTCCACCCTTACTAGCTCACATTCCCGAGCCACCTCAGACCCTCAATTATCGGGGTGTGCTGCCACCAGCTGACATGAAGCTCCTGACCATTGTCGGTAGCCGACAGTATACAAGTTATGGAAAACAGTGCGTTGATGAGCTGGTAGCCGGATTACGCGGATACAATATTGGCATTGTGTCAGGACTTGCGCTCGGGATCGATTCCCTCGCGCATGAAGCTGCACTCAAAAATGATTTGTACACACTAGTGATTCCCGGCGGCGGGATTGATGACTCGGTCTTGTATCCAGCCAGTCACAAAAAGCTCGCGCAGCGAATCCTCGAGGCGGGTGGCTGTTTGCTATCAGAGTTTGAGCCCACCTTCAAAGCCACCAAATGGTCGTTCCCAAAACGCAACCGACTACAAGCCGGCATCAGCCACGCCACCCTATTGATCGAAGCAGCCGAGAAATCAGGCACTCTGATCACCGCTCGCCTGTGCACCGACTACAACCGCGAGCTACTGGTCGTCCCCGGCAGTATCTTTTCCAAGCAGCACGCTGGTATCCATCAGTTCCTGAAACTTGGTGCTACCCCGGTCACCTGTAGCAAAGATATATTGCAAGAACTCAACATTGACCCCAATGATGAACCTACAACCATCCCCCTACCCAACCTATCGCCTGCAGAAGTAGCTGTGATAAATGCTCTCAACGAACCGCTCCCACGCGATGTTTTGGTTCGTCAGCTCGACATGGACACAGCAAAAGCTACCCAACTCCTGATGATGATGGAGCTAGCGGGATTAGTAACTCAAGAGAGTGGTATGTACCGCACAAAAACGTAACACATTGATGATACGTTAATGCGTACACACATTTGACAATTGCTGCGTATGCTAGTATTCATGTAACAAAATTTATTAGTGTACCGTATCTTGTGTGACATACTGATATTCCTATTCCAGGAATTCTCCCTCGATAGGTCGAATTCGGAACTAAATTCAAAATAGTCGTTACACTCCTTTCTTCATTCAATATGAGCAAAACAGCAAAACAAACCCTCGTCATCGTTGAGTCACCGGCTAAGGCCAAAACCATTGAAAAATACCTTGGTAAAGGCTACAAAGTCATGTCCAGTATTGGGCATGTTCGTGACCTCCCAAAGACCAACAAAGACGCTGTCGATGTTGAGGCTGGGTTTGTCCCCCGCTACATCGTCAGTCCTGGTAAGGGTAAAGTGATCGAAAGCCTACAAGCTGCTTCGGCCAAATCAGATGAGGTCATACTCGCGGCCGACCCCGACCGAGAAGGAGAAGCGATTGCTTGGCACGTGGCCGAGCTACTAAAAGAAAGTAAGCCAGACGTCGTCCTTAAGCGAGTAGCATTTAACGAAATCACCGAAGAAGCGGTCACCGAGGCGATCAAGAAACCGCGTAAGATTGATATGCACCTGAAGGAAGCACAGGAAGCGCGGCGCGTGCTTGATCGTCTAGTGGGATACGACTTATCTGGCTTAATCTGGAAAAAGGTGCGGTATGGACTATCAGCAGGTCGCGTCCAGTCACCAGCGCTACGAATCGTGATGGAGCGCGAGAGAGAGATCAGGAAGTTTATACCTGAGGACTACTTTGTTTTGACAGCCAATCTCACTGCCGCAAAATTGAATATTCCCTTTGTCTGCACTGAAGAACCAGGCGAGGAAAAGGAAGCTGACCGAATTAAGCAAGTTGGTGAAAGCAACGATTGGGTCATTACGAAGCTGAAAGAGAGCGAAGCAAAACGTTCACCCAAGCCGCCCTTTACCACCTCGACCCTACAACAAACCGCATCGACCAGACTCGGTTTCTCACCCTCACGCACCATGGGTGCGGCCCAAAAGCTATACGAAGCTGGACACATTACCTACATGCGTACCGACAGCACCAACCTGTCTGAACAAGCGCAGAAGCAGATTGTAGCGTATGTAAAAAAGCAGTACGGCGACAAGTACCTTTCACCTCGTTCATACAAGAGCAAAAGCAAGAACGCGCAAGAGGCCCACGAGGCCGTCCGACCGTCTAATTTCAAAAAGCTGAGTGCTGGTGCCACTGGCGACCAAAAAGCGCTCTACGAGCTAATCTGGCAGCGCACAACTGCGTCCCAGATGTCAGACGCGCAGCTACTGCGGACAAAACTATCGACTAATGTTGCAAACACAAATGAAGTGATTCCAGACTTTGCGGTCAACGGGTCACGAGTGATATTTGATGGCTGGCTCAAAGCCGACCCTCAGGCCCGCGGCGCTGATACCGAGGTGCCCAAGCTAGCAGAAGGTGACACCCTGAAGTGTCAGGACGTAGCTATCGAAGCTAAACAAACCCAACCCATCGGCCGCTATAGTGAAGCCGGCCTGATTAAGGAGCTTGAAAAACGTGGGATTGGGCGACCGTCTACTTTTGCATCCATTATCAATACGATTGTTGCTCGTGGGTACGTTGAAAAAGAAGGACGAACCCTCATCCCTACTGATACCGGTGATGTCGTTTCAACTTTCCTCGAAAAGCACTTCATGGATTACATTGGCGACGACTTTACCTCAGGTATGGAAGACCAGCTCGACGATATTGCTGACGGTTCGCGTAAATACGTCAAAACCCTGTCCGACTTTTACAAACCTTTCCACGCTGCAGTTGAAGCCAAAGAAGATATCGAGAAGCTCACCACCCTTGGACCCGGACCAAAAGAATTCCCCTGCCCTGAGTGCAAAGCTACGATGGATCGCAAGCTTGGTAAAAACGGGACGTTTCTTTCATGTTCTCGCTTCCCGGATTGTACCGGCGCGCGTCTGATTGATGGCACCATCCCCAAGCCAGACGAACCAATCGGTATGCACCCAGAAACCGGTGATCCAATATTTGTCATCACCGGGAAATTTGGCCCGTACGTGCAATTAGGTGAGATTCCTGAGAAAGTGAAAGGTAAGAAACAAGAAAAGCCTCGTCGCGCCAGCCTACCAGCTGACGTCAAAGCCGAGGATGTGACGCTGGATGAAGCCGTGAAATACCTACTATTACCACGTGAGCTTGGTGAGCATCCTGACACAGGAGAGCCAATCATGGCCAATACCGGTCAGTATGGTCCGTACATCGCACACGCAGGAGATTTCAGATCTCTCAAGGACCCCAAGAAAGACAACCCGTACGACATCACCTACGATCGTGCCCTGGAGATCCTAAAAGAACCTAAGCAGATGCGTAAGGGTGAAAGCCTCTGCAAAGAGCTCGGCCTGAACCCAGCTACAAAAAAACTCGTAAACGTGTACGAGAGTAAGAGTGGTCGGTATTTGCGAAAAGGCTTTAAGCGCATCAGCATTCCTGATGATATTAAAACCAAAGACATCACTCTAGAGCTGGCGATCGAATTATTGAAACAAAGGTAATATCCAGAAACGATTAAACTCCGCCATAGTGCGGAGTTTGTGAATGTACAATGTACTTTATTTGGTGCGGGCAAACATACGCATGCCCCACACCTACTCCTGCAGCCTACCTCAGACTCTTTTGCTGCGTATCTCTTCCACCATCGGCAGTTGAGATATCTTACTTTTTCCAATCGTACGACCACCTGTGACTGGTGCGCATTTGAAAGGATCTAATCCTTTCAAATAGTCTTGCTGGGCAGTCGGTGTTGGAAAAAGAAACTTTCCGTCCCTCATGGTTATCTTGACAGGTTTACCAACTGACTTTTCTTGGGCATTAGCCATTTTTTTACTTCCTTCCAGTTATGCAATATTACACACTCAAGCTTGTTCCGAGCGATTTACACACCATACCAAAACTCAAATTATTTGCAACACAGCTCTGTGGTTTGTCAAAAATTACTCTGGGGTGTAGCATGATGAGATGTATACCGAGCAAGATATTTTAGGTAAGCTCAATTCTCGCAGTCAGGCAGACCGCGATCTAGTTCGTCAGGCGTATACGTTCGCGCAAAAGGCCCACGAAGGTTACACACGTTATTCTGGTGAACCATACATGACTCACCTGGCAGCCGTTGGTTATCAACTAGCAGCTATGGGGATGGGTCCAAAAACCATCTCAGCCGGTTTACTACACGACACAATCGAAGACACCGAAGTGACTTCGCAAGACATCGCAAAAGAATTTGGTGACGAAATCATCTTCCTAGTAGAAGGGGTGACAAAACTGTCATCGGTGCGTTATCGTGGGACAGACCGCCATAACGAAAGTCTTCGTAAGTTGTTTGTTGCCACTAGTCAGGACATCCGGGTGCTGATCATCAAGCTCAACGACCGGTTACACAACATGGAGACACTGCAACACATCCCAGAGGAAAAGCGAGTTCGTATCGCGAGAGAAACTCTCGAGATCTACGTTCCAGTAGCACACCGTCTCGGGATGCGAAAAATTCGTAAGGAATTAGAAGACCTAGCCTTTCCCTACGTCTACCCCAAAGAGGCAGCCCACGTGCGAGAAATTCTAGCGGGTAAATACGGAAAAGCGGAAAATATGCTTGAGCGCGAGCGAAAAGTGCTACAAAAACGCTTGGCAGAAACTGGTTTTGTGACCTTCCACACCTCGTACCGAGTCAAAGGTTTGTATAGTATGTATCACAAGCTGAAGCGAAAAAGCTGGGACGACACCGCGGTGTATGACCTCATGGCGATGCGAGTAACAGTACCTACTGTAGAAGACTGCTACAGCACGCTAGGGATTGTTCACAAGCTATGGCGCCCACTACCCGGCCGAGTAAAAGACTACATCGCCTTTCCTAAGCCAAACGGCTACCAGTCACTCCATACCACAGCAACCACCCCTAACGGGATTATTCTTGAGGTGCAAATAAGGACTGAACAAATGCACCAAGAAGCTGAGTACGGTGTGGCTTCGCACATTTTGTATAAAAATACTCAAGAAGACAGAGACAGCAACCTTAACCAAACCACTGGTTTTGCCAGCCTACTCCCCAATCTATTTCGTCCCTTTAGTCGTAACCAAGCACCACCGGTAGCTGATCTAGACAAAACCATCAACCTCCCCCACGAGCACAAAATCCCTGGATGGATCTCGCAAATCGGGCAAACCTACAAGCTCGAAGATCACACCACCTCGCAGTTTATTGAAGACGCAGAAACTGACTTCTTTACCAATCGTATCTTCGTCTTTACCCCAACTGGAGACGTGGTAGACCTCCCGGCTGGAGCGACACCAATTGACTTTGCGTACGCTATCCACTCAGACATTGGCGACCACACAGCCAGCGTCATGGTAAACCGCAAAATGGCTCAGCTCGATGTGGAACTAAGCAACGGAGACATAGTCGCTATCGAGACCCGCAAATCAGCTAAGCCTACCGATAAATGGCTCCTCAGCGTCAAAACATCAGTCGCTAAGAGGAAGATTCGTAGCACCTTGGAGCGAATCAAAAAAGAAACTAGATAGAGAAATTACGGATTGAGTAGATATCTTCTGACTCGTCTTTTGGTGTTGCTGGCTCAGGCGTGCTTGGTGGTGGAGTTGGCTGAGTTGGTGGCTGCCAACTAGTCTCAGCTGGCTTTTCAGGAGAAGGTTCTGCAGCTGGCTGCTCTTGAACTGACTCCTGCGGTTCCTCTGACTTAGCTACTGTCGCTGGAGCTGGGGTTGCCGGAGCTGTCTGTACATGGGTCGGTTGACTCATTGGATCAGGCCGACTAAACCCAAAAGAAGTATGGGCAGTCAACCGTTCATGTAAGCTTGGATCGGTTGCTGATGCAACTGGCTGCTCTTCGGACACTGGCTGCGATGGTGGCTCAACAACGGCTGGTTCTGGTGCCGGTGGAGGGACATCTGGCGCTGTTACGGTTGGCGCTTGGGGTACAGCGTAGCTGGCAGGCGAAGGCGAAGGTGGCACAGGCGACACTGCCGGCTCCACCGGAGCCTGAGATTGTTCTGGCTGGACGTCAGTGTGCTCAGCAATGGTAGCCGGTTGATATGCGGGCTCTACACTATCTCTATAGCCGCCTGACTGCTCTTTTTGATCAGGTGTCTCATTAGCGGTACTCATGAGTGGTGTAGCTGCCGCCATTGCAGCCATTGCCACTGCAGCGGTGGGCACTTGCCCGTTTGGTGTTTCTGCCTGCATCCGCTTCAAAATAGCTGAGAGGTCATCCTCAGAGAAATAATCAATAGTCAGTTTGCCGCCAAATTCTGTTTTTTGAATCTGTACTCGGGTACCCAGCGTCTCAGTAAACTCTTTTTCGATCTCAATCAGGTGATCACCGATGTCTGAGTGCTGTTTTTTACGCACTTTGTCGGTGGCAATTTTACGCACGATTCGCTCCACCTCGCGAACTGACATTTTCTTCAAAAGAATCTCACGAAAAATAGTTTCTTGTTCCTGCGGCTTGTCGCTCAACATCAGCAACGTTCGGGCATGTCCCTCACCAAGCTCACCTCGCTGCAGCGCATGCTGCATATGTTCTGGTAGTGCAAGCAAACGAATTGAGTTTGATACATACTCACGACTGCGACCAACCTTTTGCGCCACCTGGGTATGTGACAGTTCAAACTGCTCTGCCAGCTGCTGGAACGCTAACGCCCGGTCAATAGCATTTAAATCTTCGCGTTGCAGGTTCTCGATTATTGCTAGCTCCAGCTTTTCTTGCTCGTTCTGCTCCCCTTCGCGAATAATGACCGGGACTTGCGCCACGTTTGCCAATCGACTTGCCCGCAGCCGACGTTCGCCGGCAATCAACTCATACTCAGTATAAAATGTCCCATCGTCACGTTGTACCTCACTTCGTGTCACGGTTAGCGGCTGCAGTACGCCATACATACGAATAGACTCCGAAAGTTCTTGGAGTTTACTTTGATCAAATTCACGTCGAGGCTGAAAAGGATTAGGAACAACCTTTTCAGTATCGACCCAAAAGATAGAGTCACCTTGAAAAGCCATATAATTGAAGAATTACCTCAAAGACGCTCTACGTCTTCGTTACCCGCAGTATAACACGCCAAGGATTAGAGCGGTTGTGTATAACGCAGTCGCTTGGTACACTCTTGTGCACAACACAGAATGTTTGTGTATAGAGTGCCGCGATGACGGAATCAGTGAGTAAAATAGTGTGAGACACTTTTTTACATGAATGCTGTTTAAAGTTACTGTGCTGGAGTGGCGGAATCGGTAGACGCGATGGATTCAAAACCCATTATCTTCGGATGTGAGGGTTCAAGTCCCTCCTCCAGCACAGTGATTTGAAACAGTAAAACTATTATCTTCGGATGTGAGGGTTCACACCACCAGAGTATTTCCATTTTCATATTCTCTTCGGTTATTGAAAATTCGGTCATTCCCGCCCGCGGCACTGTGTACAGAAACTAGTTGTTATACTTATTTAATGGATGATAAGTCTAACAAAGCATTTATTGTCGGTGTCGCCCTTGGTGATGGTAATGTATCAAATCCAAACGGCAGAGCAATTTGACTCCGTGTAACTTGTGATGTTAGGTATCCAGACATAATCACTGAGATCAGTACCGCACTAGAAAAGCAGTACCCTAAAAATAAAATCAGCTTGGTTACACGTAAAGACAATTGTGTTGATGTTAGTGTTTATTCTAACCAACTAGCCACACTGATTCCCTGGCGAGCTGGGGCTGGGAGTAAATACGAACAAGGAGCGAAGATTCCTTCCTGGATTATGAGTAACCATAATTATATGACCGCTTGTTTGCGAGGATTAATCATTACCGATGGGAGTATCTATCAAGACCGCGGCTACACTATGGTGAATATATCAACTAACATTCCTGATCTTGCAGATGATATTTTACTAATATCAGACAAACTCGGATTCGCGGTTTCACACAGCAAAACGAGTCAACCTTCAGGAAAACCAAAACACACGGAACGTTTTGTTAAGAATATCGACCGACTATTGTCCACCCTTTCAATTTCAGAAAAAAGTTAAACTAAGATACAAAACATATTACAATCATTTTATTATGAATGATAAACCAAAAATCATAACAATTGTCGGACCAACCGCGTCTGGAAAAACATCTTTATCAATCACATTGGCCAAACACATCAACGGTGAAGTTATTTCAGCTGATTCACGACAGGTATATAAAGATCTAGATATCGGTACCGGCAAAGTGACGACACAAGAAATGGACGGCGTGCCTCACCACCTACTTGATGTCATCGAACCACAAGAAATCTATACCGGCATGCAGTTCAAGCGTGACGCTACGGCCGCGATTGACGATATCGTCAATCGCGGCCGTCACCCGATCGTCGCTGGCGGTACTTTTTTTTACGTCGACCTGCTGCGTGGCAAAATGCAGGCTGCCCCAGTTGAGCCTGATCATAGTTACCGTGAATCGCTCGAACGCTACTCAAATGAAGAGCTATTAGAACTACTCCAGCAACAAGACTCACGCCGTGCCAACGCAGTTGATCCACACAATCGCCGTCGCCTGGTGCGCGCACTGGAGATCGTTCATACATTAGGATCGGTCCCGCCACCAGTACAAAAAGAATCCCCCTACGATTGGTTGCTGCTAGGAATCACCACCCAAAGAGACACCCTGCGGGAAAAGTTTAAACAACGCTTACAACAATGGATCGACCAAGGACTACTAGCGGAAGTGGCAGCAGTTCGAACTGAGCTATCACCAGAACGCTTCTCTGAGCTTGGTTTTGAGTACACCTTAACATCTGACTACATTGACAAAAAGATTGGTACGCAAGAATTTTTTGAGCGGTTCATGCAGAAAAACTGGCAATACGCCAAACAGCAGTTAACCTGGCTGCAAAAAGACCCAGAAATTATCTGGATAGACCCAACTGACACCAAGACAACCTTTTCACTTACTGACCAGTTCTTGGCGGACAAGTAAGTTGCATACCAAGACCAGTTAGACTAGTATATGCATCACAGAAGAAACAGAAGGGCCTATAGTTTAGTGGTAGAATTACGGTCTCCAAAACCGTCGGCCGAGGTTCGAGTCCTCGTGGGCCCGCGAGCAACAAAACAAACCCGAGAGGGTTTGTTTTGTTTTGCGAGCGAGGTCCACGAGGACGAGAAAAGAGCGAATATATCGCCCGGAGCGGAGCGAGGATGATTTGAGCGTCGGGGTCGCGTAGCACAGTAGTTTCAAGTTCAAAGAACGTAGAAAATACTGATGCAAAGGTGACCGAGTCCTCGTGGGCCCGCTCGAGTAAAAGAAGCAGCATTGACTTTTGTCAGTGCTGCTTCTTTTAGAAAGCAAACTGCTTTGCTTTCGTGCTCGAGTGGGAGACGGAAGCATGTTTTTCATTCATTCCCTAGAATGAAAAACAGCTGAGTCAGGTCGTGAGCACTTAGTAGATTTCGCACATAGTGCAGAAATATACTTAGTGACTCCTGACCGCTACGAGAAAATAGCTTGCAAACGCAAGCTATTTTCTTTTATCCGACGTAGACATTCAGAACTTTTTATATTGACAAATCACAAAAATATGCTATCATCTTGACCAGCAATCTAGCTCCCCAAAAACTGAAAAGGAACCATCCAATGATGAAAACAATCGCACTTGCCGTATCCCTGCTGATTGGCACGGTTGGCGTCGCCAATGCCCAGGAATATGACTTCGAAGGCAACAAAGAGCGTCTGACCAATGAGGTCGCAGGAACGCTCTACGAACCTGGTCCAACCTTTGTGGCGACGATGCTCGACGAGCTTCGCTACTTCGGCGCTCCCGACCTGGGTATGAACCTGACTTCGCTCACGAACTACGGGTTTGGGACCGTGCTCTTCGGCGATGACTTGCGTTCGTCCCGTTCGTCCCGTTCGGAAAATGATGACGGAACGGGGCTTGCCCAGTACGTCATCATCCGCAGTATCCGCAACTTCCTGGCGAACCCGAACTATTTGACAGGTCTCTGGTACCAGGTCAAGGCGACGGCTGTGCCGACCATTCTCAACAAGGTCGGTCAGACCAGGGTGAATACCTGGCTCTCGCCTGCCACTCCGCTCTTTGTCGAAGGTGGGTTCAACCCCACTCTCGGCAAGACCTATGAGGACTGGCGGACCAGCGGATGCCAGTGGTATCTGCAAATCAGCCCTGACCAGGGTTACACGCCTGCAATGAGCGAAGAGGACTGTGCCCAGCACATCTTCGTGAAAGACCTTGCAGGCGAAGGTGCCACGGCGGACGCTGCGTTCGTCAACTACGCTCACTGGTATGGTTTCCTCTGGCGCCGTCACCTCGAAGGCGACATCGGTCTCGTGTCTGCCTGGCAGTCCATCCTGAACGATGTTGCCACGGCGGCACAAAGCAGCTAAACACTGCTCAAGCCATCGAAGAACAGCAAAAGCTGCTTCGGTGGCTTTTGTCTTTTTATACAACCAAATCCTGCAATACTTGTATGTTCGACTTGATGTATTCTCTCTCTTTGTACAGTTCTGAAAGCCAGGTTTCTTGCCTGCTCGAGTAAAATACAAAAACTTCCATCACTGGAAGTTTTTGTATTTTAGAAAGCAAAAAAAATTGCTTTCTTGCTGGAGTGGAAAAAGACTACTCAGGCCTCTAAATCAAACACTTCAGTCTGAACTTGCAATAGACAGTCCAGACTGTTGCTAACAATAATATCAGCACCAATAGTTAGATAGCCAATCTGAGCTGAAACCCCGTTAGTTAAAAATATATTTGCAATACGAATATCTGCTGAAGGAACTGTCGTGTCTGCAAAAAAACGTGAGCTTTGTTGAACATATTCACCACTGCCTTGTAAAGGAAATAGCAGTGGCGCCAGATTCTCAGCAAGGGAATCTTCCCATTTTGACATTTCACTTAGCTTTCTTTGGTATAGATTACCAGAAAAAGAAGCTCCTGGTGCTAACGTTAGAGAAAGAGCGATCGGTGTATATTCTGCACGGGTTGAGTCGCACTTATAAATATCCCACTGTTTTTGATCGAGTATCGGCAGCAAGCTTGGTGGAGCAGTTGCCCCTGTTGCAGCCAGTACGTTTGATAAACCTAAGCCTGAAAATTTTCCAAAGCTATTATCATAACCGCTGTCAGCATAAAAGGCAGCAAACGAGGATTGAATTTTTGCATCGGAATCAACAGTTTCAGCTTGACTTCCATCAAACATAGTGACTGTCTGCTGTGGTGTAACAAGTTCGTTTACAGACTGTTCAACTAACGTCGGTTGTGATTGTTGACTATTTTGAGCCAGTAGAATTACACCAATTACAGTAACCATTATTACAATACCCAACAGTAATAGAATTTTTCTCATACTCATAATTAATTACAAAAATCTGACGCTCTGACCGCACTGGTATAACGAGGGTCATTATAATAAGCACTACCAGGACCTTCGACAATACCATAGCGTGTCCCCTTGGCGTGAATAACAGTTCCGCAACCGTCATTCTTACAAATAACCACGTGTCCTTTACCTCCAGTTCGGTGAATCAGGGCATCCCCTGCTCTCAATTCTGATGCTGAACTAAACGGCCTTGCGTTTGAAATCATATTACCAGTGTAAGTGCCAGGCGAACGGCAACCGGCGGCTTGGTAAGCGATGTTAACTAAGTCAGAACAATCAGTATATGCCGGGGTGCCACGACAGCCATTTCTTTTAGGTTGTGAGTAGGAACAATTTTTTGCATCCATTAGTTCAGCAAAATCAACGATACCATCCACCCCCTCACCAAGAGCTGCCAGCTGATTTGGAGTCAGGGCTAATAGCGTATCGGAGGTATTACTACCATCGCCCTCATCTAAAGTAATATCCAGTGAACCAGGAGTAATCCCTACCTCTGACTGAGTGCCGCACTGTATTTGTGACCAAGGGCCGTAGCCGTCGATTTCCCCTTCAGTTCCACTCACAATCCCTCGCATAAGCGTATCTACAATCAGCCACGCTGCCAACACGATAATAAAGCCGATAAAGGCATTAGTGAAGCGACCCTTGGCGTCTTGTAGCGCACTGAGGTTACCACCTGAAGTCACCAATCCAAAGCCGGCCCAAACAGCGAGTACAGCAAACAGCATCACCACCACCCCAATCAGCCATTTAATCAGACGATTAGCTAACTCGACAAAGTGACAGGCAGAACACGTAGTCCCGTCACACAACCCCTCTGTTAGACCCTGCTGAGCTTGAGCGATGTCAGGTAAGAATATGACTGCAACTAATATTGGTAAGATGTATTTCATTATACGCATAGTTTATAGTGATTGGGCTCCTGCACAAGTACTAAATTGTAAGTGCTGACCAGCAAACCTAGTATCAGTATACTCTGAAACTGACATATAATACTGCAAATCACACAATTCCCGTGGTGATAAATTCAACGTGCGCTGTAAAAACCGTTCTGCAGCAAGCCTAGAAGCAGCAATCGGTTGTTGCAATAAGCGTATATAAAAGACACGATCCTCACCATCAAACCAGAGATCAAAATTACTCGAATACTCCTCAGTATTACACTCTGATCCTGATGCACAATAGCCGATATCTTGCATCAGAATATAATTACCAGGATTCATTGGGTCTTCAAATGTCTGTCCATTATTCATAAAATCGTCTATCTGTATCTGGACCTCACCACTAATAAACGTGTCATCAGGCAATGCGGTAACTGTTTGATTTGTCAGATCAGTAAAGTCTGTTGAAGGGGCACCACTCTGCGTTCCCAGAGGCACAACTTCAGCCGAGAAGAATATTCTATGCATAGTCACCATAAAAAGCACGCAAACGGTTATAGCTAATATGAGTAAAATTGTTTTGAGAATCCAGTTCATAAAATTATATTATCCAGCATAACGTGCAACGCACGACGCTTGAGTCGACGCCCTACTATCAGCCAACCAGTGCTGGAATCCCGGCTTGACCCCAGGTGCGCCATTAAGTAGACATCTAGCAGCAGCTGCGTTACAAGTAAAATTTGATGCTGCCCGATTACAAGCACTACCAGGAGTATCGTCAGACTTACCACAGTTCAGAGGCACTCCACCATTAGCGGCTGTACACTCAGGCAACCGCAAACTATGACATTTATCAGAATAACCGTACACAATTTGAAATACTCCCCGAGCGGTTGATCCAAGTCCATTGTTACTTGCATCTGCATTATTATCACATCCGCTCTCTGGTTGAGCGATACAGGACATAACTTGCGCCTGCTGCGCGGTAAAGCCATTAGCTTGCAAATTAGCGACTGAACAATCTCCTGCTGAATATGCCTCTGGAGCCAAGGATGGATCAACATACCCGATAGCCTGAGTAAGAGCGGCAGCATCAAGAATTTCGATATCTAGCTTCCTTGGTTCAGTCGTTGCTACTGGTTGATCTGTACACGCAATCTCATTCCATGGACCCAACCCCTGTTCAGTGTCACTCAGCAGACTCTTCATGAACAAATCCAATAGTAGCCACGCTGCCAGTACAATCACAAATCCAATGGCGGCGTTAATTATCATATTTTTAGCATCTTGCAACACACTAGAATTACCATTAGAGGTCACTAATCTAAAGCCGGCAATCACAAACAAAATTGCTGCCACAATACTTAAAATTCCCACTAACCAGGCGTTAACGCCGCTGACTAATTGTACGACGTGACACGTCTGGCAATCGGCCTGGCCGGCTCGACCACACGGCACTAAACCCTGCTGGGCGTATACAAACATTGGGATGTTGAGGCATACCGCCACCCCAGAATAAAACCACTGCCGAGTATTCATTACCACAATCCTAGCACAGCGCACTTGGTAAATTGGCTGCTATATGGTATTTTGTTCGCACTCAGCAATGAGTAGCGGTAGAGATATTTCTTTCTATTGCAACCACTTAATGCGTCGGTACCCAAGCGGTCAACGGGGGCAGACTGTAAATCTGCTGGCTCAGCCTTCACAAGTTCGAATCTTGTCCGGCGCACAAATACCAAAACCCAAAGCATGTCTTTGGGTTTTGTTGTATTTGGCAGTCGGAGAGGATTCGAAAAGCTTTTGAGTCAAATTACTGAGAGTAGCGAAATAATCTGTCCAAAAGGTATACTGCTCGTGTAACGAGAGAAATTCCTCTCCGGCGCACAAATAAAAATACCCAGATTTGTCTGGGTATTTTTTGTTAGAGTGAACTGATGGTTCGACAAACTTTCAACTAGTAACTTACTCTACAAACTATCTTTCAGCATTAATCAGAATGAGAACCTACGCCTAATTCATCCAAGTCCTGCCGAATTAAATTTGATAGTAGAGTTAGAGAATGGTGTTGGTGGTTAAAAAATGCCTCAGCATCGTGGAACTGTACACAGGAATCAGCACCAAGCTCTTCACATCTGTATCGAGGTGGCAACTGCTCTACAAAACCCTGCGCTTCAGATTGAAAAGAATCACTCTTTTGTAAATGCTCAGACATAACTTCAACTGCAGATTGGAATAAATCCTTTTGGTCTGATGCAATGACTCGCCCATCTGCCCCTTCGCGTTTTGCAGACCAAGCAGATACTATTCTATTTACAATTTCCCCTATTTCTTCCGCCTCATTTGACCATTTGTGTATCTCTGATGTAAGTTCATCTAATTCTGCAAGTGGCTCTATTGATTCTTGGGCGTGTAATCTATCTACAGACAAGCCAGACATCGTTGCTGCGGCAAAAAGTGTACTTGCTCCTCCAGTTAAGAAATTTCGACGACTCATCGCTTCTTGTCCCTCAACGGTTGGAGGTGTTGCTTGGTTTTCAAATGTCATAAGTGATTAGATTTTACTTTTAACTTGTATGGACGACTGATGGCTCATCTTACACTTTTTCTTGAAATGCAGTTTCATTTTCCATCCTAAAAGTATATCACTACACAGTTTCTATACAGACCCAAATTGGCAGAAAACAATAATCTGACTCTATGATACTGGTTCTAACTTCTTGCATTCCAGCGCACAATACTTGACATAATACTACTTACATAGTATTATGTTTTTTATAATTTGATAATCGTATCAAATACAGCATCAAATGGAGTTTATTATGCTGGTTAGAAGAATGCTCTTAAAACTAAACATTGCCGATGACGAATACTTCTTCGGTAACTGCCCAGGCGGACTGAGCAAAGAAATCCCTTATCTCATGGTCCGTGAACAGATGATGGATGACAGCTCAATCTTAGTCATCTTTGACGGGACACTTTTGGATTACGATGAGACTCGCAAATGGCTAAAATTAAATCTTCATAAGGATGTGTGGGTGAGAGTCACCGGCACTCTTGAAATACACAGCCATACTTCTGGTTTTTATGAACGCGATGTCAGCGAAAACCATCCACACAGGCCAAACCTGAAGCATGTACTTAATCTGATTGCTGTCGAAATCCTATCCAACTACGCGTTGGATGTCGCGACCAGTCACGAATAACCCACACAGCTCCAAGCTGGCGGAAACACTCCAGTTTCCCCACTGGAGCTGTTTTCTTTTGTGTTATGCACAAATCTCTTTTTTTCTTACAAAACTCGGCAAGAAACAGTACTCACTTTCTATAATACTGGTTCTAACTTCTAGCATTCCAGTGCACAAATCAGCCGACCCAGAAACGAAAGTTTCTGGGTCGTTGCTGTTTGTAGTGATGGACAAGATTCGAAGAAAGCTTCTGGCGAAGCCGAAATGAATACCTATTCATTTCGCACAGAAGCGGCGGGGTCGCGTAACACACTATTTTTGAGTCGAAGACTAAAGAAATAGTGATGTGAAGGTGGCCGAATCTTGTCCGGCGCACAATACTTGACAATACACCATTTATGGCGTATTGTTTAAATGAACCGTAGTGAACTAACTCACTGCTAGCACATTTACAAGGAGGCCTCAAATGGCTGTCATCAAATCTGAAACATTCCACGAAGCTTGGGATTGTAATGTTTGCGACACCAAAGGCCTTTCGGCTTTTAGTTGCAAACAATGCCCTAACTGTGGTGCTCCGCTGGATGAAGAGGGCGTCTACCGTAGTCGTCGTCCAGCAGAAAACTACAATTTCAAAGGATACGATGTTATCTGTGCTCACTGCGAGACACGCAACGAAAAACGATTTTCGTGTCGCAACTGTGGAGCGAGTCTAACTGACGGGGATGATGTGCGAGTGAAATCATTCATTTTCAAATCTGAATCTGACGGCAAACCTCCACCAAAGCAGCGACCACAAAGTCGCGCTTCTCGGCAGCGGCCAAGTCGAAAAGTAAACCTTTCGAAGGTCAACAGCCCGAACGGCGTTGTTAACAGAAAGTGGTGGTATCTAGGTAGTGCAGTAGCCATTCTGAGCGCCTGCATCGCCATCTGGTTCTACAGCCAGCTGAATGCGGTTATAACCGCAACACTGACTGCTGAGCAAGCTCACTGGGACTATCATCTACCTCTAGAGGACTTCGCACCACGTCATGAGACTATGACGGTCGTGGATGGTGGTTTTGGGTCACCACCTAGTAATGCGTACGACGTTGATTCGACCCAAGTGTTTATACGCTCGGACCCGATCTACGAGACTAGGACTGTCTCACAAACCTGCACAGGAACCTCCTCCTCGTCAAACGGGGATGGTACTTGGACAGAAACCACCTACACCTACGACTGTTCATACACTGAGCAGGTGCAGGTGGGCACGAACGATATCTGGGGTACACGTTATGACTACACGGTGGACCGCTGGGAGTCTATCTCTCCTCTAGCCAGAGACGGTTGGGGGCACGAAACAAACTTCCCTACATTCACCACTCCTAATGTTTGTTTATCGACACGTCCGACGTACGGCTGTGAGCGTGCTCCAGGAGAGCCACAATTGACGTTCACTATTCATTTCTTTTACTTTGAGAACGGCGAAGAGGAGCGTCATGATGTGTCTCGTACCATGGAACGTGATGTCTGGGATGGGTTTCATCTTGGCAAAGACTATCCTGCGATACTGAACGGGTTTGGGACAATTCGAGCCATTGCAGGTATTGATCCTGAGTACCAAGAACTAATCGGGGACTAAAACCTGATACATCGCACTCCAAATCAAGAATAAGGCATCCTGCCAACTTGATGGGGTGCTTTTTTATACAACACAAAATTGTCGAACCGTCTCTATCTCAGCGCACAATCAAGAATACCTATGTTTTTCCTAGGTATTCTAGCTAACCCAAGCCAAAGTTTAAACCTACTTAAAACTCAATACTTTCGACCACAATCTCCTCAAACAATTGACAAAATACATATTTATTATATTGTACGGCCAGTACACCACAGGAGTCAGCTTATGACACTAGATCTTTCTTCCTACGATAGCGCTTCGCACTGGCTCAACGCGACCGTACCCAAGCGGCCCATCCACCAAGCCTACACACCAGTACCCATATTTCACAACCGGAAATTTTGTGGAATTGGTACCCGACAGACAAAACAAGACATTGACTGCCTGGTCACCGCTTGTCACATTTTTCCCAGTACGCTGGGAACGGGCTTTTGGACTTATCTTCGTCCTCACGATTCAGCTCCTAGAATGTATCCAATCGAAAATGCTCAAGCGCTTCTAGATGCACCTGAATACGACGTAGCGGTCTGCATACTCCCGCAGACGATCTATTCTCCGTACTTTACGGGATTTGTAACATATGACTTTAGCGCCATTTTTACAGAAGCTATGCGGAATGGACGATTTCAGAAACCGCACACAGCAGTACAAAAGTTTACCTCACTATTGACTGGGAAAGTGTACGCCTGTAATCAAGTCTGCATTTTGCAAAAAGGAGTGTGGGTGTACATCATTGATAAGCATGGGACTGAACGAGGTGAAAGCGGTACGGGATTTGTTGACGATACAGGAGCACTTTATGTTCTTTGTTCTGCCGCGAGCTCAAGATCTGATGCAGTATCAGACTCGCAGCATAGCGTACTGATGGCAGTACCCGATTTCAAGCTCTCGATAAAGTCGTGATACAAGACCGCCCCACAACTTTCTACAGGTTGCTGGGCGGCTTTTTAGTACCAACACTGTAAACTGCAAACATTCTTACCAAAAGCCACAAACAGCCTGATTCAACACAACCCCTTCTTACACAGTCTTGTAGCCGCAGGTAAACTGCTGATGCTATACTGCACACATATGGAAGAAACTGAACACGACCAGCGCGAAAGACTGATCAAAGTACTCGGCGACCTCGAAGACCTCACGACTAGACAAGTATCACTACGATTTATTTTTTTACGTGGGATCATCTATGGACTTGGTACCGTGATCGGGGCCACGGTACTTATCTCCATCTTGTCATTTTCATTTGTACAAATTTTTGGCGTTGAGGTTATCGACCCAAATGCTGTAGAAAATCTCCAAGATCAAATTGGTAGGTAGTGAGCTGTCTATGTTAGCTAGACCAATGAAAACAGCCGGGTGATTCCTTGGAATCACCCGGCTGTTTTGCTTTGTAGGACAGCTTAGGCCGCTACTTTTTCTCGCTTTTTCTTGGTTGTGGATTTGGCGGCAGGTTTCTTTTTGAGGTTAGTTCGACCTTTCTTCTTGATATCGAAGTCGAGCTCCCCCTTCTTCATACTCACTTTTACCGTCCCACCCTTTACCATACCTTCACCTACCATGTTGTTGGCTACCGGGGTCAGGATCTTGCTCTGAATCAGTCGCTTGAGCGGACGTGCACCGTAGCGGGTATCATACCCTTCATCTGCTAGATACGAATACACGTCTTTTGTCAGCGTCAGCTTAATCTCTTTTTTCTCGAGGCGATCAATTACATCTTGAACCTGGATTTTTACAATATCTGCAATAACCTCAGGCGTAAGAAGGTCAAAGGTTATGATCTCATCGAGTCGATTAAGGAACTCGGGTCGGAAGTGTGATTTGAGACTTTCCATCACCTTGTCTTTTGCTTGCACAAACTGTGCAGCGTCACCATGATCATCAGCAAACCCAAAGTTGGACATGCGGTCGATGTGCTCGGCTCCAATGTTTGAAGTCATAATAATGACTGTATTCTTGAAGTTAACCTTACGCCCCTTGGCGTCGGTGAGGTGCCCTGAGTCGAGCACTTGCAGCAGAATATTGAAGACTTCAGGATTAGCCTTCTCGATCTCGTCGAGCAGGATCACGCTGTACGGTCGCCGGCGAACCTGCTCGGTCAACCCACCATGATCGTCGTGCCCTACGTAGCCGGGAGGCGAACCGATCATTTTTGATACGCTGTGACTCTCCATGTATTCGGACATATCGATCCGCAGTAGTGCCTCGGGATCGTTAAACATGAATTCAGCTAGAGCTTTGGTTAGCTCTGTCTTTCCTACCCCCGTTGGACCAAGAAACAGGAATGATCCAATCGGTCGATTAGGGTCACTAATACCGGCTCGCGCTCGCTTGATAGCGTTAGTCACCAGATCAACCGCATGATCTTGCCCCACAACTTTCTCTTTTAACACCTCGCTCATGCGGGCAAGCTTTTGCACTTCCGCTTCAAGCATACGAGACACAGGGATACCGGTCCACTTAGCAACCACAGTAGCAATATCTTCTTCGGTAACTTCTTCACGTAATAGCTGCCGGGTACGCTGTAGCTTCTTAAGGCGGTTTTGTTTGGTTTTTAGTTCTTTATCAATACCAGGAATAGTACCGTAGCGAATCTCAGCTGCCTTGGTGAGATTCGCTGCAGCCTCGGCATTATCAGCTTCCATTCGGAGTTCTTCGAGTTGTTTTTTATAAACCCCAATTTCATCGAGTGCTTCTCGCTCGTTGTTCCATTTAGTTTCTAGGTTGGCCGTAGTTTCCTTAAATTCACCGATCTCGGCGTCGATTGCTTTGAGGCGAGCTTTTACCTTGGCCTTGTTCGACGTTATTTCAAGCTCTTTGTTGAGCGCTTCACGTTCGATCTCTAGTCGACGAATTTGTCGATCAGTCTCAACCAGCTCGTCTGGCTTGTTTTCGAGCGAAATCTTGAGAGCCGAAGCAGCCTCATCAATCAGATCAACGGCTTTGTCAGGCAAAAAACGATCAGTGATGTATCTACTCGACAGATCAACAGCTGCCAGAATCGCGTCGTCGGTAATGCGTACACCGTGGAAGAGTTCATATTTCTCTGCTAGTCCACGCAGAATTGCTACCGCGTCTTCATGATTTGGCTCATTGACGTACACCGGCTGGAACCGACGGGTCAGTGCTGGATCCTTTTCGATATACTTTTGGTACTCCTGCAGGGTCGTTGCACCAATCACCCGCATTTCACCTCGGGCGAGGGCTGGCTTAATCATATTGCTCGCATCCATTGAGCCGTCAGCCTGGCCGGCACCCACGATAGTGTGTAGCTCGTCAATAAACAGAATGATTCTGCCGGCCGCACTCTCAACCTCTTTCATGACGGCTTTGAGCCGCTCTTCGAATTCGCCGCGGAACTTAGTACCAGCGACAAGCAAACCTAAGTCCAAGGAAAGGATTTCTTTTTCTTTCACACTTTGTGGAACTTGCCCAAGTGCTATTTGCTGGGCGAGACCTTCTGCGATGGCAGTTTTTCCGGTACCAGCGTTACCAATCAGCACCGGGTTATTTTTAGTCCGGCGGGACAGAATTTGCACGACTCGCTGAATCTCTACGTCGCGGCCGATTACCGGGTCAATTTTATTTTCTTGCGCCAGCTTAGTAAGATTGCGGGTGTATTTGGCGAGTGATCGGTAGGTTTTTGGTGCCGTTGCGTCGGCAATATCATTTTCTCGTAAATCAGTAATAGCACTTTCTACCATCTTTTTCTTGACCCCGGTGCGTTGCATGATCTCAATTGCTGGACCAGGATTCTCAAGCGCTGCTACAAATAGGTGCTCAACGCCAACATAACTGTCGCCGAGTGATTCTGCAAATTTACCAGAAAATTCAATGGCTTTGGCCAATTCTGGAGTTAAATATAGTTGGTAGCCCTGCGAGACATTACTCGACATTTCGGGCATCTCGAGCGCTTCAAGTAACAGATCGGTAAAGGCGATAATATCGATATCGAGTCGATCTAAAATCGCCACGACGGCAGATTCGTCCTGCATCGCAAGAGCCGTCAGCAAGTGGATCGGGCTGACGTGGTTTTGACCCCGCTCAATAGCGAGTTCGTGGGCTTTGCGGATTGCTTCTTTAGCTTTGGTAGTAAAATTGTGAAAATCAGGCATGTTTCTATGTATTTAGTCTCATTATACGGCAGCTTGGCATATCAGTCAGGTCAGTTATAAAGGAAAAGGCAGTATATAGAGTATTACGCCGCGTATCTGTCTATATTGCAACAAATAAAGGTGGGAGTAAAGGTAACACAAAAGTGCAACGAGACTGGCTATGTTAATTCGTCGATACTAAATACCCCTGCGTTTTGACCCAGTTTTGTGTTACGCCGTCTCGCGGCGCTAATACTGACTCATTTGATCGACATGTTTTTTAAGTACTGAAGTCAGTGATTTAAGCTGATCCAGGGCCGTGTCTGGGCCGAGAGTGATACGTAGAGTGGAGGCGGCGCGGACTGGGTCCTCCGTAGTTTCTAGCACCACCGTACTCGCTCCCCCGCCTGCTCCACTACAGGCTGATTTGGTACTGACAGCAAACCCGTGTTTGTCGAGTACTACTGCCGCGAATTCGGCATCAAGTCCCGGAATTGAAATATTAATATTGTTTGCCACTCGATCTTCACCCGCAGCTCCATTGACTAGCGTTTGCGGCAATTCTAATTGAATATGCTTGATTGCTTGATCGCGTACCAGAGCCACTGCTTCAGATCGCTCTTTCCAACCAGCTTGCGCTTGGTTAATCGCCACTGCAGTCCCGACAATCCCCGCCACATTTTCAGTCCCGGGGCGTAGGCCGCCTTCTTGGCCACCACCGTGGACCACCGGCACCAGGTCAGTCCGGCGGCCGCGCACCAGCACTCCAACTCCTTTGGGGCCACAGCATTTTGCCGCATCAAGCGATACATAATCCGCCGCCAAGGCATCAAACTGGCAGTTAATCCACAATGGAGCCTGGGCTGCGTCCAGATGCAAAAAAATCTGGCTACCGTGCTTTATCTCAGCTTCGTGCAATATCTTGTGGATCGCACGAGCCGGCTGAATAGTACCAATTTCACTGTTGATGAGCGCAGTTGTACACAGCACCACTGACTTATCAAGGAGCGTTCGTAGGTGTTCCAAATCAATTTTACCCACTTCGTTCACCTGCACGTACCGCACAGTCACACCGCGCTTGCTTAGAGCACTACAAGCTTCACTAACCGACGGATGCTCGATCTTGGTAGTGATGAGGGTCATGGATTCATATGTCCTGCCTTGTTGGGCAAGTGACTCTATCACCCCAAATATAGCCAGGTTGTTACCTTCGGTACCACCACTAGTCCAGGTTATATATTCTGGTCGTACCTGTACAGCGGCGGCTACGGTCGCTCGCGCCGCCTCAACGGCAGTGCGGGTAATTTGCCCTTCGCCGTGGATTGCACTGGGGTTACCAAAGTTCCCGCTCAGATACGGAACCATAGCTTCATAGGCAGCCGGCAGCAGCGGCGTTGCAGCCGCCCAATCGAGATATACACGGGTTGGGTTCATATACCACTACTCTATACCATAAACCCTTTAAAAACCAAGACTTATCTGCTATACTCGCAACACTTTTACTCGCTTTGACGACCCTACACATCTGTGGCGTTTTCACTTATCACACATCATTATGGCCAAAAAAACCAAAACAGCAGCCCCAAACATAATCAAACGACCACCAGTAGTGGTGGTTATGGGTCATATCGACCATGGTAAGTCGACGTTGCTCGACACCATTCGCAAAGGTAACGTCGTCGACACCGAAACTGGCGGTATAACCCAGCACCTTTCAGCGTACGTCGTCCCCCACACCACTAGCGAAGGGGCTGACGAAACCATCACCTTCCTCGACACTCCCGGGCACGAAGCCTTCCAAAAAATGCGACTACGTGGTGCTGATGTGGCTGATGTGGCGATTTTGATGGTCTCTGCTGAAGATGGGGTAAAGCCGCAAACGCTTGCTGCACTAGAATCTATCAAAGCTGCGGAAATTCCATACGTGGTAGCGATCAACAAAATCGACAAGTCCGGAGCTAACATCGAACGAACCCAGGCCAGTTTAATCGAAAATGAAATCTATATCGAAGGTATGGGTGGTGATATACCGTGGGTGGGTATTTCTGCCAAGGCTGGTACCGGGATCAGTGATTTGCTCGATCTGGTTATTCTGACCGCAGACCTAGCTGACCTTACCGGTGACACAAATGCTCCCGCCAAGGGAAAAGTGATTGAAGGCAAAATGGACCCGAAGCGCGGAAACACAGCTACTTTAATCGTAACAGAAGGAACACTCAAGAGCGGAGATTTTGTTGTAGTTGGCACCACCTACTCGCCGGTTCGGATCATGGAAGATTGCGAAGGAAAAACCATCCGCGAAGCCTCTCTATCGACCCCGGTTGGTATCGTCGGCTTTACCGATGTACCACCAGTTGGAGATGAGTTTATTACCGTTGGAAGCAAGAAAGAAGCCGAGGTGCTGATCACCGAAGCTACTAATGCAATCCCGGTTGACCAATCAATCAATCGCAAGCCAAACCAACCAGTCGTCCCTATCCTTATCAAGGCAGATGTACTAGGTACGATTGAAGCCATTCAGCACGAACTAGATAAATTTGAATCAGACCGAATTATCGTCAAGACAATCGGAGCGAATGTCGGTGATATCACCACTCTAGATGTGCAGAACGTTGGTGCAACTGCTAATGCGATCATCGTTGGCTTTAATGTCAAAGTAGAACGAGCAGCAGAAGACGTGGCCGAGCGTCTGGGGGTAGAAATCAAGACCTTTGATATTATCTACGAACTTGCCGAGTGGCTCCAAACCGCCCTCAAGGATCGTACCCCAACCCAAAAAGAGGAGGTCATCACTGGCTCAGTCAAAATCCTTAAGCACTTTAGTGTCCAAAAGAACACCCACGTTATGGGCGGACGCGTAGACGAAGGAGTTATTAAGCTTGGGCAGGGTGTCCAGATCCTCCGTCGTGACATTGAAATTGGTAAAGGCACGATTAAAAACCTGCAGCAAGCTAAATCAGACGTCAAAGAAGTCTCCGAAGGTGAGTTTGGTATGCAGCTAGATACGCGAACCGAAATCACCGCCGGCGACTACCTCAAGCCGTTTGATCTCATTGTTACCTAAACGCTATGGCCAATTCTGATAAACACGTCCGCTTTGCCGGTATTATCACAGAGCTCGCGGCTCGGTTTATTCAAACTGAAGCAAACACTGACCCTTTGATTACAGTGACGCGAGTTGATCTCTCAAAAGACTGGAAGCGAGTGATCGTATTTGTGACCACTATTCCAGATGGACGAGAAGGTGACGCGATGATCTTTCTCAAGCGAAACGCTAGCAACATGCGTCAATATTTTAAAAAGCACGGTCGCATGAAGCACATCCCCCACCTCGAATTTATGTATGACGCAGGCGAGAAGCATCGCCAGCATATGGATGAGTTGGTCAAAGAGCTCGCCGCGGAGGAAAAAGAAAAAAGCGCCTAGGCGCTTTTTTACTTATCAGCCAGCTCTCTTCTTTTATATACACATATGTTGTCTGTATGATCGTAGACTCAACTACTGACCTTATGCCACGTGCGTTGGAGGTGGTGGAACCGGCTTGGGGTGCGGCGCAAATGACGGCAAGGCTTCTTGCTTTTCTGGTTTTGACTCGAGCAAGCTTGATGCATACGCAATAACGACACAGCCAAAGCCAACTACTAGTACAGTCGCAAAGGCTTTACTGATGACGTCTTCCAGATCAGGAAACCAAATAGCAATTACCCCAAGTAGGGTCATGGCAACTGTTACTACAACGAAAGTGTAAATTGCACTCTTTTTAATTATCTCGTATTTCATAACTGGGCGTTACATGCTAAAGTAGTGTTTCAATTATACAGTATACGTGTGTAATTATGTCCTGGTGGCGAAGTGGTTAACGCTTCGGTTTGCAAAACCGACATGCGCGGGTTCGACTCCCGCCCAGGACTCAAGAGGCAATCGTGAGATTGTTTCTAGTTCTGGGCTGGCAGCTTACGCTAGTAAGCGTCGCCAGGAGTCGAAAAGCTTTTGAGTTAGATTATGAACGAAGTGAAGTAATATAACCAAAAGGTGTACTGAACCTGTAAGGTTCGACTCCCGCCCAGGACTCAAGAAAAAGCGAAAGCTTTTTCGAAGAGGCCTGAGAGAAGTGCGCCTGCGCACATTTCGTCGGGAGTCGAACGGCGGAGCGATGTCGCACGGAGCGCAAGCGAGTACGACAAGTGAGCCGCGTCCAGCTGCGCCGAAGAACGAAGTAATTCGTTGCGACAGCGGGACGACTCCCGCCCAGGACTCACTTGCTTTGCAAGTTCCCATACCTACCCAGGTGGTGGAATTGGTAGGTGAAACAGTCTGGGAGACTGTTGAACTGGGACTTAGTAAGTCCTACATCTTCCAATCCTACTAGCGTAGGAGGACACAGCATCATTGCCCAGGTGGTGGAATTGGTAGACACGTGGGACTTAAACTCCCATGCCATTAAAAGCGTGCGGGTTCGATTCCCGCCCTGGGCACAACACAAAACACGACTCGATTGAGTCGTGTTTTGTCTTAAAAATTAATGAGTCTAGTGCACTAACGAATGTGATTCTCTGGATTGAATACATTGATTAAGTCTAGTACTTGCTGCTGAATATTTTCTTTTGGCAAACTGCCTTTATCTACAAAATTTATTGCAATGCACTCATCTGATGGAGAAAAATCTAAACTCTCTAACTCCACCTCGTACACTACGTACGCGTACCATATTGAGCGCTCTGGGTTTATTTTGCTCGGCTTACTGTGTGCATAAAAATAAGAAGGATTCTCTGCCACACTATTTACTTTCAAAGACATCTCTTCTTGTATTTCTCTCACAATATCTTCTTGCGGAGTAGCTCCCCAATCCAGACCGCCTCCAGGTAAATCCCACCAGTTATTATCCTCCTGCATTATTAAAAACTTATCCCGGGTTTCATTAAGCACCAAAGCCTTAACGGATATACGGTAAAAACATTCTGGGATTTCTCTCATATCTATGATTATAACACAGGTTATTGGTTTTTTGCGGTGCATAAACCGTGAGTTACGTGAGCCTTCAAGGGGTCTCGGTCATTACATGACCCGTATACCTTTTGGATATTTTCTCCCGTTGGTCGAAGCTACCTCAAAAGCCTTTGAACTAATTTAATGACTGAATGGAATATAAAAATGGAAATACTCTGGTGGTGCGAGCCCAACGAAAAGTCTTCTTACAGAAGCGGTACAGGTTTCGCTCTCACGAGCTGCAACCTCTTGCAAAAGTGCCCCGCACTTTCTCACCCAGACTTTCGATTCAGGCGCACAAACAAAAAATCCCTAAAGGGATTCTTTTGCTGTGCGCCTTCAAGGGCTCGAACCTTGGACCGTCTCCTTAAGAGGGAGCTGCTCTACCAACTGAGCTAAAGGCGCATGTAACTTGGTGGGCAGAGTGTACAATAATTTAACCACTCGTACAACCCTTTAGATGCACTGGCATCACCCAACATTCTTTGCTATACTCTTGGCGCACACACAAGCCCAGGTGGCGAAATTGGTAGACGCGCTAGACTTAGGATCTAGTAGAGCAATCTGTGGAGGTTCAAGTCCTCTCCTGGGCACATCAAGAAAAACCGGCGTAAGCCGGTTTTTTATTTGCCCAGGAAGAAAGTGCTAGGAGCACTTTCGTGAGGACTTGAAAAGAGCGAGTATATCGACCGGAACGCAGTGAGGACGATTCGAGCGCCGAGGTCACGTCGCACAGTATTTTTTGGTCGTAGACCGATAAAATACTGATGCAAAGGTGACCAAGTCCTCTACCCCAACCGCATCTTTTTGAACTTCCGCAAAGGTCTAATCTTTTGATTATAAAAACGGGCTATACCTTTCTTTTGGTTGGCTGGTAGCTTATCCACCAGCTGGCAGCGACGGGAACAATATCCAGACCTCTTTTCAATACATCCATCACACCCAAGAAAGAGTGTGAAGCAAATCTGATTAGGACAATGGTAATGAGTATCGCTCTTATTCTTGCGACACACATGGCACGTCGAGATAATTTCACTCCCTACCCGCTCACCCAACCGCTCATCAAACACGAAATTCTTGCCCATAAACTTGTTTTCGAGCCCTTGCTCCTGTACCTGGTGTGCATAATCAATGATGCCACCTTTGAGATGCTTCACGTTTTCAAATCCATTGTGCTTGAGCCACGCGCTGGCCTTTTCGCACCTGATACCACCAGTGCAGTACAAGGCAATCTTTTTGTTCTTGTGGATCCGGAGTGTTTCTGGAGTAACCTTCAACTCATCACGAAATGTCTCAACATTGGGAGTAATCGCTCCCTCAAAGTGTCCTACTTCTGATTCATAGCTATTACGCATGTCGACAATCACCGCATCTGGGTCATCAACGTACTGATTTATTTCAGCTGCTGTGAGGTACTCGCCAGTGTTAGTAACATCAAATGAATCATCGTCGAGTCCATCTGCTACTATTTTATCCTTAACTTTTACCGTCAACTTATAAAACGACACTTCTTTCCCTTCTTCGACAGCGATTTTATACGGCACACCCTGCAGTTCTGGCTGCGACTGGGTCCAGGTATCAAACGCTGCAAAATGTTGCTTAGGGACATTCATTTGGGCATTTATTCCCTCATGAGCGACATAGATGCGACCCATACAATCAAACGCACCCCAAGCGTCTTGCAGTCGCTCCTGAAAGGCTTGTGGGTCGGCAATACGGACATAACGATAGAACGACAATGTCACGCGTGGACGATTATCTGCCTGCGCTTTAGCACGTTTTTCATCCCGACTGATTGGTACCGGTCGGAGTTTTTTAGGAGTAGTGGCAGCTGTTTGTGACATGGCTAAAAGCATACCGCTCAGCCAGTTAAATTGCAAAGCATCCTAACTGCAACCTTCTATTTCCCTAGGTCCTTCCAGGGTTTGCGAATAATCCTAGGAAGGACCTAGGGAGAGATATCCAGTGAACCAAAACTATGCCAAAACATTGACTTTTGTCTATATTCATGCTATTGTTTAGACAGTTACAGATGCAGATACTACGTGCTGGATCTACTCTCTCACACAGGTCTGCCTCGCAGATCTTTACAATTGAATATGGAAGGAACACTCGATGATTCGCACACTTATGATATCGGCCGCCCTACTCGTAGGCAGTCTCTCAATTGGTACTGTCTTTTATTTCGTTCCCGGAATAATGCAGCCAATACAAATTGTCACGGGAATCATTCTTGGCATAGTGATTCTCCTTACAATATCACCACTTCTGAAGAATGTCCTGCTACATGACCCAGATAGACCAAAGAAGCCTGGGCTTTTTGTCCAGGTGGATACTGGCAGGGCTGTAGCCATCGACTTCGGCGGCACCTACTACTACAAAATTAAAGGTGAATCAGAACCGGTGCATTCCAATGCACTGTTTGGGCTGTGGATGTTGTACAAGAAGTATATTTGGATAACAACCAAACTACATGTCTTTGTACCATTCTTCACACAACCCAAATCGTACGACCTGCCACGCTATGAAGTTAACAGCGTTGATGGGAAGCGGAAATACAGCGTGATCGAGAAAGGTACTGATGGCTATCGCTCTAATCATGTTCGTTTTGCACCATTCACTTGGTACTTCGAATATGCTGGGGCTGAAATTCAGACTATTCCTTTTCTGATCAAAGGGTCAGCTCAAGTGCTTATACCCTTTGAAAAGGTTCAGGATTCGCTGTATTTGACCGAATCGTGGAATGTCCTACTCGACCAAGCGCTGAGCTCGGTTATCCGCAGTGTCGTCCGAGGCCAAGTCACTCTCGACATGGTGATCGGCTCAATCGCGAAAGACATCTGGGAGGTCGAAAGCCCTCCAGCGAAGGATACAGATCAAATCGTCGCCAGCCTCATCCAAAAAGGTATCAAAGATTACAAATTTGATGGTGAGATAGGTCAGGGAGAATTTGCAGGTAAAAAACTGTCTGACCTAGGTCCCTTGGTACTTCGTGTTGATATCACAGACTTCGAAGATGAGCTCGAACCCGCTGAAAAAATGCAACTTCGTGCAGCAGCAATCGGTCGTCAATCTGGCCGTAGCAAAGACCTGGACGGACAAGGTGTTGCAAACGCTCAAAAGCATCTGCGCGACGTTCACGCAGATGGTAGTGAGGCATCTAAACTTATTGTCAATGCAGACGCACTCGTGCGGGCTGCAGCAGCAGGTAATCTTGACGCTCTACTTGCGTCATTCATTCAAAATAGAAAGTGAGACACCGAAATGACAATCGTTATCACAGTCACCATCTTTGTGATTGGTGTATTATGGCTGTTGATTCGGCCTGACATGAGTGCCGTTACTGGAGGACTGACTACTGGCGTTGCCGGAAGAAAGAATACTCTAATCGCGATCATTGTAATCGCGGTTGGAATCACCATCGTGTGGATCTGGCGCAAAACCATCTTCGCCTTTCCATCCATGTCTGCTCTTGAACAGACGATGGTACTGGCAACAGTTCTATTTGTCGGCATCGCCACTTACGGTATCTGGGCGCTCTACCAAAAGGGTGATCCAGTTTGGCCGCAACGGTTCGCTGTTGTTGGCATGGCAGGTATCCTGATCTTTGGAGCTCTGACATGGATGTTTGGTGAGCGCTGGGTTTCTGACCCGATCGCTCAAGAAGCATTCGATATCCGTTCAGGAGAACCTAACTACATTGGTTACCTTGACAGCGGTGGGATCTGGAAACGAGGATCGCTTGACGGCGAACTTCTTCGTCTAGAAGATTGTCGTCCAAAAGGCACAAACCACTCTGGCTTTGACTATGCCAAAAACGGCACCTGCTTCTCTCCAGTGCAAGCTGGAGTGAGAATGGTACCAATCAGCGACGACAACGTACCTATTCTGCCTGACACCCGCCTGTTTAAAACGCCAGCGGACATCAAGGCAGAAAAGGCTGCTGAACAAAAAAGAATCGATGCGGCGCAGCAGCGGCGTGTTGAGCTACAACGACAGAGGGAACTGGCAAGACTCGAGGCGCTCAAGCCAAAAGTCACACCATGCACTGCTCGTGAGTTCAATGGATTTGCTAACTGCAACCGTGTGTCTCTCACGAAAAATGGCTATGCGTACTCGCAGACTAAAACTGCGACTACCAACTGCCTAGGCTTCGATGATGGACGACGCATCGAACGAGACTCTCAAGGTTTGACTGTTACTTACAACCTCAAACCGACAGAGTATCAAGCCACCTTCCATATTTTTGAAATGGAACCAGGTGACACCTACAGAGGTGATACCTGTTAAGCTCTTTTAATCCCCACCACTGGTGGGGATTTTCTTTTATCGATCTACTCCTGACTGACGATCATCACCTCTATCCAAACCAGACTCACGGGTATCAAAGACAGCATTCCCCTCATTTGCTCCCTCCAACTCATCCCCTAACCCAAATGTATTGGCGAAAAGTAACATGATGGTGTAGGCGCTTAGCATCACTACTAGACCGACAATCCCCCAGGTGATGTGTTTGATGCCTTGTTGGCGGGCGGCTGGGTCATTGGCGCGAACTACGTACTGAAAGGCACCGAAGAGAAATACCAACAACGCTACTGCTGACAATAGTCCGATGGTGGGGAATAAAATAACACTATTGAATGTCTGGACAAAATCGTAAGCTAGTGCTGTTGCACCATCCTGGGCATTTACCATAACAGGCACAAGAAATACAACTGGGATTACGTAAAATTTCATACTTGAGATACTATTCATTAATTATAACTATACAGCACTGCTGACCTAGATACTCTAGAAATAAACAAAACCCGCAAATGGCGGGTTTCGCTTATTAAAGTACTGCTGCGTTAGCTTTTATAGGCCAACGTCGTTTGGAATTACTCCAATAGCGTCACCATCATCTAGACCAGTACTCTGTGCAAGTAGGTTGACGATTCCCCAGAACACGATAATGAGGACGAAGCCAAGGGTTGCATAGACCATCAGACTCTTTCCTTGTTCTTTGGCTTCATCGTTGGCACCGCCGGCAATGAAGTACCGGAACATACCCCAGACGAATACTAGGAAGCCAATACCAAGGATGAATGGGATGAGGATGTTGTTAGCGAAGGCCAAGATATCTTGTAGTAGCTGTCCGAACTCACCTCCTGAACCGTCTGCTGCAATACCACCTTGCGCAAAGATAACAGCTGGAAAAGAAAAGAGTGCTGCACTGGCAATGTATTTTGTTAGTTTCATGATTGAATTACGTTAAGATTACCCTCCTCCAGCTGAGCCCGGAGCAATCGGAGCAGCTCCTGGAATAGTGTCAATTGTTTGTCCTTCTAAACCAGTACTGCTTGCAACCAAGTTGACGATTCCCCAGAAAATAATAATGAATACAAACCCTAACGTCGCATAGACCATCAGACTTTTTCCTTGTTCCTTGGCTTCATCGTTGGCCCCGCCGGCGATGAAGTACCGGAACATACCCCAGACGAATACCAGGAAGCCGATCCCGAGGATGAACGGGATGAGGGTGCCATTAGTGAAAGTGATGATGTTACCAAGCAATGTCCCAAACTCTCCCCCACTTGGGTCAAATTGAGCAGCGGCCACAAAAGGAGTCAGAGCGAAGGCGGCTGTGCTGGCGAATAATTTAATCTTGTTAATCATATGGTTGCATTACATTTTATAAATACTGGGTATAGTATAGCGATAAAACAAACCCGTGCACAAGCGAACTTGTACACGGGCTGTTTACTACTGACCTTGGATGCTTGGAATGTTTTGTAGACTTTGATCGATCAAACCAGTACTTTGTGTGAGGAGGTTGACGATCCCCCAGAAGATGATGATTAGAACAAAGCCTAACGTTGCATAGATGATGAGACTCTTTCCTTGCTCTTTGGACTCATCGTTAGCTCCGCCAAAGATGAAGTATTTAAATATACCCCATACGAGGACCAGGAAGCCAATTCCGAGAATGAACGGGATCAAGACGTCATTTGAGAATACTAGAATATTTTCTAGGAGATCTTGGAATGGTCCGGCGTCTGCGCTGTTGGCAATACCTTGCGCTCCGGCCAAAGCTGGGAACAAGAACAAAGTTAGACTGGTGAGAGTTTTGTACATACGATAAGATAAGTTGTTATAATATAATTATACTACAAGTCTGGAAATAGTAAATAGTGTTTGTTGCTTATACTGGAGCCAGAAATGAGGTGCGAATAATAGCCACAATCCCCCAAACACTGAGTGCGACCACGAGGACAAACACTGCCGTCAAAGCGAACGTCTTGCCCTCTTCTATTTTATTGGGGTCGCCGGCGTGCAATACCCACGCATCGATCATTTTCCAAATAAAATACACGAACACCAACGCAAACATTGCTGGGATGAGTACGTTGATAAAGCCAATTATTTCATCGATTAGTTCTGCGTATTTCATAGTGGAAGAATGTGAATGATATTAAAATGCATCAACGACACTTTTCAAAATCTCTGATATTGCCACGGCTCCTAAGATCAGCACTCCGCCGATTATGGCGTAGGTCAGTGAGCGGCTGGCTTGCTTGATTTTCTCTGGATTTCCCTGGGCAGTGACATACGAAAAGCCAGCAAAGATGATAAAGAATACAATGATTGGTACCGCGATCACTAAGAGCACGTTAAGGATCCCAACGATCAGACCTTCCAACGTGTTAAAACGAAGCGGGTTCTCTAATGTGTAACTTAAGCCGCCCCCTCCCTCACTACAGTCTGGTGGACACTGAGCTTGGACTAATAACGGCGCAGCAAACCAGCCAAGAGACAGGATTAAAATATGACTACATATAATAATTTTTTTCATACGATTATTGAAGCTGCTTTAATATTATTACAAGTATACATTAGTACTCCAGCTCTAACCGACCCAACGCATCCCCAGTAGCCTTGTCAACGGTGCCGCGGTTTTCGTTGATGTCTTGCATCATAGTGGCAAAAATAACGTCAGTGGCGTCTGGATCGGGATTCAGCCAACCATAAGAAATGGACGCTGACTGATAAGAGATGCGACCATAGGTACTATTGCTGCCGGCAGCTACAGTCTGCCTGGTCACTGGCGTGAGATCCGACCCAATTGCAATTTGGTCAGCAACCGCAGCTCCCCCCAAGGTGGCCATCACTGAGTAAGCGCCAGCAGCGTTATCGGTGCTACGCAACAGTGATAACCCGTAGAACCGACCATAGGTCCGCCTCACACTTGCAGCGCCGCCTTGGGGTACTTCAGAAATATCAAAGTTCAAATTCGGATTAAGTCGTTCGAGTATAGGACCTTCACTAGCATAGCCAAAGTAGAATACGAGGTCTTCACCAACAAAGGTCGCTCGGTCTTCGGAAAACGATCGATTCCATGAATACAAGGTATTGGCTGGCTTGCTAAACCGGGTGTAGAAATCGGCCACAGTACGGATCGGGTTGCTGGCGTTATTGATACTCTGGTTAAGGCTAATTTCGTAGCCACGGTTGCCATCAATAACACCCTGCGATCCTGACTGCACCAGCAGCATAGATACCAAGCCAAACGCGTTGCGTACATTATTGTACTCACCCATAGCTACTACGCCGCGTCTGATAGTCCGATCAAAGTCTCGTCGGATGAGATCATTGAACTGAACGTTAATCAACTCCTCCCAGGTACGTGGAGCAGCTAAGAACCCTTCGGTGGCCAGAATGTCACGGTTCCAGAAAAGCACCATCGGATCTACGGCGATCGGTAGAGCGTAGATTCCGTCAGACAATGCATATATCTGAGCCCCTTCAACGTAGCGATCTCTGATATCGCGTAGTGGGAACTGCTCGTAGGTGTAAGGGGCGATGCGGCGACGAGAGTCGACTAATTCTTCGTGCGAGGTTAGGACGATATCGGGTCCCCGCCCATCAGCTAGTGCATTGGTGAGGGTTTGTTCAAATTGCTCAGGGGCAATATAGCGATACGACACCTCCTTGTACGTTTCGTTTTGTTCGGTTAGTTGATCGAGTACGGTCTGCATGCCTGGGCCAGGCATAGTCCCCCATATCTGCACTGGGCCGGTGACGATCTCGCCTTCTTCTGGCCCGCCACCACCACCGTTGTAGCTAGCGAGCAAAGCCAGCGCCACCAGCCCCAACACAACAAAAATGATCACCAACGCTAATTCGAAAGGACGGAGTTTCATATAAGTTTAGATCTACTAAATCCACATCTTGTGCAATGTACGAATAAAAGATTCCGGACAGTCAACATGAAAAATTCGGCATAAAAATCACAAAAATTTCTCACCATTCCTCTGTATGGCTCATAATTTATTTTAATTTTTCTACTTGAATTTTTCATATTTTAGTATTCCAGGTATTTAGCAGACCTAAACTGCTCGAAAGGCTAATCCATAATGGTGTTCACCAGCTGGGAAATCACGCTCAAATATAAAACCATGAGATTCAAATAATGCTTTACAATCATCTTTAGTCAGCAAACGATCCGGAGTTGGACCTAGACCAGGGACGGTTTCGGACCAATCAACGATCATTAGTTTGCCGCCAGTACGCAGGATGCGGCGGATCTCAACGGCGGCCGCTTCGCGTTCTTCAAACTGGTACAGAGTATTAACCATAATCCCCGCATCAAGCGAATCAGTAGCAACCTTACTGCCGTTGTTTTCTTCTAGGTCACACCAGAGCAGCTCGACATTATCGAGCCCCTGCATACGTACCTGATCGCCCAGTTTCTCCACCAGGACTTTTTGAATCTCACAGGCATACACCCGACCTTCGGGCCCCACTAAATCGCTGAGGATTTTTATAAAGAAACCACTGCCGGCGCCAAAGTCACCAACCTTATCTCCTTCCCGCAAATGAAACTGCGAGGCAACCACGTCTGGTATGACGAATTTCATACCATAAGTATACCTCATGACTGGCAGTGAAATAGCGCTACTGAGGAAAGCCGACTACCAGCATTTCTAACGGACACGGATCAAGTCCTCTGCTCGCTAATCGGTTTTGCGTCAAGAGCCCTCCGGGTCATTGACACTAAAACCGGCTCCGCAAGTTCCGTTAGAAATGCTGGTAGCCGGCTTTAAAGAAGGCAGATAACTAAACGAACACCACTGAGGCAATCGAGTCACCCGCTCGCATCTTCATGACTTTGACACCTTGGGTATCACGTTTGAGTGCCGGAACTTGCTTGAGTGGCAGCTTGATCACCTGGCCTTTCTTGCTCATGATGACGAGCTCGCCTTCGACACGCTCTTCACCAGTGATAATAATTCCGCGGACCACTGGGCCGGTCTTGGCGGTTACTTTGACAGTCTTGATCCCTGATCCACCGCGTTTTTGGATTTTGTATTCTTTGGCTGGGGTAGTTTTACCAAAGCCGTTTTCGGTGACGATCAGGATCTCTCGATCGATCGCGTCTTTTTTCAGTACTTCTGCTGACATCACTCGGTCATTTTTACCTAGCTTCATCGCGGTTACTCCGGACGCGGTGCGTCCCATCTGGCGCACGTCTGATTCTTCGAATCGAATTGCTTGTCCGAGTTTGGTGATCAAAGATACCTGGTCATCTTTACCTACAAACTGCGCCGCAATCAATGAATCATCATCACGCAACGTAATAGCAATCAACCCAGATCGACGCACGTCCTTGAATGCACCCGCATCAGATTTTTTAGCGATACCGTTTTTGGTGACCATCATCAGACTCCAGTCACCCTCCCAGTCTTCTTTGCGAACCGCTAGGACCGATGTGACGTGTTCGTCACTGGTGAGCGGCAAGAAGTTCATGATTGACTTCCCCTTGGTAGCCCGACGCCCTTCTGGAATTTCATACATTTTTGACTGATACACTTTTCCAGCATCAGTAAAGAAGAGTAAGTCACTGTGACTCGAGGTTGTGATCAAGGTCGTTACGATATCTTCTTCTTTAGTGTTGAGATCTACCACCCCGACTCCCCCGCGCTTTTGGACCTTGTATTCGGCTGGGTTGGTTCGCTTGACGTAACCGCCCTTGGTGAGCACTAACACTGACTCTTCGTCCGGAATAAGGTCTTCGGGGTTGATTTGCTTGACACCACCCTTGACGATCTTGGTGCGACGCTCATCGCCAAACTTATCAGCAATTTCTTGCAGCTCATCTTTGATAATCTTGAGCATTTTGGCTTTACTCTTGAGGATAGCTTCAAGCTTTTTGATCAAGGCTTGCACCTCGGCTAGTTCATCCTCGATCTTTTTGCGTTCGAGACCAGCTAGCTTTTGCAGACGCATATCAAGAATCGCCTGAGCTTGCACGATCGAGAACTTGAACTCTTTCATCAAGCTAGCGTGGGCGGTGGGGACGTCTTTGGCAGCCCGGATCAGTTTGATGATCTTGTCGATATGATCAAGCGCCTTCTTGAGACCAAGCAAAATATGCTCGCGATCTTTGGCTTTATTGAGGTCGTACTCAGCGCGACGTCGCACGACTTCAACTCGGTGCTTGAGGTATTCTTGCAAGATAGCCTTCAACGACAGGGTCTGCGGGACTCCGTCGACGAGCGCAACCATGTTGTAATGGAAGGTATCTTCGAGCTGCGTGTGCTTGTATAGTTTATTTAAAACGGTTTGCGGTTGCGCGCCGGCTTTGAGCTCGATCACAACTCGAATATCGTCGGTCGATTCATCGCGCATTTCACGAATTCCTTCGATCTTTTTCTCGCGCACCAAGTTGGCGATCTTTTCTTGCATGTCAGCCTTGTTCACCCGGAACGGAATCGAGGTAATGATAATCGCAAAGGCACCTCGCTTGTCTTCGACAATTTCTGCCTCTCCGCGAACCACAACTCCCCCACGTCCATTGGCGTACGCCTGGGCGATAGCTTTTTTATCAAAGGCAATGGCCCCCATCGGGAAATCAGGCCCTTGGACGTGCTTCAGGAGATCATCTGTAGTGGCATCTGGATTATCAGCCAGGTGAATAGAGGCAGCTACGACTTCACGCAGGTTATGCGGCGGAATATTGGTCGCCATTCCAACAGCGATTCCCAGCCCTCCCATTAAAAGCAGGTTTGGTGCTGCTGCGGGCAGGACGGTTGGTTCTTTTTTGGTGCCGTCAAAGTTTGGCCGCCAATCAACCGTATCTTTTTCGAGGTCTCGCAAGAGCTCTTCAGACAGCTTAGACATCTTGGCCTCGGTGTATCGATAGGCTGCAGCCGAGTCACCATCGATCGATCCAAAGTTTCCTTGTCCGAGCACCAATGGATATCGAGTTTTAAATGGCTGTGTCAAGTTAACCATCGATTCGTACACCGCCGAGTCCCCGTGTGGGTGAAAGCTACCCAAAACATCTCCAACCACCGTCGCAGACTTTTTGAACTTGGCTGTTGAAGTCAATCCATTAAGCCGCATGCTGTACAAAATTCGCCGGTGCACTGGCTTGAGCCCATCACGCACATCAGGTAACGCCCGTGACGTGATCACTGACATGGCGTAGTCGAGGTACGCCGTCTCCATCTCATTTACAATCCCCTGTGGAATGATGTTGTCCGGCCCTGGCTTAATCGGCTCTTCTTTGACGGTCTTTTTCGGCATAGATTGATTTACTGACTATTAACTATCGACTGTAATTTGTTCGGTATGATACCACATTAGGGCACACAACAGCACTGTAAGGTTTTTGAGGCGTCTTAATCCGTACTACTACCGGTAGTGGTAGCGATACGAATCTCCTGCCTTGGTGCAGTTTGTGGTGGAGCAACCTCGACTTCTTGTGAGCTCGATGCTGTTACTGCTGGACTCATGTCCGTAGTAGTAGACACTGAATCATCGGTTGGCAAAATATTTTGCACCTCTTGCCTGGCGGCACTAATTTGATTTTGGGCTACATCCATAAAATTCGACAACGTATCTGACTCTACAACAGTAACCTCTTCGGGAGTTTCAGGTGACTCAAATGGGCTAATGTGGGTTGTCATCCAAACAATTGCCACCACACTGGTCAGTGTACAAGCAATCCAAAAGGCGTACTGCTCGCGGACGGCTTTGGGCTTTTGTCTGATGTTGCGTAAGAGCTTTTTTATCACAAATAGTGTACGAGCTATAGCTTATAGTTACGAACTGAGCACTACAACTTCACCTTCCATGGCCGCAACTCCAGATCGCTTGATCGTAAGCTTATCAACTGGCTTGAGTCCATCTTTACTTTCTTCTTTAAGGAATGTCTTGAGGGCGTCAGCATCGTACTGCATCGGGATGACGAGTTTAGCCTCTAGTTTGTTTGCCAGTTTAGCCGCCTGGGGCACCTCGAGCACATCGCCGCCGCCAATTGGTAAAAATAAGATATCGATATCTCCAAGCTCACCCAGGATCTTCGGGTCGATGTCCGGATCAGACAATGCACCAAGGAACACCATATTTATGTCTTCGAGTCGCACTTGGAAAATCGTGTTAAACGACTCAACCTTGTCATACGTAGTTTTAACTCCAAATCCTCGCGCAACCACCGATCCGATCTCGAATTCACCCGGCGTATCAGCGACAAATGGCTGTTTGGTGCCGTGACCTACTTGATCCACTCCATTAAAGTCCTTGTGCCAAAACGTCACAAACGCTGCGTCTGCACCAAATTTAACCGCTTCTGTTAATTTAGAAGTTTTACTTGCTGGATTAAAGGCGAGGGTGGTATCGCCAAAGCTTACTTTAAAGGATTGCCCACCATTGTATGAAATAACCATAGTGCGGATAGTATACCGCAAAGGTCGGACAGGTGGAAACCTTTCAGGTATCAACCCACCTACCCATTCGATTATCCGGCTTGCAGCACACATTTTGCTCGCATGTCGCTGACCAAGTCCCATGAGCGATAGCTCAGGGGCACTCAACCCGCCCCAATCCGTTCGCGGGTTTACTTGTGCTAGACAAATGCTGTTTTATCAGTATAATATAAGCAGATGCAGCACCAGCATCTCCGGGCCACAAACAAAGTTTGCCTCACACCCATACCTGTGCAAACCGTGTCCGTAGAGCTCCTTTGACGATTGGTTTTTCCTTGCCATCCCAAAGTAACCGAGCCCTTTGCTCACCGGCCTGAGGGTAGTCGTAGGTACTAGGCGTGAATAAAATAGCGCAGCGATTACATCAGGTCGGTGACCATCGATCTTTCTTACAACCACCCTCACCCGGTGGCTTTTGTTTTATACACGAAGTTCGAAGGAGGGCACTTGACAGCAATTACGGAGCGTCCACGAGGTGTGCGTGCCTGTAGTGGCTTGTGGACATCGAAGTGTGTGAAGTAATTGCTGTCAGGTGACCGACCGCACCACCAAAACCACTCGACAATCCCCTATTTCATGCTATATTTGTCGCACCTTTTAGGTAATTATCAATTCTAGCGACACACGTTAAACCCTGCGTTCACGGACTATGGCCCGGAACTGAGAACAAGCTCACTTCCCACGCGAAATTGTTACGCAGACGCGTGTCGTCGGATTAAATCAATAAATAATATGTTTGGATTTGGAAAATCTGACGAAAAAGCTGGCACAGCTACTGCTGCACCAGCTGCCCCTACGGGCATCATGAGCGGATACATCGAAGCGGTGAAGACCCTCCCGGAAGAAGGTGACGTAGTCGCCGGAACTGTATCAGCTATTGGTCGAGCTCGAGTATATATCGACATCCCACAAATCGGGACTGGTATTATCTATGGTCGTGAATACATGAATGCCCGAGACATCCTGCGAAAAGTAGGGGTTGGCGACAGTATTGAAGCCAAGGTTGTCATGAGTGAAAACGAAGAAGGTCACATCGAGCTTTCACTTAAGGAAGCACGACAAGCACTCATCTGGGCTGATGCTGAAGCAGCAGTCAAGAGTGGTAACATCCTCAGTCTTGAGGTCAAAGAAGCCAACAAGGGTGGATTGATCATCGAATGGCAAGGTATTTACGGATTCCTTCCTGCCTCACAGCTATCAACTGAAAACTACCCACGTGTAAGTGATGGCGATAAAGACAAGATCCTAACCGCCCTCAACGAACTAGTAGGCAAAAACCTATCTGTAGTCATGATCACTGCAGACCAGAAAGAGCACAAGTTGATCTTCTCTGAAAAGGGCCTACAAGAAAAAGAGGACAAGGAAGAAAAGGTAAACAAATACGAAGTCGGCAACATCGTCGAAGGTGAAGTAACTGGCGCAGTGGACTTTGGAGTATTTGTAAAGCTTGAACCAGGACTAGAAGGTCTCGTACACATCTCTGAACTAGACTGGGGATTGGTTGAAGACACTAAGGCTCTATACAAGGTCGGTGACCCGGTAAAGGTTAAGGTTATCGAAGTAAAAGACGACAAGATCTCACTATCTATCAAGCAGCTTAAGGAGAACCCATGGGTGTCAGCTTCTAAGAAGTACAAGAAGGGCGACATGGTCAACGGTGTAGTGATCAAGTACAACAAGCACGGTGCCCTAGCTTCTATCGAAGAAGGTGTGGCTGGATTGGTACACGTTTCAGAATTTGAAACTGAAGAAAACCTCAAGAGCACACTGTCTCTTGGTGGTGTACAGAAATTCAAGATCACTCTGTTTGAACCAAACGAACAGAAAATGACCTTGTCATACAAAGAAGCGCAGGACGCATAACCTGACTAACAAGCACAAAAAGTGATGACGAAAGTCATCACTTTTTGTTGCGTTTTATGTACAGGAGTGCTTCACTATAAACAGAAAAAGGAGGAAAATTGATATGTCCACATTCATTGTATCCCTACTGGTGATATTTGGTCTATGCTGGTTTGCAGCTGGTTGGATGGTGTACACACTGACCGAAGAAATAGTCTTTAGCTTGGTGCTGGCGACCGGTATTGTGCCTTGTCTCTATGGCGCATGGAAGATGTGTAGGCTAGATGACCAAGAGCAACACGAGCTATCATTGCTGTCGTCACCCACAGCGATCGCACACCACCACACTCAGCCACCTTCAGCTGAAGTACATCACATCACAGACTACCGAACAAAACAATCTGACTAGATTGTTCTTTCACCCCTGACAACATATCGGGGGTGTTTTATTAATTAAATCGATTCATCGCGACCTCTACTCCGTGTTCCGCGACAGTCTCTAGAGCCGCATCAACGGTAGTGAACAGTTCCGGCAGCTGCTTGCGCTCGGCTAGTGTAAATGGCTTGAGCACAAACCGCTCGAGCGGACCACCACCACTTGGTCGCTTGGTTTTACCAGTCCAAAAACTTTTCGGCGCAATACCGATCCGGATTCGGATAAAATCTTTTGAGTCCAACTTTTGAATAATCGATGACACCCCGTTATTACCACCACCCCCGCGCCCGGCACTGATTTTTATTTCGCCAAATGGTAGATCAATATCGTCATGTAATACAACCAAGTCCGCAATAGCTGTTTTGGGTACAAATTTTACCACCGCTGAACCAGAGTTATTCATAAAGGTGTCTGGATACAGAATCACTACCGGTTCATTACCTATCCGGCCACCAGTGGTTTTGCCGCTCATGTGTTTGTCTTCTATCAGGTGCGACCAGCCACGATTTTCAATTATATGATCCATTGCCAACCACCCAACATTATGTCGAGTATCTACATAGCGATCACCTGGATTGCCGAGTGGCACAAGATATTTCATATCGGCTACAGCATACCAAATAAACTGACCTAGTGCAGTTACTCAAGAGAAAAGATTCGTGACACTAAGTCCAACCTGACTTGTGGGTTTTAGAGCGTCGGTGGGATTTGTATGACAATAACACTGTGTGGACATCGGAGCCTGCGAGAAAACCAACTAGTCAGGCTGGGCAACTTTTACAAATCTTCACGAACGTAAAATCAGCTTTTGAAGCTTATGAAACAAGGGTAAAACGTAAATTTGGAGCCAGGGTAAAAATCGAGTATAATGGTCTGTAACGTATGAGTACTACACCTGATCTTGAAACCAAAGAAGAAGAAGTATCAATCACCAGTGATGCAACTAATCAAATGCCAGATACGACAGCCAAGAAAGAGCATCCGCTGACTGAAATTATCCGCTTTGCACTATTGGCTATCATTATCGTAGTACCAATCCGCATGTTTATTGCGCAACCATTTATTGTCTCGGGAGCATCGATGAACAACACCTTTGAGAATGGCCAGTACCTGATCGTTGATCAATTGAGCTACTATCTAGACGACCCTGCCCGTGGTGATGTAGTGATATTTCGCTACCCTCGTGACCCGTCCAAGTTCTTCATCAAACGAGTTATTGGCCTACCGGGCGACACCTTAACTATCGAAGAATCAAGCGTCACCATCACCAACGAAGCTAACCCTGAGGGCTTTGTACTAGATGAGCCATATGTAAATTCAATGCAGGTGGCAGCACCACGAACCGAGGTCATGGGACCTCGAGAGTACTTCGTGATGGGCGACAACCGTGACCAGAGCTCCGACTCACGCGTCTGGGGAGTACTCCAAGAAGAACGCATCATCGGTCGAGCGTGGCTACGTCTGTTTCCACCGACCGAGGTTGATTTCTTACCAGGAAAAGTCGAGTTTACCGGAATTAGTAACGAATAAATCAATTGCTTATGTCACACACACCAACAGATTTCCTTAAAGTCGCAAACAAAGCCGCCGAACACTTTGGCTTCAAGACCGTCGACCAAATCAAGAAAGCTCCTGAATGTCGTGCTTGTGAAAAGAAGGCTCCTCATACGGTGACCGGCACCAACAAACGAGTAGATTCCCACCAAGGACTCCTCAGCTCTGGAATCGCCACCTACTGCGACGAAAAATTCCACGCACTCGAAAAACCGGTACTCATGTTTGACGTACACCAGGTTCCACGCACTGGCGAATCTGCCGTGACATTTCATATTTTTAACGTCAACCGAAGTATTGCTGAAGCTATCCTAATCCAAGTCGCCCGCAGTGTGGCAAACGAGCTTGGCTACACAGACAACACTGTCCGAATCAACTCACTTGGTTGCAGCGAATCAGTCACCCGCTATGGTCGAGAGCTGGGCAACTACTTGCGAAAGCGCATCGACACCATGCCAGCTAACGCTCGTGAAGCCATGAAAGAACACCCAATGCTCGCGCTACAGCAATTGCTGGACGACAAGCATGAACTTGGCCAGACCAGCCCAAACCCACTGGAGTACCTAAGCGACGGCAGCCGCAAACACTTTCGAGAAATTATTGAATACCTAGACATGAGCGAAACTCCCTACGAGATCGACTCAAAAATGATGGGACATCACGAATGCTACTCTGACGCTTTGTTTGCCCTCGATATCAACTCAGAACATGACAGCGCACCAATCAGCGCTCGCGGTGGAAGGTTTGACGAATTCGTCGCCCGAAATACAGGTGAGAAAACTCCAGCTACTGGTCTAGTGATCACCCTTAACGACAGCAAGGCTCCAGCCCGTAACCCTCGCACCAAGGCTAGCAACCCCTCTGTGTACGTCGTACAGCTTGGATTCGGCCCAAAGGTACGAAGTTTGCTATTAGTTGATTCATTGCGTAAGGCAGGAATTCCAGTCCATCACGACCTCACTAGTGACTCACTCTCGACTCAACTACGTGATGCTGAAAGCAAAGGAGTTAACTACTCTATTATTGTGGGACAGAAGGAGTTTGTCGAAGGAACAGTAATCCTTCGCGACATGAACGCTCGTAACCAAGAATACGTACCGCAAGATGTTCTGATCAGAAAGTTGAAGCGCCGCAACGGAGTGGTGACAATGTAGCCACGTTCAAAGATAAAAAAGCCGCGGTTACTCCGCGGCTTTGGCGTTGAGGAATTCCAACGGTTTTGCAACCCAGGTATTGCGTCCAGCTCTAGCAATGAAAGCAAGCTGTTCTTGGTCACCACATACAGCCAGGACGGTCTCATCTTTTTTTAGTGAAGCATCGTTAAAAGCTGATGTCCGACCTCTTTGCAAAAAACTTGCGTAACGAACTGGTGAAAGTACAATTTCTTTCCTTACCGTATACACTCCCGATAGCAGTTTAAATCTAGCAACAGCAAAACAGAAACTCTGATAAAAGCAATGGTATTCCCTTGCACTTCCTCGTTAATATGCTATTCTTGCGCGCATATATGGCAACAAATGTAGAAGTAGAAAAAAATAACAATGAGTCTAGCGCAAACGTCATCCGACGTTTTACCAAGCGTATGCAAGGTGCCGGAATCGTACCAAAAGTACGAGGTGGTCGTTACTTCACTCGAATCAAGAGTGGTAATGTCCGACGGGCAGCTAAGCTAAAGAAGCTCGATAAGGCAGAAGCTTACGAAAAGCTAGTCAAGCTCGGAGTAGTCCAAGAACACCGCGGACGCGGTCGACGATAAAAAAGACCTCCTTCGGGAGGTCTTTTTTTTATTTACTAGACTTTTAATTATTTTGTAGTACTTTGTTACTAGACAGCAACCAGGGGGAGATTAGATATGTCCAACGCTATTAACAAAACCGCCCAGACGTTTATCGATGCTACTGGCAAAGAACGCAATAGTATTTTGAGAGGACTAAGTAAAGATGACCAGGGCGAGCTAGCACACGAGCTCGCTAACGTGATCAACGAATCAGACATTCGCTTTCACCCATATATGCGTGCCGCTCACAAAAAGATTGAGCAATTGAAAAAGCAGCTAAAACGTAAACCTGACAAAGTCAGACTAAACCAACTGACTGCACGTATGCACGAGGTATACAAAGCATTAGGGGACGTCAAAGAACTTCTCGACGTCAATCGGAAGCGTGCGGACAGCGCTGAACGGCACGTGCGAAGTCTGCAAGCCAGAGAAATTGTTTACCAAGAGTCGGTCCAAGCGCTGAGCAGTACACGTGACAAACTTACAGCAGAATTGGAAGCATATAACCGTGGTTACGCTGCGGTTAGTCAACTATATGCACTTGAAAAAAGCCGAGCCAATCTGCTGGTTGAATTGGCACAAGACGGTTTTCTTGTAGTGCAAAGTAATCACAACGAAAACGCAGAGGACTGACCTCAGTGCCACCCTTATCAGGTGGTGCTTTTTTATTTATATCTCGCTCTGTTATACTATGTAAATGTCACTCCAGGTCTGCTCTACTGTCAAAACCTACCCTAAGCACAAGTACGCTGATATGGCTGATAGCATTTTAGGTAAACGCTATGAGCTGTCGTTGGTGTTTGTAGGTACTGCTCGAGCAGCGACACTCAATCAGCAGTATCGCAACAAGTCATACTCACCCAACGTACTCTCCTTCCCGCTTGACGAGCGCACCGGGGAAATATTCATCTGCCCGCAGGTAGCCACTAGTGAAGCCGCAAAATTCGGCCTCAGTCCAGATGGATACGTAGGCTATTTGTTTATCCACGGTTGTCTGCATTTGAAAGGACTCGACCATGGCGATACAATGGATAAGCAAGAAGCCAAATGGCGCAAGCACTTCAAACTCACGTAATTATATGGCAGATAGAATCATCACAGGAATTGACGTAGGTACCTACCATGTAAAAGTGGCGGTTGCCAGGCTACCCAAGGTAGCACCCGACAACAAACCACCAAGACCAGAAATCATTGGCACAGGCCTAGCCGAAAGTCGTGGGCTAAAAAACGGCTACATAATGAACGAGGCCGAGGTAGCACGTAGTATCAAGAGCGCCATCAGTCAAGCAGAAAAAAATGCTGGGGTCACCATCAAACGAGCCCACATTGGGATTGGCAGCATTGGTCTTGAAGAGATGTACGCCCATGGTGAAATAATCCCCGCCCGAGCAGATTCAGAAATTGTGCAGTCAGACCTCGATAAGGTAATGCAAGATAGTGAAGAGCGGGTAGTAGATCGTTTACCAAATCGTAGAATCTTGCACGGCATTCCCCTGCGTTACACCGTTGATGGTACAGAGGTCTTAGGTAGACCCCAAGGACTACGCGGCACAAAACTAGAAGTCGATAGTCTATTTATCACCACATTTGAACAACACGTACACAACCTCATCTCTACCGTAGAGGGTCTGGGTATTTATGTTGAAGATGTCATCGCATCTCCACTGGCAGCTAGTTTTGTTATGCTTAATAAGGCACAAAAACGCGCCGGCTGTCTGTTGATCAACATCGGTGCAGAGACGACTTCGATCGTCGTGTTTGAAGACATGACACCTATCTCGCTGCAAATCTTTCCAGTTGGATCAAACAACATCACAAATGATATCGCGCTTGGTCTGCGTGTATCACTCGAAGAAGCGGAAAAGATCAAACGTGGTGGCATGAGCAGTGCCACGTTCTCAAAAAAGAAACTAGATGAAATCATTGAAAATAGACTAAAAAATATCTTCTTACTTATCGACACTCATTTAAAAAAAATCAAGCGCGATGGTTTACTGCCGGCTGGGGTTGTGCTCACTGGTGGCGGTGCCAGCAACTCACTGGTCATAGATGTCGCAAAACGCACACTCGAGCTGCCAGCGCGTGTCGCCACTCTCGACATTGGCAAATCAGCGAAACTCAAAGATGCATCATGGGGTGTAGCGTATGGGTTATGTATGTGGGGCGCGAGCGATAACGAAGACACGAGTGCCATTGGCGTCGTAAAGAAAACCAAGCGCAGCGTACTCTCTTGGTTTAGCCAATTCCTTCCCTAATACCACTATTTTGCATAATCACAATCACACGATTCTCGATTAAATCAAGATCGTGACAGCTTTTCACTACCCGTGTATTATAGGCATATTATAAACGGAAGGGACCTACGGGGTGGGTACCAACTACAACTGATATAGAAACAAGTCGTATGGAACAAATAACTACAGACGTGGAGTCATTCGCACGCATCCGAGTGGTAGGAGTTGGAGGTTCTGGCAACAACGCCGTTAACTACATGCTCAACTCAAAGGTGAAGGGAGTGGAATTCATTGCCATCAACAGTGATGCGCAAGACCTACACAACTCACTAGCTAAAAAGAAGATCCACATTGGAAAGAATCTAACTCGTGGTCTTGGTGCTGGCGGAAACCCAGATATGGGGCGTCGTGCAGCTGAAGAAACGCGTGAAGAGATCAACAACTCTATCAAGGGATCAGACATGATCTTTATTACCGGCGGTATGGGTGGCGGAACCGGTACTGGCTGTGCACCAGTAGTAGCTAAGATTGCTCGAGAAAGCGGCGCTCTCACTGTTGGTGTAGTTACCAAGCCATTTCTATTTGAAGGGCAGCAACGAATGCGGATGGCTCTACAAGGAATCGAGGAACTTAAAAAAGAAGTCGACGCACTGATCATCATCCCTAACGACCGACTGCTCGCAATTGTCGATAAGGACACCACAGTTGGGAGCGCCTTTCAACAATGTGACAACATCCTCAAGCAAGCAGTGGAAGGAATCTCTGACCTCATCACTATGCCAGGTATTATTAATGTTGACTTCGCTGACATTCGTAGTGTTATGGAAAACGCTGGATCAGCCCTTATGGGAGTCGGCGTCAGCTCAGGCGAAAAACGAGCCGAGGAAGCAGCTCGGTTGGCAATCAATTCTCCCCTACTTGAAGTCTCTATCACTGGGGCCAAGGGTGTACTATTTGCTATCGCGGGTGGTGACGATCTGGGAATGCTCGAGATTCAAGAGTCAGCTCGAGTCATCACTGAGTCAATCGATCCACAAGCGCGCGTAATCTTTGGAGCCATCAAGGACGAGAAACTGAAGAAAAACGAATTAAAGGTCACGGTAATCGCTACCGGCTTCCCTGAAGAAAATATAGAAAACGACGTCCGCGATAACATTATCGCCAGACAAGCTCCCTCACGACCTGAACCAGAAGAAAGGAAAGAAGAAGAAAGTACTCGCGGCAAAATCTTTAACTCACTAAACAATAGTGGTAAAAAGCCTGAACCAGAGAAAGCCGAGCATTCTACACCCACCCCACCAAAACGAGACCCAAAACCCGTTGACCAAGTTGACGAAATGGAAGACGATGACTGGGGCGCCGTGCCGGCCTTCTTGAGAAGGTCAAAACTAAAATAGTTTTGAAGGTACGCCGAGGCGGAGCGGATGTGAGAAGTGCATTTCCTAGCGCTTCGAGCCGCGAGCCGGGGTCGAGAGTACTTAGTAGATTTCGCACGTAGTACAGAAATATACTTTGTAACTCGTGACCAGTTACCGCATTTCTGCAATGAAGTAGGTTGCAGTAGGGTTAAAAAAAATCCTCAAACAAAAGCCGCCATAGGCGGCTTTTTGTGTACCGACGTTTCGTGGTATCCTAGACCAACTTACTTAATTTATTCTTTTCCGCATGTACGATCTAATCATCATTGGTGGAGGTCCAGCTGGAGTTTCAGCTGGTGTCTACGCCTCACGAAAGCAACTTAAAACTCTTTTTATCACTTCAGAATGGGGCGGACAAAGTACTGTCTCTCCAGATATCCAAAACTGGATTGGGACTCCTTCAATATCTGGCTCCCAACTAGCAAAGGACCTAGAGGGTCACTTGCGAGCATACGCTGGAGAATGGGTGGATATTCTTGAGAAAGAGCACGTTACAGGAATCGAAAAAACTGACGACTTGTTTACAGTATCCGTCGCTCGAGGAGAATCTGCGCAAGCCAAGGCATTACTGGTCGCCACCGGATCAAAGCGTCGAAGACTAAGCGTACCAGGAGCTGATGAGCTCGAACACAAAGGTGTTACCTATTGCGCATCGTGCGATGGTCCAATCTTTGCCGGACAAGACGTGGCCGTGGTCGGTGGCGGAAATGCTGCCTTTGAAACTGCTGCCCAATTGCTAGCATACGCCAAATCAGTCACTTTACTCAATCGAGGAGACAGCTACAAAGCAGACCCCATCACGGTTGAAAAAGTACTTGCACACCCAAACATGACCGGCATAACAAATGCAACCCTGACTAGCGTACAGGGCGATAAGTTTGTCTCTGGACTTACCTTTACCGATGCTAACGAAACCGAGCAAACACTCCCAGTCTCTGGAATATTCGTAGAGATTGGGATGATTCCAAACACTGACTTTGTGTCTGAAGTAGTCACCCTTGATGAATATAAACGAATTGAAATTGACCCATGGACCCAGCAAACGTCCACCCCTGGAATCTGGGCTGCTGGAGACTGTACCAACATCAGGTACCACCAGAACAACATCTCAGCTGGTGACGCCGTCAAAGCCCTCGAAGACATCTACGTGACACTCAACGCAAAATAGAAACCCAAAGAACACCTGATTGCAATCAGGTGTTCTTTGTTGATACAGGCATATAATTTATTGTATACCGTGTATCAAAATCAACACAAAAGCGCCCAATGGGCGCTTTTGCTTTGTACAACGTAGAGCTTGACCGATACCCTTTAGTCCGTAGCCTCGGACATAGTATATAGATACTCACCACGAATATCGGTCTACTACTAGGGTAATGCTTATCACGTCCCGGGTCAATAACTTCTAAATAAGGCTCAATCCCCGATCTGTGTACAAGTCTGTGGATACCTATTGTATAACTCTGGGCACAAACCCTGTGAATAACCTGGGAAAAGTCTTAGTGAGATCGCTCCTGCCCAACCTTGGTCGCCGCTTGTTTCAGCTGATCCATCAGTGATTCGTAATACACTACGCCGCTAGTAGCAGCGTCAGTCAGCATTTCATCGTCCATAGCTGCTCCGGCACCGGCGATTAATTGCCAGTGTACGATCGCTCCACCGACAAAGAAACTCATCCATTCGAGCACCTCGGCAACATCATCCCAATCATCTCCGACGTACATATCTCCCATCTTGCTAATTTTAGCAGCAGTTTTTTCTACCTTTGGAAGCAAGACATCTGACATTTCAGACGCGTCGCAGATTGCATGCAGTGCAGCACGCTGCTCTGACGCGGTAGATACCACCGTACCAGCTGCAGTTTCAAGCAGCTCTGTCATGACTGCTTCGTTAGCCATAAAGGTTGTTTCTAGTACTTGGGCAAAAGCATAAGCCTCGCCTATTTTTTTCGTGATTTTTTCATTCATAGTGCACCCATACTATCATGCCCACAGCAGCAGCAAAAAGACTGGATTTTTTGCGAGTGTTTGGTATAGTAGGCGCACTCAAATATCCTATTTGGGTAGACCACTATGGTCCCATCGTCTAATGGTTAGGACGCCAGGTTTTCATCCTGGAAATCGGAGTTCGATTCTCCGTGGGATCACAAATCAGCCAGCCAGATATGCGTAAGCATTCTGGCTGTTGCTGTTTGTAGGTACCACGGAGAATCGAAAAGAGCTACTGGCGAAGCCGGAATGAATGTTTATTCATTCCGCACAGAAGCGGCGGGGTCGCGTCGCATAGTAGTTTAGAGTCGTCAGACGAACAAAATACTGATGCAAAGGTGACCGATTCTCCGTGGGATCACAAATGCAAAAGCGCACCGAAGGTGCTGCTTTTGTTCGTTATCCCACGAGTAAACAGTCTGGGAGAGTGTTTACGCGAGAATCGAAAGACGGCACGACACGAAGTGGAGTGAGTCAGGGTTGTGAGCGATATATTTTCATTCGTGAAGATAATAGACTCCTGACCAATTCTCGAAACTCAGCAAAAATCGATTAATTCTTTACACCCAAGTAATAATATGAAATAGTTGGCTAAATTAGTTCCAAGGAGAGTAAGATGACAGATCTTAATATTTACCATGCTTTGCGATGTGCCATGCTGCAATCCAGACGTGCTGTTCATACTAGCTTGATGTCGGAAGAGGAAGCGGAAGCACTTTTTTGTAACTATTGCGAGGAATTGGCAGATAGACACGATCCATTAATAGTTGTGGTTACCTACAATCAATTCCGGTCAGACCTACAACTAATGGATTGGCTTGAATGGTTGCAGGGTGGAGGTATTGCTGGCCATTTTATCGCAGCAATTTTGATCAATATATCTAAACAGGAAAAACTTGATCGAGTCGGAAGAACATGGGAAGATCTAATCACCCTCGACACTGAACTCGATGAATTGATACCACCTACATAAAAAAGTGGTATCAATTTTTTAATAGTATCGCATTCCCTCCCCAATTCTGCTAGGATGCCAGTATGAAAATCACGTCGGCTAAATTTATTAAAGGAGTCGTTGGTCCAAACGATATCCTGACTGACGGCACCCCTCAGATTGCTTTTATCGGCCGATCGAACGCTGGTAAATCGAGCCTGCTTAATTCCCTGACTAACTCAAAAAAGCTGGCTATTACAAGCAAGACCCCAGGGCGCACGCGGGAGATTAATGTGTTTTTGATCAACAACACCCACTATTTTATGGACCTACCGGGCTACGGCTATGCTAAAGCTGGAGGTGACACGATCAAAACCATCAGCGAGCTCATTTCTTGGTATTTGTTTGAGTCAGATAATAATCCGCGAATGGTGGTACTAATCGACTCGGTCGTCGGCCCAACTAAGGACGATTTAGGTATATTGCACGAACTAGAAAAAGCTGGACGAGATATTGTGGTAGTTGCCAACAAAGTCGACAAAATAAAAAAGTCGCAGTACCTCAACCAGCTCAAGAAGCTTCGCACCCAGCTCCCTGGTCACATACTCATTCCCTATTCTTCAAAAACTGGAGTCGGGATAGCCGAGCTGACAGACGAACTCCTAGGAGAGACGGTGGCTGAAGAATGATGTAAAACACCAACAATAGTAGACACCTGTGACCTAGTCCCACTTGGCGCTACTCAGTCACAAACGACCGTAACTCTCCACACTCTACAAACGCACTGTCACGATAATTTTTGTTTTGGTTTTCGTACTCGACACAAAGCCGTGCTGCATACAGGGTATCTGACTGCAGATCACGAACTGTCAACGCAAAGCTGTCGTTACCATCAAGATCACTATCAACTAGGATTCGTTGGAACCGATCTTGTATCTGGCGCAGTCGCTCCATTGACGTTTCACCACTAGCACGAGTTATTCGCTGCAGATCGGATCCATAGATAAAAAATACTTTTCCATCATTAAAACCGCTCATACGCACTGACCCAGCTAGTCTGGCAGTATCTTTATTGGCCACGGCGGCGGTGGTTTGCACCCGTGGTGCTTTGCCAAAATCTTCATTGTGAGTACGGTACGTCTGCACTCTTGAGCAAACAGTACCATCTCGCAGTCCGTCGTACTCAACACAGATGAAGTAATAAATTAACGTGTCTTCGGTAAGGTCATCCACCATCTCTACCAAGCGCTGAGTACCACGAATATCCCGCACAATTCGGCTTTTTTGCAGCTGCTCGTCATTTTCATCGATACGACTGTATGGCTGATTGATTGCAGCTGTAACTTGAGATTGTGACTCACCATAGACCAAGTACACCTCACCATCCATTGTATCGCGCATAGCAATAGTCATTGCCAGAGACATTTCGTCAGCGGCCGCGACCGATTCATTAGTTACTCGGATAGTTGGGATACGAACTTCACCAGCGCTGTATGCCCCGGGAGTGGTAGTAAAAGTGATTGTGCGTGAACACATCAGTTGTCCGGTTCGTTCAGCGCACAGGCGAACGTAGTAGGTAGAATCAGGTGCTAGGTTTGACACCCGAGTCGAGACATCACGATCTTTCGTCAGACTTCTCGTAACCCGTGCTACCTCAGCTTCCGTTCGCTTATTTGCCAGCACCGCTTCGTAGGTCGTATGCGAGGCGATACTTCGATCGATATCAGCTTTATCATATCCATATATGAAAAATACATCGCCAAGTGTCTCACTCCCGACGGTTACTACCCCTCGAAGTAGGGCTGTTGAGGCTTCGATGTTTTGAGCTGCCTCACCAGTGATTGCGGCTGGTGAAAATACTGGTACAGGAGGGGCTGTTTGATTACCAGAGTTCGAGTTTGAATTGGCGGCAGATCTAGAATTAGAATTTATAGCCGGAAGTGTAGGAGTCAGATCAAGAGCTGAGCCATTGTTTGCGGCAGCCTGATTTGTCATTGATTCGGGCACGATTTGAAAGCCTGATATCGACATCAGGCCCACTAGTGCAATAACTGCTACAAAACCGAAGATTTGCATTGCTATATAATACAACTTTTATTGTAAAAGTCAATGTATTTTGGGCTATTCCAGCCATCTTGTATACTGCTATTATGCAATATCTACACACAATGGTTCGCATTACTAACCTCGAAGAATCTCTTGATTTCTACTGTAATAAGCTCGGCTTAGTCGAGTATTATCGATACGATTCAGATGAAGGAAGATTCACTAATATTTTCTTACACGCACCAGACGACATTGCTGCTCCCGAAACAAAATCCCCTATCCTTGAACTAACGTATAACTGGCCAGCAGCAGATGGCTCAACCGAGGAGTACAAATCTGGTCGCAACTTTGGCCACCTCGCCTACCGAGTGGATAATATTTATGAAACCTGCCAAAACCTGCAAGATGCTGGGGTAACCATCAATCGACCTCCACGAGATGGTCACATGGCATTCATAAAATCTCCAGACGGAATATCAATTGAACTACTGCAAGCAGGGTCAGCCTTAGAACCACAAGAACCGTGGGCAAGCATGGAAAACCAAGGAAGCTGGTAATACAGTTACTCGACCGTCACACTTTTTGCTAAGTTGCGTGGCCGATCTACATTCAATCCTTTCTCAACTCCGACTTTGTACGCCAGTAGTTGCAGCGGGATAGTGGTGATGATTGGCTGTAGAATCGGGTGTACCTTCGGAATATACAAGACATCATCAGCCACCTCCTGAATATGCTGATCACCTTGCGTTGCCAGGACCAGGATCGGAGCAGATCGAGCCTTGGCTTCTTCTATATTAGATATCATTTTTTCATACACATCATCTTGCGGTGCAATTGCGATGATCGGAAACTGCTCGTCTAGGAGTGCGATCGAGCCATGCTTGAGCTCGCCACCAGCATACGCTTCGGCGTGGATATAGGTAACCTCTTTGAGTTTGAGCGAACCCTCATGGGCAATCGGAGTATGAAACTTGCGACCAATAAACATAGCGTGATTGTAGCTGGCGTACTTTTTAGCGATCGTATCAATTGCTGAAACGTCTTTCAAATATGTATCCACGGTTTCAGGTAGCTTTTCGAGCTCTGTGAGAATTTTTATTCCTTCAGCTTGTGAGAGCGATCCATTCTCCCTTCCAATCAGAACCGTCAAAAGTACAAACACGGTGAGTTGTGAAAGAAACGCTTTGGTCGAAGCTACCGCGATTTCTGGACCAGCGTGGTTATGCACCCCGGCATTAGTCTCGCGAGCGATTGTCGAGCCCACAGTATTTACAATCCCAAGCGTCAGCAATCCAGCAGCTTTGGCTTTACGAATCGACGCGAGGGTGTCGGCTGTCTCACCTGATTGAGTGACGGCTAGTACCGCACTCTTGCCGGTTAAAAGATTTTTTTTATACCGATACTCACTCCCAAGCTCAACCTCAACCGGAATACCGGCGTATTCTTCGAGCATGTAGCGCCCCACCTCTGCGGCATAGTACGCCGAGCCACAACCAACGATTATCAACCGATCTAGATCTTTGATTTGATCTAGGACCACTTCTAGTCCACCTAGTTTGACCAGGCCTTTATCTGCGATAATTCTTCCTCGGGTAGTATTTTTGATCACCTCGGACGCTTCGTAGATTTCCTTGAGCATAAAGTGCTCGTAGCCTTGCTTTTGGACGGCTTCGGCATCCCAGGCAATGACCTCGGCTGTGCGATCGACCTTCCCTCCCGCTATCGTACTGATGGTATATGAGTCTTTTGTAACTACGGCCATATCACCGTCCTCTAGGTACACCACGTCTTTGGTGTGAGTCAGCAATGCCGAAGGATCAGACGATACCAAATTCCCATCAGCCGCTAATCCAATCACCACCGGACTCCCCATTCTGGCTGCAATAATCGTCCCTGGATCAGCAGCTGAGCACACCATCAGACCATAGGTACCACGAACATTTTGTAGCGCTAATCGAACTGCTTGCTGCAAGTTTCCTTTGTAGAAAGATCCGATTAACTTGGCTAACACCTCGGTATCGGTATCGGATTCAAAGGGTAGACCTTTCGCCACCAAAGCTTCTTTGAGATCGCGGAAGTTTTCGATGATGCCATTGTGAACTATCGCTATTTTGCCACTAGCATCAGTGTGTGGGTGAGCATTTTTCTCAGTTGGTGGACCGTGGGTTGCCCAGCGTGTGTGAGCAATGCCTGTTGTACCAGGGATAGTGGTAGAAATTTTAGCGGCCAGATTATCGATCGGACCAACCGCTTTGATCGGCGTCTGACCTGGCACATAAATACCAGCCGAATCATACCCACGGTACTCAAGTGTCCGCAGTCCATCAAGCAAGATCGGTGTTGCTGTATTATTCCCCACATAGCCAAAGATTCCACACATAGATAATTGTTATAGCGTTTATGCTATATAGTACCATTTGGTCTGCACAAAAGTTACAAGCGCACAAAAGAAAATAATTTTGTATACTAGAGATACTATGCTTGAATCAATACGTCAGAACGAGACAAACAAAAATAATCAATTCCAAAAACTAGAGCGTGCCCGAGAGAGTTGGGAAGAAAACGAAGTTACATCTGAAACATTTCTTTTTTTTAAAGACACACTTGAAAACGCTGGTTATATTGAATACACAAACATGAACGAAGCTTATGCCACCCTACCAGCAGAAACTCTAATCGTACGCCGAGAAGACCCACAGCAAGTTCTGAAACTCTTTTCAGACGAAGCTACTTATCAAATTGGTTTTAAAGACGATCGCTACTCTAATTGCGTAGAATGGCACCCAAAAAACGATGGTACGAAAAACATCCACAACGCGTATATGGAAGGATTTACAAACCTCAATAGTGTCGTAGCCGTAATCGGGATCCAAAAGAGTGAATCCGACGACCTCGAACACTTACCAGACGCCACCGCTGATTTTCACGGCCTCGACCGGCGCGGAGTGCGATCGTTCCAGGGTGCTGTAACACCGGACCGAGTTCAGTTTATAAACCTTCGGGTTCCTGGCCACCTGATGCAGGAAGCTAACCTTACTGACGATGAAATTGAACGAGTAGATTACTATCTAGAAGCCAAAGAGACCGACCAGCCAGCCCAACCAGTAATGATTCATCGCAGCTACATTGCACCACAGCTGATTGCAGAGACACTAGAAAAGGCGGCGTAACTCGTGTTACAACCGCCTTATGTTTCACTCTCCTTTTGGCAGGTCACACACCGCAATGCACCAGGGATTAGTTCCAGGCGTTTATCAGGGATTGTGTCACCACAATCAAGGCAAATGCCGTATGTTCCCTCTTTAATTTTAGCCAACGCTACATGAATTCGAGGGATCACGATAGTGCGCTTCAGCTGGTTATATTCAGCTGAGCGATGAGGTAGTACCTGATTGTAGTATGCTAGATGTTCCAGCAAAACTACTCTTTGTTTAGCTGGATCGACCATTTTATTCTTTCTTCAAAGACCAAGACGGTTAGTATCATACATTTAGTTCTACTTATGTCAAACATGATATCCTCGTTGTTTTGTTGCAAGGTTTTGCTATATTCTGTATCAATCCAAAAAGTTTGTCCGGTTAGCTCAGCTAATGGCTGACTCACCATACTCCAAACCTCACTTTGTGATTACAAGAATCTAAGATCATGGCACCCAAAATGGAGTATATTCCAAAATACCAATTCGATTTGAACTATTGATGCTATCATGTATACATGAAGTCAAAATGGTCCCATTTAAAACCCGAAGCGATTCAATTACGCAGACAAGGAAAATCCCTTCCCTACATACACACCAAGCTGCAGATCCCTAAATCTACCCTTAGTTGCTGGTTAAAGGATATTGAACTCACAACTTCACAAAAAACGAAACTTCACCAAAACTGGGAAGACGCACTAGTTACCGCGCGTCAGGGTGCAGTAAAGTGGCACAATCAACAAAAAGCTGACCGTCTAACTGCAGCTAAGACACAAGCTATGGGTACACTGCGTAAGATTGACATTACTAATCCGGCGATACTTGAGCTTTCATTGGCTGTATTGTATTTGGCTGAAGGATATAAAAAGAATCCTGAGACTGGTTTAGGCAGCTCAGACCCGGTTACCTTGCGCTTTTTTCTCAAGGGTTTAGAGACCATATTTGACTACGATGTGTCCACCGTTCGCTGTGAGCTCTATCTACGAGCTGATCAAGATCCACTAGCCCTGAAGAATTATTGGGCCAAAGAGCTAGGTTTGCCACTTACCAACTTTAAACAAGTAAATCTCGACCAGCGCAGTGCCGGGGAAAAGACCTACGAGACCTACAAAGGTGTCTGCAGCTTGCGTTGTGGCAACATTGCAATCAGGAGACGACTAGTCTTTCTTGCTGAGGAATATTTTGCTATAATCGGCAGGCGCAACCGCGCGCATAGCTCAGCTGGTTAGAGCGCTCGCATGACATGCGAGAGGTCCCGAGTTCAAATCTTGGTGCGCGTACTGGTGTATGTATCGACATGTATATAAAAGGACGGCGCCATCGGCGCCGTTCTTTTATTTTGCGAGCTTTGCTGCTGCGATAGCTGATTCTTTACTCCCACCAACATAGAGAAAACGAGCTTTGTGACAAAAGACCGAATCGTCTAAACCAGATATTGCCGCCAAATCTTTACCACGTAAACCTGCCCAAGTTTCTGGAAACGATACCCGAGACTCGAAGGTGTCAAAATCTTTTCGCACACACGTAGCTGTCCAATTATCATTTAAAGACGGGTCATCCGGACTAACAACAATCTCTACTTCCGGATACTGAATTACAGACATCATTGCAACCGGCTCTTCAAATACTAATGTTTGTTTGTTTTTGACTGCTTCATACACCTGCTTGATGAGCTCATGTTGTTCTTCGGCTGCCCTACCTTTAGCAACCATTCGCTCAAGCACCGAACGTGCCCAATTAACAGCTGCAATGAACTGTCCATCTTTTGATTCGTTACTTCTCCACGGCGGATTAAATAAACTCACAAAATTATGAAGCTCAAATGGCTTTACCTTATACTCATTGAGTTCATACAAAGTAACTCCGTTGTCCCCCGCATCAATCGGTTGACAAAGCTGCTCTTCAATATATTTTGCAATATCGGCTGAACTGCATATCTCCTCGCCGTAATGTTTCCACATCAGGCCAAAGCCAGCATACGGAATACCATTGTCTCGCACAGGCGCACCATTTTGATGGTGATCGTAGCGTTTGGCCGCATGATCATAGACCCCGCCGACATCCACAACGTAGTCAGCTGCCGCAATCACAACATCATCTCGGGTGCGAATAACCTGCATGTTTTCTTTTCCAAGCAATAACTGAAAGGCTGCAACCGCAAACACATCGTCAGAATGAAATCCTCCACTATGGGTCGCCACTGTATACATAATTCGTACACTATACATTTGAACGCTAATTCCGTATAGTGACAACAATGTTAATCCTCTCAATTGAAACGTCGTGTGATGAAACTGCCGTCAGCCTAGTAGAGGCTACTGGCGACTTTCCCGACGCTTCGTACCAAATCCTCGGTAACGGCTTATGGTCACAGGTGGATGTACACGCCGAATATGGTGGCGTATTCCCTGCGCTCGCCAAGCGTGAACACGCTCGTACACTGGTGCCAATGCTCAAACAAGCGGCAGAGGAATCAGATTTGCTAGAAGACCACTCGACTGACCTGTCAGACGCCGACATAACCAAACTACAATCACACCTCGTTCGCGAAGAAGGTCTGGCTGATTCATTGATTGAATTTTTAACCGATCATTCCCTACCCAAAATTGACCTTATCGCTGTCACTAGTGGACCAGGGCTCGAACCAGCCCTGTGGGTTGGAGTCAGCTTCGCCAAAGCATTAGCCCTTATCACTGGCGCGAACGTGATCCCGACCAACCACATGGAGGGACATATTCTGGCGAGCATCTATGACGTCGAGCGTGACGACATGCTGAGTGACATCAACTTCCCTGCTGTGGCACTGCTCATTTCTGGCGGGCACACTGAACTCATCAACATGAGTAACTGGGGTACGTATGACAAAGTTGGCCAGACGCGTGACGACGCAGTTGGCGAAGCTTTTGATAAAGTCGCCAGACTGCTTGGACTGCCATACCCAGGTGGCCCTGAGATTAGTAAGCTAGCAGCTAAGGCGCGCAAAGCCGACCTCCCAGAATTTGAAAAACTACCCCGGCCAATGCTTACATCGGGCGATCTAGATTTTTCTTTCTCAGGCCTGAAAACTGCGGTTCGATATGCCGTACAGAATCGTGAATTAACCGATAATGAACGCGCTGCAGTTGCTCGTGATTTTGAAGATGCAGTCACCGAAACCCTCCTCAAGAAAACCAGCACCGCTGTCGCTGAAACGGGAGCAAAAACTCTGATCGTCGGTGGTGGTGTGTCTGCAAACCAGTTCATCAAGCGAGCGTTTGAAGCGCATTTTCTGACTGAACACCCAGACTGCACTGTCTACTTCCCTAGCCCGTCTCTCGCCACCGACAACAGCATCATGATTGCCCTAGCTGGCCACGCCAGGGCTGCTGGCGCTCTGTCTCCTGGTGGCGCCGAAGGTATTCAAGCGGATGGTAACAAGAGCTTGTAGATTAACCGTCTTAGGATGCGCTCGCTGCAAAGATATCGCCAGGTAAAATTGCTCCTGGTCTGATAATATCCACCTCTTCTCCGACACAGCGCACCACAGTTGACGCTAACCCACTACGTGAACCGCCGTCAATAACTTTACTTATGTACTGTGACATGTCACCAAGCTGCTTCAAGATCAACTCTGGTCTACGGGCTGGCTGCTGACCATGAACGTTTGCGCTAGTACACGTCAGGGGCGCATCATACCTATCCATAAATTCCTTGACGACTTGCTGCGCGAATCTGTCTGGTGAAATTCTAAAACTAGCTGTACCATCGACACTGACGTGCTGTAGTCGATCGTCAGTGGTTTGCAAAATGATCGTCAATGGACCAGGTAAAAATGCTTTGATTAATTTTTTCGCGACTGGCGACACTACAGCATAACGCTCAATATCCACCGCAGAACGCACCAGACAGCTCACCGCCTGCTCGACTGGTCGACCCTTAATTTCCGCCAGTAGCGCAAGAGCCTCAGCTTCAAACGCATTAACCCCTAACGCGTAGATAGTTTCAGTTGGATAGAGCCAGACTTCTTTCATGCATTAAGCATAGCAAAGTATTATGACTATTACCTCACAATGAAATAATGGGACGAATTATTGACTTGTAAGAAAAAACAATATTTTATTCTAATGTACTTGCAACATGGAGGAGAATAAACATGTCGATAGATCACCTACACGGGGCCGGCGAGGATAAACGGAGTTCAGTCGATATCGCTCATGACTACATGCGAAAGCAGCTTGAATTAGCCAGGCGGCGCTGTGCGAGCAGACAGGAACAAGAGTTTGTGGTTGACTTTTACAAGGAAAGTTATATGGTTCTGATCAGAACAAAATACGTTATTGAAAGGAACAATAGTGACTAACTCACTTACAGTTGATGAGGCTGCACTTCTAGCTTGGCCAGATGCCGAAGACCTCACAAACGACATTAACTCAAGACTGAAAAAAGGTTGGCAACTACTTGGCCTTCCCTACTTTCAGCATGATGTAGAAGACAAAGCGGGTAAACACTGCCAAATGATGATTTTACCACTTGTTGATACAGTTTACTTTAGCACTTTGCAATTCTGCAAAGAGAACGGCGTTGAGGTTACTGTACTTCGCAAACAACAAAACGTTGCGAGAGGCACAATCGCTGAACTGGATCAGGCTGGCGTAACGATCATCGAGAACAAGACATCCAAACGGATCGCTCTGAAAGATATTGAGGGTGTCGACTATAGATAACCTGTAACCACGCGACAAAGCTTCTTCTCGAAGAGGCTTTTTTCTTTGCCCAATTTCATTTCCATGCTACTCTTTTTAGACTATGAGCGATCAAAATACCAAGCATAATCAAGCTGAATCTACTATTCCTGAAATTTTCTTAAAACCGTACGATCCGGCTGAGCACGAAAAAAGAATCTACAAGATGTGGGAGGATTCAGGGTATTTCAATCCTGATAATCTTCCTGGTGATCGGACAGAAACATTTTCAATCGTCATGCCGCCACCAAACGCAAACGCTTCGCTCCATGCGGGACACGCGTTATTTGTAACGGTGGAAGACATCATGATTCGCTTTGAGCGCATGCGTGGTAAAAAAGCGCTTTGGCTCCCAGGATCAGACCACGCGGGTTTTGAAACGCAGGCTGTGTACGAAAAACACCTTCAGAAACAAAAACGTTCTCGTTTTGATATGACCAACGAGGAACTCCGCTCAGAGATCTGGGACTTCGTACAAGAAAACAAGGTAATCATGGAGGATCAAGTACGATCACTTGGTGCTTCTTGCGACTGGACTCGAGAACTCTTTACTCTTGATGATCGTGTAATCAAGATCGTCCACAACACTTTTAAACAACTTGAAGAAGACGAGCTACTTTATCGAGGGAAACGAACAGTAAACTGGTGCCCGAAACATCAGACTTCTTTTTCGAACCTAGAAATCGAACATGACAAACGTACTGATAAATTTTATTACTTCCAATACGGACCATTTGTAATTGGTACATCACGTCCTGAAACAAAATTTGGAGACAAGTACGTCGTCATGCACCCAGACGATGAGCGATATTCAGAATACAAACACGGGCAGAAAATTGAGCTGGAATGGATCAACGGCCCGATCACAGCAACAGTAATCAAAGACGAAGCAGGTGACCCTGAAATGGGATCAGGCGTAATGACCATTACTCCATGGCATTCCCACGTGGACTTCGACATTGCAAAGCGACATGACCTTGATTTCAAACAAATCATCGACTGGCGCGGCAAGCTGATGGAAGCTGCTGGCGAGTTTGAAGGAATGAATATTACCGATGCCCGAGAAGCAATCGTAAAGAAGCTTGACGCTAAAGGACTCTTGGTTAAGGTAGACGAAAAATACGAACACTCAGTTCCTTGCTGCTACAAATGTAACAAAGAGATCGAACCGCAAATTCGTGAACAATGGTTTGTAAAAACAAAGCCTCTAGCAGAAAAGGCGATGGCTGCGGTAGATAGTGGAGAGATTAAGTTTGTAACAGATCGAGACGAACGAGTATTCAAGCACTGGATGGAAAACATTGAAGATTGGCCAATTGCGAGGCAGATTGCATGGGGCATCCCGATTCCAGCCAAAGTCTGTGCCGAATGTGGTCACGGAATGGTGGACTTGGATGATTCAATCAAAACTTGTACTAAATGTGATGGAGCCGTAGAGCAAGATCCTGACACATTCGACACCTGGTTCTCTTCTGGGCAGTGGCCACTAGCTACTACGGACTTCCCAGAAGGAAGCGATTTTGCAGAGTACTACCCCACCTCAGTTATGGAGACCGGGAAAGACATCATCTTTTTCTGGGTTGCTCGGATGATCATGCTTGGTATTTATCGAACTGGAAAAGTACCATTTAAGAAAGTCTACTTACATGGAATGGTGCGAGACAAAAAAGGAGTCAAGATGAGTAAATCCAAAGGAAACGTAATTGCTCCAGCTGAAATACAAGACCGATTTGGTACTGACTCCCTGCGTATGGGACTCATAGTAAACAACGCACCAGGCAGTGACATGAACCTTGACCCGGACAAGGTAAATGCCTATAAGAAGTTCGCGAACAAACTTTGGAACATCACTCGGTTTGTACTTGACTCAACAACCGATCACGACCCTGCAATTCCGCCAGCTTACGGCGCTACTGATGTTGCACTTAACGACGAACTCGAGGCTACCGTCAAAGAAATAACTGACTTAATGGAAAAAGACCGTTTCGACCTTGCTTCAGAAGTTATCTATCACTTTGTGTGGGACACATTCGCTTCAAAAATCATAGAGGAGTCAAAAGTGTACATAAACAGCGAAGAAGGGGGTGATACCCGGCATGCGCGACAAAGACTTCTTATTGAGCACTTAACCACTTCCTTGAAGTTGCTACATCCATACATGCCATTTGTGACAGAAACAATCTGGCAAGAACTGCCGACTGAGTTCAGAGATCAGGATATGTTGATGGTCGCCAAGTGGCCAGAAGCGAAATAATCTCTCCCCAGCAACAGCGCAGCGCCCCAAAGGGTCGCTGCTCTTTTGCTACAATAACTCTAAATGGAATCCACGATCTTTGCCATTGCGTTTGTAGCTGGACTCATTCCAGCCATCTTCTGGGTGTGGTTTTGGTTGCGTGAAGACAGCCTCAAACCAGAACCATACTTCCTGATTGCTATTAGTTTTATCGCTGGTATGGCTGTAGTACCAATGGCGCTACCTCTGCAACGTTTTGCAATCGAGCTATATCCAGACACCAACGTGATGATCATTTGGGTCATTATCGAAGAGCTGCTCAAATACGCCGTGGCTTTAGCTGTGGTTTTCTGGAACCGAGATGTCGACGAGCCGATCGACATGGTCATCTACCTGATCGTTATCGCCCTAGGATTTGCAGCGCTTGAGAACGCCTTATTCTTGTTTAATCCACTAATCATGGGTGACTACCTTAGTTCAGCCCTAACCGGCGGATTCCGCTTCCTAGGGGCCACCTTACTGCATGTGCTAGCCTCTGGAACTATCGGTATGTTCCTAGCCTTTACCTATTACAAATCTAGATCCATCCAGCTAGTAGCTGGTACAATCGGGTTGTTCATAGCCATTGTATTGCACGCTTTGTTTAACTTTTTTATAATGGGAGCAAGCGGTACGACCATACTAGGAGTATTCCTGTTCGTCTGGGTTGGTATTATCATACTGTTCTTACTCTTCGAGCGTGTTAAAATGCTGGAAAGAACCCACAACTTAACCGCATAAACATTTTTATGAAAAAACTCTCATTCCTCGATCGCCTAACCGGCGGACAAACTGACGACATGGACCGCATCCTCGATGACGATCATGAATTTGGTGCGGATGACGATCTAGCGGTGGCTGACGACGACTACGCCGAGGATGAGGAGTGGGCGGACGAGGATCGGTCAGTTCAAACCGCAGAACCACAAGATGGCGAACTACCAGTCGATATGTACCAGACCGATGACGAAATTATCGTGCGCGCAATTGTAGCTGGAGTCGACCCTAGTGACCTCGAAATTTCTATTACCCGGGACATGGTAACCGTGCGTGGTGTACGTGAAGAGTATCAAGAGGCCCAAGATGACGGGTACTTCCATCGTGAGCTATTTTGGGGTAGTTTCTCACGCACACTACTACTCCCTGAAGAAGTTGCCATCGACGAGTCAGAGGCGCAAGAAAAGCACGGCATGCTCGAAATCCGTATGCCAAAACTCGACAAACACCGTAGCACGCAGCTTCGAGTCAAAACAGGCGCAGGTCACAAATAAAAAAAGCCTCGGGAAACCGAGGCTTTTTGCTACCAACCAAGTTCATAGTCAAGCAGCATTTGTTTTGAAGCAGCTGATTCAATTTGCTGTGCAGTTCCACTCCACTTCACTTGAAGCCGCACGCGACTGTCTGCTGGATACAGATAGATATCAGACATCGACAGACCCTGGTACTGATTTCGTATCTCGGCCAGAATCTGTAGCAGCTCACCAAATGACAAGTTGTTATCACTTACAGAGTCTAACTGGGTTTGAACTGCATCGACAGGGTTGATTGACAGTTGATCAAGCATTGCATTTCCCCTCCAAAGGATATAAAGAACGTAAGTTCCAAGGCAAACAAAAATCCGCCTCAGAGGACGGATTTTCTATTCTCTGCTGGAGAAACACAAAACCTACCCTCTAGTGCGGAAACTAGTCTGTGTCGAGCAGAAGCTGCTCCAGGTAGATAATGTGTTGGTGTTCTTCATAATAATAATTATAGCAAAGGATTAATTTGATACAAATGGGTTTTCCATATCAAATACTATGTGCGGAGTGCTGTTGTTTATCTGATCCTGGGAAATACCATATTTTTCACTAAACAAGGTATCAACCGCACAGAATTTTGCCTCAATCCAGTTAAAACCCAGCTTTTCTGAAACTGCTCGCACCTCGGCCTCTGACTTCCCTTCAACTTCTATAAACGTCTCAAGGAATGGCCACGTATCAATCGTTACTTCCACTCCATCAAGTATCCACAGCTCACGTTTTGACTCTTGGTACGCTTTCTCCATGCAACCAAGCGCTGTTAAAAGTGTTACTCCCTGAGCGAAGTCATCAATAGTTACACAGGATTCTTTTTGACTTTCGATACCATCACCATCAATCACCTTAACGCTCATGGTTACCTTATCACCTTCGTTACGCACTCGCGCCCAGCCTCGTTTTGTATTTGCGATAACAGGCAAATTAAAAGCTGAACGAGTCATTATGTATTCGGGACGTTCTAAACTTGCCCCTGCAGCTTTAAGTGTCTCGCGAAATGCTTCTTTGTCGATATTAGTAAATACCGCTTCATATTCTATTTCCATACCTACTGCTTAGATTGTAAAAGCAACCCACTGTCGACGCTGAAACAAGGCTTCAGAACCGACCATTGCAAATTTCTCACAAGAGTATAACAAAAGAAAAGAACCTAGACAAAATCTAGATTCTTTTCTTGTTGTGCTTGGGAGCAGGCTCGAACTGCTGACCCTTCGAGCTTCAATCGAATGCTCTACCAACTGAGCTACCCAAGCAAACGAGGGATTAAATAAAAAATTCTTTTTATTTAACTTCAGAGTGCAGCTTGGGCAAGCTTTGCTTTCCCAAACAAGTGAGAACCAACTCACCACTCGATTCCTCTTGGTACGCACTATTCTACCGATTTATGCCCTGATTGCAACCTATTCTCCCCCAGATGCATCCCCTCCCATCGCTTCGTAAAATTGTTTCCAACCAGGCACCTCTTGCAATCCAGCCTCAAACGTTTCAAACGACGATCCTAGCGACGTAAAGTACGGCTCCATGACATAGTAATACAACAAGAACGGCGCGCCAATAATGACGAAAAACCATAAAATACGGAAAAAAAACGACCACCACGCAGTGCGATACATTTTATGTAACAACATATTATTTTCAGACAATAGTCGTTTGTTTTCAAGCATGAGCACCTTCAATTGCTCACGTTCGTTTTGTTCAGGATCCATACCGATAGTATACCAGCCAAAGCAGGCAAAATACGCCAAATATGCTACCCTAGTAGCGATTAAGTCATACACTGCCTCTATAGTTCAATGGATAGAACAGCGCACTCCTAACGCGCCGATCTAGGTTCGACTCCTAGTGGGGGCACAAAATGATACTTCGCGCTCGGAGAGCGCAGAGGAACCGCGCGCCGCAGGCGTGCGGGAATACAGAAAACCCCGTCGCGTAGCGACGAAATGGCTGGGCACGGGCACGGAAAAGCTGGCG
>Ga0129324_10000006_pt1 | contig 220212 bp, 205 predicted proteins | sample CPBDNA_7_FD_96879 | JGI IMG/M metagenome (GOLD analysis project Ga0129324, IMG submission 96879) | Freshwater to marine salinity gradient microbial communities from Chesapeake Bay, USA - CPBay_Spr_15_0.2_DNA | ecosystem: Environmental > Aquatic > Marine > Coastal | place: USA: Chesapeake Bay... | reverse complement strand
CTTTGCCTTTGAACAACACTTGACCCGACACCACGCGGCCCGGCGGATCAACGAGACCTAATATCGAAAAGCCGGTGACCGATTTACCCGAGCCAGATTCCCCCACCAAGCCGACCACTTCGCCTGCCTTAAAGGAGAAGCTGACGTCATCAACCGCTTTGGCGACACCGGCCTTGGTGAAAAAGTGCGTCTTCAAATTGCGCACGTCGAGGGTGGGTGCGTCGCTCATTTCTGCAGCCTTGGGTTCAGCACGTCACGCAACTGGTCACCGACCAAGTTGATCGAAACGATGGTGATCAACAGCGCAATGCCCGGGAAGAAGCTGATCCAGTAGCGGCCGCTCATCATGTATTCAAAGCCGTTGGCGATCAGAAGACCAAGCGATGGCTCGGTGATCGGCAGGCCAACACCGAGGAAGCTGAGGGTTGCTTCCAATGAAATCGCATGCGCGGTCTGCACCGTGCCAACGACGATCAACGGCGGCAGGCAGTTCGGCAAAAGATGGCGAAACAAAATCCGCTTGTTGTCGAGACCAAGGCAGGTCGCAGCTTCAAGATATTCCTTGTTGCGCTCGACCAGCGCAGAGCCGCGCACGGTGCGCGCATAATAGGCCCACTGCACCAACACCAAGGCGATGATGACTTTATCGACACCCTTGCCGAGGGCCGCGATCAAGATCAGCGCCACCAAAATCGCTGGGAACGACAATTGAATATCGACGATCCGCATGATCAGCGTATCAACCCGTCCGCCGTAATAGGCGGCGATCAAGCCGATGGAGCTGCCGACACAAAGGGCGATCACACCAGACATCACGCCCACACCCAGGCTGATGCGCAGCCCATAGAACATAGAGCTGAGCAGATCCCGTCCGGCACCGTCTGTGCCGAGCCAGAATGTTACCCCATCCATGCTGACGGACCCCGGCGGCAACTTGCCGTCGAAGATGCTGACCTTTGCCAGATCATAAGGATCGGTCGGCGAAATGAACGGCGCAAACAACGCGATGAAAACAATCACCAGCAGCACCGCCAATGCAGCCATCGCAATCATGCTGTCGCTGAAATCCGACATAAAGCGGTGCAGCGGCGTTTCAACCGGTGCCAAGTTCGGGTCGTGTTTTACGGTTTCGCTCATTGGCCGGCATCCTTTAGGCGGACCCTAGGGTCCAACAGCGAATAAACAATATCGACAATCAGATTGATGACGACAAAAACCAAAACGATGATCATCAAGTAGGCGACAATCACAGGCCGATCCAAATTGTGCAGCGAATCAATCAACAGCTTGCCCATGCCGGGCCACGCAAACACAGTTTCTGTGACCACCGAAAACGCGATCAAGCTGCCGAACTCAAGACCCAACACGGTAACAACCGGAATCATGATGTTTTTCATCACGTGCACCATGACGACACGTGATTCGGAAAGACCTTTGGCGCGGGCGAATTTCACATAGTCCTGCTGCATCGCTTCGCGGGTGCCGGCGCGAGCCAAACGGATCACCAACGAGATTTTTAACAGCGCTAAATTCAGAGCCGGCAGAAGCAGATGCGACAAACCGTCCAACGTAAAGAAACTGACCTGTAGGCCTAATACTTCGACCGTGTCGCCTCGCCCGGTCGACGGCAACCAGCCGAGCACCACGGCAAAAAGCATAATCATCATCAGGCCGACCCAGAAGGTCGGCAGCGAAAACCCTAAGATAGACCCCGCCATGATGGTCTTTGACGACCACGCGTCTGGACGCATACCCGCAATCACCCCCAACGGCACACCGAATACAATGGCCATCAAAAGTGCGCTCAACGCCAACTCGAACGTGGCCGGCACGCGCTCGACAATCAACTTTAAGGCGGACTCGCCAAAGATAAACGACTTGCCCAGGTCGCCCTGAAGCGCGTTTTTGACGAAATACAAATACTGTTCATGAAGTGGCCGATCCAACCCCAGGTCACGAATAACCCGTGCGATTTCCGCTTGGTCCGCTTCTGGGTTGATCAGCATGTCGACCGGATCGCCGACCACGTTGACGCCGACAAAAACGATCAGCGACATCACGGCAACGACGGCAATACTTTGCAACAAGCGACGAATGATAAAGACGGACACGTGGGCGGTCTCCCGTGGTCACGACGGGCCGAGACGACGAAGCCGCCTCGGCCTTTAACGTGCGTGCAGTCAGTGAATAGCTGTTACTGGCTAATCACACCCATCGCGTAGGTGCGCTCATCCGTGCGGGCAATATACTTGAGGCCTTTTTTCGCGGCCCAAGTGTTCACCTGATAATGCAACGGAATGATGCCCTGATCTTCACCGATACCGATGTCGGTCGCTTTGGCGAGCAAAGCTGCGCGCTTGGTATCGTCAACGGTCGCTAACGCTTCGTCCAAGACCGCATCCATTTTCGGATTGGAATGGCGACCTCGGTTGGAAGCGCCCATGCCTTTGTCTTTGTTGTAGGTCGCGAGCAGCGACTTCAACGGCGACGAGGCTTCACCCGTACCGGAACCCCAACCGACCAGCACCAAGCTGAACTCAGGCTGCCCGTCCGGGCTGCCCTTGGAGGCCCGCTTGAAGAACACCGACTTGGTCATGGTTTCGACCGAGGTGTCGATGCCTGCGCGCGAGAACATCTGCGCGACGCCTTCAAGAATTTTCGCATCATTGATGTAGCGGTCGTTCGGACCATGCACCTTCATTTTGAAACCATCCGGATAGCCTGCTTCGGCCATCAGTTTCTTGGCGCCTTCGACGTCGTATTCTTCTGGCTTCAGGTTCGGCGATACGCCAAAGAAGCCTTCAGGCAATAGCTGACCAGCTTTGATGGCCACGCCTTCCATCACCCGATCAACGATCAGGTCACGGCTGATCGCCATCGACAGCGCTTTGCGGACACGTGCATCCAAAAGCGGATTTTTGATCTTGGAGCCGTCTTTGGCGGTGATGAAGGGGCTGTCTTCACGGAACTGGTCCATGTGCAGATAAATGATCCGGTTCGAGATACCTTGGCTCAGCGACAGATCAGGCTCTTTTTCCAGACGCGCGATATCGGTGGTCGGCACGTTGTCGATAAAATCGACGTCACCGGCCAACAGCGCAGCCACACGGGACGGACCCGACTTGATCGGCTTGAAGGTCACCTTCTGCCATTCCGGCTTGTCGCCGAAGTAGCTTTCATTGCGCTCGAGCACGATGCGGTCACCCGGCACCCATTCAACAAACTTGTAAGGGCCGGTGCCGGCAGCAGCTTTACCCGAGTTGAAATCTTCGGTGGCAGCCTTTTCAGCCTCGTTCGAGATGATGTGGATCGTCGACACGTCGACAGCCATCAACGGATAGGGCGTCTCGGTTTTAATCTGTATCGTATAATCGTCGACCTTAGAGAACGTTTTGCCCTTCAGGTACGTGCCAAAGCTGGACGGCGAGTTCGGCACATTCGGTGCGCGCGCCACGGTGGCCATCACATCGTCCGCGTTGAAGTCCGACCCGTCATGGAATTTCACGCCTTGGCGCAGCTTGAATTCCCAGGTGAGATCATCAACCGGCTTCCAAGACACCGCCAAACCCGGCGTCAGGTTTTGCTTTTCATCCTGTTCGATCAGACGCGAGAAGATGTGCGCAGCCATCGAGTTGTTCGGCGTCAGGTTATGGTAGTGCGGATCAATCGACGACGGCTCGGAACCGTAACCAATCGTCAGATCCTTGGCGGCGGCGGCGGTCGTGAGACCTACCGACAAAAGCACAGCCATCGCACCGGCTGTGATTGCTTTACGTATGTACATTTATCGTCTCCCTGAGGGACCCGTCACTTTTAACCAGCGATCTCGGTCCAATAAACTTCCGCATGTTGCGGCAACCAGCCTTGATGATGGCATGAAGAAAAAAAATGGCAAATAATCTTCGCGCAATTTAGTTATTTATTCGCAAGCGCGTTGATCGGCGGCAAAAACAGAGGTACTCACAGAGATCATTTTTTCGGAGTCATTACCGTGAGCCAACCCGTCCACAACGAATACCCCGTCGACCTGAGCGCCCCCGATATATCAGCCTACCGTAAAGGCAATACGGGTATTGAGTATGTCACCACTTTTGAGGCCGCGCTTCCCGGTCCTCACGTGATGGTGAGCGCTGTGGTGCATGGCAACGAACTGTGCGGCGCGATCGCCGTTGATTACTTTTTCAAGACCGGGCTGCGGCCCCGTCGCGGCAAGCTGACGCTGGCTTTTTGTAACGTCGAAGCTTTCTTAAGCTTCGATCCCGCCAACCCGACCACGTCACGGTTTCTTGACGAAGACTTCAACAGGGTTTGGTCCGAAGATGTGCTGGACGGTCCGCGGCAATCCCGGGAATTGACCCGGGCGCGCACGTTGCGCCCCATTATTGCTGACGCGGACTTGCTGCTCGACATCCATTCCATGCAGCAAAAGACCGAAGCGTTGGTGCTGTCGGGCCCCCTCGCTAAAGGCCGTACGTTGGCCAAGGGCGTCGGCGTGCCGCGTATGGTGGTGTCCGATCACGGGCATGCGGCAGGCAAGCGGATGCGGGACTACGTCGACTTTATCAACCCGAATAGCGAAAAGAATTCCCTGCTGGTTGAATGCGGCCAGCACTGGGAAGTGGCGAGCGAACGCGTGGCGAAAGAATCCCTGTTCCGCTTTTTAGTGCACACCGGTGCGCTGAGCGCAGAAGACGCCGCGCCCCATCTGGGCCCGACCCCGCCCGAACAACAATTCATCGAAGTCTCCGGCCCGGTCACCATCCATTCCGACAATTTCCGGTTTGCCGAAGCTTACACAGGCTTTGAAGTCATTAAAGACGCCGGCACCGTGATCGGCTATGACGGCGACGATGAGGTGAAGACCCCTTACGACAACTGCGTGTTGATCATGCCGTCCCGCCGATTGGGCGCCGGCGGCACCGCAGTGCGCCTTGGGCGATTTATCGACGCCTAAGCCAGATCTGCAAAACCTCGGGATTGGCAACCCCGGGCTCAGGCTTATATCATGCGTCACGTTTAAACGGAGGATGTTATGGACGACGAAACCATCGAAGTCGAAACGATGACAGTTGCATGCGACGGGGGCTCCGGTGCTCTCGGTCATCCGAACGTCTATTTGCATCTCGATGAGGAAACGTTGGACGTGGTCTGTCCGTATTGCTCAAAACGGTTCGTATTGAAAGAAGGCGCCGACGTCGCGCATACCCATTGATGATACTGATCCTGCGGCAATCGGCATCATGAGTATCCCCGAATCGCCACCTGACCGCGAGCACGTCTTCTTAATTGATGGCTCGGGCGTGATCTTCCGGGCGTATTTTGCCGGCATGGGCCAGCGCGGGCGACAAATGACCCGGTCCGACGGCACGCCGACCAACGCTGTATATATCTACACCCGTATTTTGCTGAAATTGATCGAAGATACCGAGGCCGACTATGTCGCCGTGATCTTCGACAAGGCGCGCAAAACCTTCCGCAACGACATTTACCCGGAATACAAAGCGCATCGCCCCGATGCGCCCGAAGATCTGATCCCACAGTTCGCGCTGGTGCGCGAAGCGACCGAAGCGATGGGCATCCCGGGGATCGAAATGGCCAATTATGAAGCCGATGATCTGATCGCGACCTACGCCAAGCAGGCCGCCGCCGAAGGTATGGACGTCACCATCGTCACCGCCGACAAAGACCTGATGCAATTGGTCGACGAGCGCATCTCGATCTGGGATGGGGTCAAAGATCGCACCATTCGTGAGGCCGAAGTGATCGAGAAATTCGGCGTCAGCCCAAACCGGGTGATCGACGTGCAGGCACTTGCCGGCGACAGCACCGATAACGTTCCGGGCGTCCAAGGCATCGGCATCAAGACGGCAGCAGAATTGATCAACACCTATGGCGACCTGGACACGCTGTTGGCACGCGCCGAAGAAATCAAACAGCCGAAACGCCGCGAACGCCTGATCGAACAAGCCGATATGGCGCGCATCTCTCGGGAACTGGTAACGCTGAAAGTGGACGTCCCGCTTGAGACACCGCTCAGCGATTTCAAAAAGAAAGCCCCCGATCCGGAAAAGCTGATCGCATTTTTGCAAGCGCAGGAATTCAAAACTCTGGTCGCGTCGATTTCGTCGAAACTTGGCGTGGATGCACCGGCAACGGATGATGCCGGCAACGATGTCCCCGAAGCCGCACCAGAAACAAACGACTACACCCTTGTGCAGTCGATGCAGGACCTGACGACCTGGATCGACGCGGCAATGAAGGCCGGCATCGTCGCGGTCGACACCGAAACCGATGCGCTCGACAGCATGCGCGCAGGCTTGGTTGGCGTGTCGCTGTGCATCACGCCCGGCAAGGCCTGCTATATTCCGCTCGGCCATGTCGGCGGCGGTGCACAGGGCTCATTCGATTTGGGCGACCCGAACGACAAAGACAGCGCCGGCGGCGATACGCCACCGCAGATTCCGTTAAAAGATGCGATTACCGCGCTCAAGCCGATGCTTGAAGATCGGGGCGTCCTTAAGGTCGGTCAGAACATCAAATACGACTTGCAGGTGCTGGCACGCTACGGCGTCAACGTCGCGCCCATCGATGACACCATGCTGTTGTCGTATGTGCTTGATGGCGGCTTACACCGCCACAATATGGACGACTTGGCCGATCTGCATCTGGGCGTCAAAACGATCAAATTCAAAGACGTCGTCGGCAGTGGCAAAAATCAGCTCAGCTTCGCGCAAGTTCCGCTCGATCAAGCCTGCCCCTACGCCGCCGAAGATGCAGACATCACTTTGCGCCTGCATCGTGTGTTCAAGCCACGCTTGGTCAAAGACCATATGGTCACGGTCTATGAGCGTCTGGAGCGCCCACTGGTGCATATCTTGGACGAGATGGAGCGCACCGGCATCAAGGTCGATGCCAAAAAGCTGAAAGAATTTTCCGTCGATTTCGAAAAGCGTATGGCTGAGTTCGAAGCCAAAGCGCACGAGTTGGCTGGGCACGAATTCAACATCGGCTCGCCGAAGCAATTGGGCGAAGTGCTGTTCGACGAAATGTCGCTGCAAGGCGGCAAGAAAGGTAAAACCGGCGCCTATTCCACCGGCGCCGAAGTGCTCGACGAGCTCGCTGCGCAGGGCCATGACCTACCGCAAGTGGTGCTGGATTGGCGACAGCTGCAAAAGCTGAAAAGCACCTATACGGATGCCTTGATCGAAGACATTAACCCTGACACCGGACGCGTGCACACATCGTACAGTCAGGCCGTAACATCCACGGGTCGGCTATCGTCAAACGATCCGAACCTGCAAAACATTCCGATCCGCACCGAAGAAGGCCGCAAAATTCGCCAAGCCTTCATCGCCGATCAGGGTAACATCTTGATGTCTGCCGACTATTCGCAGATCGAGTTACGCCTGCTCGCCCACGTCGCCGAGATCGATGCGCTGATCGAAGCGTTTCACAACGGCCAAGACATCCACGCCATCACCGCAAGTCAGGTCTTCGACGTGCCGATTGAAGGCATGGACCCGATGATTCGCCGGCAGGCCAAAGCCATCAACTTCGGTATTATTTATGGCATTTCCGGCTTTGGCCTCGCGCGACAGTTGGGAATCGGGCGCGGCGATGCACAACGCTACATCGATGCCTACTTCGAACGTTATCCCGGCATCAAAGCCTATATGGACCGCACCAAAGAAGAAGCCCATACGCATGGCTTCGTAATGACGCCGTTCGGGCGCAAATGTCATGTGCGCGGCATCAAAGAAAAGAATCAAGCGATCCGCGCCGGTGCCGAGCGCGCCGCGATCAATGCGCCGATCCAAGGCGGCGCTGCCGACATCATCAAGCGCGCCATGGCGATGCTGCCGGACGCCCTCGAAGACGCTGGCCTCAACGCCAAGATGCTACTGCAGGTCCACGACGAGCTTATCTTTGAAGTCCCAACGGACGAAATCGACAAAACCCGCGCCTTAGTTAAAGACGCCATGGAAAGTGCCGCGACCCTGAACGTGCCCTTGGAAGTCGATATCGGCACGGGTGACAACTGGGATGAGGCGCACTAAGCCGCCGTATTCAGCCACCGCATCAGCCTGAACTAGATCCAGGACACATCCCATCACCTAACCTCCCCCCATGCAGGGAACAGGGACTAGGCGGTGAGTTTGCGTTTTAAGGGGGGAATGAAGCGCGTCAGCATCAGGCCGGCGAAAATAGCGCCATAGATGATCGGCTCGGTTTGGATGCCTTTGCGCATCATGAAAAAGTGCAGGCACGCGGCCAAACCGGCCACATAGACCAGTTTATGCAGGCGGTTCCAGTTCTTGCCGCCGAGGCGTTTGATCCAACCTTTGGTCGACGTCACGGCAAGCGGGATCAGGCTAAGCAGACCGACCATGCCGACGGTGATGTACCAGCGCCGGATGATGTCTTCCCAGATCGCCTGCCAGTTAAAAAACTGGTCGAGCACCACATAGCTACTGAGGTGCAGAAAAACATAGAAAAATGCAAAAAGACCGATCAGCCGGCGCAAGCGAATGACTTGCTTCCAGCCGGTGACAATTTTGACCGGCGTCACGGCCAGCGAAACCAACAAAATCCGCAACGCCCAATCACCGAGGTAGCGGTTGATGTACTCGATCGGGTTCGCGGTCAGGCCGCGGCCGCCGAAAAAGAACGCATCCGCCACCAACCAGCCAAGCCAAGCCAGCGGTGCCAGGCATAACGCCCACACCGCCGGTTTGACGATCCACGTGATCGGATCGCGGCGCTTGGCTTTTGTCTTCGGCGCAACCGCGCAGTCAACGCCAGCGTCCATGGTCAGGGTGTCGTTCATTTATGTCGGCTCAGAACCACTTTTTCATGTCCATGTCTTTATACAGATGCGCGACCTCTTCTTCATAGCCATTGAACATCAAGGTTTCGCGCTTGAACAATTCGCCGATCCGCCGTTCCGTCGCCTGCGACCAGCGCGGATGGCGGACGCGCGGATTTACGTTCGAGAAGAAGCCGTATTCACGCGCCGCCGCGTCGTTCCAACTGGTCGGCGGCATGGTCTTTTGAAACTTGATTTTAACGATCGATTTGATCGATTTGAACCCGTACTTCCACGGCACCACAAGGCGCACCGGCGCACCGTTCTGATTCGGCATCACTTCACCGTAAAGTCCGACCGCAAGCAACGACAACGGGTGCATCGCTTCATCGATGCGCAGGCCTTCTTTATACGGCCAATCCAATACGGCTTGGCGCTGGCCCGGCATGCGTTCCGGATCGAACAGGGTTTCAAAATAGACGTAACGCGCATCTTCGGTGGGCTCGAAACGTTTCAGCACATCGGCCAGCGACACGCCGACCCAGGGCACCACCATCGACCACGCTTCGACGCAGCGCATGCGATAGACGCGCTCTTCTAAGGCGTGCGGCTTGATCAGATCTTCGAAGGAAATCTTGCCGGGCTTGGCGCACGCACCTTCGACAGCGATTTCCCATGGCGTGGTTTTGAAATCCTGCGCGTTTTCATACGGATCGCGCTTGCCGGTGCCGAATTCGTAAAAATTATTGTAGCCGGTGACGTCTTCGTAGTCGTTGATCTTGTCATTTCCCGGTAAATTCGCCTCAGACCATTTGGTCTTTTGAATGCCCGAAAGCGGCGTGCGAGCCGCCAATGCCGGCAGCGCGAGAGAACTTGCCGCCAGCCCAGCACCTGCGACGGCAGCGGTGCGCAAGAAGGCGCGGCGGTTTTCGAACACAGATTTCGGCGTGATTTCAGAAGATAAAACGTCCGAGGCTTTCGGCGACTTAATCAACATTTGAAGTTCCTTTTTCGGCCCGTTGCACCACGATTCAAAGTTTCCGGGTGCTTCGGTGGTTGCCATTGATGCCTTTGATAGCGTATTCCGAGGTGAAAGGGCCACTAACGCTTGATCACTTTTTCGAAAGCTTCCGGTTACCGACCCTAAAAAGTGCCCATAAAGGTTCTGGCATGCGTCTTCTATATCATCTTTGGCTTTCGCCGTTCTCACGCAAAGTACGCATAACACTGGGTGAAAAACGCGTCGATTTTGAGATGAAGGCCGAGAATGTCTGGCGACGGCGCGAAGAGTTCCTGGCCCTCAACCCGATGGGCGAAGTGCCGGTTTTGGTCGAGGCCGACGGCACGGCACTTTCCGGCTCACAAGTGATCTGTGAATTCCTCGACGAATTAAACCCAGACCCACCCTTGCTCGGCCGACATCCGCTACAACGCGCCGAAGTGCGACGCCTAATCGATTGGTTCGACCGCAAATTCAATGCTGAAGTCACCGAAAAACTGGTCGGCGAAAAATTCATGAAACGCTTCTTAGGCTTGGGCGAGCCGAATTCCGCCGAAGTCCGTGCCGGCCACGCCAATATTCATGCGCATTTAGATTACATTTCCTATTTGGTGGAACGCCGAAAATGGCTGGCAGGCGAAGACCTATCCTTGGCCGACATCGCTGCTGCGGCGCACCTGTCGACGATTGATTACATCGGCGATGTGCCGTGGCAAAACCACGAGCCGGCCAAAGAATGGTATGCGCGTATCAAGTCCCGACCAAGCTTCCGTCCGCTGCTCGGTGATCATATCCCGAGCGCGCCGCCGCCAAAGCATTATGCGAACTTGGATTTTTAATCCGCCTTCACATCCATTTTTTCAATGTTCGCACGTGCCATCCGAGCGGCCTCGCCATCGGGCTCCAACTCAAGCACCTTCAGCCAATCTGAACGCGCAGACTGATCGTTGCCGGCCAAACGGTTAAGGATGCCACTTTCAAGCCACGCCGCCGGATCTTTGGGTGCGCGGGCCAGGGCCGTGTCGATATCTGCCCGGGCCAAAGCCAAATGATCCAAATAACGGTGTGCCGTCGCGCGAAACAAGTAGGCGTCCGCATTAGACGGATCAGCGGCGATGGCGGCGTCCAGGTCTTCGAGGGCGCCGTCATAATCGCCCATCTCGGCCCGCGCTTGGGCGCGGTCGATCATCACCAAGGGGCGGCCTTTGAGCAGATCAATGGCGGTGGTCAGCGTTGCTTCGGCGCGGGTCGCGTCACCCGCCAGCAGCCAAGCTTGACCGGCCTGTGCCAGCAAGTTGCCCTTGAAATCTGGCTCAGCAATGATCTTTTCGGCCAGCACTTCCAAGCGCCGGGCCGCGAATTCCGGCTGACCGCTATATAGAAGCGCGACCGCCGCGCAATGTTCCGCCGCGTCGCCGCCGCCGAGTTCTTTCCAGGCGGTCGCCATTTCAAAGGCATCGTTCGGGTCCGACGGCGCGATGGCCATGCAACGCGCGTATTCACGGCGGTGATTAAGTTCTTCCGCATGACCCGGCAGCGCCGCCGACAGTCCGGCTAGGCCGATGAAAAAGGTGACAAAGCTTCCAACAATTCGCATCTCGGGGTATGACCCTTTAGAATGATAGCTCCGATACATATCCGCGCTTTAAAAGGCCGAAACAAGGTCTATGCGGCAGGGATTAATGAGCGACGAAAGGATGAATCTTGACCAGACGCGACGGACGGCGGCTATTTTGCTTTGGGCTGGGCTTTTCGGCACACTCATTGATCAAACATTTACGCATCGCCGATTGGCAAACGGGTGGCACCGCCAGGAGCCCTGAAAAAGTCTCTGCCCTGAAGGCCGAGGGCATCGATGCGGTGGTATGGGACGGTGGCGCGCTCGACGAACCGGTGCAAACCCGCCTACAGGCGGCCACGCACATTCTTATTTCAACGCCGCCGGGCGAAGCCGGTGACCCTGCATTCGCCGCCGCGCACCAACTAATCGCTGCAAAATCCGATATTCAATGGCTCGGCTACCTATCGACGACCGGCGTTTACGGGGATACGGGCGGCGCACTTGTCGACGAGACCGCGCCGCTCAACCCATCAAGCCCGCGCTCGCAACGTCGAGTCGATGCCGAAGCGCAGTGGATGTCGCTATTTTACGATTTCGGCATACGGGTGCATGTGTTCCGGTTGGCTGGAATCTACGGGCCGGGCCGCTCGCCGTTCAATCAGATTCGATCTCGCCAAGCGAAGCGAATCAACAAGCCCGGCCATGCGTTTTCGCGTATTCACGTCGATGATATTGCGCGAATTTTGGCCAAATCCATTGCCAATCCAAAACCAGGTGCTGTCTACAACGTGTGCGATGATGAGCCGGCACCCCCGGCGGAAGTGACGGCTTATGCCTGCGGCTTGCTCGGTGTTGAGCCGCCACCGCTGGAAGAATTCGAAACTGTCAAAGAACGCATGAGCCCGATGGCGCTCAGTTTTTGGAACGACAACCGTCGCGTCGACAACCGCAAAATCCGTGAGGAACTCGGCGTAAAGCTGGCGTACCCGGATTACCGATCCGGCCTAAACGCTGTTCTTGCTGAAGAACAAACGTAAGCCAACCGGCTTAATCGACCTTCTTAAACCGGCCCTCACCGGAATCATAGATTTCCAATAGGCCGGTGCCGATATCAAAATACCAGCCGTGCAAGGTCAACCGACGGTCGGCGACGCGTTCACGAATCCATGGGAATGTGGTCAGGTTTTCCAACGACACCAAGACGGCATTGCGCTCGCAGACGTGCTGGATTTCTTCGGTCGTCGCACCGGGCATGGTCGCCAAGGCGCGCCGGTGTGCAGCAGATAACGTCGACACCCACCCCGACACATATTTGAACCCGGCCGCCAACGTCGCCTCGCCCTCAATCATCGCTTTGATGCCGCCGCAATGCGCATGGCCAAGCACGACGATGTTCGGCACTTCGAGCGCCATCACCGCGTATTCAAGCGCCGCACTGGTGCCGTGGAAGGTGCCGTTTTCTTCCATCGGCGGCACCAAATTGGCAACATTGCGGATCATAAAAATGTCGCCGGGATCGGCGCAGAATACAATCGCCGGATCGACCCTGGAATCCGAGCACGCGATGACCACCGCGCCCGGCCTCTGTCCGTCGCTTGCCAGCGACGCATAACGCGCCCGGTCCGCATCATGAATACCGCTTTTAAAGCGGTGGTAGCCCTTGAGCATGCGTTCAATCGGCACTGGCGGTTGCCTCCAACAGGGCGTCAAACGTGCGCATTAAGCGGGATATGTCATGCGGTTCGGAAAGTCGATGGTCGCCAGTTTTCACGAAATTTACCTCAACATCATCACTTTTCAGCCGATCCATAATCGTCAAAGCCGTTTTCCAAGGCACATCTTCATCTAACAGACCGTGTATCAGACGCACCGGTAAGTCGAGCGCAATTTCACCCCCCAACAATAGATGATTGTCGCCCTCATCCAACAACGACTTTCTGATCACATACGGTTGCTGATCGTCATAACAGTTGGGAATCTCGCAAAACCCCTGCGAATCAAGATCGGCAAGCTGACCGGGTGTGAGTGCCGGCGGTATCAAGTCGCGGGTAAAGTCCGGTGCAGCCGCGATGCCTAGAAGGCCGGCGACCCGGTCCGGTCTGGCTAAGGCAGCCAGCAACATAATCCATCCCCCCATGGACGAGCCGACCAAAATCTGCGGCCCGGTGGTGACCTGATCCAACACCATGACAGCATCTTCAGCCCAGCGCCCGATGGTGCCGTCTTCGAACGCGCCTGACGATTGTCCGTGACCGTAATAATCGAATCGCGTGAACGCGAGGCCATGTGCCATGCAATGCGCTTCTATGGCCAATGCCTTACCGCCCATCATGTCTGACTTGAACCCAGTTAAAAACATCACCCCCGGGCTCTTGCCAGGGGTGTGGTGGTAAGCAATAGTCGTGCCGTCGTCGCGGGTGAGTTTGCTCGGGGCGAGTGTTTGATCCGGCATCCAGGCTCCCGTATTAAAGTGCTATGATGATGACTTCGGATGCCAACCATAACATTGAGACGCGCCGCATGGAACGCCCGAACGGCGATGGCCGCCCAACGATTTTACAAATTCTACCGGCCCTTGCAGGTGGTGGTGGTGGTGTCGAGCGTGGGACGATCGAAATCGCCGGCGCGATTACGTCAGCCGGCGGGCGCGCCTTGGTCGCCAGCGAGGGTGGCCTGCTAGTGCACGACCTGACGCGCGCCAAAGCGCAGCATATTACCCTACCTATGGCGTCAAAAAACCCGCTGGTGATGTATCGTAACATCGGACGCTTGGTCGATCTGATCAAAACAGAAAACATCGACTTGGTGCATGTCCGCTCGCGCGCGCCGGCGTGGAGTGCATATTTTGCCTGCCAACGTACCAAAGTGCCCTTGGTGACGACATTTCATGGCACCTATTCAATCGGCAATTTCTTAAAACGTAAATACAACAGGGTGATGACCTTCGGTCGCCGCGTGATCGCGATTTCCGGGTTTATCGGTGGGCATATTCGCCGTCATTACGGCGTTCCGGTCGAAAAAATCCGCGTCATCCACCGGGGCGTCGACATTGAAAAGTTCGATCCTGAAAAAGTATCTGCCGAGCGCGTCATCAAGCTCGCCACCGAATGGCGCCTGCCCGACGGTGCGCCCGTGGTTATGCTGCCGGGCCGCCTGACCCGCTGGAAAGGCCAATTGGTCATGATTGATGCCATCGCTAAGCTTGAACGCACAGATATTCGCTGCTTGCTGGTCGGCGGCGACCAAGGCCGCTCAGCTTATCGGCGTGAGGTCGATCAGCGGATCATGCGGCACGGCTTGGAACAAGTGGTGCGGATCATCGACCATTGTGACGACATGGCGGCGGCTTACATGCTGACCGACCTCGTGGTCTCGGCGTCCACCGATCCCGAAGGGTTCGGGCGCGTGGTCGCCGAAGCACAAGCCATGGGACGACCCGTAATCGCCACAGATCACGGCGGCGCCCGGGAAACCGTGCTGCCCGGCGAAACCGGTTGGCTGACCAAACCGGGCGACCCGATCTCGCTCGCGGCCGCTTTAAAAGAGGGCTTGGAGCTGGATGCCGGCACCCGCGACCGCATGGCAAAGCGTGCGATTGCGCATGTGCGGCAGAATTTTTCAAAAGCGCAAATGTGTGAAAGAACCCTCGAAGTTTATAACGAGGTTCTGGCCGAACGGGGCAAATTGTAGGCCGCGATGGTAACCGGCGCACCCGTGCAACGCATCCTCGTCATCAAATTGGGCGCGCTTGGCGATGTCGTGCAGGCGCTCGGGCCGATGGCGGCAATCCGCGATCACTTCAAAGACGCACATATCACCGCACTCACACGCCCACCGTTCGACACCTTGATCATGGCGCGCGGCCTCGCCGACCAGATCATCTTTGACCCAAAGCCCGCCGCCGTGAATGTGCCTGGCTGGCTCAGCTTGCGCAGCACGCTCCGAAGCGGTGCATTCGATCAAGTTTTCGATTTACAAACTTCGAATCGATCAAGTGCATATTTCAAGCTTTTTTGGCCATCAAAGCCAATGTGGTCGGGCATCGCAGCCGGATGCACCCAACCCCATGCCAATCCGAACCGCAATCACATGCACACTCTTGAGCGCCAAGCCGAACAGCTACATATGGCGGGGATCGAAACGGTACCGGCCCCAAGCCTGGATGGCGTTAATCCGGACCTTTTAAGCCTTGGCCTGCCGTCCAGCTTCACCATGCTGGTCCCGGGTGGCGCCAAACACCGACCGGGCAAACGCTGGCCGTCGGCAAAATATCGAGACCTCGCGCAACAACTAGATTCAAGCATTGCACCCGTGGTCGTGGTCGGCACGGCGGACGAACAAGCGCTTGCCGATGAAATCGTCAAAGATACCCCAAGCGCGCTGAATTTGGCCGGCAAGACATCCCTGCTACAGCTTGTCGGCATCGCCAAGGCCGCCAAAGCCGCCGTCGGCAACGATAGCGGGCCGATGCACGTTGCCGCCGTCGCGGACACGCCATCCGTCGTGCTATATTCCAACGATTCCGATCCGGCACTTTGCGCACAACGCGGCGCCGACGTGACGATCTTACGCCGCCCTTCCCTGGATGCCCTGAACGTCGATGACGTGATGCAGGCGTTGCCTACCGCACTAGGCGGTTCTTGACGAGGGCGGGGTGGGGCTATACCTACCCTGTTCAATACGTATTGCCTTGAAACGAGAGACAGATGGTCGCGATTACCCTTCCGGACGGTTCCGTCCGCAGCTATGACAAGCCCGTGACTGGTGGCGAAGTTGCCGCCGAGATCGGCCCTGGGCTCGCCAAGGCGGCGATGGTCGTGCGCGTCGATGGCGAGCTATGGGATTTGGATCGCCCCATCGACCACGACGTTGAGCTTGCGATCGTTACCGACAAAGACGAAGCCGCTGCCCTTGAGGTGCTGCGTCACGACTGCGCGCACGTGTTGGCGATGGCCGTCCAAGAGCTGTTCCCAGGCACGCAGATCACCTTCGGCCCGTCCACGGATGATGGCTTTTATTACGACTTTCACCGTGAAGAACCCTTCTCGACCGAAGATTTCGAGGCCATCGAAAAGCGTATGGGCGAAATCGTGGATCGCAACGTGCCGATCCAGCGGGAAATCTGGAGCCGTGACGAGGTCGCAGCCTACTTCAAAGAAAAAGGCGAGACCTTTAAGGCCGAATGGGTCTGGGAACTGCCGGAAGGCGAAGACATCACCATGTACCGCCAGGGCGATTGGATCGACCTGTGCCGCGGCCCGCATTTGCCGACGACCGGGCGCATGGGTAAAGCTTTTAAGCTGATGAAGCTGGCTGGCGCTTATTGGCGCGGCGATTCACGCAACCCCCAACTGCAGCGGATTTACGGCACGTGCTGGCGGAACGAAAAAGAGCTTAAAGCGCATCTGATGCGGATCGAAGAGGCGGAAAAGCGCGATCACCGCAAGCTGGGTCGCGAAATGAACCTTTTTCATCTGCAAGAAGAAGCGCGCGGCTCGGTATTTTGGCACCCAAAAGGCTGGGAGCTTTATCGGACCTGCGAACGCTATATGCGGATGCGCTTAGAAGAGGCAGGCTATGTGGAGGTGAAAACCCCGCAATTGGTCGACCGCGCGCTTTGGGAACGCTCCGGTCACTGGGAAAAGTTCCGTGATCACATGTTTATCGCCGAGGTTGACGAATCATCGAGTGCCAGCGAGAGCGCTGAAGACATCGTCGAAACGGCGTCCGCAAGCACCGACGGCAACGTTCATCACTTGGCGCTGAAACCGATGAACTGCCCGTGCCATGTGCAGATTTTCCGCCAAGGCATCAAAAGCTATCGCGAGTTGCCGTTGCGCATGGCCGAATTTGGATCCTGCCATCGCTACGAGCCGTCGGGCGCCCTACATGGCCTGATGCGGGTGCGCGCGTTTACCCAAGATGACGCGCATATCTTCTGCACCGAGGACCAAATTGAGAGTGAAACCAAGATCTTCATCGATCTTCTCTCATCAATTTATGAAGATTTCGGCTTTGAAGAATTTGTCATCAAGTTCTCGGACCGCCCGGAAACCCGGGCCGGCTCTGACGAAACTTGGGATAAGGCCGAGACCGCACTGAAAGGCGCCGCGTTGGCTGCCGGTGCCGATTTGATCATGAACCCGGGCGAAGGCGCGTTTTACGGGCCTAAGCTTGAGTTCGTATTGCGCGATGCGATCGGACGCGATTGGCAGTGCGGCACGTTGCAGGTCGATTTCGTCTTGCCCGAGCGCTTGGATGCGGAATATGTCGGCGAAGATGGCGAGCGTCACCGCCCTGTCATGCTGCACCGCGCGATTTTAGGCTCGTTCGAGCGCTTTATCGGCATCTTGATTGAAAACTTCGCAGGCCGCATGCCGATGTGGCTGGCCCCGGTACAAGCCGTTGTAGCACCGATCACCAACGACCAGGACGGCTATGCCGAGCAAGTTGCCAAGACTTTGGCAAAGGCCGGTATCCGCGTCGAAACCGACCTGCGCAACGAGAAAATCAACTATAAGATCCGCGAGCACAGCCATGCGAAGGTGCCGGCAATCCTCGTCGTCGGCGCTCGTGAGGCCGAAGACGGCACGGTGGCGATGCGGCGACTCGGCGGCAAAGATCAAGAAATAGTTGCGCTCCAAGACGCAACGGATAGACTTAGAGATGAAGCGCTCGGCCCGTTTGGGCGTTGATCGTTCTTCGTATAATTTAAAAGACCTGGGCCCGCCTGTGCGGCGCCCTTTCGTAACAAAGATGTTTTAACAATCAAAGGAGACATTCCATAGCCCGCAGACCCGGACCTCCGGTACCGCCGCCCAAGGATGGGCCGCGTACCAACGAAGACATTCCGACCGATACCGTACGTCTTGTTGACGCAGACGGTGAAATGGTTGGCGTCGTAGGCATCAAAGAAGCAATTGAAATGGCGCTGGAAGTTGGGCTCGACCTTGTCGAAGTGTCGCCCAACGCTGACCCGCCCGTCTGTAAAATCCTCGACTACGGTAAGTTTAAGTACGAGGCGCAGAAAAAAGCCAACGAAGCGCGGAAAAAACAAAAAGTCATCGAAGTTAAGGAAATCAAGATGCGTCCCGGCATCGACGACCACGATTACGAGGTCAAAATGCGGGCCGTGCGCCGCTTCCTTGACGACGGCGACAAGGTCAAAATGACCATCCGCTTCCGTGGCCGCGAAATGGCCCACCAGGATTTGGGGCTGAAAGTTCTCCAACGCGTCCAGGCAGAAACCGCCGAAGTCGCGAAGGTTGAACAATACCCAAAGCCCGAAGGTCGCCTGATGACTATGGTCATCGCGCCACGGTAAGTTCGGGACGGTATCTTTGAGCTTATGAAGGTTCGGGCGTTTCCTTAACATTTAAGGAAACGCCCTTCGTTCTTTTGGGGTTACCTCTCCCCTTGCCATTACCGACGCGCACCGCTATAACCCGCGCGCCTCCTTGATTTGGAGGGCCGAGCGGTATGGCTGAAAAGGGCATGCCTGGCTGCTCGAACCCATAGTTGGCGTTGGGTGATCTTCACGTCCCGCGCACAGATACGAAGGAAGAGGGAAATGCCCAAACTGAAGACGAAATCGGGCGCTAAAAAGCGCTTCAAACTCACGGGTACCGGTAAGGTACGTGCTGGCTTTGCGTTCAAAAGCCACAACCTCCGTAAACGTTCCACCAAGATGAAACGTAAGGCGCGCGGGACAATGATTCTGTCACCGCAAGATGCGCGTATCGTTAAATCTTATATGCCGAACGCTTAAGCGGAGGATTGAACCATGGCACGAGTATCTCGCGGCAAAACGTCGCACGCCCGTCACAAGAAAGTCCTCAAGCTCGCGAAGGGCTATCAGGGCCGCAATAAATCGAACTACCGTATCGCCCTCGAAAAAGTCGAGAAGGGCTTACAGTACGCCTATCGTGACCGTCGCACCAAAAAGCGTCAGTTCCGTCGGCTCTGGATCCAGCGGATCAACGCTGGTGCCCGCGAATGCGGCACGACGTATTCTTTGCTTATCAATGGCCTGATGAAGGCCGGGATCGAACTCGACCGTAAGGTTTTGGCCGATCTCGCGATGAACGAACCCGATACGTTTAAAGCACTGGTAGATCAGGCCCAGGCCGCTCTCAGCCAGAACGCTTAACGGCCCAGCTTTTAGGGCAATCTAGTTTTGGAACGGGAGTAGCGCCTTGGGCGTTACTCCCGTTCGCATGTTTAAGGCTCGCAACGGCGCGGGCGACAAGGCGAGGACACGATGGAAACTCCGGAACAGCTGCGCGACATCTTGCTGAAAGAAGCCGCAGACGCCGATACCCTGGATGCGCTCGAAGCGCTCCGCGTGTCTGCGCTGGGCAAAAAAGGCCGCATCACCGATTTGATGAAGGGCCTGGGGCAAATGGACCCCGATGCCCGCAAAGCTGCCGGCCAGGCCCTGAACGCCTTGAAAGATGAAGTCGCCGCCGCGATCGATGCAAAAAAAACCACCCTTGCCGACGCCGATCTGGACCGTCGCTTGATGACCGAAAAGATCGACGTGACGCTGCCGTCCAGCCCGCAGGCCGATGGCTATGTGCATCCGATCAGCCAAACCATCGATGAAATCATCGCGATTTTTGGCGAAATGGGCTTCACCGTCGCCGAAGGCCCCGACATCGAAGACGATTGGCATAACTTCACGGCCCTAAATATTCCACCCGATCATCCGGCGCGCCAGGAACACGACACCTTTTATCTGCCGGGCGAACATGGCGAGCGCAAAGTCCTGCGCACCCACACCAGCCCGACGCAGATCCGCACCATGACCGCGCACAAACCGCCGATCCGCATCGTCGTGCCGGGGCGCACCTACCGCTCGGACTATGACGCCACCCATTCGCCGATGTTCCACCAGATCGAAGGTTTGGTGATCGACAAGACCTCGCACATGGGCCACCTCAAAGGCTGCTTGATCGAATTCTGCCGCGCGTTTTTTGAAGTCGACGATCTGCCGGTGCGGTTTCGTCCGAGCTATTTTCCATTCACCGAACCCTCTGCCGAAGTCGACATCGGCTGTACCCGGGAAGGTGGCGGACTTCGGATCGGTCACGGCGACGATTGGCTGGAGATTTTGGGCTCCGGCATGGTCAACCCGAATGTGCTGCGCAACTGCGGCATCGACCCCGAAGAATACCAGGGCTTCGCCTTTGGTATGGGCATTGAGCGTGTTGCCATGCTGAAATACGGCATTCCCGATTTACGCACGTTCTATGAAAGCGACCTGCGCTGGCTTCGGCATTACGGCTTTCGGTCCCTGGAAGTGCCCGGCATGGTCGGAGGATTGGTGCGATGAAATTCACGCTGAGTTGGCTTAAAGAGCATCTTGAAACCTCCGCGTCTCTGACCGAGATCACCGACGCGCTGACCATGGTCGGGCTGGAACTTGAAGGCGTAGAAGATCGCGCCAAAGGTTTGAAAACATTTGTCACCGCCAAGGTCGTCGAAGCCAAACCGCACCCAAACGCGGACCGCTTGCGCGTCTGCACGGTTGATCCCGGCAACGGCGAAACCGTCGAGTTGGTTTGCGGCGCACCGAACGCGCGCACCGGCATGGTCGGCGTTTTTGCGCCCGGCGGCTCATATATTCCCGGCACCGGCATCACCTTGAAGCCGACCGAAATTCGCGGCGTGACGTCGAACGGTATGTTGCTGTCGGAACGCGAAATGGGCATTTCCGAAGAACACGACGGCATCGTCGATCTAGACCCGGCAACACCGATTGGGAAACCTGCCGTCGACGTCATGGGCCTGAATGACCCGATCATCGACATCGCGATCACGCCGAACCGGGGCGATTGCCTGGGCGTGCGCGGCGTCGCGCGTGATTTGGCCGCAGCCGGTCTGGGCACCCTCAAGCCGCTCGCCAACGGCCCTGTGCCCGGTGCGTTCAAAAGTAGCATTGATGTGAAGCTGGACTTCGACGCAGACCATGCATCGGCGTGTCCGTATTTTGTTGGGCGCCTGATCAAGGGTGTGGCCAATGGTGAGAGCCCGGCGTGGCTGAAAGAAAAGCTGTTGTCCATCGGGCTGAGACCGATCTCGGCGCTGGTCGATATCACCAACCTGATGACGTTTGATCTAAACCGACCGTTACACGTTTTCGATGCCGACAAAGTCAGCGGCGATTTGCATGTGCGGCTATCTAAATCCGGCGAAACCTTACTGGCATTGAACGATAAAGAATACACGCTCGACGATGAAATGACGGTGATCGCCGACGACAACGGTGCGGAAGCGCTGGGTGGTGTGATGGGTGGTGAAGTTTCCGGGGTAACGGCGGAGACTGTGAACGTATTTGTTGAAAGTGCGTTCTTCGATCCGATCCGCACCGCCATGACCGGGCGCAAATTGAACCTGCTGTCTGACGCCCGCTATCGATTTGAGCGCGGGATTGATCCGGCGTTCCTCGAAACCGGGATGGAAGTCGCAACCCGCCTAATCCTTGATCTGTGCGGTGGCGAGCCATCGGAACTGGTGATCGCCGGGACCAATCCAATCCAGGGCCGCGTGATCGCGTTCCGTCCGGCGCGGGTTCACGGGCTTACCGGCATCAAGATTTCTAACGATGAAATCTTGCGTATTCTGACATTGCTTGGGTTCGAGGTATCGGGCAGCGGCGAGACGTGGGACGTCACGGTGCCGAGTTGGCGCAGTGATATCGAAATGGAAGCCTGCCTGGTCGAAGAGGTCGCGCGTATCAGCGGCTTTGACAACATTCCGGCGACACCGCTGCCTCGCGATACCGTGCTGCCAACCCCAGCTTTGAGCGAAATTCAAAAACGCCGCATTATCGCGCGCCGCACCTTGGCCGCGCGCGGCCTGACCGAGGCCGTGACCTATTCCTTCATGGGCGAAGCCGAAGCAGCGTTGTTCGCCGATGTTCCAGACAGCATCCGTATCGCCAACCCGATCAGCTCGGAGCTTTCGGTGATGCGCCCAACCGCGCTCGCCAACCTGATCCAAGCGGCCGGACGTAATGCGGCGCGCGGCTTCAGCGACGCCGACTTGTTTGAAGTCGGCCCGCAATACGCAGGCGACCTGCCCGAAGACCAAACCATCGCCGCAGTCGGTATCCGCACCGGCAACACCGCACCGAAGCATTGGTCGCACGCGGTAACGCCTGTCGATGCGTATCTCGCCAAAGCTGACTGTGAAGCGGTGCTGGGCGCGCTGGGTGCGCCGGTCGATAAGCTGCAGGTCTTCACCGACGTCGCAGCTTATTATCATCCGGGTCGCGCCGGTGAGCTTCGGCTCGGGCCAAAGAACACCCTGGCCCGCTTCGGCGAAATCAATCCTCGTGTACTGGCGGCGCTCGACGTCAAAGGTCCCGTCGTCGCGTTTGAAATTTTCCCAGACGCCGTGCCGATGCCAAAAGCAAAGACCGCGGCCCGTGCCAGGCTGACGCTGTCTGCACTACAACCGCTTGAGCGGGACTTCGCGTTCGTTGTCGACACCGATGTGCCGGCCGCCAAAGTTGTTCAGGCTGCACGCGGCGCGGAAAAAACGTTGATCGAAGACATTCGCGTGTTCGACGTGTTCGAAGGGCCGTCACTCGGTGAGGGCAGAAAATCGCTCGCAATCACGGTCGTGTTGCAGCCGACCGAGAAAACACTTACCGACGAAGACATTGAGGCGGTCTCGCAAAAGATCGTTGTTGCCGTTGAAAAAGCAACGGGAGGCGTGCTACGGGGTTGATCAGGCGACACCCAATACCCTTAGAATGAATCTGCGACGTCTGGAGAGAAAATGCTTGTTCGTCAGGTTCTATATACAAGTCAGGCGGTGAGTCTTCTTTCAGCAGAAGAACGCAATGATATTCTTCGCACATCTTATATCAATAACGCGCGCGACGATATTACGGGATACCTGATCTCGTTAGACAACGGGTCATTTTTACAAATACTTGAGGGGCCGCATGATGCGGTCGCGCAGAGCCTGCAACGAATATCCAACGACTCCCGGCATTCGGGGCTCACGATCATTTATGATGAAGAGGCCGATGAACGGGCTTGCGCCGAATGGTTGATGGGCTTCCATGCAATTACGCTCTCAGAAGTTTCGGAAATGCCCGCTTTTCGAAATTTAGCGACGGACGCGGATTTCGAGGCATTGTTTCAAGACGGCCCCGTCGTGCTCGCCGTCATGCGGACAGTCTCCAATGCAAACCGTTATCGACAAGGCTTACGCTAGACAATGTTGGGCGTATAAACCCGAACCGCCTGATTCCGCCCTTTAACCTGGGTCTCACACACAAAATCGCACTGATATTCTAAGCGTGTCGCTACGTGAGTTGCTTCGCCCATCAAGATGTACGTGCCATGATCTTTATTCAGTTGTTCAAGTCGGGCGGCGATGTTGACGTTGTCGCCGTGCACCGTAAACACCAGCCGATCCTGCGCGCCGACGGCACCCACCGAGATCTCACCTGTATTGATGCCGCAACGGGTTTTGAGAACGACACCATTGAAGGTTTGCGTCCGCGCCGTCTTTTCAATCGCCATCGCCGTGCGCACCGCGTTGGCAGCGTGGTCGGGGTCATCCATAACAGCATTGAACGTGATCAACATCAGGTCACCTTCAAACAGCGTAATGACACCGCCAAAGCGATCAATCACCTCGCCCATCGTCCCGAAATACGCATTCAGCGTCGTCGCCAACTCTTGTGCCGACATGTTTTCAGATACCGTCGAAAAACCTTCGATATCGGTGAAGATAATGCTGGCGTGACGCGTCTCGCCATCGCCGGGCTGGATTTGCTTGTCGGCGGACGTAATCCGGCGCGCGACTTCTTTCGACACGAACCGGGACAGGTCCTGTGCCGCCGTTTGCTCTAAGATCGCCCGATAAAAGGCGTTCCGACCTCGAATCACCGCGATACATAAAACCGTCGTGACCAAAAAGATCGATACCATTTTATCGATCTCGGCACCCACCAAGATCGCGTTTGAGGTCATGTACTGAACATAGTCACGGGTGATCATTGGGTCACCGTCTTCGGCGATCATCACCCATACCATCAGCACGCCCCAACCAAAAATCGCGGCGAAGCCTGAAATCATGATATAGCGGGGCTCGAACCGAAGTGCGCGCAACGCAATAAAAATAAACACATACATCAGCGTCGGCGCTTTCAGATAAAAACTGGCCGGCTGATCATATTGAATATGAAAGCTCCAGATCATCACCATCAGGAGCGTCATGTCCATCAACACCGAAAGTGTTAAAAACCAATGCGTCAACGCATTGCGATAGGACAAGATCATGCGAATCACGGTAAAGGCAAAGTACGCCGCCAGCGCGAACGGCACGACCTCAAACCGGGTCGTCATCATCGTACTCAGCCCTTGCGATGCCAAATACAGGCTGGCGAACAAAACGATCAACACGAACTGCGCCCACGAAATCAGGCGTTCGCTTGCGTCTTGTCGGGCTTGTATTTGCTCAAGGACACGGGCCGGTAAATGATCCCGAACCGGCTCGCCAAAAATAAACGTGCTGAGATTCTGCCACATACCGGTCAGTCTAGCCGGATGCAGGGAAAAGAGGAGTAACTAAATCGCGATCAACGCGCAGAAGATGGGATACGGATCACGATTTCGCGGGAACGGGCACGGAACCCCAACAATCGCGCGACGCCACGGAGAAAAAGATGTACATCGCGACGGTCTGTAAATCTGAAGTCGGCAAACATCAGCGCAATCCCGGACAAATGTGAATAGTATCCGGTTTCATAATCACCGGACCCCATGTTGACTGTGATGTCTGTCACCATGGGACCATGAATATGCACTCAAAGAATGTTGCTGTGCGCTTTTTTAGGTTCAACTCTAGTCATACGCGGCGACGCCGGCGCTATCACCGTGACCGTCGCGGATCGATTGCTTGACGGTTTCGCGTTTGTTTTCCAGATGCCGACCGAGCAGGTCAGACAACCGACGACCGTCGCGCGCCTCAAGTGCGTCAAGAATTTGCCCATGTTCCTGCATCGCCTGATCCCAGCGCGCCGGCGTCATGTTCGAACGAAAGCGCGCCAGACGAATGCGGCCAGCCAGCGAGCGATACTGCGTTTCCAGAGTCGGGTTGGCGGCGGCACGTAAAATCGCTTCGTGAATCTGTTGATTGAGCGCGAAATATTGCGGCAATTCACGACGCGTGTGGTGCAATGCCATCTGGTAATGCAGTGCACGAACTTCGGCAAACTCGGCATCGGTGATGCGGGTGCATGCCAACTCGCCCGACAGTGCCTCGAGCGCGCCCATGACCGGAAATATTTCGTCGACGGCGGCTTCGGTCAACGTCGCGACGCGGGCACCGCGATTGGGCAGCAGATCCAGCAAACCCTCACCACCCAAAACTTTGAGTGCTTCGCGCAGCGGTGTACGCGAGACGCCGAACATGTCGCACAGCCGTTGCTCAGGTACCCGCTCGCCACCCTGCAGTTCGCCGGAAAAAATCATCTCGCGGATACGCGCAACCAATTCTTCGTGCAGGCTGGATCGTGACAGCGGCTGGACAGTCGATTGGGCAAGCTCGTTCATCCGGCGTGCTCCTTTTTCGGCAAGGCACGGTCTAAGACCTGCGCCACGTGAACGGCATCACGCTGAGCACCGTCATGGATTTGATGGCGGCAACTGGTGCCGTCAGCTACGATCAGGGTGTCAGCCTTGGCGTCACGGACGGCAGGCAGCAACGAAAGCTCCGCCATTTTCATGGACGTTTCATAGTTGTCGGCTTCATAGCCGAACGCGCCGGCCATACCACAGCAACTGCTTTCAATGGTTTCCACCGATAAACCGGGCACGAAGCGCAGCACTTTTTCGACAGCCCCCATCGCAGCAAAGGCCTTTTGGTGGCAATGCCCGTGCAACAGGGCTTCGGTTTCGGCCAAGGGTTCGAGGTCGAGCTTCAGCGTGCCGGCATCGATTTCACGCGCCAAAAACTCTTCAAACAAAAAGGCGTTCTCGGCAACGATGGCACTGTCCGCCCCAGGTAGGACCGAGAGAAATTCATCTTTAAGCGTGAACAGGCACGACGGCTCTAAGCCGATGATCGGCACGCCGGCACGCACAAACGGCAAAACGGCTTCGAGCATACGGGTCGCTTCGGTTCGGGCTTCGTCGACCAAGCCTGCCGCCAAGAACGTGCGACCGCAGCACAACGGGCGTTCACCCGCTTTCGGTTTGGCGATTGCGACACGATAGCCCGCAGCTTCGAGCACACGCTTGGCAGCGCGGAGGTTTTCCGGCTCAAAATAAGTGCTGAAAGTATCGGCGAGGAGCACAACCGCACCCCCGACCGGGCACGAGCCAGCGCGGATACCTTCTTGATCAATATCGAAAATATCACGGCGCCACTTCGGCAGCGTGCGCTTTGCCGAAAAGCCCAACACGGCTTCGGACAATTTCGCGAGGCCTGGAATGATGTCGCGCAAGTTCATCACACCGGCCATACGTGACGCCATCGGCGCATAACGCGGCAAGTAGGCGATCAAGCGGTCTTTCAACGCAAGCCCGTGACGCTTGTTGTATTGATGCGCAACTTCAATCTTCATCTTCGCCATGTCGACGCCGGTCGGGCATTCGCGTTTGCAGCCTTTGCAGCCGACGCACAGCTGCATGGTGTCTTTCATGGCATCCGAGGTCAGCGCATCTGCTCCAAGCTGCCCCGACAGGGCGAGCCGTAGTGAGTTCGCGCGACCGCGCGTCAGGTGTTGCTCGTCACCGGTGACCCGGAAGGACGGGCACATCACACCCGGGTTGGATTTCCGGCATGTGCCGTTGTTGTTACACATCTCGACCGCGCCCGAAAAACCACCCCAATCCGACCAATCAAGTCCCGTTTCAAGTGGGATTGGGTGGTAGCCAGGCTTAAAACGGAACAACGTACGGTCGTCCATCTTCGGCGGATCGACGATCTTGCCTGGGTTCATAAGGCCTTCCGGGTCAAACGCGCGTTTGACGTTGCGGAACGCCTCGGTCATCTCGGGGCCGAACATTGCCTCGTGAAATTCAGAGCGCACCAAACCATCGCCATGTTCGCCGGAATGTGAGCCTTTATATTCGCGTACCATCTCGAATGCTTCTTCGGCGATATCACGCAATTGCTTCGCGCCGACTTCGGTCTTGAGGTTGAGAACCGGGCGAACATGTAAGCAGCCAACCGAAGCATGCGCATACCAAGTTCCTTCGGTGCCGTGTTTGTGAAACACCTGCGTCAGGCGGTCGGTGTATTCGGCCAAGTCTTCAAGGCGCACCGCGCAATCTTCGATGAACGAGATCGGCTTTCCGTCACCCTTCATCGACATCATGATATTGAGACCTGATTTCCGCACTTCCCAAATCGCTTTTTGGAAAGTGGGATCGATGGCCTCAACGACGGCATCGGGGAAACCTAAGTCGGCCATCATCTCGCCAAGCTGTTTCAGGCGACGCAAATTTTCGTCCTGATCAGGTTCGGCAAATTCGACCAGCAAGATCGCATCGGGCGAACCTTTGACGAACTGATCGACCGTGCCTTTAAACATCGGGATGGCGCGGGACAATTCGATCATCGTGCGGTCGACAAGCTCAACAGCAACCGGCCCCAATTTCACCAAATGTTGGGCGGCGTTCATGGCATCGTAGAATTTTGGAAAATGACAGACGCCGAGGGTTTTTACTTTCGGTAAAGGCTGCAACGAAATGTCGACCGCCGTCGAAAACGCCAGCGTGCCTTCCGAGCCCACCAACAAATGCGCCAAATTCGGCAGGGGAGCCGTTTGATGCACGGTCTGATTGCTCCAGCCACCCCGTGCAGGGCCCGCGGGCATCAATGCATCGATGTTGTAGCCGCCGACGCGGCGCATCAGGTCTGGGAAGCTGTCTTTGACCAACGCTTCGCGGTCACGGCCCATATCCAACAGCTTTGCCACCAAGTCGCGCTGGTGATCGGCGAGACCGGCCATGCTTTGATTGTCCGACACCTCGCCAAAATGCATGGCGGTACCGTCGGGTAAGATGGCATCAACACCGCGCACATTGTCGCGCATGGTGCCGTAGCGAATGGACCGCGACCCACACGAGTTATTACCGGTCATACCGCCGATGGTGGCCCGGCTTGACGTCGAAACGTCGACCGGGAACCAAAGATCGTGCGGCTTCAAATATGCATTCAATTTATCCAGCACGATACCGGGCTCGACCCGCGCGGTGCGCGACGAAGCATCGAATTCGAGGACACGGTTCATATGCTTGGTGACATCGACAACAATGGCCTCGCCCACGGTCTGGCCGCACTGCGAGGTGCCGCCGCCGCGTGGCAGCACCGGCATACCTTCGTCGCGGGCAATGTCGATGATGGTTTTGACCTCGTCGGCTGAGGTGGGCACGACCACGCCGACGGGCTCAACCTGATAGTGCGAGGCGTCGGTGGCATAGCGGCCACGGCTGAACGAATCGAACCGTACGTCGCCGCCGATCGCGCTCTGGATCCGTCTTGCGAGCTTTTCGTCGCCGATCCGTCCGGTCGCCCGAAGGCCAAATTCTTTACGTGCCATATATCTGTGTCTCCTATGTACAGACGCACGCTATCAAATTGTATTCAAAAAGCAAGAAACAAAATAAAACCCCTAAAAATAGGGGTTGCATGGGTATAAAATTGTATTCATTATGCGTCGCAGTCCATAATCATAGATGATCGTTAGGGTCTCAACCGGCGATCCGGAGAACCATCATGAGTTATCGTAGCGGTCGCCACTTCCTGCAAATCCCGGGCCCGAGCCCTGTGCCTGATCGTATTTTGCGGGCCATGGATATGCCCGTCATCGACCACCGCGGGCCGACCTTTGGTGATTTGGGCGCACGGGTTTTGGAAAAGCTGAAGGGTGTCTTCAAAACTGAATGCCCAGTGATCGTATTTCCGGCATCCGGCACCGGCGCCTGGGAAGCGGCATTGGTGAACGTGCTCAGTCCCGGCGATAAAGTACTGATGTTTGAAACTGGCCAGTTCGCCTCGCTCTGGCACGAGCTGGCGACGCGGATCGGACTCGACCCCGAATTCATCCCCGGCGATTGGCGCCATGGTGTTGACCCGGAAAAAGTCGCCGCACGGCTGCGCGAAGACACCAACCATGAAATCAAAGCGGTCTGCTGCGTGCACAACGAAACCTCGACCGGTGTCACGTCCAGAATCGGGGACGTCCGCAAAGCCATCGACGCCACCGGCCATCCGGCCCTCTTCATGGTCGATACCATTTCCGGCTTGGCCTCCGCCGATTACCGCCACGACGAATGGGGTGTCGACGTGACCATTTCCGGCTCGCAGAAAGGTCTAATGCTGCCGCCGGGGATCAGCTTTAACTGCGCGTCGAAGAAAGCATTGGATGCGCACGAAAACAGCGGCTTCAAAAAATCTTATTGGGATTGGGGATCGATGCTCGGCAACAATGCGAGCGGCTTTTTCCCGTATACGCCGGCGACCAACATGCTGTACGGCCTCGAAGAAGCGCTGAAGATGATTCTTGATGAAGAGGGTTTGGAAAACGTATTCACGCGCCATAAGCGTCACGCCAAAGCCACCCGCATCGCCGTTGAAGCTTGGGGTTTGGAAGTATTGTGCTTAGTCGAGGAAGAACATTCCCCTGTGCTGACCACGGTACTGCTGCCGGACGGCCACGACGCGGATAAGGTGCGCAGCATTATCTTGGAAAAGTTTGATATGTCGCTCGGCACCGGACTCGGTAAAGTCAAAGGCAAGGTGTTCCGCATCGGCCACTTGGGCGACATCAACGATCTGACCCTATTGGGCGCGTTGAGCGGCGTCGAAATGGGCCTTAAGCTCGCTGGCGTGCCGATCAAAGACGGCGGCGTTCAGGCGGCGATGGCATACCTAAGCGAAACCGCATAAGAGGTCTGACGTGAGCGAAGAACAGGTCCTTGTTGAGCGATCCGAAAACGACATCGTCACGGTCACGATCAACCGTCCGGAAAAACTTAATGCGTTGACGAAAAGTATGTGGGGCAAACTCGGCGATGTGTTCGCCGAGCTTTCCGCCGACGACAGCGTGCGCTGCATCGTTATCACCGGTGCGGGTGAGAAATCATTTAGCCCTGGCAACGACATCTCTGAGTTTGAAACAGATCGTTCGAATTCAGAGAAGGCCGCAGCCTATGGCGCCTTGATGGCCCGCAACATCGACACCATGAAGGCCTGTCCACATCCAACACTTGCGGCCATTCGCGGTATCTGCGTTGGCGGTGGTATGGAAATCGCCGGACTTTGCGATGTGCGGATCTGCGGCGAAAGCAGCCGCTTCGGCGCGCCGATTGCAAAGTTGGGACTGGTCATGGGCTACCATGAAATCGGCGCGCTCAGTGCCTTGGTCGGCAAGACGGCAGCGTTAGAAATTTTGCTCGAAGGGCGCATCTTGGATTCGGACGCTGCGCTTCGGCTCGGTGTGGTGACGCGGGTGGTCTCCGACGAGACCGTGATGGTGGAAGCGTTTGAAGCGGCGGAGCGGATCGCGGCGGGCGCACCCTTGGTGCATCGCTGGCACAAGCAATTTTTGAAGCGCTTGCAAGACCCGACACCGCTCAGCGACGCCGAACTTGCCGAAGGCTATGCCTGTTATGACACTGAAGACTTCAAAGAAGGGTACAACGCCTTTTTGGAGAAAAAAACACCGGCATTCAAAGGCCGTTAATAAAAAGAGTCGCTTGGGGGAACTGATCTATGAGCCAAGAATCGCAAAAGAAATTCGGCCCATTATCCGGCATGAAAGTTATTGAGCTTTCACACATTATGGCGGGACCTGTGTGCGGCCTGATGCTGGCCGACATGGGCGCGGATGTGATCAAGGTGGAGAAGATTCCGGGCGGCGATGATTCGCGTCGATTTTTGCCACCGGATATCGAAGGCGAGTCTGCGGCTTACATGATGATGAACCGCAACAAGCGTGGCATCGCCTTGGACCTGAAAACCGAAGGCGGCAAACGCGTCTTGCGCAAGCTTTTGGCAGATGCGGACGCGGTGACGGAAAACTATCGCCACGACACCATGCAGAAATTAGGTTTGGGCTATGAGGATCTTCGCAAGGATAACCCTGGCCTGATCTATTGCGCGATTTCGGGCTTTGGCCGAACCGGCCCCTATGCTGAGCGCGGCGGTTTTGATCTGATCGCACAGGGCATGAGCGGGCTGATGTCATTCACCGGCGAAGGCCCGGGCCGCCCACCCTGCAAGGTCGGTGCACCGGTCACCGATATCACTGCGGGTATTTTAGCTGCGTACGGGATTTTGGCCGCCTATATCCACAAGTTGAAAACCGGCGAAGGACAGATCGTCGACACCTCATTGTTTGAAGCCGGCATCGTCCACACTTATTGGCAGAGCGCCATTGCGCTAGCGACCGGCGTCGCCCCTGGCCCGATGGGGTCGGCGCATCCCTTAAATGGTCCCTATCAGGCGTTCGAAACCAAGGATGGGTGGATCACGGTCGGCGCCGCAAACCAACGCAACTGGGAACGTCTGCTGGAAGCAATGGAAGTGCCCGAGATCGCCGACGATCCGCGCTTTAAGACGAATACGGATCGGATGACCAACCTGAAAGATTTGGAAGCGGTCCTTACCCCCGTGTTCCAAAGCCGCACGCAGAGCGATTGGCTTACACGGCTAGAAAACGCCGGGGTGCCCGCAGGCCCCGTGTTGAATGTCTGTGAAATGTTTGAAGACCCGCACGCCCAGGCCCGCGATATGATTCCAACGGTCGAACATGCGACCATCGGCTCGGTGCGCACACTCGGCTTGCCGGTCAAGCTGTCCGAAACACCGGGCAAAGTTGCCACCGGCGCGCCGGTGTTCGGCCAGCACACAAAAGATGTGCTGAGTGAATATGGATTTGCCGCAGATGAGATTGCGACGCTGGCCGATGAAGGCGCGATTGGGGTCGCTGAATAAGCACTAATCACGCGAGCGCAGTATCCAATGCGACACATTTTTCGGAGATTGAAATATCGGCGAGCGATGTGACTTCGAGTGCATGATCATCGTGCACGTCGTCACCACCCCGCGCGGCAACCGTTGCATCGCGCGCATCCAGTAACGCTTCGATGGTGGGGCCGAACAATTCCAGCATAGACGTAATCCACACGTTCACGGCGCCGGACGGCGTATCATGGGTGACGCGGAAGTTTTCCAACATCCGTTTCACGTCCGCCGCCGGATACCACGTCTCTCCGGTTACCCACCGGTTGGTGGTAAATAACCGCTGCGCCTGTCCGGCCGCATCCATAGAGATCGCAATGATGTGCGAAACAGCATCGTTGTCATCGGGATTTGCGTCGGGCAGGCGCTGAACACCCACAGGAAAGCCGCGCGGGCGTAAAAAGGTATGAAAGTGACCATGCTCGTCCGCCCAATCGTTGCCGCGACGGTCCGGCGGATGCGCATGATAATAAAACTGCGCATGCGTGTCCCAGTCATAAACATCACCGATCGGATAATGGTCCCACTGAAAGAAATCTCCGCTGCCTTTCAGCATTTCGCCGACCACGCTGCTGCCTTGATCATGGAGCTGTTGCTCGGCCTTTTGCACTCGGTCAGCAGCGGCACGCATTTCCAGCATGCGTGCGCGCGACACGCCCTCAAGGACGGTCGGGATGATGGGGACCAAAGGCAGCAGGGGGTTTCTCAAAGTAGTCTACAAAGCTCCTAAGGTTCAGCGACGGTCAGTGTCACAGTGCGCAACGCATCGCCGCGACGAACGCTGACCGACACCGGGTCACCGGGACGCACCATATAGAATGCGGCTGTTGCCTGAGCGAGCGACGTAACGCGGAGGTTGTTGATTTTGGTAATGATGTCGGCGGCTTCAATACCTGCCTGAAACGCGGGACCGTCGATATCAATAAGGGCAACCATGACTCCACCGGTGTCGGCCTGAAGTGCGGGCGGCACAGCGGCAACTTCCAAACCGACCCGGCCCGGACGGACCATCCCGAAATCCCGCAGGTCTGTGACCACGCGCATCAGCAATGCCGCCGAGGTCGCAAAATTCACGCCAATATCCGCATCGCTGTTCTTGGTGAAGATTGCCGAGACAAGGCCGACCAAACGTTGATCCGCATCCACCAATGCCCCACCTGATCCGCCCGGGTTCACGGAGGCATCAGTCTGAATAAAATCTTCAATCTGGTTAAAGCCGACGCCCGAGCGCGCAAGCGCTGAGACCACACCACAAGTTACACTGAGACCGAGCCCAAACTGATTGCCGATGGCACACACCGGATCAGCCAGCTGCGGCGACGGTGCGAGCGGCAACACCGGCACGTCCCCCTCAATTTTAAGAAGTGCGATGTCGGTCAGCGGATCGCGACCGATAATGTTGCTCGCGAACACACGACCATCCGCGAGCATCACTTCGACGTTTTTGGCATCGCCGATTACATGTGCATTGGTGGCAATATAACCGCCGGTCAGCACGGCGACGCCGGTTCCTTCGGGATCACGGGGGGCGCCTTGTGCGCCGACACCGCGCGCCTGCAAGGACCAATCAGGTTTCAGGCGCACGACGGCATCGAGGACCGTCGCATCGAACGCCTGGGCAGGCACGGCGAATCCACTCAACACCACGGCGAATACGGCGAATATGAAACTTGATCTGTGCATTTCAAGAAACAAGATGACGCGCCCAGCGCAATCCGTAAACTCCGAGGTGAGATTCCGTCGTGTTTTTACGCAGAAAATTGGGAAGTGTCGGACATGATCGAAACATTGCGCCGCGAAGACGATGCCATGACGACGTTTCCCCGCGCGCAGCTCGCACACGCGCCGACCCCACTCGACCCCCTTTCAGCGATTATGGCTGTGACCGGACACCCGCACCTATATGTAAAGCGCGACGACCTGACCGGCCTAGCGATGGGCGGCAACAAGGCACGTCAGCTTGAGTACTATTTTGGTCAAGCCTTGCACGAAGGCGCCGACACGGTGCTGATCACCGGGGCCGTCCAATCCAACTTTGCCCGCCAATGCGCGGCGGCGGCACGGAAGCTTAACCTCAAATGCGAAATTCAGCTCGAAGACCGGGTCAGCGATATGCCGACGGGCCAAGATAAAACCGGGAATTTTTTATTGGATCGCATCTTGGGCGTCAAAATCCATCGCTTCCCGGTCGGCGAAGATGAAAATGCCGCCGACGAAAACTTAGACCGCATCGCCGACGAATTGCGGGCCAAGGGGGCGAAACCTTTTGTCATTCATTTAGGTGCTGATCATGCACCGCTGGGCGCGCTGGGCTATGTGGACTGCGCGCGGGAAATCATCGAGCAGACCGCCGAACTCGACGTGCCATTGAAAGCCGTCATCGTCGCCAGCGGCAGCGCGGCGTCACACGCAGGTATTGTGGGCGGACTGCGCCATTATGGTTCGAACGCGATTGTGCACGGTATTTGTGTGCGACGGGCCGCGGAGCTGCAAACACCCCGGGTGCTGAAACGCAGTCGCGACCTTGCCAAGATGCTCGGCCACCCTGATCTGGTACAAGACCAAGACGTGATTACCAACGATGCTTTCATCGGCGAGGGCTACGGCAAACCGACCGCCGGCACCATGGCCGCGATTGAAAAAGCCGCGCGCGCAGAAACTCTGTTGCTGGACCCCGTCTATAGCGGCAAGTCCTTTGATGGTCTGCTTGGGTTGTTGGCCGAGGGAGCGCTGCCCAAAGACGGTGCCTGTGTCTATATCCATACCGGCGGCACGCCTGGCCTGTTCGCATATAGTCATTTATGGGACACGTTCGAAGTGGTGGCGGACGCATGAAGCTTCCGCGTACGCTTCGTTTGGATCCGTCTGACGGTCGGGTTTTTCATGACGCTGCCAACCCCGGTGAGTGGGCCGTGACCGGCACGTTCGCCTTCGTCGATGCTACGCCTGCGGAGATGGATAATAAAACCCAGATCGCGTTTCGCAGCGGTTGGCTGGGCATCGAAAGCTTTGGCCGCTCCACCTTCGTACAGGTCGCGGTCGCACCCGAAGCCGAGGTCGAGGCCGCGACCCGCACCCTCGCCGGTCACTTGTTTGACCGCTTCGGTGCGCCGGATATGCTCGCGGCCCTCGAAGCCGCCCGCGCAGAGATCACCCACGCCGCGTCACTCTCCGACCATCCTGCCGGCACTCTTTTAACGATTGAACGCGAGATGCATGACGACGGTATTTCCGAGCGCATCCGCCTCGTCCCCCGCCCCGACGACGACGGCGGCCACGCGACGATCTGGTCATTCGAGGAAGGGACGGACGATCAGAGCTGAGATGTTCGCTTTGACTAGTGGTTCAGAATCTTCGACAGAAAATCCTTAGCGCGATCGCTTTCCGGATTCCCAAAAAAATCTTCGGTGCTGCGGTCTTCAACGATGGCGCCCTCGTCCATAAAGATCACCCGATCGGCGACCTTTTTAGCGAAGCCCATTTCGTGGGTCACGACCATCATCGTCATGCCTTCTTTGGCAAGTTCAACCATCACGTCGAGGACCTCGTTGATCATCTCTGGATCGAGCGCCGAGGTCGGCTCGTCGAAAAGCATAACGATTGGATCCATCACCAACGAGCGGGCGATTGCGACGCGTTGCTGTTGACCGCCCGAGAGTTGGCCGGGATGTTTATCAATATGTTCGGACAATCCAACGCGATCGAGAAAAAGCTCAGCCCGAGAAACCGCCTCGTCACGGCTACGTTTTAAGACCTTTTCCTGTGCTAGGCATAAATTCTCGCGCACCGTCATATGCGGATAAAGTTCGAAGTGTTGGAAGACCATTCCGATGCGGGCACGCAGCGCGGTAAGGTCAGTGCCTTTGGCGGTAATATCGGCGCCGTCGACGACGATCCGACCCTGCTGGACGGGCTCAAGCCCGTTCACGCATTTGATCAACGTCGACTTGCCTGAGCCGGATGGCCCACAAACAACCACAACTTCTTTCTGGGTTACTTGAGACGTACAGTCTTTGAGGACCTGGAAGTCGCCATACCATTTGCTCACGTTTTCAATATCGATCATGTTGCCATCCGATCTCTCATGCGCTTCACAAGGACCGAACCGGTGAAGCAAATTACGAAGTAAACGAGTGCTGCAAATACATACATCTCAACAAGGCGGCCCTCGGTGCGGGCAACGATGGACGATGTCGTCATAAAATCGCGAAGGCTGACGACGAACACCAATGATGTATCTTGGAAAAGGATGATCCCCTGCGTCACAAGGATCGGGATCATGTTTCGGAACGCTTGGGGCAGGATGATGTGCCGTTGGATTTGCCAATACCCGAGCCCAGTCGATTGCCCTGCAAATTTCTGACCCTTGGCGACGCTTTGAATGCCGGCGCGCATAATCTCGGAGTAATATGCGGCCTCAAACAAAACGAACGCGATCAGGGCCGAATAAAAACTGCCGACCGGGCGACCCAAAACTAAAGGCACTAAGAAATAGAACCAAAAAATCACCAAGATCAGCGGCACTGAGCGGATGAGGTTTACGTACCCCGCCGCAATCAAAGCCAATGGCAGGATACCGGAAAGCCGGGCCAGTGTAAGCAAGGTGCCCAACACAATGCCGCCAATGACCGCCAAGAAAGTCAGCCACAGACTCAGTTGCAAACCTTCCCAAAGAAAAGGCAAAGAGGTCCAAATGACGCCAAAATCAAAATCTGTCATATCAGCCGTCCTTGCTCATATATCCGGGGATATGCGTAAACCGCTCTAGGGTCTACATCGCGACGGTTGCCACCAACGCGATCAAGACGTAAATGACCGTCGCTGCAGTGAACGCTTCGAAGCCTCGGAAGGTGTACTCTGCAATTTGCTGGCTTTGCGCCGTCAGTTCGAGCAATCCAATCGTCAACGCCAGCGATGAGTTCTTAAACACCGTCAGAAATTCCGACGTCATCGGCGGGACGACCATGCGAAGCGAGATCGGCAACAAAATATATCGATACGTTTGCGCGACACCGTGTCCATGCGCCTTGGCGGCAGCGGCGAGGCCTTTCGGCACCGCCTCAATTCCGGCGCGCACTTGCTCGGCAACACGGGACGCGGTGTAGAGACTGAGCGCGATCACGGCGGTGACAAATTCCGGATTGGGCATGTCTCGCTTCACCCACCGCCCCCACTCTTCAGGCAATGCTTCGGGCATGGCGAAGTACCAAAGAAACATTTGCACCAAAAGCGGCACGTTACGGAAAAGCTCGACGTAACAGGTGCATGCACCGGCGATGAATTTATTGGGAAGGGTTCGGCCAATCCCGACCAAGCAGCCAATACTGAAAGCGAAAATCCAGGCAACGAGCGCGACGCTGATGGTCCAATAGAAACCGCTGATCAGCCAGTCAAGATATGGCTCGGTTACCAGGACGCTCCAATTCCAATTGTAGTTCATCCGCGCTCCCCCTTCGTTTTAACAGGACAGAGCCCAGGCCGACCGGTCGTTTGTAGACCAGCCGGCCCGGGGTCGTGTTACTCGGGCAGGGCCCCGAGCTTGAACGCAGCTTTCAGTAAATCGGTTTGCGGCACGCCAAGCGGCTTGAACCACTTGTCATAGATCGCATCGATCTCACCGGACCGGAAAACGGCCGCCAGCGTCTTTTTGCCAATCAATTCGAATGCGCTGTCATCACGACGGACCATAAGGGCGTACGGATCAAACGATAGGAAGTCGCCGACCACTTCGAACTGGTCGGGGTTTTTCGACTTCGACATCAAGCCATAAAGAAGGATGTGATCGGTGGCATAGGCATCGACACGGTCTGTCTCAAGCGACAGCATACCCTCAGCATGGTCGCGAACCGGGAGAACCTTGAAGTCAATGTTCATGCTCTCAGCGGCGGCCTTCACAGCACGCTCGTTGGTCGTACCTTGAGCCAGTGCGACCGCCTTACCGGCAAGATCTTTAACCGACGTGATACCCGAACCTTTACGCACCATCAACTTGGTGCCCGTCACGAACGTGACCGGCAGGTATTCAACCTGTTGCTGACGGGTGAGGTTGTTCGTCGTCGAACCACACTCAAGATCAATGGTGCCGTTGGCCATCAGCGCGATGCGGGTCTTTGGGTTAACCGGCACGTATTTAACGTTGAGCGGCTTGCCCAATTCGGCGGAAACGGCGTCGACAATCTTCGCGCACAAATCCATTGAATAGTCAATAGGCTTTTGGTTTTCATCAAGATATGCGAACGGCACGGAGCTTTCGCGATGGCCGATAACGATTTCGCCGCTTTTATCAATCTTGGCGAGCGTGCCGGTGAGGTCTGCTGCCTGCACCGTCGGCGCCAGCGATACGGCAACGGCGGCCGCAGCAATCATACTGAGTAGTTTCATAGTACTTCCTTTCGAGGTTTGAGAGTTAGTCGACATAACCAGGCAACCCAAAGATTTCTGGGTAGCCAAACAAGGCGGCGCTGCCGCCGGTATGTAGGAACACGATGTTTTCGGCATCGCCAAAATGCCCGGCGCGCACAAGATTGATCAGACCATCCAGGCCTTTGCCGGAATAAACTGGATCAAACAAAAGGCCTTCAAGGCGGGCCAGCAGTTTCACAGCGTCGCGCATACCATCGGTCGGCTTACCGTAACCGGGACCGACGTAGTCACAGTTTGCAACCACTTTATCGCGATCAATTTCCAACCCGGTACCGAGATGCGCTGCTGTCCTGACGGCAAGATCATAGACCATCTTTTCCTGCGTCTCTTTGGGCGCGCGCACACCGATGCCCAACAAAGAAATATCGCTTTGGATCGCCGCCAATCCAACGACCAAGCCGGCCTGAGTCCCTGAGCTGCCCGTTGCGTGGACCATATAATCGAAGGTCACGTCAATGTCTTCGGCTTGCTCGACAAGTTCACGAACACAGTTCACATAACCCAATGCACCGATTGGGTTGGAGCCACCGCCAACGATGATATAAGGCGTCTCATCTTGCGCCGTCAGCTTGTCCGCCAACGTTGCCATTTCCGCATTCATATCGGAACCGCCGGGGCGCTTTGACAATGTCGCACCGTGCAACTGGTCCATCAAAACGTTGCCATTGAAATTATATTGTTTGTCGGCGTCGCCGGTGCGGTCTTCAAGCAAGACATGACACGCGAGGCCAAGCTTTGCCGCTGCCGCCGCTGTCTGTCGTGCGTGATTTGACTGCGTGGCACCTTGTGTAATGACACATGTGGCGTTTTTATCGAGCGCGTCAGCCATCAAGTATTCAAGCTTCCGCGTTTTATTGCCGCCCGAGGATAAACCGGTGCAATCATCCCGTTTAATCCAAATGCGCGGCCCACCTAAGTGTGCGCTGAGGCGGTCCATGGGCTCCAACGGAGTCGGCAGGTGGCCTAACCGTACCCGCGAAAAGCCCCCCAACGTTGCTGAAAGTTCCTTGCATAGTGCAATTTTCTTTCGTTTCTGCCGCGCAGGCTTCAAAACAGATGAATCATTCGACGAGGATGCTTCAGGCATTGTTTTCTCTCTATTTCCTTGATGTGTCCGATGAAGTTTATGGGCAAGTCAAAAGCGAAGAAAAATGCTAATTTGTACCCCTACCCATATATATTGTATGGGTGCGTTAGATTTTCTGAAATGAGGCGTCCATGGATACGCGCTGGTTTGAAGACATTCTGGTACTGATCGAAGAAGGCACATTAACCGGTGCCGCAGAGCGGCGCGCTGTCACGCAGCCCGCCTTTTCCCGCCGCATTCGCGCCTTCGAAACATGGCTTGGCCAAGATGTGATCGACCGGACGACCAACCGCGTCGTGATCCGTGATGCGCTTAAGCGAAGCGAGCCGGATATCCGCGCATTCCTTCAACGCTTGAGAGAAGTGCAGCAAGCACTCCGGCACGCCGAGACTGTGATCCCGCGGGTCACTTTCGCGACACAGCATGCGTTGACGTTATCGTCTTTTCCGGACCTGATAAAAACGATCGAGAAAATGGGGGTGTCGCTGAACTACCGGCTGAGGTCCGCGAACCGTGACGATTGTATTTCAATGATGGTGCGGGGCGATGCCGATGCATTGCTGTGTTACGAAACGGAGGACGAAACACCTTTACCGCTAGACCAAAGTTTTCGTCGCACCGAATGGGCGCAAGACCGCATGATCCCGGTCGTTGGCGGGCAGTTGAGGTACACTATTTTAGATAAGCACAAACTGCCGCCGGACGTGCCCGTCGTGACATACCCCGATACCAGCTATTTAGGCCAAACACTGCTGCGCAAATGCCCAGATTGGGCGGCTGCGCAACGAACGATGCGCCCGATTTGTGAGAGCGCCTTTTCGGCCGGTGTCAGAGAGATGGTTCTGCAAGGGATCGGCATTGCCTGGTTGCCGATGAGCATGGTTTGGCAGGACCGCGAAGCCGGACGCATCATCGACCTCAGCAATATATTGGGAAACTGCGAATTGACGATCTGTTTATACACAAAAACCGACCATCTTTTAACAGCACACATCCATCATCTGGCTGAGAAAAATTCGACCAGGTAATTGGTGCGCCCGGCAGGATTTGAACCTGCGACCCCAGGATTAGGAATCCTGTGCTCTATCCGACTGAGCTACGGGCGCCCAAGGTAGAGGGGCGCTTGATGCCCACACCAGACCTATTGTTGCGGCAAGGTGCGTCAGAAAGCGAACAGGGTCAACGGTACAGACACATTCAGCATCAGCGTTTCCGTGCCGGGGTTTTGTTTATCAAGGTGCGCGTTGGATGAGTGGGCGAAAGAAATGCCAAGGCGGGATTTATCTTTAAAGCGATACGCGACTTCGAGCCTGGAACGGAAAATCAGTGGATAGCCGAGATCAAGTTTTTCCGTATCACCTCGCCACCACGTCGCGGCCAAGGACGGTTGCACGATCCAGTTACCACCGACCTGCAGATCAACCAATAAGCCTGCACCCAAAAACGTCATACCGTTGGTCACGTAGGACGCATGTAAAAACGGTTTAAACCAGCCGAGCTGCGTATCGTCATGATATTCGAGGGAGAATTCCGGCGCGGCGTCTTTATCCGCCTTGATATCGAACCAGCCCGCTGAATACCTGACATAGGCCGTATCTTTGGCGAGACTGAACAGGTTCTCCGCCGCCATCGCCGGCAGCGAGATTGCCATCATAGCCGTAAATACAAGCACGCGCGCGGCGACCATTCGGGCCTACCCCCCATCTGGGGGAAACCTTAGACAGCGCCGAATCGGTAATCAATTCGAACCTAGAAGTATTTCTTAAGGTATTGATTAAACCCGCTCTTTAAGGCTTTCGGTGGCCCGAACCAGGTGCGATCTAATGCCCGGTTCCATTGCAGAGTGTCCAGCTTCGGCAACGATTCGGTAATCGATCTCAGGCCAAGCCTGCACCAACGCATCCGCAGTGATGATCGGGCACACCATATCGTATCGTCCTTGCACGACCACGCACGGCATACCGCGCAGCTTGGCAACGTTGTCGAGGATTTCGGTATCGCCGATAAAAACATCGTTCACGAAAAAATGCGCTTCGACTCGGGCCAGCGATAGCGCGCCCGAGGATGCCTGCGGCGGCGCCTCGCTAAACGTCGCCAATAAGTTGGAACAGGACGTTTCGTATCCGGCCCAATGTGCGGCGGCGGGCAAATGCACGTCACTTGCGGGATCAATCAAGCGACGGTGATAGGCCCCTAAAAGATCGTCGCGTTCATTTTCAGGAATGAATTCCGAAAACCTTCGCCAGGCCTCCGGGAAGACTTTGCGCATTCCGTACAAAAACCAATCGAGCTCGGCGTTCGACCCCAAAAAAATCCCGCGCAAGACCAAGCCCAAGCAGTACGAGGTGTGGCGGATCGCATAAATCAATGCCAGGGTCGACCCCCAGGAGCCGCCGAACACCATCCATTTTTCGATATCTAAATGTGTGCGCAACGCTTCGATGTCGCCGACCAAATGATCGGTGGTATTCGCGACAACAGACGCGAACGGTCTAGAGCGCCCAGAGCCGCGCTGATCAAATACAACAATCCGATAGAATGCTGGGTCAAAAAAACGACGGTGCGCAGGGTTCGATCCGGCCCCGGGGCCGCCATGAAAAAACACCACGGGCGTACCGTGCGGATTACCCGACTGCTCATAATAGAGTCGGTGACCATCGCCGACGTCGAGCGTGCCACGATCATACGGTTCGATCTTCGGATAAAGATCCATGTGTCGAGGTAAAGTGTCCATTATGGCACTTTAACAATGCCCAAGCCGGGGCGCAAAAAGTATGTAAAGGCGATCAGCGAACGGGATAAGCCCCAGCGCGCCCCAAACGGAGCGCTTCAGTCACGTCGATATATGCCGGATCATCGGGGGTCAGGACGCCGTGACGAACCGCGAAATCAATAATCACGAGCGCTGCGTTGAACTTAAAGTCGTCGCCGTCGCGGATACGGTTCAAGACGTCTTCAATAGGCCATAAATAAAAAGCATCGACCTCGCCGTCGGTCGGCACCGGCACAAAGTCCTCTGGCAGCACGATGTCATAGTTGAACAACACGTCGTGGCGCACGCCTTCGGGGCGTTCAGTCAGATATGAGATCGTCCCGACGGGCACCGCGCGTTCAGCGAGTTCAGCCGACATTCCCGCTTCTTCGGCGCACTCCTTGATCAGGTTGTCGCGCACCGACACTCCCACCGGCAGACCACCCGCCACAACTTGATCAAGCTTGCCAGGTCCGGTCGGCTTTTGCATCGAGCGTTTGCCGACCCACATGTGCATCCGACCGTCTTTGACGACGACGCCGTTCAAATGCACACCATAGCCCATGGTCCCCAATAACGGCACGGCGGCGCGTTCAATGGTCAGCAGCGGTGGCGCATAAAAGCTTTCCGAGACTGGATAATGTTCGTTGCGCCAACCTTTGATCCGACCGTCGTCACGCAGCTGAAGCAGAATTTCTTCCACCGCGCGGGTGCGCGTGTCCGGCGTCACCAATCGCGGATGCAGGCTGAGCGCCTTTTCATTTGCGATAAATACGTCGGAGAAAGTCGCCAAGTGCGCGGCAACACCGTGGGCCACTTGCCCAACAGCACGCCCGTCCACTCGAAACGGCTGGTATCGTTCCGGGGTAAATGCGGCACACGCTCGGATCCGATCACGCAGACTCATGAGGGAATATCTGCAGCCGCCTTTTCCGATGTGAGTACTTTTTCAACAAGCCATTGACCACGCAAGTCGTTGGCAAGCCGCCACGCGGTATCCGCATCGGTGTCGGCCAGCTGCAAATCAATATGCATCAACTCGCCGTTGGCGCCGGCGCGCTCTGCATGCACATAGCTTGGCGTGATGGCGCGCTTAGTGAACGGCTCCAACACCCGGCTCAGCGTGTGCGGATCGGTGGCTGCGACCACGGAAAAGCACGCCGTAAATAACGCAGGTTGTGACTCGGTTCGTTGCGATGAATGAGGGGCGTGTCCGGTATCGCCCAATGGGGAAGTCATGATCTTGTCCTTCGATAGCTTAAAACGGTGAATGCGCAAACGCGCTTCCCGGCGACCTCAGAAGGTCACCGGGTCTGTAATTCGACCGAAATCAACTATCGAAAAGATATGTTCCATGCCCGGACCATAAGGCGATTATCGCCCGCCGGTCAAGGATTGCCGCAGATGTTTAACCGTTGGCGGCGCGGCGCTGGCGATCATCGCGGGACGGTTTAACGTAGGCGCGTGCACAGTGGGTTTCACAGTACGGACGCCCTTCGGCGGCATTGTCGCCACAGAAGTGGAAATTATCCGTGGCCGGATCACCGATCGGCCATACGCACATGCCTGGACGAAGCTGCGCCATCGAGACGACATTGGTCTTTTTCTCGGGCTTTGGTTTGATCGGAGAGCCACGCTTCGGCAGACCCAAACGGTGCACTTTGCCGACCACGGCGTTTTTGGTAATCCCAAGGCGATTGCCGATTTCGCTGGTCGTCAGTCCCTCGTTCCAAAGCGCGATCAACGATTTGATGTGTTCGGGTGTCCACTCGAAAGACATAGCGTTCTCCTCAGTGTGCCATGAGCGGCACTAAAATTGCCCTGATTATGTCAGACGATACGTCTAACACTCCCTTAAAACACACCATATTTTGTTTTTTTCCCGGGCGCAATCGCGAGATGTGGATAACTATACAATATTTAGTGGTTGACATAAAAAAAGCCATTTTCATCCTCGCACCTGCAAGATGTTGGCGGGGCGGGGCTCACACGGATATACTGCCTGGACCTACAGCGTGAGATCGGAGGGACATCAACATGGTCGACAAAAAGCCCGGCTTAGACGATTGGCGCGCCGCCGCCGAAAAAGACCTTAAGGGCAAAAGCGTCGACGCGCTGACCTGGCAGACGCCGGAAGGCATCGCCGTCAAACCGCTATACACTGCCGCTGATCTTGAAGGTCTTGAGCATATTGAAACGCTACCAGGCTTCGCACCGTTCCTGCGGGGGCCGCGCGCCACCATGTATGCAAACCGGCCTTGGACGATCCGCCAATACGCGGGGTTTTCGACCGCTGAAGAATCGAACAAGTTTTACCGGGAAAACCTTGCCGCCGGTCAAAAGGGCCTGTCGGTCGCATTCGACTTGGCGACTCACCGAGGCTACGATTCCGATCACCCACGTGTCGTCGGTGACGTCGGTAAAGCCGGCGTCGCCATCGACAGCGTCGAAGATATGAAGTTGTTGTTCGACGGCATTCCATTAGACGAAATGTCCGTATCGATGACCATGAACGGCGCGGTATTGCCGGTGCTGGCGGGCTACATCGTCGCCGCCGAAGAACAAGGGGTCAGCGCCGACAAATTGTCCGGGACCATCCAGAACGATATCCTTAAAGAGTTCATGGTGCGCAACACATATATATATCCGCCAGAACCTTCGATGCGGATTGTGGCCGACATCATCGCGTATACAGCTGAACATATGCCGCGTTTCAACTCGATCTCGATTTCGGGTTATCACATGCAAGAAGCCGGCGCGACCTGCGTGCAGGAACTTGCCTACACCCTCGCCGATGGCGTCCAGTATGTACGTGCCGCCGTGGCCAACGGGCTGGATGTTGATAAGTTCGCGCCACGTTTGTCGTTTTTCTTTTGTATCGGCATGAACTTTTTTATGGAAGTCGCAAAGCTGCGCGCCGCCCGTGTACTGTGGGCGGAATTGATGCAGGAATTCAAGCCGACCGATCCGCGCTCAAGCATGCTGCGGACGCACTGCCAAACGTCCGGCGTTTCGTTGACCGAAAAAGACCCCTACAACAATGTGGTACGTACCACCATCGAGGCGATGGCTGCCGTCATGGGCGGCACACAGTCATTGCACACAAACGCAATGGACGAAGCCATCGGCCTGCCGACCCGCACCTCGGCTCGGATCGCACGCAACACGCAGCTGATCATCGCCGAGGAAACCGGCATCCCGGCCGTGATCGATCCCATGGGGGGCAGCTATTACATCGAAAGTCTGACCGCATCGATGGTCGCCGAAGCAAAAAAACTGATCGCCGAAGTAGAGGAAATAGGCGGCATGACCAAAGCCGTCGCCGCCGGCCTACCGAAGCTTCGGATCGAAGAAGCCGCGGCGCGCAAGCAGGCGCGCGTGGACCGCGGCGAAGAAGTTGTTGTCGGCGTCAACAAATACAAACGTGACGTCGAAGACGAGATCGACGTGCTCGATATCGACAATGACAAGGTCCGCGAAGGCCAGATCGCACGCCTGAATAAGACCCGCGACACTCGCGACCAGACCGCCTGCGATGCGGCATTGGCCGCCCTGACCGAGGCCGCGCAATCCGGCAAAGGCAACCTGCTGGCACTCGCCGTCGACGCAAGCCGCGCCCGCGCCACGGTGGGTGAAATTTCAGATGCACTGGAAAGCGAGTTCACCCGGTATCGCGCCGAAGTGAAATCGATTTCAGGTGTGTACGGTGCCGCCTATGACGGCGATGATGCGTTCAAGAAAATTCGCGACGACGTCGCCGCTTTCGCCGAAACTGAGGGCCGTCGCCCGCGCATGCTGGTCGTCAAAATGGGCCAGGACGGTCATGATCGGGGCGCCAAGATTATCGCCACCGCCTTTGCCGACATCGGCTTTGACGTCGACGTCGGACCGCTATTCCAAACACCCGAAGAAGCGGCCTTGGAAGCGATTGAAAACGACGTCCACGTGATCGGGATTTCGAGCCAAGCCGCCGGCCACAAAACATTGGTGCCGGCATTGATCGACGCGCTCAAAGCGCAAGGCGCTGATGATATTATGGTGGTGTGCGGTGGCGTGATCCCGCAACAGGATTATCAGTTCCTGTACGACAAAGGCGTCGCCGCGATTTATGGGCCCGGCACCAACATTCCCACGGCTGCCGCCGAAATTCTGCATCACCTTTCCGGGAAACGCGAAGCGGCCGAGTAAACTTGCATTACCCTCTCCCCTGCATGTGTGTGGGGCGAGGGTATGCGCGCGAACCTCAGCCAAAACCAAACCCCATTTCGTCGGGCAACCATTCGAAAGTAGGATGCGATTTCCCTGGAAGGGGGGTGCGCGATGTCGACATTCGCGCCAATGCCCTTCCCATTGGCTGCGGCGTGCCTTGGCGCGACGATACCGCTCGATGAGCTTGTCCGGCGCAAGGTCGGTTTTTCCGTGGTCACGTTTCATCACTAATCTCCGAGCTTTTCTTTGAGGGAGTCGTCGGGCGCTGGATTTTGCTTCGGCTCTAGGACGCCGCGGGCCGAGGTTTCAATCGTGCCGACACGACCACGACGCCGACGCTCAATATTTTCGAGACGTCGCTTGCGTTCCTCTTCGGCAGGATCAACTTTCTTTGGTGGCTCAGGTGCCGGTGGCGTGGACGGAGACGAGAATAATCCACCCATGACGGGATCTCCTTTCGCTGGGGCGTGCCGCAGAAATTTCGGCACAAAAAAAGCCGCCGGCTCAACGAGCGGGCGGCGCGGGAATTATAAATTGGGGACGTTCGAAAACGGGTCCAGAACGCAAAAGTCTCGGAAAGAAGACGCACTTCTCCCCGAGACTTGACGTAACCTTAATCGAAACTTATGCGAACGTCAAGCGCTTTTTAGCGGTGAAGTAGAATAATGCTTTCGGCCGGCTGCAGGCAGATTATCCGACCGCAGTGCCGCCAACAGTAAGGCCATCGATCCGTAACGTCGGTTGACCGACACCAACCGGCACGCCTTGGCCGTTTTTGCCACATGTGCCGATACCCGGATCAAGCTGCAAATCGTTGCCAATCATCGACACTTTGGTCAGCACATCTGGCCCCGAGCCGATCAACGTTGCGCCTTTAACCGGCGTCGTCGCTTTGCCGTTTTCAATTTTATAGGCTTCAGTGCAGGTGAAAACGAACTTGCCGTTGGTGATATCGACCTGGCCGCCGCCGAACGATGTCGCATAAAGACCTTTGTCGACGGACGCAATAATCTCGCCCGGGTCTTTATCGCCCGCCAACATATAGGTGTTGGTCATACGCGGCATCGGCATATGCGCATAGGACTGACGACGGCCGTTGCCGGTAGACTTTTCGCCCATCAGCCGCGCGTTCATCCGGTCTTGCATATAACCGGTCAGCTTACCGTCTTCGATCAACGTGGTGTATTCGCTTGGCGTGCCCTCGTCGTCAATGGTCAACGAGCCGCGTCGATCATCAAGGGTGCCGTCATCCACCACGGTTACGCCGGGCGCGGCCACAGCCTCGCCACGCAAACCGGCGAACGCAGATGTTTTCTTGCGATTAAAATCACCTTCGAGACCATGACCAATCGCCTCGTGCAGCAAAATACCAGGCCAACCAGGACCGAGAACGACGACCATTTCACCGGCAGGGGCTGGGTCGGCCTGCATGTTGACGCGGGCTTGGCGTAACGCTTCGTCGACCGCAGGCTTCCAGGTTTCGGGCTGCAAATACGTTTCAAACGTAATGCGCCCACCGATCCCGTGCGAGCCCATTTCCATACGGCCGTCTTTTTCCAGAACGACTTGTACGTTCAAGCGCACCAATGGGCGTATATCCGCCACACGTTCACCACCTGCGCGGACAATTTGCACCGCCTGCCAAGAACCCAATACCGATGCGGTCACTTGCTTAACATCGGGATCAAGGCTGCGCGCATAGGCATCCATTTCCGCCAGCAAACCGACTTTATCTTCGAATGGCACCAACGAGAGCGGGTTGTGGTCCCCGTACAATGAGCGGTTTGTGGGCTTCAACGGCACCGCTTCAGCGCCACCGTTGCCGCGAATCACCGCGCGCACAGTCTGTGAAGCCCGGGCCAGGGCGTCCTCAGACATTTCAGACGCATGCGCATACCCCGTGGCCTCGCCCGAAACCGCACGCAAACCAAAGCCCTGCGCCGTGTCAAAGCTGGCACTTTTGACACGGCCATCATCAAACATGATACTTTCGGCTTGGCGGTATTCTAGGAACAACTCACCATCGTCGCTTCCATGCAACGCGTCATCGACCATCGACTGCGCTTTGTCGAGGGACAGCGCGGTATTGGTGAAAAATAGATCGTCGGTGGCAGCAAGATCGGTCATGGCGTGCTTCAGCCTTTGCATAAAGTCTATAAAAACAATACGAAAACGTATCTCATGCGTATATAGGTATGTGATGCGCCCGTGACGAGGTCATGACCAGGAGAAACCCGCGAAAATGTCCTTTACCGAACACCCGCTCCGCGCCGTCTTAACCGCCGAGATGAATGCGCGCCCGCATGCCGAAGTTACGAGTCCGGCGCAAGTATCGCACATCGCCGTCGTCACCGGAGAGGCAAATGCAGATGCGGACCGTGAACACCTTGAAAAATTATGTCAGGCGTTCAAGGTTTCGGCGCCTTCAGAGTCATCGTCTCAGTTCGACGCGGATTTTGGGCCGTTTCGCTTAAAGTGGGAACGTCACACAGAATTTTCCGCCTATACACTGATCAAAGAAGGCCCTTTCGAGCAGCCGTTTAAAAATACACCGATCAACGAAGTGCCATCAGATTGGCTCGATAATCTGCCGGGACAAGTGTTGACGGCGCTGCATATCGCCATCGAATCCGATGACGCGCCGGCCCGGGAAGGGGCCGCCCTTAGCGGGTTATTTGATAACAATTCGATCGTCGGTGGCGAGGTCGTCGACGAGCGCGCCGTGATGTATTCGGATTTTCAGACCCACAGCGATGGACACCTCAGGTTTTTGGTACGCGACTGCAAACTGAGCCGAGGGTCGCTCGGCCGCTTGGTGAAGCGAATTTGCGAAATGGACACCTATCGCATGATGGCTATGTTGGCGTTGCCACCCGCGCGCAAGGCGCGCCCTGAGATCGCCAACCTTGAGCAACAGCTCAGCGACATTTTGCAAACACTCGCATTTAGCGACGGCACCGATGACGAACAGCAGCTTTTACAACAGCTGTCGCGGGTTGCTGCAGAAACCGAACGGATATCCGCATCGCTGAATTATCGGTTCAGCGCATCCAGGGCGTATCAGGAGTTGGTCTACCAACGTGCCGATGCTTTAAGGCTTTCACGTATATTGGGGATGCAGCCGCTCACGGATTACATGATGGCCCGGTTCGCGCCGGCGATGGAAACCCGCGACAACTTGACGCTTCGCATTGAGACGCTAAGCCGTCGTGTCGCCCGCGCCAGCGATTTGTTGCGCACCCGCGTCGACGTCGCCTTGGAAGCACAAAACCGCGACTTATTGGAATCCATGGACCGACGCGCTAAACTACAACTCCGACTGCAACAGACCGTTGAAGGCTTGTCTGTCGTCGCCGTCAGCTATTACCTGCTCGGGTTGATCGCCTATATCGTTAAAGGTCTGTCGGGCCTAGGTGTTACAAAATTCGGCGTGGATGAGATCTTGATGGCAACGTTGCTGCCTGTCATTGCCTTGGTCTGGTGGGGCGTCCGGAAAGCCCGTGAGTCAGTAATGAAACCGTCTCAGGATGCCGACGACTGATCCCTATTTAATTAGGGCAGTCGCCGAAGGATAATTTCTGAGAAAGTGCGACGTTATGCCGATCAAATACAGAGTTTTGCCCAATCAAAATCTTCTTTTCGGCGTATTCAGCGGGATGCTGACACCCTCAGAGTACCTACGCGGAATTGAAGAACTCTCCGGCAACCCCGAGTTCAAATCGAATTTCGACCGCTTAGGTATTTTGCATAAATCTTTGGACCTATCGCATTTCGCCTTCGAGGACATCATCAAGATCAAGGAAAAAATGGCCGCAGCTTATTACAAGGGCAAACTCCCGGATGGTCCAGGCGGCGCCCTTTACCGCCTCGCCGCCGTATTGGACTCGGAGATGCATCAAATGATGATCAAGCTTTATGGCGCCACCTTAAGCAGCGGCATGCCGCTTCCGATCATCGTCGAGTCGTTCTCCTCGCTTGATGATGCCTTAATCTGGTTGGAGCGCGATGATCTCGCCGCAGAAATGCGAAACGACGACTGGCAGGCCTTCATGACACCGGACGCCTGATTTCGAGGGACAGCGCAGTCCACCGTCGGCGGCACATCCAATGCAAAATCCTTGTCACGCCGACATCGGTCTCATATATACGTCTGGCTACGTGGTGATTTGTCCGACCGGCTTGCGGCCACGTTAAATCAACCCGCTAAAAGGTCTCGGCTTGTCTGAGGACCCTGGTGCGGATACCAGGGTTTTTTTATACGCCGGGGCCCCGAGTTTAGGAGGCTCGAATGACCGAAAAAACATCCCCAGCATCGACCTGGCGGACCGCAACGCGCCTTGTGCGCGGCGGCACGCAACGCTCCGCTTTCGACGAAACGTCGGAAGCAATCTTCATGACATCCGGCTACGTATATCATAACGCTGAAGAGGCCGAGCAGGCCTTCAAAGGCGACAAATCGCGCTATATTTATTCCCGCTACGCCAACCCAACGCTTTCCATGTTTGAACAGCGCTTGGCGCTTTTGGAAGGCAGCACGTATTGCATGGCGACTGCGAGCGGCATGTCGGCCGTATTTGCGGCCTTGGCATCTCAGCTAAAAGCCGGCGATCGCGTCGTCGCCTCGCGCGCCTTGTTCGGATCTTGCCTGTACATTATCGCCGATCAATTACCGAAATTCGGCATACAAACGGAACTGGTCGACGGCACGGACTTGGCCGCATGGGAAGCAGCATTGTCGACCCCGGCAAACGTTGTGTTTATGGAAACACCGTCGAATCCAACCTTAGATATTATCGATATCGCAAAGGTATCGGCGCTGGCCCACGCCGCCGGCGCCAAAGTCGTTGTCGACAATGTTTTCGCGACGCCTTGTCTGCAGCGCCCGCTCGAATTGGGTGCGGACATCGTGATCTATTCAGCGACGAAGCACATTGATGGCCAGGGTCGCTCCCTAGGTGGGGCGATTTTAACCGATGACCAAACCTTCGTCGAAGACCACCTGACACCGTGGATGCGCCATACCGGGCCGGCGCTTTCGCCGTTCAATGCATGGCTTTTGCTAAAGGGTCTTGAGACACTATCGATCCGCGTCAAACAGCACTGCGAAAATGCGCTCAAGGTCGCGACGTTTCTCGACTCGCACCCAAAGGTCGAGCGCACGCTTTACCCTGGCCTAAAAAATCACCCACAGCATGAATTGGCGCTCAGCCAAATGAGCGGCGAAGGTTCGACCTTGGTGGCGTTCCAGGTCGCCGGTGAAAAATCCGGTGCGTTCGCGATGCTGAACGGGCTGTCGTTGATCGATATTTCCAACAACTTGGGCGATACGAAAAGTCTGATCACGCACCCGTCGACGACCACGCACCAACGTCTTAGCGACGAAGAACGCGCAGCCCTTGGCATTACCAACGGCATGGTCCGGTTATCGGTCGGCTTAGAAGACGCAGATGATTTGATCGAAGACTTAGATCGTGCGCTTGCCGGCATAAGCTGAAGTCATGTGGCCCGGCGCGGCAGATCTGCCAAACGCGCCGTGACCGGGCCTGCACATTTTGCACCCACTGCGCGACCATCGATCTCAATCACCGGGCGCACACTGAGACTGGATGTGAGAAAGATTTCGTCGGCCCGATAGAGATCATCAACACCGAGCGTGCGCTCAACAACCGCTTCCGTTTCCATAATGCAGGCCCGCATGATTCCCGGCAACGCGCCGTCGCTGGGCGGGGGCGTGATGATCTCACCGTCGATGACGCAAAAAATATTCGCGCTCGTCGCCTCGGCAACGGCATCGGATGTGTTGAGCATCACCGCATCATCGCAACCCGCCATATTTGCTTCTTGGCGTGCCATGATCGCATCCAAGTAGTTCGTGCTTTTGATCCGACTCAACGGCGAACGTGCATTGCGCCGTGTCGATTGGGCCACGATCACGCGCATCGGATCCGGGTTGCCGACCACGCCGGCATGCACAGCGACGATCAATGTCGGTGTGATTTGTTGCGGGGGCAACACGCCCCGAGGTCCGGGACCACGCAGTAAGGTGACGCGGGCTGACCCTTCGCTTACCCCTTGCACCACAGCAAGATCACAGATCGCAGCCTCCAAATTTTTAAAGATATCAGAAACGGGCATGCCGAGCATTTGCGCCCCATCTCGTAAACGGACGAAGTGACGTGACCAACGCAGTGGTGCGCCGTCTATGATCGGGAGTGTTTCAAAAATGCCGTCGCCGAGTAAAACGCCTCGATCATCAGCGTTTAGCGCGCCTGACGCGTCGACAATGTCGCCATTCAGCCAAACTTTCATGACGTCTTTTGGTCCCGCACATCACCGCAGAGGCTTGCCAGCAACGGGTGCGCCTTGGTGCGCATTTCATCGTATTCTTCTGCGGGGTCGCTATCGGCCACGATACCACCGCCCGCATGCGCCGATACCGTATCACCATCCACGACCAAAGATCGAATGACGATATTCGAGTCCATAGTGCCGTCAAGACCGGCCCAAAACACACTGCCGCAATAGGCGCCACGGCGGGATGGTTCAAGTTCATGGATAATTTCCATGGCACGTATTTTTGGTGCGCCTGTAATCGAGCCGCCGGGGAACGTGGCCCCAAACAAATCAATCGCATCGTAGCCCGGGCGTAAGCGCCCATGTACTTGCGAGACCAAATGATGCACCCGTGCAAAGGTTTCCAATTCATGCAGCGAATCGACACCGACGCTGCCGATCAACGCGACCCGCGAAATATCGTTCCGCAACAAATCGACAATCATCAAATTTTCAGCACGGTCCTTAGTGCTTTCGATAAGCTCAACCGCATAGGCTGCGTCTTGTTCCGGCGTATCTGCGCGTGGGCGTGTGCCCTTGATGGGACGGGTGGTTATCCGACCCGACGGCTCGAGTTTCAAAAACCGCTCGGGCGAGGCGCTGACCAAGGCGGCCCCGGCGCCACAGCCAAGGTAAGCCGCAAACGGCGCCGGACTGGCCCAACGCAAACGGCGATATATCGTGAACGCATCGACCCCCGCAGGCAATTTGGTCATAGCACGGGTCGTGATGTTGGCTTGAAAAATATCGCCGGCATATATGTAATCGACGGCGCGTTGCACCGCCGCCATATAGGCATCCCGGTCCATTTCCCACACCCAATCATCGGCTTGAAATGTAGACGGCGGCGCTAGATTGGGGGCGGCTGCGATGCGGGTGGCCATCAGCTGGCGACGCTGCGGCGCCGAGGGACGCGCAGGATCAATATCACTCGAAATTATCCATGCCCGGTGCTCAAACGTGTCAAACGCCGCAATTGTGTCATACAAACCGACAAAGAGTGCCGGAAAAGACGGACCGGGTTTTGCCGGCGGCAAACGCTCCAACATACCCCCGAGTTCATACCCGAGAACGCCACAAAGACCGGTTTGAAACGGCGGCAGCGCAGGGTCGTGATCAAGGCGCGCGCGCGCCATCATGTCTTTGAGACGACGAAACGGGTCGGTGTCCGAAATCCCGCCAGCCGGCACTTTGATGGTTTCGATAGGGTCCGCAGCAATGAAAGCATACCGGCCACGACCGCCGGCTCCATCGGCGCTGTCGAGAAATGCAGATACAGGGTCATCGACAAACGGCGCGAACGCAGTCAGCGGGTCTTTATAAGGTATTTCCTGGGCGTCGGGCTTGGCCATTGTCTGGCAGGCACCGATGCCGGACGTTAGAACGTGTCGCCGAGAACACGGTCCGGCGGCGCATGACCGTCAACAAACGTCTTGATGTTGATCAGCACTTTTTCGCCCATGTCGATACGACCTTCATGCGTCGCAGAGCCCATATGCGGCAGCAGCACGACATTGTCGAGCGCCAGTAATTTTGGGTTCACGGCGGGTTCGTGTTCAAAGACGTCAAGGCCTGCACCGGCAATGTCACCCGCCACCAACAGACGCGTCAGCGCGTTTTCATCAATGATCTCACCACGCGCGGTATTGATGATCACGGCATTTTCCCGAAGCAGCTTTAACCGCCGTGCCGACAAAAGATGGTACGTGGCCGGCGTGTGCGGGCAGTTCACGGAAATGAAATCCATCCGTGCCAGCATTTGGTCCAGGCTTTCCCAATATGTCGCCTCAAGCTCGTTTTCAACCGCTTCGGGGACACGGCGCCGATTATGATAATGGATCGAAAGCCCGAAACCCTTGGCGCGTCGGGCAACCGCTTGACCAATTCGTCCCATACCGATAATGCCGAGGCGCTTACCATAAATACGATGCCCGAGCATCCACGTTGGCGACCAACCATCCCACTCACCGTTCCGGAGGCCGCGTTCACCTTCGGTCAATCGGCGTGGCACCGCCAACAGCAGTGCCATTGTCATATCGGCAGTGTCTTCGGTCAGGACATCCGGGGTGTTGGTCACGGTGATGCCGCGCTGGCGCGACGATGCGAGGTCAATATGGTCGACGCCGGCACCGTAGTTGGCGATCAGCCGCAGATTTTCACCGGCTTGCGCCAGAATTTTGCCGTCAATATGGTCGGTCACCGTAGGAACCAGGACGTCTGCGGTTTTAACGGCTTCGGCCAAATCGGCAGCAGACATGGCTTTGTCGTCCAGATTGAGACGGACGTCGAACAATTCCATCATGCGCGTTTCAATCGCATCGGGTAGTTTGCGGGTGACGACGACAATAGGCTTTTTGCGCTGCATTTCCGGGCCCTCCTGGACGCTTTGTTACGCGTGGCCATAGCAATCCGACGCGGAGTTGTCCAGCAACTTGACCAGACGCCCTGGGATAGCGATAAACACCCCATGAAACATTGTTTCGCTATTATCTTCGTGATCGTGCTGGCCGGGCTCGCGCCTGGCGGCCTTTGGCCTTTGACGTCTAGCCCGGCATCGGCGCAAGGGGCTGGCCAAAGAACCGGCCTTCCATTACCCCGGTATGTCAGCTTACGGGCACCAGAGGCGAATATGCGCACCGGCCCCGGCGTGCAGTATCCCGTCGAGTGGATTTTTCAGCGTGAAGGGCTGCCGGTCGAAATCATCAAAGAGTATCGCACCTGGCGGCTCGTCCGCGACTTGCAAGGCACACAGGGCTGGATGCACCAAAGCATGCTGTCTGGGAAACGGACTTTCCTGACCACCGGCAAAACCCGCACCCTTCGCGCCCGCGATGATGCCGGCAGTAAAGCGACAGCGCTTCTCGAAGAAAATACCATTGGTGAGTTGATCGCTTGCCCCCGCGCAGCAGGATGGTGCCAGGTTCGCGTTAAGGGTATTGAAGGCTGGTTACGCCGGGTCGAATTCTGGGGTGTCTATCGCAACGAAGTTTTCGAATAATCACAAAAAAGCCCCGGCGAAACCGGGGCTTTTTCTTTGAGAAACTATGATAAATTTAAGCGAGGTCCTCAGCCAACGCTCCGCGGGTCGCTTCCGGTAAAATCGCCATGTGGCCATATTTCGGATGCGCAATACCGATCATCACCCGCTGACCTTCGGTTTTAAACTTTACCGCCTGTTCATCGGTGAACGGGAAGTGAATAAACTGCACCGACGATGCTTTGCCGTCCGCCGTGGTGCGATCAACGTCTTCTTCGGGAACACCCTTTATAACTTCGCCATCGAATTCAATGGTGATGGTTTCTTCGACGCCACCGAGACCCGCCAGGAATGTGCTACGGCGTCCTGCGTCTTCGATTTCAAACATCAGCGTCGACACCAATTCACGCCCATTCGGGATCAACGGGTTGTAGGCGCTTAGCTCGTCATCAATTTGGTCATCGCCGCCTTTTTCGATGTACAGCATCTCGTGCACTTGGTGCCACATAGTGTCGAAGTTCTCGAAATAGAACATCGCGTCCGGACCGCAGGCAACCCGGCGGTCGCGTTTTTTCAAACTGATGGCGGCACGCCGTTCCTTACGATTCTTCGCGTACTCGTCCATCGAAATAATGTCATCACGCGTGATTTCGGTCTTGGCCATCATGGCGTCTCCTAAAGCTTGCATAGCGTTAAACACCGAAAGCACGAGCGAACAGTTCAACCGGATGCTGCATGGTGTCGATCTTATCGACGGGCTTATCGAGTTTTTCGATACCCTGAACAATGTGATCCCGCGCCAACGGACATTCCGACAAAACATATTTTGAGTTGGCATCGGCGGCCTTGCGGGCAACGGGTTTCCCGACTTTAAGGGCGACCTCGAAGTTTTCCTTCATAATCCCCCAAGATCCACCATGGCCCGAGCAACGCTCGATCACATTAAGCTTCAGATCTGGGATTAAACGCAGCATTTCGGCCGCCTTTTGACCCATATTCTGAGCCCGCGAGTGACAGGAAATATGTACCGTCACGCCACCATCAAGGGCCTTGATACCGTCGGCCAAGCCTTCTTTTTTGGCAATACCGACGATGTATTCGGTAATGTCGGACGTCGCGGCACTCAGTTTTGTGACGTTTTCATCGTCGGTCACCAACAACGGCCATTCAAATTTCAACATCAATGCGCAGGATGGCACCAAGGCGATGACGTCGTAGCCTTTTTCAATCCAGGGCATCAGATCGGCGGACGTCTGCTTGGCGCTTTCAGCCACGGCCGCGATATCGCCCTGCTCCAACTGCGGCATGCCACAACAGCGCGGGTAGACGACTTCGGTCTCGACGCCGTTTTGCGCAAGCACGGCGCGCGCCGCATCGCCGATGTGCGGATTGTTGTAGTTTGCAAAACAGGTCGCATACAAAACCGCTTTGCGGCCATACGCGGGCGCATCTTTGTTAACCGTCGGTGCAGTTTTTTTGTCTGCAAACGGCTGCGAAGAGTATTCCGGCAGCTTTGCATCGCGATGAATATCCGCGACGCTTTCCATGATCGGGCGCGTCACACTGTTCCCGCATTTACCGGCCCAGTTGACGAGGCCTGAAACTTTGCTGGCGAGTTTGCCATTGCGGTCGGTCTTGGTCAGTTGTTTTGCGCTGAACGGAATTTGCCCTTTTTTCTGCTCGACGGCGCGATAGCGCAGCATCAAATGCGGGAAATCCAAATTGAATTCATGCGGTGGCACATAGGGGCACTTCGTCATAAAGCACATGTCGCACAGCGTGCAGGCGTCGACAACCGGCTTGAAATCTTTGCTGTCGACAGTGTCCAGTTCCCCGGATTCCGACTCGTCGATCAGATCAAACAGTTTCGGGAAACTGTCACACAAGTTAAAGCAGCGGCGGCAGCCGTGGCAGATATCAAAAACGCGGCGCAGCTCGTCATCGAGCTTCGCTTCATCATAAAACTCTGGGTCTTGCCATGGCACCGGGTGGCGCATCGGGGCTTCAAGACTGCCTTCACTCATCGGATGTCTCCTGCAGCGACTTCTGAAATGTCCTTCGAATGGGAAGGGGGGCCAATGACCCCCCTTCATAATCGCGTCACATGGACAGCAATTAGTCCATGCTATCGAGAGCTTTTTGGAAACGACCAGCGTGAGACTTTTCAGCCTTTGCCAGGGTCTCGAACCAATCAGCGATTTCGTCAAAGCCTTCGTCGCGGGCGGTTTTTGCCATGCCCGGGTACATGTCGGTGTACTCGTGGGTTTCGCCGGCGATGGCGGCTTTCAGGTTATCGGAGGTTTCGCCAATCGGCTCACCGGTTGCCGGATCGCCAACTTCCTCGAGGAACTCGAGGTGGCCGTGCGCGTGTCCAGTTTCGCCTTCAGCGGTCGAGCGAAACACGGAAGCCACATCGTTGTAGCCTTCGACGTCTGCCTTTTGAGCGAAATACAGATAGCGACGGTTCGCTTGCGATTCGCCGGAAAATGCTTCTTTCAGATTTTCTTCGGTTTTGCTGCCCTTGAGGGACATGAGATCCTCCTTGCGTGTATCGTTCGATACAGATTTTGATAAAACACATGGCTATATAGCCCGTTCACCATAGCAATATGGTGCCATCACAAGGCAGAGTCAATAATTTGGAATAATTCTAAGGAAGGTTTTTGACTTAGTCTTCGCTGACCCGGACCACCACGTCGACGCGGCTGATCTTTTGACCCTTTGGTGGGGTTGGCAATTGCGTAACAACAACTTCGTCAGAGTTGATATCTTCGAGGCCACCATCTGTTTCAAAATAGAAATGATGATGATCGCTGACGTTGGTATCGAAGTACGAACGTCCGGCGGAAATCACGATTTCCCGCAACAAACCGGCATCGGTGAATTGATGCAAGGTATTGTAAACGGTCGCCAGTGATACCGGCGAATCGGCGTTGATGACGTCGCGATGCAAATCTTCAGCGCAGACGTGCTTATCTGTGCCGTCAAACAATAGGCCGGCCAAAGCAATTCTTTGGCGCGTCGGACGAAGGCCGACAGCACGCAACTTTTCGATCACTTGGGTATATCGTTTTTCGTTATTCATGAGTCGTATTTAAGGACTTTCACGTGAAAGTTCAATCCCATCAAGGTTTCCATCGAGAAGAGAGCGCTTAAGCAGGTTCGTCCGGCAACGGGAACGGGACACCGACGATATGGTAGCCACTGTCCACATGATGTATTTCACCGGTCACACTCAGCGATAAATCGGACAGCAAATACAGAGCCGAGCCGCCGATGTCATCAAGCTGCACATTGCGACGCAATGGCGCGTGTTTTTCGTTCCAGCGCAGGATGTGGCGCGCACCGGCAATCGCACTACCGGCCAACGTGCGCATGGGCCCAGCCGAGATCGCGTTCACTCGAATGTTCTGCGGGCCGAGGTCCGAGGCCAAATAACGGACGCTCGCCTCAAGCGCAGCCTTGGCCACACCCATCACATTGTAATTCGGCACAACACGCGTCGAGCCGAAGAACGACAATGCAATCATGCTGCCGCCATTACTCATCACTGGGGCAGCGTGACGTGCCAATGCGGTAAACGAATAGCAAGATACTTCCATCGTGCGGTGAAAGTTGTCACGAGACGTATCTAAAAATCGCCCCTTAAGCTCGTTCTTGTCGGAATATGCGACCGCGTGAACGACGAAATCGATACTGCCCCATGCGTCAGAGCAAGCATCCACTGCGGCCTTGATTGAGTCTTCGTCTTCAACGTCGCAGGGCACGATGATCTTAGAATCAATACTTTCCGCAAGCGGGCGCACACGACGTTCCATCGCTTCGTTCTGATAGGTAAATGCAAGCTCGGCGCCATGTGCGGTAAGCGTATTGGCAATCCCCCACGCGATCGATCGATCATTCGCGACGCCCATGATCAGACCGCGCTTGCCGGCCATTAAATTGCTTTTAAGGGCGGCGCGCGACGCGCTGTCGGCTGGCTTACGCTCATCCATACTCTTTATGCCTCAAACCGCTTGAAGGCCAACGTCGCGTTGGTGCCACCGAAACCAAAACTGTTCGACAACACGCAATTCAACTCGGCGTTATCGATGCGCGTCGACACAATATTGGCATCGCCAGCTTCGGGGTCGAGATTGTCGACGTTCGCCGACGCCGCGATGAAATTATTGTTCATCATAATCAACGAATAAATGGCTTCATGTGCACCCGTCGCCCCCTGTGAGTGGCCGGTCAGCGATTTCGTTGACGAGATTTTCGGGCTATGCGCCCTAAAGACTTCTTGGATCGCCTTCACCTCCGTCATATCACCGGCGGGCGTCGAGGTGCCATGCGCGTTGATATAATCGACCTTGGTGTTGCCGAGGCCTGCGGTCGCCATCTGCATGCAGCGTCGGGCACCTTCGCCCGAAGGCGCGACCATGTCGACGCCGTCAGACGTCGCACCATAGCCGACAATCTCGCCGTAAATCTTCGCGCCACGTGCTTTTGCGTGCTCAAGTTCTTCCAAGACAACGACGCCGGCACCGCCTGCGATGACAAAGCCGTCTCGGTCCACATCGAACGGACGCGACGCGCGCATGGGCTGATCGTTAAATTTTGACGAAAGCGCCCCCATCGCATCGAACAAAACCGTCAACGTCCAATGCAGTTCTTCGGCGCCACCGGCAAAAACGACATCTTGCTTGCCCCATTGTATCAACTCGGCGCCATTGCCAATGCAATGCGCACTGGTCGAACAGGCCGATGAGATTGAATAGCTCAGTCCACGCATATGAAATGCGGTTGAAATATTCGCCGACACGGTGGAACACATGGTCTTCGGCACCGCATAGGGGCCGATGCGCTTCGCACCTTTTTCGCGTGCGGTATCTGCCGCCAAAACCTGCGCTGACGTCGATGGTCCGCCTGAGCCCATAACCAAGCCGGTGCGATCACTGGTGATGACGGAGTCGTCAAAACCGGAATCCGCAATCGCTTCTTTCATCGCGACGTAAGCGTAAGCCGCCCCATCGCCCATGAAGCGCCGTAATTTGCGGTCGATCATTTCATCCATATCGATCTGCGGGGCGCCATGGACGTGGGATCTGAACCCCCGCTCGGCGTACTCATCGCAATGTACGATACCTGAACGACCTGCACGCAAGCTTTCCGTGACCTGCGCGACATCGTTTCCGATGGGCGATACAATCCCCATCCCTGTTACTACGACACGTCTCATATCATCCTCACTGCCGTCATTTGTCGCTGTCAGTCATCTGACGAGAACAACGTCACCTTAAGATCGGACGCTTCATACGCGACCTTGCCATCAACCATCATCACGCCGTCGGCAATGCCGAGCGTGATCTTGCGGCTCATCACGCGCTTAATATCAACGCGATATTCAACGAGCGAGCGGTCCGGCGTCACCTGGTCGGTAAACTTAACCTGGCCAACCCCAAGCGCACGCCCGCGGCCCGGCGCACCGGTCCAACCAAGATAAAATCCAACCATCTGCCACAAGGCATCAAGCCCAAGGCAGCCCGGCATCACCGGATCACCCTGAAAGTGGCAATCAAAAAACCATAGATCCGGCTTCACTTTAAGGCTGGCTTCAACCACGCCCTTTCCGTTCGCCCCGCCGTCTGCACTGATATTCGTGATTTCATCGAACATCAGCATCGGCGGCAATGGTAATTGTGCATTGCCGTGGCCAAATAATTCGCCGCGCCCGCAACGCAAAAGATCATCGTACGTATAACTGTTTTGCTGTGACAAAGAGATACGGTCCCTCACCTATCGACCCGAAGCAAAAGAATTCGATTTAACGTTAATCGTTCCATGCCAATTTTATACCGCATCAATAAGCGAAAACGCCGTTCCGTGCACGAAAAAATACCGTATCCGGGTGAACGTGGCTCGTTAAAGAAACGGCGGGGCGGCGACCATAACAGTCGCCGCCCCAAGCTGACTTCACCGAAACGCGAGAATTGCTGGCATATTCAGCAATTAATCGCGCTTCTTTTTCTCGGCAACTTGATCACTGATGTCTTCGCCGGTCTCTTGGTCGACGACACGCATCGATAGCTTAACTTTACCGCGATCATCGATACCGATCAGCTTAACTTTGATTTCATCACCTTCGTTGATCACGTCGGTAACTTTTTCAACGCGACCGTCGGTCAATTCCGAAATGTGAACCAGGCCGTCACGAGGGCCTAGGAAGTTCACAAATGCGCCGAAATCAACGACTTTAACGACTTTTCCGTTATAAATCGTCCCGACTTCAGGCTCAGCAACGATGTTGCGGATCATGTCGGCCGCTTTGCTCGCAGCCGTTTCGTCAACCGCGGCGATCCGCACGGTGCCATCGTCTTCAACGTCGATCTTGGCGCCGGTGGTTTCGCAGATTTCACGGATCATCTTGCCGCCTGGGCCGATGATGTCGCGAATCTTTTCCGGATTGATTTTCATCTGCGTGATACGTGGGGCATTCTGACTGACCGAGTCTCGTGAGTTGGTCAGCGCTTTAGCCATTTCACCCAGAATGTGCATCCGGCCTTCTTGTGCTTGGCCCAGCGCAATCTGCATGATTTCTTCGGTGATGGACGTAATTTTAATGTCCATCTGCAACGACGTAATGCCGTCTGCCGTACCGGCAACTTTGAAGTCCATGTCGCCCAGGTGATCTTCGTCACCCAAGATATCGGAAAGCACCGCGTAACGATCGCCTTCCTTGATCAGGCCCATGGCAATACCAGCAACCGGGCGCGGCAACGGCACACCGGCATCCATCATCGCCAACGACGTCCCGCAAACGGTCGCCATTGAGGACGAACCATTGGATTCGGTGACGTCGGAAACCACACGCATGGTGTAAGGGAATTCGTCTTTCGACGGCATTACCGGATGAATGGCGCGCCATGCCAGCTTGCCGTGACCGACTTCGCGACGACCGGTAAAGCCGAAACGACCCGCTTCGCCGACCGAGAACGGTGGAAAGTTGTAGTGCAGCATGAAGTGTTCACGGTAGTTGTCGGCAAGACCGTCGACAATCTGCTCGTCCTGACCGGTGCCGAGCGTGGTCGTCACCAAGGCCTGGGTTTCACCACGGGTGAACAGAGCGGAGCCGTGTGCACGCGGTAAAATACCGACCTCAGAGGCAATCGCACGCACCGTCTTGGTGTCACGACCGTCGATACGCAGGCCCGTATCCAAGATGTCGTTACGCACGATATCTTTTTCGAGGCTCTTGAGCGCATCGCTCATGATGTCTTTCAGCAGGTCTTGGTTGATGCTGTCGTCAGCGGCGAGCTTTTCCGCCACCGCTTTTTTGACTTCGGAAAGCTTTGCTTGGCGTTCCGACTTGATTTTGATGCCATACGCGGCACGTAGATCGTCCGCAGCGGCAGCCGCGATCTTTGCTTTGATCTCGTCGATGCCGTCCGGTGCAGCCGGCACATCAATCGGGTCTTTTGCACAGGCTTCAGCAAGATCGATGATCGCATCGATCACCGGCTGGAAGCCACGATGACCGAACATCACGGCGTCGAGCATCTGCTGCTCGGAAAGCTCGCTGGCTTCCGATTCAACCATCAACACGCCTTCTTGCGTTCCGGCGACGATCAGGTCGAGGTCGCTTTCAGCCATCTGTGCCAGCGTCGGATTGAGCACCAAGTCGCCGTTGACGCGGCCAACGCGCGCACCACCGATTGGGCCCATGAACGGTAGGCCGGAAATCGTCAGCGCAGCAGAGGTGCCGATCATCGCCAAGATATCGGTTTCATTTTCTAGGTCGTGGGAGACGACCGTACAGATAACCTGGGTTTCATTTTTGAAGCCCTTCGCAAACAACGGGCGGATCGGGCGGTCGATCAGGCGGGACGTCAGGGTCTCGCGCTCGCTCGGACGGCCTTCACGCTTGAAAAAACCACCCGGAATTTTACCGGCAGCAAATGCTTTTTCGACGTAATGAACCGAAAGCGGGAAGAAATCGAGACCAGGCTTCGGCGACTTTTCGCCAACGACCGTGCACAGCACTTTGCTCTCGCCGAGGGTCGCCATAACGGCACCGTCAGCTTGGCGTGCGATCTTGCCAGTTTCCAGCACCAGCGTCTGGCCTGCCCACTCAATCTCTTTACGGAATTCTTTAAACATACTCATATGTATTTCCTCATCATCGTACCAACAGCGCCGTAGCCTCCATGGCACGGCGCAGCCCTACAGCCACCTTGGCCGCAGGTGGGCGTGAAGCCGAAAACATTCTTCCAGGTGACTGAAAACCATGCAGCGGCTTACGCCGAAAGGGCAGCAACCGCTCATTCGGTGCTGCCCCAATTTACCGCCTTAGCGGCGCAGACCCAGGCGTTTCACCAGGGCTTCGTAACGCTTACTGTCTTTCTTGCGCAAATAATCAAGAAGACGCCGGCGTTGACCGACCATCATCAACAGACCACGGCGGGAATGGAAATCCTTGCTGTGGGTCTTAAGATGCTCGGTAAGGTTCGTGATCCGCTCGGTAAGAACGGCAACTTGCACATCTGCGGAACCGGTATCGCCGTCTGTGACGGCAAATTCTTTAATCAGTTCCTGCTTACGTTCAGCAGTAATCGACATCGCAATCTCCTAAATCAAAGGTTCATTAAACGCAGAGGACGAATTTCGCCACCTGCGATGCGCGCCAACCCCAGCAAAGTACCCGCTGCCGTCACTTGAACGACATCCCCTTGGCTAATTAATCCTTGGGGGGACCTTTGCGCCACGGGCAGAACCGGTATGGCCTGACCATGTTTGAGCCGGTGCGCTTCTTGCTCCGTCAAAGCCAGTGCCGGGATGTCGTCCAGCACGGTTTCAACAGGGAGCAAATGCTCAGCTAGAAGCATCGCCACGTTACCGCCTTCATTCTCTTCAAAGGCTTGCAACGGCACGGCCATTTCCTCACGAAAAGGGCCGACAACGGTGCGTCTGAGGCGCCTTATATGCCCCTCGCACCCCAAGTGCAAGGCCAGATCACGCGCCAGCGCGCGCACATACGTGCCCTTGCCACAGTCCATTTCGAAGACCGCGTGATCAGGATCCGGCACATCCATCAACCGAATATCGTCAATTCGGACAATCCGGGGCGCGATTTCCACCGTTTCGTCCCGCCGCGCCTTTTTATACGCCCGCTCGCCATCAACCTTCACGGCCGAATACACCGGGGGAATCTGCGAGATTTCGCCGATAAACGTCGGTAATGCTTCAAGAATTGCCGCTTCGGTCGGGCGCGCGTCAGAAGACGCCGTCACTTCACCTTCGGCATCCTGCGTTGCCGTGCTTTCGCCCCAGCGGATGGTAAATTGATATGTTTTATGGCCGTCCATTGCCCATTGCTGGGTTTTCGTCGCTTCGCCTAAGGCAATCGGCAAGATACCACTCGCCAACGGGTCCAGCGTACCGCCATGACCAACCTTAGCCGCGTTGGTCAGCCGCTTGATACGCCCAACACAGGTGTTCGAAGACGGCCCTTCGGGCTTATCCAGCACAAGCCAGCCGTGAATCGGGTCGCCCTTGCGCCGACGACCCATTCAGGCATCGTCCTCTTCGTCGGTAACGTCACGATTGATATCTTGGGCAACCTGCGGGTTGCGCATCACCCGATCAATCCGATCCGCTTCATCGAATGAGGTGTCGGCCTGAAACGACAACCGGGGGACGTGGCGCAGGCGCACATTGCGGCCGACATAGGTTCGCAGAAATCCCGCCGCACGGTTCAATACATCGACCGTGTCACCAAGGTCACCACCACCCAGCGGCACCACGAATGCCGTCGCGTTCTTAAGGTCAGGACTGATGCGAACTTCGGTGACCGTCAATGAACGTCCGGCGAGGGCCGGGTCATGTACTTCGCCACGCTCGAACGCCATCGCCAAGGTGTGGCGAATTTCTTCGCCGACCCGAAGTTGGCGTTGCGTCGGCGCGCGATCTGATTGGCGTGACATACGATACCTTAAAAACGGCCGCGTCCGTGGCCCCTAAAAGAGCCGACGGATCACAATTGGCGGCTGGTTTCCTTAACCTCGAAACACTCGATAAGATCGCCCACCTGAATATCGTTGTAGTTGGCGAACGCCATACCGCATTCGTAGCCTTCTTTGACTTCGCGCACGTCATCCTTGAAGCGCTTGAGCTGGCTGAGATCGCCCTCGTGCACAACCACATCGTCACGCAGCAAGCGAACCTTGGCGCCCCGTTTGACCGTGCCCTCGGTGATCATGCAACCGGCAACTTTGCCGACCTTGGTGATCGAGAAGACTTCGCGGATTTGCGCGTAGCCCAAAAGCTCTTCGGAAACGTCCGGCGCCAGCATGCCAGACAACATCTGCTTCACGTCGTCGGTCAGATTATAGATGATCGAATAGTAACGCATATCGACGCCGTCGCGTTTCGCAGCTTCGCGTGCCTGCGGGTTGGCGCGGACGTTAAAGCCGATCACCAGGGCGTTTGAGGCGCGGGCCAACGTCACGTCAGATTCGTTGATGCCCCCGACGCCAGAGTGCAGGACCTGCACCTCGACCTCGCTGGTGCCCATATTTCTAAGCGCACCAAGAATGGCTTCCAACGACCCATGCACGTCAGCTTTAACGACCACCGGCAGAAGCTGTGCTTCGCCTTCTTTGATCTTTTCAAACATCTGCTCGAGCGTACCGCGGCCGCTGGCCGCAGCCCGGGTGTCGCGCTCACGGCGTTGACGGAATTCCGTCACTTCACGGGCTTTGTTTTCGCTCTCGACAACAATCACGTCGTCGCCAGCCATCGGTGTACCATTCAAGCCGAGAACTTCGGCAGGCATCGACGGGCCGACTTTATCGAGCTGATTGCCGCTGGCGTCCGTCAGCGCACGGACACGCCCCCACTCTGCGCCGGCGACGAAAATATCACCGACATTCAACGTGCCGCGTTGTACCAGCACCGTGGCCACAGAACCGCGACCTTGTTCCATTTTGGATTCAACGACCACACCTTCTGCAGCGCGGTTCGGGTTGGCCTTCAAGTCCAATAGTTCAGCCTGCAGTGAAATCACTTCCAACAATCGATCAAGGTTGGTGTGCTTCAGCGCCGAAACCGGGACGCACAAGACGTCACCACCCATATCTTCGACTTGAATATCGTGGCTCAGCAGGTCGGTCTTGATTTTGTCCGGATTGGCGTCCGGCTTGTCGATCTTGTTGACCGCAACGATGATTGGTACCCCTGCCGCTTTGGCATGGTGAATAGCTTCAATCGTCTGCGGCATAATGCCGTCATCTGCGGCGACACAAAGCACGACGATATCGGTCACCTTAGCGCCACGTGCACGCATTTCAGAGAATGCGGCGTGGCCGGGTGTATCGATAAATGTGATCGCATTGCCGGTCGGTGTGACAACTTGATAGGCACCGATGTGCTGCGTAATGCCGCCAGCTTCGTGATTGGCGACATTGCTCTCACGGAGTGCATCCAACAACGACGTCTTACCATGGTCAACGTGACCCATGACGGTCACGACCGGCGCTCGTGCCACCATATCGCGTTCAACGTCCGCTGTGCCCAGACTCAGACTGTCTTCGACATCAGCTTCGCTCACCCGCTTTACGCGGTGGCCGAATTCCTGCACCACAAGTTCACCGGTGTCGCCGTCAATGCTTTGGGTGATCGTCGCCATAACGCCCATTTCCATGAGCTTTTTGACCACTTCACCGCCACGCTCGGCCATACGGTTGGCGAGTTCTTGCACGGTAATTGTTTCCGGCACCACAACATCACGGATAACTTTTGTCCCCTCAGAACGAAGTTCACGTTGTTTTTCTTTATCGCGTTCACGTTGACGCTTTACCGATGCCAGCGAACGGCGGTGTTCTTCCATTTCTTCGAAAGATTCCGCTTCGGCGATGGTAAGCTTGCCTTTACGACGGCGCTCATCACCACGGCCTTTGCCGGGCGATGGTTTTTTCGCGTCGACTTTCGTCAGCTTTGCGCCTTTGCGTGCATCCGACTCGTCGTCGCCGTATTTATCGTCCGGCAGGCGCGCATCAGCGCGGCTAGTGTCTTTCGCCGCATCCTTGGCAGCTTCTTTGTCCCGCTGCTTGCGCTCTTCTTCAAGACGCTTGGTTTCTTCTTCCTGCGCCAAGCGGATCGCGGCTTCTTCTGCGGTCTCTTCAACCTCAGCTTCGGCTTCAGCAGCCGCGGCTTTGGCGACTGCCGCAGCCTCAGCGGCTTCGGCGCGGCCAAAATCAGATACCTGCGGACGGCCACGACCACTCGGGACCGCGTCTGCCTCATCACCGCTATCACGTGCAGTGTTCAGCGCACGCATGCGTGCCTGACGCTCGCTCTCGGTCAAGTTGGACAGGTTCGCGCGCTCAGGCTCTTCAACGACGACCGGCGGCGGCGGTGCCTGAACCTCTTCTTCCACCGGCGCACTCTCGTTGAGAGCCGCACCAAGCAGATCGGCCTTCAGCTCGGACATTTCGCCCTTCGGGTCGGTCACAAAGGTCCGTTTGCGTTTTTTCTCGACCGCCACCATCTTCGAACGACCATGCGAGAAGTTTTGCTTCACCTGGCCCGCTTCGATGGTTTTGTTCAGCTCCAAACGGCCCGGACTCGAGAGCCCTAAGCGTTTTTTGCCTTTGTCGGTTTCTTTCGCGTCACTCATTGCTTTTCGTCCATTTCCGCCGGCCTAAGACCAGTCAATCGTTCGTTCTCTCTTTGCAGCGAAGTGGCAAGGCCACCCCTGAGTATCGTCAAAAACGATACTGCGCCTTTTCCAGCACCGGCACTAAGCTCGGCGTTGGTTAGGCTGCCGGCAATCGGCAATTTTCCAGCCGCCATCGCGATATCACGACGACCGCCGCCCGCATCCGATGCAATGGCAACAATACCTGCACCACCCTGCGCCAGAATTTCCAACACGCGGTCATAGCCGACCACCAACAAATCCGAACGCTTCGCGAGCCCAATGGTGTCCTGGCAACGTTTTGACAACATCGTTTCTAATGTCGCCAACAAATCTTCAGGCACATTGACCTGAGCTTTGGCAGCGCGCGCAAACAGTTTACGCTCGACCGCTTGCATAATAGCAGAACGATCAGCAGAAACCCAAATCCCACGTCCGGGTAAACGCTCACCCAAGTCCGGCACAATCATACCGTCCGGGCTGACGACAAAGCGAATCAGGCCATGCGTCGGCATGCTGTCGCCAGTCGCAATACAGCGCCGTGCGGGTTCGCTTTTGTGCGCCTTCGTCATGTGTGCGTGCGTTGCCATTCCGTCCTATGGATCCTGTTAACCAGCGTCCTCAGGTGCATCGGTCGGCGTTTCGTCACCGCCCTCAACATCTTCGCTCACCGGCTCATCGGCGAACCAATGCGCACGGGCCGCCATGATCACAGCATTCGCGTCATCCAACGACATGGTCCCAGCTGGCAGCATCTCGAGCAATTCGTCACCGGCCAAATCCGCCAGATCATCAAGGGTTTTAATGCCCTTTTCACCGATCGCCACCATGATCGCCGCATTGATACCGTCAAGCGCGGCAATGTCGTCTTCAACACCAAGCTCTTTACGCTTCGTGTTCATTTCTTCTTCGCGGGTCGACAAATAGGCGCGTGCGCGCTCTTGCAATTCAGCCGCCACGTCTTCGTCAAAACCTTCGATCTCAACCAGGTCGTCCACCGGCACGAAGCCGACTTCTTCGACCGAACTGAAGCCTTCGGTGACCAAAAGATGCGCAATCACATCGTCGACGTCCAAAGCTTCCACGAACATCTTCGAGCGGTCCTGGAATTCCTTTTGACGACGCTCGGACTCTTCGGCTTCGGTCAGAATATCGATGTCCCAGCCCGACAACTGCGAAGCGAGGCGCACGTTTTGACCGCGGCGACCGATGGCGAGGCTTAGCTGCTCGTCCGGGACGACCACTTCAATTTTGTTGTTGTCTTCGTCCAAAACGACCTTGGCAACTTCGGCCGGTGCCAAAGCGTTGACGATGAATGATGCAGCATCTGGCGACCACTGGATGATATCAATCTTTTCACCCTGTAATTCGCCAACGACGGCCTGCACTCGCGAGCCCCGCATACCGATGCATGGACCCACCGGATCAATGCTGCTGTCATGCGAAACAACGGCAATTTTGGCGCGCGAACCCGGGTCACGGGCAACGGCCTTGATTTCAATCACGCCGTCATAAATTTCCGGCACTTCCTGGGCAAACAATTTGGCCATGAAATCCGGGTGCGTGCGCGAGAGGAAAATCTGCGGACCGCGGGGTTCACGACGGACATCGGCGATGTATGCGCGAATGCGGTCGCCGTTATTAAAGTGCTCACGCGGAATCGACTCGTCACGGCGCAGAATGGCTTCGGCGCGACCCAAATCGACAACCGCATTGCCGTATTCCATCCGCTTAACCAGACCGTTGACGATTTCGCCTGTACGGTCTTTGTATTCTTCAAATTGGCGCTCACGCTCAGCTTCACGCACCTTTTGAACGATGACCTGTTTCGCGGTCTGTGCGGCGATCCGGCCAAAATCAATTGGTGGTAAAATGTCGACGATGAACTCACCGGGCGTCGCATCCGACTTTTTACGCAGGGCGTCGGTCAGGGGAAGCTGAGTATATTCGTTCTCAATCTCGGCACCGTCTTCGAGCACTTCGATATAGCGTGCCAACATGATCTCGCCGGTTTTGCGGTCAATGTGGGCACGGATATCGTGCTCGTGGCCATACTTGGAGCGACCGGCTTTTTGGATGGCCATTTCCATGGCTTCCAATACCTCTTCACGCTCAATACCCTTATCGCGCGCGACAGTGTCGGCGACGGTCAGCAATTCCGGCCGGGCGTGAACGTCGCCGGCTTCCATCAAGGCTTCACTCATGATGCTTTTTCTTTCCCTAACTGGGCGATCATCTCGTCTGTGACGATCAGTTTCGCCTTAGCAATGTCGTCGATATGAAGCTGAACACGCTCGCCATCAACGTCGATTACCACATCGTTACCATCCGTGCCGCTGACCCTGCCGCGAAAACGGCGACGACCATCGATCACGGTCTTTGTTTCAAGCTTTGCCTCGAAACCGGCAAAACGGTCGAAATCCTTCAAACGCACCAGCGGCCGATCCAGGCCCGGCGAGCTCACCTCAAGGGTATACGCATCGCTGATCGGGTCTTCGACGTCGAGTACAGCCGACACGGCGCGCGAAATATCTGCACAGTCGTCAACATTCATCTCACGACCATCAAAAGGCTCGGCCATGATCTGCAACCGCGGATCACCACCACCCATCAAAAGCACACGCACCACATCATAGCCCAACGCTTCGATGGTCGGCGTGATGATCTCTTGAACGCGCTGAGCAAGATCGGTACCTGTCAAAATGTCCTCTCGGTCTTCTTGGTATTTTGTCTTCTCGTTATTTTTTGGCCGTCTACGTCATTCAGTGCCGCCCGAAGGCCATATAACTAAAGGCTTTGCGTCGATCACAGCACCTCGTTTACCCAACAAAAAAGGTGGGCCGCCGGCCCACCCATCAACACTAGTCAATACGCTAGATCAACGAGCGCTCCCTTAGGAGCCCCGGTGATATATCCAGAAACCCGCGTAAAAGCAAGGGTTAACTCGTCAAATACGGCCTTTGCACCAGCTCAGCGACGCGGCACTCGGCGCATCACGAGATATGACGGCAGGTCACCTTTTTTACGACCCTTGGCTTCATAACGAGTCTCGACCCACCCTGACGGCGGCAAGCGCCAATCGTCAGGGCGCTCGGCCGTCCAGACCCAGTCCGGATGGCGCTGCACTTCGGCCAGGGTCCAGGCGACGTAATCCTTATGATCGGACGCAAAAATAAACGTCGCACCATCGCGCGCGATGCGGGCGAGCTCGCTCAAAGCATCTTGTTGGACGAACCGACGCCTATTGTGCCGCGCCTTTGGCCAGGGGTCTGGAAACAATAAATAAATTTTCGATATCGCCGCGTCTGGCAACCGTGGCAGTAACTGACGGGCATCTTCGTCAAACAACCGAATATTGGTGGAGCCGTCACGCTCGATATCGGCCAACAACGAGGCAACGCCGTTGATAAACGGCTCACATCCAATGAAATCGACGTCCGGTGCGGCGGCCGCCACACCGCTCAGGTGTTCGCCCGCGCCAAAGCCAATTTCTAAATGAATCTCAGCAGCAGTCCGCCCGAATTTTTCGGCAAGATCTACAGGGGTGCTTTGCCCCCGTGCGGCGAGCCGCAACGCAGGCAAAAGCGTATCGATAAGCTTGGCACGGTGTGGCCTGAGTTTATGAGTCCGCCGACGGCCATACCAAAGTGGCTGGCCGTCCGGCGATCTTGGTGTGTCATCACTCATGCTTTTCCCTCCCCGTGATATCTTTGGCACAACATGAAATCAGCCAAAGATGGGTTGGGTTTGCCAAAGGCCTCGCAACAGTCGGCGCGTCAAGAAGCCCCGAATGCTGCCTTAAGGCTGTCAGCCAGATCCGTCTTCTCCCAAGAGAAACCACCATCGGCATCCGGCGTGCGACCAAAGTGACCATACGCTGCGGTACGGGCATAAATCGGACGGCTCAAAGACAGGTGTTCGCGAATGCCACGCGGCGACAAATCGACCAAATCCAGCAACGCGGCTGCAATCGCATCTTCGTCAACTCGACCCGTGCCATAGGTATCGATGTAAACCGATAAAGGCTTGGAAACGCCAATCGCGTAAGACAACTGGATTGTGCATTTGTCAGCGAGGCCTGCGGCCACCACATTCTTTGCAAGATAGCGACCGGCATAAGCTGCAGAACGGTCCACCTTCGTGGGATCTTTACCCGAGAACGCGCCGCCCCCGTGTGGCGCTGCGCCACCGTAGGTGTCGACAATGATCTTACGACCCGTCAAGCCGGCATCCCCGTCAGGGCCACCAATGACGAAACGACCCGTTGGGTTTACATACAGTTCTTCATCCGGGCACATCCAGCCCTCGGGCAGCACGTTTTCAACGATGGGGCGCACCAATTCACGCACGTCGTCTTGGCTAAGATCTTCATCATGCTGGGTTGAAACCACGACCGATGTCGCGCGGATCGGCTGGCCATTGTGATACTCCAGCGTGACCTGACTTTTGGAGTCCGGACCAAACCCTTTGAATTCGCCGCTTTTGCGCTTTTTCGCCATATCTTTGAGAATACGGTGCGAGAAAACGATCGGCGCCGGCATCAAGACGTCGGTTTCGTTGCAGGCATAGCCGAACATAATGCCTTGGTCACCGGCGCCTTCGTCTTTATTGCCGAGCGCATCAACGCCCTGGGCGATATCCACGGACTGCGGGTGCACATACACTTTGACGTCCGACTTTTCCCAATGGAAGTTGTCTTGGTCGTAGCCGATGTCTTTGATTGCAGCCCGGGCCAGTTCTTCCAAACGGGCGGGTGAAATCTCTTGAGCGCAGCGCGTTTCCCCTGCGAGAACAACCAAATTGGTTGTCACCAAGGTCTCAACGGCCACGCGCGCACCTGGGTCCAGCGCCAAATATGCGTCAACAATTTCATCGGAAATACGGTCGCAAATTTTATCCGGGTGTCCTTCGGACACGGACTCGCTGGTAAAGAGGTAATTTTTTCTGCTCACGTCGGTCCCTTCCCTGCCTGGGCATTACACTCACTGGACCGGGGGGCTGGAAGCCGGGAAATCCCGACCGCCCACTTAGCGCTATATTTTTCGTGGCGGCAAGCGGTCCAAATCCATCCACGGCAACTGTTTGTTGCGGTTCAGTTTGTGACAACTTCGAAACCAAGCGTCAAGCGAATCTGTGACAAGACAGGGGTAAATGGGACCTAGCGGCAAACAAGTGCCGATCTATTGCCCATTCGCCAACGATAAAATGCGGTATATGCGTTTACTCTTCGTCGGGCAGATTCGCCATAGACCGCAACAATTCATAAAGTCGACGACGGACTTTTGGATCATTGATACGGTAGTATGAACGAACGAGCTCGAGCGTCTCTTGACGAGAGAGAGGGTCATCATCCATTTGCGCCCGCTCGCGATCAGATAGCCCATCTCTATCAAGGCCCTTCAACTTGCTTTTTGGGACAAATGCACCAACATCACCAATCGCACCATCGGGCATATCTTCGAAAAAGAATGCGACCGGAACACCCAAGATGTGACTAAACTGATACAAGCGGCTTGAGCCGATCCGGTTCGCACCACGTTCGTACTTCTGAATTTGCTGAAATGTCAGACCAACGGCATCGCCTAACTTTTCCTGGGACATTCCAAGCATCGTTCGACGCAGTCTAACGCGGCTACCGACGTGCACATCAACCGGATGCGACTTCCCGGTTGACGCTTTCTTATGCCCACCGGATCCACCTCCGGCATTGGATGGGCTCATAATCATAGGTGGCGATGAATTGATCACTTAATCCTCCGAGGCTTATTCGGCGAAGGGCGTAAGGCTTACTTTTACACCAATTATACGGGAATAACTAGGCGCACGTAAAAGAAGAAAGTTTAAAAACCTAATCCCGTTTATGTATACGAGCGTTAATTCTTTTCGTATAAGACGATAAAACCGCGAAAACTGCCAACAAAAAACCACCCAAGTGAGCAAGCTTAGACGACAGTGTTTGCGCAATGGCCTCAGGCAACGGTGCGTCAACAACACCTTGTTTTTCCAGAGCTAATTGGTTTCTGACACGACCGAATGGATCAATCACTGCTGATATCCCGGTATTCGCTGCACGCACCACGGGCAATCCTTCTTCGATGGCGCGGAACTGTGCTTGCACAAGGTGCTGGTAGGGGCCGGACGAGGGTCCAAACCATGCGTCGTTGGTTATATTGAGTATCCATTCTGGTCGATTGTCCGAATCAACAACATTGCCAGAGAAAATAATCTCATAACAGATGACCGGGGAAAATGCCGGCAAGCCTTCGACCTTGATCGTTTGTGGTCCGGGCCCAGGGGTAAAATCACCGCGCCCGGCAACCAGCTTTTCTACCGGCAGCCAATCGCGCAACGGGACGTATTCACCAAACGGCACAAGGTGAAATTTATCAAATGATGCGACGACATCACCATCATCGTCGATCACGAACATGCTGTTGAAATACCGGCCCGCTGCATCACGTCTGGGCGCACCGAAAAACAAATGCCCATCTTTCGGCACCGCAGCCGCAAGGGACGCCGGGACCTCGGAGCCCGGCTCAATCAGAAACGGGACGTTCGTCTCGGCCCATATAACATCGGTTGGCGTAACAGCAGGACCGGCCGTCCGTTTGCTCATCGCCATCTGTCGGAGCACGTGTTGTTGACGTAAATCAGGGCGCCATTTGAGCTTTTGATCAATCGCTGGCTGAACAAGACGAAGCACAACATCATCACGCGTCAATAAACCGGCCGCAGACAACCGATATGCGCCGATACCCCACATCAACGGCAGCAATAAACTCATCGCCATTGCCATCATTTTTTGTCGCGCGGACATGTGTCCAAGGGTCGACGACTGTCTGACGAACAACACCGCAGGGGCTGCAAACACACATGCGGTCAGAAAACTGACGCCAAGCGCACCGACATAGGCAGCTGGCTGCATCATCTCGGGCGACAGCCCCCAAACGGTCGCGAGCGGGTTCCAAGGAAATCCGGTCAGCAATATCCCCCGCAACCATTCGGATAGGGTCCAACATCCAGCGAAAACCGGCACCAAAACCATGGGCCCACCTGCGCCGCGCCGCATCAATGTATTCACAGCCGCAGACGCCATCGCCATGTAGAGCGCCATGCCGACGCTGATGCCGATCACGGCGACCGGCATCAAGGCTGCAAACTGTTCAGCATCGACGAGGAACGCATAGCCGATCCAGTAAAGACCGACACCAAACCAGCCTAATCCGAACAACCACCCCTCGAATGCGGCAATGCGCATATCGCGGGCCGTGAAATTCAACAAAGCGAGACCGGCGAGGCCTGGCCATAACAGTGGCACAGCATAGAGCGGCGGCAACGCGAGGGCACTCAGGATACCAAGAGACAACGCCAAAACATAACGGCGCCAGCCAGGGACCAGCAGTCTTGAGCCTTGATCTTGCTCAGGACTCATCCCGCAGCGGGCGCCGACGCCATTTCCGCATCAACACGACGGCGCACCCGAACACGATGCACACGCCTTGGATCCGCATCTAAAATTTCAAATTCAATACCTCCACGATGCGCAATAATCTCACCCCGGATCGGCACGCGACCCGCGACCGTGAACACAAGACCGCCCAACGTATCAATATCTTCACGTTCGTCTTCATCTACCACAGGGCCAATGCGGCTTTCTAATTTTTCGATTTCAATCCGTGCATCCGCAACCCAAGAGCCGTCACGACGTCGTTCAATTTTAGGTTCATCGTCGCGATCATGCTCATCTTCGATTTCGCCGACGATTTCTTCGACCAAGTCTTCAATGGTCACAAGCCCGTCGACGCCGCCAAATTCATCAACCACCAACGCCATATGCGAGCGCTTCACGCGCATTTCCAACAACAGTTCCAAGACCCGCATGGAGGGCGCAACAAACAACATTTTACGTTGCACCTCTGCGACCTTGAAGTCTTTGTCCTTCCCACGCCAGCCCAACACATCCTTGATGTGCACGACTCCTTGCGCATCATCTAACGTGTCGCGATACACGGGTAAGCGCGAGTGGCCGCCACGCGTCGCAACATCAATGATATCGGGCAACGTTGCGGAAACAGGTATCGCAATGATATCCGCACGCGGCACCATCACGTCGTAAATTGTCAGATTGCGCAGCTCAAGGATGTTCGCGACCAACAGTCGCTCGTCAGGATCCAGCGGTTGCTCGGAGTCTTCGCGCTCTTCAATCAGTTCGTCCAGGGTGTCTCGGGGCGAATCACTGCCAGACGACATGCGTTTAAGGCCACGCACCCACCCACGCACAACGTCTGAAAAATTCCCGTTCTTTTGCTCGTTGCTTGAAGCACCTTCGCCGTGCCCGTCGCTACTAGAGGGTTCCCCGTTTGGGGTCGTGTCGTTCATTTTTTTTATCCGTCAGCCTATGCCCGGCGCATCATCATCCAGATATGGATTACCGACACCGAGCTTTCCCAGAATAGTTATCTCAAGATGCTCCATTTTCTCTGCATCTTCCGTATTTTCGTGATCATAGCCGCAAAGATGCAACATACCATGCACCAAAAGATGTGAAAAATGATCGTGCCATGAAAGGCCTTGGGACGATCTTTCCTGATCAACCGTCTCAAAAGCAATAACGATGTCGCCCAACGTTGCCGGCACACCTTGAGGTGCCGCCGGTCCGCTAACGTCCCAAGCCGGAAATGACAACACATTGGTCGATAAGTCTTTGCCGCGGTATGTCTTATTCAACGTCCGCTGCTCGGCATCATCGGTCAGCACCACTGATACTTCAAACAACCCATCGTTGGGCGCAGCGAAATCCCATGCCGTACTCAGCGTGGTTGCACAAAGTGCATCAATATCACCCAAGACATTTTTCCAAGCCGCAGTTCGGACGCCGATATCGATCTGCAGGCGCGTATTTGCCTCGGCGGCAGGTTTAGGTTTCATGATCTCCGGCACTATCGTCTTCGATATGATATTCAGCGCCCGCGCCACGCTGGTTTTCCAACTGACGGTACGCACGCACGATCTTACCCACCAACGGGTGGCGGACAACGTCGGCATCTTGGAATTTCAAGAACCGAATGTCATCAACATGGCTAAGCGCTTCGCGCGCATCACGAAGGCCTGAACGCGTGCCGCGCGGCAAGTCAACCTGACTGAGGTCGCCGGTAATGACCATGCGCGAGTTCTCACCCAACCGGGTTAGGAACATTTTCATCTGCACCGCTGTAGTGTTTTGCGCTTCGTCCAAAATCACAAACGCATTCGCCAAAGTGCGGCCACGCATGAACGCCAACGGGGCAACTTCGATTTCGCCGGATTCTAGACGTTTCTGCACTTGTTGAGCCGGCATCATATCGTGCAGCGCGTCGTATAAGGGGCGCAAATAAGGATCGACTTTTTCGCGCATATCGCCGGGCAAAAAGCCCAACTGCTCGCCGGCTTCAACTGCAGGCCTTGAGAGAATAATGCGTTCAACATCACCGCGTACCAAGCGCTCAACAGCTTTCGCGACCGCCAAATAGGTCTTACCGGTACCGGCAGGGCCTTCCGAGAAAACCAATTCGGACTCGTCGATCGCACGCAGATAGTCGGCTTGCGTCGGTGTCCGTGCGGTCACAACCCGATTGCGAATACTGACACCCGCATCGTGACCAGACGGCATTTTCCGCTCAGGCTCAGCGGAAAATCTCAACATCGCATCGACTTCGGGCTGATCAATATCCTGACCTTTTTCGAGGCGCTCATAAAGCGAATCCAACACGCTGACCGCGCGGGCCGCTGCTTCGGGATCGCCTGCAATCGTGACTTCATTGCCGCGCGCATGGATCACCACCGACAAGCCGGATTCAATCTGCGCCAAATGACAATGATGCGGCCCGAACAACGCAATCGCTAAGCCGTTGTTCGGGAATTGTTTTTTGCGAGTGATGGCGGCGCCGTCTTTGCGACGAACCGCAGGTTTCGCGGCGCGGCTCAAGCAACCACCTCCCGTTTAGCGTTGGATGACGCGTCGGCGCCAATAGGGCGGATAGTGCCGGAAAGACTATTTGGTTTAGCGCGATCAATTCTCACGGTGATGATCTCTCCCATCCGGTCGGCGGGCGCGTCCGCATGAACCGCTTGCATATAAGGGCTGCGCCCCACCAGTTGACCGGGACGCGCACCCGGACGATCAAACAACACCGGTAAATCCCGGCCGACACAAGATTCATTAAAGGCAATCTGCTGACGATTCAGCAGGTCCTGCAAAAGCTGCAAGCGCGCCGACTTAACGGCTTCCGGAATCTGGTCATCCATATCCGCCGCCGGAGTCCCGGGACGCGGGCTGTATTTAAACGAATACGCCTGCACAAAGCCAACCGATTGAACCAAATCCAAGGTTGCTTGGAAATCAGCGTCTGTTTCACCCGGAAAGCCGACGATAAAGTCAGAAGAGAGGGCAAGGTCAGGCTGCGCATCACGAAGCCGCCGCACGATATCTTTATAATCACCAGACGAATGGCGACGATTCATCGCCTTCAAAATTTTATCCGAGCCCGATTGAACGGGTAAATGCAGATACGGCATCAACGCCGGCACATCGCGGTGCGCCGAAATCAGATCATCATCCACTTCAGCTGGGTAGGATGTAGTATAGCGAATACGTTCAATACCCTCGACATCGGCCAACTTGCGAATTAACCGGCCCAATGTCAGCTCATCCCCGTTGCCATTATCACCGTGATACGCATTTACGTTTTGCCCAAGCAGCGTAATTTCGCGAACGCCTTTGCCGGCCAACAAGCGTGCCTCACGCAGCACCGGATCAACAGGCCGCGAGAATTCAGCGCCCCGCGTATACGGCACGACACAAAATGTGCAGAATTTGTCGCACCCTTCTTGTATCGTAAGAAACGCCGCTGCCCCGTCCGGTTGCACATCGGGCAACGCGTCAAATTTATCGTCGGCTGGAAAGTCCGTGTCGACCACGGCTTCGCCGCGCTGCGCCAGCGTGCGCAACATAAGCGGCAAACGATGATAGGTTTGCGGGCCGAATACCATATCGACATAAGGTGCACGGCGAAGAATTTCTTCACCTTCAGCCTGCGCCACACAGCCGCCAACGGCGATGACCATCGGACGCTCAGAGTCGGCGCGGGACTCTTTTTCAACGCGCAGGCGCCCCAATTCCGAGTATACTTTTTCAGCCGCTTTCTCACGGATATGGCAGGTGTTGAGAATCACCAAGTCCGCCGCGAACATATCGGGATCGTTGACATAGCCAAGTGGCGCCAACACGTCGCCCATTCTGGACGCGTCATAAACGTTCATCTGGCAGCCGTATGATTTCACATGAACGGTTTTATTTGCCAAATGCCGATTTGAGTTTGGTTCGGCGTTCTGCAATGGCGCCCTCATCGTCCCGAAGTATCCCTTAGCTGCACATTTTGGCGCACAGAAAAAATCTGCCGTCTTTGCCGCTGGCGGCGGAACATGATCAGCACCGGGCCTCGTGTCAAGCGGCGCTCCCGCTCACATAAGTCATCATTTCTCGTCCTCTTTTAGGGGCACACCAAAAAGTTCCAAACGGTGGCCGACCAAAATCAGGCCGTGTTCTCTGGCAACGCGTTCCTGCAACCGCTCAATCTCTTCGTTTTGAAACTCGATCACCCGGCCTGATTTTACGTCAATGATATGGTCGTGATGTTCATCGGTTGCTTCTTCATAACGCGCACGCCCATCGCCAAAATCATGCCGCTCAACAATACCGGCGTCTTCGAACAACCGCATGGTCCGATATACGGTGGCAATAGATATCTTGGAATCTTGCATAGATGCCCGACGATAGACTTCCTCAACGTCAGGATGATCCTCAGATGCTGATAGCACACGGGCAATGATCCGGCGCTGCTCGGTCATCTTCATGCCCTTGTCGATGCATAGTCTTTCGAGACGGGTTTCGTCCATAACGCCCTTAGTGCTGGAAAGACTCACATACTAGCCGTAAGGGACTGGTCTGTGAAGGGTTTGTAAAATTTAGGAACCGCATAAAAACAATGCGGCCAAGCTTAACCCTAAAATAGAGGGCCAAGCGAGGCACGCCTATGTCTTTATTTCGGTTTCCGCTTGTTCGTCGAACCTGGCTTGCGACCGAGGCCAATTTTCTTTGCAAGCGTACTGCGCTTTTTGGCGTAATTGGGAGCAACCATAGGGTAATCAATCGGCAAGCCCCAACGTTCACGATATTCTTCGGGCGACATGTTATATGAGGTCTTCAAATGGCGCTTTAACATTTTCAATTTTTTGCCGTCTTCGAGGCAAATAATAAAATCAGGCGTCACCGATTTTTTGATCGGTACGACAGGAGTCGGCAGCTCGATCGGCGGCGCCGCAACTCCTAAAGTTGAGAACGTCGCATATACATCTTTGATCACTTGTGGAAGATCTGACGCGGCAACCGTGTTGTTGGATGCGTGTGCCGAAACAACTTCGGCGGTCAATTCAAGAAGTTCAGTTTGACTAGGCGTGTCAGGCATAGACTCTCAATGCTCCAATAATTGTCATTTATACAAAGCTCGCACTATGAATTTGCAACTTTGACTTCTTATAATTACTTTCATATTACCACGCAAGTTTTTGGCATTTAAGCTTCGGTCTAAATGTCGCTCTTACGCCACGTGCAACAAAACCGTCATAAAAAACAAAACAACAAAGAGCAAATACACTTGGATAAAGACGCACAGACAATGACCGAGTCGACGAACACCGAAAAGCATTCGTTGGATATCACAGGCTTGATTTGCCCGATGACGTTCGTGCGCACAAAACTCGCCTTAGAAAAATTATCGCCGGGCGACATTTTGGAAGTCACGTTAAAAGGCGCTGAACCACTGAATAACGTGCCGCGATCAGCCCGCCAACATGGCCATTCGGTACTCTCGACCACCGAACGCGATGATGGCACGTATCTTATTGTTATCCGCCGTGAGGCCGTTTAGTCGTTCTTATGCACTCGGCATCGTAACATCCGGTGCGCGCAAATAGATGGGATCCGGTAGCGCTGTTTCCGGCGCACCTAAAACATGAAAGCCCAACGCTGCGACACTCTCTGCATTCGGCAGTGTCGTGGCAGCGAGTAATTTGGCATCGACATGCATGCACATCGGCGCTGCCAATCTGGGCGCGGCATCACCTGCCAAACACACTTGATCAAGCGCGCCTAACCACGCCGGGACCGCGTTCGGCAACATCGCCGCCGCGTCTCGCAGCACCTGACCATTTTGGTCAAACACCTGCACATAGACGTCTTCACGTTTGGTCTCAATCGCGATCAATGTCGCGGCACCATTCGGCACAAACGGTTTTGCCTGACGCATCAAGACATCGAAGGTCGTGATGCCGAGGCATGGAATAGCCGCCGCAAGCGCAGATGCCCGCGCCGCCGCGAGGCCGATTCGAAGTCCTGTGAAAGCGCCCGGCCCCCGGGTAACAGCAACGGCAGCAACCGTGGAAAAATCAATGCCCGCTTCATCGAGCACGGCCTGCATCATCGGTGCAAGCGCTTCCGACTGACCCCGTGCCATTTCTGCAGCGCGCGCACCGAGACAACGACCATGATCATCGACCAAAGCCACAGAGCAACCGTGCGTCGCCGTATCAATGCCGAGGATAACCGTCATACGTGCTGTCCGATCCGAGGGTACATGTGAAAATTAAGTATAGAACAAATGCCGCACCGCAACCACGTAGGCGGAAACGACGCTACATGCCAGGAACACCACGGGCGGGCTCCAGCGCCAAGCAATAACATGACTCGGCTGGTTGACGACACGTGCCATAAATAATGTGGTTGCCGAAAACGGCGAAACCATGGTCGATGTGCCCCACACCCCAAGGATTGCCATCGCCAGCACCGCCGGCGGCATCCCAATCACATCAGGCGGCATTACTTCGCCCACCAAGATTGCCAGAATCACGGGGTGTAGGCCTGCCGCACCCGCCAACGTCATACCAAAGATCAAACAAACGACAACTACGTCGCCGGTAATCCCGTACGACTGTAGTTGGGCTGAAATGAGTTCAGGCGGCAATACTTTTGAAACACCGACGCCAAGTACGGACGCCGCGACAAATGCAACGGCTTCGTTGCGCAATTCCGGCAGATTGATAAAAATGCGTTTCGCAAGCGGTAACGCACCGCTGCGCCAGCGTTGGCCCTTTTGCGCTTGAACCGCAGCCCATGCCAACGCGAACGGCGGCCCGATCACGCCCAGCGCAACCGGGATCGACAGCCCAATGATTTCGTGCGTGCCCATCACCAAAATAATCAACTGGATCAAGACAATGGCCGCACGTCCGATGGTCGAAAACGTCAATGGCGCATTGTCTCGGTGATCACCGGGGCGGGGTTTTTCGCGCAAGAAAAGCCGGTCATACCCCCATCCGACCAGCAACAGAATCATCGACAACACAAACCCAAGTGGCGCGATGTCGATCCAACTGACCCCGGGCACCGCCGTTAAGACGACGGCGACGCTGACGTAAAACGGCCCCCATGTGGAGGCCACCGTAAAGCCCATCATCAGCGCCAACGATAATCGTTTTTTCAGGCGCTCGTCGGTTTGCTCGCCAGCCATAGTCGAGAGCAAACTCATCGCAGCGAGATTCAACACCGAACCCAGAAAATGCGCGCTTAACCACAAAATAGGATAACGACGACCTGCGGGTTGGCGCACCACGGCGTCGCGAAGCGCCCGCAACGACGGACTGGTCACCGCAGGCTCACGCAGCCATGTGACCGCAAAAAACATCACCAAGAATATCTGCGCACGGATCAAGCCATCGATCATCGCGCCGATTAAGTCGCCAGCCAGCCACGCCGCGAGTGCGCCAATACCGGCGAGCAACAACCCCATATTTCGCTGCAACGCAGGGGCGCGGCTGATTTCCAGACCGAGAAAAATAAGCGTAAGGACGACACCAATTTCACTGAGATACGGTACCACCCAAATCCGTGAGACGATCGCAACAACTGCCAGGACCAGATAAACACTCGCAGAAACGAAATTACGGTCCAAGTCGATCCCCTATGCCGGGCGCCTTATGAACGAAGGTCGCCAAAATGCCGCCGGCAATCGCGCCGTCGTCTAAATGTATGCCCGTATTATGTCACGCTGCAGGCCTCTGCAAATGCCAAGCGGGGGCTTCTTGGGAACAAACCTTCTTCCGTTCCGTAACCAATGTTGCAAAGAAAATTCGATTTTACGTCGGTATCGGCAAAAAATTCAGCGTCGACTTTGGCTTTGTCGAAGCCCGACATCGGTCCGCAATCGAGACCGAGTGCCCGTGCCGCTAACATCAGATACGCCGCCTGCAAAGTCCCGTTTCGAAACGCCGTTTCTTCGATCAAGGCATCATTGTCGACAAACCATGCGCGTGCATCGGTATGTGGAAAAAGATCCGGTAGTTTTTCATAGAATGTCATGTCATGACCGATGATCGCCGTCACCGGTGCTTGCATCGTTTTATCGACATTACCATCCATCAGCGCAGGCTTCAGACGCGCCTTCGCCGCCGATGAGGTAACAAAAACGATCCGTGCCGGGCTGCAGTTGGCACTGGTCGGCCCCATCCGCGCGATGTCCCAGATTTTGGTCAACAGTGCCGTATCAACCGATTGATCTGTCCAGCCGTTGACGGTGCGCGCTTCCATAAACAGCGTATCTAGGACGTCTTGGCTAAGCGGTTTTTTCATGAAAGGGCTCCTAGTTTATCAAGTTAAGGCATTGAAAGAGGCTGAGATATCGTGCGATGCATCACAGCCTGTGTAATACATCTTGTGCATACTTGAGGTCTTGGGCGGTCGGCGACAAGTTTTCTTGCGATTTTGCCGTAAACCCATCATGTTTGCGCGTATTTTGCGCAAGTTTCATGCTTTGCGTCCTGGGGAGTACGTTTTGATTATTCGAAATTTCTTTTTAAAGTCGTGCTTAGGGATACTTGCCTTGTTCGGCAGTTTTGTGTCGCTTGGCGCCTTACCGCACGCAGATGTGGCACGTGCCGATGAACCGGCAACCAAAGCCATGGTCATTATGTATCACCGTTTCGGCGAATCCGACTTCCCGTCAACAAACGTTACCATGGCGCAATTCGAAGCACACGTGGCTGAACTCAAAAGCGGCGGCTACAATGTGATTTCATTGCCCAAGATCGTCGCTGCACTTCGTAGCGGCGAAGCATTGCCCCCGAAAACGGTCGGCCTGAGTGTCGATGACGCCTATACCTCGGTATTCACCAAAGCATGGCCGATTTTGAAAGAAGCCGGTTTTCCATTGACCGTCTTCGTCGCCACCGACCCGGTCGACAAAGGACTTTCACGTTATATGAGCTGGGACCAGCTGCGCACGCTCGCCGGCGAAGGTGTCACCATCGGCAGCCAGACCCAAAATCATCCACATATGGCCGATTTGGATGCAGCAGCCGTTCAGGATGAATTGATCCGCTCCAACAAGCGCTTCGAAGACGAACTCAATATGGTGCCAGACCTGTTCGCGTATCCATACGGTGAAGCCAGCAACGAGGTGATGGAATTGGTGCGTTCGGCTGGCTTTGTGGCAAGCTTTGGCCAGCATTCCGGCGGCATCGGCACGGGCACCGAAATGTTCTATCTGCCACGGTTTGCCATGAACGAGGCGTTCGGCTCCATTGACCGTTTCAAGCTGGCCGCCAATGCGTTGCCGCTTCGGGTCGCCGATATCACGCCGAGTAACCCGACCGTCAAAGGCGAAAACCCGCCGATCATCGGCTTCACGGTGACATGGCCGACATCCGGCTTAGATCGCCTCAACTGCTTCGCGTCACACGTTGAAAGCGTGGATTTGCAACGCTTGGGCACGAGGATCGAAGTGCGGACAGCAAAGCCGATGCCCGCAGGGCGGACACGCTTAAACTGCACCATGCCTGCCGGCAACGGCCGCTGGCATTGGTTTGGGCAACAATACTACGTGCCGAGATAAAGTCTTTTAAGCCGACTCGTCATCACTGGTAAGCCGCGCATCATCAAGCGGACGAAGGTCATTCGCCTCAATGATCAGGCGGATGCTGTCGACATATTTTTCCCCGCGCTCGGAATACTTGGTCAACGCACCGGCAAGGATGTGACCATCCATCGGCGCGCCCTTCGCGCGAAGTTGCGTACGCACCTTGCGCAGACTGCGATACGCTGCATGGGTGTTCAAGTTACGCATATACGCCGAAACCGACTGTCCCAAGGTCCCAAAGGCTTTGATTTTATGGACCATACCGGCTTCGCGGTCTTTAGGGACCAAACCATGGTCATCGGCGCTGGTCCACTGACCAAATAGCGCGTTGCCGCGTTGTGCAAATCGGGACGTGCCCCATCCACTCTCTTCGGCGGCCTGCGATAAGGCAAGTGATGGCGGGATAACATCAACGCGCGCCAACAGCGTCTGCAGCTTATCATCGCTGGTCTTGTATCGATCCGCCAACACGGCGAGCCACAAACGATCCCCGGGCGACACTTTCTGACCCAATGCTTTTTCCGTTTTGATGCGCATCAAGCGGCGGCGATCTGCCAGAATACGCTCATTCTCTTGCAGGATCAGCGGCAACATGGTGTGGAAAAATACGGTCTTTTTAAGCGAAACTTCAGGCACCGCATGCAAATCGCCCGGCAATTTAACCAGATATACGCGCGGGACTGCGGCGCCGCTGCGTTTCACATTTTCTAGGTCATAGCCCATATCCGCAAAAGCTTCGGCCAACAGCGTCGTGTCGTCCATGACCTGCAAACCAAGGCCACCAGCGATCGACGCGGTCTCAGGGCCATCAGGCGCAACATTGCGGACGGCTTCGTTCAAATGCGCGGCTTCTGCGTGCATTTGATCAAATGCGACGCGCGGCGCGGCAGTAACGCCTTTGCTGGGGTTAACCATCGTGGCCGCAGCGGTCGCGAGCACAGCGACGGCGGCAACACTTAAAATCAATTTATCGAATCGGCGAGTCGTCATGATTGCTTCCAACGCGTCCTTTTCAGGCATACGTCGCCTCTCGTCATCCTCAACTGTCGCCCTGGGTATCCGGCGCCCAATGCTCACAAGGCGGTATTTTTACCTGCCCTACAAGCGACCGGTTCGGTCACATCGATGCACAATAAATTAGGTTCACCGTGCGACCTATTGTGACGGTGTACGGTGATGTGTTTACGAAGTCAAGATAGAGATAATGTGGTCGATTATTCGACCGCGCGCACTTCCTGAACCTCAGGCACGTAGTAGCGCAGCATATTCTCAATGCCATGCTTTAAAGTGGCTGTGGAGCTGGGACAGCCCGCACATGCACCTTGCATGTGCAGAGATACGATTCCGTCTTCAAAACCTTTAAAAACGATGTCGCCACCATCTTGCGCAACCGCTGGACGGACCCGTGTGTCGATCAACTCGCGAATCTGTTTGATGATCGGATCGTCATCGTCACTGCCCGCATCGGCGCCATCTGCCGCATCTTCTTCAATGCTGGGGCGACCGGACTGGTAATGCTCCATAATGCCGCCCAAAACCTGCGGACGCAGCACATCCCATTCTTTATCATCAGTCTTGGTCACGGTGACAAAGTCAGAGCCCAAAAACACACCAGCAACACCTTCGATAGCAAACAAACGGGTCGCCAGCGGTGAACGCGCGGATTCCGAAGCTTCGGCAAAGTTGGCGGTGCCGTTGCTCATTACGGCCTTACCCGGCAAAAACTTAAGCGTGGCTGGGTTTGGTGTGCTTTCGGTTTGAATAAACATCGTTGCCTCCAATTAGGGCGCGTCGGAAATCGTTAGCCTTAATGTGGTCTGAAGTCGGTCTTTATACAAGCCGTGCCGTTGATTCGTCGACGTAACAGCAATTAGCGACTTGGTTTCGCATGCAGAAACCCCATGACGTCTTGGACTTCGCGCAAAACCGGGGCGGCCAAGGTCCGGGCCCGCTCGACGCCTTTCGACAGCACGGAATCAACGTGGCCTTTATCCGCCAAAAGACGGCGGTATTCATCCTGCATTGGCGCAAGATGCGCGACGGCAACGTCAGACAGCTGGTCTTTCAGGACCGAAAACTGCTGACCGGCAAAGGTCGCAACGGCTGCTTCCATGGAAACATCCGCCAAAGCGGCGTAAATACCCAATAAATTCCGTGCTTCAGGTCGGCTTTCCAAACCTTTGATGCTGTCCGGCAGAAAATCAGGGTCGGTTTTGGCCTTTTTGATTTTGCGCGCGATGGTGTCGGCGTCATCGGTCATGTTAATACGCGATAGGTCCGACGGTTCCGACTTTGACATTTTGCGGGTGCCATCTTTGAGGGACATGACACGCGTCGCGGTGCCAAGGATCAGCGGTTCTGGTAACGGAAACGTCTCAGTGCCGAAATCATTGTTGAACTTGGCCGCAATGTCGCGCGCCAGTTCCAAATGTTGTTTTTGGTCTTCTCCGACCGGCACGTGGGTGCCCTTATACAGCAAAATATCGGCGGCCATCAGGTTCGGATAGGCAAACAGGCCGACAGAAGCGGCTTCGCGGTCCTTGCCGGCCTTTTCCTTAAACTGCGTCATGCGCCCGAGCCAGCCCATGCGGGCGACACAATTCAACAGCCACGCCAACTCGGCATGACCGGAAACCTGGGATTGGTTAAAGATAATATGCTTTTCGGAATCGATGCCGGCGGCGAGCATCGCGGCGGCCACTTCACGCGTCGACGAGCGGAGCTTTGCGGGGTCTTGCCAAACGGTGACGGCGTGCAGATCAACAACGCAAAACAGACATTCGTAGGTATTTTGCAACGTCACCCAATTGCGGATCGCGCCGAGATAGTTTCCAAGGTGCAGATTGCCGGTCGGCTGGACGCCGGAAAAAACGCGCTCACTCATGAACTTCGTCCGTATTTGTTAAAAAGGCGGAACACCCCATCGGCGGCGGTTATCGCCCGAGACCCTTGGACGGTCAAGCGTTGGGCGTCTTGGGTGGGCGGCGCAGTGTCCGCCTGATCTCGGCCATCACAAAGACACCGAACAGGCGCGCCAAGATGAAATACAAGGCGAGACCGCCGCCGATCAGCGCGGTCAAGGCGGCCCACCTGATCAACCCATGCGCCTGAAGCCACGGCGCCAAAATGTCAGCGCCGCCCCACAGGGCTGCCCCCATCATCGCGCTCGCGGCAAGAATACCCGCACCCCGGCGCAACAGTCGGCTGTCCGGGCTGTAATGGCGGCGCCGAATCAAAACGCCAACCAACAACACAACATTTAGCCAGGCCGATATACTTGATGCCAACGCGATCCCGGCATGACCGAGGGGCTGCATCAAGATCAAGTTAAGCCCGATGTTCACCGCGATCGCCAAGGCCGCAATTTTAACCGGAGTCGCGGTGTCTTCGCGGGCAAAAAAGCCTGGCGTAAAAACACGGATGCCGACATACGCCGGCAATCCAATAGCATAAGCCACCAATGCTTGTGCCGTCGCAGCACTTGCATCGGCGCCGAATGCGCCCCGCTCAAACAGCGTTGCAACAATCGGCTGCGCGATCACCATCAATGCAAAAGCTGCGGGGACCGTCAGCAACATTGCGTATTCAGCGCCCCGATTTTGCGCGTTGTTGGCGTCTTCGGTACTGCCGGCCTCAAGCTGGCGCGAGATCATCGGCAACAATGCCGTCCCAACCGCAATGCCAACCACGCCGAGCGGCAGCTGCGTAACGCGGTCCGCATAATAAAGATACGACACAGCGCCATCGGAAATCGTTGTCGCCAAAATTGTGCCGATCAACAAATTGATCTGATACAAACTCGCGCCGAACATCACCGGCAGCGTGCGGCGACCGAGCGTACGCACCTTATCACTGAGGCGTGGCCGACGCAGACGAACCGGAAACCCTGCCTGACGACAATGCCATGTAAGCCAGATGAACTGCACGATTCCGGCGGCAAAAACGCCCCACGTTAGCGCGCGGCCGGACTGTTCATCATCACCGCCGAACGCCAACAAGGCGGTGATCAACGTAATGTTTAAAAGCACGGGCGCCGCCGCCGCCGCGCTGAATTTACCAAGCGCGTTCAACACACCGGATTGCAACGCCACCAAAGATATAAAGAACAGGTAGGGGAAGGCGATTCGGGAAAATTCCGTCGCAACTTCCATTTTACCCGGCACCGCCTCAAACCCCGGCGCCAGGAACGGCATCAAAATCGGCATCGCGATTTCGATAACAGCGACAAACAGACCTAAAATAATCGCCAGCACGGTGAACGCCTGTTCGGCGAATTTCATCGCCGCATCTCGACCTTCGGATTCCAAACTGCGCGAGAACAGCGGCACGAAAGCGGCGGCGAAGGCGCCCTCTGCAAACAAGCGGCGAAACAAATTTGGGAATCTGAACGCGACGAAAAACGCATCGGCCATGGTTCCGGCGCCCAAAAAGTTCGCCACCAGAATATCACGAGCAAAACCGAAAACCCGGCTCAGCATCGTCATTGAACCGATTGCAGATATAGCGCGGACAAGATTCATGCGCGTACCGTGGCCTGCGAATATGGCACGGCGATGGCATGAAAGGCGTCTAAAATATCCTGGACGGACGACGCAGTGCCGATCACTCAGCCGCCTCCGTTGCTTTATCGGTGATGGGTTTTGCAATCGCTGCCAACAGCATTGTGCGGACGGTTTCGATTTTGCCCGGCTGTTCCATCTTCAAACCGAAAATGTCCTTCACATAAAAGACGTCGACGACCCGTACGCCGTAGGTCGAAATGTGTGCGGACGCGATCTGCAAGCCGGCTTCGGTCAAAGCGTTGGTGACGTCATGCAAAAGGCCTAAGCGGTCGCGCCCGTTAACCTCGATCACCGTATAGGTGCTCGACGCTTTGTTATCGATCAACACCCTGGGTGGGACTTTGAACACGCTGGTACGCGACGGCATCGCATTGGCGCGCGCCTCCTTCAGTTCGCGCGACGGCGGGGCAACACCTGACAATGCGCGCTCAAGACGATTTTTGATGCGGGTCATGCGACCTGCTCCGGCAATCGCTTCGGCATGCGAGTCCTGAACCCAAAAAGTATCCAAGGCCATGCCGTTATTCAGCGTCACGATCTTCGCATCGACGATGTTCACGCCGCCAAGCGACAGCGCGCCGGCGACTTTCGCGAACAGGCCCGGATGGTCGGGGGTCAGCAACGTGACACCGGTGGCATCATGGTCTTCGTCGGCTTCAAGCTCGATAATCAGATTTTCGCCGTCCCGTTCGGCACGGCGCATCATTTCCGCATGGCGCACCAGCGTTGCCGTCGGGAAAGACAACCAATACAGATCGCGACCTAATTCCAAATGTGCCTCGATCTCAGCCTTTGTCCACTTTGGTTTTGCCGCTGCCAAAGCCTCAGCCAGGGCATGCTTCGCGGTGTCGGCACGCTTTGCGATACGATCACGCGGCATATCACCGGCCATCGCTTCGAGGGCACGCCAATAAAGGTCGCGCAACAAGCCTGCTTTCCAAGCGTTCCATACCGTCGGCCCGACGGCACGAATATCAGCGACGGTCAGCACCAACAACAGGCGCAATCGTTCCGGCGACTGCACAACGCTGACAAAATCGATCACGGTTTTCGGATCATCGATATCGCGCTTAAAAGCGGTGTTACTCATCAGCAAGTGATAACGCACCAACCATGAAATCGTTTCCGTTTCCCAGTCACTCATATTCATGCGCGGACCGAGTTTCATGGCAATGTCGGCGCCCAGTTCTGAATGGTCGCCGCCTCGCCCTTTGGCGATATCGTGAAGAAGCACGGCCAAATACAGTGCGCGCTTTGACTGCACCTCGCCGATGACGGAACACGCGACCGGATGGTCGTCACACAGCCGGCCGGTATCAATGCCGTGCAGCACGCCAATGGCGCGGATCGTGTGCTCATCAACCGTATAGACATGATACATGTCGTACTGCATTTGCGCGACGACACGGCCAAAATCAGGGACAAATTTGCCGAATACACCGGCTTCATTCATCCGCATCAGGGTTTTGTCTGGATCCGGACCCGTCAGAATATCGACAAAGATATCATTTGCTTCTGAATTCTTTTGCAGCGTCCGGTCGATCTTTTTGAGACTTTTTGTGACCTGACGCAGCGCGTTCGGATGAATGTCTAAATCATGCTTTTGCGCTTGGCGGAACAAGTCCAACAATTTGATGGGTGCGTCGTTAAAATCTGTGCCGTCCTCCAGCATGATACGATCACCGTCGACGGCGAAACCATCAATCTTCGGCCCGCCTTTACCAAACCGGGGCAAGCGGAAGCGCTGGCGTTTCTTTTTATGTTGCTCTTCAAGCGCGGCACAAATAATCCGCGTCAGGTCGCCGACGTCCTTCGCAATCAAGAAATAGTGCTTCATGAAGCGCTCAACGCCGCTTAGCCCGGCACGGTCGGTGTAACCCATGCGCTGACCGATTTCGGTTTGCACATTGAAGGTCAATCGCTCTTCAGGGCGATCGGCAAGATAATGTAAGTGGCAGCGGACGGTCCACAAAAACGCCTGCGCTTTAGCGAAGCGGCGGGCATCGTCACTTGTTAAAATGCCCTTTGACTTCAAATCATTGATGCTTTCCACGTCGTATAGATATTTGGCGATCCACATCAGCGTCTGCAGGTCGCGAAGGCCACCCTTGCCATCTTTGATATTGGGTTCGAGCACATAACGCGTGTCGCCCATGCGCGCGTGACGTGCGTCGCGCTCAGCTAATTTGGCCTCGACAAACGCGTGCCCCGTCGGCGCGACAACTTGGTCACGAAAATCTTTGCGAAAGGCATCAAACTGCTGACCATCACCCTCCAGCAGGCGGGCCTCCAGCAAGCTGGTGCGAATCGTGATATCGTCTTTTGACAAGCGGACCGCTTCGTCGATCGACCGTGTCGCATGGCCGACCTTAAGCCCTAAATCCCAGAGCGTATAAAGCATATATTCAACAACTTGCTCGGCGCGGGGCGTCAGCTTGTAGGGCAGCAGAAACATCAAATCGATATCGGAATGAGGCGCCAATTCGGCACGGCCATAGCCGCCCGTGGCCAACATCGACATTTTATCACCCTTGGTTTCAACGCCGATCGGATACGCATGCTCGGTCGCCACGTAATAAACCAGGCGCACCACTTGATCGATTAAATAGGCGCCGGCATGCACCGTCTGCGGTCCAGACTGTTCCTCGGCTTCAAAGCGTCGCTTGATTTCCAAACGGCCGGCTTCGAGGCCATCACGATAGATCGCAAAAATATCGCGTTGTGTATCCGCTGAGAAACCGGACCATCCGAGGATGTCGTCCAATTTCCCCAATACGGCTTTGCGGTCGATGATTCCGCGGGGGGTGGTAATGCGCTCCATGGTCGCCCTTATATAGGTTTTCCGGCAGGATCACCAAAGACAATCCCAAGATCACACGGCAGTTGTGCCCTCGGCATCGCAAACGAAAATATTACGATATCGAGATAAGATGCTCTTTCCGCCTTATTCTTCATCTAAAGATAGTCCTTTAAGCTTATATAATACTTCCAATGCCTGAAGTGGGGTTAAGGAGTCTGGGTTGATCTCATTCACTGCAAGCTCTAGGGGGCCAGGCCCTTTTGGCGCCAAACGGCGCGTTTGCGTCGCGGTGAATAACGGCAGATCGTCGGTTAACGCCGTCTTTGAGCCTTTATCCGCTTTTTCCAACCGCAATAACAAAGCCTCGGCACGGGCGACAACGTTGGCTGGCAGACCCGCGAGCTGGCCGACGTGAATACCATAAGATCGATCGGCAACACCTGGCGCAACCTCATGCAGGAATACGACATCATTCTGCCATTCCTTAACCCGCATCGTATAGCAGGTCAGCGCTGAGAGCCGTTCGGCCAGTTGTGTCAGCTCGTGATAATGGGTCGCGAATAAGCCGCGACAGCCGTTGACCTCGTGCAGATGCTCGACCACCGCCCAGGCAATGGACAAGCCGTCATAGGTCGCCGTACCGCGCCCGATTTCGTCCAAAATGACCAGCGCCCGGGGCCCGGCGCGATTCAGGATGGCAGCCGTTTCAACCATTTCGACCATGAACGTGGAGCGCCCACGCGCCAAGTCATCAGCCGCACCGACCCGCGAAAACAGACGATCCACAAAACCGATGTGCGCACGCGCTGCCGGCACATAGAGCCCGGCCTGCGCCATCACGGCGATCAACGCGTTCTGACGCAAAAACGTACTTTTACCCGCCATATTTGGCCCGGTCAGGAGCCATAGCCGCGCTCCTTGTTCGGACGCGTCCCCCGGCTCTAACCGGCAATTATTGGCAACAAAAGCGCCATCCCCGGCACGGGCCAGCGCCATTTCCACGACGGGATGCCGTCCAAGCTCAATCGAAAATGCTTCTGTGTCATCTACGAGGGGACGAACACAATTTCGATCAACCGCAAGTTCCGCCGACGCTGCCGCCACATCCAGCTGCGCAAGCGCCTTTGCGGTGGCGTCAATTTGCTCAGCGGCGTCAGCAACTTGTTGCGATAGCGTATTAAATATCTCCGTTTCCAGCGCCAAAGCCCGGTCGCCGGCGCGAGAGATTTCAGCCTCAAGGTCACTCAGTTCGACCGTTGAATAGCGCACCGCATTGGCCATCGTTTGGCGATGAATGAACGGGCTATCGCCGCCGGTGGGAATGGCGTCGGCCTGTTTTGCCGTCACTTCCACAAAAAAGCCCAGTACGTTATTGTGCCGCACCTTGAGCGCCCGAATGCCGGTTTGATCGGCGTATTTTTTCTGCAAGGCGGCGATCAGGCGCCGACTTTCGTCGCGAAGCGCGGTGAGCTCATCTAAGCGTGCGAGATAACCCTTCGCAATAAAACCGCCGTCGGCGACAGCGGGCGGTGGTTCGGCGACCAACGCCCGGCTGAGTTCATCAATTAAGGCGTCATGGCCGCCCAGCCGCTGCATGATATCCGGCATATCTGCCGCCACAGCCAGTCCGGAAAGGTTGCGCAGGGCTTGCTGGATCGCGGCGGCCCCGATCAGGCCGGCACGGATCGACCCCATGTCCCGGGGCCCCCCGCGACCGATGCTGAGGCGGCTGAGTGCGCGCGCAATTTCCGGCACCCCCTTCAACTGGGCACGCAACGTTCCCCGTGCGCGGCCATCCAGTAGAAAAGCCTCCGCCAGATCGAGCCGTCGATTTATCGCATCCGGATCGGTCAGCGGCGCAGCCAAGCGGGCTGCCAGCAGTCGCGCGCCACCGCCGGTCACCGTGCGGTCAACCGCGTCGAGCAGGCTTCCTTGGCGCTCGCCGGACATGGTAACGGAAAGTTCGAGATTGCGGCGCGTTGCCGAATCGATTTCCATCACCGCGCCTTCGAGCAATGGCGTCGGCGGCTGCAGGCGCGGTAGCTTTCCTTTTTGCGTAAGCTCGACGTAGTCCACCAACGCACCGGCCGCCGCAAGTTCTGCCCGCGAAAACGCGCCGAACGCGTCCAAGGTTTTCACGCCGAACAACGTTTCCAATCGTCTGCGCCCGTTTTCACTGTCGAATCGACCGCCGGGCAACGGCGTTAGGCGGTCTTCGACATCGAACCACACGCTTGCCATTTCCGGATTGGAAATCAACGTATCTGGTGCCACCACTTCGCCCGGATCGATACGCGCCAAGACGGCACCCATGTCACCATCCGCCACCGCCTGAGTACGGAAATCACCGGTTGAGATATCCAACCATGCAATGGCGAGCGCACCCTGTGCACGTGCCAGAGCTGCCAAATAGTTGTGACGGCGGGACTCCAGCAACGTGTCTTCGGTAATCGTGCCGGGTGTGACAATCCGCATGACTTCACGACGAACCACAGACTTAGCGCCACGTTTTTTGGCCTCAGCCGGATCTTCCGTTTGTTCACAGATGGCGACCCGGAAGCCTTTGCGTATCAGGCGGTTCAAATACGCCTCATGACTGTGCACCGGGACCCCACACATCGGAATGTCGTTCCCGTCATGCTTGCCGCGCTTGGTCAGTGCAATATCCAAAGCCGCCGACGCTTTGACCGCGTCATCAAAGAACAGTTCATAGAAATCGCCCATGCGATAAAAAAGCATGTCGTCGCGATGCGCCTGTTTGATGCCCAAATACTGGGCCATCATCGGCGTCATCGCGCTGGTATCGAGGCTCGTCTCGGCACGCTCAGCATCGGCTTGGGAGGTGAGGTCGTCCATGAAGGCCTAAGCAAAAACAGGAACACGTTGGCGAGACTTTATCACATTAGACCCCGCACGGGCACGCACGCCGTTGCACTTTTTGTGGCGACAGGCAAAATAGGCTAACACGGCGCGTTACGCGTATTTGAATCACACGATAATGAGAACATAAGCGCGTTCAGCGCACATCCTGGGAGGACACTATGGACGAGCGTGCCAAAGAAATGCTCTATCGCGAAGCCTTACGCATGCACGCACAAGGCAAGCCGGGCAAAATTGAAATCCATGCCACCAAGCCGCTGACGACCCAACGCGACCTCACGCTTGCATACTCCCCCGGTGTCGCCGGCCCTTGCCTTGCGATCCATGAGGACCCGTCGACGGTGTATGACTACACAGCGCGCGGCAATATGGTTGCAGTTATTTCCAACGGCACCGCCGTGCTTGGTTTGGGCAACATTGGCCCGCTCGCCAGTAAACCGGTGATGGAAGGCAAGTGCGTCCTGTTTAAGCGCTTTGCCGATGTCGATGCGATCAACGTCGAAGTCTTTACCGAAGACGTCGCCGAGTTTGTCGAAAGTGTGCGCCTGTTCGGCAACACATTCGGTGGCATCAACCTCGAAGACATCAAAGCCCCTGAATGCTTCATGATCGAAGAGCAACTGCGCGAGCTTTTGGACGTCCCTGTTTTCCATGATGACCAACACGGCACCGCCATCATCACCGCAGCGGCCTTGATCAATGCCATTCACCTGACCGATCGGGATTTATCGACGGTGACCGTCGTCATCAACGGTGCGGGCGCTGCATCGATTGCATGTGCAGACCTTATGAAAGCGATGGGGGTCGGCGCCAACAACGTCAAAATGTGTGATTCCAAAGGAGTCATCTATCGCGGGCGCGAAGATGGCATGAACCAATGGAAATCGATCCATGCTGCGGAAACGCAGGACCGCACCCTCGCCGATGCGATGAAGGGCGCCGACGTTTTTGTCGGTCTGTCCGTAAAAGACGCCGTGACTCAAGATATGGTCGCATCGATGGCGGATAAGCCGATCATCTTCGCGATGGCCAACCCGGACCCGGAAATCTCACCCGAAGACGTTAAAGCGGTGCGCGATGACGCCATCATGGCGACCGGGCGGTCGGACTACCCGAACCAGGTCAACAATGTGCTGGGTTTCCCCTATATATTCCGGGGTGCCCTAGATGTGCGCGCAACACGCATCAACGAAGAGATGAAAATCGCCGCGGCCAATGCGCTGGCCGAACTGGCACGCGAAGACGTGCCGGACGAAGTCGATGCCGCGTATGCCGGTGATCACCTTCAATATGGTCCAGAATACCTGATTCCGACGCCGTTCGATCCCCGCTTAATCACGAATATCCCAAAAGCCGTTGCAAAAGCCGCGATGGATTCGGGTGTCGCGCAGAAGCCGATCATCGATATGGACGCTTACGGCGCCGAGTTGTCCGCCCGTCTCAATCCGATGACCGGTTACCTGCAGGCAATTTTAGATCAGGTGAGGGCGAAACCACGCCGCGTCGTATTTGCCGAAGGCGAAGAAGAAAAGTCGATCCGCGCCGCCCATGCATTCTACAACGCGGGCTACGGTACCCCTGTGCTTATCGGTCGCGAAGAACGGGTCCGCGAAACCATGAAAGCGCTCGGTCTGGCCGGGCACGAAGGGATGGAAATCCAGAACGCGCGGCTGAGCTCGCGCAATCAAGAGTACGCTGAGCATGTTTATCGCCGCCTGCAGCGCAAAGGGGGTTTGATGCGCGACTGCCAGCGCATGGTCAATTTGGATCGCAATATCTTTGGTGCCTGCATGGTGGCGATGGGAGACGCGGATGCAATGGTCACCGGGCTAACCCGGAATTATCACGACGCCATGCGGAATATTTCATCGGTCATCGACCCGGCACCGGGGGCGCGCGTGATGGGCTTATCACTGATTATCGATGGCGGGCGCTCCATATTTGTGGCCGACACCGCCGTGCACGAGTCCCCCAACGCCGAAGAACTTGCTGATATCGCACAGCAAGCCGCAACGGAAGTGCGCCGCTTTGGACATGAGCCTCGCGTCGCGCTGGTTTCGTTTGCAAACTTCGGTCATCCGTCATTGCCGCGCGCAGACATTGTGCGCGATGCCGTGGCAATCTTAGATCAGCGAGACGCCTCGTTCGAATATGATGGCGAAATGTCCGTCGACGTCGCGCTGAACAAGGATCTGATGAAACTATACCCGTTCTGCCGGTTGTCAGACACCGCCAACGTGCTGATCATGCCGGGCCTGCATAGTGCGCAAATCGCCATGAAGTTGTTGGCGGCCGTCGGCGGCTCAACAGTGCTGGGGCCGCTGATCAAAGGTCTCGTGAAGCCTGTTCAGGTTGTGCCGATGGGTGCGACGGTGTCCGATATGGTAACCCTGGCCGCCCTCACTGCGCACGAAGCGGCCCTTCAAGGGCAGGGCCCCGCGCGCAGCTAAGGCTAGCTAAATTTTCGGCATTAAGCTTTGGCCGCGTCGGCTTCAACGGCGCGGTCAATAGCTTGGCGAATGAGTTCCATCGCTTCTTCGGCCTCACCCCAACGCTGCACTTTGACCCACTTGTTGTGCTCAAGATCCTTGTAGTGTTCAAAGAAGTGCTGGATTTGTTCGATCAGCACCGGGCGGATATCACGATACGAGCTGACATCGCCGTAATACGGGTGCAGTTCGTCGACCGGCACGCATAAAAGCTTTTCGTCGATTCCGCTTTCGTCTTCCATGATCAAAACGCCGATCGGACGGCATTTGATGACGCAACCAGGAATCACCGGCATTTGACCGAGCACGGCCGCATCAATCGGATCTCCATCGTCAGACAACGTGTGCGGCACGAAGCCATAGTTGGTCGGGTAATACATTGCCGTATGCAAGAACCGGTCGACAAAGATAGCACCGGACTTCTTATCGAATTCATATTTGACCGGATTGCCGCCCAAAGGAATCTCGATAATTACGTTTACGTCATATGGCGGATTTTCTCCGATTGGCACCATGTCCATGTTCATAAAAATTCGCCCTCTCGGCCACGGTTGGATAAATGACAGAAGATTGAAGGCACCATACCCGTCAGGGCGGTTTCGCTCCACAATTTTTCAAAGACGTGATAGGCGGAGAGGATTAAGGAGCTGTTAAATGTCGATAGACCGTGAAAATATTCACTCCGTCCTCGTCTACGTGGGACTCGACCGACTAGGCGATGGGCTTTTGAAGCTGCCATTCGCACGCGGTTTGCGCACCGCTTTTCCGAACGCACACCTGACATGGTTCGCCGGCAAAGAAACCAGCGTTTATGCTGGCGTCTTGGCCCCCTTGGTCGCCGACGTGATTGACGAAGTCATCGAATACGGCGGGGTTGGCCTGCATCCGTCCGAAATGCTCAAACGGCAGCCACTCAAAGATCGTCGCTTTGATATTGTGATCGACACGCAGCGGATATTTTGGACCAGCCTATCGGCTTGGCGAATCCGACACGGCCAATTTATTTCTCCTGCCGCCAAGTTCTTGCTGTCGTCGGTGAAGCCAGGAAACGGCTATAAATCGCCCAAAGCGATGCAGCGTCAAATGCTGGACTTGCTGGAAATCGCCAGCGGCATGACATTCGAGACTCCGACAAAATTAAATTTGGATTTTCCACAGGCCCATCATGATATGGCCGCACAACTTTTGCCCGTCGGGCCATGCTATATTGGTTTTGCACCCGGCTCAGGCGGGCGGCCAAAATGTTGGCCGCTAAACAGGTACATCGCGCTCGCCGAACTGGCAGAAGCACGCGGCGCAGTGCCGGTATTCCTGATCGGACCTCAAGAGGAAGAATGGGCGGCCGAAATAAAGGCGAAATTGCCAAACGCGTTGTTGCCGCTACAATACGGCAACGGTGCGGCGGCACATGGCTACAACCCTTTGTTTACGATGGCATTGGGCAGCCGCCTTACCGCCGCCGTTTCAAACGACAGCGGTATCGCGCATATGTTGGCCGTCGCAGGCGTACCGCTGATCGTATTATATGGCCCGACCGTCTATGAGAAATTTCCGCCGATGACCGATGTAATCACCGTGATCCGAGCCGAGAAATATGGAAGCCGTGACATGACTGCAATCCCGCTGGACGACGTCAATCAGGCGTTGCAGACCATGTTGGCCTCGGCCCCCGCTTCATAAGCCAAAGCAACAGCATCAGCCCCGGAATCGCCGCCAGCCCGGTGACAAGAAAATACGTTACCCAGTCGACATGGTCGGCAAACCAGCCGCCTCCCGATGCCAGCACGGTACGGGTGAACGCCATCAAGGACGATAACAACGCAAACTGGGTTGCCGTGTAGGCCACATTGCACAACCCAGACAGATACGCAACGAACGCGATGGTACCGATACCACCCGTTAAATTTTCGATCCCGATGGTGACGAACAGCATCGGCAATTCCGGACCAATCCAGGCCTGTAACGCAAAGACCCCGTTGGAGGCCGCTTGCAAGATGCCGCCTACCAGCAAGGCTGGAAACGTGCCAAGCCGTGCCACCATCGCGCCACCGATGATCCCACCGAGCAACGTCATGGCCAAGCCAAAGCCTTTTGTGACCAACCCGATTTCAGTTTTTGAAAACCCAATATCCAGATAAAACGGGTTCGCCATCACGCCCAAAAGCGCATCGCCATATTTATACAGCGCGATAAACAACAAGATCATCGGCCAATTGGCGCGCCGGGCAAAATCGATAAACGGCATCAATACCGCATCGCGAAACCCGGCGGCAAAACGCGCCGCAATAGTTTGCAAGCCATCGGCTTTCGCTTTGATCGCGTGTGCTTCGGCACCGGGACGGCGGGGCTCTGGCCCGAGTAACGTTGCGGCAATCCCGACCACGACAAAACACGCCATTAACGCATACGCCCAGAACCATCCGGCCTGATCCGCAATCACCAGCGCACCGGCACCGGATACAAATGTCGCGATACGGTAACCCACAACGTAGTTAGCGGCCCCGGCACCCATTTGCGCTTCATCTAATATTTCGATCCGATAGGCATCGACGACGATATCTTGCGTGGCAGAGGCAAACGCCAACACCACGGCCCATAACGCAGTCCACGCCAAAGCATCTTTAGGATCGGACCCGCCCAGTGCCAGAATGGCGAGCATCACGCACCCCTGCGACAACAACAGCCAACTGCGTCGCTGACCAATCCAACGCGTTAAACCCGGAAGGGGGAATCTGTCGACCAGCGGTGCCCAGAGAAATTTGAGCGCATAGGCGCTACTGGCGATCGAAAACCATCCGATGACCGTGAGCGAAACGCCCTCATCATGGAGCCATGCCGAAAGCGTTCCGTAAACAAGCAGCAGGGGCAGCCCGCTGGAAAAACCCAACAGCAAAATAAGAAAGACACGAAATTCAAAATAAACTTTGATGGCCGTTGGCCAGGCACGCCAATCTACGGATGCCTTTGTGGTCAAAGCGACGCGGTAGGTCTAGATGGCTGAGCGGAATCAGGTTGGGCCACCACGTGGTTTTTATCTGCAGACTCACCAATCAAACGCGCGCAGGCATCCCAGACCGTGTCGACGGAAATCGCTTCGACGCACGGGAAAACATCGAATTTACTATGTCGTTTGTGACAGCGCCAAAAGCAGTGATAACAATCCATCTGCTCATAGACGAACTCGGCATGATTCGGCGCAATAGCCGCTGGATAAGGAACGAAGCTGGTAAAATGACCGCCGCCGACAATCACCACGGTCGGGGTGCCCAACGCGATCGACAAGTGCGCCGGGCCGGTATCATTACTGACCACCAACTGGGCGTGCTCAATCATATCCAAAAGCAGCGGTAAAGACGTTTGCCCGGTTAAATCAATAACACCATCCCTACGCGCAATCGCCTGCAGCATGCTGAGGTCCCACCTCTCTTCGCGGGTGCCGACAAAAACGACCTGCCATCCAAGCGCCAGGAGTTTCTCCGCTACCGTCACATAAGCGCTAAACGGCCAACGACGACCTGGCTCGTTACTACCCGGGTTTATCACCACATACGGCGCCGCCACGACCAATCCCGGCGTTGGACATTCCCAACTAATCTGGGTGGGCTTCGGTGCATAAATCGTACCGGCAATCTCTGAAACAAAGCGAAAATGGCGGACGATCTCGTGGGTCGGGTACGGGCCCGTATCTATGATTTCGTCGACTTGGCTAAGATAATATGTGAACTCCGCCCGAGTGGGCTCGTTCACATAGGGCATCGACACCACGGTGCGGTCGGCGCCCGATAGCCAAACCAAACTGTCCGCCATCATGGCGCGGCGAAGATAGGAATCACACACCGCAATCTTCGGGGCCAACCAACGAATTTTAAGGGCCACAAAAAACCGATACGAGAGATTCCGTGCGAATTTATGCTCGTCGATGGTGATCACCCGATAGCCGCCGAATACACGGTCCGTGATCGGTTTCCAGCTATCACATCCCAGAACGGTGATGTCCGCTTTGTCGACACCGAAGGCTTCGGCATAATGATCAAGGCTGCTGCGAAACAGCACCATGTCACCGATGCCATCCATCCGCACCGCCAACAGGCCCTTTTTCTTTTTAAAAACTGGAAAATACCGCGCAATTAAATCGAACGGACGAAACAGCCACCAGCGCCTGCGCATACCCGCCGGCATCAATCGCCAAAATGGTGATGATGTAATCACCGGGCGAGCCGATGCCGACATAGAGTTTGTACGGTTCGAACTTTCCATAACGCTAGGGTATCGTCGTCCTAGGCGTTGCTCAACCGGCGCTTTTGCTGCGCTCAGCTTTTTTCCGGTCGTGCGGATTCAATAGCTGTTTGCGCAACCGCAAGATATTTGGCGTCACTTCAAGTAATTCGTCATCGTTGATGTACGCAATCGCGTCTTCCAAGCTGAGACGCCGAGGCGGCGCCAGGCGAATAGCTTCATCGGTACCGGAGGCCCGAATGTTGGTCAGCTGCTTGGCTTTCAATGGGTTCACCTCGAGATCGTTCTCGCGGCTATGCTCGCCAATGATCATACCTTCGTAGACCGGCACTCCTGCACCGATGAACAATTCACCGCGGCCCTCAAGGCCGCCCAGGCCATATGCATTGGATTTACCGGTCGCATTGGAAATCAGCACGCCGTTGCGACGCCCTGGGACCGGCCCAAGGTGTGGCGCAAAGCTGTGGAACACGCGGTTTAGAACGCCTGTTCCCCGTGTTTCCGTCATAAATTCGCCGTGATAACCGATCAAACCCCGAGACGGCACCAAGAAGCTGAGCCGCACTTTATCGCCACCGGCTTGACGCATTTCGGTCATTCGGCCTTTGCGGGTATTGAGCGCTTCCACCACGATCCCCGAAAAAGCTTCATCGACGTCGACGGTGACATCTTCCATCGGCTCGAGGATCGCGCCGGTCTCCGGATCTTCACGGAACAAAACGCGCGGGCGTGAGATCGAAAGCTCAAAGCCTTCGCGGCGCATTTGTTCGATCAGCACGCCAAGCTGCAGTTCGCCTCGCCCAGCGACTTCGTAGGAATCTTTATTTTCGGTTTCGGTGATGCGGATCGCGACGTTGCCCTCGGCTTCGCGCATCAGACGGTCCCGGATCACGCGGGTCGTCACTTTGTCGCCATCTTGTCCGGCATAAGGCGAAGTGTTGATGGAGAACGTCACGGCCAGGGTCGGCGGATCGACCGGCTGGGATTGAATCGGCTCTGTCACTTCGACCGCACACAAGGTGTCTGCGACAGTGGCCTTAGAGAGGCCAGCAATGGCAATAATGTCACCCGCTTCGGCACGATCAATCGGCACCCGCTTGACGTCGCGGAACGCCAAAAGCTTCTGCACGCGACCCTGTTCGGCCAATTTGCCGTCCCGATGCAGCGCTTTGATCGTCTGGTTCGACGTCACGACACCGGACAAAACACGCCCGGTCAGAATGCGCCCCAAGAACGGATCCGCTTCCAACGTCGTCACCAACATTTTGAACGGGCCGTCAGGATCTGCGACGGGCGGCGGCACGTGTTTGACGATGCATTCGAACAGCGGGATCAAATCACCACCGCCGGCATCGGGGTCTTCAGCAGCCCAGCCGTTACGACCGGAGGCGAACAACGTCGGGAAATCAAGCTGCTCGTCATTTGCTTCCAAAGCCGAGAACAGATCAAAGACCTCGGTCTGTACATCAAATGGCCGTGCGTCTGGCTTATCAACCTTATTGACGACGACGATCGGCTTGAGGCCGAGTTTGAGCGCTTTCGCGGTCACGAACTTGGTTTGCGGCATCGGGCCTTCAGCGGCATCGACAAGCAGCACCACGCCATCGACCATCGACAATATTCGCTCGACCTCTCCGCCGAAGTCAGCGTGACCAGGTGTATCTACGATGTTGAGACGAATATCCCGCCATTCAACAGACGTACACTTGGCAAGAATGGTGATACCACGCTCACGCTCAAGTTCACCGGAGTCCATGACCCGCTCGGCGACTTTTTGGTTTGCATGGAATGCGCCGCTTTGTGAGAGCATGGTATCCACCAATGTGGTTTTGCCATGGTCGACGTGCGCGATGATCGCGATGTTACGGAGGTCCATTGGGGACTCCAACCTGGGGGTTTAGGAAAAACTTAGTTTACGATGTCGCTTAATAAATGCTGCACACTGGCTGTGGGGCGCGCACCGATCTGTTGAATGATCAATGCTGCCATCAAACCGCCCAGCGTCGCTGCGGCTTTTAGCTCATGACCTTGGGTGTAAGCCGCCAAGAATCCTGCGGCATAGGCATCACCGGCACCGGTGCTGTCTATCACTTGCTCAACCTTCGCGGCGGGGACCGAAATCATGTCATTTGCGGTAACGACGACCGACCCTTTTTCAGATCGGGTCAAGGCAGCAATCTCAACCTTGCCTTGGATCGCGGCCGCGGCATCGTCAAAGCTTTGGCCTTGGTCTGGAAACAGCGACATGATTTCGTCTTCATTGGCGAACAGGATATCGACGTGTTCTGCAATAAAATCACGAAAGCCATCCCGGTGCCGGTCAACGCAGAACGGATCGGATAGGGACAGTGCGACTTTCCGCCCTGCGGCGTGCGCCGCTTCGGCAGCTTTGAAGAATGCTTCGCGGGCAGCGTCCGGGTCCCACAAATAGCCTTCGAGATAGGTCACCGATGCGCCCTGCAATTGTTCAAGGTCCAAGTCCGTCGGGGCGAAGGTCACACATGCACCTAAATAGGTTTGCATTGTCCGCTCACCATCCGGCGTAATCAGCACCAAACATGTCGCGGTCGGGTCACCGTCGGTAGCCGTTGACGTCGTATACGTCACGCCGGCTGCTCGAATATCGTGCTGGAACACGCGACCCAATTGGTCGTCCTTAACCTTGCCGGCGAACGCTGCACGCCCGCCCAGTGCGGCAATGCCCGCGAGCGTATTCGCCGCCGATCCGCCGGAGCTTTCAATGGCCTGACCGGACTTGTCATAGAGCGCGCGTTGTTCGTCTGCGCTGACCAAGGCCATGGTGCCTTTGGAAAGGTTATTGTCAGTCAAAAATTTATCTTCGGTCTGCACCAACACGTCAACGATGGCGTTCCCGATTCCGAGGACATCGAAAGCGGAGTCGGACATAGAGCTTTCCCTAATCTTGGGGGGTGATGAGTTGGCGCGGAGTATAGCGAACACGCGCCTACGAGCAAGCGGGAAGCATCACCGCTTTTTCATGCAAATCGACAATTTTAACACAATATTAAGAAATTAATCTAATTTGTTGTTTTTAAATAATTTTTTTACATACCTCACAGATTTGTTGAGAATCCCACCTTGACCCCGTCCACACGCCGTCTTTTAATTTGCAAATCGAGCTAAAATACAAACTTCACAAGTGATAAGTAAGGTTTTACAGTATGTTATCTGCCTTAATTAAGGGTATTAATCAGCTAAGCGATAAAGCAACGCGAAAATACGTCTGGTTTTCCGTATTCGCCGCATTGATCACCTTTGTCATACTTTGGTCGGTGGTCGCATGGCTGCTCGCGCAGACCTCAATCACACAAATCGGGTGGTTGGAAAGTGTCATCGACGTGTTGGGCGGGGTCGCAACCTTGGCACTGACATGGTTCTTATTTCCCGCCACGGTCAGCGCCGTGATTGGCCTATTTTTAGATCAAGTCGCCGAATGCGTTGAAAAAACCCATTATCCCAGGCTTGGGCCACCCAAAGATCAGCCCATCAGCGAAGCCATTGTGACATCGGCCAAATTCCTTGGCATCCTGATCGTCTTGAACATTTTGCTGCTGCCGTTTTTGTTTTTAGGGCCGTTATTTCCGATAATGTTTTATCTGGTGAACGGCTATTTGCTTGGTCGCGAATATTTCGAAATGGTTGGCGTGCGGCGTTTGCCGGCTGCCGATGTCACAAGCTTGAGAAAAGCTCACGGGTTGAGCGTGCTGATGACCGGGGTCGCAATTGCATTTTTATTGACGATACCCGTGGTCAACTTGTTGATGCCTGTTGTCGCGACCGCTGCAATGGTGCACCTTTTCGAGAAGTGGCGGCCTCAGGGCAACGCAGTCGCTGAGACCTAAGCTGCAAAACTGCCTGTTGATACGGGGATGGGACACATGTTCGGCAAGAAAAAAGACGAAAACGATACCGGCGTGAACGCGGAAAAATCATCTGTCGGCGGATCCAATACAGCCAATGCATCCGGATTCGATGACGACGCCGGTACGGCGCCGCCGCTCAAACCTTTTTCCCGCAAAGGCTCGCATGCACCGGCAAAACCGCCGGCAAGCACCGGTGGTGCATTACCCGACTATCAACGCCGTAGTCCGGACCTGCCAAGCGCACCCGGTCGCCTTATCGACCGCCCGCGTGCCGGTGAAATCGAAAGTCGCCGCTTAACCGTTGGTCGGGATATCCAACTAAGCGGTGAAATCACGTCGTGCGACAAATTAATCGTCGAAGGCCATGTTGAGGTCACCTTGCAGGGCGCACGGGTCCTTGAAATTTCGCCGAGCGGGCTTTTCAAAGGCGCCGCCGAAGTTGACGAAGCCGAAATCAGCGGCCGCTTTGACGGTGATCTGATCGCACGTGAGCGACTTATTGTCCGCGCCGGCGGGCGGGTGCACGGCAAAGTACGCTATGGCAAAATCGTCATTGAGTCCGGTGGCGAGATCTCCGGCGATATGCAAACCCTCAGTACAGGCGACGCCGATACGCCAAACCAAAGTTAAGACGCCACCATCGTGACACAACGAACGCAGATGTGGGTTACCCGTTGGGCAAGAAGTTCGGCGGCAATATTGCTGTGTGGCACATTCGCCGCGTGCGAAGCCATGCCAACGGACGCACCGACCGCGACTACGCAAAGCACACCTAAGATCGCATCCGCGCCAGGCGTACCCGCGCCTCCGCCGGCACCCACAATAGATACCCCCGATCCAACGGAAATGATCGGTTGGGGCGAAACGAAAATCGCCGCTGTTCTAGGCTCAGCTAGCCTCGTCCGGCAAGATTTAGGCAGTAAAATCTGGCAATATCAGACGCCAGACTGCGTATTATTTTTGTTTTTATATCCGAATGACGGCGAGTCCAAAATCAAGCATGTGGATGCGCGCAGTAACGGCAGCAGCGGCATCAAAGCCTGCATCACCTCGGTGCTCCGCCAACGCCTTAGCGCTAAATCACAACCAACTGCAGCAAAAACTTAAAGTGTTGTCTTCGCTTTATAGCGACAAAGATCAATAACCCGGCACTTCGGGCAATCAGGTTTGCGGGCCTTGCAGATATAACGACCAAGCAAGATCAGCCAATGATGTGCATGCAGCGCAAATTCCGGCGGCGTCGCTTTTAAAAGCTTTTTCTCGACCGCCAAAGGTGTTTTGCCCGGCGCAAGGCCAGTCCGGTTCGAAACCCGAAAAATATGTGTATCCACGGCGATGGTCGGTGCACCAAATGCGATGTTGCGGACAACGTTCGCCGTCTTACGTCCAACACCCGGCAACGCTTCGAGCGCAGCTTGATCATCGGGCACGACGCTGCCGTGCTGAGCGATCAGAATTTCACTGAGCGCGATCACATTTTTAGCTTTGGTGTTGAATAACCCAATCGTCTTGATGTGATCTTTTAATCCAGCCAGACCAAGCTTCACCATAGCCTCAGGCGTTTTCACTTTTTTGAACAGCGGCCTGGTGGCCTTATTGACGCCGACATCGGTCGCTTGCGCCGACAATGCGACGGCGACCAACAAGGTGTAGGGATTCACATAGTGCAGCTCGCCGACCGGCTCGGGGTCAGCAGCCTGCAGGTGGCTGTAAAATTCAACAACGTCGGCTTTTTTCATGAATTTGTTATCCCGCATATCCGCACAGTATGAAACCCGGTTGTTGTGGCCCCGTCAGTTTGCGTAAAATAAACCATGGATATCGACACGCAACACGACCTAGATCAGCAAGATGCCGGGCGCATTCGTTTCTCACGCGTGCTTCGCCCCCATCGGAGCTCAAGCGAGCGGGCGATTAAAATCGTAACCGGATTTGTGTTGTGCCTATTTATCCCGACCGGCACGATTTTCCTCATCAACGGCGCATGGCCGGTATTTGGGTTTATGGGCGTTGAAGTCGCAGGGCTGGTCTTTGCACTTCGCTATAACTATAAAGTTGGCTCGGCTTTCGAGGCGATCACCATCAGCGACCAAGAGTTCCGTCTATCGCGCGTCGATCATTGGGGGAAACGTGCGCATTGGTCATTCCAGCCGCAATGGCTGCGGGTGCGCGTAGATGCCACATCAAATCAACTGATCGCCGGCACCCACGGGCGCCATGTGGTGATTGGAAAATTCCTCACCTTAGATGAGCGGGAAACCTTATGTGAGGTTCTGCGAAGTGAAATCCGCCGGCTCAATAACCCGACGCCGGCGTAGGCTCAGGAAAAGCCCAACACATCGCGCATGGAATAAAGTCCCGGCGCCTGACCTTTGGTCCACAACGCAGCACGGATTGCTCCCTTTGCAAACACGGCACGGTCAGACGCTTTATGTGTCAGCTCGATCCGCTCTTGATCGGCCGCAAACATCACCGTGTGATCACCCACCACCATACCGCCGCGCAGCGTGGCAAAGCCGATATCCCCAACGTTGCGTTCACCGGTGTGGCCGTCACGGACCCGCTGCGCAACTTTATCCAAATCAACCTGACGACCCGATGCCGCTGCCTGCCCTAATGCCAAGGCCGTGCCCGATGGCGCATCTACCTTGTGACGATGATGCATTTCCAAAATTTCGATGTCGTAGTCATCGCCTAAGATGGCAGCTGCCTGTTCGGTAAGGCCCAACAACAGATTGACGCCAACCGAATAATTTGCGGCCTGCACAACAGCTACTTTTTCAGCAGCGGCATCAATCGCTGCCTGTTGCTGAGCACTCAACCCGGTGGTGCCGGGCACAAGCGCGGTGCCGGTTTCAAGCGCCAGCTTGGCATGGGCCGCCGTCGCTTCCGGCGCGGTGAAGTCGACGACAGCATCAGCAATTTCAAACAATGCGCGCGGGTCATCGCCAATGATCAAACCGCTAGCGGACAATCCTGCGACCATCGCCGGATCTTCGCCCACGGCTGGCGAGCCTGCCCGTTCTGTGCCGCCGGCAAGTTCAGCATCCGGCGTCTGGTCAATCGCATTGATCAACATCCGCCCCATGCGCCCGACACATCCAACGATCCCGATTTTCATGACAACAACCTCCCCCAGTCTTTAACAAAGCCTCGAATACATTCTGACGGATATCATAAAAGCTGCGCGCGCACTGTCACGCGCAACCGCACGAACCGATAAGACAGACAATGGAGACCGAGATCAGTCGCGCAGGTCTTCCCAAAGCTCTTTGACTTTATCGAGGAAGCCGGTGCTCTCGGGACTATGCTTCTTGGCGGATTTTCCGTCGCCGGCGAAATCTTCCAGTATTTCTTTTTGCTTCTTCGTCAGATTGACCGGGGTTTCGACGAAAATCTGCACGAACATGTCGCCACGGCTGACGGAACGCAGCACCGGCATACCTTTGCCGCGCAAGCGCAGTTGATGACCGGTCGGCGTGCCTTCGGGGATTGTGACCCGCACCAATTTGCCTTCGACGGTCGGCACTTCGATCTGACCGCCAAGGGCCGCCGTGGTCATGGCAACCGGCACCCGAACATGAATATCCGTGCCATCGCGACGGAAGAAACGATGCGGTCTGATGCTCAAGAAAATATATAGATCTCCTGCCGGCGCACCGCGCATCCCGGCTTCGCCTTCACCGGAAAGCCTGATCCGCGTGCCCTCTTCAACGCCTTGCGGGATGTTGACGGAAAGTGTCTTTTCTTTTTGCTGACGCCCAGTGCCTTGGCATGTTTTGCACGGGTCTTTGATGGTCTGACCGGTGCCCTGGCAATTCGGGCATGTGCGCTCGACGGTGAAAAACCCCGATTGCGAACGCACCCGGCCGGCCCCACCGCAGGTACCGCATGCCACAGGCGCAGCCCCACCTTCGCCACCGGAGCCATCGCAGCTTTCACAGCTGACCGCGGTCGGGACACGAATTTCGGTTTTCAGACCATTGTAGGCATCTTCTAGCGTGATCTCCATGTTGTAGCGCAAATCCGCGCCGCGCCCGGCGCCGGCACGCCCGCCGCCACGGCCACCGCCGCCCATGAAGTCACCAAACATCTCTTCGAAAATATCCGCGAAACCGCCGGCGCCGGCACCCCCGCCGCCAAAGCCACCAGGCCCCGGCCCGCCACCTTCAAAGGCAGCATGTCCGAAGCGGTCGTAGGCCGCGCGTTTGTCCGGGTCTTTGAGAACCTCGTAGGCCTCGCTGACCACCTTGAAATTCTTTTCAGCCTCAGCGTCATCCGGATTTCGGTCCGGATGATACTGCATGGCGAGCTTGCGATAGGCCTTTTTTAACTCGGCCGCATCGGCGTCACGCGCCACTCCAAGACTTCCATAGTAATCTTGCTTCGCCATGTATTTAAAAACCCCCGAAACGATCCGGACGGTGTGGGCAGCGGATCAAAGCCCACTGCCCATCACGTCCTGCAGCTTTAGCTGCTTTTCTTATCTTGATCCGGATCGACTTCTTCGAAGTCGGCGTCGACAACGGTTTCGTCATCATCTTTCTTTGACGCACCCGCATCGGCCTCGGGGCCACCGCCCCCACCCGTTGCGGCTTCTTCTTCTTGTTGGGCTTTATACATCGCTTCGCCAAGTTTCATCGACGCTTGCGACAAAGCTTCGGTTTTGGCGGTAATAGCCTCCAAGTCATCGCCGTCTTTGACGTCTTTCAACTCTTGGATCGCCGTCTCGATAGCGGTCTTTTCAGCGGCATCGATCTTGTCGCCGTATTCCTCAAGGCTCTTTTCTGCGCTATGCGCCATGCTGTCGGCGCTGTTGCGCGCATCTACCAACTCGCGACGCTTTTTGTCGGAATCAGCGTTTGCTTCAGCCTCTTGAACCATGCGCTCGATGTCTTCATCCGACAAACCGCCCGATGCTTCAATACGAACCTGCTGTTCCTTGCCGGTCGCTTTATCTTTCGCCGACACGTTGACGATACCGTTGGCATCGATGTCGAACGTGACCTCGATCTGCGGCATACCGCGTGCGCTTGGTGGGATACCGACCAGGTCGAATTGACCCAGGATTTTGTTGTCGGCAGCCATTTCGCGCTCACCTTGGAAAACGCGGATCGTCACCGCAGACTGGTTGTCCTCGGCGGTCGAGAACACCTGACTTTTGCGGGTCGGGATCGTGGTGTTGCGGTCGATCAAGCGCGTGAACACACCGCCCAGCGTTTCGATGCCGAGCGACAATGGCGTCACATCCAATAGCAGAACGTCTTTGACGTCACCCTTCAGCACGCCACCCTGGATCGCGGCGCCAATGGCAACCACTTCGTCCGGGTTCACGCCTTTGTGCGGCTCGCGGCCAAAGAAAGTTTTCACCTTCTCGAGCACCTTCGGCATCCGCGTCATGCCGCCAACCATGATCACTTCGTCGATCTCGCCGGCGGAAATGCCTGCATCTTTCAGGGCACTCTTACACGGCGCAATCGTGCGTTCGATCAGATCTTCGACCAACGTTTCGAGCTTGGCACGCGACAACTTGATGTTGAGGTGCTTCGGGCCCGAAGCATCCGCGGTGATAAACGGCAGGTTCACCTCGGTCTGCGTCGTCGAAGACAACTCGATCTTCGCTTTTTCTGCCGCTTCTTTTAGACGCTGCAGGGCCAAGCGGTCTTGGCGCAGATCGATGGTGTTTTCTTTTTTGAACTCGTCAGCAAGGTAGTCAACGATGCGGTTGTCGAAGTCTTCACCGCCCAAGAACGTATCACCGTTCGTGGACTTCACTTCGAACACGCCGTCGCCGATCTCGAGGATCGACACGTCAAACGTACCGCCGCCCAGGTCATAAACAACGATCGTGCCGCTGTCTTTTTTCTCAAGACCATAAGCAAGGGCTGCTGCCGTCGGCTCGTTGATGATCCGCAGCACTTCAAGGCCGGCGATCTTGCCCGCATCTTTCGTGGCTTGGCGTTGCGAGTCGTTGAAGTATGCCGGCACCGTGATCACGGCTTGCTCGACTTTCTCGCCGAGGTAGCTCTCGGCGGTTTCTTTCATTTTCTGCAAAATGAACGCAGAAATCTGGGACGGCGAATACTTATCGTCGTTCACTTCGACCCACGCGTCACCGTTATCACCTTTGATGATGTGATATGGGACGACTTTTTTGTCCTTCTCCGTGATCGGATCGTCATAGCGACGACCAATCAGGCGCTTAATCGCAAATAGAGTATTTTCAGGGTTGGTGACAGCTTGGCGTTTTGCCGGCTGACCCACCAAGCGCTCGCCGGAGTCCGAAAATGCGACCATCGACGGCGTTGTACGCGCGCCTTCGGCATTCTCGATCACTTTAGCGCTGGAGCCATCCATGACGGCAATACAAGAGTTGGTGGTACCCAGGTCGATCCCAATAACTTTACTCATAATAACCTCTCAGTCTGCGGCGGTCATCCCCGGCCTGTATCAGCGCCCGGCATCACCCCATTGGTTACGAACACCTTGCTCGTTGTCTATTGTTGGTCGTCAGTGAACGCATTTACCACTGCCGATCCAACTGCTTCACCGGATATAGGCCCGTGTACATCGGGCTGCAACGGTTTTACCCCTCATTTTTTAGGGTTTTTTCAAAGCCTGCGGGTGTCGGCCTACAATTCCTCGTCGAGGTGTGAGCCCGACGGTTTACCATCGGCTTCGTAAGCGTTATCCCCACTGGCTTTTGAGTTGGCGCTCGCGTCAACGTCGTCCTGGACGGTTGCCGACGGCGTCGGTGCCGTGCCGGTCGGACCGGCAGCATCTTTCGGTGCGGCTTTCGGACCACCCTTGGTGACGCCAACTTTAGCTGGGCGCAAAGGCTGCCCATGCAGAGTATAGCCGGGCTCCATCACTTGGCCGATGGTGCCCGCCGGCTTTGACGGATCATCAAATTCAAACATCGCTTCATGGATTTGCGGATCGAACCGCTCACCCAGAGGGTCAACTTGCAAAATATGATTGCGCTCAAACGCTTTTTGCATTTCCCGCCCGGTCATTTCAACGCCGGTCAAAAGTGCCTTAAAAGCCTCGTTTTCCTGAGCCGCCGTCGGGTCTATCGAAGACAGCGCGCGACTCAGGTTATCGGCGACCTGGATCATTTCGCGGGCAAAATTTGAAATTGACCGCTTCGAGGCTGCGTCCACATCGCGGGTTGCGCGTCGGCGGACGTTTTCAGCCTCTGCAAGCGCGCGCAACAAGCGGTCTTTGGTTTCCGCAAGCTCGGCTTCAAGATCGCTCGCCGGCGCATCAGCGCCGCCGGCGTCAGCGGCTGCCGGCGCTGCGTCACTACTTTCTGGCGCGCCATCCGCTTCGGCCTGCGCTGTGTCTTCGAGGTTTTCCTCGGGATCAACCCCGTCGTTGTTATTCTCGCTTTGCATCGTCTTCCTAACCCGTCTTATCCAAAACGTTCGCCGATCAATCGCGCGGTGTAATCCACCATCGGAATGATTCGGGCATAATTCATACGCGTCGGCCCAATAACACCAATCGCGCCTACGATATTGTTGGTCTCGTTGCGATAGTGACCGACGACCATCGAACACCCCGCAAGGCTGAACAATTTATTATCCGCCCCAATAAAGATTTGGACTCCTTCTGCGTCGTCCGCAAGGGTCAGCAGCTTAAGAACCTCGTTTTTGGTCTCCAGCGTCTCAAACAAAGTCCTGATCCGCTCAAGATCTTCAATCGCCGTTACGTCCTCTAAAAGCTTGGCCTGGCCGCGCACGATCAGCGTGCCCAGGTCGGCATTGTTGGCGTTGTCGCCGGACCATGTGGCCAACCCGCTTTCGACAACTTTCTGCGTTAATTCATCAAGGTGCGCCTGATGGCTCTGCAAATCCGCGGTGATTTCCGCAAACGCTTCTTGCAAGGTCCGACCGACCAGCCGCGCGCTCAGATAATTGCTCGCCTGCGCCAACGTGGACGGTGGCAAGCCGATCGGCACCGTAATCAAACGGTTTTCAACGACGCCGCTTTCGGTCACCAAGACCACAAGCGCACGACCAGGACTTAAGTTCACAAATTCGATGTGCTTCAGCGGGCTGTCCGTTTTCGGCGCAAATACCAAGCTGGCAAACCCGGTCAGGCCCGATAGTGTCGAGGTTGCCTCTTCAAGCATATGATCCACACTACGGCTTGAGCCAGCGTACTGCCCTTCAATCCGCTTGCGCTCGTCATCGGACAGATTGCCGACTTCGAGAATACCGTCCACGAACAGCCTGAGCCCCGCATCGGTCGGCAACCGGCCCGCGGAGGTATGCGGCGAAAACAGTAACCCAGCATCTTCCAGGTCCGCCATCACGTTACGGATTGTGGCGGGCGAGAGCTTTTGCGACAGCTGATGCGACAACGTCCGCGAGCCAATCGGCCCGCCCGTCGTGCAGTATGCTTCAACAATCAGGCGGAAAATTTCCCGCGAGCGTTCATTCAATTCGGCGATCATATGCTCTCTCTCCGCTGCTGCGCGCAGGCTGTGCTGCGGCGCCGAAGCTGCAGCAAGGATGTAGTTTCCTCCCGAAGCGCCGTCAACACAACGGCGGATCCTGATGCGAGATCTTTATACCTAAGCCATGAACACGAATGCGGCTTCACTTTACGACCCGGAGATGACGGTCTAGCTTGAGGCCGAATTCAGTATTGGAGAGACCAACATGTCGACGCGCCCATCCGGCCGAGCCCCCGACCAACTGCGAAACGTCACATTGGAAATGGATTACTCCAAACATGCCGAAGGATCGTGCATGGCGCGTTTCGGCGACACGCACGTGTTATGCAACGCGTCGGTCGAACAGCGCGTGCCACCGTGGATGCGCGACAGCGGCAAAGGCTGGGTCACGGCGGAATACGGCATGTTGCCGCGCTCAACCCATACCCGCACGGACCGCGAAGCGGCACGCGGCAAACAATCCGGCCGCACCCAGGAAATTCAGCGTCTGATCGGTCGATCCTTGCGCGCCGTCACCGACCTCAAAGCGATGGGCGAAGTACAGATCAAACTTGATTGCGATGTCATTCAAGCCGACGGCGGCACGCGCACCGCCAGCATCACCGGTGCGTACTGTGCGCTGCACCGGGCGTTTGAAACATGCGTCCGACTCGGCATCATGAAAGAAATCCCCTTCATCGACAGCGTCGCAGCGATTTCATGTGGCATCTACAAGGGCACGTCGGTGCTGGATTTGGATTATGCCGAAGATTCCGATGCCGATGCGGACGCAAACTTCGTGCTGACCGGGCGCGGTGGCATCGTGGAAATTCAAGGCACCGCCGAAGCGGATCCCTTTAGCGAGCAGGCATTTGCCGAATTGATGCATCTCGCCAAAAAAGGGATCGGCGAAATGACGGCCCTGCAAACGGCCGCACTCGGGAAATAATCAATCCATGGCCCGGCGTTTTGATCAAAACAAATTGGTGATCGCCAGCCACAACGCCGGCAAGGTGCGTGAAATCGGCGCCTTGCTCGAACCGTTCAATGTCGAGGTGGTGTCAGCGGGCACACTCAATTTGGATGAGCCGGAGGAGACCGGCGAGACTTTCGTCGACAATGCCTTGTTAAAAGCGCACGCCGCCGCCAAGGCATCGGGCCTGCCGTCACTGGCCGATGATTCCGGGCTCAGCGTCTGGACGCTGTCCGGCGCACCCGGCATTTACTCTGCGCGCTGGGCCGGGCCGGACAAAGATTTCACCGTTGCCATGAAAAAGGTCGAAGAGCTGATGCGCGGTGCCGAAGATCGTACGGCGGCGTTTATTTGTGCCCTCGCGCTGGCGTGGCCCGACGGTCATGCTGAAGTGTTCGAAGGCAGCGTCAGCGGCGAAATCGTCTGGCCGCCCCGCGGTGACAAAGGGTTCGGCTACGACCCGATTTTCGTGGCTGACGGCGAAACGCAGACGTTCGCCGAAATCGATCCCGCGCGCAAACACGCCATGTCGCACCGCGCCGATGCGTTTCATCAGCTGGTCGCGGCCTGCTTTGCCGACCAGGGAACATGACCCGAGACGCAAGCGCTCAAGACCCTGGCTTTGCGGTCTATATCCACTGGCCGTTCTGCAAAACGATCTGTCCATACTGTGATTTCAACGTCCACACGTCGGGCGATATCGATCAGGCAGCCTGGCTGGATGCGCTGACCAAAGACTTAGACCATGTCGCCGGCGATACGCCCGGGCGCACCGTCACCAGCCTTTATTTCGGCGGCGGCACACCATCGTTGATGCCGCCGAAAACCGTCGCCGCGCTGATCGCCCATATCGCGAAACGGTGGTCTGTCGCCGATGATGTCGAAATCACCCTTGAGACCAACCCGACCTCGAGCGAAGCCGCACGGTTACGCGAATTCAAAGACGCCGGCGTCAATCGATTGTCGGTGGGCCTGCAGGCGCTCAATGACGACGCATTATTATTTTTGGGTCGTGATCACTCGGCGGATGACGGACGACGCGTGTTGGCGCAGGCCTCCGCGTTGTTTAAACGTGTGACCTTCGATTTAATTTATGCGCGCCCGGATCAAACCACGCAGGCGTGGCGGGCCGAGCTGGCCGAGGCGCTGAGTTTGGCGGGCGACCACGTATCGCTGTATCAGCTAACCATTGAAAGCGGAACGCCGTTCATGAAAGCCGGCATCCACCCCGCCGACGAAGACATCGCCGCCGACATGTTCGAAATCACACAAACGGAGATGACGGCAAAAGGTCTGCAGGCGTATGAGATCTCCAACCACGCCAGACCCGGTCACGAGAGCCGCCACAACCTGACCTGTTGGCGGGGCGGCGATTACGTCGGCATCGGGCCCGGTGCACATGGGCGGCTGACGTTGGACGGGCAAACCTTCGGCACGCATCAAATTCACAACCCGGCGCGATGGTTACAAAAAGTCAGCGACGGCGGTCACGGCACCGCAAAGCGGCGCGCTTTAAGCACACAAGATCGTACCCGCGAATTACTGATGATGGGTCTTCGCCTCAGCGAGGGCATTGATAAGCGACGCGCCAATCTGCATCAGCTCGACGACGTCATCAATACCGAAGCCCTGCAAATGCTGATTGATGGCGGCTTGATGGTTGACTCTGAAACACAGCTGCGTGCGACCGCAGACGGGCGGCAACGTCTGAACGCGGTGCTCGCGAAATTGCTTACCTGATCACTTAGTTGATCGCGGGCTGAAACGTCTGCGGTGCCGGATCGATCACCTTGCTGGTGTGTCGGGTGATTTCCAAAACCGCCAATCCGCGCTGGGTGGTGCCGTCGGGGCGCAGACGGAAAATCCCGTCCCGACCCCAATAGCCGCTGGGCGCGGTCAGCGTCCCGACCGAGTAATCCGGCCCAGCATCACCCGCACCCAAGACCGCAGCCAACGCCCCGGCATCATAAGCAAGGGTCGCCAAGCGCGGCGGGGCTGTGCCATAGGTGGCCTCATACTTACTGACAAACTGGGCACGCGCGGCGGGGTCCGGCGCCGCATACCATGCCCCAATCAAGGCAGGCTCGGCACCCAAGCCAGCAATATCCCACTGTCCGGTGCCCAAAATCTGCACGACGGCGGGATCCACATCGAAAAACGGCAACAGCGCCGCAACTTGCTGCAAACGTTTGCCGGCATCGGCAACGATCAACGCATCAAACGGTAAATCGCCAACCGTTTGTAGTTGCTCTAATCGCTCCAGCGTTTTCTTTGAAATCTCATCGTCGCGGCCTTTGAATTCGGCAATTTGGCGTTCCAATTCGGCTTTACGCGCATCGAAATCAGAAATCTCCCGAACCACTTCGGTGAAATCTTCGGCGTTCGCGTCATACAATCGCGCCCGGGTGATTTCGACGCCGGCGGCAGCGGCGGCTTGCTGCATCGCGCTCAATACCGTCGACCCGTAAAGGTTATCCGGCGCCAACAAGCCGAACCGGGTATGCCCGCGTTGCGCGGTAAATTGGATGACCCGCTGGGTTTCGGCGGACGGCAAAAAGCCCATCACATAGACCCCATTTCCAGCCACCGAGCGATCACTCGAAAACGAAATCACCGGCACGTTGGCCGCGCGCGCTGTCGGGCCGATTGCCGCGACCGAGCCCGCCAAAAGTGGGCCAATGATCAATCGCGCCCCGTCACCGATTGCGATTTGAACGGCCTCATAAGCGCCATCGGGCGTGCCCCGGGTATCGTGGGGCAGCAATTCAAACCGGTCATCGGCGAATTCAAACAGCGCCAACTGCGCCGCGTTCAGCATCGCTTGTCCGACGTTGGCGGCGGGGCCGCTCAACGGCACCAACAACGCAACGCGCACGGCATCGGTGCTGGCCATCGGCACCGTCGACGTCATTACCTGGGTGGATAGATTTGGATTCACCGGACGATTCAACAACTCTGCCAACGACGGCAGCGGCTCACCGGCACGCGCACTCGGCGCACTGGTTGGCACCGGCGGCGGCGCCACGCGCGGTCCGGAAACCGGCGGCAGCTGTTGGGTTCTAGGCAAGCCTGTCACCACATCTGACGATCCGGAAGGTGTCGCCACCATGGGCTTACCTTGCCCGCTGCCATCATTTGCGGTTTGCTGGCATCCACTTAGAAACACAAGGACAAGACATGCCAAAAGACCGGTCGAAAACCTCGCCAAAAAAGGCGCCGAAAAATACTGGCGACGAAGACCAAAATGCTGTTGGCACTCAACAGGTAACGGCATCGGCGATCGAGTCCTCCACTCAAGGCAATTCCGATGTGGACGGTAGCCTCTCGTCAATCACGAGTAAACCGTCACATCGACGCCAAAACCCGCCCGCAGCCGGGCTGCATATTGTCGCCACACCGATCGGCAATGCCAGCGACATTACGCTGCGTGCCCTCGATATCTTGGCGCAAGCGGACATGATTGCCTGTGAAGACACCCGCGTCACCCGCAAGCTTTTGTCGATCCATGGCTTGGATACGCACCGCCTCATTTCCTATCACGAACACAACGCCGAAAGTGCGGGCCCGAAGATCATGGAAGCGCTGAATTCTGGCAAAATCGTGGCGCAGGTGTCCGATGCCGGCACACCGATGATCAATGACCCAGGCTATCGCTTGGCGCAACAGTGTCGCGATGCCGGCATCTCGGTGCATGTGGTACCCGGCGCATCTGCGGTGACCGCAGCCTTGGTCTTGGCTGGGCTGCCGACCGACCGGTTTATGTATTGCGGCTTTCCGCCGCCAAAATCTGCACGCCGGCGAACCTGGTTGGGCGCACTGCGTCATATTGACGCAACGCTTGTGATGCTGGAATCAGCCGGCCGATTGGGATCGTCGCTTGCCGACATGAACGACGTGTTCGGTCCACGCCCCGCCGCCGTGACCCGCGAAATGACCAAAAAGTTTGAAGAAGTCCGCCACGGCACCTTGGCGGAATTGGCGACGCACTATGCCAACGCCGGCCCGCCCAAGGGAGAAATCACCTTGGTCATCGGCGCCCCGGAAGGGGACGGCGTGCCGGACGCCGCCGATGTAGAAGCCCGCTTGCGCGTCGCCCTTGAAACCGAAAGCGTGCGCGAAGCCAGCGCACGGATCGCCGCTGAGACCGGCCTTCCCAAGCGCGATATCTATACCCAGGCCCTGGCCCTGAAAGACGAGCTTGGAAAATGACCCGCGATGCACGCCGCCGGGCCGAACATCGCGGCCAGTGGGGCGAGCGCGTGGCGGCATGGCTTTTACGACTGAAAGGGTATCGCATCCTGGCCCGGCAAGATCGCGGCCCGATGGGTGAAATCGATATCATCGCGGCGCGCGGCAATACCCTGGTTTTCGTTGAAGTAAAATCCCGGCCGACCTACGCACAAGCGCTGGATGCCGTCAGCGCCGCGCAACAAGGGCGCATTCAACGGGCCGCCGAACATTACGTTGCAACCCATCCGGCGGCACAGAACATGACATGGCGCTTCGATATTGTCGCGGTGATACCGCGAAAATGGCCGCGCCATCTGGTCGATGCGTGGCGTCCGTAAGGCGCTTCACGAAAAAATGTTGGCCGGATCGTCAGAAATCGACACACCAGGGGTGCGCGGTGGGGGCAAAATGCGGTAATCTTACCGGGTCGTCGTCCAGCTAATTTTAAGTGTTGGAGAAACACGCTCATATGTTTAAACGCTCACATCTACTCGCGCTGACCGTCGTTACCGTTTTTATCGCCGGGAGCGTCTCGGGCTGTGCCAGCTTGATCATCGGTGGCGCCGCCACCGCCGGTGTCGCGGCCTATCAAGAACGCGGAATCTCAGGAGTAGCAGCCGATACCACGACCGCCACAAAGCTGCGTGCCAAATTGCTTGAGGCCGATGACAAACTTTTTCGAGACGTCGGCATTGAAGTTTATGAAGGGCGCGTGCTGCTGACCGGTCGGGTTGCCACCGAAGACATGCGCGCTGAAGCCGTTAAATTGGCGTGGTCCGTCGACAGCACCAAAGACGTTATCAATGAGCTTTTGGTCAGCGAGAGCCCCCTCAGCGATATGGCCAACGACAGCTGGATTACCGCCAAGCTGACCTCAAAAATCACCGTTGATAAGAAAATATTTTCCATCAACTATTCGATCGAAACCGTGGGCGGGGTGATTTACTTGATCGGCATCGCCCAAGACCAAGCTGAGTTGGATCGTGTCATCAACCACGCACGCAGCATCGATTCCGTGCAGCGGGTGGTCAGCCATGTGCGCGTCAAAGCGCCCAAAGCGTCTTGATCACGCGAAACGATATCGTTCGTGAATTAACCGCTTATGGCGCGGGGCAGCGCTCATCTCTGACGTTAGCAGAAGTCGCCGTGCGGATCGGCGCACTGGAACGTCCCGCCCTACCGCTAGATCGCTATACCCGACACCTGCAATCCCTTGCCGATAAAGTCGGGACCTATGCACGTACCAACGACGGCGCCGTGCCAGTGGCCGTGATGGCCGAAGCCCTCTGTCAGGTTTTGGCACGCCACATGGGCTATGGCGGCGGCGAGACCGGCGGCAGCGACGAAGATTGTTTTGAGCTCAGCCGCGTCATCGATAACCGTGAGGGGTCCGCCGAAGCGTTATCAATCCTGTATGCCGAGAGCGCACGACGACTTGGCTGGAAAGCACAGGTTTTACGCGTTCCTGGTCGCACCGTGGTCCGTGTTGAATCCCTGGGCGAACGCTTGATCCTCGACCCGCTCGGCATGGGCCGCGTGCTGGAACCTGCCGATTTGCGCGCCATCATTAAAGCTTATGCGGGGATGGAATCCGAGCTGACACCGAACGGAATCACCGAGCTTGATGATAAAGCCGCGTTATTAGGCATGATGGCCGGGCGAAAATCAGTGTTGCTGCGGAGCAAACGCTTGGACGATGCGGCGACATTGATTGACTGCGCGCTGATGATCTCGCCCTCAGACCCGACGCTTTGGCGTGAATGCGGTTTGTTGAACGCGCGCCGGGATCGAATTCGCGATGCCATTTCAGCACTCGAAGAATATCTTCGCCTTGGCGCCGGAGACGACGGACGCTACACCACAACCATGCTCTTGCAGGAATTGCGGGGCCGACTAAGTTAAACGCTCGAAAACGTCTTATCTTCAAGGAACCGTCATGCCGCTTAACGTTGCGATCCAGATGGATCACGTCCGCACCATCGATATCGCCGGTGACAGTACATTCGTCATGGGCCTTGAAGCACAAAAACGTGGCCATACCCTTTATCATTACGAGCCTGGACAGCTGTTCATGCGGGACGGCCGGATCATGGCCGAGGCGCAGCCGATGGAGCTTCGCCGCGAAAACGGCAATCATTTCAGCTTGGGCGAAACACGCCTGATCAATTTGGCCAGTGATGCCGACGTCGTGTTGATGCGCCAAGATCCCCCGTTCGATATGTCCTACATCACGGCGACGCATTTGTTGGAACATGTGCATCCGAAAACCTTGGTGGTGAACGATCCCGCCGAAGTGCGCAACGCACCGGAAAAATTGTACGTCACACACTTTGCCGAGTTCATGCCGCCGACACTGATCGCAACGGATCGGAAACAAATTCTGTCGTTCCGTGATGAGCACAAAGACATCATTGTTAAGCCGCTGTTCGGCAACGGCGGCGCCGGCGTGTTTCACATCACGCCCGGCGATGAGAACCTCAACGCACTGTTGGAAATGTTCACGCAGATGTATCGCGAACCGATCATTGTGCAGGCGTATCTGAAAGACGTGCGCCAGGGCGATAAGCGCATCATCCTGATCGACGGCGAAATCGCCGGGGCCACCAACCGGGTGCCGGCCGCCGGTGAAGCACGTTCAAACATGCATGTCGGTGGGCGCGCCGAAAAGTCGATGTTGACCGACCGCGAGCGCGACATTTGCGCCGCGCTGGGTCCTGAGCTTAAAAAACGCGGCCTGATTTTTGTCGGCATCGACGTCATCGGTGGCTATATGACCGAAATCAACGTGACGTCGCCAACCGGCCTGCAAGAAATCAACCGCTTCGACGATGTCTGCCTCGAAGCGCAAATCTGGGACGCCATCGAAACGCGGCTGTAGACGCATGCATATAAGATAACATGCGTCACAAAGATTTATGTACAGCACCCGATAAAAAACCGGCCTAACCCTCGCATAACCTCCTGAGCAGAAAACAGGAGGCGGACATGGTGACCAGGGTCGGCACCGTCGCATTTCAGGGCATTGATGTGCTGAACGTCGACGTTCAAGTCGTCATGGCGTCGGGATTGCCGGCGTTTCATATCGTCGGGCTGCCCGACAAAGCGGTCGGTGAAAGTCGCGACAGGGTGCGCGCCGCTTTGAGTTCGCTCGGCCTTTCCATGCCGCCGCGACGCATCACCGTCAACTTAGCGCCCGCCGACGTGGCCAAAGAAGGCAGCCACTTCGATCTGCCGATTGCGATTGGGCTGTTGGGGGCCATGGGCGTGCTGTCGGAAGACGAAACCCGGCGCATGACCGCGATGGGGGAACTCGGACTCGACGGGACCATCGCACCGGTGTTGGGCGCCTTGCCTGCCGCCATTTATGCCGCGAGCGAGGCCCGGACATTTGTCTGCGCAAAAGCACAAGGCGGCGAAGCGGTGTGGGCCGGTGATCTGGACGTGATTGCGGCGCCTGATCTTTTGTCGCTGATCAATCACGTCAAAGGCACGCATGTTCTGGCAGCACCCGAGCCGAAGCTTTTTGATGAACTGCCGGATTACCCGGACCTGATCGACGTGAAAGGGCAAGAAACCGCGAAGCGCGCCCTCGAAATCGCGGCGGCGGGTGGGCACAATCTGCTGATGTCGGGGCCGCCGGGATCTGGAAAATCAATGTTGGCGCACAGGCTTCCCGGTCTTTTGCCGGCGTTAACGTCGCGGGAAATTCTCGAGGTCTCGATGGTGCATTCACTGGCCGGGGAATTGCCGGACGGTGGGCTGACAAAGCGGCGGCCGTTTCGCGACCCGCACCATTCGGCGTCGGTCGCGGCCCTCGTCGGTGGCGGACATCGCGTAAGACCAGGCGAAATTTCGTTGGCACACTTGGGCGTTTTATTTTTAGACGAGATTCCTGAATTTCATCGCCAGGCCTTAGAAGCACTCCGCCAACCGATGGAGACCGGCCGCGTATCCATCGCGCGTGCCAATGCGCATGTCGTCTATCCGGCTAAATTCCAACTGATCGCGGCGATGAACCCGTGCCGGTGCGGCTATCTCGGGGATCCGGGCCAAGCCTGTTCCCGCGCGCCCAAATGCGGCGCCGACTACCAAGCCAAAATCTCCGGGCCGATGATGGATCGCATGGACTTGGTGATTGATGTGCCGGCGGTAAACCCGGCAGATTTGAGCTTACCCCCACCGGGCGAAAGCAGCGCCGATGTCGCATCGCGGGTTGCCGCCGCGCGCGGACGACAACGCCGACGGGCCGAAAAGATCGGCCAGGGGACCCCAGATATCAACGCCCGGATCGATGGACAAATGTTGGAAGACATCGCCGCACCCGACGACGCTGGACGACAGCTGCTGGCCGATGCAACCCGTGCTTTCGGACTCACCGCGCGGGGATATCATCGGCTATTGCGGGTGGCGCGAACACTCGCGGATCTGGATACCGCAGATCGGGTATCACGAATTCACATCGCCGAAGCGTTGAGTTACCGGCGCCTTCGACCGGGCCAACCGAACGCGGTAAGCGCCTAAAAGCGGCGCTAAATTGATGCGTGCTAACCCAGGGTTGTCCGGCCAAGCTTAAGTTTTCAGGTTAAAATCACCGGCTTCAATGGTTGAGCGGTCCGCGCCGTTCACATCGGCAATCTGATATGAGTTCGATGTCGACATCGCACTGGCATCATCGGTGTACCAAACTTCGGCCCCGGTACCGCCGGTGGCCGCGCCGATAATCACGATACCGGCATTCGCCGTGCCACCCGATAAATTTTGCGCACCGGCATTGATGGTCGTGGTATCAGCCTCAAAATAATTCGTGCCGTCGGTCAACGTGCCCGCATTGCCCAAACTAAAATCTGCATCCGACAACATGAACAGATCATTTTCTGAGGCGTTGTAGTCGTTGATGATATCGGTGCCGAGCGACGTTGCATGAGCCAACGCATCGGCGCCGGTGCCACCCGTTAACGTATCGACCCCTACGCCGCCGAGCAGCACGTCATCACCGGCATAGCCGAAAATATTGTCGTCGCCCGCATCCCCTTCGAGCTGGTCATTGCCGCCGCCACCGTCCAAAAAGTCGTCGCCATCGCCGCCATGCAAAGTGTCATTGCCCGCCGTCGTCGCGCCAAGGGAAAACGAGAATGCCGACGTATCGGTCGGCACATCGCCATAAAGTGTATCGTTGCCGGTACCGCCCCAGAGCATATCATCCCCAGCCCCCCCCGATATCGTATCTGCGGCACCGGCGGCAAATGTCGGGTTAAGCAGTGCGTTGCCGGCGTTATGAGTGCCGGACAAATAATTCGTCGGCGTATCGCCATACAAAAAATCGTTGCCTTCACGGCCACCCATCGTCGTCGCGGAATTTCCACCCACCAAAAAATCAGCAAGGCTGGTGCCGACCTTCTGATCCGCTTGCGAAGATGTGACCGTCGCCGTCAGGCTGACCGCATCATCCCGGTCATCGTCATCAATGTTCGATTTGTTTAAGCGCAACACAATCGGTGTGAACGAGAAACCGAATCCGAACACACCATCAATACCGCCCGATCCGAAACCGGCGCCACCGGCCAAACCGTCTTCTCCGGCGCTACCAATCAAAACATCGCTGCCAATCGCACCGGCATCACCGCTGCCCCCGGAAAACCCACCATCACCCCCGGCAATCAGGATCGGGCCGTCAGCAGCGTCATTTTCATCGATCAAGCCATCCGGCCCGCCGGCCAAAACACGATCTGCGCTGGCCGCACCGCCATAGGCTTCAGCGGCAACGATTGCGCGTTCCAACGCTTCTTCAATAGATGACCCTTCACGTAGCGCGTCCCGGTACGCCGCACGCGCCGCATCTTCGCCTTGCGCCAATGCAGCTGACGCCACATCCATAGACGCCCGCACCTGCGTAATCCAATTGCCCCGGGCGCTGGACGGATCATCCGGCGAAGGCGGTTTCAGCAGAGCGGGATCAATCGCGGCCAGTTCCCGCGCGACAACGGTTTCAACAACTTCCGCTGCCGTGCTGGCTTCTTGGGCGACTCGTTCAGCAGCAATCGCATCCCGTGCCGACGCTTCGGCGACGGCTTCGGCGGCGCGCAGCGCGGCCGCGGCAGCTTCTTCGGCGGCATCCGCTTCGGCGGCATCCGCTTCGGCCACCGCGAGCGCTTGCGCGTCTTCGTCGGCTTTGGCTTCTTGCGCAGCCTGCTGAGCGGCGGCAAACGCTTCTTCTTTTTGTTGTGCCTCGGCAAGAATTTCCAGAGCTTCGGCGCGGGCCTGTTCGGCTGCCGCAAGGGCTTGGCGAACGGCTTCCTCGGCAGCAGCCAGACGCTCCGCAACCTGAGCTTCGGCAACATCGATTTCGGCGACTTCGCGCGCCGCAGATTCTTCTTGGGCGGTCGCGTTATCGGCCTGACGGACCGCGTCTTCAAACGCCTTGTCGCGTTGGTCCGATTGTTCGAGAATCTTCAGCGCTTGGGCGCGCAAGGCTTCGACCGTATCGGCACTTTCCTCGGCGCGCGCTTCAGCTTCCAGCGCTTGCGCACGGGCCGCTTTCTCAGCTGCAGCCGCGTCACTGAGCGCTTCATCGGCAGCATCGCGCGCAGATCTGGCGATGGCCGCTTTGCGGGCCGCGATTTCAAATGCGGTGTCGCGATCGACTTGTATTTCGTCGCTCAAATCACCGGGTGTAACCGCAACATCAGATCCGTCTTCATCAAATGGGGACGGCGCAGATTGCGAACGCTCAACCGTTAATAACGTCGACGGCATCACGGCATGCGCATCGGGGAGCGCGCTCAACGCGTTGCCGAAATGCTCTGCCGCGTCACGGGGGCCCAAGCGGAAAACATTGGAAGGGGCTTGAAAAAAGTCTTCGACGGTGAGCGCTTCATAAGATTGATCAAGCAGCTGCGTGCCGCCCGGATTATGAACCTTAATAACGCCATCCGCCCAATCATCCGCGCGCAGATAGGTTACCGACGTCGCCCCATCCGCTTCGACGCGCCCGGCACCCGACGCGCCATCGATGTCCAATGACGCGGCCGGCGTTTTAATAACAAACGCACCATCAACCGCAGAGATACCGCCACCAGCAAACGAGAACGGGCCTTCTTGAACAACGAATGTGGCATGCACCGTTGCCGTGTCCGGATCAAACACCAGATCATCAAAAATCGCTCGCGCGTGTTCACCGACCGCAAACGTACCTTCGTCAGCGAACAAGAAACCGGCACTGCCGTCGGCGCCGGTCTCGATTCGATCTCCGCGTGCGATCAATGTACCGACTTCGGCGTCGACCCGCGCACCATCGGCGCGCACGATCACTGCGTCGCCTTCAACGGTTTCAACGCGGCCGATCGGGGCGGCAACGGGTCCGGCGTGTTGAACGGTCATCGCATCGACGCCGGCCAGAGCGCCGACCACATCTGCGCCGATATGGGCACCGGCTTCGGTTGCCAATGCGGGCGACGTGGCCGCATCAAAATAGCCTTCAACGACGAATCGGGTGCCGTCGGCAAATTCGATCAACAAGTCACCATCAAGACGCGCATAGACCGCTTCAGACAACAATCCACCGCCCGGAATGACGACCGGGCCACTTGTCGGCAAACTTATGACCTCAGGCGTACCTGTCGGTGCCGAAAGAGCAGTTGTTTCGATATCGTAGCGTGTTGCCATCGGCAGCAATCCAGGGGAATGACTTCAATATAAAGTATCATAACCCAAGTATCACACTACAGATAGGGTAGATTTGGACTGATTAAGGAGTTTTTTCACCTGGCTAAAACGCCGCACTGGTGTCTTATGAGGGCCTTGGGCGCCCGATCATGCCGCCCAAATCGCGCTTGCCGACGACATGAATATGTAAATGCGGGACCTCTTGATGGGCGTCGACCCCGGTATTCGACAAAATCCGATATCCGGTCTCGGCAACCCCAGTCATCCGCGCAACCTCGCCGACCGCACGGATTAAGGCAGCGATTTCTGCGTCCGATGCGTTGGCATGAAAATCATCCATGCTTTCATACGCACCTTTAGGGATCACCAGCACATGCACCGGTGCTTGCGGATTGATATCGTTAAAGGCCAGCGTGTGGTCGTCTTCGAAAACCTTGTCGCACGGAATTTCGCCACGCAGGATTTTCGCAAAAATATTATTAGAATCGTATGCCATTGTGTCCTCGCCCCGCGTCAGCTTTCGCGGCTATTCTTCTCGTCGATACCGGACATGCCCTCGCGTCTGGCCAACTCATCAAAAACGTCTTGAGGTTGGATGCCCTGATCCGCCCACATCACCAACAGGTGATATAACAAATCGGCGCTTTCACGGGTCACCGCGTCTTTGCCTTCGGTGAGCGCGGCGATCACAACTTCCGCCGCCTCTTCATTGATTTTTTTGCCGATCTTCGGCGCGCCACCGGCCAACAGTTTGGCAGTGTACGACGTTGTGGCATCGGCACCCTTACGGCTTTCAATGACACCGAACAGTCGGCTCAAAACGTCATCGGACATGGAACTTCCTCATACTTCGCGCACAGCAACCCCGGCCGCTTTCATGTGCGCTTTGGCTTGTGCCACCGTATAGGTCCCGAAGTGAAAAATCGAGGCCGCGAGCACAGCCGACGCATGCCCCTCGGCCACGCCGTCCACCAGATCCTGCAATTCACCGACACCGCCAGACGCAATCACCGGAATGCCGACCGCATCTGCGACGGCACGGGTCAACGGCAAGTTGAAGCCCTGCTTGGTGCCGTCCCGGTCCATGGACGTCAGCAAGATTTCACCGGCGCCGAGCTGTTCCATTTTTTGCGCCCACGCCACCGCATCGATGCCGGTCGGCTTGCGGCCACCATGGGTAAATATCTCGAACGTGTCAGGGCCGGTCGCTTTCGCATCAATCGCAACGACGATGCATTGAGTGCCAAATTTCTCCGCCGCTTCACGGACAAAATCCGGATTGTGCACGGCAGCCGTGTTGATCGAAACTTTATCGGCACCGGCGAGCAAAAGTTTACGAATGTCTTCGGTGGTGCGTACACCGCCACCGACCGTCAACGGCATAAAACATTTTTCCGCCGTGCGCGCGACCACATCGAGGATGGTGTCCCGATTTTCGTGGCTGGCGGTGATATCCAAAAAACAAAGCTCGTCTGCACCGGCAGAATCATAAACCTGTGCTTGTTCGACGGGATCGCCGGCGTCCACCAAGTCAACGAAGTTCACACCTTTGACGACCCGGCCCTCGGCGACATCCAGACACGGAATGATCCGCACTTTCAGCATTAAGCGGCCTCCCGCAACAGCGCCACTGCTTCGGTCGGATCGATGCGCCCTTCATACACGGCACGACCCGAAATCACGCCTTCGAGTTTGCCGGCACCCTGCGCCAACGCAGTTTCGAGATCCTGCATCGACGACACGCCGCCCGACAAAATCACCGGAATGTCGACGGCATCGGCAAGCGCCAGCGTCGCATCAAGGTTCGGCCCCTGCATCGCGCCGTCCCGTCCGATGTCGGTGTGAATCAAGGCCGCCGCGCCAGCATCTTGGAATTGTTTTGCAAGCTCGATGGCCTCAATCGTGGTCGCTTCGGCCCAACCTTGAACGGCAACGAAGCCGTCTTTGGCATCAATGCCGATGGCGACTTGGCCCGGGAACGCTTTACACGCTTGGCGTACCAAATCCGGATCACGGACCGCGGCAGTGCCTAAGATCACGCGCTTAAGGCCACGCGCCAACCAATTTTCGATGGTCTGCATATCGCGGATGCCGCCACCCAATTGCACGTCGATGTCGACTGCATCCAAAACCGCCGTCACGGCATCCGCATTTTCCGGCTTGCCGGCGAACGCACCGTCGAGGTCCACCATGTGCAGCCACGTACAGCCGGCATCGGCAAAAATTTTCGCCTGTGCGGCCGGGCTGTCATTGAAGACCGTCGCTTGGTCCATATCGCCGTGCACCAAGCGCACGCACTGACCTTGCTTGAGGTCGATGGCTGGGAAAAAGATCACGGTTGCCACCTTAAAAAGTTGGTGATGATACGAAGGCCCGCGGCCTGGCTTTTTTCGGGATGGAACTGCGTGCCGACGATGTTGTCGCGCCCGACCGCTGCCGTCACCGGCCCACCATAGTCGGTCGTCGCCAAAACCTGTGCCGGATCATCGGTCACCAAATGATAGGAGTGCACAAAATATACATGCTCGCCGCTTTCGATGCCCGCCAAAAGGGGGTGCGGCGCATTTGGGACCTGTAAACTGTTCCAACCCATGTGCGGAATTTTCAACGCCGGATCCGTTGGCACGATGCGATCCACATTGCCGGGAATCCATCCGAAGCCGTCGGTCTCGCCATGCTCCAAGCCGCGCGTCGCCATCAACTGCATGCCGACGCAAATCCCAAAGAACGGTTTGCCGCTGTCGACGTGGGCCGTTAGCGCCTCGGGCATCCCGGCGACCGCAAACAAACCGCGCTTACAATCGGCAAACGCGCCAACGCCCGGCAAGACCACGCGGTCTGCACCGGCGACGACTTTCGGATCATCGGTAACATGGATGGTCATCGCCAAGCCGGCTTCTGTTGCAGCCCGTTCAAACGATTTCGCAGCGGAACGCAAATTACCCGAACCGTAATCGATGATGGCGACGGTTTCAGCCATCACGCATAAATGCCGTTCGCATCGATGTCGGCGTCATCCAGAAAACGTCGTTCGGCTTCGTCGCCTGATTTACCGGACGCCATGGCCACCTCATCAAAGCCTTTGTCGGCCAGCGCCCAGGCACGAAGGTCGTTGCCGATAAAGCCGATTGCCAGTGCAGCCGCGAAGCTGCAAATGCCTTCAACCTCGCTGCCGAGTCCGGCCGCACGGGGCGCCCATCCCGCCAGCGTCACAACTGCAAAAATGCCGAGCGCCTGCCACCACATGCGGTTCCAAAGCGCCCAAAAAGCCGTAAAGAAAAACGCCGGCCAACAAAAACCCTGTTTGACGAGCACCAGATCAGATGCGGTGTCACGTCCGAGGTTTCGCAGAAACACAGAATACATCTTCATGAGAGTCGTCGCCCCGTGGTCAGAGCATACCCTTGGTGGACGGTACCTCGTCGGCTTTGCGCGGATCGATTTCGATTGCTTGGCGCAATGCTCGTGCGAGGCCCTTGTAGCACGACTCAACAATATGGTGGTTGTTCTCACCATACAGGTTTTCAACGTGCAATGTGATGCCCGAAGCTTGGGCGAAGGCTTGGAACCATTCTTTGAAAAGTTCGGTGTCCATATCACCCAGCTTCGGCTTGGTGAAGTTCACATGCCAAATCAGATACGGACGGTTCGACACATCCAACGCGATCCGAGACAACGTTTCGTCCATCGGGATCAACGCCGAGCCATACCGTGTGATGCCCTTGCGGTCGCCCAACGCTTCGCTGAACGCTTCGCCGATGGCGATACCGGTATCTTCGGTGGTGTGGTGAAAATCGATGTGCAGGTCACCGGTCGCTTTGACGGTCAAATCCATCAAACTGTGACGCGATAACTGCTCGAGCATATGATCGAGAAAACCGATCCCGGTCGATACGTCATAGAGTCCCGTGCCGTCGAGATCGAGGCTCACGGAAATCGAGGTCTCTTTGGTCTGGCGCTCAATAGTCGCGGTGCGCATGCGGGCTCTCCACATCGTCTAAATGACTTCGGCGTTCTTCTAGCAGGTCGTTTCCGGCTTCACCAGCCCCGACGCCGCTTTGATGTTCTCACGCCGCCGCCTTGACCGGACTGGATGATCTGACCAAATACACCATCTATGCCTTTTATACACGCAAACCAGTTTTGAGGAATTTCAATGGCGAGTGACAGCCCGCTGCCGTCTTGGCACGCAACGACGATCTTATCGATCCGCAAAGGCGGCGACGTCGTGATCGCAGGTGACGGCCAAGTCAGCTTGGGTGACACGATTATCAAGGGGAATGCCCGCAAGGTGCGTAGGCTCGCCGGTGACAACGTGATCGCCGGCTTCGCAGGGGCCACCGCCGATGCGTTTACGTTATTTGAGCGCCTGGAAGCGAAGCTGGAACAATATCCCAACCAGTTAATGCGGGCCGCCGTGGAACTTGCGAAAGACTGGCGGACGGATCGCTACCTGCGCCGGCTCGAAGCGATGATGGCGGTCGCCGACAAAGATGTTTCGCTGATTCTGACCGGCAATGGCGATGTGCTTGAGCCATCAGACGGCATTATCGGCATCGGATCCGGTGGCAACTATGCATTATCGGCCGCGCGTGCGCTGATCGACATCGATGGTTTCGATGCTGAAACGATTGCCCGGCGGTCCTTAGCTGTGGCCGGCGAGATTTGCGTCTATACCAACACCAACGTAGTGATCGAAAAATTATGAGCAGTTTTACCCCGCGCGAAATCGTCTCCGAACTAGACCGCTACATCGTCGGCCAACAAGACGCTAAAAAAGCCGTTGCCATCGCACTCCGCAATCGTTGGCGCCGACAACAGCTTGATGATGATATGCGCGATGAAGTGTTGCCGAAGAATATCTTGATGGTCGGACCCACCGGTGTCGGTAAAACCGAGATCGCACGGCGGCTAGCGAAGCTCGCAGAGGCGCCGTTCATCAAGGTTGAAGCGACCAAATTCACCGAAGTGGGTTACGTCGGGCGCGACGTCGAGCAAATCATTCGTGATCTTTTAGAAGCCGCGATCCACATGAGCCGGGACGCGAAGCGGAAAAGCGTTCAAGCGACGGCTGAGCTAAATGCTGAGAACCGCGTTGTTGACGCGCTGACGGGCGAGAATGCATCGAAAGAAACCAAAGAACGCTTCCGCAACATGCTCCGTAACGGCGAGCTTGGGGAGCGCGAGATCGATCTTGAGCTGAGCGACAGCGGCAGCGGCGGCATGCCGACCATGGATATTCCCGGCATGCCCGGTGCGCAAATGGGCATGTTGAATCTGAACGATATGTTCGGCAAAGCGTTCGGCCAAAAAACCAAAAAGAAAACCATGACCGTCGATGCCTCCCACGACATCCTAATTCGTGAAGAAGCCGACAAATTGTTGGACGAAGAAGCCGTGATGAGCGACGCCATTTCAAACGTTGAAGACAATGGCATCGTCTTCTTGGACGAGATCGACAAGATCACCGCCCGCGCCGAACGTCAGGGCGCCGATGTCAGCCGCGAAGGCGTGCAGCGCGATCTATTGCCGTTGATCGAAGGAACCACGGTATCAACGAAACATGGGCCGGTGAAGACCGACCATATTTTGTTTATCGCGTCAGGCGCTTTCCACGTCTCAAAGCCATCCGATATGTTGCCGGAGCTTCAGGGCCGCCTGCCAATTCGGGTCAGCCTGAATGCGCTGACTCGCGATGATTTCGTGCGCATCTTGACCGAACCCGAAGCAAGCCTGGTGAAACAATATACCGCCTTGATGGGGGTCGAAGACCTTAGCCTTGATTTTACCGAAGACGCGATTGCCGAAATCGCCGACCTGGCAGCCGAGATCAACCAAGGTGTTGAAAACATCGGTGCACGGCGTTTGCACACGGTGATGGAAAAGCTGTTGGAAGACGTCAGCTATTCTGCGTCGGAGCGCAGCGGTGAAGTGCTCCGCATTGATGCTGCGTATGTGCGCGAACAGGTCTCAGATTTGGCCCGCAACGCCGACGTCAGTAAATTCATTCTTTGAAGATTTAACCGTAAGTTGTTGATTTAGTGCGTGGGGCCGGTGGGTTGCGTCCCAACGCGGAGCCGGACTTCAGCAATGATCCAGTCCAGCGTGTCCTCGTCCATTTCGTCGATATGAACAGCGAGGAGGTTGGCGAGCTCAGTCGCTTTGGGATGAAGGCCGGCGGTTTTGACCGTCACTTTTGGATGTGACATCGTCGCCAAACGTTTGAGTTCTTCGGCGTCATCCCACATCAGATCGAAATAACCGGCGATCTGCGCAACAAAGCCGGAGCTCGGACGGCCCCGGTGGCCATGTTCAAGCGCCGACAGATATGCCGATGAAACATCCAGATCGGTCGCCATCTGTTTCATCGTGATGCCGCGCGCCATGCGATGTTCGCGGATGCGTTTGCCAAAAGGTGTCATGATCACACCCTAACCACGTAATTCTTAATATTTTGTCGCTATCGGCGGCGTTTGACACGGATATGCAGCGCGCCCTCGCCGCCGTCTTGACGGGGTGCATAAGAAAACCCTGCAACCCATTGCCGCATCGGCAGTTCATTGAGCCAGCGCGGTACCGCATCTTTAAGGACGCCGGGGCGACCGTCTTCACGGCCGCCCTTACCGGTGATGACACGGACCGTGCGCCGGCCAGCGTTAAAACTTGCCGACAAAAACGCTTCAAGCGCGCGGTGTGCCGCCGTTTGTGTATGGCCGTGAAGATCCAATGTCGCTTCGATATCAAGCTGGCCACGTTTAAGGCGGCGCGCGGTGCTACGGTCCATACCCGGCGTCACGCCAGGGGCTAAAATAGGGGCGGTGGGTTTTGGCGGTGTGACGGGGGTCGCGGCAAGCGGCGGTAAATTGCGCGTTTTCGATTGTTTTGACGGTTTTAGCTTGGGGGTGTCGGCCATCGCATCTTGGAAATCTGCGAGGTCATCGAACGATGGGGTATTTGGGGTATCCGTCGCACGCCGCACCGAGCGGGTTACATGGTCCCAAAGCGCGCGCTCTTCAGGGCTAAGCGGTCGGCGGCGGCGGGTGGGTTTATCCGCCGCCATATCTAAGCGTCCGCCGCAGTTGTCTCCAACCCGTCGACGATCAGGATATGCAGGCGTTGCGGCCCGTGCGCACCCAGTAGAAGGGTTTGCTCGATATCCGCCGTCCGGGAAGGGCCGGTAATCCAGTTCACCGTGCGGGGCAGGGTACCGGGTCTGCCGGCGGCATCCGCCTGAGCGCGCAAGCGTTCCCACACAGCTTCGTAATTACCCGCAATATCATCGGCCGACACGACAACGATGTGATCAAGAGGCAAAAAATTCAGCGACGTCGGCGTATCGGGGCCGGACGCCATAACAATGGTGCCTGTTTCCGCAACACCGCCCAGCGCCACACTGACCGACACCGGATCATCGCCATTGGCACGTCCATCAAGGACCTCAATCGAGGTATCTTCGGCCCACCGTAAGTTTTTCAAACCCGGATGCGGCGCGATCTTAATCGCTGCGGGCAGTTGATGCTGACGTAAATAATCCGCGACCGCATTAGGTACGTCGCCGAAATGACTTAGTTCAGAGACAGTTGCATTCACTTTCTCCGCTTCTTGTTTAAAAAGCGCAACACGTTGAGCTTTAGGTAAGTCACCGCGAGCAGGAATAAGGTTTTTCTGATGCGCTTGCATGTGATTAAGCGCGGCATTTTCACTTACTGTTGTCGAAGCACGCCCGAGCTTGGACCTCAATTTACCAAGAATCTGATCCCTACCGCTCATCGCATGATCTTTCTACGGATAAGCTCACCGCTTTGATCGCCGCGGGCACCCTTATGGTATTGGCTGATAAACGTGTCACCTGTCGGCGCTGCAAGATCGCGTTTTGAGGTCCAGCCGCCTGCGAACGGCACCGACTTAAACCGTCCGGCGCCGCCGAATTGTCCCATCATCGCAATGCCCAACGACATCACGTACCGATAAACTTTCGGCCGCTTGGCCAACCAAGCCCAGGCATGCAACGCCCATCGCACTTGTTTGGAGCCGATTTCGGCGCGGTATTGTCGTTCCCGCCATTTGCGCAACATTTTTGGCAACGGAATGCGCATCGGACAAACGCTTTCACACTTGCCGCATAGCGTAGATGCATTGGGCAGGTGCTGTGCATCTTCCATACCGATCAAATTGGGGATCAGCACAGCGCCCATGGGTCCAGAATACACCCACCCGTAGGCGTGCCCGCCGATGGATTTATAAATCGGGCAATGATTCAGACACGCACCGCAACGAATACAGCGCAGCATTTCATGAAATTCACTGCCGATCATGTCGGTACGACCGTTATCGAGCAGCACCACGTGGTATTCCTCGGGCCCGTCCAGATCATCCGGGCGACGGGGGCCGGTGCAAAACGTGGTATAGACCGAAATTTCTTGGCCCGTCGCCGAACGCGCCAAAACCCGCAAGATCGTCGTCGCGTCTTCGAGGGTCGGCACGATTTTTTCAATACTCGCGATAACAACATGCACGCGGGGAAGGTTGTTGGTGAGATCCGCATTGCCTTCGTTGGTCACCAAAACGTTGGTCCCAGTCTCGGCGATCAGCATATTCGCCCCGGTCAGACCGACATCGGCGCGCAGAAATTTTTCACGAAGTTTGCCGCGGGCCTCTTCGAGCAGGGCGCGCGGCTCTTCCAAGGGACGATTGGCCGCAAGATCAATGTGCGCATTCCGAAAGGTTTCCGCGACCTGTTCTTTCGACAGATGAATCGCCGGGGCGATAATATGACTGGGCGGTTCTTTGCGCAGCTGGATGATGTATTCGCCGAGATCGGTTTCAATCGGCTCAATCCCGTTGTCTTCCAAAAAACCATTCACCGCAATTTCTTCGGAAATCATCGATTTGCTTTTGGTGACGGTCTTAGCGCCGGCGTCTTGGCAGATTTTTAAAATCGTCTCACGGGCGTCGGCCGCCGTTGCGCACCAATGCACGTGACCGCCGCTGGCGATGACTTTTTCTTCATACGCTTCAAGATAAAGATCAAGATTTTCCAAAACATGGTTTTTGATGTCGCGAGCTTGATCACGGAGGCCTTCGAATTCGGGCAAGCGTGCGGCGGCTTGCGCACGCTTCAACGGGAAGCCGACCGCGAGCTTCGCCAACGCTTTTTGCAACGGGTCATCAGCGATTGCGCCGCGCGCGTTATTCTTAAAATTCAGCGAGGTAGCGTCCATCGTTTGATCCTATACCTTGCTGACTTTGTGGGTGTTATCGGGACCCATCGGCTCGCCGATCGCAGGGGCTGCAGTCATGCCCGCCAAAACTTCTGCCGTATGGCGCGCTTGAATTGGAATGCCGCGGCGCTGCAGGCGGCCGGCGATATTCATCAAACACCCCAAATCACCAGCCAACACCGTATCTGCACCGGTAGCGACGATATCCGCCACTTTGGCATCGACCATTTTTTCCGAAATGTCTGGATACTTCACACAAAACAAACCGCCGAAGCCACAGCAGGTCTCGGTCTCGTTGCCTTCAGAAAGGCTCAAGCCGGTAACATTCCCAAGAAGTGCCCGGGGTTGGTCTTTGATATTCAGCTCGCGCAATCCAGAACAAGAATCATGGTACGTCACCGTGCCATCGAACGCCGCTGCCGGCGTGACTTTTAAAACATCATACAAAAATGCCAGCAACTCATAGGTTTTATCGGCGACAGCCTGGGCGCGGGCTTTCCATTCGGGGTCGTCTTCAAACAACACCGGATAATGATGCGAAATCATGCCGCCGCATGACCCGGACGGCACGACCACATAATCGAACGCTTCAAACGTCGCGATCACACCTTTCGCAATATCAATGGTGTCAGAATTGTCACCGGAATTATACGCCGGTTGACCACAACAGGTCTGCGCTTCAGGGACCGACACCGTGCAACCAGCATCTTCGAGCAACTTCACCGCAGCGAAGCCGACAATCGGACGCATCAAATCAACGAGACACGTCGCGAATAAACCAACGCGGGGGGAGGGTGAATCAACCATGACTTAAGAATGTGGTTTCCGGCCTATGAAGACAAGAGCGCAGGTGAAGCTCGCCCGATAAAATACCGGTCGCCTGCCATCAACGGCTTAATTAAAGACCGGTGCCGGGCGTGCTGCCGAGCGCGGCAGCAAAACGAAATAAGAGCCGTTTTGCTTCATCAATCCAGCGCGCCGCGCCGCCTCATTGCCGAAGCCCCAGAATACATCACCGCGAACGGCGCCTTTGATCGCACTGCCGGTATCTTGTGCGACCATAAGCCGCTGCAACGGCAGCTTCTCATCCAAAGGATCGGTGGTATCCAACCAAATCGGTATGCCTAACGGCAAGAATGTCCGATCCACGGCAAGGCTGCGGCCCGGCGTCAGGGGAATCCCCAGTGCGCCAATTGGCCCATCACCCTCAATCACACGAAAAAAGACGAAGGATCTGTTTTGATTCATCAACTCGTCCGCTAAGTCAGGATTTGTCGCAAGCCAGTTGCGGATAGCCGGCGCAGTAACTTGTTCTAACGGCATCACATTTCGATCGACCAATACGCGACCGATAGATTTGTACTCATGACCGTTACGGCCGGCATAGCCGACCCGAACGTGCGAACCATCTTGTAATTTTATCCGGCCCGAACCTTGGATATGCATGAAAAAGGCGTCAACCGGACTATCAACCCAAAGAATTTCAAGCTCTCGCCCCTTAAGCGCACCTTCGTTAATTTCCGCGCGCGTATAGTAAGGTATGACCGTGTTACCTTCCATCCGCCCAACCAGTTTAGCGCCCACATACATTGAGCGAAAATCCGCTAAATTGATCGAGATGATATCTTTCGGTCGCGCATAAATCGGGGTTTGAAAACCCTCTTGCGGCGCCCAGCGACCGTCCAACTCGGGCTCATAATACCCGGTGAACAAACCGTTGGTGTCATGAACGTCACCAACCCGGTAGGCAATAAAACGAGATTCAAAGAAATACTTTGCCTCGACCATATTGCCTGGGCGAATTTTGCGCGCATCGGCACAAATTGCCATCCAATCTTCGACGCGACCCATGCGCAGGTCACTGCCCAGGCTCGCGCTCGGATCTTTCGCTTCAATTTTTTCACACGACCGGATCAACGTCGGCAATACAGACGCATGATCATCACCGTTCCAGCCTGGAATATCAAGATAATCGGTGACACGTAGCGTCAATGACGATGCATCTGAATCCGTGGGCGGCGCCGTAACCGGCACAATGGGCGCAACGCCTGAACACGCAGCAAGAAGTATCAACGCCCCGAAAGCCGCAAAACGAGCACCTTTCGTCGCCGACATCTGCCACACGTTAGTTATTGCTCTCAGTGCCGACCAACGTCCAGTTCGGATCTGATGAACGTGTGTCACGCGAGAACGTCCAAAAATCGGTCACTTCAATAATTTCATTCGGGTTGCCGTCGATAATATTGCCTTCGGCATCACGAAGAGCACTGACCTGCTCTGACTTGAATTTAACGGTTACCATCGCATTGTGCCCGTCCATCGAAGCTTCGACGATTTCAGCCGCGCGAATGCCGACGATCGTTTCTTCAAGGACTTCGCCATTTCGCTCCCGCTCCGAGATCACATCGTCAAAATTGCGCATAACATCGGGGCTGAGCAGACTTTTTAACGTTTTTCGATCGCCTGCAGCAAAGGCATTCAAGACCATTTCAAACGCGGCTTTTGCACCCTCGCTGAACTGATCCGGCCGGAAGCTCGGGTCCGCAACTTGAATTTGCGTCAGCCCAGCAGCGGCAGGATCGTCCGGATCAATCGCTGGCTGAGAAGCGCCGTCCACGTGGTCTGCACGATCAGGCAAATGCACGACGTTATCGTCATCATTTTCCACAGGTGCTCGATTGTTTTTATTCAGCGGATCACGAGGATCATTTTCGTGACCGTCACGCCGCCCGAGGACACTACGCAACCGTAAAACCAAAAAACCTGCGATCATCGCCAAGATAATGATATCGAAAAATTGAAAGTCGCCGCTCATGATATCCTTGACCCTTCGGGTCTTGCCTGTTGTCGTAGTGTACCGAATGAATTTGATATTGTCGCGTCGCCACCGTATCCATTTGCGCGCGCCACGTCCAGAACCACCACCGTAACGGTCTACAGTTTTGCATCCAACCGTTACACGACGCCTCTATTGAATCGTGATGCACAGTGTAGATAAGCCCTTAACAACGCTGGGACAAGCCAAGCATGGCATTCCTTTTATTAATTGCCTTTATTGCCACCCCGATTATCGAGATCGCGGTCTTCATAGAAGTCGGCGGGCAGATCGGTCTTTGGCCGACGATTGGTATCGTTATACTGACCGCCGTCATCGGCACGGCGATGCTGCGTCAACAAGGCATCTCCATTTTATTTCGCATTCAGGAAAACCTGAACGCAAACCGCATGCCGGTCCGCGAACTTTTTGACGGAGTCTGTCTGGTGGCAGCCGGCGCGCTGTTGCTCACGCCCGGCTTTGTGACCGATGCCATGGGGTTCTTGTTATTCATTCGGCCGCTGCGCCAAGCGATTGCGACCTATATCGGCAGGCACATGCTGGCACGCGCCGAGGTCCACATCCGCACCCAAGGGATGCGCAGCGAAGGACAACACCCCGCAGGGCCCGACGGTACCGTCATTGATGGTGAATTCGAAGACATAACACCCGATGAGCACGATCAAGACCGAACCCGATTACCGAAACACGATGACGAGCCGAAACCCTAATTCGGCTAAATATTGTCGCGACGTAAAAGACGTGCTACCAGAGCGCGCCCACGTACAAGGAGAGAACAACATGGCCGACGAACAGACGACGACACCCGAAGCTGCCGCAGCCGCCGAACAAGGCTCACCGATCACGGTGAATGCGCAGTATACAAAAGATTTGTCGTTCGAGGTACCGTCGGCACCGCAAGTGTTCTCGGAAATGCAAAAAAATCAGCCGGACATCAACATCAACATTGAAGTGAATGCCCGACCCCTTGGCGAAAAGACCTTTGAAGTTGAACTGAGCATCAAAGCATCATGCACCGTGGGCGAAATGACCGGCTTTATTCTCGAGCTGTTGTATGCAGGCGTCTTTACGTTGAACGTGCCTGACGAACATCGTCAGGCGATCTTGTTGATTGAATGTCCGCGCCTGCTATTCCCATATGCCCGCAACATCCTATCCGATGCCACCCGCGACGGCGGCTTCCCACCGGTTATGCTGGGTCAGGTCGACTTTGTGGCGATGTATCAAAACCAGCTGAAAACGGCACAGGCCAATGCCGACGCCAATGGTGGCAATGCCACCGCGTAAGCGATGATTTGAGCTTAATCGCGGCGCCAAATCGGATCTGTTAAGCTTTCAATGAACTTGCTGTGCAGCGCCAATTCTTCCGCGCTTGGTGCATGGGGACGGGGGGTGCGCCGACCTTCCGTCGCTGCATCAGAAACGGTGGCCGCATCACTTGAGCTGTCTTGCGGCACGGTCACGACGGCATCTGCCGCCAAATCCATGCCGTGCTGACGGCCACCCAATAATTCCAGATACACATCCGCAAGCAATCGTGCGTCCAACAACGCGCCGTGCAGCGAACGTTCGGATAAATCGATACCAAAGCGACGACACAGCGCATCAAGCGAAGCCTGGGCACCTGGGAATTTTCGCCGTGCCATGGTGACGGTATCAATCGTGCGCGCCATCGGAATTGTGTCCATACCAAGTGCCGACAGCTCAGCATTGATAAAACCCATATCAAACGATGCGTTGTGAATGACCAATTTTGCATCGCCGACAAAGTCGACGAACTTGGTGGCAATGTCGGCAAACACCGGATGACCGCTGAGAAAATCGACACTCAGGCCGTGCACGCGCTCGGCCTCAATTGGCATATCGCGTTCCGGATTGATGTATTGATGATAAACCTTGCCGCTGGGCACATGGTTGATCAGCTCGACACACCCGATTTCAACAACCCGATGCCCAGACTTCGGATCCAGGCCGGTGGTTTCGGTATCGAGAGCAATTTCGCGCATGATGTTTCCCGCACTTTATCGATTTTTATCAGCGGCGTTGCCAAAAAGGCGGCCAGTGGGAGCCGATATAACCCTGGGTTAGTGTGACAATCTGACGAATACGTTGCAAGCTGAAGCCACGCCCTAACCCTGAATATATCACAAAATCTGCCGCACGGCGCTTCTCATAATCCGATATTTGGTGTTTCAGGATGCTTTTAAACTTTGCCTCCGTCATCCCGGGGCGGCTCAAAACACGGCGCCGCTGTACCCGGTACGGCGCCGAAACGACCGCCACGGCATCACACCTTCGTTCACCACCGGTTTCGAAAAGTAACGGCACATCAAGCACGACAAGTGGCGTTTGCAAACGGGCATGCTGCCCCAAAAAACGCAATTCAGCCGCCCTGACACGAGGATGTAAAATCGCCTCAAGGCGCTTTAAAGCGAGGTCATCATCAAATACCTGCGCACCGAGCAAACCGCGATCAACGGCATCAGCGTTGACCACACCTGGAAATGCATCGCCGACGGCTTTCACTGCGTCACCGCCCGGACCGATCAATCCGTGCACAACAGCATCTGAATCGTGTACGGGTATGCCGAGCTTCGCGAAATCCCGTGCGGCGACGGTTTTGCCCATCCCGATAGAACCGGTCAGGCCAAGGATAAACATTTCAGCCGAGACTTTCTAACACGTGCCGACGAAGATCAGCCGTAACCTCGGGCCGAACACCGAACCAAGCCTCAAAACCTGGCCGCGCTTGATGTAAAAGCATACCGAGACCATCCACCGTCGTCAGTCCACGCGCGTGTGCCGAGGCCAACAGGGGCGTTTGCAACGGTGCGTAAACAATATCCGTTACCACCGCATCATCTGCGAGGGCACGAATATCCATTTCGAGTGGAGCTTTGCCGGTCATGCCTAAAGTCGTCGTGTTCACCAACAACGTGACGCCTTCAGCCGCTGTATCACGTGCCTCCCACGGCACCACGGCAACGTTACCACCAATGTATTGCGCGACGTCATCAGCCCGCGCCAAAGTTCGGTTACTCAATGAAATTTCTGTCACACCGGCATCGATTAAAGCGGTGATCACGGCACGCGCCGCGCCGCCTGCCCCCAACACCAAGGCGCGGCCGGAATCTGGACGCCATGACGGTGCCCCGGCGCGTAAATTTTCGATAAAACCAAACGCATCGGTGTTATCGCCGTAAAGCGTTCCGTCTGATTTACAGATCAGCGTATTCACGGCACCGATCCGGTTCGCAATTTCACTCACCTCATCGACGGCAGCCAACGCAGCTTCTTTATGTGGCACCGTAACATTGGCGCCGGCAAAACCCAGTTTCGGTAGCGCCCTGAGCGCATCCGAAATGTTTTCAGGTGCGACGGGCAACGGCACATAGGCGCCATCGATCCCTAGGGTTTGCAGCCAATATCCGTGCAGCCGCGGCGATAATGAATGCGCGACGGGCCATCCGATCACGCCTGCGATTTTTGCGTTGCCGCTTAAACTCGACATAGCTACCTCCGTTATGTCTGCAGAATGCCGTGTTTACGGAGTTGTTCCAATAGGGGAAGCAGCGGCAGCCCTAAGATGGTAAAATAATCACCATCAATCTCATCAAATAACTGAGCACCCATACTTTCCAGCCGATAAGCGCCTACCGAAGACAAAACAGCTTCGCCTTCATGTGCGATGTAAGTTTCAATAAAATCGGCTGAAAGGGCGCGGACTTTGAGGGCGGCGCTGTCTATCGTTTGCCACAGGGGATGACCGTCTTGCACCAATGAGATAGCCGCAATTAATTGATGCGTTTTACCTGAGAACGCACGCAGATGCCCCCGGGCCTCCTCTAAATTTATCGGTTTATCAAAAATGTTACCGTCAAGTTCCAGCACCTGATCGCAGCCGATGACGAGAGCATTGGGAAATAACGCACTCACTGTTTGTGCCTTTGCCGTAGCGAGGCGTGCTGCAATCTCAGGAGCAGACAGGTGGTTTTTCAGGGCATTTTGTTTGATGGCATCTTCATCCACCGCAGCATCATGCACACTAAGTGTTACCCCAGCACCACTCAATAAGCTGCGACGGACTGTGCTTTTTGACGCTAAAACGAGATCCGGCCGGCTCACAAATATGTATCTTCGCCGCGGCGCCGCGCCAAAAGCTGCATAATTGTCGCGGCTGTTTCTTCAATCGATCGCCTGGATACATTGATGATCGGCCAACCAAACTTTGTATAAAGACGCCGTGCATTGTTCACTTCATCACGGACAGCTTCGTCATCGACATAATCTGTATCGTGATCTTGATCTAAAAACCTTAGTCGTTGGCGGCGAATTTCAATCAAGCGCTTCGGATCATTGGTGAGACCAACCACCATCGGACCGTTTTTTGCGAATAATTCTTCTGGGAGCGAACATCCTGGCACAATCGGAATATTTGCCGCTTTGATGCCACGGTTCGCCATATAGATACAGGTTGGTGTTTTTGATGTGCGTGAAACACCGACCAAAATCACATCCGCTTCATTTAGATCTCGCGATAATTGACCATCATCATGGCTCAATGCGTATTGCATTGCTTCAATACGATTAAAATATTCTGCATCCATGACATGCTGACGACCGGGCCGGGCATGACTTTTCGCATTTAAATAGGCACCGAGCGCGGCAACCACAGGTTCAAGCACAGGGATACATGGAACCTGGATCGCACGACATCCATCTTCAAGCGCATAACGGACTTCTTCATTCACCAACGTGCACATCACAAAGCCGGGATGTTCACGTATTTTTTCAATGACACCTTTCACCTGATCAGCGCTGCGCATCATCGGCCAAAGGTGTTCATGCACCTGAATATCGTCGTATTGGACCAAACATGCGCGAGCAAGTAAGGTCACTGTTTCACCCGTTGAGTCGGAAACCAGGTGCAAATGAAATTCATGTGGTGCAGCTGTCTCGGGCATGAAAAATACGACCTATAACCCGGGGGATAGATTTGTGAATAAGTCATCGCCGCGCGAAAAAGGCGTTTCATACCCGTATTCAATCACTTGGATACACACGTTATCACGTTGTGTAAATGTTGCGAGCGATGTGTGTATAATATGGATAACAAAATATCCCTGAAATCAGCCGATTTTTAAAATTTTAGATTTTTTCTCGATCCTACTGAAATCGTTGATTCTTTTTGTAATATTTTTATTGGTATTGGAAAATCTTCAAGTTTTTATGTTCTCACCCTTGTCTGGATAACCTGTGGATGAGACATAATCCCCAGCTTTCTATGGTCCAACAACTACCTCTACTTTCTATCTATATAATTATATAGAAGAGGGCCGGTGTAGAACTGGCGATTTAATCATGAATACGGAGACGACATGACGGCTAAATTATCGAGTAAACCATTCTTGCGTGTTCTCTCCGGTGAAGCTTTGGATCCACCGCCGATTTGGATGATGCGGCAAGCTGGTCGTTATTTGCCAGAGTATCGGGAAGTGCGTGCAAATACGTCGTCGTTTTTAGATTTTTGCTACACGCCTGATGCAGCGGTTGAAGTGACATTGCAACCGCTACGTCGTTACGGATTTGATGCGTCGATTTTGTTTGCGGATATTTTGGTGATTCCAGATGCCTTGGGTCAAAAAGTTGAATTCAAGGAAGGCGAGGGTCCGGTGTTGGAACCGATCCGTGATGCGGCTGGGTTAGATCGTTTAAATTTAGATGGCGTTTTGGATCATTTGGCGCCGATCATGGAAACGGTGCGGCGGTTGTCACAGGAAATTCCTGCAACAACCGGGTTGATCGGTTTTGCCGGTTCGCCTTGGACGGTGGCGGTGTACATGGTCGAAGGTCGTGGCCGTACCGATGGTGAGCGGGCTCGCGATTGGGCGTATCGTGCCCCAGACGAATTTGCGCGATTGATGGATATTTTGGTGGATGCCACCTCGCGGTATTTGATTGCGCAGGCAAAAGCTGGTGCTGAGGTTTTGCAGTTGTTTGATAGCTGGGCAGGTGTATTGTCTGCCGCTCATTTCCGCTCGTTGGTGATCGAACCAACGCGCCGGATCGTAGAAAACGTGAAAGCAGCCATGCCCGATACACCGATTATCGGGTTTCCCAGACAAGGTGGTGTGATGATCCCGGAATATGTTGAAAAGACCGGTGTCGACGGTGTGTCCTTGGATCACTCGGTGCCGCTTGAATGGGCGGTTGCGACGTTGCCGAAAAAGTGCGTGTTACAGGGAAATCTGGATAACCGCTTGCTGGTCGTTGGCGGTGAGGCAATGGATCACGCGATTGATCAAATTTTGACGGCGACACGTGGCCGGCCGTTCGTGTTCAATTTGGGTCATGGTATTGTACCGCAGACACCACCGGAAAATGTTGCTCGTGCAATGAAGCGTATCCGTGGGGAGCAGGCAGACTGATGAGAACAGCTGTTGTGCTGTTCAATTTGGGGGGACCGGATTGTCCAGATTCGGTGCAGCCGTTTCTATTCAATTTGTTTCATGACCCGGCGATTATTGGTGTGCCACAGCCGATGCGTTGGTTGCTGGCAAAGTTGATTGCAAAACGCCGAGCCCCAATTGCGCGTGAAATTTATGCAAAAATTGGCGGCAAATCGCCGTTGCTTGAATTAACCAACGAACAAGCGCGAGCGCTTGAGGTTGCGTGTGATGATTTGGGCGAAATTCAGGCGTTTGTGTGTATGCGCTACTGGCATCCGATGAGCCGTGAAACCGCGCAGGCGGTCAAAGAATTTGAACCCGATCGCATCGTTTTGTTACCGCTTTATCCGCAGTATTCAACGACGACGTCAGGTTCATCGTTGGAAGATTGGCATCGCGTGGCGAAGTCTACCGGGATCAAAGCACCCAGTATCGAGATATGTTGTTACCCAAAAAGTCCGGGCTGGATCGCGGCACAATCTGCGTTGGTTAAAAATGCAGTGGATGGTTTCAACGCATCGTTGACCCCGCGCGTGTTATTTTCCGCACATGGATTGCCGAAAAAAATTATTGCTAAAGGTGACCCGTACCAGTGGCAGGTTGAAAACACCGCGCAAGCTGTTGTCGATGATATGAAAATTGAAGGTCTTGATTGGACGGTTTGTTACCAAAGCCGAGTCGGACCTTTGGAATGGATTGGTCCATCCACGGATGATGAAATTGAGCGTGCGGGTAAAGACGGTGTACCTGTCATCGTGGTACCCATCGCGTTTGTTTCTGAGCATTCAGAAACGCTCGTGGAATTGGATATTGAGTACAAGGAATTGGCCGAAGAAGCCGGTGTGCCGACATATGTGCGGGTCCCAGCGGTAGGGACACACTCGTCGTTTATCGACACGCTGGCCGTCCTAGTGCGCAAAGCTGTTCACCATGACGGTCCGCGCATGTCCGGTGAAGGGGATCGTTTGTGCCCGCAATCGTGTGACTGTTGTGCGTTTGCAAGCTGAGGATTAATTGATGGATGGTTCCGTGTACCTTTGGATTAAAGCACTGCACATTATCGCCGTGATCGCGTGGATGGCCGGTTTGTTATATTTGCCAAGGTTGTATGTTTATCACGCGGATGCGGATATAGGTTCTGAGTTTTCAGAAAAACTAAAGATTATGGAGCGTCGCTTGCTGCGCGCGATCATGAATCCGGCAATGCTGGTGTCGTTGATTGCCGGTGGTGCGCTGCTGGCGTATCAAGATTTTTCGAGCGGGTGGTTGCACGTAAAGTTAACCGCGATTGTTGGTTTGCTGATTATGCATATGCTGATGGCGAAGTGGCGGAAAGACTTTGAAAAAAACACAAATACTCACAGTCATAAGTTTTACCGCGTCGCAAACGAAATTCCGACGGTGCTGATGATCCTGATTGTTATCCTCGCGGTCGTGAAACCTTTTTGAACTTGATAGACTTTCATACAAAGCCAGTTGACATAAACGAAGGCTTCCAGTAACGGTTTAACATCTTTCGCGGATTTGGTCCGCTTCACACACACGATCACACGTTCTTGACGGCGCCCAGCCGTCCGCCGGCCCTAGAATACCCCCGGCATCTCGCGTTGACGCGCCTTTCCCCCGAAACCGATATCGAAATAAAAACGCATGAATCTGAAAGACCTCAAAGAAAAAGCCCCTGCTGATTTGCTGGCATATGCCGAAGAGCTGGAAATCGAAAACGCCAGTTCGCTGCGTAAGCAGGATATGATGTTTGCGATCCTCAAGCAGTTGGCTGAGGACGATATCGCGATATTCGGCGATGGTGTTTTAGAAGTGCTGCAAGACGGCTTCGGTTTTCTACGGAGCCCTGAATCAAACTATTTGCCGGGCCCCGATGATATTTACGTCAGCCCGAGCCAAATTCGACGGTTTTCGCTGCGGACCGGCGATACGGTTGAAGGCGAGATTCGCTCGCCCAAAGACGGTGAACGCTATTTTGCGTTGTTGAAAATAAACAAGGTGAACTTCGAGGAGCCGAGCGCCGTTCGCCACCGGATCAACTTTGACAACCTGACGCCGTTGTACCCGGAAGAGCGGTTGTTGATGGAAATTGACGATCCTGAAATCAAGGACCCGACCAATCGCGTGCTCGATCTGATCAGCCCCCTGGGCAAAGGACAACGTGGTTTGATCGTGGCGCCGCCGCGGACCGGTAAAACGGTGATGTTGCAGAATATGGCGGCGTCGATCGCACGCAATCATCCGGAATGTTATTTGATCGTGTTGTTGATCGATGAGCGGCCCGAAGAAGTTACCGACATGGCGCGCACCGTGCGCGGCGAAGTTATTTCATCAACGTTTGACGAGCCCGCGACCCGTCACGTGGCGGTGACCGAAATGGTGCTTGAGAAAGCCAAACGATTGGTTGAACACAAACGTGATGTGATCATTCTTTTGGATTCCATCACCCGTCTCGCGCGGGCCTATAACACCGTTGTACCGTCGTCGGGTAAAGTCCTGACCGGTGGTGTTGACGCCAACGCGCTGCAGCGTCCGAAGCGCTTTTTCGGTGCGGCACGAAACATCGAAGAAGGCGGTTCGTTGACGATCATTGCGACGGCGTTGATTGATACCGGCTCGCGCATGGACGAAGTGATCTTTGAGGAATTCAAAGGGACGGGTAACTCGGAAATTATTCTGGATCGTAAGCTCGCCGACAAGCGCACGTGGCCGACCATCGACATCACCAAATCCGGGACGCGCAAGGAAGAGCTTCTGGTCGACAAAGCAACCTTGTCGAAGATGTGGGTGCTGCGCCGGATCTTGATGCCGATGGGCGTCACCGATGCCATGGAATTCTTGCTCGATAAGATCAAGCATTCGAAGAACAACGATGATTTCTTCGACTCAATGAACCAATAGTTTTTGTCCAAGATTGCTGTTTGGGCAATAAGAAACGGCGGCTCCTGAGAGCCGCCGTTTTTGCGTCGATCTTGGTGTTCGTGGTGGTTAGATCGTGAACACCGTGGATCCGGTGGTTTTACGGTCTTCCAGATCGGCATGGGCTTGTGCCGCATCCGACATTGCGTAGGTCTGGTTGACGTTGATCTTCACGTCACCCGAGGTCACCGCATCAAACAGATGCTTGGTGCCGTCTAAGACCAGCTCGCGGGTCGAGGTGTGCGTGCCCAGGGTCGGGCGCGTTACGTACAGCGAGCCCTTCGGGGCCAGAATGCCGGGATCAAATGGCGCGACTTTGCCTGACGCGTTGCCATAGGTCACCATCGTGCCGAATGGCTGCAGGCTGTCCAACGAGTCCATAAACGTCGCTTTGCCGATGCTGTCGTAAGCCACCGCAACGCCCTTGCCGTCGGTGATCTCTTTGACTCGGGTCGGGATGTTTTCGTCGCGGTACATAATGATGTGATCACAGCCGTTATCTTTTGCCAGTTCAGCTTTTTCGTCGGAGCCGACACAGCCGATGATATTGGCACCCAGCTTTTTGGCCCACTGGCACAAGATCAGGCCAACGCCGCCGGCAGCGGCATAAACCAAAATATTGTCGCCCGGCTGAACTTTGTAGGTGCGGAACAACAGGTATTGTGCGGTCAGGCCTTTGAGCATCATCGCCGCGGCAGTTTCATCGCTGATCGCGTCCGGTAATTTGACGACTTTGAGGGTCGGCATGCAGCGGGCTTCTGTGTATGCACCGGGGACCATCGGGTAAGCGACACGGTCGCCGGCTTTGAACTCGGTAACGCCCTCGCCGACAGCATCGATGACGCCGGCAGCTTCCATGCCGATGATTGAGGGAAACTCGATGGGATACAGGCCGGAGCGGAAGTAGACGTCGATGTAGTTAAGGCCGACGGCCTTTTGTTTGATGCGGACTTCGCGGGGTGCCGGATCGCCGACCTCGACGTCTTCCCATTTCATCACTTCCGGACCGCCGGCTTCGTGGACGCGGATGGCTTTGGTCATGCTGTTCTCCCCAAGATGTTTATACGTTAAAGATCGATTGAACGTTTATATTGGGATTTGCAGGGCTAAACAGCAAGGTGAATACCCTCAAGCGTCAGCAATTGGCGTTTGGTGTCCGGCCCGTCGGCGAATGAATATCCGGCGAGCGTGTTCCCTGCTCCTAAGATGCGATGACACGGAATAAAGATCGGGAGCGGGTTTGCTGCGCAGGCACCGCCGATGGCACGGGGCGCACTTTGGATACGGGCAGCAAATTCACCGTATGTCTCGGTCTTACCATAACCGACGTCACACATCGCCGCCCAAATTTCCTGTCGGCGCTTCGGTCCGTGGGGGGCTAAGGGTAAATCAAAGGTTGTTAGACGGCCGTCAAAGTAGGCGTCCAGCTGGGTTTTGGCTTCGATAAGCAACCTGTCGGGGTTGCCGTCATCTGGGGCACGGCCGGTCTCTAAGGCGATCAATGCGGCGCCATCGCTGAAAATGGTGAGGGTGCCAAGCGGGGATGGAAACGAAAGATGGTTTGATTCGGTCATGTGTGGTCTCGCTATGCGACGTATGAGGGCCGTTGCCAGCGCGCCCCTCAACCGATTAGGTTGTCATGAGCGCGGCCACTGGCTGCGGCTCGTACCCGGACCTTGGGAGGGACCGTGATGAAGGTCAAGATTGATATCGACTGCACACCGGAAGAAGCACGTTCGTTCTTTGGCTTGCCTGATGTGAAACCAATGCAAGATGTGATGATGAAAGAAGTCGAGCAACGTATGATGGCGAACGTTCAGGCGATGGATCCGGAAATGCTGGTTAAGACCTGGTTGCCGGCGGGTATTCAGGGGTGGGAACAGATGCAGCGCATGTTCTGGTCGCAAATGGCCGGCGGCGATAAGGATAAGAAGGACGATTGAGTATGAACGAAGGCGATCCGGCGGCGTTTTACGATGCCCATGTATTCGTGTGCATGAATGAACGGCCCGAAGGACATGAACGTGGCTCATGTGCCCGTAAGGGTGCCGTCATGCTGCGCAATTATTTCAAGGCCCGGGTGAAAGAGCTTGGTTTGGAACGGACCCGAATCAATCAAGCGGGCTGTTTGGATCGATGTGAACTTGGGCCAACGCTGGTGATCTATCCGGAAGGCATCTGGTATCATTGTGAAACCGCTGAAGACGTAGACGAAATCATTGCCGAGCATCTGCAACATGGTCGCCGTGTTGAACGCTTAATGCTTCGTCCAGAAGATGGTTGAACACATTATATAGTAGCACCCACAATATGTTGGGCTTGAGAAAGACCTAAGCCCTTGAAAACAGACTCAGAAACGATTTTTGCCCTCGCCAGCGCCCCTGGGCGTGGGGGTGTTGCGGTGGTGCGGGTGTCTGGTCCTGAGGCCGGGCGGGCGTTGCTGACGCTGGCACCGGACCTTAAATCCCTGCCCCTGCCCCGGATGGCGACCCGGGTATTTCTTTACGCATCCGAATCAAATAAGGACGATGTTGCTGCCCCGCCGGACCGGATCGATGATGGCCTGGCGCTCTGGTTTCCGGGGCCGGCGAGCTTCACCGGTGAAGATGTGGTCGAGTTGCATGTGCATGGTGGCGCCGCCGTGTTGGACGCTCTTTTGACGAGTCTCTCGCATCTGGGCGGGCTTCGGCCGGCGAACCCGGGGGAATTCACCCGGCGCGCGTTTGAGCATGGCAAGATGGATTTGACGGCGGCTGAAGCCATCGCCGATTTGGTGGATGCTGAAACCACCGCGCAGCGACGTCAGGCTTTGGCGCAAATGGGCGGTGGCTTGGCGGCACTGTATGATGATTGGCGGCGGCGGCTGGTCGGGGCGATGGCGTTCACCGAGGCGAGCATAGATTTCGCAGAAGAAGACATTCCCGATGATCTGGTAAGACAAAGCTTAGAGGCCATCGGCACCGTGGCGCAGGAACTTCGTGCGCACCTAAATGATCAGAACGTCGGAGAGCGGATCCGTGATGGATTCCGTATTGCCCTCACCGGTGCGCCGAATGTCGGCAAATCGAGTTTAATGAACGCGCTGGCGAAGCGTGATGTGGCGATTGTTTCGTCTACGGCCGGGACGACCCGTGACGCGATTGAGGTGCCTTTGGATTTGGGCGGCTTTCCCGCTATTTTGATCGACACGGCGGGGCTGCGCGATAGCGATGACGAAATCGAACAGGAAGGCGTTCGTCGTGCCCGCGCCCATGCCGCGGCGGCGGATGTGCGGATTGTTTTATTGGATGCGTCGGAGGTCCAGCATCTCTCAGACGCGCCGTCGATAGGTCCGATGGAGATCATTGCGGTCAATAAGATTGATGAGGCCCCTGCCCCGGCTTGGGTTGACGGGGTCAATGTGTTGGGGCTTTCGGTCAAGTCCGGTGCGGGTCTGCAAGATTTTATTTCGGCGATGACGGCGCGCATTCGAAAGCTTGCGGGATCACGCGCCACGGCAACGCCGCCGCTGACGCGGGCCCGGCATCGCCATGCGCTTGAGGCGTGTGCGGATGCGTTGGACCGGGTTTTGGCCGGCGCCGAGGCGGGTGCCGACGTGGAGATGGTCGCGGAAGACTTGCGGTTGGCGGCACAGGCGCTTGGGCGTATTACCGGGCGGGTCGACGTCGAGGAACTATTGGATAAAATATTCCGGGACTTCTGTATCGGGAAATAAGCCTCGAAAGGAACCGTTGTTTCACGTGAAACAAGATCTTTGCGAGGGAGTGTTCGCGCGCGTGAAAAGTGCCCGAAAGAACACGGTTAACAAAGCGTTTCACGTGAAACATTTAAGCGGGAACGATTGACTCGCATACAGTGTGTCCCTATGTTCCGCGCCACAGGCTTCCTCGGGATCAAGCTATGCCAAATGTGTCTTTAAAATTTGATGTAATCGTCGTCGGTGGTGGTCACGCTGGCGCCGAAGCTGCTGCGGCGGCGGCCCGAGTGGGTGCGCGCACGGCGTTGGTGACACATCGGGTGGAGACCATTGGCGAGATGTCGTGCAATCCTGCCATCGGCGGGTTGGCCAAAGGCCAGTTGGTGCGTGAGGTTGATGCTTTGGATGGGTTGATGGGCCGAGCCATTGACCGGGCCGGTATTCAGTTCCGCATGCTCAACCGGTCGAAAGGCCCGGCGGTGCGTGGACCCCGGGCACAGGCGGACCGAAAGCTCTATCGCCACGCTATTCAGTCTCTGCTCGCTGAAATACCGAACGTGGAGATCATTGCCGACCCCGTCGAAGACTTGCTTTTGTCTGAGGATGGCGCCCGCGTGCTCGGCGTGCGTACCGGTTCGAACCGGGACATTTTGGCGCCGTCGGTTGTGATTACGACCGGGACATTTCTGCGCGGTTTGATCCACGTCGGAGATAAAAAGATTCCCGCAGGTCGGGTCGGCGATAAGCCGGCGATCGGGTTGGCTTACACCATTAAACGATTGGGATTGCCGCTTGGCCGTTTGAAGACCGGCACGCCGCCGCGTTTGGATGGACGCACCATCGATTGGTCGGGCTTGGATGCGCAGCCGGCAGATGATCCGCCGGTGCCGTTTTCGTACCTGACCGACAAGATCACGGTGCCCCAGATACCTTGTCATATCACGTACACGACTGCAGCTACGCATCAGGTGATTACGGATAACATCGGTCTGTCGGCGATGTATTCGGGACAGATCGAGGGGATCGGGCCACGGTATTGTCCGTCGGTTGAAGACAAGGTGGTGCGTTTCGCCGATAAGCCGCGCCATCAAATCTTCCTGGAGCCTGAGGGCTTAGATGATCCGACGATATATCCAAACGGTATTTCCACCTCGCTGCCGAAAAGCGTGCAGCTGGAAATGTTGAAAACCATTCCCGGTCTCGAAAATGCAGTGATGCTGCAACCGGGATATGCCATCGAGTATGATTTTGTCGACCCGCGCGCCCTCACCCGCCGGTTGGAAACACATGCTGTCGCCGGTATCTACTTGGCCGGTCAGATCAATGGTACAACGGGGTATGAAGAAGCCGCAGCTCAGGGTTTGATGGCGGGTATCAACGCCGCGCTCTCGGCAAGCGGAAGCAACGACCGGTTTGAGTTGGATCGTGCCGAGGCCTACATCGGCGTCATGATCGATGATCTGGTGACGTTAGGCACGAAAGAGCCCTATCGTATGTTCACGTCCCGAGCCGAATACCGTTTGATGCTACGGGCTGACAATGCGGATTTGCGGCTCACCGAACGGGGTATTGAGATTGGCTGTGTCGGCACGGAACGCGCAGATGTTTTTGCCCGTAAGAAAGCCGCACTGAACTCAGCCCGAGATCAATTGCTGGAAATCGATGCCTCCCCTACCGCGCTCCGCGCTGAGGGGTTGGAAATAAACCAAGACGGCGTGCGTCGAAACGGTATGGATTTGTTGGCATACCCCGGCATTGACATGGCACGGTTGGCGATGATTTGGCCTGACCTACTCGGCCAGCGCGTGGATGTCGTCGAGCAGCTTGAGATCGAAGCGGCGTACGCGAACTACCTCGAACGCCAAGACGCCGACGTCAAAGCCATGCGGCGGGATGAAGCGTTACGGTTGCCGGACAACCTCAATTATTTCGGTATTCCGAGTTTGTCCAATGAAGTCTGCGACAAGCTCAGCAAAGTCCGACCGGAAACGTTGGGTCAGGCAGCACGGATTTCCGGCGTGACACCTGCGGCGATTACGGCGCTGCTGGCCTATGTGAAGCGCGGCAATCACCGCTTGTCGGCCTAACCGATGTTTCACGTGAAACAGGGTCTATTCCGTGTCTGATCAGACCCCTCTCTCTCCCACTGCCTGTGCGGCGGCCTTGGGTGGCGTTGATGCGTCGACGATGGAACGTCTCGGTACGTATTTGACTGTGCTGACCAAGTGGCAGGGCGCGATCAATCTGGTCAGCGTAAAAACCCTTCAAGACCCCTGGCGCCGGCATATATTGGACAGCGCACAACTCGCGGCATACATGCGCGCCGATGATACCATTGCCGATCTTGGGAGCGGTGCCGGATTGCCTGGTCTGATTGTGGCAATCATGACCGGCTGCAAGACAGAATTGGTCGAGAGCGATCAACGCAAAGCGACATTCCTACGCGAAGCCGCGCGGTTGACGGATGCGTCTGTGACCGTACATGCCGCACGGGCTGAAACCGTGCCGCCACTGGGTGCAAGTGTCGTGACGGCGCGCGCCTTGGCGCCGTTGCAAAGGCTTTTACCGTGGGTCTACCGGCATCTGGCACCAGACGGCCGCGCCGTAATTCTTAAGGGTGCCGGAGTCGATGAGGAATTGACGCACGCGCGCAAACAATGGAGTATGTCTGTGATGCAAAATGACAGTTTGTCAGATGCATCAGGCCGTGTCCTCACACTCACAAAATTGGCGCCCATCAATGTCGGCTGAGCCCCTCCAAAATCCCCGCCGTACGCGGATTATCGCCATCGCCAATCAAAAAGGCGGTGTTGGTAAAACGACAACCGCCATCAATCTGGCGACGGCGCTTGCAGCGATCAAACAACGCGTCTTGGTGATTGATCTGGACCCTCAGGGCAATGCCTCGACCGGGCTCGGGATTTCGCAGGCCGCGCGCGGTAAAAATACCTACCACGTCCTCATCCGCGAGATCGCTCTCCATGAAGCGGTATTGCAGACGGATATTCCGAACCTGGATATCGTCCCGTCTGGTATCGATTTGTCCGGTGCCGAAATTGAACTGGTCGACGTCGACCGTCGCGAGTTCTGCCTCCGCGAAGCGTTGATGCTGGCACAAGCGGATTACGATTACATCTTGATCGACTGCCCACCCGCGCTGGGACTTTTGACGATCAACGCTTTGGTCGCCTCGCAGGCGGTGTTGGTGCCGTTGCAGTGTGAGTTTTTTGCGCTTGAGGGTGTGTCGTTGTTGGTGCGAACCATCGAACGGGTGAAGGCGACGTACAATCCGGGTCTCGAGATCCAAGGCATCGTGCTGACGATGTTTGATCGTCGCAACAATTTGTCGGGCGCCGTCGCCGACGATGTTCGGGCATATTTCGGCGACAAAGTGTATGAAACCGTGATCCCGCGTAACGTAAAAGTTTCCGAAGCACCATCCCATGGCCGCCCGGTGATTGTCTATGATATGGAATGCGCCGGCTCGCAGGCGTATCTGAGTTTGGCCGGTGAGGTTATTCATCGTGAACGTCGATTGAGTGCGTGATGGCTGAAAAGAAAAAATTAGGGCGCGGTCTGTCTGCGCTGTTGGGTGAACAGAACGAAGACTATGCGAAGTTAGATCGCGTGCGCATGGCGAAGCCGGTCGCTGTCGAATTGCTGCACCCAGGTAAATATCAGCCGCGGCATCATGTTGATGAAGCCGCGATCGATGCGTTGGCGCAATCGATCAAAGAAAAAGGCGTGCTGCAGCCGTTGTTGGTGCGTCGTCACCCTACGGACCCATCGGCTTTTGAAATCATCGCCGGCGAACGCCGCTGGCGCGCCGCGCAAAAGGCGCAACTCCACGAAGTCCCTGTAATCATTAAAGATTTTGATGATCAGACGACGCTCGAAGTGGCCCTTATTGAGAACGTCCAACGCGAAGACTTGTCGGCCATCGAAGAAGCCGACGCCTTTCAGCGTTTGATGGATGAATTCAGTCATACCCAAGATGATGTTGCGCGCATGGTCGGTAAAAGCCGCAGTCATGTGGCAAACACCCTTCGATTGCTGGCGTTGGATGCAAAAGTTAAAAAGCTGGTCGAGCAAGGCCTTTTGAGCGCTGGCCATGCCCGGACGTTGATCGGGGTTGATGGCGCTTACGAAAAAGCAAAGCAGATCATCGACAAAGCATTGAGTGTGCGCGAAGCCGAAAAGCTTGCGCGTCAATCATCGAGCAAAACCACCAAATCCATATCACATGCAAAACCGAAAGACATTGATACCATCGCGTTGGAGCGAGATCTGAGCAACACGATTGGCCTCAAGGTTATTATTGATGGAACCGGTGCCAAAGGCTCGTTGAAAATTGCCTATGAAAACCTTGATCAACTGGATGCCGTGATTGCCTTGTTGCGTGGTGAAGGTGCTGCCGGTCATGCACCTGGTGCGAATCAAAGTGCGCAAGACGATGTGACGGACGCCCGCCCTGAAAGCGGTCCAAAGCTGTCCGTCAGCTTAAAGCCAAAATCAGCCACCCAATAGTCCATTGCGTTAAACCGCTGGTTTTTATCGCCGTGAACGGCGCGCGGCTTGTGTGAGTTGCAGTAACGCCCGCTCGCACAATGCGCGATCAACCTCTAGGCCCGATTTGCAATCCCGTTCCGCCTGCAGCAAAACGCCGAGTCCACGTGCCAGGTCTTTCGCCGACCAAGCTCGCGCTTGTGCGGCAAAGGCACCTGTAACCTTAAAAAACACCGGCGGGCGTAAGCGTCGCATTGCGTCTTCGATACTGCTGCCTTTTTCACTTTCCGCCTTAACGCTGTGTAGACGATCTAGGTGACGTTGTACGGCGCGAATAATCGCAATTGGCGCTAGCCCCTCTGCAAGTGCTTGGTCGAGGGCATGGCTGAGCCGGGCGGTATCGCCGCCGCTGACCGAGAATGAAATCTCATCAAGCGATGCGGATTTTACATCACCGGTAAGCTGCTCGACATCGCGGGCTGTCAGATTGCCATTGCTGCCGGGCCCGCCCGCATACATCACCAATTTATCAAGCTCTTGGCGGATCGCGAGCCGGTCATTCCCGAGCCTGCTCATCAACACCGGCATCGCATCTCCTTGTAGGGTGATCCCGTTTGCCTTCATGTGCTCGCGGACCACGGTTTCCAGGTCGCGCCCTTCATCCGGATAGCACCCAATGGCGGCGGTATCCTTGCGGGATTCAAAAAGCTTTCTGAGTTTGGCGCGGGGCGCCAGCTCACCGGCTTCAAACACGGCGGGTTTAACGCCGCCGCCGGCGTCGAGCCAGGCTTCGACGATCTCGGCCACACTATCCGTCGTATCACGTACCCGCACGACCGGGTCACCACCCATCAACGACATTGATTGCGCGCTATCGGCCAACAACGCGCCATCTTTACGAAGTGCATCTCCGGTAATTTCGGAAATTGAGAATGGATCGTCGCTGTCATTTAACAGCTCGACCAACGCGCGGCCGTGTTCCCGGATCAAGCCACTATCCGGACCAAACAATAAAATTGCCCGCGTATCCTTCGATGGAGACCGTAAAAACGCCTCTATCTTGGCGCCGGCAAGTTTCACGGTTTTATGCTCGACTCGCTTCTGCTCGAAAGGTCGGTCGCGAGGCGAATGCGGATTTGTTGCGCAAGCGAATCGAGCGCTCGAAAACGTGCACTGTTCAGCGCGGATAGCGACTGAAACTCGGATTCAAAAATGTTAAAGCCGCTGGTGACACTGGTGTCGCCTGACACCAGTACTTTTCCGTCGCGCCTATCTACAAGTGAAAATTCTCCGCGGACCGTTAAATTGGCGCGGGTCGCGATAGAGCTTTTGCGCACGACAAGATTTCGTTCCGATTCACTGATGCGAATGCTCAAGCTGTAAAACCGTTGACGATCGGCACCGTTCGGATGCAACAGTCTGGTCAGTTCGTTACGAAGATACTGGCCTTCCCGGTCGGGAATGCTCTCGATCGCGACACTTCGAAAAATGTCGAACGCATAGACGTTTTCGGAATCATTCCCACTTTCAACCGGCGGTGCGTAAAGCGGCCGGAAGCCGCATGCCGTCAATCCGAGAACCAACGTGATGATGGTCACCCGACGGGCGCTTGAGATTGTTTTAGATAACCACATTGACGATCCTATTGGGCACGACGATGACCTTACGGACTTCCTTGTCGCCGATAAAGCTTTGAACGTTTTCCAAGCTCAAGGCGGCCTCTTTGACCGCGTCCTGATCTGTATCTTTGGCAATATCGATCGTGCCGCGCAACTTGCCGTTAATCTGTACCCCGATGGTCACTGTTTCATCATTGAGCATAGATGTGTCTGCAACCGGCCAGGCTGTTTCGGCAACCAATGTTTCATGTCCGAGTGAGTGCCACATTTCTTCGGCTAAATGCGGCATCATCGGGCCGATCAGGATTGAGATCGTCTCAACACCGAATCGCATTACCCACGGCGCGCCGGAATCGTTTTTGCTTAATCCTTCGAGCGCGTTGCTCAATTCACGAATACGCGCGACGGCTTTGTTAAAGTGGAATCGCTCCAAATCATTGGTCACCGCTTGAATGGTTTTGTGCACCAAGCGTTCAACGTTTGCTGTGCTGTTTGCAATATCCGTAGGTCGCGGATCACCCGTAGCGGCAAGCGGTAACGAAGGCTCATCGACCAAACGCCACAAACGATTGACGTAGCGCCATGCACCATCAATCCCGGAATCCGTCCAATCTAAATCTCTGTCCGGCGGGCTGTCTGACAACATAAACAATCGCGCGGTATCGGCCCCGTAATTGCCGATGATTTCTTCGGGATCGACCACGTTGCGTTTTGATTTACTCATTTTTTCTGATCGACCGCGCTTTACGGCATTGCCATTGGCATCCGTAAGTGCACCGTCTTCGGCGCGCACGACGTCGGTCGGAAACATCCATTTACCGTCCTGATTCTTGTAAGTTTCGTGGCAGATCATGCCTTGAGTTTGCAGGCCGGCGAACGGCTCATCTAGGCTGAGGTAGCCGCATTCTTTCATCGCCCTGGTAAAGAAGCGGGAATACAAAAGGTGCAATACGGCGTGTTCAATTCCACCGATGTATTGATCAACCGGCAGCCAGTAATCCGCCGCGTCTTTGTCGAACGCGATGTTTGATGCGGGCGAACAAAACCGTGCGAAATACCAAGATGATTCAAAAAACGTATCGAATGTGTCGGTCTCGCGCACGGCCTGTTCCCCGCATGACGGACATGCGACATGTTTCCATGTTGGATGTAGATCAAGCGGGTTACCGGCGACATCGATGTCGACATCTTCTGGCAGCGTCATCGGAAGTTGATCTTCTGGTACCGGTACGGCGCCGCATGCATCACAATGGATGATCGGGATCGGGCAGCCCCAATAACGCTGTCTGGACACGCCCCAGTCTCGCAATCTGAAATTCACTTGCCGCTTACCCATCCCGCGCTCTTCAAAGTGCGCAATGATCTGGGATTTTGCCGCGTCGACCTCAAGTCCGTTCAAAAAGCCGGAATTGACGATCCGTCCGGGCCCCACATAGGCGTCGTTTTCGATACTGAAGGTTGCCGGATCTGTGCCATCTGGGCAGACCACTGGGCGCACCGGCAGATCGTATTTGCGGGCGAAGTCCAAATCCCGCTGATCATGTGCCGGACAGCCGAAAATAGCGCCGGTGCCATAATCCATTAAAACGAAGTTGGCGACATAGATCGGCAACGTTTCGCCTTCGATCGTTGGATGTACGCAATGAAGCCCGGTGGCAAAGCCGAGTTTTTCAGCGGTTTCAATTGCAGCTTCGGACGTGCCCATGCGGTTACATTGGGTGATAAAGTCCTGTAGGGCTGGATTGTCCTGGGCAAGGTCGGCGGCCAATGGATGATTCGCCGCAATGGCCATGAACGAAGCACCGAAAATCGTATCAGGGCGGGTCGTGTAAACATCCAACGGTGCGTCGCGGCCCGCAATCTGAAACGCAATGTGCGCGCCTTCGGATCGGCCGATCCAATTGTGCTGCATGATTCGCACGCGCTCGGGCCAGCGATCCAAGCCGTCAAGGGCACTCAATAGATCATCTGCATATGCGGTGATTTTCAAGAACCATTGCGCCAGTTTACGTTTTTCAACGTCTGCGCCGGACCGCCAGCCTTTACCGTCGATCACTTGTTCATTGGCCAACACGGTGTGTTCGACCGGATCCCAGTTGACCCAAGATTCCTTACGATAGACCAGATCAGCCTTTAAAAAATCCAAGAACATCTTTTGTTCATGACGGTAATAATCTGGCTCACAGGTGGCGATTTCGCGACGCCAGTCATAGGACAAGCCCATTGATTTCAGCTGCGTACGCATCGACGCAATGTTGGCGCGCGTCCATTCAGCTGGGTGAACCTTGTTTTCTTTGGCGGCGTTTTCGGCGGGCAGACCAAATGCGTCCCAGCCCATTGGGTGCAAAACATTGAAGCCTTGTGCGCGGCGGAACCGCGCGACCAAATCGCCGAGGGTATAGTTCCGCACATGCCCCATATGGATGCGGCCTGACGGGTACGGGAACATTTCCAAGACATAATATTTCGGGCGGCTTGGGTCGTGCTCAACCTCGAAACACTTTTGTGCGTCCCATTGTTTTTGCCATTTGGCTTCAGTTTCTTTGACGTTGTAACGCGGCATGTTTTTTCACACTCGTGATTCTTTATATAGAGCTAACCGGGACTTTCGGGATGTATCGTAAATCCACCCACGCTGGACATCGCGATCTCTCGCGGGCGTCGATGTGAGGAATACGAAGATCAGTTTGCAGTTATTGTCTGGTGGCGCAGCATTCGCGCCTTGGTCAAAATCGAATCTTCGATCTTCGGCGCGGTGATGTCTGGAATTGTTGTATCGGACCATCCGGCGCCGTCGCGGATCTGACGGAACACGGCAACCTTAACGCCATCGGCGCGCAGTGTGCGGCCAAGGATATAGACATTTAGCTTGAACCGTTCGTTAGGCGACTCCGGTGGGCTGTACCAATCGGTAATGATCACCCCGCCAAATGCGTCGGCGGTGTTTATTGGCATGAACGAAATCGTTTCTAAAGATGCACGCCATAGAAAACTGTTCACGCCCAATGAGCTGCCGGGTTTGTTGGTTTCGCTGCCGAAAAAATTACCGATACCGCCTTCGCCGAAGATGGTTTTCCGGTTCTCGTAGTTGGTATCTAAGCCTTCCTCGCGCTCCGTGCCCTCGGTCGGGGTATACGCGCAACCGCTGACGGTGACACTCAGCAAGAGCGCCGCCAGTATGGGCCGCACGAGGGACCTTTTAGATGAAACCATACTTACCATTCCTCTAAACCATGCCGTTCAGGCAATGCGGCAGATGCGCGCCGCTTATATGCTGACTGTCTATTACACCAAAATCGCTGGAATCACCAGCCATCAGCGCCGTTACGGTGTATTTGTTGTCCGATGAAAAGCTGCTCGATATCTTATAGTTAGTCTGCTTTCACCGGCTCCGCAAATAGGCCAATCCCGGTGATGCCAATCGCACCGATGGATGCCGTCCGTTTGCCGCGCGCGACCGTCATGCCGCCTAATGCATAAACAGGCATCGGTGCTGCCCGGACCAGAGCCGCAAAGCCAAAAAGCCCTAGATTTTTGCCGATTGCGTGGCTCTTGGTGGCGAACACGGGTGATAACAATATTGCATCAACGCCGAGTATCGCGGCTTTGCGAATTCCAGACCAACCATGCGCGGAGGCTGAGACAAACGACGGATTAAGCCTTGCAAGGTCAACCCGCCGCCAGTTTTTCAATGCGCGCTCGGGAATATGTACGGCATCGGCCGGTAATGATTCAGGCGGTGTGCTGAGCGATACAGAGACCAAAACCCCTTTTTGCGCCGCCTTCGTGGCAATCCCGGCTGCCTCGTCAAGCGCGGAGGCCTGGTCTCGACGCCGGATCAGCAACATGCCGCCCGCCGGCACGGTGACGATTTGGTGCAGCGCCGTTACGCCCCGATCTTCATCGGTGAGCGCGATCATGGATGGCCACATGTCGACACGTTTGAACATACGCCTGGAATTGCGCTGTGGCTGCGAGCTTGATAACGTCTGGGTTCCCGACACTGACATGGCCGCACTATGACCGAGATCGTCGATCCCGCAAACAATCTTGCCCGTGTAACCGCTGAAATTGCCGCCGCCGCGCGCGACGCGGATCGTGACCCTGCGGACGTAACGTTGGTTGCGGTGTCAAAGGTGCATGATGCGGCGCGTATTCGTCCGGTTTTAGAGGCTGGCCATAAGGTCTTCGGTGAAAATCGCGTCCAAGAAGCCGAAGAAAAATGGCCGGCGTTGCGCGAGGAATTCCCGGATATCACGTTACATTTGATTGGTCCGCTGCAGTCCAACAAGGTTAAGCCGGCCGTTGCCACGTTTGATGTGATTGAAACGGTCGATCGGCCGAAAATTGCGCGCGCCTTGGCCACGGAATTTGACCGTGTCGGGCGCCAGCTGCCATGTTTTATCCAAGTGAATACGGGTGAAGAGCCGCAAAAGGCGGGTGTGTTGCCGGTTGATGTGGATGATTTTGTGCGCACATGTAAGGATGATTTAGGCCTCATTATCAAGGGCTTAATGTGCATTCCACCGATTGATGAAGAGCCCGCCTTGCATTTTGCCCTGCTCGCTAAGATCGCCGAACGTAATGGGCTCAAAGGGCTTAGCATGGGGATGAGTGCGGACTATGCCCGCGCAATTAAATTGGGTGCGACGCATGTGCGTGTCGGCTCGGCCATATTCGGTGATCGCCCAAAACCTTAATCGACAAACCCGATCATGTGTCGCCAATGATCTCGATTTCAGTCGTTGCTGTGCACGTTACCAACAATTTCTTTAAGTCTTCGGCGTTCAGTGCAACGCAACCCTCGGTCGGCGCAAAGTCAGGTTTCGCGACGTGCATAAAAATTGCACTGCCGGCACCGGCGATCGGCGGTGCGTCGTTGTAGCCGATTTCAACGATCAGATCATAGACGTTGTCTTCACGCCACATCACTTCGCGGCTGGCAGTAAACGGCAATGTAATCAGCGTATTATAGGCGGGATGCTGCGGGTCGTCGCACCAACCGTCAAGCGGCCGGATGACACGAGTTGGCAGGCCGGTTTTTGGCAATGTCATGCGATCAGCGCGCACATGCAGGCGTCGTAAAGGAAATGTGCCAACTGGCGTCACCCCGTCACCTTCGTGCTTCTCGGCACGGATTCCGCTGCGCCCCAGCGCGCATCGAAACGTAAGATTGTCATGGGTCAGATGACCGTCGGTAAAAACACGTATCGTCATGGACAAAGTTCTACACGCGTAAGGGATTTGGTAAAGGGGCGGCCTTAGCGTATCGGCATCTTAACTGCGCTTCGACGCGCGACCGATGTTGGATTCTGGATTCAACTGCAGTCCGGCGGCGGCGCGGTAGGCTTGAGCGGCAGCGCGGCCATCATCGTTCAGAGCGGCGACTTGCTGCGTGTTGATGGCCCAATTTTGCTGTTCACGCAGAAAGGGTTCGGCATCTGGAACCTGATTTGGGCTGATACTTTCGGCGGTGGTTTTTTTGTTGCCTTGGTTTTGCGCCCATTCGACTTCATTGCGCGCCCAGGTGCTCACGGGGTCATCTGCCAATGCTGCCGTTGCTGTCGGTCTCATCGGTGCATCGTTTTGGTTGGCGGCAAAAGCAACGGCCATTGCCGGGCTTTCATCTTCGTCCGGCGTCACGAAATCAACGAAATGATCACCAAAGTCTTTGCCGGTTGTTTCTTCAAGGGCGACATTGGCGACAGCCGTTGCCAGGCCCAATGGGCCAAAAAACAGCGTCCCACCAAGCATCCGAGGCCCGGCTGCCAGCGAGTCGTTCGTCATTTCGCGATAAATCGTACCCACAACGGGAATATGTTGAAGCGGATTGATGACATCAATCAGGTCGCTGAATGTCAGCCCATCATCGCCGAATAGACTAAATTCATAGGGCTTTTCGGTATCTTTACCGGTTGGAATGTTTTCCGGCGTCGCAAGGGCCAATTCGGGTTCGTTTCTTGAGAGCGTATTGCGTCCATTTGAACCATCGGCACTGCCGGTGAACGTGTTGGCATCAGGCAATGCGAAACCGGTCCACTGCTGCTGTGTTGATCCGACACTCATCATCCGTTGCCAACCCTTTCCCGTGTTCTGTCACGATAAAAGCAAGGGCCGTGCCAACAAAAACCTTAATTATTCAGGTATTTAAATGATTAACGTGGAGCGAATCATGTCACTTCGGCAGGAACTGCCGGGTAAAAGTAGGGTTTGCGCGTGACACTCAGAACTGGTGTCCGGCGCGTGATGCTTTGGTTTGCAAATATTGTTCGTTGTGTTCGTTTGATGGAAACGCGTGTTGAACGCGTTCCACCACATCAATCCCAAGGCGATTCAAGGCGGAGACTTTATCTGGATTGTTCGTCATCAACTGTATCTGCGAGATATTTAGTAACTTCAATACGCGTGCCGCCGGCATATAAACGCGCTCATCGGCATCAAAGCCGAGTTGTTCGTTTGCGTCCATCGTGTCGAAGCCGCTGTCTTGCAATTCATAGGCGCGAAGCTTGTTGATCAGGCCGATGCCGCGGCCTTCTTGGGCAAGGTAAATCAAGACCCCGGCGCCGGCTTCCTTGATTTGCGCCATCGCCCCCTGCAGCTGATCGCCGCAATCGCATCGTAAGCTGCCTAGCAAATCGCCCGTGAAACACTCAGAATGTAAGCGCACCAATACAGGTTTTGTTGTGTCTGGTGTGCCAACGACGATGGCTAGGTGTTCATGGCCCCCATCGGCAGGTCGGAATGCAACAATCCGCGTGTCGACGGCGTTCATCAGCGGTACGCGGGCTTCGGCAACCTGTTTGAGATTTCGGACAGCCGCGCGTTCGAACTGAAAAACATCGCCGGTATCGACGGATAAAAAGTCGTGGCGGTTGCTCCAAGCGATAACGTCGCCGGCTTCAAGAATAGGGGTTGTGACCGCTGCGGGCAGCAAGCGCGCCATTTTTGACAGCGTGACTGCGGCCGATGCGCAATCGTGCCCTGGCTGCTCACGGACGGTAACGCTGAGTTTCGCCCTAAGCTCAGCACCCACCCCGGCTTCGATCAGCGGATTGGCAAGGGCGCTTAGTTCGTCTGCGCCAAGGCCACCGATGCCTGATACGATGGCGATTTTACCGGCAGTTTCGGCAAGGCCCAATACGGCGGCGCGGCGTGCGGTGATCGCCAATGATAGCGGCTCACCGGTGATGTTGGTGATTCGTTGGATGCTGTCGCGTGTCATCGTTTCTGCGGCGAGTGCCAACACTGCATGCCCACCGCCGCCGCGCACGACAACGGGATAGCCGCGACGTAACTCTGAAATCGCTCGTTCCACATCCAGCAGAGTATACGGCGCCCGCGTTGCAGGCACTTCGTAGAGTTCGGGTGAGTCGCCTGCACGTTTGGTCATAAGTTCAGCCTAACATCTTTTCGCCGTCCGGCGCTTAATATATAAGGTTTTAAAGGCAAAGTACCAACGCTCGAGAAGATCGACGTTTGAGAGGACCGAAGAATGAGTAACGGCAAGCGAATCCTGATCGTTGATGACGATGAAGATTTGGTAGAAATGCTCAGTGATCAGCTGAAGCTGCACGAAGAATTTCAAGTTACCACATCGCTGAGTGCTGCCGATAGCCTCGAGATCGTTAAAACTGGTGCTTTCGACATGATTTTGCTGGATGTGGGTCTGCCGGATATGGATGGCCGCGAAGTTTGCCGTTTGATGCGCCGGGGGGGCGTTCGTACACCGATCATCATGTTGACCGGTGCGGATACGGATGCCGACACCATTTTGGGTTTGGATGCGGGAGCCAATGATTATGTCACAAAGCCGTTTAAGCTGGGTGTGTTGTTGGCCAGACTGCGTGCGCATATTCGCCAGCACGAACGGAGCGATGATGCGGTTTTTTCGATTGGCCCTTACACATTTCAGCCGGCCAATAAATTGTTGGTTCGCGACGCAGATCAGCGCAAGGTGCGCCTGACCGACAAAGAAACCGCGATCCTTAAGTACCTGTTTCGGGCCGGCGACAAACCGGTGGCACGGGATAAACTTTTGGATGAGGTTTGGGGATATAACGCCGCCGTAACCACGCATACGTTGGAGACTCACGTATATCGTTTGCGTCAAAAAATTGAAGCGGATCCATCAAGCGCAAAAATTTTGGTGACGGAACCCGGCGGCTACAAGCTGGTTCTGTAATTGGTGCGCGCTTAACGTGTCAGGTCGAATTTCAGGAAATTAGCGTCAAACTGGTCATCAGCGATGGGCGCGCCAAATCGCGGGTTCAACAAGGTTATGTCCGTGGTGATGCCCTGGGCATCTACTATTGACCATTTGCGCAACTGCATCGGATTTTCCGACACCACCAACGTCAATTCCCCGGCCAGTGGATCGCTGGTTTTAACGACGCTGACGCGGATCGTATTCGCGGCGCGCTGAAAATCAGTTACCGTCAGATTTTTCTCGGTGAACGAAAAATCATCGCGCAGCAAAAAGGCGGCGGGCGTGTCGTCGATCAGGATATGGTTGACCTGTTGTAATTCGGTGTCGACGTAACTGAGATATTTGCCGTTGGCGATGATCAAGATGGGCGTCGGCGGATCGTACTCGATCCGCAGATGCTTCGGGCGCGATAAAAGAATGGTGCCGTTTGCGGTCTCGCCGGTGGACGAAATCTGTAAGAACCCGCTTTGCAGGGTGTCGATTTTGTCCAGATAGTCGCTGACGCGTTTCAGCTGCGTATGCTGTTCTGCATTCAGCGGGACTGCTTGCACGGCCCCTGCATTGCTTGATGTCAGCAACAAAATGACGGCGAAGATGGTGGCGATCAAAGCTCTCATGACCGCGTTTCTAGGCGCATATTGTGGCAAGGTAAAGGCGGTGTGCAGCGACAACGATCAATGATCGCCAATCAGGACTTCGCGACGGCCGACCCGGTTGGCGGCACTGACGACCCCTTCTTTTTCCATCATCTCGACGATCCGTGCGGCCCGGTTATAGCCGATCTGGAAATGTCGCTGGATAAAGCTGGTCGAAGCTTTGCCTTCGCGGGCGACCAGGGCAACAGCTTGGTCATAGTGCTCGTCATAACCTTCGCCGCCGGCGCTGCTGCCGGCTTCGCCGAAGATCGGCTCGCCCGTATCTTCGGTGATCGACTCCAGATAATCCGGCTGGCCTTGTTTTTTAAGATGGCCGACCACGCGTTCAACTTCTTCATCCGACACGAATGGACCATGCACGCGAGAAATTCGTCCGCCACCGGCCATGTACAGCATATCGCCTTGGCCCAGCAATTGCTCTGCGCCCTGCTCGCCAAGGATTGTGCGGCTGTCGATTTTCGAGGTCACCTGGAAGCTAATACGGGTCGGGAAGTTGGCTTTGATGGTGCCGGTGATGACGTCTACCGACGGGCGCTGCGTTGCCATCATCAAGTGGATGCCTGCGGCACGGGCCATTTGTGCCAAACGTTGGATCGCCGCTTCGACGTCTTTGCCGGCGACCAACATCAGGTCCGCCATTTCGTCGACGACGACGACGATGTACGGCAGAGCGTCCATCGGCAACGGCTGATCTTCGTGCACCGGTTTGCCTTCGTGATCGAAACCGGTTTGTACGCTGCGGCTCAGGCTTTCGCCTTTTTTAGATGCCTCTTTAAGGCGCGCGTTGTAGCCCGCGATGTTGCGCACACCCATCTGGCTCATGGCGCGGTAGCGGTCCTCCATCTCGCGGACGACCCATTTCAGCGCAACCACCGCTTTGGTCGGGTCGGTGACGACCGGCGTCAACAGATGCGGAATATCTTGATACACCGAAAGCTCAAGCATCTTCGGATCGATCATGATGAACTTGCAGCGCTCGGGCGGCTGATTGTACAGCAACGACAAGATCATCGTGTTCATGGCGACAGACTTACCTGAGCCCGTGGTACCGGCGATCAGCAGGTGCGGCATCTTTGTCAGATCGACGGTGACCGGCGCGCCGCCGATATCTTTGCCCAGTGCCAGCGGTAATTCAGCTTTGGTTTTCTCGAAATCGCTGGACCCTAAAAGTTCGCGCAAATGCACTGTTTCGCGGTTTGCGTTCGGCAGCTCAATGCCGATGACATTGCGGCCAGGCACGGTTGCGACGCGGACGGACACAGCGCTCATCGAACGCGCAATATCATCGGCAAGGCCGATTACGCGAGATGTCTTGGTGCCGGGTGCAGGTTCAAGTTCATACAATGTCACCACCGGCCCTGGACGGACTTTTACGATCTCGCCTTTGACGCCGTATTCTTCGAGCACGGTTGAAAGATAACGCGCGTTCTGTTGCAGCGCTTCGCGGCTTTCCTTGCTCTCTGCTGGAGCGACGACCGGAAGGTCCAAAAGCTCAAGTGGTGGCTGAACGCTTTCGTCATCAGCGCCCAACGGGAGTTTATGCTGGCGGCGTGCTTCGGCCTGACGGCCGGTTTTGGCGCGCTTCGGGCGCGGGGCGACGACAGGCCCGGTTGCTTTCGCACGGGGGAAGACCGCATCTAAGGCACCGCCTTGTTCAGGCGTATCTTCGTATGCCGTATAGCCGTCATCGTCATTGTGATCATCATTAATTTTGGCGTCTTCTTCTTGGAAGCGATCGCGAAGACGTAGGCCTGCATCATGTGCTTGTGTGCTCAGCGTATGAATGCCGTGCGCCGTGCCGCGTGCCAAGTGCACGCCTTGTTTCGTGGTCCGCCAAATGGCACGCGCAGCGTTCGCCCAATCGGTCGGACGCATGCCGAGTGAGATAATGGCTGCGACAAAAGCAATCTCGCCGGCGCCGGTTGCAATCCAGATGGTGACATCCCGCAGGCCCATGCGGCCTGCCCATTCTGTCATTTCGCTCAGCGCCAGCGATCCTGCAACACCGCCAAGCCCAACCGCAAGTGGCCAGCCGTTCGGTGTGTCCGGTGCGGCCAGGGCGATGGATGCGGTGATCACCGCCAAAATAAGCCATGCGAGGCGGCCACCTGGGCGTGCCAGGGTGCCGTGGGTCAAGATCATTGCAGCCCAGACGGCGAGGACACTTGGCACCAAAAGAGCCGCATAGCCGATAATTTGTAAGGTAAGATCTGCAAACAACGCTCCCCAGGGGCCGGCAATATTAATTGCGCGGTTGTCGGTGGCACTATTTAGAGAGGGATCGCCGGGCGCATACGATAATAAGGCCGCGCCCAAAATAGCGGCCATGCCGATCAGGACCAAACCGAGCCCCTGCCACAAACGACGTTTTAAGGCGTCTGTGACGGCAACGGGCAGAAATGGATCGGCGGCTTTCCCGCCGGCATGTGATCTGAGAACTGTCATACACTGGTGGTACGCCCCGAAGTATTGACAGAAGATTAACGTCGCCGATGTCTTGTGAATGTCTGTGGGCGGATCGAATTTCTTGCCGTGTTAACGTGAATTAACCACTAAATATCGGGGGCTTAGGAGAAAGCGTTTAGAATTCGCTTTGGCGTGTCCCACGGAGTTACGTGTCCGATTCGCTGCAAGCCGAAGGACGTTTTTGCCTGATCCCAAAAAGATGAAAGCCGGGCGGATTGTGCCGCCCGGCTTTCTGGGGAGAACCAACTGACTTCGGAGGAAATCAGAGGGTCTGGGAGCCCTTACCGAACTCTGGGTAAGCTTCCATAGCCAGCTCGCTGGTATCGAGGCCTGCATGTTCGGCATCTTCATCGACACGAATGCCGATCGTAACTTTCAAGATCATCCAAACGATGGCGCTGGCGATAAACACAAACGCACCGATTGAGATGATACCGGTCAACTGGGTGGTGAAGCTGGCGCCGTCATTGGTCAACGGAACCGCCAACGTACCCCAGATACCGGCCACAAGGTGGACCGAGATGGCACCAACAACATCGTCGATCTTCAGCTTGTCGAGCAGCGGAATGAAGATCACGACCAAGATGCCACCGACACCGCCGATTGCGACCGCTGCCAGCAGGGACGGGGTGTCCGGTGCTGCGGTGATCGAAACCAGACCGGCCAGCGCGCCGTTAAGCGCCATGGTCAAGTCAACTTTCTTGAACATGATCTGTGACAGGATCATCGAGGTGATGACGCCGCCAGCAGCTGCCGTGTTGGTGTTGATGTAGATGTTGGAAATCGCAATGGCATCGGCACCCGTGCCAAGTGCCAGCTGCGAACCACCGTTGAAGCCGAACCAGCCCATCCACAAGATGAACGTGCCCAACGTTGCCAGCGGCAAGTTGGCACCCGGCATCGGGTTGACGCGACCATCAGCAGAATACTTGCCGAGACGCGGGCCCAAGATGATGGCACCGGCCAAAGCCGCCCAACCACCGACCGAGTGCACGATCGTGGAACCAGCGAAGTCGGAGAAGCCCATCTCGGACAACCAACCACCGCCCCACTGCCAAGCGCCTTGGATCGGATAGATCACGCCGGTCAGAACGACGACGAAGATCAGGAACGGCCACAGCTTGATGCGCTCGGCCAACGTGCCGGAAACGATCGACGCGGTCGCAGCAACGAACACCATCTGGAAGAACCAGTCGGAAGCTGCGGCATAGCCACCAGCTTCAAACGGACCATCCGCTTCGGCCATCGGCTGACCCCACAACGAGAACGTACCGATGTAACCACCGTCAACGCCGGCGTACATCAAGTTGTAGCCGATCAGGAAGTACATAATCGCAGCGACCGAGAACAAAGCGATGTTCTTAAGCAACTGCATGGTGGTGTTCTTCGAGCGAACTAGGCCGGCTTCAAGCATGGCGAAACCAGCTGCCATCCAGAACACCAGCACGCCGTGGAACATAAAGCTGAGTGTGTTAAAAATATATTGGACTTCACCGTTAACCTCGGCTTTCGCCGTGGATGCGAAGCCCGCGATCACCATCGACATGACGGCGAACGGTAAAACGCGTTTAATCATAGTTTTCATCGTTCGACCCCTCTTAAAGAGCTTCCGCATCGGTCTCGCCGGTGCGGATACGGACCGCTTTGTCGAGCGAGCAGACGAAAATCTTGCCGTCACCGATCTTGCCGGTCATGGCCGTTTTCTGCACCGTTTCAACAACTTGCTCGACGAGATCGTCGACGCAGGCGATTTCGATTTTGACCTTAGGGAGGAAATTCACTTGATATTCCGCCCCGCGATAGATTTCAGCTTGGCCCTTTTGCCGGCCGAAACCTTTGACCTCGGATACGGTCATACCTTCAATCCCGAGAGGCGTAAGCGCTTCGCGCACCTCTTCAAGTTTAAAAGGCTTGATGACCGCCATGATCATTTTCATGTCGCTCTCCTTCAGTTGCGTTTAACGACGTCATAGCGGCAAAAACCGTCAGACAATCGTCATTGGGGTATTCGGGGGCCCATGTGGACCGCGCCCACCCTCTATCAAGGTCCGTGCCAGAATCGATGAATGGAATATTATGTATAGAAATCAATAATTTATAGGAAATTATACGATATCGGAATAATCAGTGTTGCCATATTCCAGCCATATTTATGCACAAATTATAGTCATGCCTAAAAATTAAGCACCAAAACTAGACACTTTACCTCTGGACAGCGGCACTGGGAGGGGGCACCTAAAAGGAGCTCAATGAAGTTTGAATTCAGCGGTGATGAGAAACGCAATGGCCAAAAATGTGCAACGTTCAGATGTTTTGGTGATTGGCGGCGGTTTGGTCGGTGCTGTGACTGCGCGCGCATTGTCGCATTCGGGGTTGTCCGTCATTGTGATCGACGGCGAAGATCCGAAAACGGCCACGCAGGCTGGGTTTGATGGTCGTGCGTCGGCAATTGCAGCGGCGTCGGAGCGATTGCTGAGTGCGCTGGATATTTGGCCGCATTTGGTCGATCAGGTGTCGCCGATTTTGGATATTCGCGTCGCCGACGGCGCGTCGCCGCTTTATTTGCATTATGATCACGAAGATGTCGGTGCGGGCCCGTTGGGCTATTTGGCTGAAAACCGCCATATTCGCCTGGCCGCATTGGCCGCCGTGGCGGCCGATTCAAATATTCAATTTATGGCACCGAACCGTGTCGAGACGTTAACCCGCGATCACAGCGGTGTAAGCGCGACGCTGAGCGACGGCTTGGAAGTTCAGGCATCGCTGGCCGTCGCTGCCGATGGGCGCGGCTCGGGAGTGCGCAAGGATGCCGGTATTCGTATCACCGGTTGGCGTTACCCGCAAGAAGCGATTGTATGTACGGTCGAGCATGAGCTCCCTCACGCGTTCATCGCCCATGAGCATTTCCTGCCTGCTGGTCCGTTTGCTATATTGCCGTTGAAGGGCACTGCGGCGAACCCCGGTTGCCGGTCGTCCATCGTTTGGACGGAACGGGCAACGCACGCGCGCACCATGGTCAATTTAGATGACCGCACGTTTCTGACGGAACTGGCACGCCGCTTTGGCGATTTTATGGGCGAGATCGAGGTTGTTGGCCCCAGATTCTGCCATCCGCTCGGTCTGCAGTTCGCTGAAACCGCAGTCGCTGAACGCTTGGTCCTGGTAGGGGATGCGGATCACGGGATGCACCCAATTGCCGGCCAAGGCTTGAATATGGGATACCGTGACGTCGCCGCGTTGACGGATGTACTGACTGATGCGCGCCGGCTTGGCCAAGATATCGGCAGTGCAGCTGTGCTCGCTCGCTATAAACGTTGGCGGCGTTTCGATAATACTTTGATGCTCGCTGTCACGGATGGTCTAAATCGACTGTTTTCAAATGATATCGCGCCGATCCGCATGGCCCGAGACGCTGGCCTGGCGGCGGTCCATCGCATCCCGCCTTTGAAAAAAGTCCTGATGCGTTCAGCGATGGGGTTGAGCGGCGATCTGCCGCGTTTGATGCAGCGCACTGTCGGATAGATGTTCAGGCATGAGAACGCGCCTTATGGATCTCGGCTGAGGCCTTTTTCTTCCAGCGCCGCAAGGTAGCCGTTCCACAGTTCGTCTTTGCGCGCACCCATATCGAAAAGCGTGTCCCACGAAAAAATCCCGGTGTCGTGCATGTCGTCAAATTTCAGTCGAACCGCATAATTGCCAACAGGCTCAACGCCCATGATGCCGACATGTCGGCGCCGGGCGATAATGGTTTTCTGTCCGGGCCCATGGCCTTGGACCTCGGCGGACGGGCTTTCGACGCGCAGCAACTCAGCCGGTAAGGCGACGGTGACGCCGTTCTCAAAATCGATTTCTAAGATTTTTTCTTCGCGTTTAAGCCGGATTTCACTGGGCCGGTGCTTTTGGCTAAAGGTATCGGCCACGATTATTTGCTCGCCTTTGGCTCTACGTGCTCATCGATCTCGCGGGCTTCATCGGTCAGCATAATCGGAATCCCATCGCGGATTGGAAATGCGAGTCCGGCTTTATCGCTGATCAGTTCTTGGTGCTCGCGGTCATAGCGCAGCGGCCCTTTGGTTAACGGACAAACCAGAATTTCCAAAAGTTTGGGATCAACTTCGGTGGTGTTCATGTGCGGGTTCCTTTGGAAAACGCTGATATTTCACGGTCTGATTTCACTGGCGGACATCACAGGACGGAGTGCCCGTTTCATGAAAGGCGAATTCAAACATACTGGTCAATAAACGCCCACGCTCAAGCGTATTTGCACATTCCAGCAATGCCTGCTTTTCGCCGGGATCAAATGGACATGACATCGCCAACGACGTCACCAACACCCCATCCGGGGCATCTTTGATCGACTCTATATCAGCCTCGATGCCTTTCAGCACGAAATACCGGCTCATAGCGGCAAGCAGACTTTCGCGATCTTCAAGCGCGTCATCGGACGCCAGCGTTTCGACCTCAAGATCTGAAAGATAAGGTGTGCAATCCGGGCGTATCCGGCGGTAACCATCGATGCTGGCAAGTTCTTCCGCAACACGAAAACGGCAAACGCCTTGCAGCGTGATCACATATCGCCCGCCACCGGCCTCGGTAAATTGGATGATTCGACCAATGCATCCAACCTCATAAAGCGCCGTGCTGTTGGGGATTTGCCGTTCGTCTTTTTCGGCAAACGGCTGAATCATTCCGATCAGGCGCCCGCGCCCAAGGGCATCTTCGATCATATTCAGATAACGCGGCTCGAAAATGTTCAGCGGCATTTGCCCCCCCGGCAGCAATAAAGCACCAGGTAGCGGGAACACAGCTAAATCGGTCGGCAGCGTTTCAACGGTCGTATTGCGGAGACGATCGACCATGCTTTGCGCCTCTAATTTATGAGAATAAAACCGACGATAGGCGGCGTCGGCCGCTCACCGTCAACTCGTGGGCGCCCCCCAAGGCGTCGAATATTTTGATTAATTGTTCGCGCGCGGCACCATCGTTCCAATCTTTTTTCCGGGCGATGATTTCCAGCAGGGCATCAATCGCTTCTTCATTCTTGCGTGCCGCATACAGGGCGAGGGCTAGATCAAACCGCGCCTGAAGGTCCTTCGGATTGGCGTCGACTTTTGCCTGTAACTCGGCAGAATCGCCGGCGTCTTCGATATTTTCTTCAAGTTCGATTGTTGAAATCGCCGCCGCGATCGCGGATTTCATCTTCCACGCCTCGGGCAGTGCATTGGCGGTTTCGCGCGCGCCTTCAAGGTCACCGCTGGCTGCCATCGCCCGCAAAATGCCAGCAACGGCGCGCTCGTTCTCTGGGCTTTGAGCTTGCGCTTCTTGATATAGGGCCAGGGCAAGCTCAGCATCATTGTCCGCAAGTGCTTTGTCACCTTCGTCCAAGGCTGCTTCAAGACCGCCTTTTGCGCCGCCGGTCAGTTTTTCGACAAACGCACGGAGCTGGCTTTCAGGCACGGCACCCATAAAACCATCGACCGGTTGGCCGTCTTTAAAAGCGTAGACCGCCGGAATGGATTGAACGCGCATCTGTGCCGCTAATTCTTGGTTTTCATCCACATTGATTTTGACCATACGCACGGTGCCGCCGGCTTCGCGGACGATTTTTTCCAGCTGCGGGCCCATTTGCTTACATGGACCGCACCAAGGGGCCCAAAAGTCGACGATGATCGGCACATGCGCGGACGCTTCGATGACATCTTGCATAAAGCGGTTGGTGTCGGTCTCGGTGATTACATCGCCACCGACCGGCTTCGCGTTCATACCGTCGGGGGCGTGCGGGTCCATGACCAGTTCCGCTTCGGGCGCGGCTGACGGTGTCGGCGCGACCGGCGAGCCGGGACCCTGCGAAGGATGACCAGGCGTCGGGTTCATGCTGCCATCTGGATTGAGCTTAAACTCCATCTTATCTCTCCCGCCCTTCGGGCGCCTTCGTGAAAACAGTGATTTATTCTTTTATAAATGGACGACGGAACGCTGTCCGACAACCCCCAGCGCTGGCGTATGGCCATGTGTTAGCCGATAAAATTTGATCGATAGACGTTTAAAAAGCCACCACCAGGGTCGAAAAGTTGAATATGTAAGGTCCACATATGATGTTCAGGGACATCTTTGTATTAAGTCCCCATGAAAAAACATGAATTCGACCTTGAAAACAAGTTGGTGATGCGTATTATCCGACCGCTCCGGCCCTGCCGGAGGTTTACCTCAGGTGCGGGCGTAGCTCAGGGGTAGAGCGCAACCTTGCCAAGGTTGAAGTCGTGAGTTCGAATCTCATCGCCCGCTCCATTCTTTTCGGCCCTATTCGGGCCGGATCAAAAAGAATAGTGCAATCATCATTATCAGGCTTGTCGTCTTTGGCGGGCATCGCCATTTGGTCTATGTCTGACGATGACGATGGCGCAAAGCCTTCTGATAACCACAGAAAATTTGCCGCCGCGTACGCAAAGTAATTTTTGGGTGGGCTCTCTCGTTCTTTGATTTGATCTGATTAATGGAAAAGTGCGGAACTCACGATGACCTGCCAATATTGTTCACTACCCGATAAATTGTCGTCTCAGAGCTATGTTTTTATATGGCCGCCACAAGGCCATACGACGCAGAAAATCGTAAAGTATTTTGACGCACAAAATCTTCCATTTGAAAACATACCTGCCGAAAACTGTGTGCGTATGGAAACCGACGGTGCATCCAGCGTGCTGGTAAAATTGAGCGGTCTTCTGACAAAATTCGAAGCTGCTGACACGCGAATCTTAATCACCACATCCGAAACCCCGTCGCTTGGTGATTTCGGCAATGTGATGACTGTTGCCAATGCGCTTCAACGGGTGCGTAGCGATTGGCTGATCGATCTTTTAGATCAAAAACGATACGTCTCGTACGCCCAGCCGATTGTGTCAGTTGATTATGAACGTAAAACGGTCGCGCATGAATTTTTGTTTCGCGGCATTGATGAGGAAGGCAAATTAATCTCACCCGACACCTTATTTGAATCTGCGCAAGACCCGCAAGTGTTCTTTAACCTTGATCGCGCGGCGCGGGTTTGTGCCGTTGAAACGGCTGCGCAGCTGCCGACGGGAACAGATGTTTTTATCAATTTTATGCCGGGTTCAATTTATGACCCTGGGGTGTGTCTGCGTACCACCGTACAGGCTGCCAAGGAAAATAATATCGCCCCCGACAGGGTGGTGTTTGAGATCGTCGAAAGCCAGCGTATCGATGACTTGAGCCATCTGCGGGGAATCGTGAATTTTTATCGAGATGCTGGGTTTCGTATCGCGCTGGATGATTTCGGCGCAGGTCACAGCAATCTTGAAACGTTTATTGCGCTTAGCCCGGACTTTGTGAAGTTGGACAAATCCTTAACCTCGAACTTAACGCCGAACGACGATCGGTTGCCGATGGTTGAAGCTGTCATTCGCGCTTTTCATAGCGCCAACATCAAAGTGATCGCCGAAGGGATCGAAACCGAGGAAAATGCGCGTGTTGTCATCGATAGCGGCGTTGACCGGATGCAGGGATATCATTTTGCGCGTCCAATGCCGATTGCGGATATTTTGGCCGCGCGCTAAAGCCTCACTTCCGTGTTACGCGAATAAGCGCTATGAAGGCGTATGATGAGGTATTCACCGTTTAAGAATATGATATTCGCTTTCGGCGCACTTTTGTGTGTGCCGATCATTGCCCATGCCGGCACTTGGACGGTGAATGTTGAGAATGACCGTATTGCCAATACGGACCGGCATTATTCGAACGGATTTCGGCTCGGCTGGGTTTCGGATGCTGAAGACGGTTCCGATATTCCGATCCTGCGCGATACGCTGCAGCTTCTCTATCCGTTGGCCGACGTGCGTAATGGACGGCTTGGGCTCGAACTCGGGCATAATATTTACACACCAGCCGATACCGAACGACGCACGCTGATTCAGGATGATAGACCCTATGCTGGTTGGCTCTATTTATCGGCATCGTTGAATGCAGAAACAGGGCAAGGGTTCGGCGAACATTATACCGAGACGTTGGATACCATGGCGTTGGAGTTGGGGGTCGTCGGCCCGTCGGCTTTGGGGCGTCAGGTTCAAAACGGCTTTCATAAGATTATCAACGTCGCGAGCAACAAGGGTTGGGACAACCAGCTTAAGGATGAGCCCGGGATCAACCTGATCGGCGAACGCAAATGGCGGCATCGCGCATTTAAACTCTCAAACTTTGAGGTTGATGCGATTCCCCATCTCGGCGCCACGCTCGGCAATGTGTATACGCATGCCAACGGCGGTGCGACGGTGCGATTTGGCCAACTGCTCGATACTGATTACGGACCGCCGTTGATCAGGCCCAATGCATCTGGGTTCGGCGCGCTCAACCCGTCTGATGGTGTTGCCTGGTATTTGTTTGCCGGTGTTGACGGCCGCGCCGTCGCGCGCAACATCTTTCTCGATGGCAATACGTTTCGCGATAGCCACAGTGTCGATAAAAAAACGCTCGTTGGCGATTTTTATACCGGCATTGCAATCATTTACGGGTCTGCACGTATTGCCTTCACCCATGTCATGCGATCCCGTGAGTTCGATCAACAACCGGAAAGTGATCGTTTTGGCGCGATCAGCCTATCGGTCCATTTTTAAATCTGCACTGCGCGCCTTTTCGTCGTCATAAAGCCATGCCTTCCCCTTGTTCACTGAATGCGTTAGCCTTTCAGGTACGACCGGGGGGAGCCGGGACGGGAGGATAACATGGCTAAAAGCAACGGTGACGGCGCGGCGTTAATCGCTGCTGCCGAACGAGCAGCACAAAAATCGATCAAGGGTAAAAAAGGCAAGCGGCTTGCAGGCGCGGTTTCGGACTACCTGCAACATGTGCCTTACCATGATCTCAGCGGCATGGACGGGACTGAGATCGCCGGTCTGATTGCGGCACACTTGGCGACGGGCGACGTGCGCAAACCCGGCAAAGCGAAAATTCGCGTTTACACCCCGCAGAAAAAACGTGACGGTTGGTCAACCGAAGACAGCGTGATTGAAATCGTTACCGATGATATGCCGTTCTTGGTGGATTCGGTCTCGGCTGAATTGACGCGCCGCGAGCTGCCGATCCATTTGGTCATCCACCCGATTTTAAAGGTCCGGCGCGACAAGGCCGGCAAGGTGATCGACATCCTCGAGCGTGGTCATGTTGATATCGACGCACGTTCAGAAAGCTTTATGCATTTTCAGATCACCCAGCAGCCGGCCGTGGCGCTGAAAGAAATTGAAGCCGCTCTGCACGATGTGCTCCGTGATGTTCAGTATTCTGTCTTAGATTGGCGCCCGATGCGTGAGCGCATGGAAACCGTGATCGATGATTTGAACATTGAGCCTAAGGGTATCCCGCTCGAAGAAGCGCAAGAAGTGCGCGAGCTTTTGCGCTGGCTGCACGACAACCATTTTACGTTTTTAGGGTTTCGCGAATACAAGGTCAGTGGTGCAGGTAAAAAGACGCGGGTCACCGTCGACCGGGATTCCGGCCTTGGAATTTTACGCGATGCCGACGTTTCGGTGTTCGAATCATTTCAAGCGAAAGACACGTTGTCACCGGAAATTGCAGATTCTTTGACCCGTGGCGCACTGCTGACGGTGACGAAAACCAATCAGCGTTCCGTGGTGCATCGCTCGGTGCATATGGATGCGATCGGTATCAATAAGATTGATGCCAAGGGCCGGGTCGTTGCGCACCGATTGTTTGTAGGTCTGTTTACATCGGTTGCTTATAATCGCTCACCGCGCAACATTCCGCTATTGCGTCGGCGTCTTCAAAATATCATCGACCGTGCCGGCTTTACCCGAGACAGTCACGACGGCAAAGCCCTCTTAAACATTCTCGAAAATTATCCGCGCGACGAACTGTTTCAGGTCGATGAAGATACATTGTTGGAAACGGCGACCGGTATTTTGCATCTGCAAGAACGTCAACGCACGGCGCTGTTCGTGCGCGCAGACGCGTTTAAACGTTATTTATCGTTCTTGGTTTTTGTGCCCCGTGACCGCTATAGCACGGAACTGAGACGGGTTATTCAAGATATTCTTGCGAACGGTTGCAACGGTCAGGCAGCGGCATTTTTTACGCAACTCGGTGACTCGCCGTTGGCGCGCGTTCATATGATCGTTAAATTGACTGAACGCAAAGTGCCGAAGCTTGACCTCAAGGCTTTAGAAGCCGAGATCGCGGAAGCCACCCGATCATGGGCGGACAAATTATTGGATGCGCTGGTACCGCGTGAAGGTGAACCGCGCGCGCATGAGTTACAGACGCGATTTGGACGCGCCTTTGATTCAGCTTATCAGGCTCAATACACCACCGATGAAGCGTTGTTCGACTTGGACAAGATCGAGGCCATCGATAAATCGGGTGAGGTTGGTTTCAATCTGTATCGCCCTGCAGGTGCTGCGGCCAACACCGTGCGTTTCAAGTTGTATAATCAAGAAACGCAAATCGCGCTTTCCGATGTTTTGCCGGTCTTCGAGCACATGGGCTTTAAGGTCATCAACGAAGGTGGACCGCACGTCGTGCGCGTGCCCAACGCCAGTTTTGAGCGCTTAATCATTCATGACTTCGGGCTTGAGTCGCGAAGCGGTGAGGACATTGACTTAGCTGCCAGCCGTGATGTTTTTGAAGATGCGTTCGTGCGTGTCTGGCATGGGGACGCGGAAAGTGACGGCTTTAATGCGTTGATTGTCGGCGCCGGATTGGCTTGGCGCGAGATCGTCGTGCTGCGAGCGTACTGCAAATATTTGCGCCAAGTCGGAATCACGTATTCGCAGACTTACATGGAACAAACCCTGGCGCGACATGCGGATTTTGCCAAGCTATTGGTGCAAATGTTCATGGTCGGGTTTGATCCTGCGAAGAGCAAAAAAACCACCGATCTCGAAAAACTGCGCGCAAGCTATAAGGAAAAACTGGATAACGTGGCGAGTGCGGATGAAGACCGCATTCTCAGCCGCTTCCTCAATATGATCGACGTGACGCTCAGGACGAACTATTTCCAGCCTGACGAAGACGGCAACCCGAAATCATACGTGTCATTCAAAATCGATTCGCGCAAAGTCGAAGATATGCCGTTGCCGCGCCCATTCCGTGAGATTTGGGTTTATAGCCCAAGGGTCGAGGGTGTGCATCTGCGTTTCGGACTGGTGGCACGGGGCGGCCTTCGTTGGTCTGATCGTCCTGAAGATTTCCGCACCGAAGTGCTCGGCTTGGTGAAAGCGCAGCAGGTCAAAAATGCGGTCATCGTACCGGTCGGCTCGAAAGGTGGCTTTGTCTGCAAACGTCCGCCGACCGAAGGCGGGCGTGATGCGTTCTTCGAGGAAGGCATCGCATGCTATAAAATTTTCTTGTCCGGCCTTTTGGATATCACCGACAACATCGATGGTACGCGCGTGATCCAGCGTAAGCATGTTGTCCGTCGTGATGGTGATGACCCGTATCTGGTGGTCGCTGCCGACAAAGGCACGGCGACGTTTTCCGATATCGCGAACTCGGTATCAATCAAGTACGGCCATTGGCTGGGCGACGCGTTCGCCTCCGGCGGCAGCCAAGGGTATGACCATAAGAAAATGGGCATCACCGCAAAGGGTGCATGGGAATCGGTCAAGCGGCACTTCCGCGAAATTGGTGTGAACATCCAGACCGAAGACTTTACCTGCGTCGGCGTCGGCGACATGTCGGGCGACGTGTTCGGCAACGGTATGCTGTTGTCGAAGCACATCAAGCTGGTCGCCGCGTTTAACCACATGCATATCTTCGTCGATCCAGATCCCAATCCGGCGAAAACCTGGGTCGAGCGGAAGCGTCTGTTCGATATGGGCCGTTCGTCATGGACCGACTATGACAAGCGGTTGCTGTCGAAAGGTGGTGACATCTTTGATCGAAGCGCGAAATCGCTGAAAGTATCAGCACAGGTCAAAGAGATGTTTGATCTTGAGAGCGATACCGTGGCGCCGAACGTATTGTTGAAGGCGATCTTGAAGCACCAATGTGACCTGTTGTGGTTCGGCGGGATCGGTACGTACATCAAAGCGGCAAATGAATCTGCGGCGGATGTTGGCGATCGGGCCAATGATGCGATCCGCATCAATGGCGGTGATGTACGTGCGAAGGTAATCGGCGAAGGTGCCAACTTGGGCACGACGCAATTAGGTCGTATCGACTTTGCCGCCGCTGGCGGCAGGCTCAATACCGATTCTATCGATAACTCCGCTGGCGTCGATTCATCCGACCACGAAGTGAACATTAAAATCTTGCTGGGTCAGGCGGTGAAGTCAGGCCGCCTAAAAGAGCCGATGCGCAATAAGCTGTTGGCGAAAATGACCGACGAAGTGGCGGGCTTGGTGTTGCGCCACAACTACGATCAAAGTCAGGCGATCACGATTATACAGTCGCGCGGTATTCATGCGCTCGATAACCAGCATCGTTTGATGAAAAGTCTGGAGCGTGCGGGTCGATTGGATCGGGCCGTTGAGTATTTGCCGGACGATGAGATGATGATCGAACGCACGACCACTAAGCATGGTTTGTATAGACCCGAAATCGCCGTGCTGATGTCGTACGCGAAACTGTGGACGTATGACGAATTGCTGGCATCGGATGTGCCGGATGACAAATACCTGTTCAATGATTTGCTGCATTATTTCCCGACGCCGCTTCGCGAAGCATACCGCGACGACATTTCTAAGCATCGCCTGCGTCGCGAGATCATCGCAACACGCCTGACCAATGCGATGATCAATCGCATGGGCGGCAGCTTCATCAACGAAGTGCGCGAGAAAACCGGCAAGGGTGTTGCCGATATCACCCGCGCTTGGTTCATCGCCCATGAAGTTTTTGAGATGCCGGCCCTGTGGTCTGCGATTGAACGGCTCGACAACAAAGTGCCGGCGGAAACGCAAACGTCGATGATGCTGGACAGCCATCACTTGTTGGAATGGGTAACGCTGTGGTTTTTGCGCCATGGGGAGCCGGGCTTGGATATCGGCACGCATGTGGATGCGTTCCGCGATGGTATGCGTACGTTGGCAGGTGACTTGTCGTCGACGTTGCCGCCGCATTACGTCGATGACGTGAAAACCCGTGGCCGCCCTTATATCGAACACGGTGTGCCGGAAGCGCTGGCGCTGCGGGTCGCGAATTTGGTGAACTTGTATTCCGGTTGCGATGTGGTGCGCCTTGCGACGCGTCGTAAAATGGATGTGCTGAATATTGCAAAAGCGTACTTTGCGGTCGGTACCCGGTTCCGCATGGGCCGATTGCGCGCCGCGGCCGAGTTCATGGAAGCCGACAGCCACTGGCAGCAGTTGGCCATCGCGGCTTTGGTCGAGGAAATCTACAGTCATCAGCTTCGTCTTGCCGAACGTGCCTTGGATTCGGCGAAAAAAGGAACCTCGCCAAAACAGGCCGTTGAAGATTGGATCGCGGCGAACCCGGCGCTCGTGCAGCCGACCGATCAAATGTTGGGCGAACTTTGGAATATCGAGGTCAATGATCTCTCGATGATCCAGGTCGCCAGCCGACAATTGCGGACGATGGTCGACGGTGCCGCGGGCTGAGCAGTACGACCTTATGCCAGGCGCAGAGGCATCACGCTTAGGCGTGGCGGCATGGTGTCTGTATGATTGGGCGAACTCCGCATTTCCGACGGTGATCGTGACGTTTGTGTTCGCGGCTTATTTTACCGAAGGCGTCGCTGAAAATTCTGTGACCGGCACCGCGTTATGGGGGCAAGCGATGGGCCTTTCCGCACTTGCCGTTGCGGTGATGAGCCCGATTTTGGGAGCGATTGCCGATCGCGGTGGAAGGCGCAAGCCGTGGCTGTTTGTTGCCACATGTGCGTGTGTCGCCTTCAGCGTATCTCTTTGGATTATTTTGCCCGAGCCCAGCATGGCGATTACCGCCTTGGTTTTGGTGGCTTGTGCGAATGTTGCCTTTGAATTGGGTATGGTTTTTTACAACGCCATGCTCGCCGATATGGTGTCCGGAAAATTTCTGGGTCGGGTATCTGGATGGGGATGGGGGACCGGGTACGTTGGCGGCTTAATATGTTTGGCCCTCGTGTTGGTGCTGTTTGTGCAGACCGATACCCCAATGTTTGGCCTTGATAAAGACCCTGCTGAACATCTGCGTATTGTCGGCCCGTTTGTCGCAGGTTGGATGGCGTTGTTCAGTCTGCCGCTGTTTTTGCTGACGCGTGATATGCCGTCGCGAGGCCATTCTGCGATTGTGGCCGTCCGTGAAGGATTGGGCGAGTTGATCCAGACCTTCAAAGAATGGCGACGCCACGCGGGCGTTTTTAAATATTTGCTGGCGCGTATGATCTATACGGATGGATTGAATACGCTGTTTGCATTCGGTGGTATTTATGCGGCCGGCACATTCGGTATGACGTTTGCTGATTTGATCATCTTTGGGATCGGCATGAATGTAACTGCAGGCCTGGGCGCGTTCGGCTTTGCTTGGCTGGATGATCGATGGGGGCCTGTGCGGGTGATTTATATCTCGCTCGCAGCGCTGACCATATTGGGTACCTCTGTATTGTTGATCACGGATGTGACGTATTTTTGGATTGTCGGTCTGACGCTGGGTTTCTTTGTGGGGCCGGCGCAATCGGCCAGCCGATCTTTGATGGCGCGGATAGCGCCCGCAGACGTGCGCAATGAAATGTTTGGGCTTTATGCTTTATCCGGCAAGGCGACGGCTTTCTTGGGACCGATGTTGGTTGGTGGATTGACGGCGTGGGCAGGTTCGCAACGTGCCGGGATGGCTGCGATTCCTATTTTCTTTGTTGTGGGTGCTGCATTGCTGGCGTGGGCCATGCGTTCGGCGCCCGTCGTGCGCTGAGTTGGGCCCGCCGTACATGCTGGTTTGGTTGCCTCCGGTGTGCAAAGGGGATATAGCAAGCCGATGACATTTCCAGATACCCCGTTCAAAGATGCCGACAGCTTTGTGGACGCTTACGCGTCTGCTGTCCGCAATGCTTTAGCGTCCATAGACCGCACACAATTTACGTCGGCGGCAACGTTGTTGGCCGCTGCCTATGGCGCGGGCCGCACGGTCTATGTGTGTGGTAACGGCGGGTCTGCAGCGATTGCCAATCATCTTCATTGCGATCACCTAAAAGGCATTCAGACCGATACTGACATAAAGCCGCGCGTGGTCTCGTTGGTGTCGGGCATGGAAACAATCACCGCGATTGCCAATGATATCTCTTACGCCGATGTGTTCGTTTATCAGCTCCGCACGCTTGCCGATGCCGATGACGTTTTAATTACGGTGTCATCGTCGGGCGACAGTGAAAACGTCGTGCGGGCTGTTCATTGGGCGAAGGATAATGGGATTAAAGTTCTGGCATTGACCGGTTTCGCCGGCGGGCGTAGCGCCGCCATGGCGGATGTGAATATTCATGTTGTCGGTGATAACTACGGTGTTGTCGAAGATGCGCATCAGTCGATCATGCATATGTTGGCGCAATATCTTCGCATGCAAAAAATGTCGCCAGATTTGATTCGTGATCGAAAGTTCTAAGATCATGATAGCGCTGTTTTCGATTCACCGACGCGAGGAACTATGTCGCTGATCCCGGCTCGCGGTAAGATCGTCCTCTACGACACCGAATTCACAAGTTGGGAAGGCTTTTTGGAGCAAAAGTTTGAGGCGCCCGGTCGTTACCGTGAAATTATTCAGATCGGTGCGGTGAAATTGGATGCGGGCGTCGGTGCGGACTTGGACGAAATCGACAGCTTTTGCTGTTTGGTGCGACCAAAAATAAACCCTGACTTAAGCGATTACATTCAAGACCTCACAAGTATTTCTCAGAAAGACCTCGACCAAAATGCGGTCGCCTTTCGACAAGCTCTCGACAGCTTTGTGGCGTTCATTGGCGACGATACGGACCTGTTGCTTTCGTTCGGGCGTGATGGTGACGTGATTGTTGAAAACTGCGACATCAACGATGTCGATCATCCAGTGGCATTGCCGCCTGAAGAAAATTTAAGACAATATATGCTGAAAGTCGGATTGCTCGAAGAATATGTTTTCAGCGCAGATTTGCCGACCGTTTTCGGTATTGATGTCGATTTTGCGAGCCATGATGCGCTTGGCGACGCGCGCGCAGTGGCAGCTGTCGTGCGTCATCTGCGTGGCGACGGCAAACTCTAAGTCTCTGATTTTTTCAGATATGCCAGCCGATGGCGGACAGGGTTGCTGAGATAATAAAATGGCGGGCGCCCATGATAGGCCAGGCGTGTCCAGTGACACATGGCATCGACCAAGACCTCGTCGTCTGCATCCCATGGATATGCCTCGAAGCGCGTCACCGTCCCGTCCGGCAGGGTTTTTTCAATGCGGTTGCAGCAATAGAATGCGGTTTTGTCGGCGGGTGCGCGACGTAAAAGATCGAAATAAGCCGCAATCACGGGCGGGTCCATTTCCATCATGGATAAAATATTGATGCCAAGCGTGATCGGTGCCGCACCCATCAAAGATGCATTTTCAGCTGCCAACGCAATACACTGTACATCCGGTGCGGCTATGGCGTCTGCCATCTCAGCATCACTTTGCACCAAGCAGATATTTGTCTCGGGTAACGCTTTGCGTAAAAATACGCAATCGAACAAAAGACTTTTGTGCAGATTGACCAAGATAACTTTGGCACCTGGATGCGCACTCAGCAAAAGTGCGCTCATATTGGCAAAGCCGTCGCCGATAACGGCAATGGTGCCGTGATCTAAGGCGTTGCCCAAATGGCGCTGCAACAAGGCCAATGTCAGTGTGTGGCGGAGCAGATCTTTGTCGTAGGCACGATTTTGTGCGCGGGCGATCTTGGCGGCTATTTTATCTGCGCCGGCAAAGCCTGGCAGACCGATACCCATCGCGCGCAATGGAATTTGCAATAACCAATGAACGAGTCGATGGCGTAATTCGGCTTTCGCCGAAATGCCCCCGAGCGGCCCAAACGCACTTGAGTCAGCTGTTCTCATGTCGAAGTTCAAAGGGTCTTGAACCATCGGATGATCGGTTAGACCCTGATCGTTGCGCCAATGGGACGACGCAGCCCCATCGCCGCCGTCTGCTTTTACGGCTTCGGCGATGGCCAGGATCGATTGTTCGGTGTTGCGTCCCATGAATGCCACTTAGTGCCGGAAATGCCGCATGCCGGTCATCACCATGGCCAGGCCTTTTTCGTCGGCGGCTTTGATGACCTCGTCATCGCGCATGCTGCCGCCGGGTTGGATGACCGCCGTGGCGCCTGCATCCGCCGCCGCAATCAAGCCGTCGGCGAATGGAAAGAATGCATCCGATGCGACCACGGACCCAATTGCCCAGCTATCACTGTCACCGGCAACTTTGGCAGCGTCGGCGGCTTTCCAGGCCGCGATTCTGGATGAATTAACACGGCTCATCTGCCCAGCGCCGACGCCGACGGTTGCCCCGTCTTTGGCATAAATGATGGCGTTGGATTTAACATGCTTGCAGACGGTGAACGCAAACATCAGGTCTGCCATCTCAGCATCAGTCGGCTGGCGTTTGGTGACGACTTTCAGATCGTCGGACGTCAAAAGCGCATCGCGGTTTTGTAAAAGATAGCCGCCTGCGAGCGACCGTACGGTCATGCCTTCACTGGTCGGGTCCGGCATTGCGCCGGCGACGAGCACGCGCAGGTTCTTTTTGGCACCCAAGATCGCTTTTGCTTCATCGCTGATGTCTGGTGCGATGATCACTTCGGCGAACAACTCGGCGACGTCCTTTGCGGTTGCGGCGTCGAGCGTTTTGTTGAACGCGATGATGCCGCCGAACGCACTTTCCGTGTCGCAGGCGAGTGCGCGCGCATAGGCGGTCTGCAAATCGACACCGGTCGCAACGCCGCACGGGTTGGCATGTTTGACGATCACACACGCAGGGCCGTCTTTGAATTCACCGGCCAACTCAAACGCGGCATCCGTATCATTTAGATTATTAAAGCTGAGCTCTTTGCCTTGCAGCTGTGTTGCTGTCGCGATGCCCGGGCGCTGTTCGCTTGACGAATAAAACGCAGCCTTTTGATGTGGGTTCTCGCCATACCGCAGGACTTGTTTCAGTGTGCCGGCCATCACGGTGCGCGTTGGGAAGGTCTCCCCAAGTTCGCCTGTGAACCAAGTTGAAATCGCGGCGTCATAGGCGCCGGTGCGCGCATATGCCTTGGCGGCCAATTCGCGTCGGAAGGTGGCACTGGTTGTGCCGCCGCCTGCGGTCATTTCCTCTATCAATCGAGTGTAGTCACTTGGATCAACGACGACCGATACAAAGGCGTGGTTTTTGGCCGCAGCCCGGATCATCGCTGGTCCGCCGATGTCGATATTTTCAATGCATTCATTAAACCCAGCACCCTTGGCGACGGTTGACTCGAACGGATATAGATTCACCACCAACAAATCGATCGGCTGAATGGCGTGAGTCTGCATGGCAGCCTCGTGCGACATGTCGCCGCGTACCGCCAATAAGCCCCCATGAATTTTCGGCTGCAGGGTTTTGACGCGACCATCCATGATTTCTGGAAAGCCTGTGTATTCACTGACTTCAACCACGGGCACGCCGGCATCTTTCAATGCCTTTGCCGACCCGCCGGTCGAGAGAATCTCAACCCCTGCATCAGCAAGGGCTTGGCCTAATTCGACCATGCCGGTCTTGTCGGAAACACTGATCAAGGCTCGGGTGATTTTTGGCTCGCTCATGGGGGTGGTCGGTCCTTTCTAGGAGGTCATGTAATAAGTGAGTTACGAGGATTGCGGATGCTTTTGCGGCGTTTCGGGCTGGGGTGCGAATTCCGGGATGATATTGTGCAGTTGTTGACGGGCCCCTGCATTGTCGCCTGTGTTGGCCGCTTCAAGAAGTGGCGTGATCGCATCGACCAGTGTGTCGTGGACAATCACTCTGGGGGTCGCGAGCAAAAGCCCCTGATGTTCGGTTGTAACCGTTGGCTCGCCGCCATGAAATATTTCTTCGAACATTTTTTCACCGGGGCGGATCCCGGTGAAGGTGATCTTGATATCCTTATCCGGCTCCAGGCCGGCCAAGCGGATCATTTGCCGCGCAAGATCAACGATCTTTACCGGCTCGCCCATGTCCAAAACAAAAATACGTCCGCCGGTCGGCTGTTCGGTAACGCCTGTGGCGGACGCTTGCAGTACCAATTCAACCGCTTCGCGGATCGTCATGAAATATCGGGTCATGTCCGGGTGCGTGACGGTCAGCGGACCACCTTTTGCGAGCTGGTGCTGGAACAGTGGCACAACAGATCCGGTTGATCCCAAAACGTTACCAAACCGCACGGTAACATAACGGCAGCCGTCGGTGCTTTGCAGATCGAGGGATTGGCAATACATCTCCGCAGCACGCTTGGTCGCCCCCATCACGCTGGTCGGATTGATGGCCTTGTCTGTGGAAATCAACACCATCGCCAACACACCGCTTTGTCGGCAGGCATCGGCCACGTTCATGGTGCCGCCGACGTTGGTGCGGACACCTTCGGATGGATTATCCTCGACCAGCGGGACATGTTTGAGAGCCGCCGCATGGAACACCAGCTCCGGCTCATGATCGGCAAATACTTTGTCAATACGGGCCCGGTCGCGCACATCGGCGATCACGGCATGGCGTTTAAGAGCCGGAAAATCCTCTGCGATCTCGCGGTCAATGGTATAGAGCGCGAACTCACTATTTTCGATCAGACAGACGCTGTGTGGGGCGAGCGCTGCAATCTGGCGCACCAATTCTGCACCGATGCTGCCACCGGCGCCTGTGATGACAACACGGCGCCCACCGATCAAGGCTTTTAGGGCACCGAGCATCAGCGGCGTTTGTGGACGGCCCAATAGATCTTCGATGGCAACCGGCTTAACGGTTGTGTGCTCACCGTCGGCGGCGTGAAAGTCGGTCAGCTTTGGGATCCGCGCCAGGGTCATGCCGAGTGCAGCCGCGCGGTCCAGCAGATCGCGCACAGGCGCCCCTTTGAGTTCATCCTTCGTCAAAATAAGCCGCTGCGGCTGGATGCCATTGCGGCGAAGCCGTTCAATCACGGTTTCCAAGTTTGCGACGCTGCCGATCACATCGACGCCGCGAATGGTTCGGCCTACGCGGTCCGGCTGATCCGATAAAATACCAACCACGTGATACATCGCATTACCGCTTTGTCGTAGGCTGCGCAAAAATTGATCCGCACCGTCACTCGCCCCGATCAGCAAGACCGGTACGCGATTGCCACGAATGCCTGATGTCGACAGATTGAGCCGACGATCTTTCCAAAACCGATAGATAAAGCGGGGTCCGCCCAGCATGGCCATCAACACGAACCAATTGATGAATGGCACCGAGCGCGGCACCATATCCATTCTGGACCATGCAAACATGACCACCAAAAAAACCAGGATGGTAATTGAGACCGCGCGCGTGATCGCAACTAAATCATCGATAGATGCATAGCGCCAAACCCCGCGATAAAGGCCGGAAATCCAAAGTACGATGGCTGCGATCAGCGCCAGTATAAGCGCGCCCTCCATCAACGTATCGGTGTCGATAAAATAGTCTGTGGCACCGACGCGCAAATAGATGGCAATCAAATACGACAGGCCGGCCATGATGATATCGTGACCGAATGCGATCAGCCCTCGCCCGGATATGCGATGAAACACGGTCACGCTGTGTTAGTCCCCGTCCCCAATATGCTTGCGATATGCCGCTGCCAATGCGGCCAAGCCTTGGTCCATGTTATAGGCCGGTTGCCAGCCCGCGTCACGGCGGAACGGGCTGGACTCGACCTCAAGAGATTCCGTTAAACGCTCAATCATACCTGATTTACCGCTCAATCTGCCGAGGACGCGCAACATCCAGACCGGCACATAAAACAGCCTGGCCGGTTTTGCAAATGCGGCGCCGACGCGGCGGAAAAATACCGGTGTGGAAACCGCGTCATCATCGCTCAAAAAATAAGGGGTATCGGCTAATTTTTCAGTGTTGATGGCAGCGACCACGGCGCTTGCCAGGTTGCCGACATAAATCATATCGCGACGGTTATCGATCGCGGATAGCGGTAGCGGTATGCCTTTGCTGAGCGCACGGATCACGGTGCCTAGGTTGCCCACCGCAGGCCAGCCATACACAAATGTCGGCCGCAAGATGGCAAGCGCAACGTTTTGAGCGTGCGCGATCTTATGCAAGGCCTGTTCGGCGGCAAGTTTTGATCGGCCATAGGCATCTTCAGGTGCGGGGGCTGAGGGTGCGCTCAACGGCGTATCGCGGGAACGCTCGCCCACTGCCTTGACCGAGCTCATGAAGATGAACCGCGGAACACCCGCGCTGGCGCTGGCTTGGATCAGGGCTATGCTGCCACCAACGTTGGTGTCCATAAACGCCGCCTCGGCTCCGCCCTGCATGATGTGTACGCGGGCTGCGAGATGAACAACCACATCAAGGCCGTCCAGATCTTCGGCCAATGCAACGGTATCCGTATCGGCGCTCAGGCTTGGCATAATACGAACGTCATCAACGCCAGGTAGATCACTTTCGGGGGCGCGACGCACCAGTGCGCGAACGCTGTGACCCGCATCGTGCAGCGCTTGGGTGACATGCTGCCCGACGAAGCCGGCGGCGCCAGTGACGCCGACCTTCATGATGTGCCGCCTTTGCTGACGACATCGCTCAGCACATCAATCATTTTTTGGGCCTGGGCCTCGCGGCTGTAGGTAGGGGCGGCGGCGAGGCTATTGGCGGCAAAGCGGCGTCGTGCATCTGGTTCCGTTGCCAGTTTCAAGACGCTGGCGGCGAGTGCGCTCGCGTCTTCGGCCGCAATAACCGGCCCGGCATCGGCTGTTTTGACGATCTCGCTACCCTCGCCCGACGGCCCTGCGAACAACACTGGCAAGCCCATCCCCATCGCTTCGAATATTTTCGATGGAATCACGCCCGCAAATACGGGGGAATCTTTAAGATGTACAAGGGCGACGTCGCACTGTGACCACACCGCCGGCATCCGTGCTTTTGGCTGTGATTTTAGAAACATAACATTGTCGAGGGTCGCGGCTTTTGCCCGTGCCATCAGGGCGTCCCGTTCGGCGCCGGCCCCTGCGAATAGGAATTTGATATGCTTGTGTTCGCGGAGTTTGGCGGCGGCGTCCAGAATGTTGCCGAGCGCATGCGCCATCCCGTGGGTGCCGATGTAGCCGATAACGATATCGCCTTTCTTGATGCCGAGCTCATTCGCCAATGCCGGATCGCGGTCGCATGGCGCATAGCGCCACAGATCGACACCGTTGATGACGACGGCAATTTTGTCGGCGGGAATGTTGCGGGCGACCAAATTATCTTTAAACGCCTGGGTTAGCGCGACCACCGCATCGGCGTCGCGGTACATGCGGAGCTCCAAGCGTTCGATCAGGCGCAGCAAAAAGTTTGCCCGCATCGCGCCGACGGCAGCAATCGACGCCGGCCATAGATCGCCGAGCTCAAACACATAGCGGCATTTTACGCTGGCGGCATAACGCCAAGCGGCGACGGCGGCAAAAAACTGCGGTGAAGTAGAAACCACAACATCCGGCGCCGGCTCCCGCTTTGCCGCGAGATAAGCGGTGACCATATAGCTCAGGAAATCGAGCACGCGTTTGATCACGGCCCGGTTCGGCGCGATGTACGTGCGTACCCGGACGATCCGCATCCCGTCCATCATCTCGGTCGAATATGTATTTTCATAGCCGTCAAAGACGCGACCTTGGGGAAAGTTCGGCTGGCAGGTGATCACGGTGACGTCGTGGCCCCACTTCACCCAATATAGCGCGCGCTCATAAACGCGAGTTGCCGCGGCATTGGTTTCGGGTGGAAAGTTTTCGGTGAAGAAAAGGATTTTCATGCGCTACCATTCGCAGCATGGCTGCGCACCCGGCTAAAATGCCACAGCAGTCCGCCGATCAAGATCACGGCCCCAGCCGCAGCCGGCAACGGATTGCCAAGCGCGGCAAACACAGCGAAGCCGATCAAACCCATGTTTGCATAAAGCACACGGGTTGCGATTTGATCATGCGAAAGACCTTGCTGATGCGCGCGCTGATAAAAATGACTTTTATGCGCCTCCCAGACTTTTTCACCCCGCAGCAGACGACGACACAATGTGATGGTGGCATCGGCAATGTAATAGCCGGGTAGGATCAGGGCCGCCGGCCAATGCCCTGTGCGCGCCAGCTCAAACAGCAGCCAGCCGAGCGCAAAGCCCAATGGCACCGAGCCGACATCGCCCAGGAAGATGCGCGCTGGATGCCAATTCCACCCCAAAAACCCAAGCGCCACCGCCCCGATGATCAAGGCGGGTCCAAACAAGTCGAGTGGGACTTGGCCGATCATGCACAGTACGGCGACACCCCCGGCGATGCTGATCGCCTCGACCCCCGAAATGCCGTCGATGCCATCCATAAAATTGAACAGGTTGATAAACCATAGCCATGCCAATGCGCCGATGGCGATTGCGAGCGACCCCGGTAAAAACGGGATGGCATTCGTCACTAAGCCGGGCTCGATGTAGATGATCCATGCGACGACGACGACCTGTGCGCCAAGCCGCACTCGGGCCGAGAGGTTTTTGACGTCGTCGCGCCATGACACGCTTCCCAGCACCAGAACGGCAACGATCATATACAGGGTGCTTGTGGGTGCGGCGCCCCGAAAAACCAGCCATGCACCGGCCAGCACCAGTCCGACAACAACGGCGATGCCGCCGCCTCTTGGGGTCGGCGTTGCATGTGAGCTTCGCTCGTTGGGCTGGTCCAGCACGCCTTTGGTCAGTAGCCGGCTGCGCACATAAGGCGTGCCGATGCCGGCGCACAGCAAAGCTATCGCGGCGCCGATCCAGGCATCCATCGTCATGGTGTTGTCTCGGGTATGGTGATCGGCACGGATCGGTTGGTTGGCCGCATCGCCCAAAAGCCCCCTAGATATAAATCAGCGGAACAAATTGTAGCGGATGATGCAATAAATTGCCCGCACCCCATCGCGCCAGCCGATCTTTTTGCCTTCCGCATAAGTGCGGCCTTGATAGCTGATGCCGACCTCATAGATGCGGGGCAGCGGTTCCATGTGCGCGATTTTTGCGGTGATTTCAGGCTCGAACCCGAAACGGTTCTCTTCGATCTGGATTTTCTTCACAATCTCACCTCGGAAAACCTTATAACAGGTTTCCATATCGGTGAGGTTGAGGTCGGTAAACATGTTCGACAACAACGTCAGAAACTTGTTGCCGACACTATGCCAGAAATACAAAACCCGTGTGCTGCTGCCACCTTTGAAGCGCGAGCCGTACACAACGTCGGCATTTTGCTCCAAGATCGGCTTCAAGAGTCGGGTATATTCCGACGGGTCGTATTCCAGATCGGCGTCTTGAATAAGCACGATATCGCCGCTGGCCTCGGCAAAGCCGGTGCGCAGTGCTGCCCCTTTGCCTTGGTTGACGTGGTGGCGGCAAAGCTTGATGTCGTCATGTTTGGCGGTCAGCGCCTCTATTGCCGCCAACGTGCCGTCGGTCGAGTAATCATCAACGATCACCAACTCGCACTTAAGGCCCATTGTGTCTGCATCGCGCACACGCGCGACGACGGTGGCGATGGTCGCCTCTTCGTTAAAGCAGGGGATGACGACACTGAGCGTATTCATAGGCGTGGGCTCACTTTGCCGGGCAAACGAGGTTATGGATATAGCGTGGCCTTGGGTATATCGCGCCCTGAGCTAAGTTTAAAGTGCTTCACGCCCCTCGGCGACCGCAAGAATGCGCAACATCTCGGCGCTAAACGGTTTTTCAAAGTCGACCAGCGGCGTTTTTGGCTAGTGCACGTTTATTTCTTCTGTGATGGGCCTGATTTTTTACTCACTCGTGGCGGCTAATCTCAATGCGTTGATGACCGATATCTTTAGGCGACTAGTGTGGGTTAGGAGAAGATTTTGCGGCTAGTTTTAAAGGGGTTTTTACAAGATAACGTGTGGGTTTAATCAAAACACCTGAGTTGTAATTTGGCTATCGACCGAGGTCAATTCATTATAGAGGTTCTGCATCTCAGGCGATGCATCATGATTTCGTTTTAAGAAGTTTTTGGCGCTTATAGTGCGGCGCGCTTTCGATCTCCCGTCTCAATCGCTTGGCCTAGCAGATGGCCGAGGGATGGACGTGGCTTGAATACGCACAAAATTTGAAATGACATCAGGCCGGGAAGCACTTTAAGCAGTACGCTGTTAATTTTATTCATGGCGCTGTTGAACTTGTTGCGTCCGAACGCCAATTGAAACGGCACCGGAATGCCGGACTTCTCCAAAAGGTCAAATCCGCGTTCTTCAAATAAATTGCAAATGGTTGAGAACGTAAACAAGCGCTTATGATCCATATCCAAGATGCCTCGCCGACCATAATTGAATGCGCCGAACATCAATACTATTCGCACGACAATGAACGCAATGTTGCCCGTGGTGACAATGAGTTTTGCTTGTGGCTTGTTGCCTAACTTTTCATACAGACGGTCAACGAACGCTTCGGGATCAGCAAGATGTTCAATGACATCGAGCAGTAAAATATAATCGAACGGCGCGATATCAACCGGCAGCTCATCACGATCTAAATCGCAAACATAGTACTCTTCGAAGGCGGCGCGATTTTCTGTCGGCACTGAGTCAATGCCGGTCACGGTGCAGCCGCGTGCCTTTAATTCTGCGGCAATGATTCCAGACGAGCACCCGAGATCGAGGACTTTCGCGCCGTATGAAATTTCTCGAATTGCCAATGAATGAGAACTGTCGAAATCAATCTTAGATGTATAGCGTTTCTCGCCTTTCATCTCGCTGAAATCAAACTTCCGCTGATATAAAAGGCCGAGACGTTGCAGCGGGGCCAAGCTGGTTACTTTGAAAACATCTTTCGCGTATTTTAAGCCGTCGACGTTACAAATCTCGTCGCCGTAATAGGTCGGAATGGCGATTTCTTCTATTTTTAAACCCGCGAAAACCAGCTGGATGATGATTTCGGTGTCAAAGTGAAAGTCATTGGTGTTTAGATCAAACGGGAGCTTCTTTAAGGCGTCGACCGCATACAAACGATAACCCGAATGAAATTCGCTCAGGTTGGTCCCAAGCGCACGATTCTGAAATGTCGTTAAGATCTTGTTGCCGACGTATTTGTATAGCGGCATGCCCCCCTTTAGCGCATCGAGTCGGTTTATCATCCGTGACCCGAAAACAGCATCCGCCTTTTCCTGCAGCAACGGTTGTAGCAATTCGGGCAATCGTTCGGGCGCATATTGGCCGTCGCCGTGAATCAGCGCCACAATGTCGAAATTATTTTCAATCGCGTATTGGAAGCCGACCTTTTGGTTGCCGCCGTACCCTAAATTATCCGGATTATACAGGACCGTCAGTTTAAACGGCGTTTCCGTGATATCGCGGTATTCTTCGGCTTTTTGGAACGTCGAATCGGTCGAGGCATCGTCAATGATCAGCACTTCCGTATCGTGTGCGAACACACTTTGCGGAATCCGGCTTAAAACCGACTGGATCGATTTTTCATGATGATAGGCGACGATAAATATGAGAATGCGCTTCTTCATGTTGTCAGACTTTCTTCGTGCATCGCCGTGTGAACGATCAGTGGCGTATTATTCTGCGGTTGGACGGTGTGCAATCAACGAGACGGTGTTGTCCAATGCACATGACCATTCTGGCATCTTAACATTAAATTTCGCCTCAAACTTCTCGTTCGATAGGGCCGAATACTTGGGCCGCCGCGCCGCCAGAGGATATGCTTCACTTGATATCGGGTGCAAAGTCACATTTCCTCCGCATATCAAGTCATGTGTTTTTGCACTTTTAAGGCATGCAGATGCAAACCCAAACCATGTTGTCTGGCCTTTGCAGGTTAAATGATAAATTCCGGCGTCGTGGGGTTGAGGCCTCGTGTGTTGCAGAATATCGCTCAAGATGTGTGCCATGGCTTCCGTCGATGTCGGCGTGCCGACCTGATCATCGACGACGTTGATTTTAGTGCGTTCGTTGAACAACCGTAGCATGGTCAAAAGAAAATTCCGACCACTCGCTCCATAAAGCCAGCTTACCCGAAATATCCAGGCGGTTGCGCCACTGTCGAGAAGCTTCTTCTCGCCCAATAATTTACTGTGTCCGTATATGTTCAACGGTCCCGGTGTCGCCGTTTCACTGTATGGTGTATCAGCCGTGCCATCGAAAATGTAATCCGTCGAAAAGTGTACAACGCTCGCGTTGATCGCTACCGCTGCTTTGCCAATGGTTTCAAGGCTTTCGCCATTGATTGCGAACGCGGCGTGTATGTCAGTTTCAGCTTTGTCGACAGCGGTATACGCGGCGGCGTTGATGATTAGTTCGGGCCGTGTTTGGGTAATAAAATTGTGAACATTTTGGGGATTTTCCAAGTTTAGCGTTGTTGAGCTTGGTGCAACAACGTTTGCCCAGTTAGAAAACGTGGCTTGCAGAGCGGTGCCGAGTTGACCGCTACCGCCGAGCAGTAAAATGTGCATCACGATACGCCCTGAAAGACCGGCAGATGCGTGCTTTGGGATAATGTTGGTGCTTCGTTATCTTTTTTAGAGCACGTTACGTCTGCAATCGGCCATGCGATGCCGATATCCGGGTCACTCCATCTCACTGTATGTTCACAGTCGGATTGCCAGAAATCAGTGACTTTATAAACGATATCGGTGTCATCGTGGAGCGCCTGGAAGCCATGTGCAAAACCAGGCGGCACCCATATTTGATGGCGATTTTCCGCACTCAATTCGACCCCGATCCACTTGCCGAACGACGGTGACCCTTTTCGGATATCGACGACAACGTCAAACACGGCGCCACGAATAGCACGAATCAATTTGCCTTGTGCGTGGGGCTCTTGAAAGTGCAGACCACGTACGGTGCCGCGCTTGGAGCGTGAGAAATTATCTTGGACGAAAGCAAAATCGATGCCGATTTTGGCAAAGCGTTTGGCGTTATATCCCTCAAAAAAATAGCCTCTATCGTCGTCAAACTTCTGGGCGACGACAATGAATACCTCATCAAGTGCGGTATTAATTTTTTTCAATATTTCGGATTACCATAAGGGGTTATTTGGGAATACAGGGTATAGTTCTTTTACACCAATGCGCTCTGCTGTATCCAGTTTTTACTGCCCTGTTGATTGACGTATGGAGAAATAAGATGAAAGGCCTCATTTTGTCCGGAGGCTCGGGCTCTCGGCTTTATCCGGCGACAAGAAGCGTGAACAAGCAGCTTTTGCCGATTTTCGACAAGCCGATGATCTATTATCCGATTTCAGTGCTGATGCTTGCGGGGATCCGCGATATCTTAATGATCACGCGCCCCGAAGACGAGTCGCTGTATCGGCATTTGCTGGGCGACGGACAACAATTTGGCTTAACGATATCATATATTCATCAGCCGGCGCCCAACGGGCTTGCAGAAGCTTTCATTCTTGGTGAGTCATTTTTAGTTGGTGAGCCGTCGGCATTAATCTTGGGAGACAATTTGTTTTATGGCCACGGCCTTGCCGACAAGCTACAAGATGCGGCGAAGCTTCAAGATGGTGCGACGATTTTTCCATATTACGTTAAAGACCCAAGTCAGTATGGCGTCGTCGAATTTAATGCAGACGGGCGGGTCATCGGTATTGAAGAAAAGCCTGCGCTGCCAAAATCGCATTATGCGGTGCCGGGACTATATTTCTTCGACGGTCAGGCATCGACGCTGGCAAGTGAGATTACGCCTTCTGCACGTGGCGAACTGGAAATCACGGACCTGATCAATAAGTATATTGCGCGCGGCAAATTGCACGCTCATAAGCTTGGGCGTGGGTATGCATGGTTGGATACAGGCACCCACGATAACCTTTTGAATGCGTCGTTGTTCGTGCGGACGGTAGAAGAGCGCCAGGGGCTGAAAATCGGATGCCTTGAAGAAATCGCATTGCGGATGGGCTTTATCGACATCGAACAATTTGAAAAAGCGATCTTGTTCTACAAAAACAGCGCGTATGGTGATTATCTGCGCGAAGTCTTCAATCTCGAAAAGTTATCATAGCCATTTTTAAGAAGTTGCCGCAGAGCCACCCAGTCGGCGACGGTCATAAGATGTCTCAGTGATGTTGCGGCACCAGTCTATATTGTCGATGTACCAACGCACTGTAGTGCGCAGGCCAGCGGACAAATTGGTTCGGCAGTGCCAATTTAACTGCGTGTGCGCTTTTTCTGAATTTAGGGCATAGCGGGTATCATGGCCGGGGCGATCTGTAACATGTGTGATGCCGACATTGTGCGGGCGACCATCTGCCCGTGGTGCTTCATCATCCAAAATAGCGCAAAGTTCAGTAATGATTTCAATGTTGGTGCGCTCATTGCCGCCGCCGATGTTATAGGTGTTGCCCGGTACGCCATGATCGCAAACGGCTAAAATCCCTGATGCATGATCGCTGACATGTAGCCACTCTCTGACGTTTTCACCTTTGCCGTAAATTGGTAACGGCTTCGCTTCGAGTGCGTTTAAAATATGTAGTGGCAATAATTTTTCGGGAAATTGATTTCTCCCGTAAGTGTTGGAACCGTTGGTGATCATCACTGGAAGGCCGTAGGTCGTATGGTATGACAGCGCCAGATGATCGGACCCTGCCTTTGATGCCGCGTACGGTGAACTTGGACGATAGGGCGCATATTCGTCCGTATAGCCTTTGGGTACTGGGCCGAATACTTCGTCAGTTGATATATGTACGAAAATCGTATTGTGGGCGTTGTTTGCATTGTGCGTGCGCAGGCACTCCAGCAACGTTAGTGTCCCAGTTACGTTGGTATCAAAAAATACGCGGGGCCCATCGATAGACCGGTCGACATGGGACTCGGCGGCGAGGTTTAAAATCGCATCCGGATTCCATTTCGACAGAAGCTCGGCAACTAATGCGCTGTCGCAGATCGACCCATGAACGAACTGATAATGTGCGTGGCCGGCAATATCCCTCAGATTATCTAGGTTGCCAGCATACGTCAGGGCGTCAAGATTGATAACCCTGTCTCCGCGCGCCAAAATTTGTCGAACCACTTCCGACCCGATAAACCCAGCGCCTCCGGTAACGATCAACGTATGCATGTTTGACCTTATCAGTTTTTGACAACATTCGGCAAAATGCGCTCAGGTGCCCCAGCACTCTGAGTATTAGATGATATTATGTTCGGGCAAAACTAAGAAACTGTGACAATGGTCCGTCGAGAATACGGATCAACACCTGCAACGCATTGTCGCTCTGTAAAACGATTATTGCGCCAATGGCCACTGAAATGGATACCGTCGTACAATACAGCTAGCGCATCAATCCCGTCGGCTACTTAGACAAATTCATCCCTGAGCGCCTGACAATCATCGGCAACGTTAATCGCCTTGATCAGCGGACACACCCGCGCATTAAATGATGAGAAGTGCTTCGTGCCACCATTTGAGCCAATCGTTCACGGCGTATCTATCACTAATAACATATTGATCAACGCCTTTCCAAGTCCGCCGGTACCGTCGGTTACCAATATCCGCATACTGGGCGATACACAGATAATCTAGGCCGGAGTTTTAACTAGTTTATTGGATCACTCTTTCACTCTTGCTTGAAAATATGATAACTGGGAAACGTTTTCACTAGTTTATAGTCGGTGCGGGTTTCGAAAGCGTCCGCCAAATTAAGGAATTTCGGGATCACCAGATATTGCGGCACCGGCACAAGGTGCTGCAATTGTTCGGCAACAATCGTCACGTTGCCTTGCATCAATTGATTGGCAATTGCTACGATTTCCTGTTCCCGGCGCGCGCGCTCATGCCATGATTTTGGATCTAAAAAATCAGCGCCATAAACTTCAGGCGTTGGCATAGCACGCCCGGACCGCGTTGCGAGGCCCCGCGAGGATCGCAACACATCACAGTTTTGAGCGCCACGCCGACATTGAAATGGCATTACCGTCGCATCTTTGGGTGTGTGGTTTCTGAAATAATCATCAACGCCAATCCAGATTGCGGCTTCAGCATGTCCATACACTCCATGATCCCACGCCGATTGCCACGCTGACCAATTATTTTTCAGAGAATGACCATATCCGACCACCAAGGACAGGATGACAGGCAGCACCAATAACAACCTCCATGAGTGAATGATTGCTTCTTTAAATAAGCCCGCAGGCGCAATCTGACGCAAACGAAACCGGATCATGACAAACAGCAAACCAAGGGCTCCGCCAAGCGCAACCAAAGCGGCCCATTGCATATAATTGCCAGGGCCTGCTAAATAAAGCACAGCGAGAATCAATGCCGTGATCCCCAAGTTCCCGAGCGTTGCAGCATTGCGGATTTTTCCCAAACATCCGGCTAAAATAGCCAGATATGCAAAGTTCTGCACCACTGATAACGCCCGCGCAGGCACTAACGAAATCAACATTGGTTGCTTCAAAACGTCAGGCGCAAAATTAAGATATGCACCACCCAACACGTAAGTTACCAAGCCTAAAACAATCAACGCCCGCAAAGGCTTATCTGCGTGATCTATCTTGCCAGCATAATAAAATGCCCCGCCCATTATAGCGAGCCAAAGAGCATGGCGGACCGGCATCGGGCCCAGAGAGTCCTGAACAAAGGCGTTCGCGTCATCGCCTTCTTGTGCAAGGATGAGATCCCACAACACAAGATTATTAGAGCTTGAAATCGGAAATATATGAAACAACACGAAATAAAGGATGAGTAAACCAATCGCAGACAAAGCCCCGATCGTGATACGGTCGATTTTACTGCCTATATAAAATTTAATTCCCATGGCGAATAAAACCGGGAAGCATGCCGCCCTTGGCGATACGGCAACCAGCACAAGCGAGACCAACAACAACAACGCCAAATGCCGCCGTGCCAGCGCAAAATAAATCAACCAAATGACAATCGGTATCGCGAGGGCAGAATGATTAACATCCTGATGATGTGCGACCAGCACCTTTCCGGTCAGGATCTGATGGTCCTTGGCAAAAAACAGCAACACAAACGCGCGTTCTACGGGCCGCGTAATACCCAACAATCGCGCCGTGCGGTCAATACCGGCAAGCCCGGCGACCACTAATAATAGATAGAATCCTGCCAGAAAAAAATCGTTTAACCACGGTTCACCAACGATCTTCACGATCACGTAAATCAACGATAACTGCAAAGGTCGCGACCAGATCGGCGCGTCCGGGGCGCGATACGGATCACCGGGAAACGCGTCTGGGAAAATTGTTTGAAACGCATTTCCTGCATAAGCGACTTCGTTTTCAAGGCCCGGAAAGTACTTCATGGTCATGAACGCGGCAACGGTCACCAAAAATGCCCAGAACGTCACATGTATTCGCTCAGAAACGCGGCTCATATCACATCTTTATCTCACATGTTCTGCCATCATAGAATGAAACGCATCACCCCACTCCGGCAATAAAAGCCCCAAGGTCGTTTCTGTCAAGGTTATATCAACCGGGAGTTTTGCGGCCGGGGTGTTTGTAACATATAATCCACATAGGGTATGTGGCACACAGATCCAGCCCGCACTGGTAAACCCCAGTGCTTTGTTGTACGCATCAACTTCAGTGGTAAAATCAAACCATGTCGCGGTGCCTCGATAGGCTAGGTTATTGAGCAGACAAGACGTCGAGAGTATTTTATTTGATCGAAACTTGTCCTGCGCCAATAATTCGATAATAGCTTGGCCAATATCTTAGGCGGGCGTGGGTGCGCTGAAGCCGACGCCCAGAGATAAGCTTGAAGGGTTGTCGTGTAGACGTCGCCCGAAAGCGTAATTAATTAAGCAAGAGCCCAAGATCAAAGGCCAATAGATTGGGTTTCACCAGCCGTAAAAAATAATGAACACATAATCAGCCACGCCATCGCCATACGGGCCGATAAGAAAATGAAACTCGGCAAGGCTCATGGCTAAAAACAGAAAAATAAATTCATCGGCGTGAAATTGCTTGTCGCCGATGAGGTGATTGAAAAAGACAGATTGCGTTCACCTATTTGCTGCCTATATCAACCTCAGTCATGTCAAAAAATACGAAGCTTTTTCATGGTCGCGAACGAGGCTGCTGTGTCCGACAGAGCTTAAAAGGCCGCAAATCGTTTGCACGATGTTTTGTATCGTAGCCTCGCCGATATGAACAAGCGCGGCCTTTTCAACGCGCCGGCCAAGAGCCCCTGACATTTCGCGCTATGTTTATTGAAGATAGCATGTAATCTGGCGTTTAGGCCGCTTTTGTATCGCCCGATACAGCTGAGAACATGCCCTTTTTGAGGATATGGCATTTGCCTCATTAATGGCGAGCCGTAATATCAACCAAATGCCTAAAGCCAAAATCAAGCGGAACCCTCTAACCATTCAAAAAGTCGCAGATCATTCGAAGGTACAGCTTTCGGGCGTCAGCTTTATCACAAAGGCCTCCTTTGGATTTGTCCCCAAGGTTTTTAAGGCGCGTGAAGTAATGGCCATCGTCCGGCCACGATGCACAATTATCCCGCAATCATGTAACATCAATACTTTCCAAATTTGATTCTTTTGATCGCCTTCGTTCCCGGGCGTAACAAGTGCAAGGGCATGGGTAATGTTTTGATTGCGCATTTGGCGCCAAAAACCGACCGGTGATTTCATCGGCGTTTGTACTTCGATTAATGCTTGGTCGTCATCATGGAAAAACATTTTCGGTTTCATGTGGTATTCTAACTGGCGCAGATTGCTCAATACGTGCGCGTTTTCGGGAAGGTTTGCATTAATCCATGGCACCAAGCCGAAATCCGAAACGTTTCTAAGTAAGTATGTTGTCTTAGATACGTTGTCGAATTGGTATGTAATGGCTTCGCGTGCGTAAATTATTTGTGCGCCGATCTGCATCGCCATGACCGGCACAAGCATGGCGCCGATAAGACGTGCGTGCGTCTTCATGGTGGCCCACTTTGTGGCGGCAAACATCAGCACGAACAGAGCGAGCGGGTATATTGGCATAAAATGACGCACGCGTTGAGATCCGCCGATAAAATACCAAAGCATGTAGAATATCAGCACGATGCTCACTATCGGCCTTAAAGGATGACGCATAAAATGGTGTCGATATGTATATGCGGCGAAGATCGCGGCTGGCGCTAATATAAATGCGGTGATTCCGAAACCGACACGGCCACCTTGTAAAATTGGGTTGTTGGCAAAAGTGGCGATAAATGGATAAGCGAGCATCCACAGAGGTGTTTTCGGCAAAGTGTTCTCGCCATGTTCCAGTCGATATTTGAAAAACTCGTTTATCTCTTTGTTCCAAATCATCGGATTGGAATAGGGCACTAAGCCATATAGCGCAGGGAAAACAGGGTCGCCCGTATTCAACCAAATCCAGAAATACCATTGGGTCCCGCTAACAGCGACCGACAATGAAAAAGCGATGATGGGGCGATAGGATGGTTTGCAGATCAGGAGGGAGAGGCCTGCGGCTGCTACATAGAATAGCCCGATATACTTGGCCCCCATAAAAAACCCAGCCGTTATGCCCGCCACGATAAACCATCGGATTTGGGACGTTTTTATGCCTTGGACAAGGGCGATCGCACTCGCCAATACAAATGCCGCATTACGTACTTCCACTTGCCCATTTACACTGCCGTAAATGAAGGCTGGCGAAGAAATCAGAAGAAATATTAGGGCCAAGCTCCATGTTGTATTCATGTATTGGCGCGCGACCGTAAATAACAGCAAGGTCAACAAATGTCCGCTGAGCATCGCCCACAGTGTTAAAGCCTGATCGCCGCCCAGCGATAAAACCGGGAGGTAGGTCATCTGAACCAGTAACGGCGTAGCGCCATCAACAGCACGGGGGATAAATACTATTTTTCCGGCATCCAAAAATTGGCTCGGGATGGCATAATGATAGGCGAGACTATCTGCGTCGGTTGGTGGTGCCAGTGCTTCAATGATATCCAATGTAAACACGGCGGCTATCAGAAAAAGGAGCGTAAAACTAATCGAATTTAAGGGCAGTGACGGTGCCCAGTTGATTTCAGTCACCACAGGTGCGCGCCGAAAAAATATTAAGCCGCAACAGCCAAGAACCAGCGTGAACACAAATATCACTGGCGTATATGCACCGGCGAGCCCAACAAAAAACATCAGCCATCCAAGTAGGCCCATGCCGATCGTCCCGGCCCAAGCAAGATGCTCTAATGGCATGTTAAATTTATTCGTATTCAGCGCTTTTAAAATAGCGGCACCGAAGCCAAAACATGCACAAACTTGGATTATTGCGATTAAAGCGCTCATCCATTGAGTCCAAGCGATGTCAGGACAATGCGCTTTAACTGAGAAAATTGGCTCAGAAATCCAACAGTGATTGCCGCCGCCGCCGCCACGAATACAAGCGATTGCACCTGCGATATTTTAGACCCGAAGCGTTGAGCGTTTTCTGCTCGCTTTGATTTCATCGTCATTGATGGCGCTGCGTTGCCAAATGCACCATTTAATGCGGCACGCAAAAACCGAAGGGGTAGCAATATTAGTGTTTTTAGCGCGTTGCGACGGTTTCCGGCGCTACGATAGGTTTGGAACGCTTCGGCATGAATGGCCGCCATGCGAAATGCTAACTCGAACATCACGCTGCCTCCACGCCTGCGAACCCCCTTTAAATGTCGCACGGCAATCGCTTCGCAACATGCTAAGCGCCGTTCCGTAAAGGACATGATCCCGCCCGCTGTGTGATGGTAGCGGAGCAGTGCGCTCGGAAATAAGGTAAACTTCGCATTCCGATTTTCGAGCAGGCGCAGCCAAAGATCAAAGTCCTGGGCATTGCGCAGACTTTCATCGAAGCCGCCCACATTCAACACTGCATCGCGTTTCGCAACCACCGAGCAGCTTGGGATATAGCCGCGTCGATACAGCTGAATCCAAGGGTCTGGTGGCGCTAAAAAACGTTGTCGGCAATCGCAGACTTCATCGCCGCTGGGCGTCACATCAAGATAATCGTGCGCGACCAGCACATAGTCGCCGGCGTTCATTTCGGCGACAGAGCGTTCCAGCTTCTCAGGCAGCCATTCGTCGTCGGCATCTAAAAACGCGACCAACGGCTGGGTTGCCTCGGCTAAGGCGCGGTTGCGCGCAGCGCCGGCGCCCAGGTTCGGTTGCGTGACAATCCGAAGTGCGCTTGGTGCGACCATATCGGCGAAGCTGCGGGCTATCTTCGCGGTATCGTCGTCGGACCCGTCGTCGACGATGACGATTTCTCGTGGCGACCTGGTTTGCTGGGCAATAGATCGCAAAGCGCGCTCAATAGTCTGGGCGGCCCGGTAGGCGGGAATGATGACGCTGACGTCGACGAATTTATTGGTCATGCAAAAACGTCTCGAGGTTAGCATTGGGCGCGCTGCTGGCCAACGCGCCTTCGGTCAGGGTGATAATCGCCAATTCCAGTGCAAGCAAGGCATACAGGCGATAGCCATGGCGGGGACGGTCGGCAAGTAGCGCGTTGATGCCGTCTTCTGTCCACCAACCCCGCGCCAGGGCTTGCGGTCGGGTTAGGGCATCCCGCGCCAGATCGCCCAATGGACCAGCCATCCAGCGTGGGACGGGAGAGACAAATCCGTGTTTCGGTGCCGAAACGATGCTGTCTGGCAAATGCTTGGAAGCCATCGCACGCTGCAGGCCTTTTTGGCGGCCACCTGGTGTGCGGATATCGGGGGGCACCGCCAGGGCGGCGTTGACTAAGCGGTGATCCAACAATGGCACCCGCCCCTCAATGCTGACTGCCATGCTGCTACGGTCCAACAGCAGCAACAGATCGTCGACCAAGTATGTGCCCATATCCGTCGCCAATGCGGCGGACTGGGCGTCGTCGAAGTCGCCTTGAATATCTGCAAATATGTCTGTTTGCGCCCCCCTAGGTGGCGTCATCTGGTTGCCGATCAGCTTGCGGATTGGGCTCGGAAACTGCGTGCTGTGGGCATGCAAATAGCGGCCGCGGTCTATAGCGAACATCTCTGCGCGGCTCAGTTGCCAGGCCCGCATGGGTGAAACCATGTCGGCGATGGGCTCAATCACAGTGCGCCTAATTGCTGCCGGCACATTCAAATAACGTTGTTCAACGGGCAGTTGGAAATAACGTCCGTAGCCCGCGAACATTTCGTCGCCACCGGTGCCGTTCAGGGCCACCGTGACATGATCACCAAGGGCACGCTCGATCAGAAAGTTTGGCAGCAGCGCAGCGTCAGCCAACGGCTCTTCAGCATACCATGCGAGTTGTGGCAGCAACGCGGCTGCATCATTGGCCCCGATGGTCAGGGTTTGGTGCGCAGTCCCGAACCGCGCCGCGACTTCGGCTGCCAAAGGTGATTCGTCGCGCGCACCGCCATCAAAGCGCGCGGTGAACGTATTCAGCTTATGCGACGTCATGGCTGCTGCGTGGGCAACGACCATCCCAGAATCCAAGCCCCCCGACAGAAGAACCCCGACGGGGACGTCACTGCGCAGCTGCATGCGGACACTATCCCCGATAAGATTATCTAAATGCGCTTGGACGCCTTTTTCGTCGCCCGGCAAATCTTGGGCCGGTGTTGGGCGCCAGTATCGGGTTATCTCAAGCTGGCCATGCGCATTAATCTTTAGCCGATGCCCAGCGGGTAACTTATAGATACCTTTTAACAGTGTTCTCGGTGAAGGCACGTAGCCATGGGCCAGATAGGCGTTTGCGGCGTCGCTGTCGACCTCGGCTTCGATAAGCCCAGACGCCAGCAGCGGCTTTATTTCGGAGCCGTAGACAATGCCACCTTGTGTAGTCTTGGCCCAATAAACGGGCTTTACGCCAAGCCGGTCGCGTACAAGTTCAAGAGAGTGATCTTCTGCGTCATATATCGCCAGACCATACATACCATTTAGGGCGTGCACATAGCCGTCCGGGTCGCGGCGGCGTAACGGCAGCACAGCCTCCATGTCGCCCTCGGTCTTGAACGGGTAAACTTTCAGGGTTTGGCGCAGTTCAACGTAGTTGTAGATCTCGCCGTTCCCGAACAACACGCCGCTGCCGTTTGCTTCGATAATCGGCTGGTCGCCGGTCTTTAAATCGATGATCGCCAAGCGCCGAAACACACCGTGGAAGCGGTTGTCGGCGCTGGAATACTGCCCTTCACCATCTGGGCCACGGTGGCGCATGATATTTGCCATGGCGTGCAAATTCGGGCGCACGGGGTCGCCAGACTTTGGGATAAAAACACCGGCAATGCCACACATTAGCGCAATACCTCTAGCTCAATCTGTTCCTGCCATGGCAAGGACGCCATTGACGTGAGTGTGATCCGTGTCCCTTCCCGTCCGTGCCCATAAGCATGCCAGAGGGTGATCGGATCCGTTTTGATGGTGGTATCCGCGTCGCAGTGCATGCGAAAGGCGTATTTTTCGCTTCTAAGCTCAATTGTTGAGCCTTGGATGATAATTCCTAAGGGCGTAATGAATGTACGGCAGACCTTGGCCGTTCTGTTGCCATCGACGGCATCGGAAATTTTTAAGCGATCCGCGCTAAAAGTCCACTGCCGTATCACTTTTCCGATCCCCCTAAATCGCTGAAAACCGGTATGCGTCAGCGATAGGGTTTCTTGGTCCTGTGTGACGACAGGTGCCCCGCCGGTTATGCGACGGCGGAATGTCTCCGGATAGTAAGGTTTGTTGGCGGGGGCGGGTGCTGCGTCATCAATGGTGAGCGTGCCGTGCACATCTGCGCTTCTGTACAGTGCTGCCTCACCAGTTTCCCCATAGGCGCCCCGGCCCGGATCGATGAATATTGGTTCGCCATAGAAATGAATTTCAAAACTACCTAAATCCTGGTGCCCATGGCCCGGCATCGGCGGCCACCCATTCGTGGGAACAAAGCCTAACCCCTGCCAAGGCCCGGCATCAATACGATGCCAACCGTCCAGCGACGGGTCCATTTTGGGCGCGCCGGTTAAAAGGGCGCGAACAAGGTTTTGCTCAGTCGCTGGCCGTGTCGCTACCCAATGCCCGTTGCCGCGTTCAACGCCTGCTAAGAATGCGGGCGAAATATCCGGCGAAATATCGCCGATCAGCGGCAACCCGCCTTGGAGCGCCAACGTGCGCGCGGCGGCAGCCATGGGCTTGAGGATCGCACCGAACGCCGCCGCGTCGTCATCAAGGCCGGCCTGCGTCGCAGCTAGCCAAACGTCGACATAATTGCGTACGTACAAAAGATGATAATGGCTTGAGCCTTCCCGCATGGTGCCACCCGGTCCGATGAGGCGTAGCGCTTCATGGCGCAGGATCTCAAAGCCGATCTTTCGCGCTTCGGGCAGGTTTAACGTCACCCCCAGACGATATAGTCCGCGCCCATTGTTGGCCAAATGGTTGGATGTGTTGTGATCGCCAAAATATTCAAGCTTAGCGGCAATCGCCCGCGTGTGCGCGGTCAGCCGTTGTTGTGTGTTAAATGCTTCGGCCGGCCAGCCGTATTTTGCCGCAGCATCGAGGATATTAATGGCCCGCTCTGCCGCCGTGTAGGGGTGCCAGGCCCAGGTATCATCGGGTTCTGGATTGTGGCGACCCCAAGCCTGCCAAAGCGCGTTGATCCAGGCTGGCGACACGTCATCGCCGGCCACCGGCAGCCAGGCAAAACGATGCACCGACAGTTGAGTTTCAAGATCGTCATGGGATGCCGCAAAAAATGCGTCGATATGCGTTGCATCGACGGCCACTTCTTTGCCAGCCAACACCAAACGTACCCGACCTGATGGTTGGCTGTTGTCCATGGCTCCCCGGATTGACGTTGTCGGCGCCTCGATCGGGAGCGGCAACATGCCGGCCAAATACGGCGGCACATGTGCCGTGAAGGGCGCCGGCGGCTTGACACACCCGGTCAGACGCGCGATCACCCAACGGCGCAACGTGGGGTCCTGCCTTAGGTTTTGCAACTTGCGGCCTAGCGCCGATATCATGGGATAATAATCCTACTTTTTGGATGGCCTGCATGACGATCGAAGAGACCACACCTGACGCCAAAGGCGACATCCAGAATTTTTGGGGCCGTTTGTATCAATCGCTTTATGCCGAAAACGATGCCGGCCTGACACCAGAAATTTTGCACCGCCAGCTTGATGACTTGGCCGATATGTTTGCCTACCGCGCGCACATGGCTGCGACCGACATGACAGCTGACATGATCCGTGGCAAGCGGGTGTTGGAAATCGGTTGTGGCGCCGGCGGCCATTCGGCGTTGTTTGCCAGCCGCGGCGCGCATATGACCAGCGTCGATATCACGCCCGAGCGGGTGATCTCGAGCAAGCACAAGCTCGATTTGCTGGCCGGCGATGCGCCCCCGGCATCGGTGCTGCAAACCGATGCCGAAAATCTGCCGTTTGCGGATGCCAGTTTTGACATCGTCTATTCCAACGGCGTTTTGCATCATACGCGCGATACAGAACGCGCGCTCGCTGAAGCGCTGCGCGTGCTCAAACCCGGCGGACGTGCGGTGATTTTGTTGTATTGCAAAAGTTCGTGGCATTACTGGATCAACATGTGGTTCGTTGAGGGCATCCTGCGCGGGCGTATGTGGGGCGATCCAAACTGGCTCGGCAAGGCGACCGAGTGGGGCGGTAAAGACACGCAAACGGTCGAAAACCCGATCACGCGATGTTACACGGCCGCGGGCATACGAAAACTTTTCGTCGGCATGTCCGATTTGCAGCTTCGCAAGGGCGAGTTTTATTTTTACCTGATCCCAAAGCTGGGCCGTTTGTATCGCCGTTATCAGATTAAGCGATACGGGGCGCACCCTGGTGGTAAACTTGTCTACGGTGAAGACTGGCCGATCCAGTCGCCATGGGAATTGGCGCTTGGTCGCGTCATGGGCTTTGCATGGTTCATTACGTGCGATAAACCGGACTGATTTTTTCTCACTCACCGGGCCAGGGTGGCGGCGGAAACACACCCGGCTCTGGGATGCGATGATCGGACAGCCCTGCGATTGCGGCGCGGCCCATGTTCAAGATTGCTTCGGCGGCACTCCCACCGATGTGCGGTGTTGCTAAGAAATTCGGCAAATCCAGTAGCACTTGATCTTCCGGTGGCTCGCTTGTGAACACATCGAACGCTGCCGCAAACAGCTTTTTATTCTTCAACGCCGCTTTTAGCGCCGCCTCATCGACTAGCCCGCCGCGCGCGGTGTTGATCAACACGGCCGTACCTTTCATCTGCGCCAGTGCAGCCGCGTCGATGAGATTCTGGGTGCCGGTGCCAAAGGGCACGTGTAACGACACTACGTCGGCCTCACGGAGCAGAACCTGCAACGTTACCGGTTCGACCCCGGTTTCGGCATAGTAAGTTGGAAAATCCAACACATCATGGGCCAGCACGCGGCAGCCGAAACCGCTGCGCAAAATGCGCCCAAGGTCTTTGCCCACATGTCCGCACCCAACGATGCCGACGGTGCAGTCCGACAGTTGCGGCCCAATCACCTGGCGCCAGGTGCCGCCGCGCACTTCCGCATTGGCCATGGGCACACCACGCAGCATGCTGATGCTAAACGCAATCACCAGCTCCGCGACCGAGCGTTTGTTGACACCACCGGTCCAGCCTAGCTTGATCCCACGCGCCCGCATTTCGGCCAAATTCAAATTGTCGAAGCCGACACCGTATTTAGCGATGACTTTTAACGATGGCAATGCCGCAAAGACGTCGACGGTCATCGGTTCCAGCGCGATCACCCCGGCGTCGTGACCCTTGAGATAATCGATCAACGCGTCACCCCGCAATGAAAGCCCTGCGTCATTAAACGTGGCGTCTGGATAACGTGCCAGCAATTCGGCGCGCAAAACCGGATGCCGCGAAAACGAGCGCGATGCAACCGCAACCCTGATCATATTGACACCCGTCCACTGACGATCTGACCGATGGCATCATCCAAGGCATCGAAATGATCGATCACGACGGCCGGCTTCAAATCGTCCACCGGCATATGGCAATACCCGAAGGTCACGAACACCGATGGCACGCCCGCGTCGTGGGCCGCTAATATATCGTTCTCGCTGTCGCCGACCATGATGCAGTTAGCGGGATCGACCCCCAACATCTCGGCAGTCTCGGTGACATGGCCGCCGTCCGGCTTTTGTTTGCGCGCCTTGTCGCCGCACAGCACGACGGGGAAAATTTTATCGAAGCCCAGCGTCCGCAACACCGGCCACGTCGTGATGCCGGGTTTATTGGTGCAGATTGCGAGCTTCGTTCCTTGCGCCTGTAGCCGCGCAAGCGCTTCAAATACGCCCGGAAAAACCGTCGTAAACTGTACCGGGTTATTGCGATACATGGTTAGAAACCCGTCCAGCAAACGTTTGTGTTGCGCATCATTGATCATGCCGCCGGTATCAAGGAGCGCGCGCTCTGCCAACTGACGCGCCCCTTGGCCGACGTAATCTTTGACCTGGTCGACGCTGACCGTATCTCGGCCCTCGGCGGCAAGCGCTTGATTGAGCGACCAACGCACGTCCGGCACGCTGTCGACCAGCGTGCCGTCTAAATCAAAAAGAACCGCGTCGAGTTTCAATACGTGCCCCATAACGGATCTGTTTCGAGGGCGGCTTCAACTAGCTTTACATCCTCCGGGCTATCTACGGATTGATATGGCCGAAAGGCCAAAGGCGCAATCCGCTGGCGACGACCGTTGTCGCAGATTCGATTGCTGTCGCATGCCTCGGCAATTTCAAGCGGCGACTCTTCGGTTTGCGTGAACCAACGCAGCATATGCCAACGAAAGCCGAAAATACCGCCGACACGCATCGCGCCACCGTCGGGCGAGAACGACTTCATGTGTGGGATCGGCGCGCGGGATGTGTATAGCACGTCGCCGTTGCGGTCGTGCGCGATCTTAACGATATCGGGGTTTTTGAAGGTGGCTTCGTCGCGGATTGGCACGACCAACACGGTGCCTTCGACGCTTGGATCGGCGGCGAACGGCGCCATCACCGCATCGATAGTGTCCGCACCCAACAGCGGTTCGTCGCCTTGAACGCAGACAACGATATCATCGTCCGCTACATCCAGGCCGCATTTGGTAGCGGCTTCCGCGACCCGGTCCAAGGCGCGCGTGTGGGTGTCGGCGGTCATGATGACGGGAAAGTCTTTTGACTCGCAAAACGCCCGAATTTCCTCATCACACGTCGCGACGGCCAAGACGTCCCAGCCGCTATATTTTTGTGCTCGCAAAAAGCAGTGCTCCAGCAGGGGGCGACCAGAAATTGGATACAGCGGCTTCCCCGGAAAGCGGCTCGCTGCCATGCGGGCGGGGACGATACCAATGGTGTTCATACGTGGGGTATCTCCGAATGATGCGTATCGGGTGTTACGGGAGTTGCTTGATAAAGGCGGTCGATATCGTTTCTGCGGCTAATTGATGCCCGCGAGGCGACCAATGGCCGTCGTGCGCAAAATGCGTATCTAACAGCGGGTATTGGTTAAACGCTGGAAACAGGTCAAGTGTCGGCAATCCTCGTACTTTAAGTGCTGCAAGTATTTCAACACGCAATGACTTGAAGGCTTGATCGCCGTTGATGATTTCGAATCGTGATGGGATGACGGCAATCAGGAATGGAGTTTTCAGATCATAAAGGTTGCGAAGGTTTTGAAGTTCGTTCGCCGTGCTCTCGATATTTTTGCGGACCTGTTCTTCGGAAGGCAAGGAACGATAAGCGTGTTCGCGTTTAATCGCCCCTATGGTGATCAAGCCTTCACGTAAAACATCGACACGTTTTACGCTGACTGACAAAAAATTATAAAGTGCAGAATGACTGGTTAGGACGACCTTCAGCCATGCCAGGCTCGGTGTCCAGTCTTCATACCTGCCAATTTCCATCGGTTTGGCCTGACAGTCATATGATAAAATATCATTCTCTAGGATAAGGCCAACGATCACACCAGCCGGCTTTACGTCGTTAGGCATACGTTTGGTCAGAGCTTCATAGCCGCAAACGTCAGTCCCCGGGCTTGCGACATTGTACGTCTGGATTGGCAGCATGCTGTTCAGCTGCGACGAATACATTTCTTCGCGTTCCACGCCCCAACCGAAAGTCATGGAGTCTCCAAGCAGCCAAACACGTTTGTCTGCAACTGTTACAGGTTCGTCGTTTCTGAGTCCGGCGTTATTAATCCGGATATGGACGCGAAAATCACCATTGTTCTGCGCGAAATAACCATCGAAGCCGGGCCTGCCAGTATAGACGACGCCATAATCCGGCACGTATTCAGTTTGCACAAACCGATTAACCGAAAAATCTCCCCACTGCGGATAGATCACGCGCAAGGTGAGTTCGGCGATCCCTGTTAAAATCAGGCAGCCAATTAAAAAGGCGAGGAGGCTCCCAAACATTTTCCGACTTAAAAGCATTAACCTGCCCCTAGAATTAAAATTGTTTCTTGCCGATCAGATCGAACAACGCACCCTCGCGCGCTATAGTGCCGAGCCATGTCAACTGCGTGACCGAGCGTTGATAGCGCGTGCCGGGCGATGTTTCGGCAAACAAGCCTTCGGCCGTCTCGCCGTCCGTGCCCATGATTGCCGGCGAGCAGTTGGCATAGGAAATATCGTTTTCGCGAAACCAGCCCATAACTTCGTCGATGGAATGCCAGGTTTCGTGTGGATTGTAATACTGGTCTGCAATCCAGGTTTCGGCTTTGCGTTTATTATGGATACGGTTGCGGACGACAAAATCGATGTTCGGGCCGAACAGGCCGATCAACTTCGATCTGATCAACGTCGGCAGGCGGGCTGGGTTATTGTACAAGCCAACCATGATGATGCCGCCGGGTTTAAGCTTTTTGACGATCTCGCCAAACGCGCGGCGCGCATCAAATGTATGATGCAGCACCCCATGTGAGATCACGACATCGAAGCTGTTGTCTTTGATGGCGAGATTGAAAATATTCATTTGCGCGAACGATGCGCGGCTTAGGCCGTTGTGATTTTTATGCTGCGTCGCGAGCCCCAGGCTGGCGAGTGACATATCGATCCCCAGCACATGGTTGTTATTAAGCTGCAAATAGTGCGACATCTGGCCGGTGCCGCAGCCGCATTCCAAAATTGTTTTGTTATAGCCGACCGCGTCTAAAAGCTTTTTAGAAAAGCTGTTGGCGTGGCCTTTGCTGACCAGCTCGCCAAATTCTTCTATGCCTTCGTAGTTCGGGAACGGATTTTCTTCGTAAAAGTTGCGAACTTTAGCAGTTATCTCCTGGCCTTCGCCGGTGCTTGGCGCGAACAGCGACGGGATACCGTCGATGACCGGGAACGTCTCGCCTGTTTCACTGCACCGGAGAACGTCGCCATCCAGGGTAATAGTGCTGTCGTCGCTGGCGCCTGGGCTCTTGAGCTTTGCCAGTATGCGGTCAGAGAAGAGAGGAAGAGCTGCCGTTTTGGTACTCATTGATCTGGTTTCCTGAGCACAAAATTACCCAGCACCAACATATCCATTTCGGTCGCCATAAAGCAGCGGTACGCGTCTTCGGGCGTGCATACGATGGGCTCATCACGGACGTTGAAACTGGTATTGACCAACACACCGTCGCCGGTTCGCTTTTTGAACGCGGTTAACAGATCATAGAACCGCTTATTCGATTCTGGCGTCACGGTCTGCACCCGCGCCGAATAATCGACATGCGTGATCGCGGGCAACGTCGAGCGTGTAACGTTTAAGCTTTCTAAGCCGCGCTTTGCGGCGTCGTCTATTTGCAGGGCAAGATGATGTTCATCGCGCACTGGGGCGACGATCAGCATGTATGGGCTTTCGCATTTAATATCGAAGTAGCGCTCAGCATCTTGGCGCAAGACGGCTGGTGCGAACGGGCGAAAGCTCTCCCGGTATTTGATTTTCATATTCAGCGTGCGCTGCATCGACGGTGATTTTGGCGAACCGAGAATGGAGCGATTGCCCAGGGCCCGTGGCCCAAACTCCATCCGACCCTGGAACCAGCCGACGACATTTTCGTCTGCGAGCGCTGTCGAGACTGCGTCCATCAATGCAGTATCGTCGAGGTGCGAATAAACAGCCCCGCTTTCTTCGAGCACGGCCTTGATTTCATCATCACAGTAAGCAGGCCCCAAATACGAGCCGCGCATTGCGTCTTGGCCGCCTGTCGTGGCTGGACGTTTGGGGCCTTCTTCGCTGGCAATATTTTCAACGGCCAGCGCGATGCCCAAAGCGGATCCGGCATCACCGGATGCGGGCTGAATCCAAATATTTTCAAACGGCCCTTCACGGACCAAACGTCCGTTGGCGACACAGTTCAATGCGACACCGCCGGCAAGGCACAGGTTTTTCGCGCCGGTCAAACGATGCGCTTCGCGGCACACGCCCATTACCAGTTCTTCGGCAACGGCTTGCACGGAACGTGCAATGTCCATGTGGAAATCGGTCAGCGGTTCAGCCGGGTCGCGCCTGGGGGCGCCGAAAAGATCTGCGAATTTGGCGTTGGTCATGGTCAGGCCGGTCGTATAGCCGAAATAGCTCATATTCAGCTTGAACGAGCCGTCGTTTTTTTGTTCGACCAGCGTTTTCATGATCTGCTTCGCGAACCTGGGGTCGCCATAAGGCGCTAAGCCCATGACCTTGTATTCACCGTCATTCACTTTAAAGCCAAGGTAGTAGGTGAATGCTGAATAGAGCAGGCCCAAAGAGTGTGGGAACCGAACTTCTTTTAAAAGTTCAATATTGCGGCCTTTGCCGACCCCGATGGAGGTCGTCGCCCATTCGCCGACACCATCCATGATAACAATTGCGGCATCATCAAAGGGGGATGGATAGAAAGCAGCAGCGGCGTGCGAATGATGGTGGTAGCCGAACATCAGTTTTTCTTCACCGATGTGGCCGAGGTTCAGTTCATTCAGTGCTTTGACGATCAGGCTTTTTTGCAAAAGCTTCTCTTTGACCCAAACCGGGATCGCCTTAGCAAACGATGTAAAGCCAAGCGGGGCATAGGCAAGGTACGTTTCAAGCAGGCGATCAAAGGTCAAAAGCGGCTTATCATAAAAGGCTATTGCATCAAGGTCGTCTAGCTTCAGGCCAGCTTCACGCAGACAATACGCTGCTGCGTGTGAGGGGAAATCCGCATCGTTCTTTTTACGGGTGAAGCGCTCTTCTTGGGCCGCGGCAATAATCTCACCATCGCGCACAAGTGCCGCGGCGCTGTCGTGATAAAAAGCGGATAATCCTAGAACCAGCATGGATCAGAAAATCGCATAAATGAATGGTGTGATCGCCGAGCTTTGCGCGGCGATCAGCAGCACGCCCAACGCCAACAGGCCTAAAATCAAAGGCGCCATCCAAAATTTACGGTACGCGCGCATGAAACGGAATAATTCTTTGATCAGTGAGAGCATTGAGGCCTCGATATCAGAACATGTCGCGCAGAGTGTTGCGGTTCAGTTGACGGTTGGTGTCTGTCCAGAATGTTTCCGCGCCGCGCTTGCTTCGCCGGGCCATGGGGTCGCGCCCTGCAATACGCATCACTATGCCAAACGGGACCACAAAAAGCACATAAAACACGGCGAGTACGATATTGTTGTTAATCGCCCCAAATTTACCGCCAAACCAGCTCCAAAACCGGTTAAGCGGCAGTAAAAACCCGGGCATTGCGAGGGCGAACACCAAGAAAATGGCGGCAACAATAAACGGCCACAGGTAGATATCTTGTTTTATCCACCAAACGACACCCCCGATAATCGTAAATACGGCGGCAAACGTTAGCCCAAAGGCCCGGTCTGTCTGGCGAACGTTCAAGATTGTGTCTCCTGATCGAAAATATACAGGCCCCATGTAGCGCGCCAGTCGGGGTCTGCGCAATACACGTCATACACAAGCTTCATAGTTGCCAGCGCGTCTGCGCCTGATCCGTTGCTGATTGGGCCGTCATCAAAAATCGCATCGGCAAACTCTGCGACTTCCATCGCCCACGACGGATCGCGGTTATAGCGGGTGGTTTCTTCGCGAGGATCGCCATGATCGCTGTCGTCTCTATACGTCACGGTCAATGTTTCGGCGCCATAGCTTTTGGAGCCCGATAAGATGCCCGAAAGCGTCAGCGCCCCTTTCGTCAGGCCGATTTCAAGCATAAAACGATGTCGCCACTGCGAGGCGGATGAATGCAGCATGGCCACTACGCCCTTTTCGCTGCGCATCAACGCATATGCATTGTCTTCAACGTCATAACCCCAGACTTGGTTGGAGACGAAGCTTTTTACATCCGTAAAATCACCGCCGAACAACCGCATAAGATCGATCATGTGGATGCCCTGATCAAGCAACACACCGCCCCCAGCCAGGTCGCGCTGGGTCCGCCATGATGTTTGGTCAAAAGTGATCAGCTGCGATTTTCCGTAAACGCCGCGCAGGTTGATCACCTCGCCCAAATCGCCAGTGCGCAGGATCGCTAAGGCATCTTGTACTGAATCGTGATAGCGATGGTTGAAGCCGTATTTAAGCTTTTGGCCGGGTCTTTCGGCATGGCAGTCAACGACCGCTTGGGTTTCGGCCACATCACGTGCTGGCGGCTTTTCACAGAACACGTGCAAGTCGGCGTTCAGGCCGGCGATGCAGACCTCGGCCGCAATGTCGTTGGACATGCAGACGAATAAAACATCCAGCTCTTCGCCGAGCAGACCTTGATAGGTGTCAAAATAGTGCACGCCATCATCGAATGTGCCGTTTCTGCCCAAGGTGCGGTCGCAGACGGCCACGGTTTTCATGTCGTTGCGCTGGTCAATCACTTCGCGGCGGCGTTTGCCGACCACGCCAAACCCTGCGATTCCAGCGCGCAGCGGGCCGTTCATGATGTTGGTGTCCTGTACAAATCTGAGATCGCATCATCGTGGCGACCCAGCCGCGTTGATTGCGGCGCGTCTTTCAGGGCAATCCAGCCATCCGCTTCATCAGAGGCATAGAATCCGTGCAGCAACTGCAGTGTTGCTAGGGCGTCGTCCTCGCTGACCGGATAAGGCATCTGGCCGGTCAAATCGGCGACAATGTCGCGATACATTTCAGTATGACCAAAACCATAGACGGCGCCATGCCCTTTGATACGTTTGAAATCTTCGCTATTTGCGGCGCAAGCGTCAGGGTCTGGAGTGTAAACTTGTAACTCGTTGACGGCGATACCGCCAATCTGCGCTACGCCATTTTCACAGACAAACGAGATCGATGCTTCAAAATCGTCGGGCCGGGCGGCGGTCGTCGCTTCTAGGGTACCGATGGCGCCGGACGCGAATTCGAGCGTCGCGACGGTGCTGTCTTCGACCTCGATCTCGGCGCCCAAGGTGCGCATGGTCGCGTTGACGCGGTCAACCTCGCCGCCCAAATGCCGCATCAGGTCAACATGATGAATGGTCTGATTGCTGAGCGCGCCGCCGTCGTGGGAAAACGTACCTCGCCAGGGTGCTAGGTCGTAATATTGTTGCGGGCGGCACCACCGCAGTCGCACCGACACTAAGCGCACCGCGCCCAACTCGCCGCCAACGATGCCTTCGCGGACGCGGCGCACAGCCTTGTTGTAACGGTTTTG